>Ga0187783_10000010_pt1 | contig 234792 bp, 217 predicted proteins | sample 1015_SJ02_MP02_2_FD_132471 | JGI IMG/M metagenome (GOLD analysis project Ga0187783, IMG submission 132471) | Tropical peat soil microbial communities from peatlands in Department of Meta, Colombia - 1015_SJ02_MP02_20_MG | ecosystem: Environmental > Terrestrial > Soil > Wetlands > Peat... | reverse complement strand
TCGATGTCGCCGCGGTGCTCGATGATTTAAAAAAGAAAGCTGCCCAAGAGTTGGATTGGCGGCATTCCATTGTCGATCTCATGAAGCTCTTGAGCCTCGACAGCAGTCTTGCGGCGCGAAAGGAACTCGCCAACGAACTCCACTATGGCGGCGATGTGAATGATTCTGCAACGATGAACGTTTGGCTTCACAAACAAATCATGCGGAACCTAGAAGCCAATGGCGGCAAACTGCCGGAAGATTTGAAACACTCAGTCTAGCGGTTATGCGCTCATTTCACTTCGACCAAAGCTATGCGATCGACACCACTGCAGGCCAAGACGAGGCTGCCATCGCGTGTTGCCATCATGTTGCGTACAACGCCTCCTCCAGAAGGAATTGGCCAAGTCTGGAATGTCTCAGACTTCGGATCAAAGCGAACAAGAGTGTTGGGCGTTATCCCGGTCTCGCTGTACCACACGAAGTCATTTAAGACGGCTATGGCGTAAGGGCCGGACTCGGGCCCTCCTGGGGATGGCCACTCACGCGCCTCGCCCGTCTTGGGGTCAAACCGCCCCAAAGCGCCACGGGTATAATCCGAGTACCAGATAGCACCATCGCTCGCGATAGCAATCCGTCTTGGATGGCTATCTGCATGCGGCAGGACATATTCGCGGATTTGCAGCGTTTGGGGATCAATGCTTGCAAGCTTGTTGCTACCAAATTCGGTAAAGAAAGGAATGCCTGTAGAATTCACCGCCATCCCGTAAGGATTTGCGTGGGGTGTAGGCACAGGGACCAAGTGCACCTCGCCGGTGGCTGGTACAAGCCTACCCACCATATTGCCGCCTTGCACGGTAAACCAAAGGGTTCCATTCGGGTCGAAGACAGGCGTGTGCGGGTCATGCGCTCGAGAGTCGGGCATGGGATATTCGCTGATCTCGCTTGTCTTCGGATCAAGCTTCCCGACATAGCCCTTGAAATTCGCCGTGAACCAGATGTTGCCGTCTTTGTCAGCAACGAGCCCGTGTGGTCCGGACTCGGGGGTCTTGAGACGATATTCCTTGAATTCTCCCATCCGGGGATCGAGGCGCCCCAAGAGATTAGCCATTTGCCCCGTGTACCAGATCGACCCATCCAGGGTAGCAAGTGGGTCGTGGGGATGCGAGCCAGGGGTCGGGACAACCCACTCCTCTATGGTGACCTCGGCGCCTGTGGGGACCCCACTCGCAGTTGACTTTGCCTTTTCGGAAGTGTTCTGAGCCATAAACACCTGTGTCACACCAGTTCGCTCTGGCAAAAGGCGCTGGCTCCACGCTGGAGAAACGTAGGACACTAGACAACCTACTAACACCACGGATGGAAGTGATAACTGTGGCATGGCAACGCCTCTATATCTCCAACATGTACGCACCGCGATGTGGGTTGCCTGTTTGTCTCACAAAACGATTCAGGGCGGGTTCGTCGCGGAACAAAGCTTGCTTGTGTGCGCTGGTATAAATACACAAATCGAGATTAGGGCTGACCGATCTTTTACCAGAGGTGAGGAACCGAAGTTCACGCACTGCAGTTTCCAAAGAATTTGAGTCCTGAACTGGTCGCTGCTCCATCCCCTTAGCCGTGAGCTGATCTACCCGTCAGACGCGCAAGAACTCGCCGTAGGGGACGGCAAAGGAGCCAAAGGGGACGGAAGAGGAAATATGTCGCCCCAACAATCAAAAAACGGGGGTTTTGAAAAAACGCTGGTTGATTACCCTCAATCACGTGGCCCAAAAATTGAAGGCTCCAGCCGACCGCACTTAGAATAATTGCCTCCTTCCAGGCAACCACCCCCCACTCAAACCACGCAAACAGCGGAAAAGCGATGCTCGCTGCAATGATCGGTGTCCCCACGACGTGCATCAATCGGTTTATTGGATGCTGATGTTTCAGGCGGTAAATTTCAAACAAGCTAAGGCCACCGTCAGCGATGATGCGGTCGACCTCTTGGTGAGAATATTTCGGAACGAAAGGCATTGGCTGGCTGGTCCGTGAGAACGTTATTTCTATCTTGGGCTTGGCTATTTTCCTTCGGTCTTGCGCACATCTGGCCAATCCACGGTTAATACCCGTGTGCACCATGAGCAATAAGCTAGGCTCCCTGTAAGGAACGTGCAAATGGTATCCCTCGCTGTGGCAAGGATCAGCCATGTGTTTAATTTACGGAAATATGATAGTCGCCCGCCAACATCGCTCGCGAAACGGAGGGACAATTTGCAGCCGCTTGCTTCTCGGCAAGCTTGGCGTAGCCGCAATTCCTACTCGGCGACGACTTGACTCCCGAATTCCCTGGCCAATGTGACGCTTGTTAACGGCTTCCGATAAGGAGATGGCCATGAAACGCTTTGGCATATTGTTGGCTCCCGTGTTTGGACTTGCTCTGGTGGGAAGCGGCCCGGCGTCAGCAGCTGAAGTAGGTTGCTGGTACAACGACAGCTTGCATCCTTGCGTCTATTACCCTGGCTACCCCAACGGGTACCCACCTGGCTATAATAATGGACTTGGCACCGGACTTGGCACCGGTCTGGGGGCCGGACTGGGGGCCCTCTTTACGGCTCCAGAGGCGTTAGCTGCTGGTGTGACCGAGCCTCTGGTGACAGGCCGGAGCGTGGCGGTTTCCTCGCCAGCAGCCGCCCCCGAGCCAGGCGCCGTGGCGGGCCCTGGAGATTATTGCGCCACCCCCGCAAGGACATGCCGGCTGATAGAGCCAGGTTGGCTTGGGACCGGTTGTTCTTGCAGGGTTCCCGGCGGCCGCGTGCGCGGATTTGTGAAATAAGACTCCCCAAGACGACCCAATAGTGTCGCTTCAACGACTGCGGCGGTATCCCATGCGGCCGCAGTTTTACGCCGGGGGTAAGAGGTCGCGCTCATCGCTGGCCTCTTAACGCATGGCCGGCCAGCATTTTCAGCGCGGGGCACAGTGTGCGCCGGTTTGGAGTAGGCGCCACTGACTCAGTGACCCGCCACGAGGATGGGCTCGTCGAAATTTTGGGCGACGTCGGGGTGCTGTCCGTCTTGCGTGAGGTCGCGGACATGGGTCATCACGTAATGCGTGAGATGGGCGGTCTAGACATAGTTTTGCCCGTCATGGTCCGCAGCCCCATGCAGCGCGTCGAGCAGCACCTTGGTGAAGGCGCCGTGCCCGCCAAACCGCCATTTCGCTTTATCGGATGGGTCCTCGAGCGAGGGCTCCTTCCCTCTTGACGAGGTCAGGATCGTCACCCGGCCAGCGGAAATCGCGTTGCGCAGCGAATCCGCGTCGGGCGTCAGCTCGGCGCCATTGCCTGTGGCGCCGCCGGAATGGCAAGCGTCAAGCAGCATCAGAACCCGGCCGTGCGCCGCAACGGCGGTGATATTGTGGTGAAGCTGGTCGGCAGAGATCGCGGTCGACTCAAGGCGTCCCGGCGTTCGTGCGTCGACGCCATTCGGCACGAGATAAAACTGGCCGTGGATCATGGCGCCGTGACCTGAGAAGAAGACAACCGCGACATCTTGCCCGCCGCCCTTGGCCATAGCGCCTTCCAAGGCGACGAATGCGTCGTTGATGCTTCCCGCGTCCGCACGCTCGTCCACGAGAATGTTGGGGTTGACCCTGGCGTAAAAGCCACCAGCTTCGGACGCTTGAGACGAATAAAGCACGTCCGCTATGTCCTTCGCATCCGTCGCGGCGAAATTCAGGTGGAAGGATTTCGCCTTGTCGCCATAGTCGCTGACGCCAATCGCAAGGACATGCAGCTGCGCGCCAGGGGCGACCGGTGAATGCGTTACCGTCTGAACCTCGATCCGGGCGGCCTTGAGGTCGGCGATACCGAGCGCGCGCGCAGTTTCGAGCTGTTGCAGGACGAGCGGCAGCGCGTCGGGGCGATGCAGTTTCGGGATGGCCGACACAGGCAGCGTCTCCGCCACGGCCTCATTGCCGCGATTGACGTGCCATTTCAAAACGCCGAGCGCGCCAGGCGTTGCTTCATAAAACCCTTCCGGCTTCCACAACACCCAGTTTTTTTTGTCGCGCAAGACATAGAGGGCGAGAATCTCCCGCCCGTCCTCCATGCGAAGCCAGCGGATGGTACCGTCGCCATAGGCGACGACGGCGAGGTGGCCGTCGCCGCTGATATTGACCGCCCAGGCGACGTCAGGCGCGGCGCTGGTCCAGAGTTTTTTGCCGCTGGCATCAAAGGCGTAAACATGCCATTCCGCGCCAAGGACGAAACGGTGGCCGTCCGCATCGATGGCAAGGCTACGCGATCTTTCGAGATTTTCGAGTGCGAGCGGTTTGCCGTCGAGCCTCGGTGACGACGAATCTTGCCAGTGTACGACGGCCAATCCCTCCTGCCTTGGCGGCCGGGTTGGCGGGTCTGTGGAGGGCCGATCGGAGAGCCTCAGCGCGTTCACATCGAAGCGTACGGGCGACTGTCCAGCCTCTTCAAACCCAAAATCGATGATCGAGCCATCGGCGGAGGTCGCGAAGGCGACCCTTTCATCTCGAAAGTCGCCGCCGGCCGGGCCGACGCTCCATTGGACGCCGCCATCGGCGTTTAGCATGGAAAGACATGGATTAAATTTTAGCGCGAGCAGCCGTGCGTGGGACAGCGCGAGCAGCGCCGTGGTTCTATTATCGGTCGCGGCGCATTGTGCCGATAGCGAACGTCGCGGCCCTCGCCCTCCGTCATCCCAGGCCAGAACCGGGCGCAGCCCGCCAGCGTCGCGGTACCCGCCGCCGGCGAACAGAGTCCGGCCATCCGCCGACCAGGCGACTTGCATGAGATTCCCGCCGCTGAGTCCGCCAAGATCCGGCGGCGGCAATCGTGCAAGGCTGCGGCCATCGAAGAAATCGACCGCCGGCTTGTCGTTATAGCCGACGGCGAGAACACTGCCGTTCGGGCTGAAGGCGAGCCGGAAGGGGCGCCGGCCGCCGAGCTCGTTTTGGGTTTTGACAAGGGTGAAGGCGCCATCGGCACCCCGGTCGTAGAGCCGCACCGTCCCGTCGTAAGAAGACGCCGCCAAACGGCCGTCGGCAGAGAAGGAGACGCCATAGCCTTGTTCACCATAGTTGGCGTCGCTGAAGATTTGCACCCAGTCCTTGTCGCGATCAAAGACGCGCAGGCCGCCAGAGTGGCAAACCGCCGCGAGAGTGCGTCCGTCGGCCGAAAAGGCGAGCCCCTCGACAGAGCCAGGCAGGCCGCCGATCCGCTTCGTCATTTTGCCGGTGGCCCGGTCGAACAGATAGATCGGGCGGATCCCCAGCCCTTCGCCCAACCCGCCGGCGGCAATTAGCTCGCCGTCCGGGCTCATCGCGACCGCATAGATTTTCCCAACGGGGTCCGGCCCCGCCGGCACGCGCATAGTTTGGAGAAGCGAACCATCCGCCGCCGACCACAGTCTGACCGTCTTGTCGTAAGATCCGGTGACGATAAAACGTCCGGCGGCATCCGCCGCGGCAGTTTTCGCGGCGGCGGTGTGCACGCCCGGATCGACGACGAGGACCGGACGCTCATAAAGCTGCGCGGCAGCGTATTGGCTCCACAGCAAGCCCGCCGCCAGCGCGAGAAGCGCTTTTCGGAGCCCAATCATCCCCCCGCCTCGACCTCGGCGAAGGCCGGCCATCGCGCCGCCTCGAGCTGTGTTCTTATCGTCGCGCGGGTCAACGCCTCGTCCTTTCGATGATCGTTGTAAAGCGCCGCGATGGCCTGTTTCAGCGCATCGATCACCGGCTCGACAGCAGCCTTGACGATGTCCTCGACAATGCCCTTCTGTCCCGATTCCTCTGGCAATATGTCGCTCGCCATCTTGCAGAACCGGCCAAGCGCCGCCGCGCCCTCCGATATCTTCTGTTCAAGCATGGGAAGCCGCTGCGGCTCGCCACCTTCACCGAGCGCCGTCTCGAGCCCGGCGATGACGCCGTCAAAGCTCGCCTTCGCCGCGCCATAAGCGTTTTGTCCCCGCGTCAGCTGCGCCCCGCTGGCGTATTGCTTGAAGGATCCCGCACAGGCAACGGCGTTCGACCGCTCCTCGACGAGACGATCGACCGCCTCGGGCCAGCCTATGCCGGCCGCCATCGTGCCGGAGGCGGCGCCGATAATCGCCAGCGCTACGGCTGGCCAAGGCGTCCGGCATCGCCAATTCAAGTGTCCCCCCCCCCCCACAATTCGGCCGATAATTATACCCCCGTTGTTTCCTTCGTTAAAGAGCCGATCTCTCGCCGAACGCGAACGACTCTACGCTTAAAACGTTGATTGAGCGCCATCCGCCAGACCCCTTGCGGGCGCGCCGAAGAGGCCTTACCAATCCCTGGCGAAGCCGGTTATCCAAAAAGCGCCTTTTTCTGGGTGATTTATCCTGCTCTAATTCACTAATTCCCGCCTTTGGACCCTCGAAGGACCAAGTTTATTGACCCCCCGCGCTTTCAGCCTGCGATTCCTCCTTGTGCTGTTGCCGCTCTTATTTTCGCTTGGCTCTGCAAGCGCCATCGAATCGGTTCGCGTGCCACTCGAAGCAAAAGCCATCGATCTCACGAGGGCCTTCGAGATGTATCATTCCGATAATGATCGTCTCGTTGTCTCGACGGCGCCCGGCGCCGATGGCATCGTGCGCCGCATTGAAGTCCACGCGAAGGATGAGGGAACGCGGCCGGACTGGATCGTCTTTGCCCTCACCAATGACACCAATGAGCAAATCGAGCGGCTGCTCATCGCGCCGCATTTCCGCCTCGTTGGCTCGGGGGTGATCTGGCCCGACCTTGGCGCCTCTCGTATCTCGGCAATTACGGCGAGCCAGGGCTTTCCCATCGAACGCGACGAGAGCCCGGACGCCGATGTCTTCCGGCTCACCCTCGACCCTGGCACGACCGTGACCTATGTCGCGGAATTGCGAACCCCGAGCTTGCCGCAGCTCTCACTTTGGGAGCCGGAGGCCTATAAGGATAAACTTACCAGCCTTTCCCTCTACAAGGGGATCGTCATCGGCGTCGCCGGATTACTTGCACTCTTTCTTTCAATCGTTTTCGTCGTCAAGGGCGCCGTCATTTTCCCAGCCGCCGCGGCGCTCGCTTGGACGGTTCTTGCTTATGTCTGCATCGATTTTGGCTTTTGGAGCCGCGTCTTTGGCACCAGCGGCGCCTCCGACAGGGTTGCGCGCGCCTGCGTGGAGACAACCTTATCGGCGACCCTGCTAATATTTTTATTCGCCTATCTTAAACTCAATCGCTGGCATGTGCGGGCATCGCACATTGCGGCGGCCTGGCTGGTCTTTCTCCTCGCCCTAGGTGGCCTTGCCCTCTACGACGCGCCGGTCGCGGCAGGTGTCGCGCGGATCTCGCTTGCCACGATCGCGGGGGCGGGATTCATTCTCGTCGTTTACCTCGCGACGCACGGCTACGACCGCGCCATCATGCTTATCCCGGCGTGGTTTGCGCTTCTTTTGTGGGTGATCGCCGCCGCTTTCATAGTCACTGGCGTTTTGACGAATGACCTCGTCTCTCCTGCCCTCATCGGCGGACTCGTGCTTGTCGTCGTCCTCATTGGCTTTACGATTATGCAAAATGCCTTTGTTGGCAGCGGGCTAGGTGGCGGCCTGTTGGACAGCGAACGCAAAGCCCTCGCTCTCACCGGCAGCGGCGATACCATTTTCGATTGGGATGTCATCAGCGATCATATTCATGTGAGCCCCGAGATCGAGACGCAGCTCGGTCTTGAACCGGGCGCCCTCGAAGGTCCAGCCTCAAAATGGCTCGGCATTGTGCACGCGACGGAAAGAGACCGCTTTCAAACTTGCCTCGATACGATGATCGAACAGCGGAGCGGCCGCATCAATCAAGAATTCCGCCTGCGTGGCGCGGGTGCTGATTATTACTGGTACCACCTCAAAGCCCGCCCCGTTATCGGCACGGATGGCGAGGTCGTTCGCGTCATCGGCACTCTCGGCGATATCACGGAGGCCAAGATCGCCGAGGAACGGCTCCTGCACGATGCCGTGCATGATAATCTCACCGGCCTGCCGAACCGCGAGCTTTTTTTCGACCGCGTCGGCGCGGCGCTCGCCCTCGCCGAAGCCGACCCTGCCATTCGGCCCGCGGTCATGTGCATTGACATCGACCGCTTCAAGCAAATCAACGATATGTCTGGTCTTGCGTTAGCCGATTCTGTCTTGCTGAGTGTCGCCCGGCGCCTCTCCCGCGCGCTGAGGCCACAGGACACGATCGCGCGGCTCTCGGGCGATGAATTTGCCATTTTGATCCTTTCGGAGTCCGAGACAAGCCAGATCAGCGCGATCGCCAGCCTTATCCGCCGCGTCGTTTCAACGCCCGTGCTGCTGAGCGATCGCGAAATTCCGCTCACCGCATCAATCGGTCTCGCCCTTTACGATCCACAGTTGCACGCCACCGCGGCGGATATAGCCAAGGACGCGGAAATCGCCATGCGGCATGGCAAACGTCTTGGCGGCAACCGGATCGAGGTCTTCCGGCCTTCGATGCGCCCCCTCCGCTCCGAACGCCTGGGGCTTGAGGGCGACCTGAGGCACGCCCTCGACCGAGGGGAGATCAAAGTTCTCTTTCAGCCCATCGTGCGGCTGGAAGATCGGACGGTGGCCGGCTTCGAGGCCCTGCTGCGATGGGATCATCCACGCCACGGGCGCCTCGGCCCGGCCGAATTCATTCCGATTGCTGAAGAGAGCGGAGTCATCGTTGACCTTGGCATTTTCGCGCTAGAGCGCGCGGCCCGCGAGCTTGCCGCCTGGCAGCGATCGCTCGATGTCAACCCGCCAATCTTTGCCAGCGTCAATGTTTCATCGCGGCAATTGCTGCGGCATGATCTTCTGCATGACGTCAAGGCGGTGCTCAGCCACACGAATGTCAGCCCCGGCACTCTGAAACTCGAGCTCACTGAAGGGCTGGTGATGGAAAACCCCGAATATGCCGCGCAGATGCTCATGCGTATCCGCGAGCTCGGGGCTGGCCTCTCGCTCGATGATTTCGGCACCGGCTATTCTTCTCTGTCGTACTTACAAAGGTTCCCTTTCGATACCATCAAGATCGACCAGTCTTTCGTCCGCCACGACGGTACGGGGGCGCGGCCGGTCATCCTCCGCTCGATCGTGACCCTTGCCCATGACCTCGGGATGGAAGCTGTTGCGGAGGGAGCCGAAACGGAATCCGATGCTATTGAACTCTATCAGCTTGGGTGCGATTATGCGCAGGGCTACGCGTTCGGCCATCCAATTAGTGCCATTGAAGCGCGTAAGCTGGTAGGTGCCGCGACGGCGGCGGCCTGACCGCGCAGGCGGAGAGAATGGGAGGATTGATGCGCTGGCCATACGCGGCCACACGCGCCGCGTCAGAGGCTTTGCCGCTGGCCTTGGCTTTGCTGCTTGCTGGATTGGGCACTGCCAGCTCCACGGGCGCGCCGCCTTTGCCGCCGCCCCCCGATGCACCACGAGGCAACGCGAAGCCAGCACCTCAAAGCCAGACGATTTTTTCACCCGCTTTGCCCGCCGTGCCGAGCACCGCACCCTCGCAGTCTGGGCCTTGGCAAGCGCTAACCAACCAGCCGCCTTTCAATGCCGGGGCCATGCTGCTGCTGACGGACGGCACTTTGATGGTGCATGACCAAGGTTCAGCGAATACCGGCAGCAGCAATTGGTGGCGGTTTGCGCCAGACAGATACGGCAGCTATCTAAACGGAACCTGGTCTCGCCTAGCGTCGCTGCCTGCCGGATACGCGCCGCTCTACTTCGCGAGCGGCGTGCTCGCAGATGGGCGCGTTATTATCGAAGGCGGACTCTACAACAATGGCGAGGCCACGCCGACGACCCTTGGCGCCTCTTACGATCCCCTCGCCGATCAGTGGACTCTTATCGCCGCGCCGCCTGCTATCCTCGGGAAATCCATATCGGGTGCGGCTGCCGTCCTCTCTGAAGGAACATTCATCGTTGGCGGGGACGACACGCCCTACCAAGCGGCTTTCAGCCCGAGCGCCGGCTGGGCGGTCAATGGAACCGGCAAGGCCGATATCAATGACGAGGAAACCTGGACGCTTCTACCGAGCGGCGCGCTCCTGACGGTCGATGCCAATAACCTCGCCAAGCCAACGAACTCGGAAATTTTCGTTGGTGGCTATTACTACAATTGGTCGAGTGCCGGCAGCACGGGCGTCGAGCTTGCCACGATGGAGCCAAGCGCGGCTGGCGGCAACCAAGTTGGGCCGCAAATCTTGCGCCCCGATGGCACTGTCTTCGTTGCCGGCGCGACTGGCCATACGGCGGTTTACGATTCAACGTGGCAAACCTGGTGCCGGGGTCCCGATTTCCCGATCATCAACGGCGTTCAATATAGCTTATCCGATGGTCCAGCAGCACTGTTGCCGAGTGGCAAAGTGCTCGTCGCGGCGAGCCCCAGCCTCTATCAACCGCCAACACATTTTTTCACTTTCGATGGCAGCGTTCTAAGCCAAGTGCCAGACCCGCCCAATGCCGGAAGCCTGCCATCCTATGCGCCTTATATGATCGTCCTCCCGACGGGCCAGGTTATGTTCAATAGCCGCATCGGCGATGTTGAACTTTTCACCGAGGGCGGCTCCGCCGCGGCGGCAAGCGTTCCCGAGATCGTTCCGCCAGTACCGCAAACTCTCACGCCCGGGCAAAGCTATGTCCTCAACGGCCGGCAGCTCAACGGCGTCTCGCAAGGCGCCGCTTATGCCGAAGGCTACCAGCCATCGACCAATTACCCTCTTGTCCGGCTTATATTCCCGCGTACTCAGCACGTTTATTACGCGCGGACCTCCGGCCACACATCGATGTCGGTGACGCCCAGCCTTCTATCGTCGACGAACTTCACGGTTCCAGCCGACATCGAAACTGGCCCGGCATTGCTTTACGCCGTCGCAAATGGTGTCGCCTCAGCGCCGGTTTCAGTGACGGTCGTCGCCCCTGTGCTACTGCCCTATCTTATCAAGCGGGGGGCCGGGGAAGCTGGCGTAGGCGGGGGCCCCGTCCGGCGTCCCTAACAGCTCGCGCACCGCGCGCGCCGCTTGGTCGATCGCTGAATTCGCATAGGCGTAGGCACCGGCATCCGAATTGGCGATGGCGACCTTCCCCCATACGCGCCGTGACGTTTCAATCGGCAATGGCCCGCTTGGCCAATAAGCGTCCCATGGTTTCATATATTCGTAAGCATAACCATGCGACCACCGGTTGATTGTGATTGCCTCGATGTCGCGGGCGGGATCGAAGTCCCCCGCCTCCAAGGCGCGGCTTAAAAGATCACGAATGCGGAACTCGGCTTCCGCGAACGAAAGGCTTGTGAGAATGAGCCGGCCGGCGCGGCTTTGCTCCCGTGCGGGTTCGCCCTTGCCGCTCAGCACCGTTTTGCTCAAGTGCAGCAAAATGGGCTCATCCGCGCGCTCGGCGAAGCGGTAGTTGCCGATGCTTACCGGGAAATCGAGGCTGCACTCCTCAAACCAGCCGCCGGGCACGCTGAACCTCGCAACGGCGAGTTTTGACAGCGCCTCCCATGAGCGCAACAAGACGTTCGCATAGATCAGGGGGACCTTATTCTGATCGTCCAAAGCTTCCCTCTGCACCGCGGGAAGCTCGCTCGCGATGAGGGGAATCACGCGGTGCCAGCAGGCAAGGACAGCATGCGCGCCAACCACCTTGTAAACGCGGCCGTCCGAAGCATAGAGAGCCTCCACGCCCTCGCCCTTTTGTCCGATCTTCACGCAGGAGGCGTTGAGCCGGAGGCGGACCTTGTTGCCCGCCGAATCGAGCTGCTCGTGCCGGGTTTCGGCAAGCAGAAGATCCTCGACCGAGGAGCCGGGCAGCGCCTCCGGGATGAGGTAGCGGACCAGCGCCCGCGCCAGCGATGCATTGCCGTCTGGGAAATGATAAATATAGGGGTCGGGATTCTTCTGGTTTAGCCGTCCGCTGGGGCTGAGCGCAGGGTAAACTCCATCGCCGAGATCCATGGCGGCGAAACCAGGATTGCCGATCGAGCGCGCATCGAGGCAGCTCACCGCATCGATGCCAGCACCGAAATAGCCTTTCGTTGTATCGGCGAAGAAAGCCGCGACCTGTGCGTCGAGCCGCAGGGTCTCTAGTAGAAAAGCTTCATACGTCAGAGTGGCAAGTCGCGCGAGCTTTGCCTCCCGGCTAAAACCCGCGAGCGGATCTGAGGGTTTTTCATAAAGCGCGATGAGGCCGCTTTTAGCCTTCTCGGTAAGCGGCGTTTGCGCGATCCATTCGGCGTCGCCACCTCGCTTGCGGACGAGCGCATCCTGCCCAAAAATCTCGCGTGCGAAGAAGACCCCCTCGCCAAGGCCATGTCGCTCGTCGAAATTTTGATCGAACCAAGTTTTGAATTTGCTGAGATCCATGCCGATGTCGGAAATGAGTTTCGCGACGGCAGGCGAAAAATAGCTTGGCGTCTGCAAGGATTCCGAGCCGCCATAGCCGATGATGCGGCGGCCGTTTTTGGCTGCGAATTCGTTGCGTATTGCATGGCCGCCAAACTCACTCGCACTCTCGAGAATGAGGACGCGAGTGTCATGGCCCGCTTGCTGCTGATAAAGGAACGCCGCCGCAAGCCCGCTGATGCCAGCACCGACGACGATGAGATCATACTGCTCGCCGATCTCCTCGATCGATCCGGCGTTTTGCCAGAAGCGGCCGTCGCGCAGCGCGTGCATCACTGCCGCGCTTTGATCGGTTTGTCCGAGATAATCGCTTTGCGGAGGATCCCCTAATGCTGGCAGGTCGATCAGCGAAGCACTAATGCTGACCGCCGCGCCGTTGAGAAAATCGCGCCGGGTGATGGGCCGGTCCATGCCGAGCGCGCGGTAGATGTTGGGTGTCGGCATTTTATTTATTCGTTACCGGCCAAACTCTCTCCCCTACACCTTTTCGCTATCGATCTTGCTCTCGGACAAGCCTGCGGCCAACACGCTCCAGGAGCTCGTAGGAACTCGCCAATGCTTCATAGCCGAGCTCGATTTGCCTCGCGAGATTGTTGGCCTTTGCCTCGCCGGGCATCATCGCTTCGATGCGCTGGCAGATGATTGCATCGGCGATCGACTCGCCCAATGCCTTCAGCTCGCGCATTTGGCCATCCGTGGGCCTATGGATGACGGGGAAATGGGTCGACATGACACCAAAGAAGGCGCCAGAGCGGGAGATGATTGGCGTTGATTGAACGGCACGATAACCGGCCTTGAGTGCCATCGCTCTATAGGGCGCAAAATCTGGGTCGGTCAGAACGTCCTCAATGATGATCGAATGGCGCTCTTTGACGGCGCGCCCGCATGCCGATCCACTCTCAGCTTTCACGGAGCGAAAGAAGCTCAAAAATTCAGCCCTAAAGCCAAATTGTGCTGCGATCGTGAGGCATCCGCTCTGCCAGTCCATGAGCTGAACATTTCCGAGACGAGCATTGGTCAAAAGCAAGCTGTTTGACAATGCGCAGTTCAGCACCGATTGAAGGTCCGGGCCATTTTGTAACTGTATCGGGAAAATTGCCATCGTCTCACGCCCGGGCAACAAAGCGGTACGATAACACTTCCTCTCAAAGGCCGGCAAAAATTTTCACGATCGCATTCAATTTTTTCCGGCAGAGGGCAGATTTTTGATCCGTTTGGGCCTCGCCAGCGCCCCAAAATTTGCGGCAAGTTCGATCATGAAATTTTTTCCAATTGCCTTGGCTGGTTATTTACTGTTCGGGCCCGCCCAAACTGCGCTGGCGCGGGGCGTCGTGCCTCCGGACGCTCCCTGGAATCCCGCTCATATCGAACTCCTCCCGCCAGAAGTACAAGCAGAAATCGCGCAGGCCGCCAGAGCATGCAACGCTCCGATCGCCGCACAGCATCTGTTCTCGCGATACATGCGGGATTTTCGCACGGGCGATGAGTTTCTCGCGCTCCACTACGAAGAGACGAACTGCACCAATTCACCCGCCATCTGCAACGCGGAAGGCTGCTTGCACCAAATTTTTGTTTCGCACGGCGGCCGCTACCGCTTGATCAATAGTATTTTCGCGGAGGAGATGGAATTCCGCCGCGTCAATGGTGCGGTGACAGTTGACGCCATCTGCGCCTCGTCGGCTCCATGTGCGAGAGATTTTCAATGGGACGGCTCCAATCCGCGCTCCGCGAAAGAGCCTGCGCCGCAGCGCTAGGCAAAAGCCTATCGGTTGGGCCCCACTCTGGCGATCTTTCCAGCATTCATGCCCCGGCGTCGTGTTTGATTAGGCATCAACGAGCCTCCGGCCGCCTTTAAGATCGGGCAAACTTGCCGGACCCTCTTCACAAGGCCCTAAAGATTGCTGTTGCCGCCCAGGTTCAGCGGGTTTAACTTGAAGATCATCGGGCTTTGAACGTAGCTCGGCGTGGACATCGCCACACTCTTGGTGATTATTTTTTATAACTTTCAAAGCGAGCGCCGGCGCTTGACGTCATTAGGCATTTTAATGGAACGCGCGTCCGCGCCCAAGGGATCGCTTGGTTTGCACCAACATAGCCTCGCAAGGGATGGGCGTCTGGCCCGTCCCCCGTTCAGTCTCGCTGAAATCGGCCCGCAGATAGAGGTATGATTTTTAAGTCGACAGAAACTCCCAGGGGGAATTCGATAAGGACGCCCAATGCGGCGTTACATCAAAATCTCCCGGGCACAGCGGCTTGTTGCAAAACTTCAGCGTCTCGCTACTTTGAGAAGGCCCTGTTGTTTCCTCGGCGGCGGCCAAGGGGCAGGCAGTCGCATCCAGATGAATTCTTTGAAGCAAACAAAATCGAGTGCTCGCCTCGGCAAAGGTAGCGCGGCGCAAGAGGCGCCCCTGCACGAGTCCCGCGTGATAAGAATCCGCGGCGCCCGCGAACACAATTTGAAAAATATCGATCTGACTATCCCCCGCGACAGGCTCGTCGTTTTCACGGGCCTTTCCGGTTCTGGCAAATCTTCCCTCGCCTTCGACACCATCTATGCCGAGGGGCAGCGCCGCTATGTCGAGTCGCTCTCTGCTTACGCCCGCCAATTCCTCGAAATGATGCAAAAGCCAGACGTCGATCAAATCGAAGGCCTATCTCCCGCCATTTCGATCGAGCAAAAGACGACCTCAAAAAATCCCCGCTCGACGGTCGGCACGGTGACCGAGATTTATGACTATATGCGGCTGCTTTTCGCCCGCATCGGGATTCCTTATTCACCTGCAACGGGCTTGCCGATCGAGAGCCAAACGGTGAGCCAGATGGTGGACCGCGTGCTCGCGTTGCCAGAGCGCACACGGCTCTATTTGCTGGCTCCCGTGATCCGCGGCCGTAAGGGCGAATACCGCAAGGAAATTGCGGATTTTATGAAACGCGGATTCCAACGGCTGAAGATCGACGGTGAGTATCACGAGATCGCCGATGCGCCAGCTCTTGATAAAAAGCTCAAACATGACATCGACGTTGTCATTGACCGTATCGCGGTGCGCCCAGGAAGCGAGGCGCGGCTTGCGGAGAGTTTCGAGACGGCACTCGAGCTGGCCGACGGCGTCGCCATTACTGAATACGCCGATGAAAAGGACAAGTCAGGCGTGGCGAAGCAAATCGTGTTTTCGTCAAAATTCGCCTGCCCGGTCTCGGGCTTCACCATCCCCGAAATCGAGCCGCGTCTGTTCTCCTTCAACAACCCATTTGGCGCGTGCCCCCATTGCGGCGGCCTCGGCATCGAGCAAGTCGTCGACCCCGAGCTCATTGTTCCCGACCCTAAGCTTACCTTGCGAAAGGGGGCCATCGCTCCTTGGGCCCGTTCAAACTCGCCCTATTATTTGCAGACCCTCGAAGCCCTTGCCAAACATTTCAAGTTCCGCCTTGACATTCGCTTCGAGGCGCTGCCGCAGCGCATTCGCGATATCCTCTTTTATGGCTCGGGCGAAGAAGCGGTTCGCTTTTTCTACGACGATGGTTTGCGTGCCTATGAGGTGGTGAAGCCTTTTGAAGGGATTATTTCGAATCTTTCGAGGCGATACCGCGCGACAGAAAGCGAATGGGCGCGCGAAGATATCGCCCGTTTCATGACGGCTTCGCCTTGTGCCGTTTGCGACGGTGCGCGGCTGCGTCCCGAGGCGCTCGCGGTCAGGATCGCTGGCTGCCATATCAGCCAGTTGACAGCCCTCTCCGTTAAGGAGGCGCAAGAGTGGTTCGCCGCCCTGCCCGGCAAGCTTGACCCGATGCGATCGGAAATCGCCAAGCGCATCTTGAAAGAAATCTTTGACCGTTTGTCGTTTCTTGTCGACGTTGGCCTTGGCTACCTTACCCTTGCCCGCTCCTCGGGCACTCTTTCAGGCGGCGAGAGCCAACGCATCAGACTAGCCTCACAGATCGGCTCCGGGCTAACAGGCGTGCTCTATGTCCTCGACGAGCCATCGATCGGCCTTCATCAGCGTGACAATGCCAGACTGCTCGAGACTCTGCGCCGTTTGCGTGATCTCGGAAACACGGTGATTGTCGTCGAGCATGACGAGGATGCAATCCTCGCTGCCGATCATGTCGTCGATGTTGGCCCTGGCGCGGGCATCCATGGCGGCCAAATCATCGCCCAAGGCTCGCCCTCTGAAATCATGGCGAACGAGAACTCACTGACCGGCCAGTATCTGACCGGCGCGCGCGAGGTTGCGGCGCCACGGCTTCCCCGGCAGGCGGAGAGCCATCGCTCGCTGAAGATCATCGACGCGCACGGCAATAATCTCAAGCATATCTCGGTTAAGATTCCGCTCGGAATCTTCGTGGCGATCACCGGCGTATCGGGGGGCGGCAAATCGACGCTCATCATCGATACGCTGTACAAGGCGGCGGCCCGGCGCCTTAATGGCGCGCTTGAACATCCCGCGCCTCATTCTGGTATCGAGGGTCTCGAGCACCTCGACAAAGTTATCGACATCGACCAATCGCCAATCGGCCGCACGCCGAGATCCAATCCGGCAACTTATACAGGCGCGTTCACGCCGATCCGTGAATGGTTCGCGGCGCTCCCGGAAGCCAAGGCGCGCGGTTTCCGACCCGGGCGGTTTTCCTTCAATGTCAAGGGCGGCCGCTGCGAGGCATGCCAAGGCGATGGCGTCATAAAAATTGAAATGCACTTCTTGCCGGATGTTTATGTGACTTGCGATGTCTGCAAGGGAAAGCGCTACGACCGCGAAACGCTCGAGGTGAAGTATAGGGGCAAATCGATCGCGGATGTCCTTGGCATGACGGTCGAGGAAGCGGCCGAGTTTTTCAAGGCGGTGCCTTCGATTCTGGAAAAGTTGGAGACGCTCGCCCGCGTTGGGCTCGGCTATATCAAAGTGGGCCAACAGGCTAATACGCTATCCGGCGGCGAGGCTCAGCGTGTGAAACTTGCCAAAGAGCTCTCGAAGCGGTCGACGGGCCGCACGCTCTATATCCTCGACGAGCCGACGACCGGCTTGCACTTCCATGACGTCGCCAAACTTCTTTATGTGCTGCATGAGCTTGTGGACCAGGGCAACACGGTAGTTGTCATCGAGCATAACCTCGAGGTCATTAAAACGGCCGATTGGATCATCGATCTTGGCCCGGAAGGCGGCGACGGCGGCGGCGAAGTCATTGCCTGCGGCCCCCCCGAAGATATCATCAAGGAAAAAAGAAGTTACACGGGGCGGTTTCTCAAAGACCTCCTTGGTCGGCGTGCACCCAAAAGAGGTGCCGCAACACTCGCCGAGGCCATAGGCGAAGCTTAATATGGCAAATGGCCTCGATCGCGGGGCAAAGCGCTTAAGCCAGGCAGTGAATTTAAAAATAGTTGATTAAAACTCTGATATTCATGTCGGGTTCAGCATTAACGCGCATAAGTGATGATGTGGAATCGCTTCAGGCGATAGTGCTGCTTAGCCGGAAAATCACAGTCTTTCCCCGGGATTATGGTGATCCGCTTGGCCTTGGGTCGACCCGAATGCGCCGGTTGTGATTTCCATGCAGCTCAGTGGTAGCCCTCGGCAGATGCGCTGGTGGCCCCCGTGGTCGCCGTTGCGCTCTCACCAGCCAGAGACGCCCGCCGTTCCTCCCCGGCGGGCGTCTTCTTTCGTGAAAGTCCGGCGGAAGTTCTCACTCATGACTTGCCGGCACGTTTTAGGCGTCATGGCAGACTGAAGAGACGAAGATAGAGATGGCTTTCCACCGCTTTGATTTGAGTCAAAACACTAAGAAATAATTTTAAGCAAAATAGTTAGGCGGATTTGTCGCGGCTTTCAGAAATATTACCCGCTTGTCAAACGAATCATTACGTTTATCGTGCAAATCATTCGCAACCACATAGATTCGACGTCGGTTTCGCGCCCGGCGCGTTCACGGAGGAATACGGCGATGGTACCAAATAATATCGACATATCGGCTAGGGACAAGCAAGCTGCGAATGTGTTTTGGTGGATATTGATGGCCATGCGCCTGGTCATCCCGCTTTACGTGGCCTATGCGGTTTACCTCTATTGGACCTTGCCGACCGCTGTTCGCTGGTCGGGCGGCGGCTACTGATCCGCGGCTGATGGATGCTGAATATGGATGTGGCGCCGAGGGGCGCCGCATTGGTTTTTGAAGCGATTTGAAGATTAGTGGAAAGAAAGTTCCTTGCAATCTTCGACAATCGTAAATTTTCCGTCGTTTGGGTTGATTTTCGTTAGAACGATGCCTTCGTTTACGCCAGCCTGGCTCTGGCTACCCCGCGCTCCTGTCGCGGCGTCATACGCTGCTTCCGTGTCGCCGGTATCATAAGCGAGCTGAAAGTTGAGGGGGTTGTCCTTGTCCTGACCGCTCGCGTCTGAATCGACGGAGATAATAAAAAAAGTATTGATATCGAGATTTGCCTTTGCGGAAACTTTTGTTTCAGAAACACTGGAAACTTTCATTGCCTGTGCAAATCTCGGATCCACGCGCCCGAAACGCCGGTACCATTTCGAAGTGCCCGCTTGTGAAGAAACGAACTGATTCACAAATAATCGCGCCGGCGCCAACACAAAATCTTCATCATATTTCGTATTATCGGCGGACTTAATCTCGAAGACAGCGAAGCCTTTGTTCTTTCCGGCAGCGATTACGCCATCTGGAGTCTCATAGCTTTGGCAAATACCTACCTCGCGATATGAAATATTAGTTGGATTCGACGTGCGCGAGCTACACCCAACTAAAGCGAACATCGCTGCTACGCAAAAGATCGAAAATAATGGGCTGGGTGTTCTCATCAGTTCCTCCGATGTTGGCTTTTTTTGTTCTTATAGGCTGAGCAAGCGAGGCGTCTGCGGCCGCGCCCGGCTTATCGTACCTAGGTAACACTTCAAACCTTGGCCCGCGAACCTGCAGTTGACGCCACTCGCGCGATCGGCTAACCACACGCCTCCCAGCCTTTCGTGTCGGTTCCTGGCGATTTTCGCGCAAGAAACTGCCGCGCAGGCGGGTTTCCAGCATGGGCCGGCCTCCACCGGACGCGGAAGTTCCTATTCGCTCGATTACATTAGCTGATTGAGTTGAATCAATAAATTAGTGAAATGGAGAAAAAATCTTGGCTCGTATTGCCGGGGTCAATATTCCCACAAACAAGCGCGTCGTCATTGCCCTTCAATATATCCACGGCATTGGTCCTGCCAAGGCCAAGGAACTTTGTGAAAAGGTCAAAATTCCTGATTCCCGGCGTGTCTCCGAGCTGACCGATGCCGAAGTCCTGCAGATCCGGGAGGCGATCGACCGGGACTATATGGTTGAGGGGGATCTGCGGCGTGAGGTCGCGATCAATATCAAGCGGCTGATGGATCTTGGCTGCTACCGGGGCCTACGCCATCGTCGCCAGCTGCCAGTTCGTGGCCAACGGACGCACACCAACGCCCGCACGCGCAAGGGCAAGGCCAAGCCCATCGCCGGTAAAAAGAAATAGGCAGCGGCGGCCAACTACCAGAATAACTCATCCCCAGCGCCTGGTATGACGGGCGCGTTCGAAGGACTTGAAGAATGGCTAAGGAAACCACACGTGTGCGTCGCCGGGAGCGCAAGAACATCGCTTCTGGCGTCGCCCACGTCAATTCGACTTTCAACAACACGATGATCACTATCGCCGATGCTCAGGGCAATACGATCTCCTGGTCGTCGGCCGGCACCATGGGTTTTAAAGGATCACGAAAGTCGACCCCTTATGCGGCCCAGATTGCGGCGGAAGACTGCGCCAGAAAGGCTGCTGAACATGGCATGCGCACGCTTGAAGTCGAGGTTTCTGGACCAGGCTCGGGGCGGGAGTCGGCCTTGCGCGCCCTGCAAGCCGCGGGATTTACCGTGACATCAATACGAGATGTGACTCCGATCCCTCATAATGGGTGCCGGCCGCGCAAGCGGCGCCGGGTCTGAGCGTGTCGATTTTGCCAAAAAGCTTTGCGTGGCGTCAGCGTTCGCGAAAGAAAGGGTTTGAGTGTGATTCAAAAAAATTGGCAAGAGCTGATCAAACCAAACAAGCTCGAGGTCATCGCCGGCGGTGATCCACGGCGGGTGGCGACAATCATCGCCGAACCACTCGAGCGTGGTTTTGGCTTAACCCTTGGCAACTCCTTGCGCCGCATTCTTCTCTCTTCACTGCAAGGCGCGGCAATCACCTCCGTCCACATCGATGGGGTGCTGCACGAATTTTCGTCGATCCCAGGCGTGCGCGAAGACGTCACGGACATCGTTTTGAATATCAAGGACATCGCTTTGAAAATGCCGGGCGAAGGCCCAAAGCGCATGATCTTGAAAAAACAGGGCCCCGGCAAAGTGACGGCGGGGGATATAGGGACAACGAGTGATATCTCTATCCTCAACCCCGAGCTCGTAATCTGCACACTCGATGAGGGGGCCGAAATCCGCATGGAGTTCACCGCTGCGACCGGCAAAGGCTATATCCCGGCGGATCGTAATCGGTCGGAGGATGCGCCCATCGGCCTCATTCCGATCGACAGTCTTTTCTCTCCCGTGAAGAAAGTCAGCTATAGAATTGAAAACACCCGCGAAGGCCAAATCCTCGATTACGATAAGCTGACCATGCAGGTCGAGACCAACGGATCGCTTTCTCCGGAAGATGCAATCGCTTTCTCTGCCCGCATTCTGCAGGACCAGCTGAACGTCTTCGTGAACTTCGAAGAGCCGCATCGCGTCGAGGCCACGCCTTCCATCCCAGAGCTCGCTTTTAATCCGGCGCTCCTTAAAAAAGTCGACGAGCTTGAGCTTTCCGTGCGCTCGGCCAATTGCCTCAAAAACGATAACATCGTCTACATCGGCGATCTCATTCAAAAGAGCGAAGCTGATATGTTGCGCACGCCGAATTTTGGGCGCAAGTCGTTGAATGAAATCAAGGAAGTTTTGGCGCAAATGGGGCTCCACCTTGGCATGGACGTGCCGGGCTGGCCGCCAGATAATATCGATGAATTGGCAAAGCGCTTCGAGGAGCACTATTAGGCCGGAGAAACCCGGTCTCTAAATGAAGCGCTTGAAGGGCGGCGGTAGCTCACCGCGGCAGCCGAAGGAGTAAAGAGGACCATGTACCACGGTCACGCGAAGCGCCGGTTTGGGCGCATGCATGAGCATCGCAAGGCGATGTTCGCGAACATGTGCCAGGCTTTGATCAAGCACGAGCAAATTGTTACGACGCTCCCAAAAGCGAAGGATTTGCGCCCAATCATTGAAAAGCTCGTGACGCTCGGCAAACGCGGCGATCTCCATGCGCGCCGGCAGGCGATTGCCCGGATTAAGGATAGCAAACTCGCCGCCAAGCTCATCGATGTTCTTGGCCCTCGTTACAAGGACCGCAACGGCGGCTATACGCGTGTCTTGAAAGCGGGCTTCCGATATGGGGATAACGCCCCGATGGCCGTCATCGAATTCGTCGATCGGGACATCGATGCAAAAGGAAAGGACTCGGGGCCGCTTTTCTCATCATCCGAAGAGTCGGCCGCGTAGGTGATCGGTCCGGAAGAGACATTCGTGCTTTTTGGACGTGCTGAGGCCGCGCGGCGCGAATTTCCCGGCGCATTGGCACGGTGTAAGCCATGAACGCCCGGCTGGGTGGCCTGCGGCGGATATTTGTTGTCCTTTTATTGGCTTATGGGGCGGTTTCCTCCCTCGCCCTTGCGGAACCCTCGCGGGAAGTCCCACAAAGGCCCGAAGACACCCTCCTGTCTTTTGCTCCCGTTGTCAGGAAAGCTCAGCCCGCGGTCGTCAATGTTTATGCCTCGCGCACGGAGAAGCGGCCGCGCAATCCCATTTTCGATGATCCGGTCTTTCGCCATTTTTTCGGCGAAGGCGGTCGGCCCGGGAGCCCTACCACTCGCTCGCTCGGCTCTGGCGTCCTCGTCGACCCATCGGGTCTCGTCGTCACCAATTATCATGTGATCGAAGGCATGACGGACGTCAAAGTCGCGCTCGCGGATAAGCGAGAATTTGACGCGGCGATCGTCCTGCGAGACCAGCGGACGGACCTTGTGGTTTTACGATTGCAAGGAAGCGGAAATTTTCCCGCTATGGAGCTCGGCGATTCAGAATCGCTTGAAGTCGGTGACATCGTTCTCGCAATTGGCAATCCATTCGCCGTCGGTCAAACTGTGACGCAGGGAATCGTGTCGGCTTTGGCGCGCACGCAAGCGGGTATTTCGGACTACGGTTTTTTCATTCAGACAGACGCCGCGATCAATCCCGGCAATTCTGGCGGCGCGCTGGTCGATCTCAAGGCGCGGCTCGTCGGAATCAATTCGGCGATCTTTTCACAGACCGGGAGTTCGATCGGAATCGGGTTTGCGATTCCGGTCAATATGGTAAAGCCAGTGATTGCCGCCGCCAAAGGCGGGAACCACCGCGTGCGCCGCCCCTGGCTCGGCGCCAGTTTGCAAACCGTCTCGCGGGAAATTGCCGACTCCCTCGGCCTAGACCGGCCGACGGGTGCTCTCGTGGCCGATCTCTCGGCGGCCGGCCCCGCCGCCGAGGCCGGTCTGCAGCGCGGCGACATAATTACGGAAGTCGATGGCCAAAGCGTCGATGGTCCGGAAGCCCTTGGTTACCGGCTCGCGACGAGGGCTGTTGGCGGTGCCGCAAGTTTGTCTTTCCTGCGAAATAATAAAGTTCATAGTGCAAACCTAAAGCTTATGGTGGCGCCAGAAATTCCGGCGCGCGACCCGTTAAAATTGAAGGGCGAATCCCCCTTTTCCGGCGCGACGGTCATCAATTTATCGCCAGCCGTCATAGAAGAAATGTCGCTGCGCGGCGCCAGTGATGGTGTCGTCATCAGCGAAATCGAAGAAGGATCGCGAGCGGCCCTTGTCAATTTTCAAATCGGCGACGTCATCTTGGCCATTGACGACGAATCGGTTCAAACGACACGGGACCTTGAAAAAGTCGTTAGCCGCCGGCATTCTTATTGGAAGCTGACGATTGGGCGGGGAGGCGAAATGATCACCACGGTTATCGGCGGGTGATCAGAGATCTGAGTGCTTTGCCTGGCTTCCGCTAACTCGGCAAAGTTTTATGCCGGGGAAAATGCTTAAATTTTAATTCATAAATTGTCGTAAATAACCCTCATTGTTTGCCTTTGTAATAGCGGCCAAACAATTCAAGCTGGAAATTCATAAGCTCGATTTTGGAGCTGAATATGTTATTGGGCCAAAAGCGAATCTTGGTAACGGGCGGTGCTGGTTTTCTTGGCACCCATCTTTGCCGGCGGTTGCTCGGCCAGGGCCATGAAGTTCTTTGCGTCGACAATTTTTCGACTGGGACCCGTCATAACATCGAAGATTTGCTCAACCACCCTATGTTTGAGCTGCTTCGCCACAATGTAACTTTCCCTCTCTTCGTGGAGGTCGATGAGATTTATAATCTCGCCTGCCCAGCCTCTCCAATTCATTACCAGGTAGACCCTGTTCAAACGACGAAGACGAGCGTTTCCGGAGCGATCAACATGCTGGGCCTCGCCAAGCGCTTGAAGATCCGCATCTTGCAAGCATCGACATCGGAGGTTTATGGCGATCCGACCGTCCACCCTCAACCGGAGGACTATTGGGGGAACGTCAATCCGATCGGCAGTCGGTCCTGTTACGACGAAGGAAAACGCTGCGCGGAGACGTTGTTTTTCGATTATTATCGCCAACACAAGCTCAGCATAAAAGTCGCGCGTATTTTCAACACCTATGGTCCAAACATGCGTCCCGACGATGGGCGAGTTGTATCGAACTTCATCTGCCAAGCCCTGCTTGGCGAGGACCTCACGGTTTTTGGCCGGGGCGAGCAGACGCGTTCTTTTTGCTATGTAACGGATCTGATCGATGGCCTCGATCGTCTGATGAATTCGCCCGAAACGGTCACTGGGCCAATCAACCTCGGTAACCCGGGTGAATTTACCATTCGCCAGCTGGCCGAACGGGTGATTGACCTAACAGGTTCGAGATCGTTCATCGTCGAAAGACCACTGCCCGAGGACGACCCGCAGCAACGCAAGCCCAATATTGAGCGCGCCGAAGAGCTGCTCGGCTGGCGCCCCACGGTCGGCCTTGATGAAGGCCTCAAACGCACGATCGTCTATTTCGAAAAATTGTTGCGCGATCACGGTAAGGTGGTAACCAGTCGCCAACGGTTTCAGACCGTTGCTTCCGCGTGAATCTCTCGCCGTGCGCCGTAGGCGCGGTGCTTCTGGAAAGCAATCGGAGCAGTAAAAGGTTGCCTTCCATCGTGACTTAATCGCGGAGAGTCTGCCAAGGGGCTTAGCGCTATGGCGTCGCGATGAGACGAGCAAGCTGGAATCGGCGTTGCGCAAACGGCCCTGATCGGCCCCTTCGACAAAGTCGACTATGGGTCGTTGCCTCGCGACGGCACCAAATCGCTAATCGAGTTCTCGTTTGATGTTACGCCACAAATCGACGATCTCGCGCGCCGCGCCGCCCCTTGGGCTGATTTCGGTTACCCCGCGACCTGAACGGCCCACTTCCGCGAAAGCGGGACGCTCCCTGACGAAAGGGCGCAAAACTGGCCCCGAAGATCCAAGCGCGAGAATACTATCTTGCACGCGTCCCGTAAGAGTGTGAGGCACTTGGTTGATGATGAAGAAAAAATTTTTTCCGATTAAACGGAGTTTGCGGCTGGTCACCTCGCTTGCCCATACATCGAAGGCCGCTGGCCTCGCCGGGATAAGAGATAAATCGCCGACTTCGATTGCTGCGATTGTCGCCGGTGATTCCAACATCGGGGTGTCGATAATCGCGAGGCTTTCGTTGCGCTCGGCCAGCTGCCGCAATGTTTGCGGAAGCTTTGCTCGCGATACGCCTCTCGCGACGAGGGAAGTGTCTCCCCGCCGTGACGCCCAGCGAGAAAGAGAATGTTTCGGGTCGAGGTCAAGGAGAGAAACACGTTCTCCCTCGGCTTGAGCGGCAACCGCAAGACAAGCGGCAAGCGTGCTTTTTCCACAGCCGCCCTTTTGCGTCGTGAGCACAATAGTTTTCATAAAGATTTTCGTAATTTAAATCTCTGTTGAGAAATAAAAATCATTTATCTTTTGTTTTGAATCTTGACCTGTTTGAGTTGAATTCAAATAAAATAGGAGATGATTGTTTTTTACCTTAATTCTAATTTTTCAAGGCCCGGCGCCGCCTTAGCGAACGCAATCCAAAGCGGAGCTTGGCTTGCTTTTCGGCTTCCCTTATCCCACATACGCTCATCTATTTTAGAAAACGAATGGCCGATCTGTTCGCAAACGCCAAGCTCGAAAACAAGGTGTCGCGCCCCCTCGCCGACCGGCTTCGGCCGCAATGCTTGAGCGATGTCAGCGGGCAAGATCAGCTCTTGGCCCCCGGCGGCGCTTTAAGCCGGCTGCTTGAGTCTCAGACCCTCCCAAGTCTCATATTTTGGGGGCCACCGGGCACGGGCAAAACAACCGTCGCCCGCCTCCTTGCGCGGCAAACGAAATCTGCCTTTGTTCAAATCTCGGCGATTTTTTCGGGTGTTTCCGAATTAAAAAAAATTTTTGAGGACGCCCGTGGCAGGCGCGGGGTTGGCCAAGGCACCTTGCTCTTCGTCGATGAGGTCCACCGCTTCAATCGGGCGCAGCAGGATAGTTTTCTACCGGTAATGGAAGATGGCACAGTCACATTGATTGGTGCCACGACCGAAAATCCCAGTTTCGAATTGAATGCGTCGCTCTTGTCGCGCGCTCGGGTCATGGTTTTTCGCCCTCTGAGCCCGGAAGCGCTCGAAAAACTTCTCTCTCGCGCGGAGACTTGTGAAGGCCGGGTCCTGCCTCTCGAAGCCGAGGCTCGATCCTCGCTGATTCAGATGGCGGACGGCGATGGCCGCGCGGCTTTGAGTCTTGCCGAAGACGTCTGGCGCGCCGCTCAGTCAGGGGAGATCTTCAACAGAGCTTCCCTCGCCTCAATCGTTCAGCGGCGCGCGCCGATCTACGATAAATCCGAGGACAGCCACTATAATTTGATCAGCGCGCTGCATAAATCCGTGCGCGGGTCGGATCCCGATGCGGCCCTTTATTATCTCGCCCGCATGCTCGATGGCGGTGAAGATGCGCTCTATATCCTTCGGCGGCTCGTGCGGATGACTCTCGAAGACATCGGCCTTGCCGATCCGCAAGCGCTCACGATGGCGCTCGCCGCCAAGGACGCGTATGAATTTCTCGGTTCGCCCGAAGGTGAGCTTGCACTTGCAAATGCCGTGATTTATGCCGCGACGGCGCCAAAATCCAACGCAGCCTATGTCGCTTTCCAAGCCGCCACGAAATTGGCTCAGGAGCACGGCTCCCTAACGCCGCCAAAAATCATTCTGAATGCGCCAACGAAATTGATGAAAAAAGAAGGCTACGGTGCCGGTTATGCGTATGATCATAACGAGCCTGAGGGGTACTCGGGTCAGGACTACTGGCCACCATCTCTCGGGAGGCAAATTTTGTACTCTCCTTTTGAGCGAGGATTCGAGCGCGAGTTGCGCACTCGCCTTGATCACTGGGCAAATCTGAGAAAGCAAAAAACGTCATCTAGTTGACATCGCTCTCCCGAGTGACGGCCTTTAATATCTACCGACAACTTCAAGCTTTTATGCGAACGCAAATCTCGGCCAGCCAGCGTGACCCCCTGAAACATTTTTTTTCCATGCGCTCGGCAAGGCGACGCCTGCTAAAAGGTTTGCCTCATGATCGACCGCAGTGATTTGCATTGGTATCGCGATGCGATCATCTACCAGTTGCATGTCAAATCATTTTTCGACGCCAATAATGATGGCATTGGCGAGTTTTCGGGCCTGACCCAGAAGCTCGATTACATCAAAGACCTCGGGGCGACGGCCGTCTGGATCATGCCGTTCTACCCCTCGCCCCTGCGTGATGATGGCTATGATATTTCTCACTATCGCGGCATCAATCCAGCCTATGGCGGGCTGCGGGATTTCAAGCGCTTCCTGCGCGAAGCCCACGAGCGGGGCCTAAGAGTCATTACCGAACTCGTCATCAACCATACCTCGGACCAGCACCCGTGGTTCAAACGCGCCCGCGCGGCAAAGCCCGACTCAGCCGCGCGCGATTTTTACGTATGGTCGGCGACGGACAAAGGCTACAAAGACGCCCCGATAGTTTTCCTTGACACGGAGAAGTCCAATTGGACCTGGGACGAGCAAGCTAAGGCATTCTATTGGCACCGCTTCTATTCGCACCAGCCGGATTTGAATTTCGACAATCCGCGCGTCGTCGAAGCCGTTCTAGATGTCATGGCCTACTGGCTCGATATGGAGGTTGATGGTCTTCGACTTGACGCAGTTCCCTATCTCATCGAGCGCGAAGGCACGAGCTGCGAAAATCTTCCCGAAACTCACGCGGTGATCAAGAAGCTGCGCGCCGCTGTTGATGCGCGCTATCCCGACCGCATGCTGCTCGCCGAAGCCAATCTTTGGCCAGAGGAGACGGCGCAATATTTCGGCGATGGCGACGAGTGCCATATGGCATTTCATTTTCCGTTAATGCCACGGATTTACATGGCACTGGCGCAGGAAGATCGCCATCCGATTACCGACATCATGCGGCAGACCCCCGAGATCCCGGACGGGGCGCAATGGGCGATTTTCCTTCGTAATCATGATGAAATGACGCTCGCGATGGTGACGGGAACAGAGCGTGATTACCTGTGGTCTTTTTACGCTGTGGACCCGCGCGCCCGCATCAACCTCGGCATTCGCCGCCGGCTTGCTCCTTTATTGGAAAACGACCGGCGCAAAATCGAGCTCTTGAACTCGCTCCTCTTTTCCATGCCGGGCACCCCTGTCATTTACTACGGTGACGAGATCGGCATGGGCGATAATATCTATCTTGGCGACAGGGACGCCGTGCGAACCCCCATGCAATGGTCTCTTGATCGCAACGGCGGCTTTAGCCGTGCCGATCCGGCCAAGCTATTCCTGCCTGCAATTCAGGATCCTGTTTATGGTTTTGGCGCGGTCAATGTCGAAGCACAACTCGCTAGCCCATCAAGCCTTTTAACATGGATGCGGCGGATTATAGCGGTCCGCCGTGCTCATGTTTCATTTGGCCGGGGAACGCTGCGTTTCTTACATCCTTCCAACCGGAAGGTTTTAGCCTATCTTCGTGAACACCAAGGCCAGCGGATCCTTTGCGTCGCCAACGTATCGCGAGCACCTCAGGCAGTTGAGCTCGATCTTGCTGAATTTAAAGAATCGGTTCCGGTTGAACTTACCGCTGGCAGCCTTTTTCCCGCCATCGGAAGCCATGCTTATCTTCTAACACTGCCAGCCTACGGTTTTTACTGGTTCAGGCTTGAAGCCGCCGAAGTGACCAGGGATCGCCATGAATCCCAACTGACGCCAGGTCTGTTCACGCTGGTCGCGACAGGTAAGCTAGAAACTATCCTCACGGGGCGCGAACTGACCGCGTTCGAGCATACCGTTGCGCCCCGCTTCCTGCTGACGCGGCGCTGGTTTTGCCCCGACGCCAAAACGCTAACCGCCGTTTTGGTGCGCGATTTTGTGGTTCTTCGGGACGACCATCCCAATCGCTTCGTTTTGACGCTCGTCGAGGCGAAGCTAAGCGATCTTAGTGTTGAGACTTATTTCATGCCGCTGGCAGCAGAACCGGAGCGCAAAGAAGGGCCTGCCCTTACCTATGCCGCCGCAAGACTTCGGCGGGGTGCGACAATAGGGCTTCTCTATGAGGCGGAAGCGTGCGAAGGCTTTGTGCCCGCCGTGGTTTCGGCCATGCGCCGCGGCCTCGAACTTGAGACGCAGCACGGCGGCACGCTCTCTTTCAAACCGATGCCGCGCCTTGCGAGCGAACCCTCGTTCGAGGCCACCGATACCCACCCTATTGGGACCGGCAGACGCCACTCTTCGCTTGTCCTGGCAAGCCAACTCCTTCTGAAAATTTATCATAAACTCGAGTTTGGTCTTGATCCCGAGATCGAGGTTTTTCAGTTCTTGAGCGATGTTGCGCGCTTTGCAAATGTCCCCCCTATCATGGGACTCATTGAATACCGCGATGGCAACGACAGCCGCACCGCGCTCGGATACTTACAAACCTTCAGCCGCAATCAAGGGGATGCATGGACGTGGACGCTCGGTGCCCTGAAAAGAATCCTTGAAATGGCGGCTTTAACGCCGGCTCAAAGCCATGCTGGGACAGACGAGGAATTCGCGGCCTACATCCCCCATTTGCGCCGCCTTGGCCAGCGAACGGCGGAATTGCATAAGGCGCTGGCAACGCCAACCGACGACCCGGCATTCAAGATGGAAGCGCTAACAGGTAGCGATGTTGCCGCCATGGCAGCAGCGGCCAGAGCATGCGCCGAACGAGCTTTTGCACACTTACAAACGGCCGCCGCCGAGTTGAACGAAGACAAGCGCGCCGATGCGCTGCTCCTTTTAGATCGCCGGCAGGCCTGCCTCGATCTGATTGGCGAGCTGGCAGAAGAACCGATCGGCGCCGTGAAGATCAGGATCCACGGCGATTTCACATTGCGCCGCCTTCTCGTCGTCAAAGACGACGTGATGATTGTCGGGTTCGGAGAAAGCAGTCCTCGTTTTTCCGGCGACCGGCGCCCCAAGGCTTCGCCCCTTTGCGATGTCGCGGTGATGTTGCGCTCGCTCGCCCATGCCGTCGCCACGGCCAAGAGTGATTTGGCCAGATTCGTCCCTGACGTCACCATAGCGGCGGCAAGGCTGCGCGAGGATCTAATCCTCTTCTCCGAGGTCTTTGTCCAAGCGTATATGGAAGCGGCGCAGGGGAGCGCTGTTTGGGTCGAGGACCGGCTTACGCGACGCCGCCTGCTCATTCTTTACCTGCTTGGTGAATTTTTGCGCGACATCGAGACCGCGGTCCAACACGGCCCGGAAGTGATGGAAACGGCGATTGACGCCGTGACCATCCTCCTAGAACGTTCGGCTCGCGCGCTTTAAGCGAGCATTGCCGCCCTTTGGGAGGGCAGTGCTGCCTACCGGGAATAATTGACGGGTTCAAAACCGCCATTTATACAACGCCGAAGTTTGTCTCATCTGCCTTCGATGCCATGATTCGTAGGGCTCGGTGCCTGTTTTGGGCAGTTGCGACACTCACACCAGCTCATGGGTTTTTTTGCAAACTTGCAGAGCTATCTATTGAAGGGTTTTGATTAATGGCGAACACATCCTCGGCCAAACGAGCGGTTCGGAAGCTCGCGCGGCGCGCCGCAGTGAACCGCGCCCGCCGCAGCCAGATGCGCACTTTTGTTCGAAAAGTCGAAGAAGCGATCGCCTCGGGCGACCGCGCGGCTGCGACGGCGGCGTTTCGCGCCGCGGAGCCTCTCGTCGTACGCGCGGCTCAAAAAGGAATTATCCATCAAAATGCGGCGGCGCGAAAAGTCTCGAGGCTCAGCAAACGTATTAGCTCTCTCGTGCATTGATCGGCTTGCTCCAGCCTGATCCAAAGCCCGGCTCTCGCCGGGTTTTTTTTTGAGCCGCATCCAGGTCGCCGCAACGCGAGCCGCGCAATTAATATCGAAGTAACTCAATGGCTTGCCGCCAAAGCCAAGTGATGCCTTTGGGCAAAGCCGACTTATCCCTGGGTCAATTCGTCCGAACCAAAAATTTTTCCGCGCCGCAGTGGATGTTTCAAAATCTTCGGTGAATCCTCCCACCAATCGGCTGACCCGCAGGGGACCCGGCGCGAAATCAGACATTTACAACCTCGATCCGATGAGGCACTTTCGCGTCCAAAAATTGACGCGAATAATAAATGATAAAAAATCAGTGGTCACATGCCTCGGATTCCAGAGAGTGCGCTTGCACCGCGCTTGGCCTATGTTAAATTCTCTTTCCTGTCTGAAACGGGCTTTGCCCAGTTGTCGGCTCTTATTCTACGAGTATTTCCATGTTTTTTGCCTGCCGTGCGAGTGGCGGCTTAGATAAACGCACGTTTAGGCAAGAAAATAGAGGCTCATGATAGGAGGTATATTAGATAGCGCTTTGGTCTGAGGGCATATTTCTTTTATCTGATGGCGCTTTTCCTGTTCTTGGCAGATTTTAATATGACAATAAAAAGCACTGCTTTCTTAATGAGGAAGAAGGGGGACATGGACGCTGATGATTAAACATTCTTCTGTTTTATTCCCTAGTGGCCCCAGGAAGGTCGCGGATGGACCTGATCAAGACCCCAATGGGCCTCCCCCTCGACATCGCCGCTCCCGCCAGCGTTAGCTCAGCTTTCCTCCCTGAATAGTTCATCGCCAGATTCAGCGACGAGATCCACGTTGCCATCATTTCTAAGGATATCCACAAATGCAAAATTCGCGCCGTCAGATTTCTGACGTTGGCGGCTTAGCCAACGGTGAGGCTTGGATGCGCGTATGCCAAAGATTGCGGCTCGAACTTGGAGAAGACGTTTTTTCCTCCTGGTTCGGCTGTCTTGAGCTCGATGGTTTATCGGAAGCGGACGCGGAGCTATCTGTGCCCACGAAGTTTCTTAAGAGTTGGATACAGACACACTATTCAGAAAAGATATTGAGAGCGTTGAGTAGCGAGTTTCCCGCCGTGAAGCGCTTATCCGTGCACGTCCGTTACTCGGCGATGCCAGCCGCCGCGGCTTCTCGCCGCCATCTCGATATTTCGTCGCGAAAACACGTGGAAGGCTCGCAGCCTCGCAACGTAGCGGCCGCGACAGCGTCAACCCCGGAATCTTGCTTGGCCCCGCTCGCACCTGCAAAGAAGGCGCTTCCAATCGACGGAAATGAACACGACGCTCTTGAAGGGTCTCCTCTAGATCGCCGTTTGGTCTTTCCTAATTTTTTGGTCAGCACGTCCAATCAGCTGGCGCATGCGGCCGCGCAGCGGATAGCTCACGCCGCGCCAAATGATTCGCTGCAATTTAATCCGCTCTATATCCACGCTTCCGTGGGACTTGGCAAAACCCACCTTTTACAAGCCGTCGCCCATGCGGCCTTTTCGACAAAACGCCAGGCCATCTATTTGACCGCCGAACGTTTTATGTATGGCTTTGTAGCTGCCCTCAAGACGCAGACGGCCCTGGCGTTCAAGGAAAAATTGAGAGCGATCGATCTTTTAGTTATCGACGATATCCAGTTTCTGCAGGGTAAGTCGATCCAACAAGAATTTTGCCACACGCTCAACGCACTCATTGATTCGCGCCGGCAGATCGTCATTGCGGCCGATCGGCCTCCCGCCGATTTGGAAAGTCTGGACGAAAGAGTCCGTTCGCGCCTGGCTGGCGGGCTCTGCATCGAGATTGGAGCTCTTGACGAGGCCCTTCGCGTCAAAATTCTCGAGGCCCGCATCGCCGCCGCCAAAATGCTGCATCCGGCGTTCGATGTCCCACCGGAGGTGACTTCCTATGTCGCCAGTGTGATACAGACGAATGGCCGCGATCTCGATGGGTCGGTTAACCGCCTGCTTGCCTATGCATCACTCAATGGCGCGCCAATTTCACTGGAGACAGCCGAAAAGGCAATCCGCGACCTGGTGAGGACGCCGGAGCCCAAGAAAATCAAGATCGAGGATATTCAAAAACTTGTGGCGAGCCATTTCAATGTCAGCCGCGCCGATATCCTCTCGTCACGCCGAACCGCCACTGTCGTCCGCCCACGCCAAATCGCCATGTATCTCGCGAAGGTTTTAACGCCTCGCTCTCTGCCCGAGATCGGCCGCCGCTTTGGAGGCAGGGACCATACCACCGTCCTCCATGCGGTGCGCAAGATCCAAGGTCTTGTGGCTTCCGACGGGGCCCTATTGGATGAGATTGAACTCTTGAAACGAATGCTGCTTGAGTGAGGGCAAGCCGTCTTATCTGAGCCGCGAGGCAAAGTGAGGCGAGTCATGCAGCAACCGGCAATCCGCATCATTGGCATTGACCCGGGCCTGCGGATCACGGGCTGGGGAGTGATTGAGGTCCGCGGGCCATTTATGTCTTATGTTGCAGGTGGCGAGATCACCTCGGGCCCGCAGCACGCCCTGGCAGACCGCTTGCGTGAGCTGCACGATGGCCTTATCGAAACCATTTCAGAGTATCGGCCTATGGAAGCGGCGGTCGAAGAGATATTCGTCAATCGTGACCCACGCTCGGCCCTCAAACTTGGCCAGGCGCGCGCTGTTGCCCTTCTTGCGCCTGCTCTTGCCGGCCTTTCCGTCGCAGAATATCCGGCTAATGTTGTAAAAAAAACCGTGACCGGCTCGGGCCATGCGGAAAAGGTGCAAATCAGTTTAATGGTCCGCACGCTGCTGCAGGAAAGCCGCGCATTCAGCGCCGATGCAGCCGATGCCCTCGCCGTTGCGATCACCCACGCACGGTTTCGTCTCCCATTGATTTAGCTAGATCGAGATTTGATTTAAAGCCGGTATGTTACCTCAAGCGGAGATGCATCGGCCGAGATGATAGGAAAACTTAAGGGAATCGTCGACTGTAAAGGCAGCGACCATCTCATCCTCGATGTTCGAGGAGTTGGTTACGTCATCTTTTGTTCTGGGCGCACGCTGAGAAAATTACCCTCGCCGGGCGAGGCAGCAAGTGTGCTGATCGAGACCCATCTGCGAGAGGATGCGATAAAGCTTTACGGCTTCACCTCGGAGTTGGACCGCTATTGGTTCCAAACCCTCCTAAGTGTCCAAGGTGTTGGTGCAAGAACCGGTCTTGCCATCCAGACCGCTTTGGAAGCTGGCGAGCTGGCCAACGCCATTCTCCACGGTGATAAAGGAGCGATTTGCCAGGCTCCCGGTATTGGGCCAAGGCTCGCGGCCCGAATTATCACGGAGCTCAAAGACAAGGTGGCAGGCGGGGTAGCGCCAGTATTTGCGCCGGCCGACGAATCCGGCGCAAATAAATCCGAGGCGGCAAACGAGGCCTTGTCGGCGCTGATTAATCTTGGCTATTCGCGGGCGCAAGCGCTGTCGGCGGTAACGGCATCCATGGCCGCGCTTGGCGCCGATGCACCCGTGCCCGAGCTCATACGCCAAGGTCTGAAAGAAATCACGCGCTAGCATGGGCGAGGCTTCATGCCTTGCCGTGATGGGCGGCTTCGGAATTTTGATCGAGCGGCCAACGCGACCGGGCCGCGAAAGTGAGGTCATCAACGAGGCCAAGTGAGAGGCGCTCGATGCCCGCCCACGCAATCATCGCGCCATTATCGGTACAGAGGCTTGGGGGTGGTGAGACAAGCCGCAATCCAGACTCCGCGCAAAACCGTAGCAATGCGCGGCGAATGGCGCCATTCGCCGCGACCCCACCGGCGATAACCATCGCATTCGGAAAGCCGATGCTTTCTCGGAAAAGCCTAAGGCCGGCGCGGCATCGGTCTACAATCGTGTCAACCACGGCAGACTGAAAAGAAGCGCAGATATCGGCGACATCGGCACTGCTCAAAGGCCCAGCTTGCTTTACCGCCAAGCGAACCGCCGTTTTGAGCCCCGAAAAGGAGAAATCCGGTTTCGCCCGGCCGAGCATGGGACGCGGCAAGTCGAGGCGCTCGGCATTTCCTTCACTCGCAAGCGCTTCTACACGCGGCCCGCCTGGGTAAGGCAGACCAAGCATTTTGCCAACTTTGTCAAACGCCTCTCCAACCGCGTCATCGACGGTTGACCCAAGACGAATGTATTCGCCAACGCCGTTGACCGCGACCAATTGCGTGTGGCCCCCAGAAACTAACAGCAGCAAATAGGGGAAAGCGAGATCGTCGGTTAGCCGCGCCGTCAATGCATGCGCTTCGAGGTGATTGATGGCGAGGAACGGCCTGCCCGCCGCGAGCGCCAAGGCCTTTGCGGTTGTCAATCCGACCATCACGCCGCCGATAAGCCCAGGCCCGGCGGCCGCGGCGACAGCATCGACTTCCGGAAGATCGACACTGGCGCGGTCGAGCGCCAGCTGGACAAGCCGGTCAACCACTTCAATATGGGCACGCGCGGCGATCTCCGGGACAACACCATTAAAGGAGGCGTGTTCAGCGATCTGACTCATGATTTCGTTGGAAAGGATTTCTGCCCTTTGGCCGGGCTGCCACTGAACAACGGCGGCCGCCGTTTCGTCGCAGGTCGTTTCAATACCAAGAACACGCATCAGGCTCACTTGATTGGTTTTCCAAGGAAAGCTTTGCTGGTCAGACTTGACAGTTTTACGTTGCAAGCCCTTGGCTTTTGAAAAGCTGACTTATAGTAATCTCGCAAAACAGGAAACGCATCCATTTCTGCCATTTTCACACCGGAGAATCCTGGCGTCCTTAGGCTCGGGACGCGTGGCAGCCCACTGGCGCTAGCGCAAACGGGCGAGCTGAAGTCTCGCTTGTGTGAAGCTCACGGTATGAGCGCAGATTCGATTGAGATCATTCCCATCAAAACCAGCGGTGATTTGATCCATAATATCCCATTGATAGAGGCCGGCGGGAAAGGGCTTTTCACGAAAGAGCTCGACCAGGCTTTATTGGATCGATCCATAGACGTAGCCGTCCATTCCGCCAAGGATATACCGGCCGTTATCGAAGAGAAACTCGAGATTTTGGGGTATTTGCCGCGCGAGGATGTGCGAGACGCGTTTATCTCTCCTTTTGCCTTGCACCCCAAAGAACTCCCCCGAGGAAGCACGGTGGGAACAGCTTCCCTACGGCGAGGCGCCATGGTCAAGCGCCTGCGCCCGGACCTTGAGATCACGTTTCTTCGCGGGAATGTCGAAACGCGTCTTTCAAAAATCGCGCATGGTGAGGCGAGCGCGACGCTGCTGGCGCTCGCTGGCCTAAAGCGGCTTGGCCTCGAGGCAGCGGCAACTTCGGTCTTGAATATTGATGAGTTTCTTCCCGCGCCGGGTCAAGGCGCCATTGCCGTTGCGGCCCATGCCGGCGACGAGGCTGTTTTTTCTCTTCTCCAGCCTGTTCTTCATCCCGAGACGGCGATCACTCTCGCCGCCGAACGCGCTTTCCTTCGCATCCTTGATGGATCCTGCCGCATACCCATCGGGGCACATGCTCGGATAGAAGCCGGCCGCCTTGCACTCCGCGCGATCGTGCTCAAGCCCGATGGCTCTCGGTTTTTCGAGGCCTCGCTGACGGGAAGTGTTTCCGACGCGGCACGGCTTGGACAAGCCGCTGGCCTTGAACTTGCCGCAAAAATTCCGCCAGGTTTTTTTGCCTTTTAACAGTTTGGTCCAATCTTAAAACGGCGCCTGTCGGGAGCGATTCGCCGCGTGCGCCACGACGATCTTGCTCCGCCCCGCGGTTATGATTAAAACGGGCTCGGATCTTTTGGCTCAACCGCAGCCGCCGCCGCAATAGCTCAGCTGGTAGAGCACCTCATTCGTAATGAGGGGGCCGGGGGTTCGAATCCCTCTTGCGGCACCAAATCACAATCCAAGAACGTTCAGCAGCGTCTAAAAATCATTTAAAAAAAGTGACTTAATCTATTTACAGTCCAATTGTGTCCATTTCACGGCGTTGACATCCACGCGATTTGTTGGCCTTATTGTTGGCTTTTAGGAAGCCAAGAAAAGCCGAAGCCAACAATGGCGCGACAGACGCCGGAATTCGAGCGGCAAAATCCCAAGAGAGTCGGACAGTCAAGCTTTCGGACGGCGGGGGCCTACAATTATGGGTCACTCCGTCGGGCTCGAAGCTTTGGAATATCGCCTATCGCTTTAGTGGCAAGCAATTGAAGCTGAGTCTTGGACCCTATCCAGCCGTCTCGCTCAAAGACGCGAGGGAACGAAGAGACGCGGCCAGGAGGCTGTTAGCCTCCGGCATCGATCCAGGCCAACAAAAAAAGGCCGCTGCGCTCACTGAGGCCAACGCCAAGGCCAACACATTCGAGGCCATCGCTGACGAGCTCTTGGAGAAGAAGAGGCGCGAGGCCAAGGCCGACCGCACCTTGAATAAGCTCGAATGGCTCCTCTCCCTTGCCCGCCCTTCCATAGGTAGTAGACCGATTGCTGAAATCACCGCACCGGACGTCTTGAGTGTTCTCCGTGCGGTCGAGGCACGCGGCCGGCATGAAACCGCGCGGCGGCTTCGCGCGACAATCGGCCAAGTGTTCCGCTACGCGGTCGCAACCGGGCGCGCCGAGGCCGATCCAACAAACGCCTTGAAGGGCGCCCTAACGACGCCAACCGTTCAGCATCGAGCTGCTATCATAGAGCCCAAGGCGTTCGGCGCGCTACTTCGGACGATCGCGACCTATGACGGCTCGCCTGAAACACGCGCGGCGCTCGAATTACTCGCGCTCACCTTTGTTCGGCCCGGCGAGCTTCGCACCGCCGAATGGACAGAATTTGACCTTGATACCGCCGTCTGGTCGATCCCCAGCGAGAAAATGAAAATGAAGCGCCCGCATCGCGTACCTTTGGCGCCGCGAACTGTCGCTATTTTGCGGGACCTTGAGCCAATTACAGGCAAGGGAAAATTCTTGTTTCCGTCTGTTCGATCACCCTCCCGCTGTATGAGCGAGAACACGATCAATGCCGCACTGCGTCGTCTCGGCTTCGAAAAAGATGAGATGAGCGGCCATGGTTTCCGCTCCGCGGCTTCGTCTATTCTGAACGAAAGCGGCCTATGGAACGCTAACGCGATCGAGGTGCAATTGGCGCATGTTGAAAACAACTCAGTCCGCCGCGCCTATCATAGGGCGGATTATTGGGAGGAGCGCATCCGCATGATGGCGTGGTGGGCTGATCGCTGCCAAGAGCTTCGTGTTGGTAGCAAGGTCGTTTCACGACGTGCTTTTTCCCGGTCGGCGATGACATTCGGTCCATAGTGGTCGATTGGGTGAATTTCCTGCAAAAGGAAAAGCTATGGAGCAATGACGATCCTTTGTTCCCGGCAACCGAGGTTGCAACAGGGCCGGATCAACGCTTTGAGGCCATCGGGCTTGCACGGAAACATTGGAGCAATGCAACGCCCATTCGGAAGATTTTCAGGGACGCCTTCCCTCGCGCGGGCCTGCCCTATTTCAACCCGCACTCGTTCCGCAACACCCTTGTCGGGCTGGGCCAGCGGATTTGAGGGACTCCAGAGGAATTCAAGGCTTGGTCGCAAAACCTCGGTCATGATTCTCCGCTGACAACCTTCACGAGCTACGGGAAGATCGCAACCAGCCGTCAGATCGAGATCCTTGGCGCGCTCGACAAAAATAATGGATACGCCGCCACCTCCGAGGCGATGGAGAGGGCACTCCAATTGATCGAAGCGGCCCGGCAATTGTGAAAACAGGCGGAACCCTTGGCGTTCCTATCGAGCGGCGGAGCCTACGAGAAGTGGCGGTTTTCCATGATGCCACAGCTGGGTAAAATTAACTAATCTGCGAAACTATCCCGTACCATTGGATTCTGATCGCTGAAAGTCTCAATGATGAACGTCCAGGCCCATAACAAGCTTAAAGCCGACATCTGGGAAATTGCCAATCGCCTCCGGGGTCCATATCGCCCGCCGCAATATAGGCTCGTCATGCTGCCCATGATCGTCCTGCGCAGGCTGGATTGCGTCCTTGAGCCAACCAAGCCCGCCGTCCTGAAGCAATATGAAAAATTGACGGCGCAAAAGATGCCCGAAACTGCGATGGAGAAGCTGCTTGGAAAAGCGGCAGACCCCAATCGCAAGTACCCTCTGTATAACACCAGCCCCTTTACCTTCGCGCGATTACTTGGCGATGCAGAAAACATCGCGCCAAACCTTGTTTCCTATATCAACGGCTTTTCGCCCACCGCTCGCGCGATCTTCGAGCGGTTCAAATTCAACGATCAAATCGAAAAGCTCGACTCGAGCAATCGCCTTTTTACCATCGTTAAGGCGATGGCGGACGTGGACCTGCATCCCGACCGCATCGATAATCTGCAAATGGGATATTTGTTCGAGCATCTCGTGATGCGCTTCAACGAACAGGCGAATGAGGAGGCTGGCGACCATTTCACTCCGCGCGAGGTCATTCGCCTGATGGCGAATCTTGTCTATACGGGCGAGAAGGACGTTTACCGGCCAGGCATTTTCCGCACGATCTACGACCCGGCCTGCGGCACCGGTGGAATGCTTTCGGAGTCGGAAAAGTTTATTCTCGACCAGAACGGCCAGGCCAACCTCGCTCTCTACGGGCAGGAATATAACGATGAATCCTGGGCCATCTGTTGCTCCGATATGCTGATCAAGGACGAGGACACGAGCAGCATTGTTCTTGGTGATACGTTTGGCGACGGCAAGACCCGCGACGGATTCGAAGGCAAGCAATTTCACTATCTGCTGGCCAATCCGCCATTCGGGGTGGAGTGGAAGGACCAGCAAAACCAAGTTGAGAAGGAGCACAAAGAATTGGGCTTTTCCGGCCGCTTCGGTGCTGGGCTGCCCGCCATCAATGATGGCTCGCTCCTATTCTTGCAGCATATGATTTCCAAGATGCACCGCTACAAGGAAGGGGACGAAGATGCGGCCGGCTCCAAGATCGCCATTGTCTTCAATGGCTCACCGCTTTTTTCGGGCGATGCCGGATCGGGGCCGTCGAACATTCGCCGCTGGATCATCGAGAATGATTGGCTGGATGCCATCGTCGCCCTGCCGGACCAGCTTTTCTACAATACCGGCATCTTCACCTATGTCTGGCTTGTCACCAACCGCAAGGCGCCCGAGCGGAGCGGCAAGGTGCAGTTGATCGACGGCACGCGCTTTTTCGAGCGCATGAAGAAAAGCCTCAACAATAAGCGCAATGAAATCACCGAAGACCAGATTCGCCAGTTGACACGCATCTATGGCAATTGCCGCGATGGCGAGACGGCCGAGGTGCCCATCGAGGGCAACCGTGAAACGCGCGTCATCTCCCGCATCTTCGAGAACCGCGAGTTCGGCTTCCTCAAGGTGACGGTCGAACGCCCGTTGCGGATGAATTTCGAGGCAACGGCGGAACGCATCGCCCAGCTGGACACACAGACCGCCTTCGCCAACCTCGCCGCCTCGAAGAAACGCAAGGATGAAGCCGCGGCGGCCAAGGAAATCGAGGAAGGCCACAAGCTGCAAGACTCAATCCGGGCCATGCTGACCAAACTGCAGAGCAAGGGCCACTATAGGGATCGTGACGCGTTCGAGGCGGACCTTGACAGCGCGGCGATGCGGGCCGGGATCAAGATCGCCGCGCCGATCAAGAAGACGATCTTCGCCGCCTTAGGCGAGCGCGATCCGAAGGCCGAAATTTGCCGCGACAGCAAGGGCCGGCCGGAGCCAGACAGCGAATTGCGCGATACCGAAAATATCCCGCTACCAAAAGGTACCGCGCTGCCGCTGCCGATGGAGTTCGGACCGGACAAGCCCAATGACCGGCTGATGAAGGCATTCCGGGCCGTAATTGATGACTATATGGCGTGCGAAGTGCTGCCCCATGTACCCGATGCGTGGGTGGATTATGACAAGGCCAAGGTCGGTTACGAAATCCCCATCAACCGGCATTTCTATGTCTACAAGCCGCCGCGCCCTCTGGACGAGATCGAGGCGGATATTACCGCGCTGGAAGGCGAGATTGCCGGATTATTAAAAGGACTTGTGGAATGAGTGCCGCCTGCGAAGCTCCCACGGGATGGACCAAACGACGGCTGCGATTTGATGCCAGCCTGAATCCGCAAAAGTCAAAGCTCGATTTGCCGGCCGATACGGAAGTATCTTTCGTGCGCATGGAGTCCCTTGGAGAATACGGCGGGCTTACCTTGAACGAAACGAGGCCAATTGAAGAGGTCTACAACGGTTATACGTACTTTGCCGATGGCGACGTTTGCATCGCCAAGATCACGCCTTGCTTCGAGAATGGCAAGGGTGCCCTGGCTCGGGGTCTTGCGAATGGGGTTGCATTTGGAACGACCGAATTACACGTCATTCGTCCGCTTTCGAACCTCGACGCGAGGTTTCTCTTTTATCTGACGAACGCACATGATTTCCGCTCATTCGGCGAAGCGGAAATGCTTGGAGCAGGTGGGCAAAAACGCGTTCCAGAGGAGTTTCTAAAGGATTGGCGTGCGCCGCTTCCACCCCCCGAAACCCAACGGCGGATTGTGCGGTTTCTGGATGAGAAGACGGCGCGGATCGACGCGCTGATTGAGAAGAAGCGCGCGCTTCTGGACCGGCTGGCCGAAAAGCGTCAAGCCCTCATCACCCGTGCCGTCACCAAGGGCCTGAACCCCGACGCCCCCCTAAAACCCTCCGGCATAGAGTGGCTGGGAGACATTCCCGCGCATTGGGAGGTTGTCGCCTTAAATAAGGTAACAACAAAGATCACAAATGGCTATGTCGGTCCCACACGGGACATCTTTGTCCCCGAAGGCGTTCGATATATTCAATCTCTCCACATAAAATCCAACAGAATTGTTTTCAAAGACGACTTCTTTGTCTCAGAGGAGTGGAGTGAAGAGCACGCGAAGTCGATCCTTAAGTTAGATGATGTCCTCATTGTGCAGACGGGAGATATTGGACAGGTTGCCCACGTAACGTCCGAACACGTTGGATGTAATTGCCATGCTCTTATCGTTTGCTCTCCCGATAGTCAGAGCGTAAGTGGCAAATATCTTTCGTGGCTATTTTGTAGCGGCTATGGTCAGCAATTCCTTAACCTAGTAAAGACTGGAGCCCTTCATCCTCATTTGAACTGTGGCAATGTGAAGTTCTTTAATGTCCTAATTCCACCTTTTGATGAACAAGTGGCAATTGCGACCGCAATTGCTGAACACGTCGACGCGTACGAAAAGATTGCGGCGCGCGTGGCCCAGAGTATTGATAGACTCGCTGAGTATCGCGCTGCCTTGATCACAGCTGCCGTGACCGGACGACTGGAGGTCGCTTAGTGCCAAAAGCGGGCAATCCTTGGGGCATACCGGAATGGCATTCTATTGGACGAGGAGCCACGCTTGTTCATCGGCGCATGGAAAATGAAGACGCGTAAGAATTGGCCTTTGACTTGATGGGGCGGCAATTTGACGGGGCACAGAGAGATAGACTTCGAAACCGCTATCGAAGTCGGTTTGATCGGCGCGGGCGGCTACGCCAAGCGCGCCCCGGCCGCTTATGACGAGGCTTTGGCGCTCTTTCCCGAAGACGTAACCGGATTCCTGAAAGACAGTCAGACGGCGAAATGGGCGCAGCTTGAGGCCCTGCTTGGCGCCAGGACCGCAGCGACCGTCCTCGACAGCCTCACCAAGGAACTTGACATCAAGGGCACGCTGCATGTCCTGCGGCACGGCTTCAAATGCTATGGCAAAACCTTCCAGCTCGCTTATTTCCGGCCCAATTCCTGCCTGAATGCCGAAGCGGCGGAAGCCTATGCCAAGAACCGGTTGACCATCACCCGGCAAATCGCCTTCACCTCCGCGATGAAGAAGGCCGAGGGCACGAACCGACGCTGCATCATCGATGTGACGCTCGCCGTAAATGGCCTGCCTGTGGTGACGGCGGAGTTAAAAAACCCGTTGACCGGGCAGCGCGCGGCGGATGCCGTTCAACAGTATATGGAGGACCGTGACGAGCGCGACTTGCTGTTCGCATTCAAGAAACGCGCGCTCGTGCATTTCGCTCTTGATCCCGATGAGGCCTGGATGACCACGCGCCTCAAGGGCAAGGAGACGGTCTTTTTGCCCTTCAACCGAGGCAACGATCACGGCGCGGGCAACCCGCTTGTCGAAGGCAACTGGAAGACGCATTACCTTTGGGATGAGGTTTTTGAGGCTGACAGCCTCCTCGATATTCTGCAACGCTTCATGCACCTTGAGGTCAAGGAGCGGCAGGTCAAGACCGACAAGGGTGTGCGGACGATCAGAAAGGAAACGATGATTTTTCCGCGCTACCATCAGCTTGATGCGGTGCGGAAGCTCGTCGCCCATGCCCGTGCGCACGGATCGGGCTGCAATTATTTGATCCAGCATTCGGCGGGTTCGGGAAAATCCAATTCCATTGCTTGGCTCGCCCATCGGTTGGCCAGCCTGCACGACGCCCGAGACGAAAAAGTGTTTCATTCCGTCGTCGTCGTGACAGACCGGCGTGTGCTCGACCAGCAATTGCAGAACACGATCTACCAGTTCGAGCACAAGACGGGCGTGGTCGAGAAGATCGACGAGGACACGCAGCAACTCGCCCGCGCGCTCTCCAGCGGGACGCCCATCGTCATCACCACGATCCAGAAGTTTCCTTTCATCTCGCAGGCGCTGTCCACTCTGGAAAAGAAGGGGACGGGCATAAAGATCGACACGGCGGGCAAACGCTTCGCCGTGATCGTGGACGAAGCGCATTCCTCGCAAAGCGGCGATACCGCAACCACGCTGAGAGGGATGCTGAACAGGGACGGGATCGAGGCCGCAATTGCCGCGCAACTCTCCGATGAAGAGGACAGCGACCTTTCGGAGGAAGCCAGAGCGGCTATATTGCGCGACTCCCTGAAGCGGAAGCGCCAGCCGAACTTGAGCTTCTTCGCCTTCACCGCGACGCCGAAATTCAAGACCAAGACGCTCTTTGACGAGCCGGGGCCGTCCGGGGCGTCGCCGTTCCACGAATACACCATGCGTCAAGCCATCGAAGAAGGCTTCATCATGGACGTGCTCCAGAACTACACGACGTACAAACGCTTCTTCGGCCTCATCAAGCAGGTGGAAGACGACCCCGAAGTACCGCGCAAGAAGGCGGCCAAGGCTCTGACGCGCTATCTGGAATTGCATCCGGTTAATATCGATCAAGTGGTTTCGGTCATCGTCGAGCATTTCCGGCTCTATGTCATGCACGAGCTTGGCGGGCGAGCCAAGGCGATGGTTGTGGCCGGTTCGCGCCTTGCGGCCGTCAAATACAAGCTCGCCTTTGACCGCTACATCAAGGATCACGGCTATTCCGGCATTCGCTCGCTGGTGGCCTTCTCCGGAACGGTGGAAGACCCGGATGATCCTGGTTCCTCCTATACGGAAGTATCGATGAACGGCGGGCTTGCCGAAAGCGAATTACCTGAGACCTTCGAACGCGACGATTACCGGGTGCTTCTGGTCGCGGAAAAATACCAAACGGGATTCGATCAACCGCTCTTGCAAACGATGTATGTGGTCAAGCGTCTTGCGGGTGTGCAGGCGGTGCAGACGCTGTCGCGCCTCAACCGCATCGCCCCCGGCAAGGCGAGAACCTTTGTGCTCGATTTCGCCAATGAGGAAGACGATATCTATAAGGCGTTCAAGCCTTATTACGAGGGGACACCCATCGGCGAAAATGCCGATCCGCACCGGCTATCGGAATTGCAGCACAAGCTATTGGAGTGGGCAATCTTCACGCCTGATGATGTGAACGCCTTCGCAGAGGTTTGGTACCGGCTCACGCGCGACCATTCGGCGTCCGAACATCGAATCATGAATTCGGTGCTCGACGCAGTGGTGCATAAGTTCAAGGACAAGGACGAGGGGGAGCAGGAGAGCTTTCGGGGCCAACTCACCGCCTACCGGAACCTTTATGCCTTTCTCTCGCAGATCATCCCTTATCAGGACAGCGAGCTTGAAAAATTTTATGCCTTTGTTCGTAACCTGATTTTGAAACTGCCGCCTCCCGGCGATGGGAAAGCTTTCGTGCTGGATGACGAAGTTGCTCTTCGCTATTTCCGGCTTCAACAGATGTCCGAGGGCTCGATTGACCTCGCCTACGGGCAGGCGGACCCGTTGAAGGGGCCGACAGATGTTGGTACTGCAGGTTTTGCGGAAGAAGGCGTTGCCTTGTCCACATTGGTCGGCAAGTTGAATGAGCGCTTCGGGACGGATTTCACCGAAGCCGATCAACTATTCTTCGACCAGATTCGCGCGAGTGCGGAAGAAGACGAAAAAATCGTTGAAGCAGCCAAAGCAAACAACCTCGCCAATTTCTCGGCCTATCTCGAACGGATGCTCGATGAGCTTTTCATCGACCGTATGGAGGGCAATGAGGAAATCTTCTCGCGCGTGATGACCGACAAAGAATTTCGGACCGTCGCGCATGAGCATTTGGCCCGCGAGATATTCAAGCGGGCGCGCGAGAAGGGCAGTGACACGGAAATTCGCTGACCCGACCGAGGGCAGATCAGATATGCGGCATGGTAACGCATAAGGTGGTATGCTATAGCGTCAAACGAAAAATGAACCCGGCTAGTGGATTGGGCATGACACCAAATCCTGAGCTGGCGCGTGCCTCCTTTCTTTTGAGCCGCACGCTATCGTGAGGACCACGAAAATTTGTTGGCCTTTTTGTTGGCCTCATTGCTACAGAGCCTGGGTTTCCGTTAGGAATTTCAAATGGATGTCACTCTGATTCTATTCCCTCTTGCGCACCAGTTCAAAAGATCGGCGTTCCGGCCACCAGCTTCTTTCGGAGTTTCCGGAGTTAACGCTTTTGCCAGACCGCCTCGATTGCCTTAGGTCAGGGACATTCTGTGCCGCCCACTATTTCTATCTCTCATTTGAACAAGACCTACGCTTCTGGTTTCAAAGCTCTCAACGATATCAATCTACAAATCGATGCTGGAGAGATTTTTGCTCTGCTTGGTCCAAATGGCGCCGGCAAAACCACGCTCATCGGGATCATCTGCGGCATTATCAATCCATCGAGCGGCACTATTCTCGTGGGCGGCTATGATGTTCTGCGCGATTACCGCTCCGCGCGCTCGCAAATTGGCCTCGTTCCGCAAGAATTGGCCACCGACTCCTTCGAGACCGTGCGGGCGACCGTCAGCTTTAGTCGCGGCCTTTTCGGCAAGCCCGCAGATCCTGCTTACCTCGAGAGGGTGCTGAGGGACCTCTCGCTGTGGGACAGGAGGAATAGCAAAATACTGACACTTTCCGGCGGTATGAAGAGGCGGGTGATGATTGCCAAGGCCCTCTCGCATGAGCCGCGCATTCTTTTTCTCGACGAACCGACCGCCGGCGTCGATGTCGAGCTTCGCCGGGATATGTGGGACATGGTCCGCAAGCTGCGCTCCAGCGGCGTGACGATTATTCTGACAACACACTACATCGAGGAAGCCGAGGAGATGGCCGACCGCATCGGTGTGATCAACAAGGGGGAGATCGTCCTTGTTGAAAACAAAGCCGCGCTGATGAGCAAGTTTGGCAAGAAGAAACTTATTCTTCACTTGCGCACAAGACTCGAAGGCATTCCGGCGTCTCTCAGTAGCCCGCAATTGGAGCTAAGCGCGAGCGGCGAGCAACTCGTCTACACCTTCGATAAAAAAACCGCAGAAATGAACATCGCGGCACTCATGGAACGATTGGACGCGGAGCACATTGACTTTAAGGATCTTTCAACTAGCGAGAGTTCCCTCGAAGATATTTTTGTTAGTCTTGTGAGTTCGAAGCAGTGAATATCTACGCCATTCGCGCCATTTACATTTTCGAGATGCGCCGTACTTTCCGCACGCTGCTGCAAAGTATTGTCTCCCCTGTGCTTTCCACGTCTCTATACTTTATCGTTTTCGGCGCCGCGATAGGTTCTCGAATCTCGGCTATAAACGGCATAGGGTACGGCGCTTACATCGTACCTGGCCTCACCATGCTTTCGCTCTTAACACAGAGTATCGCAAATGCGTCCTTTGGAATTTTTTTTCCGCGATTTTCTGGCACCATTTATGAGGTGCTTTCCGCGCCTGTTTCATATTTAGAGGTCGTCACGGGCTACGTCGGTGCGGCAGCAAGCAAATCCATCCTTATCGGCATTATAATACTTGGCACCGCCCGCGTATTTGTTGCGTACGAAATTTATCACTTTTTTTGGATGGTTGTCTTCCTTGCACTCACGGCTGTAACCTTCAGTCTTTTCGGCTTTATCATTGGAATCTGGGCTGATGGTTTCGAAAAGCTTCAGCTTGTGCCGCTTTTAATCGTTACTCCTTTGACTTTCCTAGGTGGCACCTTCTATTCGATAGATATGCTGCCGCCCTTCTGGCGGGCTATCACATTGGCTAACCCCGTCGTCTACCTAGTGAACGGATTTCGTTGGAGTTTTTACGGGCATTCGGATTTAAATGTCGCTGTAAGTTTTGGCATGACACTTTGTTTTCTCATTCTGTGCCTAATCACTGTATGGTGGATGTTTAAAACAGGCTACAGACTCAAAAATTAGATGTGGAAGCTTGCGACGCCATATTCATGGCTGTCGGGATTAGCCAATCCCCCGCCTCTTGTGCCTCACGCCTCGCCGGCGCGTATCATACTTAGTAGCGCGGCTGCTCAGCCTTTTGATCGCAATGAATTTGTTGCTCGAGCGAAGCCTCAGTCGTGCTCGATATTCTTGATCCTTGGGTTTTAGGAATCTCAAGGCACGAGCAGCACCTTGCCGATATTCCTGCGATCTTGAACGAAATGGTGAGCTTCAGCTGCTTCATCGAATTTGAAGCTTCGCGCAATCCTCGATTTTATCACCCCCTGAGCCCATAGACCCAGCACTTGCTCACCCCAACCGCGGAGCCGGTCCATTTCACCCCAAAGGTGCCCCATGTTGACGCCAAAGACGCCTTTATTAGCGTTCATGAGAGAGAGCGGATTGAACTGAAACCACGGCGTGCGGGCGAGCATCGTTAGCATCGCGAGCGGCCGCCGCTCCTTTTGCGTGACCGCGGACGAAATCCCAAATATGCCAAGCCGCCCCGTCGGCGCCAGGAGGCGATAACCTTTCTTGAGCGATTCTCCACCGATAGCATCGAGAATAAGCTCAACGCCGCGGCCTTCCGTGAACTCACGGGCCCTTTTTTCAAAATCTTCCGTCTGGTAATCGATTAAATGATCAGCGCCAATGTCACGCAACTCTTCATGTTTCGTGGCCGATGCGGTGCCGATGATACGTGCCCCGATATGCTTCGCGATCTGTATTGCGGCGATCCCTACCCCGCCTCCCGCCGAGTGAATGAGAACAGTCTCACCCCGCTTGAGGCCGCCCATCACGACAATGAGCTGCCAAGCCGTCAGGAAATTGACCGGGATTGCCGCTGCCTCTAGAGCGGACATGCTTTCGGGCCGGATGAAGAGCTGCGGCACGGGCACGCAGACGGCATCGGCGTAGCCGCCAAAACGAGTGAACGCGAGGACGTTTTGATGAAGCAGGCCGGCATCAACGCCCGTGCCTATCGCGTCAATCTGACCGCTGACTTCATACCCCGGAACCACCGGTATCGGAGGAAGATCTGGATAAAGACCCAAACGCCCAACAATATCGGCGAAATTCACACCGCTCGCTTCGACGCGGATGCGCACTTCGCCAGGGGAGGGTTCAGGATCTGGCGCTTCCCGGACCTCGAGAACTTCAGGCGGGCCATACTTGCCGATCCAAATTTGCCGCATGACAATCGCACTCTCATTGGCGATGAACATCCCGGCCCAATTGCCCCGCCGAGCTCATCTAGGTGACGCAGGAGATCCGCGGGCTCCTGGTAGACCCTGCAAGCCCTTGCTACGCCCGACGCCCAGTCGAATCAATTCCTTTCTAGCGCTTTCGCCGGCTAAACGTTGCGCCTAAATGGACGTGCTTCAAGCACGGGTTTCGTGAACTGGTGAGCGCCGGGACACCACAAGATGCTGGCCCCGGCGGCTCGGCCGCTTTGTCGGCGCATGCATTGTTACGCCGATGGTTTAAACCCTAACTAATTGGGCGAAATCGCCAAAATCAGAGGGTGGTCGCTTAATGTTAAAGGCACTGAATTAGTGTTGGTCAATGCCTGGATCGGCGCGGTTCCGACCGTTGGGTCGAAAACGCTGATGGATTTTTTAGTATAGGCAAGTTGTACGTTCACCATGTCCGTTGCACCGCTGGCTCGCTCATCCCATACGATGAGATAGAAATTTCCGTTACTTTTCTGCAACAGGAGATCATGTACGGTCGCGGGCTCGAAGGGTATAAAATAATCGAGTGTTCCAGCCGTAAAGTTCGACTGATCCGCGAGTATTGTCGTAAAATTGTGTATATATGTCGCCGCAAGTTTCGGTGTCGAGTCCGCATGAAAAATGCCTAACCCAACATCAGGCTGATTGTCGATCATTTGATAGATAAACGTATACCTGAAGCCACGCTTAAATTGAGCAGCAAATACATCGAGATAAAGCTTGCCCTGTTGCTCCTCGCTTATCGCACCCGTTCCCTGGGTCGGCCACCCTGTTTCAGTCGTCACAACCGGCAGGGTCATTAGTTGCGGTATTGAGTAGCCCACGTAGCCCTTAAGCCATGTGAGGCCATTCTCCGAATCCATGATGGCGTCATGACCAAGCCAGCCTGAGGCGATGTGATCTGCCGCATCCCAAGCTTGATTATCAGACAGGATGAAGCCGTTTCTCCCAGTAATATAATTATGGAGATTTGCGTAATCCGCAAATAGCGTTGCCGCGGGAAGCACCGTGCCCGCGCCCGAAGGAATTGTTAAAAACTGAAGACCGACATTGTCCCATTCCGCTCCCGTCTCAGATACCGAAAATACGGGGTAATTTTTAAGAACGGGATCGGCCTTGACCGAAGCGTATAAATCTCTTTGGAAGAGCGCTACCGGAACCCACGTACTTGATCCTCCCCCAAGCTGTCCGTTGTAGGTGATTGGCGCTATGTTAGGTTCGTTAGGCCCTTCAACAGCCAGCAACGCGCCCGCATTGGCGAGGCTTCTGGCAGTGCTCAGAAGATAGGACATACTGCTGCTAATGCAATCTGTAAGCACGCCGGTGTTTTTAAATAACGTCATTGAGCCGACGGCAGCGCAGTCGCGGTCATTTGGAATACCTGTGTACCGAAACATGGGCTCGAATTGCGCCTCTGGATACCCCTGGCTCATATGAGTGTTTATGCCAAGTGAACTTAGGAACGTCTTCGCGGGCAACGCGGTAATCGGAGCGATGGGAGTGGAAGGCGCGCCGCCGAAGAATATGGCGCTGATGGTTGCATTTGCTCCTGCATTGTTGGTGACACTAAAAATTACGTTGCCCTTTACATTCCAGATGAGGTACGCACCAGTGTGGTAGCTTCCGGGCGAAAGAGTCCTTGTATCTAGCAAGCTGTGTGTTATCGCATCGTAGACGTTTATTGTCTCGCCACGAATTAAACTATCATAGTCCAGGGCATAGAGGGCTAATTGATGAGTGTTGCCGTCGGTCAAGTTTACATTTATGGAAAAATTCCAATTGCTGAACCATTGCCCCGCGATTCGATCAGCCGGGTTCTCCGGTTTCTGAGGCGCGATCCATCCACCTGGAGAATTTGCCCATAGCCAACTAGAGGCGTTTGTGAAGCTCATTTGTGCATAGGTGGGAGTTTTAGTAGAGCTATCTTGGCTTATGAAATAGCCATCAGCTCCGTAATTTCCAATCCAATTACCTGATGTCGTGCTGTCGATCCTTACGAAACTTACGCTATTTGCCGACGCCGTGGCTACCGCCGGCGTCGCGGCTTTTGACGGCACCATTAATTGCGCCGGTGTTATAATGTTTGATGACGCCGAAGCCACTCCGCACATAGAAAATGGGGTGAGTTCGAGGATTGTGGCGAGAGTTGCCAGTTTTAGCCGTGTTCCACCTTTCATCATTTTATCCCTTGTGAGTTGATCAATAGCTTCTCACTTGGGACGAGATGCTGAAACGCGAGCTTAGAGATTTAGGTGCATTTTTGTGTTATGATGGAATCAAGCTTTGGTTTTTCTAAACGCTGGTGGTGCTTTTGAACGGCAAACTTTCACTCAACTTGTTTTAAGGTATAAGGGTTGTGATCCGGCAGTGTCAGCCGTTATCATGTTGCCGAATAAAACTCTCATAAAAGACCATGAAAAACGAGATGACTACGTCCATAGATGGCAAGAGGCCGACTAGCGCAGCGCGAAATCCATGGTTCAAATTTGCGATCGAATTCGGACCACTCGCGCTTTTTTTTGTCGCTAATTCAAGGCCTAAATTTTTTGAGCCTGTGGCGAGGCCCTTTCTGCCGCTTTCCCTCTTGACAGGTCAGAATGGGGCGCTTTTTACCGCCACGCTCGTCCTGATGATGGCGGTTGCGGCGGCTCTTGGCGCTTCCTTTGCCTATACGAAACGAGTGCCCTTCATACCGTTGATAACCTCCGTTTTGGCGCTTCTTTTCGGCGGGCTCACTCTGTTCCTGCAAGACGCGACTTTCATCAAAATGAAGCCAACGATTCTTTATTGTGGATTCTCGGCCAGCCTGCTAGTAGGCCTTGCGTTTAAGAAGCCGGTCCTAGCAATCATTTTCGATGAAGCCTTAGCCCTTACCGAGCGCGGCTGGCGCATACTTACGCTTCGCTGGGGCTGTTTTTTCGGCGTGCTCGCCGTTCTAAATGAGGCGATCTGGCGCACTCAGTCCAATGACTTATGGGTGGCCTTCAAATTTCCCGGGATTTTTATTCTGATTTTTGCCTTCTCCATGGCGCAAGTTCGGCTGATCATGAAACATCGATTGCCAGAGGAAGAAAGCGAATGCGGGGCCGATCATTAGAAAGTTGATATCGTGCTCCACCCCTCACGAGACGCAACAGTTGCGGCTGAGGCACGGAGAATGCCTCAAAGTTCCATGGCGATGCATTATTGCCGGTATTGCTGAATGCGCGTTGTCCTAAGGCCGGCAAGACCAAATTGGTCGATGGAAACTTGCCAGGATAAGAACTCGTCAACGGTGAGAGTGTAGCGGGCGCACGCGTCATCCAAGGACAAAAGCCCTCCTCGGACAGCCGCGACAACCTCTGCCTTGCGCCTTATCACCCACCGCTTCGTGGTTGACGGAGGAAGATCGGCAACAGTCAGTGGGCTGCCATCAGGCCCGATGACGTATTTGGTTCGCAGCCGGTTTGGTTCAGACATATTCGATACCACTCATCCATAAGACTTATCAATCACCGAAAATTAGAGGCCGGGGTTTAAGATTTGCCTAAACGGACAAGCCGCTTTTGCTATCGAGTTTACGCTCTAAAACATCATTATTATTTCGAATAAATGCGTTTTAGCTGCTTCATGTCTCTTATTGGGACGATCCACTTGCGCGAGATGTAGAGCTTGCCTGCTTTATCGCGATGCTTGGCAAGAACTTCACGGCCAAATTTGCGTTCGGAAACCGCGTGGTATCTGGTAAACTCATGCGAACGGGAATTTCGCAGCGAAGCTGCCGCCTGCAGGGGTGGTTGCAAGTTCCATTGCAAGAAAGCGCCCCGGGCAGGCACGTTTGGGAACAGGCGTTGGATAAAATGAGCGGAACTGCGGCTGGCACGCAACAGAATTTCCTGGACATCGGTCTGGATAAGCCCGCCTCACATACCCGCATAGTTGTTGCCATGTCGGGTGGGGTGGATTCCTCGGTCGCGGCTGCACTGCTGAAGGAGGCCGGTTATGACGTGATCGGCGTGACTTTGCAGCTTTACGATCACAGCCAAGCTACTCACCGTAGCGGCTCATGTTGTGCCGGCCAGGATATCCACGATGCGCGTATCGCTGCCGCGCGGCTTTCGATACCCCACTATGTGCTCGACTATGAAGAGCGCTTTCGTGAGAGAGTGATCCTCCCCTTCGCCGAAAGTTATGCGAAGGGCCAAACACCGGTGCCGTGCGCCATTTGCAATAGTGACGTCAAATTTGCCGATCTCCTCGCCACCGCTCTTGACCTTGGAGCCGATGCCTTGGCGACCGGGCATTATGTGCGCTCACGGCTTGACGAGCTCGGCGAACGCGCGCTCTACCGCGCGCGCGACCTTGCCCGCGACCAAAGCTATTTTTTATTCTCGGCTACCAAGCAGCAACTAAATCTCTTGCGCTTTCCACTTGGCGAATTGCAAAAATCGAGCGTCCGTGCGCTCGCTCGCAATTTCGGTCTGCCAGCGGCTGAAAAACCCGATAGCCAGGACATTTGCTTTGTTCCAACCGGCCGCTACAGCGATGTCGTTAAGCGCCTCTGGCCGGATGCAATCCGCCCTGGCGATATTGTCGACGTTGATGGCCAGGTTCTCGGGCGCCATGAAGGTGTCTTTCACTACACTGTTGGACAAAGACGAGGTTTGGGCCTTGGCGGCTCGCCATCCGGAGCGCCGCTATTCGTGATCGAGCTTGACGCTCGAAATGCTCGCGTCGTCGTCGGGTCAAGGCAGGCGCTCGCGGTCCAAACCATCCATCTGCGTGGTCTCAATTGGATCGGGCCAGGTTCGCTTGATGAAATCGCGGATAATGAAGAAGTTTTCGTTCGGGTGCGCTCCACTCGGCCACCCGTTCGAGGATTTCTCCAGAGGGCTCCTCACTCTGATAGCCCGATGGTAAGGCTCGCCGAGTCTGAATTTGGTGTGTCGCCTGGCCAGGCTTGCGTTTTGTACGACTCGGCTCAGCCGGGCGCCCGGGTGCTCGGCGGCGGCTTCATCGCTTCAACGACGGCAGCTCAGCTTCCTTCCAACGGCAAGCCACAACGAATGGCGCCGCTACAGGCCTAATGTCTCCAAATGTGACCTCCCGCCCTGTTGACCGCGTGACGAGCGCGTGAGAAGGGTGGCCTTTGCGGGGGCAAGGAAGACATTTGGGGGCATCGTGCAAAGTGACGCGCGCGCGGGCGGAGCTACTGCGGATTTCGAGAACGCGTTCGGCTCGAAAAATCTCACGAACCTGCACGTCAAGAATTCCTACGCGCGGTGGGCACCGATTTACGATCTTGTTTTCAGCTTCACACTTCGTCCAGGGCGAAAAGCGATCGCCGCCGCGGCGAGCGAAGCAGGTGGGCATATCCTCGATGTCGGTGTCGGCACTGGCCTCGAACTGCCGATGTTTCACCCTCGCACGAGGCTTACTGGCGTCGATCTCTCCGAACCCATGTTGCGGCATGCACAGCGCCGGGTAGGCACCAAAAAGCTCGCAAACGTTGAGGGTCTAGTGGTTATGGACGCAGCTCACCTTGGCTTCAATGACGGGCAGTTCGATGCTGTTGTTGCCCCTTACGTTCTGACAGTCGTCCCTGAACCCCATGCGCTTTTGGACGAGTTCACCCGGGTGGTCCGCCCTGGCGGCGAGATCATTCTTGTCAATCACGTGGCGACGGGGAAGGGCCCAATCGCCTGGGCGGAATCCATGCTTGCCAAATGCGGCGAGGGGCTTGGTTGGCAGCCAGAGTTTGCGTGGTCGATCATTGGCGACTGGATCAAAAGCAACCCAACGGTGAGGCTTATCGAGAGGCGAAAACTGCCGCCTTTGGGCTTGTTTATCTTGGCGCGATTGCAAAAGCTCTAGTTCTCGCTCGATCCTCGACCCACGGCTGTCGCCGGAGGCGGAAGAGCCGGCTCACGCAAGAAACGGCTTCGAAAATCTTCTTAGGCCCCTTGCCTTGCCGTTCGCAGAGACCTAGATTGCGGGGTGTCGTGTTTTGCCGACGGCCTCGCCTCCGACCTTTGCGTTTGCAGGCATCCTCCTCCTCAAAACCTCGATACACATTGGCGCTTGCGCAATTGGCGCCTGTTTTGTCTGCGACTTCGAAGGACGACTCTATATGACAACGGGAACGGTAAAATGGTTCAACCCGGATAAAGGCTATGGCTTTATCCGTCCTGATGACGGCGGCAAGGATGTGTTCGTGCACATCAGTGCTGTGGAACAATCAGGGCTACGCAATTTGCAAGAGGGACAAAAGATCTCTTATGAAGTCGTTGCGGACAAAAGGACAGGCAAGTCCTCTGCGAGTAACCTGCGCGCGGCTTGATTGACTTCCCGCGCTTTTTAAGCCCCGGCGACACCGGGGCTTTTCCGCGACGGCCGTTATATCCTGCCGACGGCGCGAGGACCAAAACAACGATGACGACGGCGCCAAGCCGTCCTCCGTGGGTAGAGCCCAGTTTGAGCCGTAAGGCCCGGTCAGAGGTCCACCCAACGTCCCTCAATACGCTCTCGCACTATTCGGTTTTTTGCCTACAGGGGGGCGCTATTCCGCTGTCCAGCCTCCGTCGATCGAGTAGTTGGACCCTGTAATTTGCGCGGCCGCATCAGAACATAGAAACACAAACAGCGCAGCAACCTGGTCGGCGGTCACGAATTCCTTTGTCGGCTGCGCGACGAGAAGCACGTCGTGAATGACTTGCTCCCGCGTCAAGTGACGCGCCGCCATCGTGTCGGGAATCTGTTTTTCAACAAGAGGAGTCCAGACGTAGCCTGGTGAAACGCAATTAACGGTAATCCCGAAAGTCGCCAGTTCCAGCGCCGCGGTCTTCGTCAATCCAGCAAGCCCATGTTTGGCAGTCACATAAGCAGATTTGAATGGAGAAGCGACAAGCGAATGGGCCGAAGCGGTGCTAATGATGCGGCCCCACTTCCGAGCCTTCATACCTGGAATCGCCGCCGCCATGGCATGAAAAGCGGCGGAGAGATTAATCGCGATGATCGCATCCCAGGTGTTGATAGGGAATTCTTCTATCGGCGCCACATGCTGCACGCCGGCATTATTGATGAGAATATCCACCGATCCCAGCTTGGTTTCCGCTTCCCTAACCATGGCGCGGATTTCATCGGGTTTCGACATATCCGCAGGAGAATAGAAAGCCTTGACTTTGAAGTCTTTCTCGATGGCGCTACGCTCAGACTCAATGGCGGCGGCGTCCCCCATCCCGTTGATCGTGATGTTGGCACCCTCCTTGGCGAGAGCGCGCGCAATCGCAAGACCAATACCGCTCGTTGAGCCAGTAACGACCGCATTCCTGGAATTGAGTGACATAGGGTCCTCCGCGTTGATAGGATCGTCCTCCAAATGCAGCCGAGAAATCGGCTGCAAGTAAGAATGCTGCCTCGGCGCCTCAACTCGGCCGCCGTTCCCCTATGAGGCTATCATTTTTTCACCGGCGCCGCCAGAATCGCCGGATACGGAATGTGAGCCAAGCAACGCCTAAAATAACAGCCAAATAGGCCGCAATGTTGAACCACGGGAAAGGCAATTGCGCATCTTCCGGGGCACGTTTGATATTTACGATATTAGGTGTCGTAGAAAAAATCTGGATCCGCCACCCGTAGTAAGTCAGAATGGCAGTGCCACGCTCTCCTGCCAGTGAATTCGCGATAGCTTGAAGATCAGCCGAGTTAAATTTGAAATACCAGGGGAAACCCCAACCTGTATCGTCGTTTATAAAAACACGAGGTGTTTTGGTATCGACATCCTCGGCGAAAATATAAAACACATCATGAGTCGCTGGATTGTTTTTACTGCTCGTCAGAGGATGGCGTGTTTCCGCGCCGACGATGCGCAGAAGAGCATGGTGGGGTAGAAAATAGTTTAAGGCAGCGATGGGGACGCCAACAAAGAGGATGATGAAGAGGCTGCCAATGAGTATGGAGGGAAGTTTGAGTTTCATATTCGTTTGTCCTCGTTGGCCTCTAGTGTCATCCGGCTGTTATAATTCGCGACAACCAAAGCCGAGCGCTTTAATAGCGAACAAGCGAGCTCAGAGCCGCTATTTGTTTTCTGATCCTAGTGAGGCATAAGCAGGCCGAGCGCAAGAGGGCATCAAACCCGCGAGTGGCCCGCCACCCGACACGGCGCGGTGCTTGCTTCAAACTTTCCGCCGATGTTAACGGCCTAAAACGAACCCTGCCGGTCCCTTGCCGTTTACTTGACGGGACGATTGTTTTTCGCCACCTGTTGGGAATTCTCGGGCGCCGCCCGGAAACAGCAAAAAAGCTCAGGCTTCGCATGACCTATTCTGCCTCGATTCCGGCTGAACCGCCCTTTTCCGCGGGGGCGGGGCCCACGCCGCGCCGCCAATCGGTTGGCGTGCGGGTCGGCTCTGGCACGGCGGCCGTACTGGTTGGCGCGGGTGCGCCCATCGCCGTTCAGTCGATGACCAACACGGACACGGCCGATATCGAAGCAACGGCGTTACAGATCGCATCCCTCACTCGCGCGGGGTCTGAACTTGTACGAATCACGGTTGACCGCGATGAGGCCGCGGCCGCCGTTCCCTGCATCAAAGACCGGCTCCGGCAGATGGGATGCCAAGTTCCCCTCATTGGCGATTTCCATTACATCGGTCACAAACTTTTGTCGGATCATCCAGCTTGCGCGGAGGCGTTGGATAAATACCGGATAAATCCCGGCAATGTCGGCTTCAAGGACAAGCGTGACAAACAATTTAGCCTCATTGTCGAGACCGCCCTGAAATACGGCAAAGCGATCCGCATCGGCGCCAATTGGGGATCGTTAGATCAAGAGCTTCTGACCGCCCTCATGGATGAAAACGCCGCCGCGCCAGTGCCGAGCCCGGCAAGTGCCGTCATGCGCGAAGCCATGGTTCGTTCGGCGCTTTCCTCGGCCGATCGCGCGCACGCGCTCGGCTTGGGCAAAGACCGGATTATTCTCTCCGCCAAAGTTTCCGACGTTCAGCAGCTGATCGGTGTCTACCGAACCCTCGGCGCGCGCGCCGATTACGCCCTGCATCTTGGTTTGACGGAGGCGGGCATGGGTTCCAAGGGCATTGTGGCTTCGGCCGCTGCCCTGGGAGTTCTCTTACAGGAGGGCATTGGCGATACCATTCGAATATCGCTTACTCCCGAGCCGGGCGGCGATCGCTCCCTCGAGGTGACGGTGGCGCAGGAGCTTCTTCAAACCATGGGATTTCGCACCTTTGTTCCTCTCGTGGCGGCATGCCCTGGCTGCGGGCGCACGACATCTACGGTCTTTCAGGATCTCGCCCAGAAAATCCAAACTCACATAAGGGATTCGATGCCGCTCTGGCGTATCCGCTATCCCGGCGTTGAGGCCCTGAATATCGCTGTGATGGGGTGCATCGTTAACGGACCGGGTGAATCAAAACACGCCGATATCGGCATTTCCCTGCCGGGCACGGGCGAAACACCCTCGGCGCCGGTCTTTATAGACGGTCAGAAGGCGATGACCTTACGCGGCGAAGGCATCGCCAGTGAGTTTCAAAAAATCGTCGAGGATTATATTGAGCACCGCTTTGGCAGATAGAATCCGGCAGCCCGGGACTTACCTAAGCCAGGCGGCAGACAAAAGATCGCCCGGTCAAGCGATGATATCGGGGGTAAGCTGATCCTCAAGAAAAGCAAGGCGGTCACGCAAGAGCAATTTGCGCTTTTTTAGGCGCTGGATCTGTAAGCGGTCGCCGCTCCCAACGTGGAGCAATGCCTCAATCGCGGCATCGAGGTCGCGGTGTTCCTGCGTTAAGCGTTCGAATTCTTCCCGCAAGGACGCACGCTCTTCGTCAGTCAATTTCCCCGCCATCCGCGTTTCAAAGTTTTGTTTTTAGGATAGATTTAGAACTTTAAGTCAGTGCGTATCGAGTTGCGGAGTGATGGATTAGCGCCAGGCTGAAAAATATAGCAGCAATCATTCAATTGCATGAATATTTGATCAAGGCCAGGGCAGGAAGACTCTTCCGAAATCGAAATTATGTGGCATAATCACAATATTTTATAGGCTCCCAAGCTTGATAAGAGGTGCTGCATGTCGCTTGAAGCACATTTGGCTGCTCTCGGGCAACGCCACGACGAACTCGATAAAGAAATCGAAAAAGAACTATCCCATCCCGCCAGAGACGAATTGAAACTCGCCGAACTCAAGCGACGCAAGCTTCAGCTTAAGGACGAAATCGTTAGAATACGCTCGGAGACTTCTTCGGCGGCCGTCCACTAGGTTTCCTCATTGCACCGCCATCAAAAGAGCGTTCTGAATCGGTTTTCCCGCTTCAGTCGGCGCTTTGGCCGCAGGCATGACCTGAGCGATAACATCGTATCGTTCTGAATGCGGCGGCTCCGGCGGGGTTGCGCTTGGGGTAGAGCGTCAACTAAAATCGGGAGACAAGCGCACCCGTAGCTCAGCTGGATAGAGCGCTGCCCTCCGAAGGCAGAGGCCGTGAGTTCGAATCTCGCCGGGTGCGCCAGTTTGGAATCCCAACAACCGAGCGACTCGGGATCGCTTCCGTTCCGGACCGCGCCAATCTCTGCGATGCGATCGATACCGCCATCGAGGCATTGCGCGAGAGCGGCGAATTCAAGGAGCAGCGTGCCGCTTGGTCGGGCACCGGCGTGGCCTTGTGAAGGTCACGAGCCTGCGGGCACGCTGAGGCTGGATCGAAGCACCGACATCATAGCCGTACGCTTCAAGGAATCGCCGCTAGATTCCGCGTTCGACTGACACAACACACCCGAACCGCAATTGTTATCGCGCGCGCCGGCAGACGCGAATTCAACCCTCGCGGCTGTGAGACTTTCATCATCCGCCCGGCGATGCCCTCGTCGCGACCGGCAGCACGGGCGGCGGCCACAAATGGCGCCTGATCAACGACGCGAGCCATGGCAGGGCTGCTGCGTTGTCCTCAGACCGGGCGCGGCCGATCCGTTCGCGGGGAAGAAGCGGCGCGCTGGCATGCCCCATGATTTTCAAGTCAATGGCATGACCGAGCCCCAAAAAGCGCCGAAGCGATCGAGCGGATCAAGTTGGCGATCGCCCACTACGCAAATAATGAAGCGAGTGGGCACCCGTTTGAGCCCTGCAGCCGCACGGAAGTGACGGGCAAACCAGGTAACCTTCAATCAGAAATGCAGAAGGTTGATGAACATTCCCTTGAGGAATGTTGACTCGGCGCCCGCCGTTGGCGTCGTGCGTGAAACGAAGTCGATGAGCTTGCCATCTTCCATTCCATAATTGGCGACGCGTTCGACTTTTTTGTCTTTGTTGAAGTAGACCGCGAAGACACGCTGATCCGTGACCTTTGGCTGCATGAAACCAAAGCCACGGTCGGTTGTCTGGCTGATGTAGTACCAGGCATCGCCGCCGACGGTCGAAGTCGTCGTCGGAGCGCCGAGCAAAACCAGGATTTGTTCGGCCGACGAGCCAGGCTTGACGTCCTCGGCGGCTCTTGGATTGAGCTGGTATCCGTGCACGACTTGACCATCATAGCCAAGGCACCCGCCGAGCGCGAGCGACACCCAGACTGCTATGCTCAAGCTAAGACGCCGTCGGCTCGCCTGCTCCGGGCCGAGCGAAAAGACCTTCATTTATCCAGCCTCCGCGTGTCAAATTGTTTAAAGCAAAACACTAAACTGTTAAAAAATAACAGACCGGCGAGGTTCGCCGTTCGTCGGGAATGGCTTGCTTAGCGCCCGATCGCTTAAGGATGCTCGGGCTCGAATTACTGAACAGAATGGTTTTCCGTCTCTTCCGCCCCTCGGCTAACGAAGGCCTCATCGACCGTCTTCATGGCGAGATCGTGGCGGCCGCTCGCGACCCAGTGTTGTTCCTCGAATATGGCATAGAGGACAGCGTGGGGGGACGCTTCGAGACCCTCGCTTTGTTGGCGATCCTCGTCTTGCGGCGGCTTCATCGCATGCCTCCGCCGGGACCAGAAGTCGCGCAGGATCTGATAGATGCCATTTTTGGGGCGTTGGAGCGAGATTTAAGAGAAGCTGGTATAGGCGATGTCCAAGTTCCAAGGCGCATGAAGACCCTCGCGTCGGCGTTCGCCGGCCGTGCGGCGGCTTACGGCAGAGCGCTAGATAGCGAGCCGCCAGAACTCTCGCGAACCCTCCTGCGCAATGTCTATAATGGGCGCGGTGATCCGGGCAGACTGCTCCGCTATGTAAAGCGAGCCCACGATGCCATCGCGGCTGCCTCGCTCGAGGATCTTCTTAAAGGCAGAGCTCCGTTACCTCCGCCATCGAATATTCTATAACGAACGTGTGAGGGCCCGGAGTTGAGCTAATAGACTAAGGCGTGCGGGCCTTTCGGAAAGGACTTCGTCCTGGCGCGGAGACGTCGCCGCCGAGTTCTGCGTTGAAAGGCCGCCTTTTGCAAATATCTGATAGGCGATAGGGCGCCCGCTGATACCATTGACAAAATGAAAACAGCATCTCCCCCCAAATCGACAAAAGGCGAAGCCGCCAGCTCAAAGCCACGGCGGCAGGAGCCGCCGATTCGATGCCTCAGCAACAGCCCGCTTAGCCGCATCCTCGATATTGCCGAGATCCCCGCTACAGGTACCGATGTTCGTGTCGTGGCCACTGAAGCAGAGCGCAATGCTCTTGCTAAGGCATGTGGGCTTGCCGGTATCGAACACCTTGAAGCCTCGTTCCAGGTCGGGGAGCGGCATTTTGGATGCTATCAAGTGACCGGCCGGCTGGAGGCCCGCGTCAGGCAGATTTGCGTCATCAGCCTTGATCCGTTCGATAGCTCGCTAAGCACGGAGATCAACGTTACTTTTGCTGGCGAGCCTTCGCGCGTGCCCATCCTTGGCGATGAAGATCCGCCAGATCCATTGACCGGAGGAAAAATTGATCTTGGCGCGCTAGCGGCCGAATTCCTAACCTTAAATATCGATGACTACCCGCGCAAACCAGGGGTGACCTTCGAAGGAATGCAGTATTCTGGCGGCCAACCGGAAGCTAAAAGCGGCACCTCCCCTTTCGAGGTTCTGCGAAAACTATCTTAGCTCCTCCCTGTGTATGTATTGCGATTGACTCCTTTTGAGCCGCTTCCTTTGCTTGCTCGCAGTCGCCTTGCGTCGATAGGCCAACCGGCACGTGTTGGGTTGCCGCTGGCCGGCCAGCGGCGGCGGCGCTGGGCGTGATGTGGGCGGCGGTCCGAATATGGGAAACTTGCAAAGGGCGGCCATGCGATGAGCTGAGGCTCTCATCTCACTCCGCCCCTCAATCCTAGCATCCGATCTCGGCAAAAGGATGCGCTTTAGAATGATGGATTGTCATAAGCAGCAGATCACACCTCTATCGATCTCAAGGTTACGCGACCGCGCGCAAAAATGAATTGCGATTGATCTTAATCCTCTCATCGCCGGCGCACTTCGGCCGCAGGCACAGGAGAGATATTATGATCAATTTTCTGGCGATCATAGTCGATCTTTTTTGTCAACCTATTTGGAGGACCCTTCTGCTTTGCTTTTCCTCTTGGCCGAAGGCTTTCGTGGGACTTGGCGCATGCTTTTGGCGACCGGGATCTGATCGTCGATACGCTCTCGCCTGACTCCCGTGAAGAGGATAATTGCCGAAGCATCGGCGGACGCTGGAGCCGAGCAAGTGCCACCTTTCGCCGGTTTAAACAAAATGACCTCACCCACGCTTTTCTTCTCCAATCAACTTCGACCTAACGCCCCGTAAAATCACAGAGTCAGCCATCGAGAACAAGCAAGATTTCTACCATTAGTTGAACAACATTCTTTCCCGAGACTGAAGTCGTGGAACCGATCCGCGACATTAGGATGACAACGCACTCTCTATCATAAGAACTGACTGGCGCCAGGAATTGCTCCGACGATCGAACCGACGCGCTCATCACCGGCCTTCTCGCGGGCATAGGCAAAAACTTGTTGGCCAACCGCTTGCATTTCGGGCAGGCCGAGGCCGAGGCTGGTAAGCCGGCCGGCGAGCCCCATGAGGCCGCCGCCACTTTCAGTGTCGCCAGCCAAATCTTCAGCCGCGCTTTTAGAACCAGGCATGGCGGCAAACAAAGCCCCGACTTCGTCGGGAGGCCCTTCCTGCTCGAGAAAGGCGAGGACCATGCTGACAGCCCGTTGGGCAATATCCGGGCTTAAATTCGCGGCCGCCGCGACGCGGGAAACTAACTCTTCCATGTCGTTGCCTCAAGGTGATGAGAATCGCAGCCAATTCATACTGAACCGTGCTTGAAAGCAAGCTCGTCAAGCCGTGGCGCGTCAAGAGATTCGCCGCGATTGTATATCGCTATATTCGAGCCATGTCCGTTTAAAGCTAGACTTGGCGCGGTAATCGGTTTTGGCCGACTGGGCACGCGCCTCGATAATATCACGCAATTTTTCCTCGCGCTGGCCCGCGTATCTAAAAGAAACAGTGGTGGTTATCAGATTAAACGCTGTGTTTACGGAGTTTGATCAAATTCAATCTGCTTGTGTCAAAAACTCAAGCAGAATCCTTCCGGTGCCGGGAACAGCCCATCCGTTAGGCCCGCGTATTTGGTTGTGTTGGATGCGTAGCCCGCGTGCTGGAGCGATTGCCGCGAGATCTCAGGTTAAGGTAACGCGTACTGGGGTTGCCCCGGCGCGCTCCAGCGCGCGCGGCCATTATGGGCTAGACGCACTCCCCCTCAACACCATTATTACCGGAGATTGCGTTGAAGAGATGGATAAGCTCCCTGCTGAATGCGTTGATCTTATCTTTGCCGATCCGCCCTATAATCTGCAGCTCGAAAACACGCTTTTAAGGCCAGACCAGAGCATCGTCGACGGCGTCGATGAGGATTGGGATCGGTTTCCTAGTTTTGCGGCTTACGATCAATTTACAAGGTCGTGGCTCACCGCCGCTCGGCGCCTCATGAAGGAAACGGCGACAATTTTCGTTATTGGATCTTACCACAATATTTTCCGCCTTGGATCGGCGCTCCAAGACCTTGGCTTTTGGATCCTCAACGATATCATCTGGCATAAAACGAACCCAATGCCGAATTTTCGCGGGCGCAGGTTCACAAATGCGCATGAGACTTTGATATGGGCCGCCAAGGGCGCGGCGCGCAAAGGCTATACCTTCAATTACGAATTGCTGAAGGCCGGCAATGAAGATTGTCAAGTACGCTCGGACTGGTTTTTGCCGCTCTGCGCAGGCGCCGAGCGTCTCAAAAACGAGAGCGGGCGCAAGATGCACCCGACGCAAAAGCCCGAGCAACTATTGGCCCGCGTTCTGCTCGCGGCTTCGAGCTCCGGCGATGTGGTTCTCGATCCCTTTTTCGGCTCGGGGACGACAGGCGCCATCGCCAAACGGCTTGGGCGATCCTTCATCGGAATTGAGCGCAGCCTGCTCTATGCACGAGCCGCCCGCGCAAGAATCGCCGCGACCGCGACCCTTTGCGACGCCGTCATTCAAACGGTCCCGACGCGCCGCTCGGAACAACGGATTCCGTTCTTGGCGATTGTTGAGGCCGGATTGATTGGCGCGGGCGAAACCCTCTACGATGAGACCCGGACGCATGGCGCTCTTGTGCGCCCCGAGGGAACCATTTCAGTTGGCCCAATCACAGGTTCTATTCACAAAGTCGGCGCCTTGGTGCAAGGACTACCCGCGTGCAACGGGTGGGCCTTTTGGCACTGTGAGCGAAGCGGGCAACTACAGCCTATTGACGCCCTGCGCGTGAAGGCGCGAGAACTTCTGCGCACCAGCGCAATTTAGCTTTGCCTTTTTCGCAGCCGGGAGCGTAACATAAGGTTTGGCATTTTACGTGAATTGAGGGGATACGAGTGGCGGAACGGCGGATTGCGCAAAAGGCGCCCTATCCAGCAGATGTGGAGGCTGGAAAAACTTATTTTTGGTGCGCGTGTGGCCGGTCGAATAAGCAGCCATTTTGCGATGGCTCGCACAAGGAGACGGGACTTTCACCCGTGGCCTGGACGGCGGATAAGACCGGACGATTTTACTTCTGCGGTTGCAAACACTCAGGAAACGAACCGCTCTGCGACGGCAGTCACACAAAGCTTTAACATGCTGATTAGTCTTAGGGGCAGTTTGGCTCGGCCCTATTGAAGGCGGTACGCAGCTCCTTGCGCGCCGCGCCGCTTTCGTTGCCGCGTTCTCCCATTGCCCGCCTACAGAAACTGCGGATAACCGCTGCGTTCAGCGCGATATTTGCTCGTAAATTTAGACGCGTTATTCGGTGAGTATTTGTTGACGGCGTGATTTCGGCTCGGACGATGAATCGCTGAGTTTGGCAGACTTGCCGAGCCGCCGATATCGCCTCAGCTTCGCCGCTTTGTCGCCCCACCCCTAACATAACAGTTCCAACCTGGCCGCGACATTAGACATGTTTTGCCGGCAATGGGACCCGACATCGTCCCATTTCTAAAGCTAATAGCCACCTGGGGTGGTTCACGGGCTTGCTGAAAAGCGCGAACTCAGCGGCTTGTGAGGACAAGCATAACCTGTTAACAGTTGTCAAGCGTCAGCGGTTTACGGTAATCCTTTGGCTGATGGGAGGCTGAGGCGTGGCGTGGCTGCCTTAGGCGGCGCGAACATAATCAACGTGCAAGGAGACGAAATGCAGAGACAACTAAAGATGGCCTGTGCCAAGGCGGTATCTGCCGCACTCGCGCTCATTTTTTTGGCGTCCCTCGCGATGACAGCAAGCCCTGCTCACGCGCAAAGTCTACCCGGCTACTCTGTCCCCACCTACACTTGCGCGCGCAATTGGTATCTTGACCCGAATGGCAACGATAATAATTCCGGGAACTCTTCGAGTTCACCCTGGCAAACCATGCAAAGGGCTGACGCGAGCGTATCCGGGGGGGATTGCGTTAATCTCGCGCCAGGAGCTTATTATACCGCACCAATAACAATAACCCATGGCGGATACGCCAACACTTCGACCGGTTACGTCGTATACCGTTCGACGACTCCGCAGACCGGGCATATTATCATGGCGTATTCCGCGTATGTGGACCTGATAAATATCAACACCGCCAACTATCTTATTTTCGACGGCCTCGAGCTCGATGGAAATAATAATTCCGCGCAAGATAACTGCTTAGGTAACTACCCAAATGGCATACACCATATCGTAGTGGAAAACAGCCTCGTGCATGGCTGCGGTTTTTCTGGAATAGGGTTCGGCTTCAGTGAATATCTTTGGATTGTCAACAACAAGGTCTATAATAACGATGCCTTGTATAACGGTTCAGGTATCAGCGTATTCGAGCCAGATGTCGCCAATGTGTATGATCCAGCCTTTAGTCCGAATGGCGCCGATCAGGGCCAGTATTACCACATCATTGTCGCCAACAACGTGGTATACAATAATGTTGTAACATATAACGATGGCTCCGCCGACCACACCGACGGCAATGGAATCATTTTCGATGATTTCAATCATTCGCACCAAGATGACCCGAGAGGCAACGTGCCTTACCCGCAGCCCAGTCTCATCGAGGGCAATTATTCCTATAACAATGGGGCCTCTGGGATTCAAGTATACTCAGGGCAAGGCGCTAGGGTTGCCAACAATAGCTTATTCGACAACTGTACGGATCCGCTTTACTACGCGGATTACTGGAGAGCCGATATAAGATGCGTTGCTTGTGACTATTCGACGTTTGTTAATAACGCCGTTTATAGCGTTCCTGGCAGCAGCGGCTATCCGGCGTGGACTCTCAACTTCGCCAATGATCCCAACGTCGCTGGGAGCAATACCTGGAGCAACAATATCGGGAATACCTCGACCAACTGGGGCACCATACCCTCGACCGGGAGTTTTTTTGGCGTCGATCCAAAGTTCAACAATCCTTGGGGCGGCGACTTCAGCCTCCAAGCAGGAAGTCTCGCCCTTGGCACCGCCTTGGCCGAGCCTTGGCTGACATCAAGCCTCAACATGGGCGCCTGGCAGTCGGCCGCCGCCACAGGAACGACCTCCTCAGGAGGGGGCTCCACAGGAACAGCAACAAGCGCGATCACCGTGTTACTTGCCAGCCCGTCCGCCCTCACCCGCCCCGCCGGCGGTTACTTTGGCTACAGCACCAACTGGCAGGGCGGCCCCACAACGGGGGGGAACTGGGAAATATTCGTCCACTTCACGGACCAAAACGGCAATATCATCTGGCAAGATGATCACAATCCGACAACGCCAACGTCGCAATGGTCGAGCGCCTGGTACCAGGACGGGCCGCGATTCCTCAACGTGCCTTCATCGGTCCCGGCAGGTGTTTACGACATCAGGGTCGGACTTTATAACACGTCGTGGCAACGATATAGCTTGAACCCTGGGACCGGTGTCACGGTGGATAACCAGCTGCGCTACACGGTTGGTACAATCACTGTCCAATAAAACAAAACCCGCTCTTGATAGGCCTAACCCATGCGGGCCAGCCTTAACCGGTTGGCCCGTTTCCTTCGTCCGGGCGCAGACGGATCACAAGCGAATAGCATGGCCCCTGCCCGCAGGATTACCGTTGGTTGGGTCATTTTAGCTGGGATTCGTTTTTTTTGTTTTGTCTCGATCACTTCTATCGTAATAACTTCTATACCAACCAACGAATTCGGACACGCCCTGCTCGACGGAAGTACGCGGTTGATAACCTATGAGCCTCTCGAGCGCCGTTGTATCGGCAAAGGTTTTTATCACGTCGCCCGGTTGCATGCCGACATAGTTGCGGATCGCTTGTTTGCCGAGTTTGCGCTCGATGACCTCGACGAAGTCCATTAGATTGACAGGATGGCTGCAGCCAACATTGACAATGCGGAACGGTGCCACCGGCGATAGAGATGGGTCATCCGCGCCAAGCCCGCGGGAACTACATGACGGAATACAATCGATCAAGCGCACGATGGCTTCGACGACATCTGCCACATAAGTGAAATCGCGCTCCATGTTACCGTGATTGAAGACATCTATCGGCCGCCCTTTCTCGATAGCGACGACGAATTTGAAGGGAATCATGTCGGGGCGGCCCCATGGGCCATAGACCGTGAAGAAACGAAGCATGGTCGTCGGGATTGACCATAGATGCGCATAGGAATGCGCCATGACTTCCGTCGCTTTCTTGGTCGCGGCGTAGAGCGTGAGCGGATGGTCGGTTCGTTCATGTTCGGAGAAAGGCATAAGAGTATTGGCGCCATACACGGAACTCGTCGAAGCCATCAGCAAGTGCCGGAGCGGCCGGGCGCGGGCCAACTCCATGATGTTGAAGGTTCCGACAACATTGGAGCTGACATAGGCCCGGGGATTTTTAAGGCTGTATCGGACACCGGCCTGCGCCGCGAGGTGCACGATAACGTCTGGATTGGCCGCCTCGACCGCGGCTGTCAACCGCTCTAAATCCTCGAGCATTGCGATGTGGGCGCGAAAGCTCTTCGAACTCTCTAAAATGGCGTGGCGTGCCTCCTTGAGCCGCACGTCATAATAGTCCGTCATGCCATCGAAGCCGTCGACAAAATGCCCGAGCTCAAGCAACCGTCTGCTAAGATGGAAGCCGATGAAGCCAGCTGAGCCGGTTACGAAAACGCGCATTTGCATTCCAGCATGATTGAAACCGGCGGTTTTGCGAGCCTGTAGCTTTTCTGGAAAGCAAGCCGATTGTCAACGCCGCCGCTCAATAAGATTGGCCCTGAATTCCGTGTAGTTAGGCGGCCGCCGCTGCTCTCCTGAAACCAGGGAATATTTATTTCCAGGCATCCTACATTCGTTGGATGTCTTGCCTGCCTGCTTTGATAATCTATGACCGGTGCAGGCCTATGAACCGGCCCCGGTTTGGATGTTATCCCTCGCTCCCCTATCGTGCCGATGCGGGCTCTATTTCGCGCAGCTCAGCAAGATGCATTTGTTCTCGCGCCGCGATACCGTGTCCTCCATCAAACTTGGCGAGGAGATCGCGTTAAGCGTGCTGTGCGATCGCGCCCGCACCTACAATGAAAGGTTCACCGTAACGCTGACAAAACTCGACGGAAATCCGGCCGTCATCACCAACCATTAGGGTTTAGGGCTCGCAGGCGGAACGGGGGAAGCCGCGGGGCCCCGGCGAGATCGCGCCTCGCCGGGGCAGCTGCCAGGCCAAGCCGGATCCCATCACCGGAATTTATTAACCGAATTTCTTTAACGGCGATTAAGACTCTTTCCGCATTGCTTGGCAATGGCGAGATGCCTTTTGCCAATAACAGCAATCGCCGCTTTCATGCTGGCGCTGGCCGGCTGCTCGAATTATGAGCCTCCGCGCCGCCCGGCGTGGCGTGGCCAAGCGGAAGCCGCCTGTCTCGCACAACGGCTCATTCAGACCTCTGTCTTTATCCAGCCAACACGTGAAATCAGCGGGCCAGGTATCTGCGGCCTGACACATCCTTTCAAAGTTGGCGCTTTGCTCGACGGCACAGTGCAATTCAACTCTCTGGTGACGCTTGATTGCCCGATGATCGCGGCGCTCAATCGCTGGGTCAGCAACGCTGTGCAGGCTTCCGCACAATCGCATTTTGGTGTGCCCGTCGTGGAAATCGAATCCATGGGGGCCTACAGCTGCCGGGCCATCAACAACCAGCCAGGCGGGCGCCTGTCCGAACATGCTTTTGGCAATGCGCTCGATATCGGCGGTTTCCGGCTCGCCGATGGACGCGAGATTCTGATCGTTCGCGATTGGTGGCGCGGCGATGAGCAATCGCAAGCCTTCCTGCGCGATGTCCACGCGGGCGCTTGCGGCGAGTTCACAACAGTGCTTGGCCCTGGCGCCAATATCTTCCATTACAACCATATCCACGTCGACCTTGCTTTACATGGCAACACCTCCGCGGGCTTGCGGCGTGTCTGCCGGCCAGAGCCTCGCGAGCCCGCCCCGCTGCTGCCGCCCCGCGACAATCTGCCAAATCCGCCCGAGATCGATGAAGAGCTCGATATTGCCCAAGCCGGCCATCCGGCGGGCGACGTACTCGCGATCCATGCCGGCCCAGGCTCCGCTCCGACGGGGCGCATTCCGGATGCCTTTTTCGCAGCGGCCGAGCGCATGCCGCTGCCCGCCCGTGCCTATGCCCCCGAGGGCCGTACTATACGCGAAGACGGCGCCCTGGCGCCGGAAGGCAAGCCTTCCGACTGGGATTTGCCAAACCCGGCGCTTCCAAGGTGATCAAGTCCGGCGCAAGCGCAGCTGTGATGCCGGGAAGAGCCTAGCGGCGCGTCGATTTTTCTGCCAAAACCCGCAAGAGAAGGGCGTGCCGCGCAAGACCTCGCGGTAAAATTTTCATGGAGCGCTTGATGGAAGATAACCCCGTCGAGGAAACCCGGGCGACCGCCCGATTGCCTAATCTGCATTTTGAGATGGTTCATCGCCGGTCGGCCGACCCGGATGCCGAATCCTTGATGATCTGCCTGCAAGCCATGCCGTCTTTTGAGGCCTTCGGCCGCTACGCCGAAGGGGCAAACCCGTTTTTCTTATGGTGGCGCTTTGCCCAGGCCGCGTGGGCGCCCTGGCTAGGCTTTGCATCCGCGAGCCTGCCCGCGCCGCCCGTCAAGCAGCTGCCACCAAAGACAGATAGCGGCGCGCAAAATTGCTAGGCCGTTCAATCAAGTCGCGGAAAGGTTGGCTCCTAAATCCGCTCGGATGGCGGTGCCTCTCGCCATAGCGGCCCGGGAGGGCCTTTCGGAATGACGGGCTTCTCGTCACCCCGTAGCATGAGCTGATGATGCTCCCAATCGATGCCAACGCGCTTGGCCGGGCGCAGCTTTTCCCCAATGGAGAATGCGATCACGAGGATCACTGCAATGATTGCCGCAGACAGCATCGGTTCCTTTAAGGCTCTGAAGGAGAGCGCCGAACGCGGCCGGGCCGGCTTGCCGGGCCTCTCAAAACCGGACGAAAAAGTGCGCCAAGAAAACATCCGCCTGATCCCAGAAAATGATGCCGGCCGGGAAATCTCACCAAAAGGTTTCACGTGAAACATTTTGGTAAGATTGCGCCTCCTCGTCGGTCAAAGCACCGCGGAGCCGCACCGGCTTAAAGCTTGGTACGCTCCTTCAAAACGTCAAGGACCGCGTCGGTTAGACACGCCAAATCCTCTTCGCTAATTGTCAGAGCTGGAGTCAAATAGACAATGTTGCGAAACGGCCGGACGAAAACGCCAGCCCCCACGAACCGCCGCTTGAGCGCATCGAGATCGTCGATATGGTCAAGCTCGACGACGCCGATCGCGCCCTTAACCCGTACATCGCGAACGCCCGGGAGATCGCGCGCAGGTTCGAGGCTTTGCCTCAAGGCCGCCTCGATACCCGCCGTCTGGTCGAGCCTCGGCTCACTCTCGAAGAGGTCTAGCGAAGCATTGGCCGCGGCGCAGGCCAAAGGATTGGCCATGAAAGTCGGGCCATGCATGAGCGCATGGCCAGGATCATCGGACCAAAAAGCCGCAAACACTTTGTCATTGGCGATGGCCGCGCCAAGCCCCAAAGTGCCGCCGGTTAAAGCCTTCGAAAGAGTTATGATATCTGGGGCGACCTCCGCCTCCTCGCAGGCGAACATATGTCCTGTTCGGCCAAACCCCGTAAAGACTTCATCGAAAATCAGCAGCAACCCATACCGGTCGGCTGCCGCCCGCAGACGCCGCAAAACCTCGCCATCATGAAAAAGCATCCCACCCGCGCCTTGCACCAAGGGCTCGACGATAATGGCCGCAAGCGAGCCCGCGTGCTCATCGAGGAGCGCATCAAGGGTTTCCCATGACGCTGCGTCAGCGGGCAGCTCCGCGATGATTTGCAGCCGCAGGACCTCGGCGAAAAGCCGATGCATGCCTTCTTCGGGATCGCAGACCGACATGGCGGCGAATGTATCGCCGTGATAGCCGCCCTTGAAGGCAAGGAAGCGGCTGCGCCCGTGAACGCCCTGATTTAACCAATATTGCACCGCCATTTTCATGGCGACTTCGACGGCGACGGAACCGCTATCGCAGAAAAAAACCCGCGAGAGTGAGCCCGGCAGCAGCGTCGCGAGACGGTGTGCCAGGGTAATGGCCGGTTCGTGCACGAGGCCGCCAAACATAATATGCGGCATGCGCCAGAGCTGGGCTTCGACCGCTGCCCGGATACGTGGATGGTTATAGCCGTGGCAGGCGGTCCACCAGCTGGCAATTCCGTCGATAAGGATGCGGCCGTCGCCAAGAAAAATCCGGCTGCCTTCCGTGCGGACGGCGGGAAGAGGCAAAGCGGCCGTTTTCATCTGCGTATAGGGCAGCCAGAGTTTCGCCATGCCGGACATCCATGGCTCCACTACGGCTTTCCCCAACGATTGTTCTTGCCAGCGCCGCTATCCCCGTTGAGTAAGAAGTCTTGAAAGATAGAAATTGAACTGCTCGCGCAGGGCATTGGCCAAGAACCAAGGAATCACCGTGAGGTAGCGACGCCCAAGGCGGCGCGGCTCGGAAAGAAACCTATACACCCACTCGAAGCCGGATTTACGGAGCCATCTTGGCGCGCGCACCACGGCACCGCTATGAAAGTCAAAGGCAGCTCCGACTCCGATCAGCGTCGCTCCATTTATGCGCCCGACATGATCGCGCATCCAAAACTCTTGCTTGGGGGTGCTCAAACCGACCCAGACAACATCCGGGCATGTTTTGTTGATTTCATTGACGATTGCTTCGTCTTCCTCAAGCGTGAGGGATCGGAAGGGCGGGCTACAAAATCCGGCGACGGCAAGTCGCGGGAATTGCCTTTTAAGGTTGGCGATCAACGCCTCCGCGACGCCTGGCTTGCCGCCATAAAAAAAGTGGCGAAGCCCTATTTCTTCGCCCCCTTCGCATAAAGCCTCTAAGAGGTCCGCCCCGCACACTCTGCTACACTTGTGCTTCGAACGCAATTTCAGCAGCCACACCAATGGCATGCCATCAGGCGTCACCATCCCGGCGCAGTGATGTATTTCACGGAATTTGGCATCCGCGGCCGCTAGCTTGACGCCATGCGCATCGCGGACGCAGACGTAATTCTCCTGGCGCCGTTTTGCCCACTCAGAAATTGTTTGGACGGCGGTTTCGAGGGTGACGATACTCACGGGTAACCCGAGAATGGAAAGAGACGGAGGCGGTTGGTATGGTTTACTTTGAAGCATGCGCGCCCTCGCCCCATGGTGTCTAGGTTCTGCCTCCCCCCGAGATCTCAACATCGATTTTCGCTTGACCCCAAACCCAACTCCATTGAAAATATTTATAAAAAAAAATATTTGTAAAAAATTCAGCTCATAACTGCATGATCGCTAGTAGGCTGTCAAGCTACAGATTCTCGTGATAGTGCCTAAATCAACGCACCAAGATTTGCATGTTGGTGCATACAAATCGTTAAAATTGCGTACATTCGATAAAGTTCCGAGGCGCAACCTTTGAAAGGCCGCAGTTGCCTTACTTCATGGCAACTGCGGAAGAAGGCGGCAAAGCCCGGGAAATTTGATAGCGAGGGAAAATGGCTCAATCCCGGCCCCCATCGCACTTCTTTCGGCTCCCTCTTGCCTTATCGCAAGGGGATCCTTCCGGCATCGGCACGGAGCTCACCCTCAAGGCCTGGCTCAAAATCCACGATGAGCCCAACGCCGTACCATTTGTCTTTATTGCCAATCCGGACCATACCGCCGCGGTCGCCAAACGGCTTCGCCTCGATGTTCCCATCAAAGCCGTTACGGTCGAGGAAGCCGCCTTGGTTTTTCCTTATGCGCTGCCAGTGGTTGCACTCAACCACGCGGTGGCTGGCGATCTTGGTACACCAGATATTCGAGACGCTTCCGGCACGGTGGCCTCGATAAAGGAATGTGTGCGCCTTGTTCACGCGGGCGTGGCATCGGCCGTTGTCACGAACCCCATCGCCAAGGAAGTTTTTTACCGGGCGGGCTTTCGCCACCCGGGCCACACCGAATTTTTGAAAGAATTGGCGGACCGCCATTACGGTGGCAGGGCCCGCGCCATCATGCTCCTTTGGGCGCCACAGTTTTCCGTCGTCCCGGCAACTATCCATGTTCCGCTCGCCCGCGTTCCAATGCTCCTCACACGCGAGCTTCTCGTCGCCACAGGCTCGGTCGTCGCGCGCGATCTTGCTTTGCGCTTTGGGAAAAAAAATCCTCGCCTTGCCTTCACCTCTCTCAATCCTCACGCCGGCGAAGGCGGCACCATGGGGCGCGAGGAAATCGAAGTCATCTCGCCAGCTCTTGCCGACCTCAAGGCAGCCGGCATTGCCGCCAGCGGCCCCTTTCCGGCTGACACGATCTTCCGGCGGGGCATACGGAAAACCTATGAGGCAGTCATCGCCATGTACCATGACCAGGCGTTGATCCCGGTCAAAGCCGTCGCATTTGACCGCGCCGTCAACGTCACCTTGGGCCTGCCCTTGATACGGACCTCGCCGGATCACGGAACGGCGTTCGATATCGCGGCGCGGGGCATTGCCGACCCCTCGAGCCTGATTTCGGCTCTTAAACTTGCGGGAAAAATGGCACGCCGCTCCCGGATCGTTTGAGCCCTAAGGTGCCCGCAGGACTTGCTTTTGATGATCTACCGCCGCTGCGCGAGGTCGTTTACGCGCATGGTCTCAGGCCGAAAAAATCTCTTGGGCAAAATTTCCTTTTCGATTTCAATCTAACGCGGCGCATCGCTCGGGCAGCGGGCCCGCTCGCGGGCGCGACGATCGTCGAAATCGGCCCAGGGCCGGGTGGCCTGACACGAGCATTGCTGGCGGAGGGCGCGGCTAAGGTGATTGCGATCGAGCCAGATCACCGATGCCTGCCAGCACTTGCGGATATCGCGCGGCGCTACGAAGGCCGTCTGCAAATCATCGAGGGAGACGCGCGAAAGATCAACCTCGCCGCGATTGTTGCCGCGGCAAGGCCGGCGCGCATCTGCGCCAACCTCCCCTATCACATCGCAACCCTACTGCTCACCCAGTGGATCGAAAGCGAGCCGTGGCCGCCCTGGTTTGATAGACTTGTCTTGATGTTTCAGCGGGAAGTTGCGGAACGCATCGTGGCAACGCCCATGGGGCGCGCTGCCTATGGGCGGCTCTCGGTCCTCTGCAATTGGCGCTGCGAGACACGCCTCCTTTTCGATGTGGCGGCATCCGCCTTCACGCCGCCCCCGAAGGTGACGTCCTCGCTTGTCGAGCTGCGCCCGCGCGTCATGCCGCTTCCCTGCGACATGCGGCTTTTGCTCGAAGTCACGCGAGTGGCGTTCGGGCAAAGACGCAAGATGCTACGGCAGTCCCTGAGATCGCTCGCTGGCAGCGATACCGAAAGCCTGCTTGCCCGTGCCGGTGTTGAGCCTATGTCGCGGGCGGAGGCTGTTGGCATCGAAGGCTTCGTCGCTTTGGCGCGCGTGCTTGGGGAAATCGTTCGTCCTGTCGCCAAGGATTAAGACAGACCATTTACCGCAATGGCACTCGCGCTCGCTACTATGTGGTCCTAAGCCTAACTCAGCAAATGCGTTGACAATCTTTAACCCTGATTGTCAAATATAACCGTAATCAATTCAACTAGCAGCATAACTAATGATTATTTTTAGGCGTCATTTCACGCGGCGGTTGCGATGAGCCTCGATCCAACGAGTGAAGCGGTCCTATTCCAAGTTGTCCTTTTTATACTTGCTCTTTTGGGAGCGTGGGTGGTGCTGTTTGTGTTGAAAGGTCACGCGCTTATTCAACATAAAAGTCTGCAGTTTGGCGGCGCCGCTGCTATGTTTGTTACCATCTTTGTATTGTTAAATAAATATGTTCCCGAGATGCGTGAGGGCATCATCTCAGGAGCTCAGGCCGCCCAATCGCAAACGCTCAAAACCAAGAGCGGTTCTCAACCTCAAGATATTGAGGTTTTTCTTCGTCCTGATACTCAAATTATCACTGATCGAGACCTGAAAGATCTCGATCTAAATAAGTATGTTGTTGATGGCGAGCTTGGTATCGCATTCATAAGAGATAACCGAAAAGGTTGGGTAACCGAAAAAGTTGAAAAATACGATTCGTTTGAAATTGCCGATATACCTTTAGTCAAAATAGGTGCGAATCAACTGACCTCAATGGGTCTACCTGAACCTAAGCCCGTGGGCATTTTAGCGATAAAACAAGAGAAGAGTCACAACATAATTTTAGAGAAGAATACTTCCATTGGAGGCATAAAAATAGGCGAAAATCCCTTTGATGATCCTGCTTATTTCCGCCGCATTGCAAAATTTCAATTGGAAACGGGTTTGGAAATGGCGGGAGAAAGTATATCAGAGGAGGAGGAAGCAAAATTTTTGGACAGTCTTGAAGAAAAATCAGCTGACACAAGAGAAAAATATAATAAATATATAAATAGGAGACTGCCGATCAAAAAGACTATAAACAGCGGCCTCTATGTTAGCATTTATCGCACGACCGATTTTCATAGTAGCTCTAAACTTATCGAGGACCTATATGCGTCGCTGTCGCCGCTGGACCGAGCTGTAACAATTTTGTTGAGTATTCACGGTGTCGGAAGCGCAAAAAACCTTAAAGTCGATCAGTCGTCAGGAGTCGCGTCCTACGATGGAGGGGTCAGAATTAGAGGAGTTAGCATAAACGATACTCTCACCGACATTACGATAAATGACGTTGGCTTCGTATACGCAAATGAAGAAAAAATAGTTTTAGTTAAACTCATTTCTCTCGACGTTGATGGGCCAGAAACGGCCTACTTCCTAAAGGCGGTAATGGATTCGGTGTATTTTACAAAAGGCTGAGAGCTAACGCTAAAACTAATATCCTACGCAGGATTTAAACCAAACTCACTTTTCTAGTACTTTATCGGGCGGCATCGCCTCCTCCGCAAGAGTGCGCAAAACCTCATCAAGACCCGAGGACTTTTGATCGGAAGTACCAAGACGCCTCATGGAGATGGTTCGTTCCGCGGCTTCCTTGCGGCCGACGATCAAGAGCACCGGCACCTTGGCCAGTGAATGTTCTCGCACTTTATAGGTGATTTTCTCATTGCGGAGATCGCCTTCGACGAGAAGCCCGCGCTGGCGCGCCTTGTGGATGACTTCGAGCGCGTAATCATCGGCCTCTTGCGTGATCGTCGCGACGACAACTTGCAGGGGCGAGAGCCAAAGAGGCAGATGCCCGGCAAAATGCTCGATCAAAATTCCCGTGAATCGCTCGAGCGAGCCGAAGACGGCGCGATGAATCATGACGGGCGTCGTCTTCTCGCTATTTTGTGCGATGTAAAAGGCGCCGAAGCGGCCGGGCAGATTGAGATCGATCTGAGTCGTCCCGCACTGCCATTCGCGGCCGATCGCGTCTCGGAGAGTATATTCGAGTTTCGGGCCGTAGAAGGCGCCTTCCCCTGGATTGATCGCGGTCTTGGCGCCCTTCTGTTTTAGCCTTTCAAGGATCTGAAACAGGGCTGCTTCGGCGCGGTCCCAGGCCTCATCCGAGCCGACCCGATTCTCTGGCCGAGTCGAAAGTTTGATGACGATGTCGTCGAACCCAAAATCTTTATAGATGGAAAGAATGAGGTCATTGACCTTGAGACTCTCTTCCATGATTTGGGCTTCGGTGCAGAAGATATGGGCGTCATCTTGCGTGAAGGCGCGCACCCGCATGATGCCATGAATGGCCCCCGATGGCTCGTAGCGATGGACGATGCCAAACTCGGCGATCTTCATCGGAAGGTCGCGATAGGATTTCAGGCCATTTTTGAAAATTTGCACGTGGCCCGGGCAGTTCATCGGTTTTAACGCGAAGACGCGTTTATCTTCCGTCTGTGTGATGAACATGTTTTCGCGGAAGGTCTGCCAGTGGCCGGACGTTTCCCACAGCGCCCGGTCGAGCACCTGCGGCGTGTTGACTTCTATATAGCCGAGTTCGTTTTGCCGCCGGCGCATATAGTCAATCAAAGTCTGGAAAAGCGTCCAGCCCTTGGGATGCCAGAACACCGTGCCAGGCCCTTCTTCCTGAAAATGGAAGAGATCCATCTCGCGGCCGAGGCGGCGATGGTCGCGCCGTTCGGCTTCTTCGAGTTGCTTTAGATAGGCCGCAAGCTCCTCAGGCTTGGAAAACGCCGTCGCATAAATGCGTTGAAGCATCGGCTTTGTGGAATCACCGCGCCAATAGGCGCCGGCGACTTTCATGAGTTTGAAAGCGCTACCAACCTTTCCGGTGGATGTCATATGCGGGCCGCGGCACAGGTCGAGCCAGTCGCCTTGCTTGTAAATCTTTAGATCCTCATCCTCGGGGATCGCATCGATGAGCTCGACCTTGAAGGCCTCGCCATGCGTCTCGAACCAAGCTCTTGCCTCATCGCGTGTCCAAATCTCCTTTGTGAAGGGTTTGTCGCGCGCGATAATTTCGCTCATCTTCTTTTCAATGACGGGGAAATCCTCGGGCGTAAATGGCTCGGCGCGGTAGAAATCATAATAGAAGCCGTTTTCAATGACAGGGCCGATGGTGACTTGCGTTCCTGGAAAAAGAGTCTGCACGGCCTCGGCCAAGACGTGCGCGGCATCGTGGCGGATGAGCGCAAGCGCGCGCGGATCATCGCGCGTAATGAATTCAATTCTTGCATCACGCGCGACAGAGTCGGAAAGATCGCTCAAGATGCCATCAATCACCATGGCGACGGTGCGCTTGGCGAGCGAAGGAGAAATGCTCTTGGCGATTTCGATCCCGGTGGTTCCCGCCTTAAAACTACGCGAGGCACTGTCTGGAAAAGTGACGGATATCATCAATTATCCTTGCTGCTCAGTCGCCGTTTACCAATTGGCGTAAGCTTTCCGAATCGCCCGCGGCGGAAAGGGGAGTCACTCTCATCTTGTCCCGCCTGCGTGCTGCGCGCAAGCGCGTCTCGCGAGACCGTTCAGCCGCCATTCAGCTTCGTTTGCCCATCAACCTTAATGTAAGATGATGCAACTTGTATATTGCAAAAACGCTAGCGGTGCTTTATAGCTAAAGGTACATTTTCAGGAACATTATACTTTCGAATTGAAAATTAATGAAATTATTTATTTATCAAAACTGAAAATAATGGATCTATGATTAATGATATTCTACGAACTTCTCCTCCCCGCCGTCATCGCCGCAAAGCATCTGCTTTTAAGCGGTTTTCTAATCAATAAGTAGGAGGAATGTCTTAGATCATTATCGCATAATGATTCATGACTTAGCTGCCCTAGATCAAAAATATGGCTTCCCGGCTCCCCTGGGCAACTAGTTCTTCGGGGCTTTTGGCCTTTCGTGTTTGCTCAAATTGGTGAAATAATGACCACGCTGAATATTAGCGTAGACGGCGGCAACCTCCGGGCCGAGGAAGAGCGCATTCTATCCTCTTTCACACAACGCCTCCTTACGATCGCAACGGGCTCCCGGGAAAGGCCTCAACTTTCCGCCACGGCGGCGCTCAACGCGCTGCGTCTGCCGGCCGTGTCGGTGGATGAACGCGGCACCGTCGTCGAAATTAATGCCGCCGCGGCCGATTTGTTCGACAATGATTTGCGCCTCAAAGAGGGGCGGCTCTTCATCCGCGACGCGGGCGCCCGAGCCCATCTCAAACAAAGCCTCGATCGACTCAAAGAGGCGCGCGACAATGGCATCGACTTGGAGCCGATCATCGTGCCGCGCTCGGATAAATATCCGGTCATCCTGCGCCTGTGGCCGTTCGAGGAGGCGGTGCCCGAAGTGCGCGCCCTCATCACCTTTAACGCGCTCGGGCGGCGTCCAGGCCCGCCGGCGGCGATCCTGGCGAAGACCTTCCGCTTGACGCCATCGGAGGCGCGACTCGCCTGCATCATTGCCCGCGGAGCACCGCCGGACACGGCCGCCCGCGAGCTCAAAATCTCGCGCGAGACCGCCCGTAATCAGCTGAAGTCGGTCTTCGCGAAGACCGACACCCACCGGCAAAGCGAACTCGTCGCCCTGCTCATGCAGGTGACGTAGACCGAGGCGTGCCCTTGGCAGCGGAAGGAAACCGCCGCCAAAGCGATCTAGCTGCGATCGGCAAGCAACAAATGGAGATTGCTGAGCGCTCTTAAGACGCTATCTCCAAAGGGCAAACCTTTCACAAAGGTCTCGGTGCGCTCTGGCGCCTCGCCCCAAGCAATGTAGAAGGCTGCAAAAGCCAATAGCACCACGCTTACGAAAACCGATACGAGACCGGCAATGACGGACACCGCAACGGTCACTCCGAATTTCGTTCTGCCGCTCCAATTCATTAGAGTCCCTCCGAGTGCGCGGAAAATTTAGCACGGGTGCGCATTTCGTCCACCGGCTTCTCATTCGTCCAGCGGAAAGTTAAGGACTGCATATCACTTCCCTCGCGCGCTGGAAACTCTCGCGGGCGTCGGCGGTTTATTTACTTGAGGGAGTTCGCCGCAGCCGGTTGACGCGGAAAGGGAGTGTGATGTTCCCAGCCTGTTTGTTTTTCTTTTGCTGGTTTGTACCTCCGGCTTCTGTCCCGGATGGTGCCGGCGGTTTTGTTCCATTCACCAACAGCCGGGTCATGCCGGATGGCTCTCTGCGGCCCTATGACCCGGCGGTCGATGGCGTTCCAGCCGCGGCGGTGAACGGCCCTTACCCTGCCATCATCCCCATGCCGGCCTATTTCTTCGACCAGGTGCCCGGCGCAATTCCACAGCCAGACCCGCCGCCGCCGAATAGCCCACTGCCGCCGCAACGGCCTGCAAAAAAACCGTTACAGAGGGCCTGCTATGACGCCTATGGCGCATTCGTAGGGCAAAACAACCCCGAGTGCCGATAATGCAATAGATTGCAATTTTACTTAAATTTTATGATGCACATCAACAAATATGTGATGAAAAAGAATTATAGTTGTAATCGCGGCGGGCCAGCGGATACCTCTCATTTCAGCACCGACTCCTTTGCTGCCCGCCGCGCGCCCTTCGGCGGCAAGACACTCCCGTGAACCGGCCGCGGGCTATCTTCGACCGCCAGCTGATTAGGCTCCGGCTGGCGCGCGCCGCTCGCCAAGAGGCCGAGGAGTTTTTGCTGGCGCGAGCCGCCGAAGAGCTCAGCGAGAGGCTGGCAACGATCAAACGCCAGTTCCAATCCGTGCTTGATGCGGGCACCCCCTCGCCCCTCGTCGCCACGGAGCTTGTGGAGCGGCTCCATCCTCCACTTTTGGTCCGAATGGCGCCGCTCGCGTGTCTTGCCGGGCCAGCGTCTCTCTTGCGAATTGTAGGCGACGAGGAGGCTTTGCCCTTCGCTCCCGCCCGTTTTGATCTGGCGGTCTCGGCCCTCGCCCTGCACAATGCCAATGATCTCCCAGGCGCGCTCATCCAGCTGCACCGCGTCCTAAAACCCGATGGACTGTTTCTCGGCTGTTTGCTGGGCGGGCGAAGCTTGCATGAGCTGCGCACGGCGCTGGCAGCGGCCGAATCAGATATCTTCGGCGGCATGAGCCCGCGCGTCGCGCCCTTCGCCGATGTGCGCGATATGGGGGGGCTTTTGCAAAGAGCCGGCTTTGCTCTGCCGGTCGCCGATAGTGAACCCTTGACCATTCGCTATGACGATATGTTCGCCTTGATGCGGGATATTCGCGCGATGGGCGCGACGAACGCCCTTGAAGCGCGCGAGCGCAAGCCCGTCACGAAAAGTTTTTTTCAGCGCGCGGCAAGAATTTATGCCGAGCGATTCGCGCAGGCGGATGGCCGCATTCCGGCGACGTTCGAAATGATATTCCTCTCCGGTTGGGCGCCGCACGAGAGCCAGCAAAAGCCGCTCGCGCCAGGTTCGGCCAAAGTGCGCCTCGCTGACGTTTTGAAGACGAAGCCCCTCCCCGAGGATTAGCGCCGTTACTGCGCGATCTCCCAAACCACCTGGACCTCGGCGCGCAGCGTCTCGACGCCTGGCTCGATGGAGATCGGCGTGCCAGCCTCGCGCGCCGCGGCGAGGCGGGGCGCCGCCATCGGCAGGGCGCGCGGCTCTTGCGGCTGCGTTGTGACCTCAAGGACGCGGCCGAGTTTCACGCCAAGGCCATTGACGTAATTATTGGCCTTGCGCAGCGCATCGCGGGCCGCCTCGCCGCGCAGCGCTTCATACCTCGCCTCCCTTTGCGAGACGTCGAAATCGATCCCCTCGAAACTATTGGCGCCCTTATCGATGAGTTCCGCGGCAAGGGCGCCCACTCGTGAAATATCGCGGAGCCGCACACTAAAAGCGGTGCGCGCCGCAAAACCGCGCCGCGTCCGCTTCGCGACGCGGCCATTCGCGTCCAGCGTCTCGTCAAAGACCGGCAGCAGCGTCATGGCAACCGTTTTGATATCTTTCGACTCAATTCCCTGCGCTTTGATGTCGGCGACGGTCGCTTGCCCGGCGCGGGCATTCTCGCGCGCCGCGTCGGCGGCATTGGGCCGCTCGGTCTCAACGGCGAAGGTGAGAGTCGCGACATCGGGCACGACCTCGGTGCTCGCGGATCCCGCGGTCGTAATGGACGGCACCGACTCCTTCAGCGTGCGATAAAAATTCTGCTGAGCTTGGCTTGGCGCGCTGACGGCGGCTGCCGCGAACATGGCGAAGAAAATGACCGATCGAGGATGTCTCATAAAATCTTGTCCGATTCGATGGCTCGATCTTACCAAAAGGTTTGAGGTGAAACTTTTTTGTCCGAAAAGCGGCAAGATTCTTATGCCGGCCCACACACCGGCGCCGCAGAGGAAGGTCACGTTATGCCGGGGCCGACGGCGAGGGCTTCCAGCATTATTATAATTAATGAGGTATAATATTTGTTGCTTTTTAACATAACTTATGTAAAGTGCTTAACGCTATCTCACGGTAGCTCCATTTTATACTACATTCATACTCCAGGTCAGCCAGGGCGCTCACACCGCCCTGGCTTTTTGTGCCGCCCATCGCTTTCAGGAAATCAAGAATCCCCCAACCCGCCCTTCGAGCCGCCAGCTTCATTGGCTCCTACTAGTCCCTCATGCCGAGGGATCGCCGATCGTCCGTGAGGTAGTATCCTTTTGCGGTGTACCTAGGCGCGGTCCGATCCATTCATGGCAACGGCGAGGCTCACCGTTGCCATGAATGGGAAGGTAGGGCCAAAAAGGCCAACGCCAATCATCATTGCGAGGAGCTTTGCTCCGAAGCAATCCAGTAATCCTTTAAACCTGGTTTGCTTCGTCGTTTCACTCCTCGCAATGACGATGTGCATCCTTATGGATCGCGTCTTCCCCGATTCGGCCGCCGTCAAGCGGCTTTCCCACTTCCCCACATGACTCTTCGCTGTGTTTAAGCCTCGCCTTGAGCTTGCCGGAGATCGCCGCGCGCGACATCTTTAACCTTTCCGAAATCTCCATTATACACAATATCTAGTAGATAGAGCATGAGGGGTACAATAAATGCAGATTGCGCGCCGTTACACCAAAGCCGGTCACTCCCCTTACGCCGAGATCGCTTTCACGGCGGCGAAGAGCGAAATCCGCAACCCCGACGGCTCCATCGTTTTCGCGCTGGAAAATATCGAAGTGCCCGCCGCCTGGAGCCAAGTCGCGGCGGACGTGCTGGCGCAAAAATATTTCCGCAAGGCGGGCGTGCCGGCGCGCCTCAAGCGCGTGCCGGAGGAGGGCGTTCCGGCCTTTCTCTGGCGCTCCGCCGCTGATGAGGCGGCGCTCGCGGCGCTGCCGAGGGCAGAGCGCTATCACGGCGAGACCTCGGCGCGGCAGGTCTTTGACCGGCTCGCGGGCGCCTGGACCTATTGGGGCTGGAAGGGCCGCTATTTTAATACCGAAGAAGACGCAGAGGCGTTCTTCGACGAATTGCGCTTCATGCTGGCGCGCCAGATGGCGGCGCCGAACTCGCCGCAATGGTTTAATACGGGACTCCACTGGGCCTATGGCATCGATGGGCCGAGCCAAGGCCACTTCTACATCGATCACGAGACAAAGGAACTCGTGAAGTCAAAAAGCGCCTACGAGCATCCGCAGCCGCACGCCTGTTTCATCCAATCGGTCGCCGATGATCTCGTCAATGAAGGCGGCATCATGGATCTTTGGGTGCGCGAGGCGCGGCTCTTCAAATATGGCTCGGGGACCGGCTCCAATTTTTCGAAACTGCGCGGCGAGAATGAAAAACTCTCGGGCGGCGGCAAATCCTCGGGCCTCATGTCCTTTTTAAAAATCGGCGATCGCGCCGCCGGCGCCATCAAATCCGGCGGCACGACACGCCGGGCGGCGAAAATGGTCATTGTCGATGCCGACCATCCCGATATTGAAGAATTTATCGACTGGAAGGTCAGGGAGGAAAACAAAGTCGCCGCCCTCGTCGCGGGCTCAAAGGCGCTGCAGAAGGCCCTCAAGGCGATCCTTCGCGCCTGCGTCAATTGCGAAGGCTCCGGCGATGATTGTTTTAATCCCGACAAAAGCCCCGCGCTGAAAAAAGAGATCAAGCTGGCGCGCCGTACTTTCGTGCCGGACGCGGCGATCAAGAAAGTCATTCAGCTCGCCCGTCAGGGCGAGACCCACATCGATTTCGAGACGTTCACAGCCGACTGGGATTCGGAAGCCTATCTCACCGTGTCCGGCCAAAACTCGAATAATTCGGTGCGCGTCAATGACGCCTTTTTGCGCGCCGTTGAAGAGGATGGTGATTGGGCCTTGACGGCACGGCTCGATGGGCGCGCGCACAAGGTAATGAAGGCGCGCGCGCTGTGGGACAAGATCGGCCGCGCCGCCTGGGCCTCGGCCGATCCCGGCCTGCAATACCACACGACCATCAATGATTGGCACACCTGCCCAGCGGCGGGTCCGATCACGGCGTCCAATCCGTGCTCCGAATATATGTTCCTCGACGATACCGCGTGTAATCTTGCCTCGCTCAATCTCTTGCAATTTCGAGATGCGGCGAGCGGCGCGTTCGACATCCTCTCTTTCGAACATGCGGCGCGGATATGGACGATCGTGCTCGAAATCTCGGTGATGATGGCGCAGTTTCCGTCGCAGGAAATCGCCCGGCTCTCTTACGAATATCGCACGCTCGGTCTTGGCTACGCCAATGTCGGCGGCCTCCTCATGTCCTCGGGCATTCCCTACGACAGCAGCGAGGGTCGGGCGATCTGCGGCGCCTTGTCGGCGATCATGACCGGCATTGCCTATGCGGCCTCGGCGGAGATGGCGCAAGAGCTCGGCGCCTTTGAGGGATATGCCGCCAGCCGCGACGCCATGCTGCGCGTGGTGCGCAACCATCAAAGGGCGGCGGGGGGCGATGCCTCGGGCTATGAGGGGCTCTCGACCCTGCCCGTGCCTCTCGATCACGCGGCGCTCAAGGACAAGGCGCTTGGCGAACATGCCATCGCCGCCTGGGCGCGCGCCACGGAGCTCGGCGACCGGCATGGCTACCGCAATGCGCAGGTCTCCGTCGTCGCCCCGACCGGCACCATCGGCCTCGTCATGGATTGCGACACGACCGGCATCGAGCCGGACTTTGCTCTCGTGAAATTCAAAAAGCTGGCGGGCGGCGGCTACTTCAAGATCATCAACCGCGCCGTGCCGGAGGGCTTGCGCGCGCTCGGGCTTAAGCCCGCCGAGATCGCCGATATCGTCACCTACGCGACGGGGCGCGGCTCGCTCACCGGCGCGCCCGCCGTCCATCCGGCGAGCCTTCTCGCCAAAAATTTTTCGCAGGCCAAGATCGACGAGATCGAAGCCCTGCTACCCGCCGCCTTCGACATCAAATTCGTCTTCAACAAATGGACGCTCGGCGCCGATTTTCTCATCCATGTTTTAAAAATCCCGGCGGAAAAACTCGAGGATCGCAACTTTGATCTCTTGAGCCATCTCGGTTTTTCACGCGCCGAGATTGACGCCGCCAATCTCTATGTTTGCGGCGCCATGACGCTCGAGGGCGCCCCCCATCTCAAGCCCGAGCACTACCCCGTCTTCGATTGCGCCAGCCCCTGCGGGCGCACCGGCCGCCGCTTCCTGTCCGTCGAGAGCCACATCCGCATGATGGCGGCGGCGCAGCCCTTCATCTCGGGCGCCATATCAAAAACCATCAACATGCCGAACGAGGCGGCGATCGAGGATTGCAAGGACGCCTACATGCTGTCTTGGCGGCTTGGCCTCAAGGCCAATGCCCTCTACCGCGATGGTTCGAAGCTCTCGCAGCCCTTGCACAGCCAGCTGATCAGCGACGAGGATGAGGAGGGCGAGGATGCCGTCGATGCGCTGATTGCCTCCAACGCGCCGGCGCGCGCCACCGCCGTCGCCGAGCGGATCGTTGAAAAAATCGTCGAGCGCATCGAGCGCGTGCGCGAACGCGAGCGTCTGCCCGACCGCCGCAAGGGCTATACGCAGAAGGCCACCGTCGGTGGCCACAAGGTGTATCTGCGCACCGGCGAATATGCCGACGGCCGCCTCGGCGAAATTTTCATCGATATGCACAAGGAAGGCGCCGCCTTCCGCGCCATGATGAACAATTTCGCCATCGCCGTCTCGGTCGGCCTGCAATATGGCGTGCCGCTCGAAGAGTATGTCGATGCCTTCACCTTTACCCGCTTCGAGCCGGCCGGATTGGTGCACGGCAATGACACCATCAAGAACGCCACGTCCATCCTCGATTACATCTTTCGCGAATTGGCGATTTCCTACCTTGGCCGCAACGATCTCGCCCATGTCGACCCCGCCGACATCGGCCATGACGTGATCGGCAAAGGGGAGGAGCAGAGCCGCCCGCAACAAGGCACGGGGGCTAAGAATGTGTCGCGCGGTTTTGTACGCTCGCCGGGGGACAAACTGCTGCTCGTGCAGGGCGGCGCCAAGACCACGACGACCCCCGCCGCGACGGCGCTGAAAGGGGATCTCGAACGCGAGGTCGAAGCCGAACTTGGCGCGCTTGAGTGGACGACGCCGGCCGAGCGCGCCGCCGCCGCCGGAAAGCGCATGGACGCCCGCATGAAGGGTTATACCGGCGAAGCCTGCGGCGAGTGTGGCAACTTCACTTTGGTGCGCAACGGTACTTGCTTACGCTGCCTGACTTGCGGCGCGACGACGGGGTGTAGTTAGATTTCCGCAAAGCGTTTCACCCGAAATATTTTTTTCCTCTTGGTGACCAGAAACCGCGCGAGGTTGCACAGACGGGCCTTGCAAGAGGAATTGCGCGGACTATTGCCTTTTTGGGTAGTCGTAGTGCACTCACCCAAGCTGAGCATTGGTCGCCTTGGGGCACAGGATATTTTCTGTAAAGTTCTTTCTAGATTTTTTTGGAACGGATCCGATGCTAAATTTTTTATTAGTGGTATTTAATGGACTGCTCGTTATTGCAACGTTTCTCCTTTGGCGAGCTGGCGAAAAACAAAGAAAAGACATGTTACGATCCATAGCAGCTGCTGAGTTAAGTGCTAACGCGGCCAAACGGTCTACCGAACTTATACCTGATATTCAGAGACCCTATGTAGCTATTACTAGCATAGTAGCCGAGTTTATCGAGAATGCCGCAATTGGGCGGAAAATTCCTCAACTCTCAATAACTTTTCATAATTTCGGCAGGACACCAGCAAACATAGAATCGTTGGTTATTTTGGCTGAAATTCGTGATGATATTCCCAAAGATAGTGGTTCGGAGAAGCCCCAAGGATTGGCCATGGAGGTCGCTGCCTCTGAGGTTGAAATTCTTATTAGTTCGGACCGAGATTACGTGCACCAATCAATCGGTTGCGATGGCACGATAGGATCAGATAATCAACTACAAATCCAGCAAGGAAAAATCAATTTGTATTGTTGGGGACATATCTGTTACAGAGATTTAATCAGAAATTCGCACAAAACTAGGTTTTGCAGGCGGTATAACGCCAACACCAACGGTTTCGAGCTTGTTGGCGGCATGGAAAGAAACGGTATCGCTTAGCGGGTTGGCCTTGTCAGCATGCGTCAGCCTCGGCCCACCTTTCCATTCATCGCAACGGCGAGCCTCGCCGCGCAGGAAAATTTCTGTCAAGGACGCGCGTGAAGCGCACGCGGCCTACGGCCGTCACGATCCTTGACAGAGAATTTTCCACGCGGCTCCTTGGCCGCCATGCGATGAATAGATTTTTCCGCGCATGATGCGCCGGTGAAAACGATAGGATCGCGCCACCGTCATGCGACCGCGAGCCAAGGGCGAAGCGGGCAGCGATCCAGCCCTTAAACGCGCACTATTCTGGATTGCTTCGCTTCGCTCGCAATGACGGCTGAATGAGGCCTTGAGGCAACACCTCTCCATTCATCGCAACGGCGAGCCTCGCCGCGGGGGAAAATCTGCTGTCAAGGACGCGCGAAGCGCGCGCCCTGCGGCCGTCTCGATCCTTGACAGCGATTTTCCACGCGGCTTCTTGGCCGCCATGCGATGAATGGATTTTTCCGCGCATGATGCGCCATTGAGATTGGTATAACCACGCCGTCGTCATTGCGACCGCGAGCCGAAGGCGGGACGGGAAGCAATCCAGGCCTTAAATGCGCTCTATTCTGGATTGCTTCGCTTCGCTCGCAATGACGGCTGAATGAGGCCTTGAGGCCCACCCCTCCATTCATCGCAACGGCGAGCCTCGCCGCGGAGGAAAATTTCTGTCAAGGATCATGACCGCCGGAGGCGGCGCGCGAGCACGCGTCCTTGACAGAAATTTTCCACGCGGCTTTTTGGCCACCATGCGATGAATGGATTTTTCCGCGCATGATGCGCCAATGAGATTGGTATAACCACGCCGTCGTCATTGCGACCGCGAGCCGAAGGCGAGACGGGAAGCAATCCGGGCCCTTAGGCACGCTCTATTCTGGATTGCTTCGGAGCTTTGCTCCTCGCAATGACGGCTGAATGTGGCCTTGAGGCGACACCCCCCATTCATCGCAACGGCGAGCCTTGCCGCGAGGGAAAATTTTCTGTCAAGGATCATGACCGCCGGAGGCGGCGCGCTTCGCGCGTCCTTGACATCAATTTTCCACGCGGCTTCTTGGCCGCCATGCGATGAATGGATTTTTCCGCGCAAGACGCGCCGATGAAAACAATAGGATCGCGCCACCGTCATTGCGACCGCGAGCCGAAGGCGAGACGGGAAGCAATCCAGGCCCTTAGGCACGCTCTATTCTGGATTGCTTCGGAGCTTTGCTCCTCGCAATGACGTTTCTTTTTCTGAGCACAACTAGCCTCCGGACGAAGCCATGAAAAACCCAGCCGTCTATATCATGGCAAGCCAGCGCAACGGCACGCTGTATACGGGTGTGACATCTGATTTATCGCGCAGGGCCTACGAGCACCGGGAAGCGCTCATTGCAGGCTTTACGGCGCGCTACCGTTGCAAGATGCTCGTCTGGTTCGAGTTTCACGAGATGATGGAAAGCGCGATTGCCCGGGAGAAGCAAATCAAGGCGGGCTCGCGCCAAAGGAAACTCGCTCTGATTGAGGCCGGTAATCCCGGCTGGCGGGACCTTTATGAGGAGCTTGCGTAAGAATCGGCGAGGCCGTCATTGCGAGGAGTGAAACGACGAAGCAATCCAGAAATCATTTAACCAGCTGGATTGCTTCGGAGCTTTGCTCCTCGCAATGACGGCGCGGTGCTGGCTTAGGCCCACCTCTTCATTCCACATAATTTTACCCCCATTTCCGCGCAATCTTACCTTAAAAGCACGCGAAGCCGTCCTCGGCCATGTAAGAAACGTTGCCGAAACCGGACAAAAAAGTTTCACGTGAAACTCTTTTGTAAGGCCGCGCGCTCCAATCGGACAAAACCATCGCGTCCGGCGAATATTCGCGCGGCAGAAAAATTTCGAGTAAAACCGCGCCATGACGGCAAAAATTTTTATCGATGGCGAAGCGGGAACGACAGGGCTTCAAATTCGCGAAAAGCTCAAAGCCCGCGCTGGGATCGAGCTTTTGAGTCTGTCCGAGAGCGAGCGCAAAGATCCTCGCGCCAAGGCCGCCGTCATGGCGGAGGCGGATATCGTGGTCCTTTGCCTGCCGGATGAGGCCGCCCGCGAGTCCGTCGCCCTCGCCGAAGGCTTGGGCGAGAAGGCGCCGCGCATTCTCGACGCCTCGACGGCGTACCGCACGGCGGAGGGCTGGACCTATGGCTTCCCCGAACTCGCCAAGGGGCAGGCGGCGGCGATCGCTAAGGCCAAGCGCGTCGCCAACCCCGGCTGCTACGCGACCGGGGCCATCGCGCTGCTGCGGCCGCTCATCGATCATGGGTTGATCGATGAGAATCAGCCGCTCTCGATCCACGCGGTGTCGGGTTATACGGGCGGCGGCAAGGCGATGATCGCGTCTTACAAGCGCGGCGAGGCCCCGGCCTTCGAGGCTTATGGGCTTGGCCTTGAGCATAAGCATGTGCCGGAGATCGCGTTTTATAGCCGCCTTAAACGGAGGCCGATCTTCGCCCCCTCCGTCGGCAATTTCGCGCAAGGCATGCTGGTCTTCGTGCCGCTCTTCCTCGATGAATTGCCGCGAAAGCCGCGCGGCGCCGATCTCGAGGCGGCGCTTAAGGCGCATTACGCCGGCAGTCCTTATGTGAGGGTCGTGCCCGCGCCGGCGTCGGGGAGGATGGAGCCGCAATCCTTAAACGGCACCAACAACCTCGAACTACAAGTTCTCATCAACGAGCCGTGGCGCCATGCCATGCTTGCTGCCAAGCTCGATAATCTCGGCAAGGGGGCGTCTGGTGCCGCCCTGCAAAACCTTGCGCTTATGCTTGGGCAGGCGGACTAACGTCGGCGCCGCGAAAAAAGCCGGTCACTCGTCGTCTTTCATCGGCGCGAGCACTCCCTGCGAGTTCGCCGCGCGCGGGCTAGGCTGCGGCTGGAATTGTGTCAGATGCTCGGCCGAGGGATCGGGTCCCCCGGGAAAGCCATCGCGCTGGTAAATATCCTCGCGGAATTCGACGAAGCCCTCGGGCGCCGCCCAGGCCGTGATGTACACCCAATAGACCGGGACCGGCAGGGCGAGCTTGACGTCGACTCTCTCGCCGGAGCGAATCACGTCATCGATATGCGGGCGATCCCAGCCGGGCGTATCTTTCAGCAGCCACGTCACATAATCCCGCACATTCTGAACGCGAATGCAGCCCGACGAGACAAAGCGGTCGTCGTCGCCGAAGATTCCCTTCTCGGGGGTATCATGCATATAGACGCCGTAGGGGTTGTTGATGTTGATGCGCACGACGCCCAGCGAATTCAAATCGCCGCCCGGATCCTGACGGAATTTGTAATTGACGGCATCGAGCGAGTTCCAGTTGATCTGCTCGGGTTGCAGCTCCAGGCCGTCCTTATCGAAGATGCGGATCTTGTGCTCGCCGAGGTAATTCGGGTTTTTCTGCATGCGCGGGATTAAATCCTTACGGATAATCGATACCGGCACCGTCCAATAGGGATTGAAGTTGATATCGATGGCTTTGGTCATCATGACCGGCGACTGCCGGTCGATCTTGCCAACGCCCGCCTCGTGGTGAGTGGCGACAATGCCATTCTCTACCGTCTCGACTTCCTGGGCCGGAATATTCGCCATGACGAAGCGGTCGCCGAGATTGCCGGAATAAGAGCGAAGGCGAATAATGTTGACCTCTAACTGGTGCAGCCGGAATTCGGCGGGCACGTTAAGCGCCGCCAAGGTCTCTTTCGAGACGACTCCACTCTGCAAAAGTCCATGACGGGCTTGGAAACGTTTGACGGCGGCATCAACGAAGGAATCAAACACCTGCCCACTGCCGGCGGAAGGATCGAGATCCGCCGAGGCAGCAAGCCGCCTGCGTAGGGCGGCGACGGCCGGATGCGTGATGCCTATTTTGAGAGTCTGCCCAGTCGGAACCGAGCCCCAGCCACCGCGGGCGACGATCTGCCGGTAGGTCTCGATCGCTTGTTCCGTCGCCGAAAAAGTTTGGATGGAAAGAACGGGCGTCGTCGACCGCGCGACGGCCAAGCGCACATCCGCATCATAGCGCTGCGCCCACTCGGCCTGCCCGCCAAATAAGAGATCGGCTTGCGCGGCGGCTGGCGAGGGGATTTGCGCGAGCGCAAGGAGGAGGAGAACGGGGGCCGTGGCCGCCAGCCTACGCGGCAGGCAGGCAAGCGCGGCGCGGAAAAAACGGAAGCCCTTGCAAAAAATACAAAAATCAACCGGTAAAATCATTAAGCCTCAGCCCTTCAATGCCACGAGGTGTGGCAATGCGCACGACGATTGCTAGGCGTACCAAAACTGGCACACTGGCGTTCGGCGGGACTAATTTCCGTGAATTGGATGATCACTGGCTCCATCTACCTCTCGAGGCGAGCTCTGTAGAGAAGCAACGGTACACCTGTAAGGACAACCAGTCGCGATCCAATGCTTGTAAAATGCCGGAAATTAACGATTCGCGATTTCGCCAAAGTTTACTCGTTTTGGCTGAAATGGCCTAAACAGGACGGCAAATTTGTGGCAGCGGCTCAAAATAATCTCAGTTATCAGCCACCTCATGATCCAGCCCGGCAATTCTGGCTGGAGGGGAAAGCCGAATCACAGTCGATATCTGATCTGGTCGGTCCAGAATCGCTCGAGCCTGGCCAACGCCTGATTGAGCTTGGCGAACTCCTCCGTACTGATGCCGCCGATTTGCTCGACCGTCGCAACGTGTTTGTCATAAAGACCGGAAACGACGTGATGGATGTCGCGGCCCTTATCGGTCAGGCTAATGCGCACGGCGCGCCGGTCGATTCGGGAGCGCGCATGGTGCAGATATCCGGTCTCGACAAGCTTCTTGACATTGTAAGAAACGTTGGAACCCAGATAATACCCTCGTGTGCGCAATTCGCCAGCGGTCAGCTCCTTATCAGCAATGTTATAAAGCAATAAGGCTTGCACCGCGTTGACATCGCTGCGGCCGCGGCGATCGAACTCGTCCTTGATGACATCAAGAAGGCGGCGGTGCAACCGCTCAACGAGCGTGAGGGCTTCAAGATAAACCGGCCGAACGGCGGGCCGGGCTGGGCGGGCCTGCTGAGCGCCGCCGATTTTCAACGCTTCCATAATCAAAACCTCTAATTCCCGAATCAAATTATTGACAATAAGACTTATGCCAGCCTTGCTCCGTGCTAATACAAGAAATAGATGAAAACTGGTTTAAGTAATAAATTAAATCACTAATCTAGGCGGATTATTACTTTGACAATGAAGAAAATGTTTAGACACAGCAGCGCCGTTTATTCGCATTTTTTAATCTGTGTTTATTTTTCGTTAGTTTTTATATTCCGTTTACGTTTTTAAGCTCCGGATGAAATTCCTTGCGCGACGCCTCAGCTTCGAAATAGTGAAAAATTGTTTAGACAACAATGATCACAGATGGGGAACGAGATGACGGAAAATAGCACCTCGACCGAGAAGGGCGCACGCCTCGGCCGGGCAAAAGAGCTTGTAGAGCGCGGGGAGTTGAGGGCTGCTTTGGAAGAGCTGATCGATACGGCGGATCGAGTAGCGACGGTCAATTTCCACGGGGAGTTGGCCGCTTGGCTCTACAATTGTCAGAAGAACCCCGACGCGATGCTCGTTTGCGGAAAGGCCGGTGTGCACATCGGCCTCAGAAACGTCGACACGGGGAGCTTCGCGGATAAAGAGCTGGATCGCCGCTTGAAATTAGCCGTACAAGTGCTCGCCAACAACGTCGCCGCGAATTGCTGGCCGGGATGGGGCGATGAGGGTATTGTCCTGACGACTCAGCATGTGAAAGAAGGCCTCGCTTTGGCGGAGACTTCGTTGACAATCGTCCAAGAACTTGGCCCTAGCCTTGAGCAACTGGCGAAGGGGCACTGGTTGATCGGCGCGCTGCAATTTTCCGCGCAGGACCACCAAGCGGCCTTGACTTCTTTCGACCTTGCCGAAAAGGCCAATGTTGATGCTGAAAATCGCGTGGGAGCTCTCATGAACCGTGGCTATCGATTCCTCGTCTTAAAACGTTCGTCCGAAACGGAGAAGGAAGCTGCCGCTGAACTCGACAAAATTCTTTCGGACTTGTCTGAAGACGGTTCCAAGCCAGCGCAGTTTTTTGTTCAACAACTGCGGACGGCCGACGCCTTACTTTAGCAGCAGGCGCACACGACAGCGCCGCCTTACCATCCGTGCCAATTAATCACCAAAAACCGTGCCATCTAGCGATCAAAGCCACACCGGATCAACCAGTTAAACTGCGTAAATATCAGACGCATATGTCGGTACAGAACTTATATTAGATCACAAACGAGGCCGCGCTTAAAAACTCAACGCCTTCGCCTGCTTTACCCCTGGTAGCAGCTCGATTTTTTTGAGCAAAGCTTCGGGAACAGCGCCATCGACCTCGACCAGAGCAACCGCCGATCCTCCCTTCTGGTCGCGGCCGAGGGCAAAAGTCGCGATATTGATGGAAGCGTTGCCGAGCAGGCTCGCAAAGCGCCCGATAAAGCCCGGCTTATCCTCGTTGCTCACGTAAATCATCGTGGGGGCAACGACGGCATCAACATCGATCGCATTGATCTTGATAATACGCGGTTTCCCATCGTGAAAGATGGTTCCGGAAATCGTGTGTTCTGCCGTTTCGGTAACTACCGAAAGCGTGATGAGCGATACGTAATCCAGCTCGGCCGCCCGGATAACTTCATCGACCACAATTCCACGCTCCTTGGCAATTCCCGGCGCCGATACGATGTTGATGTCGCAGAGCTGAGGCCGGAGAAGGCCGGCGATCGCCGAAGCCGTTAGGGCTTTCGTTTTAAGCGCCGCGACTTCGCCCTCATAGGTAATCGCCGCCCGCCGGATGCCGCTCCCGATAAGCTGCCCAGCGAAAGACCCGATCTTATCGGCAAGCGTAATAAAAGGCGTCAGCTTCGGCGCTTCCTCGGCCGTGATCGAGGGAAAATTGACGGCATTCGAAATCGCCCCTCGTGTTAAATAATCCGCCATCTGCTCGGCGATTTGCAGCGCCACTTTCTCCTGCGCTTCACTCGTCGAGGCGCCGAGATGCGGCGTGCAAATGACATTGGGATGGCCAAAAAGTGGGCTATTGGTGGCCGGTTCATCGAGGAAGACATCAATAGCCGCCCCGGCGATGTGACCCTCGTCAAGCTTCGCGCGCAGCGCCGCCTCATCGACCAGCCCGCCGCGCGCGCAATTGATGATGCGCGCCCCCGCTTTCGCCCTCGCAAGGCTTTCGGCTGAAAGAATCTTTTTGGTCTGCGCCGTCAACGGCGTATGAAGCGAGATAAAATCGGCCCGAGAAAGCAGGCTCTCGAGAGAGACTTTTTCAACGCCAAGATCGGTGGCGCGATCGGAGGAGAGATAAGGATCGTAGGCGATGACCCTCATGTGGAGCCCAGCCGCGCGCTCGGCAACGATGGAGCCAATATTCCCGCAACCGATGAGGCCCAAAACTTTGCCTGTAATCTCGACGCCAAGAAACTTATTTTTCTCCCATTTTCCGGCCTGAGTTGAGGCATTCGCCTGCGGTATTTGCCTGGCAAGCGCCAGCAGCATGGCGATCGTATGCTCGGCGGTCGTGATGGAATTCCCGAAAGGGGTGTTCATCACGATGATGCCGCGCGCGGTCGCCGCCGGAACATCGACATTATCGACGCCAATGCCAGCGCGGCCAACCACTTTGAGCCGCGCAGCTGTTTCGAGAAGCTTCGCCGTTACCCTGGTCGTGGACCTGATCGCAAGGCCATCGAATTGGCCGATGATATGAGCAAGTTCTTCCTTGTTCTTGCCCAGATCCGGCTGGAACTCGGTCTCGACACCTCGATCCTCGAAGATTGCGAGAGCAGCCCGCGATAAGGCGTCAGAAATCAAGACACGCGGCGCCAAGGCGTTTCCTCTTGAATGACGCGCAAGTTGAGTAGTCTGCTCATGGGAGACGGCGCAGCCCCTCGGTTCACCGGCGCCTGGCTTCAGGCGGCTTTCGCAAGCTCGGCCCTGGCCTTGGCAAATGCAAAGTCAAGCCACGGCGTCAGCGCTTCGATATCGCGCGTCTCGATGGTGGCGCCGCACCAAACGCGTAACCCCGGCGGAGCGTCACGATAAGCGCCAATGTCGAAGGCAGCTTTTTCTTGTTCGAGCAAATTTTCGATCGACTTTGCAAAGGCAGCCTGGCTCGCTTGCGGCAGCATAGCGACGGCAGGGTCAACGATTTTCATGCAGACGCTGGTATTCGAGCGGATTTTGCGATCAACAGCAAGAAAATCGACCCAAGGCGTCCTTTCGATCCAATCGCTCAAGGCCGCGGAGTTGGCGTTGGCGCGCCCGATCAAGGCATCGAGCCCCCCAATAGACTTCGCCCATTTGAGAGCATCGATGTAGTCTTCGACGCACAAAAGCGAAGGCGTGTTGATGGTCTCGCCTTGAAAAATCGCCTCGTTCAGACGGCTGCCGTGAGTCAAACGGAAGAGTTTTGGGATTGGCCACGCGGGCGAGTAAGTCTCGAGGCGCTCAACGGCCCGAGGGGAAAGGATGAGCATGCCATGAGCGGCCTCGCCGCCGAGCGCTTTTTGCCAAGAAAACGTCGTCGCATCGAGTTTTTGCCAATCGAGATCCTGGGAAAAGGCGGCAGATGTCGCGTCGCAAATCGTCAGACCCTTGCGCTCAGCCGCGATCCAATCACCGCTTGGAACCCGCACGCCGGAGGTCGTCCCGTTCCAGGCAAAGACAATATCGTTGTCGAAGTCAGCGGCATTAAGGTCTGGGATCTCGCCGTACCTGGCAACGAAAGCGCGCGCGTTCTTCAGCTTTAACTGATCGAGGATGTCGTTGACCCAGCCTTCGCTAAACGATTCCCAAGCGAAAACATCGACGCCGCGCGCGCCGAGCAAAGACCAAAGAGCGGCCTCGACGGCGCCCGTATCGGAGCCCGGGACAATGGCGATCCGGTAATCTTGAGGCACCCGCAGAACTTCGCGGGTGAGTTCGATCGCTTCCTTGAGTTTGGTTTTTCCCGCCTTGGACCGGTGCGAGCGGCCGAACGGCGCGGCCGAAAGATTTTCCAGCTTCCAAGATGGGTGCTTTGCGCAGGGTCCGCACGAAAAATTAGGCCGCGACGGGCGTATGAGGGGAGGCGATAAAATCATCATAAACCATCCTTGCAGATGGGCGCCTTTCGTTGGGGAAAGGTGTCCCACAGCCTAGGTAGGGCCGGTTTTTTCGCGGGTCAAGGGGTTTTGCATCACTGCGCGTCCCAGTTCGCCGAGGGACCGCGCTGCGCGTGAGGTAGGGCAACCAAAATTCAACCACGCCTGGTTGCCTGTCCGCCGCCGGAAGACTATGGCTATTCGCCAAAAGTTTGAGGCGCGGAATTTTCTGGTGGTCCCCAATACCTTGGCGTTGTTGTTCGGCTACCTTTGCGGCTCGATCCCTTTTGGCCTGATCCTCACGAGGCTTGCCGGGACAACCGATCTGCGGGCGATTGGTTCGGGAAATATTGGGGCCACTAATGTGCTGCGCACTGGGCGCAAGGATCTGGCGGCACTCACTCTTGCGCTTGATGCTATAAAGGGCACGGCGGCCGTTTTAGCTACGGCCAGCATTTCGCCCGGCAGCCCAGAAATATTTGCCGCCCTTGGCGCCTTCCTCGGCCATTTATTCCCGATATGGATTGGCTTTCGCGGCGGTAAGGGCGTCGCCACATTCCTTGGCTGCCTGCTTGCCATCGCCTGGCCGGTGGGGATTGGCTTCATGGCGATTTGGCTCGCCACCGCCTATGTAACGCGCTTCTCCTCCGCCGCCGCCTTGCTGGCGAGCGCCTGCTCTCCGCCTCTGCTTCTGGCGATGGGCGAGCCTCGAGCCGCGGCAATCTTTGCCCTCATGACGCTTCTTTTGTGGGCAAAGCACCAGGGCAACATCTCTCGCCTTTTCGCTGGTACGGAGTCGCGCATTGGCAAAGCCGATCGCTGACGGCTTATCCGCGCAGGCGGAGCTCGTCCCCCTCAGCGAGGCCGAGCGCTTGAATTGGCTGCGACTCTTGCGCTGCGATAATGTCGGCCCGCGCACATTTGAGTCGCTGCTTCGCCGCTATGGCAGCGCTGGCGCGGCGCTGGCGGCTCTGCCCGGTCTGATTGCAAAAGCGAAATCAGCCCGCTCCATCCGCATCCCGCCGAGAGAGGAAATCGAGCACGAGATGTCGTTAATCCAAAGCGTGGGGGGCCGTTTCCTCGCTATTTGCGAGCCGGATTATCCCCCTCTTTTGCGGCACACCGCCTCCGCGCCACCCGTCATTGCGGTCCGTGGCAATCTTTCGAGTTTGAAACGCTCTCTCGTCGCAATTGTGGGTGCCCGCAACGCCTCGGCGGCCGGTCTTTCCTTCGCGGCACAGCTCGCACGAGGCATTGCCCGGGCTGGGCATGTGATCGTGTCCGGCCTTGCCCGCGGTATCGACGGGCGCGCCCATGAGGCAACGATCGAGAGCGGCACGATCGCCGTGCTTGCCGGCGGCTTGGGCAAGATATACCCGTCCGAACACCAAGCCTTGGTCGAACGTATCGTAGCAAATGGCGCCATCATCAGCGAAATGCCGTATGGCTGGGAAGCGCGGGGCCGCGATTTTCCGCGCCGCAACCGCATCGTCGCGGGTTTGAGCCGGGCGGTCGTCGTCGTTGAGGCGGCGCGCCGTTCCGGCTCGCTCATTACCGCGAGGTTTGCCGCCGAAGCCGGCCGCGAAATCTTCGCAGTACCAGGTTCACCCCTCGATCCGCGCGCTGAAGGCACCAATGATTTGCTGCGCGACGGGGCAAGCTTGTGCACGAAGCCCGAGGATATCACGAGCTTCCTTGCCGAGCAGGATCTATCTCAGACGGAGCCCGGTTTCTTCGAGCGAAACCCGGCGGCTGCCGCTTACCCGCCTTTTTGGGATGAGCTTGACTTCGTGGAAGGCGCTGACCCGCCTCTCGGGGTTCCCGCCGCTACCCGAGCCGATGAGATTTTTGGGCCCGAAGTTGAAGAGCCAGAGATCGAAGCCTCGCTCAAGCTCGCAAGACATTCTCTCGAAGACATCGAGAAGTGCCTGCTCGACCTCTTAAGTCCAGCTCCTGTCGCGGTCGATGAGCTTGCCCGCTTGCTTCAAGTCTCAGCGCGACAGGTACGCACGGCTTTGCTCGCCCTAAAACTCGCGGGAAAACTCGAATGGCATGACGGCGATCTCGTCTCGTCGGTCGGTACGACCGGGAACGAGCGTTAAAATACCTTCAGATCCCCGGCCGTCTGGCGCGCGGCCTTGCGCCCTCTTATCCGAAGGCCCAGTTTACTAGACGGGTCTCGGAAGATCGCGTCCGCAATGCTCTTGCGCAGTCCGCTGCGCTGCGGTACGGATCCCCCTAACAAATTGTCGTGGGTTGCGCTCTGTCTCAGCCGCCAACCGTTACTGACCTTTCACGCTTGAGACCGACCTATGCCTGATCTTTTTGAGCAATATCTGCCCCTTGTGATCTTCATGGCGGTTGCCGCTGTGATTTCTGGAGCCTTAATCTTGGCGCCCTTTGCCGCCGCCTTTAAGGCCCCAGACCCAGAAAAGTTGTCCGCGTACGAGTGCGGCTTCAACGCCTTCGATGACGCGCGGATGCGATTTGATGTGCGTTTTTATCTCGTGTCTTTGCTCTTCATCATCTTTGACCTCGAGGTCGCATTTTTATTTCCCTGGGCGATCGCATTCCGCGAGGTCGGTGTTTTCGGCTTCTGGTCGATGATGATTTTCCTCGCCGTGCTGACTATCGGCTTTATTTACGAGTGGAAGAAAGGGGCACTTGAATGGGATTGACTCTGCCGCGGGATGCCGCGGTCAAGGCATCCGATCCTTACTTTCTGTCACTAAACGACGAGATCGCGGATAAGGGCTTCCTCGTTACGACGGCGGACGAGCTCATCAATTGGGCGCGCACCGGCTCGCTCATGTGGATGACGTTCGGGCTCGCGTGCTGCGCTGTCGAGATGATGCAGATGTCAATGCCTCGCTACGATTGCGAGCGGTTTGGCTTCGCGCCGCGCGGCTCGCCGCGCCAATCGGATGTAATGATCGTCGCCGGTACGCTCACCAATAAGATGGCGCCGGCGCTGCGTAAGGTTTACGACCAAATGCCTGAGCCGCGCTATGTCATCTCCATGGGGTCCTGCGCCAACGGCGGCGGTTACTACCACTATTCTTACTCTGTCGTCCGGGGGTGCGACCGTATTGTGCCTGTCGACATTTACGTGCCAGGGTGCCCACCCTCGGCGGAGGCGCTTCTCTACGGCGTTTTGCTACTGCAGAAGAAGATACGGCGGACTGGCACGATCGAGCGCTGAGCGCGCTGCCGCGGCCGCCAGCGCTCTTTTGGAAAGCCCGCGAACTTTGAATGGCAAGTGAGATGGACACCGGCCTTAAACAGACTGGCGAGGCAATCGCAGCCGCGCTACCCGGAGCGGTGAGCCGCGTCTCCTCGGGTTACGATGAGCTGACCCTTACGGTCGATGCCGATCGCCTCATTGAGACAATTACTTATTTAAGGGATGATCCAGCCCATCTTTATGCGTGCTTCATCGACCTTACCGCTGTCGATTATCCGGCACGCCCCAAGCGCTTCGATGTCGTCACCCACCTTCTCTCTCCCAAGCATAATCGCCGCATCAGGATCAAGGTGGAGACAGACGGAACGACTCCCGTGCCGTCATTGACCAGCCTTTATCCTGGCGCTGATTGGTATGAGCGCGAGACTTATGACCTTTTCGGAATCATGTTTGCCGGCCACCCGGATTTGCGGCGGATCTTGACAGATTACGGCTTCGATGGCCATCCGCTGCGGAAGGACTTTCCGATGACCGGCTACGTCGAAGTGCGCTATGACGACCAGCAGAAGAGGGTTGTCTATGGACCGGTTCAGCTCACTCAAGAATTTCGCCAGTTCGATTTTCTGTCGCCCTGGGAAGGCGCGATCGACTATGCCCTGCCAGGTGACGAGAAGGCGTCGCTCGATGGGAATTCAAAAGAATGAGGGCAAGCCTAAAGCCGGGACTTAAGCAGCGGCTCATTTTCCAGGTCCCGGAAAATAAGACGGTCCCTTTCCTTTATCCTGAGTTTGACGATTTCCGCGCGATGCCCAAAGTTTTCGCCACCGGTTTTATGGTGGGGCTGTTCGAATGTGCATGCATGGAAGTATTGAAGGATCATCTCGACGCGGGCGAAGGCAGTCTTGGCATTTTTATTTCTATCGACCATGTGGCGCCGACGCCGCCTGGCTTGACTGTGACGGTCGATGCCGAATGCATCGCTGTGGAAGGATGGCGGATCACTTTCCAGGTATCTGGTCACGATGGCGTTGACCTCATTGGCCAAGGGCGCCATCAACGCATGATTGTCGCGTGGGACAGATTCGATGAGAAAGTAGCGGCCAAGGCGAAAGCAGCGGGCCTTGTCGCGGGCGAGAAAGTTGGCGGACTATAAATGGTAGAGAGCGCGCTTCGCAACTTCAGCATCAATTTCGGTCCGCAGCATCCCGCCGCGCACGGAGTTTTGCGGCTCGTGCTCGAACTCGATGGCGAGGTCGTCGAACGCGTCGATCCGCATATCGGCCTCCTCCACCGGGGCACTGAAAAGCTGATGGAGGCGCGCACTTATCTTCAAAACGTGCCGTATTTCGACCGGCTCGACTATGTCGCGCCAATGAACCAAGAACATGCCTTTTGCCTGACCATTGAAAAACTGCTTGGCCTTCCGGTGCCACGCCGAGGCCAGCTTCTGCGCGTCCTCTTCTGCGAAATCGGCAGAATCCTCTCCCATCTGCTGTGTCTCACGACGCAAGCATTGGATGTCGGCGCCCTGACGCCCCCGCTGTGGGGTTTTGAGGAGCGCGAGAAGCTAATGGTCTTCTATGAGCGCGCCTCGGGCGCCCGTCTTCATGCCAATTATTTCCGGCCAGGTGGCGTCCACATGGATGTCCCGCCGCAGCTCATCGACGATATCGCGGCTTGGTGCGACCCCTTCCTTAAGGTGTGCGATGATCTGCAAGCCCTTTTCATCGAGAACCGCATCTTCAAGCAGCGCAACGTCGACATTGGTGTCGTCACTCTCGACGAGTGCTGGAAACGGGGCTTTTCGGGGGTCATGGTTCGCGCCTCCGGAGCGCCCTGGGATTTGCGCAAGGCCCAGCCCTATGAATGCTACGAAGAAATGGATTTCGACATTCCCGTCGGACGGCATGGCGACAATTATGATCGCCAAGTCATCCGCATGGAGGAGATGCGCCAATCCGTCAGCATTATGAAGCAATGCGTCGAGAAATTGTCATCCGCCGATGGCAAGGGTCCTGTGGCGGCGCGGGACGGCAAAGTGGTGCCGCCAACCCGCTCCGAGATGAAGCGTTCGATGGAAGCGCTCATCCATCACTTCAAGCTCTATACCGAGGGCTTTCACGTTCCGGCCGGCGAGGTTTACTGCGCGGTGGAGGCGCCGAAGGGAGAATTTGGCGTTTACCTCGTCTCGGACGGCACAGACAAGCCCTATCGCTGCAAGATCAGGGCACCAGGATTTGCTCATCTTGCCGCTATGGATTTCCTCTGCCGCAAATCTATGCTTGCCGATGTCAGCGCTATCTTGGGCTCTCTTGACATTGTCTTTGGCGAGGTTGACCGTTAATGCACAGCCGCACGAGCCGAAATACCGTCTTGCTTTTCACGAGCTAACCCATGTCCGTTCGTCGTCTTGCTGAAAATCAACCAGACTCCTTCGCGTTCACTCCCGAAAACGAGGAGAGATGCGAAGAGATCTTGAAGAAATATCCCCAGGGCCGCCAAGCGTCGGCGGTGATCGCTTTGTTGTGGCTGGCACAAAAACAGCATGATTATTGGCTGCCAAGGCCGGCGATCGAGGTGGTGGCGCAAAAACTTGGCATGCCCTTCATCCGCGTGCTCGAAATCGCGACGTTCTATACGATGTTCAATTTAAGCCCAGTCGGCAAATTCTACATCCAAATGTGCGGCACGACGCCTTGCATGCTGACTGGTTCCGATGCGATCAAGTCTATTCTTGGCAGGCGGATCGGCGAGCAAGGCCAAGTGACCGCGGATGGAATGTTCTCATGGACGGAAGTCGAGTGCCTTGGCGCCTGCTGTAATGCCCCCATGGTGCAGATCAACGAGGATTTTTACGAGGATCTCACACCCGAAAATTTCGAAAAACTGCTCGATGATCTCGCCGCTGGCCGCGAGGTGAAGAAAGGCTCGCAGCAAGGCCGCGTGACCTCGGAACCGGCCGGACAGCTGACGAGTCTCACGTCGCTTTATGGCGCCGATGGCCGCTCAGGCCCTCTTAGCGTGCTCGGTCCCCACGAATCGCAAGGCTAGCCAAGATGCTCGAAGACAAAGATCGCATCTTCACCAATCTTTACGGCTTTGGCGACTGGCGCCTCAAGGGTGCTCTGGCGCGTGGCGCTTGGGACAATACAAAGAAAATCATCGAGAAGCACCACGAATGGATCATCAATGAGATGAAGGCGTCGGGCCTGCGCGGGCGGGGCGGCGCGGGCTTCCCGACGGGCCTCAAATGGTCCTTCATGCCAAAGCCCGACCCGGTGCGCCCGTCTTTCCTTGTCGTGAACGCGGATGAGTCGGAACCCGGTACCTGCAAGGACCGGGAAATCATGCGCAATGACCCGCAGATCCTGATCGAAGGCTGTTTCCTCGCCTGCTTCGCCATGCGGGCGCATGTTTGCTATATCTATATTCGCGGCGAGTTCATCCTCGAAGGCCAGCGGCTCGAGGCGGCGATCGCCGAAGCCTATGAGGCAAAGCTCATTGGCCAAAACAATGTTCACGGCTGGCCTTTCGATATTTACGTTCATCATGGTGCCGGCGCCTATATTTGTGGCGAAGAGACCGCTCTCCTCGAGTCCCTCGAGGGCAAGAAAGGGATGCCGCGATTAAAACCCCCCTTCCCCGCTAATGTCGGGCTCTATGGCAATCCGACGACCGTGAACAATGTCGAGTCGATTGCCTGCGCGCCCGCGATTTTGCGCCGCGGCGCGGCGTGGTTTGCGAGTTTTGGCGCCAAGAATAATTCGGGGACAAAACTTTTTTGTATCTCGGGTCATGTCAACAAGCCGTGCAATGTGGAAGAAGCGATGTCGATCCCCTTCCGCGAGCTGATCGAGCGCCATTGCGGAGGCGTGCGCGGCGGCTTCGACAATCTTCTTGCCGTCGTCCCGGGCGGCTCGTCGGTGCCATGTGTTCCGGCGCATCAAATCATCGATGCCCCGATGGACTTCGACAGCCTGCGCGATCTGAAATCCGCCCTCGGCACGGCGGCCGTCATCGTCATGGACAAATCGACCGATATCGTGCGGGCGATCGCGCGGTTTAGCTATTTCTACAAGCATGAGAGCTGCGGCCAGTGCACGCCCTGCCGCGAAGGAACCGGATGGCTGTGGCGGGTCGTCTCCCGCATGGCCGAGGGGCGCGCCCATAAGCGCGAGATCGATATGCTGCTTGAAGTGACGACCCAAATCGAGGGCCATACGATCTGCGCCCTCGGCGACGCGGCGGCCTGGCCGGTTCAGGGTCTCATCCGGCATTTCCGCCACGAGATTGAACGGCGCATCGATCAATACGCCGCCAATCCACATTCCGAGCCCATCACCGATTTTGGCGTTGCGGCGGAGTAGTTATGAAAGTAGCGAAGCGCGGCTTTACCTGGCCGAACAGGCGCCGCTGAGGGATAGGCATGAGCAAGCTTATCGTTGACGATGTCGAGGTCGACGTTCCGCCGGAGTACACCCTTCTGCAGGCTTGCGAGGAGGCCGGGGTGGAAATTCCGCGCTTTTGCTTTCACGAGCGGCTCTCGATCGCCGGCAATTGCCGCATGTGCCTCGTCGAGGTGAAAGGGGGGCCACCAAAACCCTCCGCCTCCTGCGCCGTCGCGGTCAAGGACTTGCGCCCAGGACCAAACGGCGAACCGCCGGTTGTTCTGACCAAATCACCGATGGTCAAGAAGGCGCGCGAAGCCGTCATGGAGTTCTTGCTCATCAATCACCCTCTCGATTGCCCAATCTGCGATCAGGGCGGGGAGTGCGACTTGCAAGACCAGGCGATGGCCTTCGGCGTTGATTCCTCCCGTTTCGTCGAAAACAAGCGAGCGGTCGAGGATAAGTACATCGGGCCGCTCGTCCGCACGGCGATGAACCGCTGCATCCACTGCACGCGCTGCGTAAGATTTACGGCGGAAGTCGCCGGCACCGGCGACATGGGCGCCATCGGGCGCGGCGAGGATATGGAGATCACGACCTATCTCGAGACCGCCATGCGCTCCGAGCTGCAGGGCAATATCGCCGATCTTTGTCCGGTCGGCGCGCTTCTGCCAAAGCCCTATTCCTTCAAGGCGCGGCCTTGGGAGCTTGTCAAAACGGACTCAATCGATGTGATGGACGCGCAAGGCGCGGCGATCCGCGTCGATACGCGCGGCCGCGAGGTGATGCGGATCCTACCGCGCGTCAACGAGGCCATCAATGAGGAATGGATTTCGGACAAGACACGGCAGATCGTCGATGGTCTGAAAACAAGGCGCCTTGACCGCCCCTTCATCCGGGAAAAAGGCCGCTTGCGGGAAGCCTCTTGGCAGGAGGCTTTTCAAGCCATTGCCGCGAGGATCAAGGACACCCCGCCCGCGCGGATCGGCGCGATTGCCGGCGATCTTTGCGCCGCCGAGGAAATGCTCGCGCTCAAGCTGCTGATGCAGAGCCTCGGCGTGACCTCAATCGACTGCCGTCAGGATGGAGCCAAGCTTGATCCGGCGCTCGGCCGGGCAAGCTATATTTTCAATCCGGCAATCGCCGGCATCGACCAAGCGGATAGCCTCCTCATCGTCGGCTCCAATCCCCGCAAAGAGGCGCCGGTCCTCAATGCGCGCATCCGGCGGCGCTGGCTGCAAGGCGGTTTCCCAATTGCCCTGATCGGCGCGAAGACGGATTTGACTTACCACTACACCTATTTGGGGACCGGCCCCTACTCACTTGCCACCGCCTCCGGTCAGCGGCCGTTCGAGACGAAGAAGCCGATCATCCTCGCTGGCCAGGGCGCGATTGCGCGACCTGATGGATTGGCGGTCCTGGGCCTTGCCGCGAAGGCGGCACAAAACCTTGGCGCTGTGACCGATAGCTGGAATGGCTTTGCGGTTCTCCACACCGCCGCGGCGCGGGTTGGCGGGCTCGATATTGGATTTGTTCCCGCCTCAGGCGGGCTTGACGCGCCGGCAATGGCGAGGCGCGGAGCGCTCGATGTCCTCTTTCTTCTCGGAGCGGATGAAATCCTGGTCGAGCCTGGGGCTTTCGTCATCTATCAAGGCACGCATGGCGATCGCGGCGCGGCGCGGGCCGATGTCATTTTGCCGGGCGCGGCCTATACGGAAAAACAAGGCCTCTATGTCAATACCGAGGGCCGCGTGCAGCTGGCGGACCGCGCCAGCTTCCCGCCCGGCGCGGCCCGCGAAGACTGGGCCATTTTGCGCGCGCTTTCCGCCGTGCTTGGCCATCAATTGCCGTTCGATTCCTTGCGCGCCTTGCGCGCTGCACTCGTTGCGGCCCATCCGCATTTTGCCGAAACTGATGAGATTGCTAGAGCGCCGTTCGCAGACGTTGAACGCCTTGCTGCGGTTGAGGCGCCCTTCTCGAACGATCCCTTCGCCTCGGCGGTGAGTGATTTTTATCTGACCAATCCGATCGCTCGCGCCTCGGCCGTGATGGCGGAATGCTCGGCAATTGCGCAAGGTTTCGCACGCGAAGCCGCGGAGTAAGAAATGAGCTCTTTTGCCACAGACTGGCCCTTGTTGGTGACGCTGATCAAGAGCATCGCGCTGCTCGTCATCCTCCTTATCTTCATTGCCTATGTCCTTTACGCGGACCGCAAGATTTGGGCGGCCGTGCAGCTGCGGCGCGGCCCGAATGTCGTCGGCCCCTACGGACTTTGGCAAAGCTTCGCCGACATGCTGAAGTTCGTCTTCAAGGAGCCGGTCATTCCCGATGGCGCCAATAAGGGCGTGTTTCTCCTCGCCCCCTTTATCATGGGGCTGCTTGCACTTTCTGCCTGGGCGGTCATCCCTATCGATGAAGGGTGGGCGGTCGCCAATATCAATGTTGGTATCCTTTATCTTTACGCAATCTCGTCGCTCAGTGTGTACGGCATCATCATGGGAGGCTGGGCGTCGAACTCCAAATATCCTTTTCTTTCCGCGTTGCGTTCAGCCGCGCAAATGATCTCCTATGAGGTTTCGATCGGTTTTGTCTTCATCACCGTGCTTTTATGCGCCGGCTCGCTTAATCTTGGCGATATCGTGCTTGCTCAGGATACTCGATTTGGCGCGCTCGGCTGGTACTGGCTGCCACTCCTTCCGATGTTCGTTATTTTTTTCGTCTCGGCGCTGGCGGAGACCAACCGCCCGCCCTTCGATCTCGTCGAAGCGGAGTCAGAGCTCGTCGCCGGTTTCATGGTCGAATATTCTTCAACGCCATACATGCTCTTCATGCTCTCCGAATATGTGGCGATCATCACTATGTGCGCGCTGACGACGATCCTATTCCTCGGCGGCTGGCTGTCTCCTTTGCCGTTTTGGCCTTTTATCGCCGTTCCCGGCGCCGTATGGTTCATTCTGAAGGTTTGCTTCGTTTTTTTCATGTTTGCGATGGTGAAAGCTTTCGTCCCAAGATATCGCTATGATCAGTTAATGCGGCTTGGCTGGAAAGTTTTTTTACCAACCTCGCTTGGCATGGTTATCGTCGTCGCCGCGGTCTTGCAATTTACCGGCCTCGGCGCTGCCATGGGGCAATGAATCGGAGCTAACGCTAATCCGGCAAGGCAATCACATGAAACTCGATCAAACTGCCCGAGGCATCTTCCTCACCGAATTTATCGGCGCGTTTTTTCTGTCCATGCGGTATTTTTTCAAACCAAAGCCGACGATCAACTATCCGCATGAGAAAAACCCGCAATCCCCTCGTTACCGTGGCGAGCATGCGTTGCGCCGTTATCCCAATGGCGAGGAGCGGTGTATCGCCTGCAAACTCTGCGAGGCTATCTGTCCGGCGCAGGCGATCACAATTGAAGCGGGGCCGCGCCGCAATGATGGCACGCGCCGTACGACGCGCTATGACATCGACATGGTGAAATGCATTTACTGCGGGTTCTGCCAAGAAGCTTGCCCAGTCGACGCCATTGTCGAGGGGCCGAATTCCGAGTTCGCCGTCGAGACTCGGGAAGAGCTTTACTACGACAAGGACCGGCTCTTGGAAAATGGCGATCGCTGGGAACGCGAAATTGCTCGCAATCTGGCGCTTGATGCGCCATACCGTTAGCCAGGTGATCAGGGGCCGGGAGGCCCAGCCAGACAGCGATGTGCGAGTGAACAATGAACGCAGCTGCTTTTTTCTTCTATCTGTTCTCGAGCGTCATGATCGCTTCGGCCTTTATGGTGATTTCGGCCCGTAATCCGGTTCACTCGGTGCTGTTTCTCATCCTCGCTTTCTTCAACGCGGCCGGCCTTTTCATTCTTCTCGGCGCCGAATTTTTGGCGATGATTCTTGTCGTCGTTTATGTCGGAGCGGTCGCGGTTTTGTTCCTCTTTGTCGTCATGATGCTTGATGTTGATTTTGCCGAGCTCAAGCAGGGAGTCTTACAATATTTGCCGATCGGCGCGACTCTTGGCCTTGTGGTTCTGATCGAGATCGGCCTTGTCGTCGGCGCCTGGACGGTCGGTCCCATTTCGCTTGAAAATGCAGCGACACCTATGCCCCCTGGCATGACGAACACCATGGCGCTGGGGCGGATCCTTTATACCCAATATCTCTACCTCTTTCAGGCAGCGGGGCTGATTTTGCTCACCGCGATGATTGGGGCGATCGTGCTGACCTTGCGGCATAAGACCGGCGTCAAGCGGCAGAACATCGCGGTGCAGAACGCAAGAACGCCGGCAACGGCGGTCGAACTGCGCCGCGTTGCCCCAAAGCAGGGAATTTAAACACCGTTTGAGGTCGAGCCACCCTAACCCGCGGAAGCAGATGCCGATCATCCCACTCTCGCAATTTCTCATCGTCGCGGCGATCCTATTCACACTCGGCGCGGCGGGAATCATCCTTAATCGCAAGAACATCATCATCGTTCTGATGTCGATTGAGCTCATTTTGCTTTCGGTCAACATCAACCTCGTCGCGTTCTCCGCCTACCTCGGCGACCTGACAGGCCAGGTGTTTGCTCTTTTCATTCTGACGGTGGCGGCGGCCGAGGCGGCGATCGGGCTTGCGATCCTCGTCTCCTACTACCGGAACCGCGGCTCGATCGCCATCGAAGATATCAACTTGATGAAGGGCTGACACTCCGCATGTATGTAGCCTTGGTTTTCCTGCCCTTGCTTGGCTTTCTCATTGCTGGCCCTTTTGGCCGCATGATTGGCGACCGCGCGTCCGAGATCGCGACGACCGGTTTTCTATTCATCGCCTTCGTTCTATCTTGGATCAGCTTTGCTCAAGTCGCGCTTGGAACAGCACCCGCCACCACCTCTCTCATCGGCCATTGGTTTACCTCGGGCACGCTCTGGGTCGATTGGTCCCTAAGGATCGATAGTCTCACCGCCGTCATGCTGGTGGTTGTCACGACGGTTTCCTCCCTCGTCCATCTTTATTCCATCGGTTACATGGCGGATGACGATGGGCGGCCGCGTTTCTTCTCCTATCTTTCCTTGTTCACCTTCGCCATGCTGATGCTGGTGACGGCCGATAACCTTGTGCAGATGTTTTTTGGTTGGGAAGGCGTCGGCCTCGCCTCCTATTTGTTGATCGGTTTTTGGTACCATAAACCATCGGCGAACGCGGCGGCGATCAAAGCCTTCGTTGTCAACCGCATCGGCGATTTCGGCTTTGCGCTTGGCATATTCCTCGTTTTCGTTCTGACCCAATCGGTGAGCCTCGACCAAGTCTTCGCGGCGGCGCCAAGCCTTGCCGATAAGGCGATCCATGTTTTCGGCTTTGACATGGACGCTCTCACCATCACCTGCTTGCTTCTCTTCATGGGGGCGATGGGCAAGTCGGCGCAATTCCTGCTCCATACTTGGCTCCCCGATGCCATGGAGGGTCCAACCCCGGTATCGGCGCTCATCCACGCGGCGACCATGGTCACCGCCGGCATATTTATGGTCGCCCGGCTATCGCCCCTCTTCGAACAAGCTCCCGCTGCGCTCGGCTTTGTCACGGTGATTGGCGCGACGACCGCCTTTTTTGCGGCGACAGTGGGACTTGTCCAAAACGACATCAAGCGCGTTATCGCCTATTCCACCTGTTCCCAGCTCGGCTATATGTTCGTCGGCATTGGGGTCGGCGGCTATAGCCTCGGCATCTTCCACCTTTTCACCCATGCCTTTTTCAAGGCCCTGCTGTTTCTTGGCGCGGGGTCCGTCATCATCGCCATGCATCATGAGCAAGATATGCGCATGATGGGCGGCCTGTGGCGGAAGATCCCCTTCACTTTCGCCATGATGACCATCGGCACCCTGTCGCTCACGGGTTTTCCATTCACCGCCGGATATTATTCCAAGGACGCGATCATCGAGGCCGCCTATGCGTCGCGCGGCTCGGGCGCCTTCTACGGCTTCGTGCTGACAACTTTGGCTGCCGGGCTGACATCCTTTTATTCGTGGCGGCTCGTTTTCCTGACGTTCTTTGGCGCGCCGCGTTGGGCGATGGTTGGGCATGGATCGGATGGAGACCACTCGGCGTCGCAAGATCATGAGGCCCCGCCCCCGGCGCTTCCGCATGAGCTGCCGCATGGCGAGCTGGCCCATGCGCAAGATCCTCATATCGCCGCGAATTCGCATGATAGCCATGCCCATGGACACGCGCTCGATCCCCATGAGTCGCCACTCTCCATGCTTCTGCCGCTCGCTGTCCTTGCCATTGGCGCGCTCTTTGCCGGCGTCGTTTTCGCGCCTGATTTCATTGGCGAGCGCGCCAGCGAATTTTGGAAATCCGCGCTCTACCTTTCGCCTGAAAACCATATCCTCGAGGAGCGGGAGGATGTCCCTGGCATATTTAAGCAGCTGCCAACGCTGCTCATGGCCCTTGGATTTTTAGTCAGCGTGCTTTTTTATATCCTCGTCCCTTCCCTTCCCGCTCTCCTCGCGCGGGCGCTCAAACCCCTCTACGAATTTCTCCTCAACAAATGGTATTTTGACGAGCTCTACGACGTGATCTTTGTCCGCCCGGCGTTCTGGCTCGGCCGTCTGTTCTGGAAAGGCGGCGATGGCGCCATCATCGACCGGCTCGGCCCCGATGGCGTGGCGGCCCGCGTCATCGATGTCACTGGACGCGTCGTAAAATTGCAGAGCGGCTACATCTACCACTATGCCTATGCCATGCTGATCGGCCTCGCTGCCGTGACCACCTGGTATGTGGCCTGGGGAGTGCGCTAATGTTCGGCTTTGGGATCTTAACATGCCTCGTTTTCCTGCCGCTCGTTGGCGCGGCGTTTATCCTGGCCTTGCGTGGTACGGATGAGAGAACCCTTGAGAACGCGCGCCGCGCCGCCTTCGGCACGACCGTGATTGTTTTTCTCCTTTCCGTATACATCTATGCGAAGTTCGATTTGACTTCCTCGGCTTTTCAATTCGTCGAGGAAAAAAGCTGGCTTGGCCATGGCCTCGTCTACAAAATGGGCATTGACGGGATCGCGCTTCCTTTCCTTCTATTAACAACATTTTTAATGCCCCTCTGCATTCTCGCCTCTTGGTCATCGATCCGGGTCCGCGTCAAAGAGTACCTTGTTGCATTCCTCATTCTCGAGACGTTAATGACGGGTGTTTTTTGCGCCCTCGATCTTGTCCTATTTTATCTCTTCTTCGAGGGCGGCCTCATTCCCATGTTCCTCATCATCGGAGTTTGGGGCGGCCAGCGGCGCGTCTACGCGAGCTTTAAGTTCTTCCTTTATACGTTTACGGGTTCGGTTTTGATGCTGCTCGCCATCATGGCGATGTATGGCGTTGCCGGTACAACCGATATCGTCACCTTGCTACACACCCATTTTCCGCAATCGATGCAAAAATGGTTGTGGCTCGCATTCTTTGCTTCGCTCGCTGTGAAGCTGCCGATGTGGCCGGTGCATACTTGGCTTCCCGATGCCCATGTTGAAGCACCGACGGCCGGCTCTGTCGTCCTCGCTGGTGTCCTCTTGAAATTTGGGGGGTATGGATTCATCAGGTTCTCACTGCCGATGTTTCCCGATGCCTCCTCTTATTTCGCGCCGCTTGTTTTCGCCTTGTCCATCATCGCCATCATCTACACTTCGCTTGTCGCGCTGGTACAGGAGGATATGAAAAAACTCATCGCTTACTCTTCCGTTGCCCATATGGGCTTCGTCACGATCGGTCTCTTCAGCATGACGGTGCAAGGGCTCCAAGGCGCGGTGTTCTTAATGATCTCGCATGGCTTCGTTTCAGGAGCTTTGTTTCTTTGTGTTGGCGTCGTCTATGATCGTATGCACACACGCGAAATCGCCGCCTATGGCGGCCTCGCCGATCGCATGCCTCTTTATGCGACCGCATTCATGATCTTCACGCTTGCCAATGTTGGCTTGCCGGGAACCTCGGGATTCGTCGGCGAGTTTTTGACTCTTCTTGGCGCTTTCCGGATCAATAGCTGGGTTGGGTTTTTCGCCACCCTCGGCCTTATCCTCTCCGCCGCTTATGCCCTCTATCTTTACCGCCAAATTATTTTTGGGGTTCTCGACAAGCCTGCTCTTCAATCGATCCGCGACCTTTCCTGGCGCGAAGCGGCAATATTTGCTCCGCTTGTTCTCGTCACCCTCTATTACGGTGTCTTTCCAGCCCCCGTGATCGACACCTCTACTGTGGCCCTCAACGGCCTTCTTACGGATTTGAACTCGGCGCTCGCGGTAACCAAGACGGCTGCTCTACTGCCGTGAAGAGCATTCAAAGGCTTTAAAAAATGTCGCATTTGCCTGCCTCCCTCGCGCATAGCTTGCCAGAGCTCATCCTCGCGGCGGGCATTCTCGTCCTTATCCTTGTTGGCGCCTTGCGCGGCAAAGACTCGGACGCGCTGGTGACTGAAGGCGCCGCTGGTTTGCTCGCCGTCGCGATTCTCGTCATTCTACTTGCCGGCAAAACGGCCGGCGTGGTGGTCTTTGATGGCGCTTTTATCGACGACGGGTTCGGCCGCTTCATGAAAATGCTGACGCTCGCCGGATCGCTCGTTACCTTAATCATGAGCCAGGAGTTTCTCGCTCACGATAGGATCGATAAATTCGAGTTCCCAATCCTCATCCTTTTGTCGACACTTGGAATGATGGTTCTCATCTCGGCCATGGGACTCATCGCCCTTTATCTCGGCCTCGAGCTGATGTCGCTTGCTCTTTACGTGATCGCAGCGTTCCATCGCGATAACCTCCGCGCCACGGAAGCGGGCCTCAAATATTTTGTTCTCGGCGCGCTCTCTTCCGGCATGCTGCTTTATGGTGCTTCCCTGCTCTACGGTTTTGCCGGAACGGTTTCTTTCCCGGGGATTGCGGAGGTACTCCATGCCAAGCCTTCGCTTGCTGCGATTTTTGGTCTCGTCTTCGTCATGGCCGGGCTTGCGTTCAAAATGTCCGCCGTCCCCTTCCATATGTGGACGCCTGACGTTTACGAGGGCGCCCCTGCTCCCGTGACGGCGTTCTTCGCTTCCGCCGTGAAAATGGCGGCGGTCGCGATCACCCTTCGCGTTGTCATGACGGCGTTTCCGTCGATCGCGCCGCAATGGCGGCAAATCGTCATCTTCATCTCGCTCCTTTCGATGGTGCTTGGCTCCTTCGCCGCAATTGGGCAAGCTAATTTCAAGCGCCTGATGGCTTATTCGGCGATCGGCCATATCGGCTTTGCACTCGTTGGCCTGGCGGCGGGCGGTGAAGCCGGCGTCGCCAGCGTGATTGCCTATATGGCGATCTATCTTGTCATGACGCTTGGCACTTTTGCCGGCATTCTCTCGATGCGCGTCGGCGGCATTAACGTAGAGAATATCTCCGATCTCTCTGGCCTTGCGAAGACGGATGGAGTCATGGCATTTTTTCTGGCCGTGATGATGTTTTCTCTCGCCGGAGTCCCGCCACTCGCAGGTTTCTTCGCGAAATGGTATGTCTTCAACGCAGCGATTCAGGCAGGACTCTATTGGCTTGCCGTTATCGGCGTGCTCTCCAGCGCAGTTGGCGCCTATTATTACTTACGCATTGTCAAGATCATGTATTTCGATGAAGCAGCCCCCGCGTTCGACAAGCCCGCAGCAGCGCCCCGCGCCGTTCTTGCCGCTTGTGGCGTGCTGATCCTGCTCCTTTTCGCCTACCCGGGTGGATTTATCGACGCCACTTCGGCGGCGGCACAAAGTTTGTTTTAACGTGGGTGTTTCACTCTGTTTCACCTTGCAAAAGCGGCAAGGGGCCGCGGCTTCCGGCTCATTCAGTTTGCCGAGCTGACTTCAACCAACGACGAAGCCTTGACGCGTGCCCGCTCCGGTGACCCAGGCCGCTTATGGGTCGTTGCGAACCGGCAGACGGATGGCCGGGGGCGTCATGGCCGCGCCTGGCTGTCGCCGCCCGGAAATCTCCATGCGAGTCTGCTCTTGATCAATCCAGCGCCCCCGCAACAGGCGCCGGAGCTTGGGTTCGTCATCGGCGTCGCCGTGCTGCACGCATTGAGAGCAATCGTCCCAGGAGTCAGTCCGCTGGCCATCAAATGGCCGAATGACATTTTGTACGGAAAGGCTAAGCTTGCGGGTATACTCCTTGAAGGCACACGTTTGACGCCTACCGCCCTTGCTTGCGTCGCGGGGATCGGGATTAATTGCCAAGCCCATCCAGCGGATGTACCTTACGAGACAACCGACCTTACCGCCGTCAGCGGGCAAACCATTGATCCTCGATTTGTTTTCGAGCGGCTATCCGACAGCATACCGCGCTGGCTCGACGTGTGGGCTGGCGGTTCTGGTTTCGCATCGATACGTGCCGAATGGCTGACCCTCGCAGCCGGGGTTGGTTCAAGGATCCGCGTAGCGCGTCCTTCGAGTTCCGTTGAGGGGGTATTTTCGACAATAGATTGCTACGGGCGTCTCGTCATCGAGCGAAGTGGTGATTTCGTTACAATCGAAGCGGGTGATGTTTTTCTCGATGCCGCCTGCAAAAAAGATATTGCGTCAGATCAAGGAATTGGCGCGGCTGCGGGAGCTTCTTACAGCGTCTCGCGCTAAAAAAGGTTTGGGTGATGCCAGGCGAAAGCGACGAACTCGTCTTTGTGCCCCTTGGTGGTCTCGGCGAGGTCGGGATGAACCTCGCTCTCTACGGATATGGCTCGCGTGGCCGTATGCGCTGGCTGATGGTCGATTGCGGTATCGGCTTTGCCGGACCGGAGCTTCCCGGTATCGAATTGACCGTTCCCGATATCGGCTTCGCCGAAAAAATTAAGGCGGATCTCGCTGGCCTCATAATCACCCATGCGCACGAAGACCATATCGGCGCCGTTACGGATCTGTGGCCGAAGCTTGAGTGTCCACTCTATGCGACACACTTTGCCGCCGCGCTTTTCGAGGCTAAACGGCTTGCGGAACCGGGAGCACCGGAAGTCACAATAAAGGCGGTCGGACAAGGAGCCACAATTCACGCCGGGCCTTTCGAGATCGAATTCATTGCCATGGCCCATTCGATACCGGAAAGCTGTGCTCTCGCTATTCGAACTCCCCTCGGTACCATTCTGCACTCCGGCGATTGGAAAATCGATGCAGCGCCCGGGGTTGGAAAGCCAACAGACGGGCGGCGCCTGGCCGCCATCGGCGCGGATGGAGTCCTTGCCCTCGTCTCTGACTCAACGAACATCTTGCGTGAAGGCGAAAGTCCCTCCGAAGCGGAGGTCGCCATGGTCCTGCGTGATATTATTGGCAAGGCTTCAGGCCGCGTTGTCGTTACGACTTTTGCCTCAAATGTTGCTCGCATCCGCGCCATTGCCGAGGCAGCCGCCGCTGCTGGGCGTTCGGTCGTCATGGCCGGCCGGGCGATGGAGCGGGTCGCCGCCGTCGCCCGCGATTGCGGTTATCTCGAAGGGGTAAGTGAGTTCTTGCCGCCTGACGCATTTCCGCACCTCCCCCGAGACAAAATCGTCCTTTTGGCAACCGGCAGCCAAGGCGAATGCCGCGCCGCGATCGCCCGCATATCCGACGGAAACCATACCATCGTCGCGCTGAACCCCGGCGACAAAGTAATTTTTTCCTCGCGAACGATACCGGGAAACGAGCGCGAGGTTGGCCGCATGATCAATAAGCTGATCCGCATGGGAGTCGATGTCGTAACCGACCGCGTGGCCCTGGTGCATGCTTCCGGGCATCCGCGCCGCGACGAGGTTGCGCAGCTCTATGGCTGGACCAAACCTCAGATCGCCATTCCCGCCCATGGCGAGGATATCCATCTCGCCGAGCACGCCGTCTTTGCGAGATCGCTTGGTGTCCATCACGTCATCGCCGCCCGTAATGGCGATATCGTGCGGCTTGCGCCAGGGACGCCATCGATCATAGGCGAGGCGCCAAGCGGCCGGCTTTGCAAGGATGGCGATAGTCTTGTCCCGGCGGAGGACGACACGCTAAGAACGCGGCAGAAGCTCGCCGTCTGCGGCATCGTGACAATTGCCTTGGCGATTACGCCGAAGGGCGACCTTGCCGGCGTGCCCGATGTGCTGATGGCCGGCATGCCGGCGCGAACCCGCAATGGAGAGGCCATCGACCGCATCGTCGATGACGCCTTGTTCCAGACTTTCGATCACTTGCCGCGCCCAAAAAGACGTGACGCGGATATCGTATCGATCGCCATCGAGAAAGCGGTACGCGCCGCCGTCGCCGCCGCCTGGGGCAAGCGGCCTCTCGTGCATGTGCTGGTTATCGAGGTCTAATAAACATGTTAAACAGGTAATTAATGTGCCATGTTACTGTTAGCGAACGCCTGCAGAATATTATTATTAGTATATATTCAATATCTTTAAATAAACTACCTCATTGGAACGAAAACAACTATCCTGCCGCATGGATGCCATATTTTTGGCCATATTTTGGCGTAAATAAGCCATATTTGATGATCCTGGCAGCCTCTGTGAGCAATCTTCAACAATTGGAAGTTCTGTTAATCTATCCTAAAACAAACATGCAAAAGCTAAGAGCTATCTTTTATTATAGATAAAAATAATAATGATGATGATGGTAAAAAACTAGAGAACACAAATTTGGGAGGTTTTACAATGCTTTCCACTGTGGCCGCAAAACTTAGGGGGCAGCTCTTCCGAGTGTGCGCTGCTTCAACTGTAACGATCGGCTTTTTTTCGGGAATATCTCTGGCTGATCCGCTGGCATTTCAACAGACCGGGGCCGACATCGTTGTGGCTCGGTATGGTCTCACCGGAAAGGGCGTCGTCATCGGGATTATTGACCGAGGAATCCAATGGCAGAACCCCGATTTTATTCAGCCGGACGGCACGACCCGCATCAAATATATGCTCGATATGAGCGGCCAGAATTGGTGCAATCCGAGTAATCCCCCTCCAGTAGAATACACCGAGGCGCAGATTAACGCCGCCCTTGCCGGAGGTCCGCCTATTCCCGAGCGGGACGCCGTTGGACATGGCACCGTTACCGCTGGTATAGCGGCTGGCAACGGCCGTGCTTACGCCAACGGAAAATACAAAGGCTTTGCGCCCGGTGCCGATCTGATCATTGTGAAAGCGGTGTCAGAGGGCGTGCCTCCTTATACCGTCAACGGCACGGCCTTTCCGGGAGAGGCCCAGTTCAACGCCTGCATCAGTCAGGCGCTGAAGTGGCTTGACGGAAAGCTCAACGCCCTCGGCAAGCCCGCTGTGGCTCTCATCAACTCCGGGACGCAGCTCTGGGGGCCCGTCGATGGCACCTCGATTGTGAGCCGGAGCATAAACCAATACTTCGCGAATCGGCCGGGGCGCGTCTACATTGACGCGTCGGGAGATGAAGGAATGCTCCCCAATCACGCTGGAGGCTATTACACGAAAGCGGCCAATAAAGCCGTCAACTTCACGAAATCCGATGCAAGCTTGCAGCAAATAGCGATTTGGTATCCGCAAAAAAGCCCGGCGCAGATCACCGTGTCGTTGAGTGACGGAACTGTTGTGGGACCGGTTGCCCCGCCAAGTGCTCCACCTTATACCTACGCCGAGAGCAGCGACGGCTCCGTCGTCGTCACGCAATATTTTCCCGGATCGGAATTCTATCCGGTGACTTCAACGAGCGGAGACCATTTTGTTAACATCGTCGTCAACGGTCATGCCGGCACTGGACAAATGACCATTCGCGGCCTTTCCGGCTCAGGTGGCAAATAGGACATCTATGCCGATTCAGGCGCAGTCGATTCGTTCGGTCCTAGTGACCTTGTTCCCGGTCGGTTGACGGATTGGGCTTCCACGTCCTCGGCCACCTCCGTGGGCGCACACGTCCTGCGCAACACCTGGATCGACATCAACGGCAATTCGCAAGTGATGCCGGACGATACGCCCGGGGCCCTATGGGCCAATTCCGCGGGCGGTCCGACGCGGGATGGCCGTCTGGGGATTGCTCTGACCGCGCCCGGAGAAAACATTTTCGCGACCTACGGTACTACCTCCTATTGGGAGACTTTCACATTTAATCTCATTCAAGATGGCGGTGGCTGGTACGGGCGCCAAGGTGCGACTAGCGGCGCTTCCCCTATCGCTGTCGGGGCGGCAGCGCTCATGCTTCAGGTAAATCCTAACCTTACCTCCGAACAGGCGCGTCGGATTCTTAAAGAAACCGCAACGCAGGACGCGTTCAGCGGCGATACGCCCAATGAGGACTGGGGCTACGGAAAGATTAATATCCTCGGCGCGATCGAATGTTTAGAGAACTGGGATCACTGCCAAGAAAGCGTTCTTTCTGAGTAAGCGATTGACAGGACGATTGAACCATGTCGCTGTCGCCGTGAGAGACGCTCGGGCAACCGCGGCGCTTTACCGGGAGGCCTTGGGGGCCGAAGTCGGCGCGCCCATGGCCCTGCCCGAGCATGGTGTCACCGTGATTTTTGTCGAGTTCGCCAATACGAGGGTCGAACTCATCGAGCCGCTCGGCGAGGATTCGCCCATCGCGAATTTCCTGGAAAAACACCCTGATGGCGGCATCCACCATCTTTGCTTCGAGGTGGATGATATTTCCGCTGCCCGCCAACGGCTCAAGGACAAAGGAACTCGCGTCCTCGGCGACGGTGAACCCAAAATTGGCGCCCACGGCAAGCCCGTGCTGTTCCTCAACCCCAAGGATTGCGCCGGCACGCTCATCGAGCTCGAGCAGGCTTGAGAGGCTCGTTCAATCTGCTATCGCCAATGTGAACTTTTTATGATAGGCTCGAAGCTTGATCCAACTGACCTTCAGCTCCGCTTTTCCGAGGCATCTGCCTATAACGAAAAGGGAGGGTTGGTACCATGGTCGACAGAGAAAGCATCCCTCAGCGCCGCATCGGCAGTCGTCGGGCCTTTCTTACTTTAGGTGCATCGTCGAGCACGATGGTGTTGCTTGGTAATAGGCCCGTTCATGCATGGGAATGTGAGCCATCGCCGCCCGCTTATCTGGTCAGAGGACCGCTTCAAGACGAGCTAACGGAGCTTCTAAATATCGTAAGCGATCCAACGATCCAACAGTACCTGCTCGATCTCGATCCGGATTTCCAGGAACTCGCTTCTCTGCCGGTTCCAACAGCCCCGCCATTCGTGCAACCGTCCATCAGCGAAGACGAGAGGGCGGCGATCAAGGCGACCATCGAAAAGGTTGTCAATGATTTGGTTCAAGAACTGCCGTCCAACCAACGGCCGAACGCGCAAGAGATCGAAGCAATCAAGGGTGCGGCCGGGGCAAATGTGTTCGGATTCCTGCAATCAGGTGAGCGCGAGGTTACCAATCTGAATACATTCGTCCTTCCCGCCAATTTTGCCGCGTTCCCGAGGCTGAGTGTGGTTGGGGACACGTTTGCCTTAGCGGATGCCACAGGGACGAATCTCCTGATCGCCTCGCCCCTCTGCCAAGTCAATCAAAACCCACAGAATAAGTCTAATGACAAAGCTTTAATCTTAGCGGGTCTGATCTTGGCCGTTATTGCGTTTGTCGGTAGTTTAGCATCGATCCCGGTCCCTTCAACCGGTGCCGACAAGATCGCGCCGGCTGCTACAAGGCTCCTGCAGACGCCCGGGTTCCGCGCGATTTTCAAAGGCCTTATCGAGGTCCTGAAGCGAGAAGGGGCGACGCTAAAGGAGAAACTCGCTGCGATCTTCGGCTTTCTCAAGACACTATGGAATGCTGGCGCCTTGAAGGACATCCTGAAGACCATCTTCTCGGGCCTCGGGTTCATAGATCTAGCGATCACGATCGCCAGCATCGCAGCGATCTTTTTAACCGGAGGGGCAGCGGTCCTCGCGAAGGCAGCGCTAGCTATCGCGACGTTAATCGTCGCCGCTATCCCATTGGCCACCGCGTACGCAAAATCGCAGCAGACGTAGAGGCTTGGATGAAAAGCTCTTTTGTATTCATTGGGCGGAAGTCGGCGTTACCGGCGTCTCCTTCGCCGGTTCAGAGCCGGCAGACTTTCTTGTTGAACAACCGGGGGGAATTACTTGAATTTTAAGCTTTGCAAGCGCCAGGTTTTCAAACCCGAGGTGGGATTGACCCCCTCGCCGATGATTTCAAAACCTTCTTTTTCATAAAAGCGCAGCGCGCGCGGGTTGTCTTGGTTGACATCCAAATAGAGGGCGCCGCATGAAAATTTGATTGCCTCGCCGACGAGAAGGCTGGCGATACCGGCGCCTTTTGCCTCCGGCGCCACCGCGAGCTGGTCGAGATAGGCGGTGCTTGCATTAAAGACGGCAAAGCCGAGCAACCGATCCTTGCCATCAACGGCGCAGATCGTCGCGGCTCCTGCTTTTTCGAGACTTTGGATATGCGTCAGAAACCAATGCCGCCTTGCGGCAAAGTCAATCGCGGGCATGGCTTCCAGCCAGCTGCTCGCCCAGAGATCCGCGAGCTTCTCAATCTCTTTATCTCCGCGCTTACGTAATTTGATCTTGATCAAGGGAAGAACTTCCGCTCAACATCTCAAACTCCGCCAAGCTTAGCGGTACGGCGATGTTAGGCCTGCCGCGCGCCCCATCGACGAAACTTTGCATTACCATCTGTTTTCCAGGAGGTCTTTACAATGGACGCCCCCTCAAAAATCGTGATTATCGGCGGCGGCCAGGCCGGCGCGGAAGCCGCAACGCTGCTGCGGCAGAATGGCTTCGAAGGCCGCGTTTCCCTTATCGGCGAAGAAGACGCCCTCCCCTATATGCGCCCGCCATTATCGAAGGGCTTCTTGGCCGGGGAAGTTGGACGGGAGGCGCTGATTTACAAAAACGCCACCGTTTACGGGAAGGCTCGTATCGAGTTGCGCCTTGGGGTGCGTGTTGAGGAAATCGGCCGGCGGGACAAGACTCTCTTGCTCAATGATGGAAACGAGGCCGGTTATGATAAGCTCATTCTTGCAATCGGCGGCCGCGCCCGGCCCCTGCTGGTGCCCGGGGCAAATCTGCGCAATATTTTTTACCTCCGCACGATTGCGGATGTTGAGGCGCTTCAGCCGCATATGGTCAGCGGCCGGCGACTCGTGATCGTCGGTGGCGGTTATGTGGGACTTGAAGCCGCCGCCGTCGCGGTCAAGCGCGGACTCGATGTCACGGTCCTTGAAAGCGCACCTCGCGTGCTGGCGCGGGTGACGGCTCCAGCGCTCTCGCAGTTCTACGAAGACACACACCGGAAGGCCGGCGTCGCGATCAGGACAGGCGAAATGGTCAGCGCCTTTGCGGGAAAAAATGGCGAGGTGGCCGCCGTCCTTTGCGGCAACGGTTCTTCTTTTGCCGCTGATTTTGTCTTGATCGGGATTGGCCTCGTCCCCAATACGGAACTTGCTGAACGCGCTGGATTGATTGTCGATGATGGAATCGTCGTCGATGCCGCAAGCCGCTCGAGCGATCCCGACATTTATGCGATCGGAGACTGCGCGATGCACTCCAACCACGGATTCTTGCTGCGGAAAATCCGCTTGGAATCCGTTCCGAACGCTCTCGACCAGGCACGTGCCGCCGCCGCCGCGATCATGGGCCGGCCAACTCCGAAAGCATCCGTGCCATGGTTTTGGTCCGATCAATACGACCTAAAACTTCAGATGGTTGGCATCTCCGAAGGCCATGACGATGTTGTCATTCGTGGCGAGACACAGACATCTTCGTTTGTTGTTTTTTACCTCAAAGCTGGCCAGCTTATCGGCGCGGACGCGGTCAACCGGCCTGGCGATTTCATGGCCGCCAAGCGCCTCGTGGGCGACCGGATAAAAGTATCCCCCGCCCGCCTTGCCGATGACAATGTATCTCTAAAGCTGCTGATTCAGGCCGCCGCCTGACGGACCGGAAACGAGGTTCAATTGGAAAAAGGCGGCATGTATGCCAAGATCGTCGCACCGATTGCGCCGAAGACTGCGACGAGCCCTGGCGGCGTTTTCCAGAATATTAGAAGCAGAAATGCGATGACGGCGAGGCAGAAATCCCCCGGCCTAAAAATGGCATTGATCCACACCGGGGCATAAAGCGCACCGAGTAACATCCCGACCACTGCGGCATTGATGCCTCGCAGCGCCGCTTGGATCGCACTGACTTGGCGAAGCCTTTGCCAAAAAGGCAAGATACCGATCAGCAGCAAAAACGATGGGAGATAGATGGCGATAAGACAGAGCATGCCGCCTGCAAAGCCGTTTGGCGAGCGGTTCATCGCCGCCCCCAGATAGGCCGCGAAAGAAAAAAGCGGGCCCGGAATGGCCTGTGCCGCGCCATAGCCCGCGAGAAAGACGCTATTGCTAAGCCAGCCAGGCGGCACGACCGCTTGCTGCAAAAGAGGCAAAACAACATGGCCGCCGCCAAAGACAAGAGCACCAGAGCGGTAAAAACGGCTGACGAGCTCAATCGTATGGCTGGAAGTTGCGGCCGCAGCCAGCGGCAGTCCCCCTAATAGCCCGAAAAATAATAGCAACGAGATCGCGGCTGGCACGCGGCCTATCTTTGTCTCCAAGGACCCTCCCGCCGCCGTACTGCTCGGCGCGGCGATGAATCTCCATCCGAGGATCCCTCCAAGGGCGATGGCGCCGATCTGGCTTGCCGCCGATGGCAGGGCAAGTGTAAGCACCATTGCCGCCACCGCGAGACTGGCCCGCGCGCGGTCGGGACAGAAGCTTTGCGCCATATTCCAAACGGCCTGCGCCACGATACTCACCGCGACGATTCTGAAGCCATGGAGCCAGGCGGCATTGGCTATGGCGCTAACAGAGCGAACTCCATAAGCGAAGATTATCAGCGCGATTGCCGAGGGCACGGTAAAGCCAACCCAAGCAGCTAGGGCGCCAGGCAAGCCTGCCCGCTTCATTCCAAGGATCATTCCGGCCTGGCTGCTCGCCGGACCGGGCAAGAATTGGCAGAGTGCGATCGTTTCCGCGTAGGCTTCCTCGCTTAGCCATCTGCGGCGCTCAACAAACTCAGAGCGAAAATAGCCAAGATGAGCAATGGGGCCGCCAAAACTCGTCAGCCCGAGCCGCAAGAAGCTCCAGAAAACGTCCCCGCATCGAGAGGCGGTCTCTGCCCTGCCCGGCATTCTACCCCTCAAATCCGGACGCTCGCCCTTTGGGCGCCGACTCACCCGGCAAGCAAAGCCAAAACTTCCTCGTGGATGCGGGCATTTGAAGAGGCAATGACATCGCCGCCGCCGATCGCATCTTTGCCATCCCAGCCCGTCGCAAGGCCGCCCGCGCCTTCGATAATCGGCAGCAGCGGAACGATATCATAGGGTTTGAGATCGGCTTCAATGACGCAATCAACATGGCCCGCGGCAAGCATCGCAAAAGCGTAGCAATCACCGCCATATCGAGAAAGGCGGACTTTTGCTTCGACCCGCCGGAAGGCTTTCAGCTTATCCTCCGAATAAAGGAGGGGCGACGTTGTCATCAGCGTTGCCGAGGCAAGCCCTCCGCAATTGCGCGTTGTGAGCTTGCGTTGCATCATCCGCCGGTCGCGACCCGGCCCCCACCAAAAGGCGCGTTTTCCATCGCCGGTAAATCGCTCCATGGTAAAGGGTTGCACCATCATGCCATAGACCGGCCTGCCGTTGTGCAAAAGGCCGATGAGGGTTCCCCAGACGGGCATTCCGGCGATGAAGCTTTTGGTGCCATCAATAGGATCGAGAAGCCAAACATACTCCGCGTCCTTGTGAATGCTGCCGTGCTCTTCGCCGATGATGCCGTGATTTGGGAAAGTCGCTTGGATGAGGTGGCGCATCGCCGCCTCCGCGGCTCGATCGGCCTCCGTGACTGGATCAAACGCGCCGCTCGGATTCTTATCGTCGGCGCGCAGAGCCGTTCGAAAAAAGGGCAGAATGGCCTCGGCGGCGACATCGGCGAGCTTATCGACAAACGCGGTAAAATCGACGGGTGTCATGCGCTCGCCTATTCGCTCCTATCTTTAGCCATGCGTTGCCATGCCGCCGCATTCGCCGCAAGTCAAAAGCAAAATCAGTGATTATACCGGAGGAGCTTCTTGTCAGTACAGTTGTTGATGCCACCACCGCGATGGGATGGCCATTGCTGCGATGCCGCTGGCTGAGGGCTGAAGACGCCCAGCCAGCGGCGGCCGCAGGGCTCGGTCCGGGGAGGCCGCGAGCAAGACCGTAGGGAGCCGGTCCGAATTCCTCCAAGCAAGTTAGAGACCAGTTGTAATCACGGGCACGGCTAGGGGAAGCATCCGCGGCGTTTGCGCGGGAACTGGCCAACCGCCCGGTAAATTATTGGGCAGCACGGGCGATTGAAGCGCGAATTGACTTGTCTCCCCGATCCCCATTATAAGACCCGGAAAGCGTCATCGGACCTTCGTTCTGCGAACTAGCCTGCGGTTAAGGTCTATTTCCCGCCTAAATGGGCGCCTGAAGCGGCGCCGGCGAATAGCCGGGCGGCAGAGGGCGCTTTTTGTTGTTGATCGAATGGAGTCATTGGGTGAAGCGCACTTACCAGCCAAGCAAGCTAGTTCGCAAGCGCAGGCATGGGTTTCGCGCCCGAATGTCGACGGTCGGGGGCCGTAAGGTGATCGCGGCTCGCCGTGCGCGCGGTCGCAAACGGCTGTCCGCTTGATCGCCAGAGGTCATAAGTTTGGCCATGTTCCACAAAACGAGCCTTTCGGATTTGCCAAGTCGCCCAAGCTGGCTAGGCAGCTTTAAACCGTCGCAAGGCATTGCTAAGCGAATCTAACAACTTTCGGAAACCGCTAGGCATGGTCGAGGAAAATGCTTTGGCCGAACCGCACGGGCACTCCGTGGCGGTGCTGGAACGCCTAAAAAAGCGATCCGAGTTTTTAAGCGTCGCTAAGGGCAAGCGCTTCCAAGCGCGCGGGCTGACTCTGCAAGCCGCCCCTCGTCTTATCAAAGCTCGCTCAAAGAGCCACCGGCTGTCTCTCGAGGACAGAAGCATAGAGAAGCCCGCGGTCGAACTTAAGAAGAATGCGCGTTTCGGCTTCACCGTGACCAAGCGCATCGGCGGCGCGGTGCAGCGCAACCGCATCCGGCGCCGTCTGAAGGAGGCATTGCGGCTGCTTGATCCCCTTCCGGCCCGCGCGGGCTATGACTATGTAATCGTCGCGAAGCCGGAGGCCCTCGCCTTGCCTTTTAGGACCCTTCAGGCGGAGCTAACGCGGGCGCTAAGATCCATTCCGGTCGGCCCCAAGAGTGGCCCGCGGAATGGCGGAGAAAGACAGGATAACTAAGTAATGACTCAAGAAACCAAAAACGTCATTCTCGCGACCATCCTGTCAATCCTCGTGGTTCTTGGCTGGGAGACATTCTACGCAGGTCCGCAAATGCAGAAGGAGCGGCAGCTGCAAATGCAGATGCAGAAGAAGCCTGCTACCGCCCCACAGACTGGAGGGCAACAGAATGCCGGCTCCCCACCGGCGACGGCCCCGGCAGCCCCGGCCGAGGGCAGCGGGAATATTCCTCAGTTCAGCCGGGCCGAGGCTTTAGCGCAGAGCCCGAGAATCAAACTGGATGCGCCCTCGGTCTATGGTTCGATTTCCCTCAAGGGTGCACGGATTGATGACGTCTCCTTCAAAAAATACCGCGAGTCGGTCAGTCTTGATAGTCCAAACATCATTCTTCTTTCGCCGCCGGGATCCCCAGCGCCCTATTATATCGAAACAGGATTCATTGCCGACCCAAGCACAACTATAGCCCTGCCCGACTATGACACAGTTTGGCAGGCGGACCGCGACACTCTCACCGAGAGATCTCCGGTGACGCTAACTTACGACAATGGTCAGGGCGTTATTTTTCACCGTAAAATTGCCATCGACGACCGTTATATGTTTACGGTGCAAGACAGCGTAGAAAACAAATCGACTGGTTCTCTCGCCTTTCACCCCTATGCCTTCGTCAAGCGCATTGGCAAACCTGCTTCGGCGGGCTACTCAATCCTTCATGAAGGATATGTTGGTGTCATTGGCGATTCCGGCGTTCAGCAGATCAAATACGACAAAATAGAGAAGGAAGAGAGGGCAACGAAGACTTTCTCCGGGACGGGCGGCTGGCTTGGCCTTACCGACAAATATTGGGCCGCAGCCGTCATCCCCGACCAGAAAAATACGGTTGAGGCGAGCTTTTCAGGGGTCATTAGCTTTCCGCCCATTTTCCAATCAGGTTTCGTCGACAGCGAGGCGAGGGTCATTGCCCCCGGCTCGTCCGGCGAATTCACCTCGAGAGTTTTCGCTGGCGCCAAGGAAGTTGATACCCTCAAGGACTATCAAAATCATTCGGGAATCGAAAAATTCGACCTTCTCATTGATTGGGGCTGGTTCTACTTCATTACCAAGCCGATGTTCCAGCTATTGCATTTCCTCTATAATTTCGTTGGCAACTTCGGCGTCGCCATTTTGTGCATCACCCTTATCGTGAAAGGGCTTTTCTTTCCGCTGGCAAACCGCAGCTATGCCGCGATGGCCAAAATGAAGGGACTGCAGCCGCAGCTGCAAGCCCTCCGCGAGCGCTTTCCGGATGATAAGCACAAGCAACAGATGGAAACGATGGCGCTTTATAAGCGCGAGAAAATAAATCCTTTGGCAGGCTGCCTGCCGGTGCTCATTCAGATCCCTGTGTTTTTCTCCCTCTATAAGGTGCTTGTTATCACCATCGAGATGCGGCAGGCGCCCTTCTTTGGCTGGATCAAGGATCTCTCCAAACCCGATCCCACCAATGTCTTCAACCTTTTCGGGCTTATCCCCTATGATCCGACTCAGATACCGGTATTTGGGCCCTATCTTATACTTGGCGCCTGGCCCGTGATCATGGGGATCACGATGTTCATCCAAATGAAGGTCAACCCCGAGCCGACAGATCCCATACAAAAGCAGGTATTCACCTGGATGCCGATTATCTTCACCTTCACGCTCGGCAGTTTCGCCTCGGGCCTCGTCATTTATTGGAGTTGGAATAATCTTCTTTCGGTTATTCAACAAACGGCGATCATGAAGAAGGCCGGCGTCAAGATCGAGCTCTGGGATAATCTCGCGGGTATGTTCCGTAAGAAGGCGGTAACCTGATCGACTCTTTAGGCCGTGAGCAGGAGAGCGTCGGCTACTCGGAAGCCGGCCGCAAGCTATTTGCACAAGATTGCCGCTTCGTTTGGGCATCATCGGACGGAGGCCAATTGCCGCCAGCGGACCTTCCGGAGGTCGCCTTTGCCGGGCGCTCAAATGTCGGAAAGTCTTCCCTCATCAATGCGCTCACCGGACGCAAGGCCTTGGCTCGAACGTCGCGGACGCCTGGCCGAACCCGGGAGCTGAATTTTTTCGACTTAGGAGCCTCCGCCGGCCCAACGCTGCGTCTTGTCGACATGCCGGGTTATGGCTATGCGGTGGTACCCAAAGAGGTCGCGCAATCATGGCCGCGCCTCATCTCGCGGTTCTTGCGCGGCCGCCCCTCGCTCCTGCGCGTTTTTCTCTTGATCGACGGGCGCCATGGGGCAAAAGCGACCGATATCGAGATGCTCGATCTCCTCGATAGATCGGCCCTGTCCTACCAAATCGTTCTAACAAAATCCGACGAAGTGGCTTGGAATGAACGAGAGGGCCGCGCCTCGGCCCTGGCTCTTGCCCTTAAGAGGCCAGCAGCTTTCCCGAGGCTCGTTTCAACATCGTCCCATACGGGCGAAGGAATTGAAGACATGCGCGCCACCATTGCCCAGCTGCTCTCCGAGCGCCGCCGACCGCAATCACGACTCGGGTGACCCCCCGGCCTCGGCAAGGGCCGCACCAACCTCGAGGCCGAGCTCGTCCATGGACGTCGTCTCGACAACATCCAATGCCTCCCCCTTGGCTTGACGCTCTGCTTCGGCCGGCGAGCGGGCGACATTCACGACAATCTGCGCCTCGATTTCAGGATGGAGGACGATTGGAACGTCATGCAGTCCAAGCGATTTGATCGGTGCTTTCAAGGCGATCTGGGTACGGCTCACGTTGAAGCCTCCCGCGGTGATCGCTTCTGAAACATCGCGGGTCGATACCGAACCATAGAGGTGGCCTGTTTCCCCTGCTTGACGGACGATTGTAAAAGACTGGCCGTTTAGCTTTTCAGCGACAGCGGCCGCTTCATTGCGCGTTTCGAGGTTACGCGCCTCGAGCTGAGCGCGTTGGCCCTCGAATCGGGCTTTGTTTGCCTCTGTCGCCCGCAGGGCTTTGCCGCCAGGGAGCAGGTAATTGCGCGCATAGCCGTCTTTGACGCGAACGGTATCGCCCATTTGGCCAAGCTTGCGTACGCGCTCGAGTAAAATGACTTCCATGAGTAGCGTCCTTTATTTCACTTCCAAAATAGGGGCACCTTCACCGTTGCGGAGATACCCCTGGCTTTTTACGATCCCGCAAGGAGAAAGCGGCGTCCGCAACCCCGGCCGCGACGAGAGCGAGAGCGGTTAGGGGGATTACGAGGCTGAGGTAAATCAAAACGAGCGCCGGCAGCCGGAAGCTGGCCCCACGTAAGAGGTGGTGCGCGGTAGCGAGGCCAAGCAGGGCATAGGCGACGCCGAGGGTCACGGCAACGATGGTGACGATGAGCCCCGGCAGGCCGCCGGTATATGGCCCTAAAGCAGAGGCCAGGCCGAACACTAAGAGGTAAATGCGCGGCAGGCGAAGCTCCCACGCGATATTCGGCCATGGCCGCGGCAATTTTCCGGATAGCTGCACAATGCGTCCGGCCAGCCACAGATTGATCAACATCACTAGAAGGTTGCACCCCGCCGCGACGGGAGCGAGGCTAAGTGCCGTGGCGCGTGCGATATCGCGCGGGCCGACACCAGCTGGCAGCTGCTTAGGATTAATGAGCAGCATTAATTCAGAGGAAATTTTATCGACCGCCACATCAAAACCGCCATAGAGCGAACTGACGTAGATCGCGATGGCAACGCCGACGGTCGCGGAGAGCGACGTCGCATAAGTGAGGACTCGTTCAAGCGGACAGTATTCGCGGGCAAAAAAGCTGCCAACCCTCGTCGTGACGACCCAATTCGTACTTCCCTTGACGCGGCTTAATACCGAGAGAAGGCTTAACCAGAACGCTGGCAGACCAACGAAGAATACAAAAGTCAAACCCGCAAGAGCCGCGGCGTCGACGTTGCCAAACTTTTCCTGAGCATAGAAAACCGCCGCCACCGTGACGGCTGCGGCGCCAACGGCCGAGGCCCCGGCGACCGCGCCATAGCCCATCATCGTGATCATGATGGGAAGGGGGCATAGATTTGCGAGGAGAGCCGCTGAAACCGTCGCTCGTGTTGCAAGACTGCACACGACAGCTGCGGCAATGCCTGCGCCAATTCCCACCGCGGCAGCGGACCCGTATTTTTGCAGGCGGTTTTTTATCATACCTCGCGGTCCCGCTTGAGGCGGTTCGGCACTCGGGAGAAATTTTCCGAGCCCCAGGTCCGTCGCCTGGCCCCGGCTAGCCATAGATTTTCTCTACGAAGCTTCAATCTCTCAAGGAACCCCACAGCACCGAAAGCCAACCGGCTCAGGCTCACTGAATAACGTAAGGAAGCAATCCCAAGAACCGAGCCCGTTTAATGGCCGTTGCGAGCTCGCGCTGTTTGCCGGCAGAAACAGCGGTAATGCGCGAGGGGACAATCTTCCCCCGCTCCGAGATGTAGCGCGAGAGAAGACGCGTGTCCTTATAATCTATTTTCGGGGCGTTCGGACCCGAGAATGGGCAGGTTTTACGGCGGCGGAAAAAAGGCCGGCGGGGCCCAGCAGCTACGGTCATTGGAATCCTGCCTCCTCGACTATCATCGCATCATCCTTCGAACGGCGCGGCCCGCGCTCGCCGCGCGGCCCACTTCGGCCCCGCTCGCCGCGGTCGGCTCGCTCGCCCCGATCATCGTCATCACGTTTGCGCATCATTGCCGATGGCCCTTGCTCAAGCGCATTCACCCGAATGGTGAGAAAGCGGATGATATCCTCGTTGATGCTCATCTGCCGTTCCACTTCGCCAAGCGCGGCCGGCGGCGCATCAATGTTGAGCAAGGTGAAATGTGCTTTCCGGTTTTTTTTGATCCGGTAAGCGAGCGATTTTACCCCCCAGTATTCGACTTTTTCGACCTTACCCCCGAGCGATTCAACCGTGGTCTTGAAGTGCCCGGTTAAAGCCTCGACCTGCTGCGCGGAGATGTCTTGACGCGCTAAATAAATGTGCTCGTAGAGCGCCATTGAGTGCCTATCCTTACTGTTCCAAGCGGTTCCTGCGCCGAGCCCTTCGAGCCGGAAGGCTCGGAAAGCAGCGAGGCGGAGACACTGAGAAACGGCTGCGCTCGCAAGAAGCTGCGCCGCTTCGCTGCGCGACGCGGGTTCTCATTCAGCCCCCAGCCGGAGCCGCAAAGCGCGCTTTATACAGGAGATATTTCCGGAGGCAAGCCGAGTTACAAGCGGGCGCGCGAAAGATCGGCTCAAACGCAAGGTCCCCACCGCCCATTGGCATGGATGCGCCAGGACCTAAGCCCCGCCTTGGCAACGACGGTCCGGCCCTTTTTGGCGACCTCGACAAGATGTTTGAAGACAAGCGGGGTCAGCCAGGCCAAAGGCTTTGCCGGATCGCAAACCGCCCGGTACTCGTCTGAATCCGGGTCTTCCATAAGGAGTGCCCCGACACGGTCGGGACGCAGCCGCGGGTTCATCGCCCGGTCGCCCTTCCACAGGCATTCATAATCGCGGCATACTCGCGGCCTCGCTTCATAGATCCCGCAGCCGCCGCAAGAACCAAGGCAATTCTCGCAAAGCTTACCGGCTGATTTTGAAAGTTCAGTGATTTCTAGGACTTTGCAGCAAAAACTGCATTCGCCGCAGGCCTTTCCGGGAATGGTGAGCATGGTTTAACTGACACCCGCTTGATCAAGGAAATAAAAAATCATCCTCAATCGCGTAGTCAATGATTATTCTTGCTAATGCATGTACAAATGACGTCATTTAATCGAAAACTTCTTCTGCAAGCTCAAAGAGTTCAAGCGTATCGCCATGCGCGCCGAAAAAACCGGCCGAAGCTTCTCAGCTATGATCTACCTTGCCGCTGCCGTGCTAAACTCCCGATGAATCCCAATAGGCCCTAGCCGGATATGGTATCACTCGCTCTTTACAGCCCAGGAAGAGGCGTGCCTTTTTCGCCGCTCGCGCTTGCCGCCTAAAAAGGGACGAGGCGGGCGGCCTGTCGAAGCGTAAGCGGGCTAGCGCGCGCTCGGCTCCTTAAAAACCTTTCTCAATGTGCGAGTAGACTTGTTGTGTGAATGCTTGGATCTGACTGCCGACGAAAGGCCCTCCGATGGCAAGAGCAATGAAAATGGCGACGATTTTGGGGACGAAAGTCAATGTGGCCTCTTGGACCTGAGTTAGGGCTTGCATTAATGCGATCGCGAGACCGACACCCATCGCAGCCATGACGGCTGGTCCAGAACCGATGATAACAGTCCAAATGGCTGCGCGCAGCAGCTCAAGAGCGTCGGCTTCGTTCATGATTGCGTGGTGGCTGATGGCGCGCTGATTGTCACGCCGGGGCCAAGCGTGACCGTTTGGCCGTTCGTGAGTGTCACGGTTGCTCCGCCTCCGTCAGACAATTGCAGCGAAGCTATGGTTCCCGTCGTTTTTCCATCGGCGGACGTCACGTTATCTCCGATGATACTTGACGTTTGGGCCACCAGCAGCGCGTCCAAAGTGGAATTTGTCTGTACCTGTTGTTCAACCGAGGAGAACGAGGCCAGCTGGCTCATATATTGGGTCGGGTCCGTCGGGCTCGTCGGGTCCTGATTTTGCAGCTCGGCGACGAGCAGCTGCAGAAATTGCGTATAATCCACGGTGGGTGGAGGCGAAGTCGCGCTTCCTGATGTTGAACTCGCGGCTAAGGCGGAAGAAATTGGTGTAACGCTTGTAGTCATATGCGCCCTTTCCGATGTTTAGGCGGCCTGCGTTGGAGTAGAGTTTTTACCGCCCGAGAGAATCTCGGCCTCCACTGGAAAGAGGGCTCGGACGGCTTTTAAAGCATCAAAAACCCGGTTATTATCAACGAGCGACTTGACGCTACGGAGCCCGGTGACTAATGCGGCGTTCTCGGCAACGTCAATCGTCGACTGAACCGACTTCTTGAACATTTCGCGCGCGGCCGCTGAATCGTTTGGATTAATTAACATTATTTGAATTATAAAATATAATTGCCGGAGCGGTGTCGAGGCATCTTCTACTTTCATCACGTGAGCCTCGAGCAGAAATGTGGCATCGTTAAGAAGCTCAATGCAGACCTTGCGATCCACCCGGATGACGGCGCCATTTATATAGAGTTTTTCGCCCGCGCGAAGCCAGATATTCATATGCCCATCTCATTTCAATCCGTCGCGAATAATCGCGCATATTTCCGCAACACCAGTGAAGTTTTGTGACTGCCGCGAGCGAATTAAAGCCGCCTCCTTGATAATCCAAATACCGATTGAAACCAAATCGGCGCGAAGAGTATCTGGCAGATCATTTTCGGGATCGACCAGGTCTTGGATGAATGCATTCCATAGCCTTGTCACAAAATCGGCGGCCTCAAATGCTTCTTTGGTCCCGATACCCGCGTCTTCGCCAAGACGCAGAAGATTAATGGCGTACTCCAAAGCGAGCGCTTCGCGGGCTCGGCATTCGCGTGGATCATCATCAAGCTGCTCAGCATAAGAGTATCGATACATCGCCAAACTGTGAGTTATGCCGCCAAATCAAAGGAATTTCACGAGGCTAAGCTGCGAGAGCTGCGCTGTTAGTGAATAAGATGTTTCAATTTGCGTTTGCAAGTCGGTAATTCGCGTGGCGACGTCATAGGTATTTATATTCTCCAGGCTACCGATTTGTGTCGAAAGAATATCGGTCTGAAGAGACATCTGATTGTTGGCGCCAGTGATGTCAGTCTGCGCCATGCCGACGCTTGCTTGCAGATTGATGAGATTAGAAATCGCGGACGAAAGAAGTTTTTGCGCCGTACTTGAAAGTGCCTGATAAGCCGAGGCGCCGAGGTTTTGCGTGCCGAGGTCGGCAGCCATCGTATAGGCTTGGGCAAGCTGTTGAAAAACGGGGTTATTTGCCGTAACGGAAGTAGTTATCGTTTCGGCTTGCGAGATTTGATTGGTCAAGGTTTGATTTGTAGCGGAAGACCAATTGGTTGACCAGTTGGAGCCCTGGAACAGTGAGGGAAACTGAGTATCGAGGAAGTTCTGCATGCTAGCGCCGCTGATCGACGAAACATTGGGATCCGTCTGCGACATGCCAAAGGCCGCGGTGAAAGCGTTATCGACCGCCGCCTTGTTTGCCGCTCCAGCGCTATAATAGTCCGTGATGGGTGCGACAGCTGTGTTTATGCCAGCAAAGATATAGTCGCCACCAAGGGAAGAATTTAAACTCGTGATCAGGCCTTGAAGATCGTTCTGCCCCTGTAATTGAATTGTCGCGGCATTTGAATTGTTGGAATTGCCTTCAAGAAGATCGTTGAGGAGATCTTGCGCCGAGGATTGAAGTGTTTGCAAGATACTTTGTGTCGTACTAAGTCGGGTTGAGGCAGTTTGATTGGTGGTTGTTAAAGTTTGCAGAACAGATGCTTGTGATTGCAGCGAAAGATCCTCGCCCGACGAGGGGCCGAGAGTAAGGCCGAGGTTGGCATAAGTGCCTGTCGACATTTCCGTTTCATAATCGGCAAGTTCTGCCTGGATCTGTGAAACGGATTGCTGCGTGGCTGAGGTAAAGGATTGCGTTGAAATCGGGTAAATCATGCCGGCACGGTAATATTAGATAAATTGGTAACAAGCGTATTGAACATGGAGTCGATTGCCGAAATTAATTTCGCTGTCGCTGAGTAGGAATTCTCAAGATCGAGCATTTTCGACATTTCGGTATCAATATTAACACCGGTCGAATTGGACAAAGCGGTCGTTGCCGTGCTGACCAATGTGCTTTGGTATGTTTGTTGAGAGGAAGCCGTTGAATATTGGTTCTCAAGCCAACCCACCGAGCCCGAAGCGTAGGCGCTGAGCGAAGTGTTTGTCGCAATATCCCCGTCAGCCGCAAATGTCTGTGGCGCGGACAATTGTGTGAGCAGTTGTGACAGCCGAGCCGAATAGCTTGCTTGGCCGGTCGTGTTGTAGACGTAATTGGCGTTCCCTGAAATGCCGCCGTCCCGGAGAAGGAACGGATTGCCACCTTGGCTTGGGTCGACACTGGGATTTATAGTGATCTGACCGGCGAGCCCCGTGGTACTTGTCGGAAGCGCCGTCGCCCCGGGGGTGGTAAACAGCCCCGGCAGGTTCGGGCCGGAACCAGATTGCGGGCTCTCGGCGAATGTCGCAATCAGCGCTCCCGCCATATTATCGAGCTGCGCCTGATAAGTGGTAGCGAGATTATCGCGAAGGTTCGCCAGACCCGCAATATTCCCAGTTGAAATCGGCGTAGACGCCGAGCTGCCGGTGATTGGAACGCCATCAACGTAAACGGCGTTGCCTGTCGTAGAGGGCGTATAGGTGGCGGTCGGAGAGAAGGTGACGGTTCGCGCCGTGCCGCCTTGAAACAGGGTTACACCGCTGTCGGTATAGATGGACATGCCGCCATTCGGGCTTGTCGTCGTCGAAATGCCGATCTGCTGCGCAAGCTGAGTGAGAATTGTATCCCGTGCATCCTGGGCGTCGGTGACATCGGCGCCGGTCGCCATCCCGTTGACGATTTGAGTGTTGACGCTTTGAAATTGAGAAAGAAGAGAGTTGATCGTCTGGACGGAGGTTGCGATGCCGGCGTCTGCTTGCTCGCGCGCGGTATTGATGGTGGCGGTGGCGCTATTGAGGCCTTGTGCCAGCGCCGAAGCCTGCGACACGGCGGCGGTCGCTAGGCTTGAATCGCTTGGCGAGGCTTCAAACGATTGCAGGGCATTGGTGAAATTGCTGAGGAGCGCGGCAGGTGAATTATCGGCCGATCCTGAACTTGAGCTACTGCTCGATATATTACCGATTGTCTGGTTGAGCGTCGAGATGCCGGAGAGCAATGAGGTTTGCGCGGCGTTGGCGGACGTCGCCTGCAGCAAGTTCTGGAACACCGCGAGATTTGTGGCGCGTGTGATGGACGCAACCTGGGAGCCGCCGCCGAGTGCCGTAATGATATTCGCGGTTTTTTCTGAAGAGATCCCCGTGTTGTTGGCGCCGGCAATGTTGCGGGAGAGGACCGATATTTCCGAGCTGACGGTATTTAGCCCAGATTGCGCAATGTTAGAGGCAGTCGAGAGGCTCATCGCAAGAATCTCTGAATTAATTCAATTAATGACCGATGAGATTATTCAACGTGGATAGGAGGTCGGCGGCGGTTTGGAAGACTTTACTGTTGGCGCTATAGGCGCTTTGTGTCGCGACCATGTTCGTGAGTTGGGTGGCAAGATCGACGGTCGAACTTTCGAGCTCGGAGGACTGGATCGTGCCCAGCGAGCCGGTCCCGGCGGTGCCAATCACCAGGCTGCCAGAGTTCGAGTTCGGTTGAAAGACCTCACCCGAGAGGTTTGTGAGATTGTCTGGGCTCGAAACATTGCCGAGCGGGATCTGATAGGCTGGAACTGTTTGCCCATTGGAGTAGACGTAAGACAGGGTGCCATTGGTGGCAATGCTGACGCTCTGCACCTGGCTGGGCGCATTACCGTTCATATTGGCCGTTGAAACCTGGAAACCCGAAGCCAGCTGGGTCATACCGGCGATATTAATGGAAACAGTGTTGCCGCCAGGGATTGCTACGGATAAGGCGGTCGGTGAGGCAGCGGTGAGGCCGCCGGTGGTTGGATCAAAATTCAATGTCTGCGTCGTCAGCGGCGTAGTAGGCGTAGGCGAGGCCGGACTATAGACTTGCACTTCCCATGTGTTAGGGCTGGCTGCAGTGCTTATATTCGAGAAGTTGAGATTCAGCGTGACTGAATTGCCTAAATCATCATAGGCGGTAAGCGATGATGTGCTCGTAGAATTTGTCGCCGAAGGAGCGCCGGCTAACACGGGAGCATTCGAATTGAGGTTCGCCGTAAACGTGCCTGAGGTTGACGGAGTCGCGGAAAGCGCGGTGGCGTTAATATTTACGGGAACGAGTCCGGAGAGGCTCTGGGAAGGGGTACCGGCTCCCGGGGCAAGACTATAGCCCATCAAGGTGTAACCGGCGGCATTGACGAGATTGCCATTACCACTCTCAACAAATGAACCATCACGCGTGAGAAAATCGGCTCCGGCGGAATTTTGCACCAGGAAAAACCCATTCCCTTGAACGGCAAGATCGGTCGGCGACGTGGTGCTGGTTAGGCTGCCCTGCTCGGCGATATTATAGCGAATCGTCGTCGTGACGCCGCCCGCGGTGTAATCGCCCGTTGAACCAAACGAATCGACGAGGTCCTGGAAATTCGTGTTGGCCTCTTTGTAGCCCGTCGTGTTTGAATTCGAGATATTTTCCGATATGGACGCGAGACTATTGGCTTGCGCGGCCATTCCCGAAACACTAGCCGTCATTGCGCTAAAGAGGCCCATGCATGATTCTCCGCTGTGGCAGGCGCAGTAAAACGGCACGAGCTTGCTTGGGGCTGACCTTGTTTTTGCAAGAGTGGCGCCGCATGGCGTCGCAAGGAGCAAAAAGGCTTTCTTATCCAATGCCTTGTGTGAAAGATGCGGGTCGAGCATGAGAGCCGCGCGGGCGCCCAATTTTTGGAGGTCATCATGGCGCCAATGAAAAGTGTGACAGCGGCGCTTCTGATCATTGGCGACGAGATTTTGTCAGGCCGGACGCAGGATCAAAACATCCGCTACATCGGCGGCTATCTTGGCCAGATTGGCATCGAGCTCCGCGAAGCCCGCATCGTGCGGGATGTCACCGAGGATATCGTGGCGGCGGTCAACGGCTTGCGCCAGCGCTTCACCTATCTCTTTACTACCGGCGGCATCGGCCCGACTCATGACGACATCACGGCGGATGCGATCGCTTCGGCCCTGGGCGTCGAGATTTCCGAAGACGAGCGCGCCATCGGGCTGATGCTCGAGAAAATCAAAGCGGAGGATTTGAACGCCGCGCGCCGCCGCATGGCCCGCATTCCGCACGGGGCAAGGCTCGTGCGCAACAAGATCTCGGCGGCGCCCGGGTTTTGGATCGAAAATGTGATTGTGCTTGCCGGCGTACCGGCCATTATGCAATCGATGCTCGACGATGTGGCGCCGCGTCTTCGCGGCAGTGACCTCATGCAGGTCGTTACAATCGCCGCGCATGGCCTGCCGGAGGGCGCCTACGCCACCGAGCTTGGCGGCATCGCGGCCTCGAGGCCAGAGCTTTCGATCGGCTCTTATCCCGCCTACAGAGACGGTGGTTTTGAAAATGAGGTTGTGGTCCGCGGCAAGAATCGGGCAGAGGTAGACGCCACGGCAGCCGCCATCGGCGCATTGATCGAGCGGGTGAAAAGGGACCTTCGTTCTTGAACGCCCGGTACTTGGGCGCGCTTCCCCAGAGCGGTTTCGGAAATCGCCTATGATCGAAAAAGCTTTTCATGTGTCCTGGGATCAGTTTCATCGCGATGCGCGGGCGCTGGCCTGGCGCCTCTCCGGCGAAAAACGCTTTTTGGGCATGGTCGCGGTGACACGAGGCGGACTTGTCCCGGCCGCGATCGTCGCGCGCGAGCTCGACATGCGCGTCATCGATACCTTCTGTGTGGAAAGCTACCGCCACGAAACACAACGCGGCGAAGCCAAGGTTCTAAAAGGCATCCCGGAAGAGACGGCGCGGGGCGGCGGCGAGGGGTTGCTGATCATCGACGATCTTGCCGACACGGGAGCGACCATGAGCCTTATCCGTGCCGTCTTGCCTAAGGCTCATGTGGCGACAATCTACGTCAAGCCGCTGGGACGCTGCCTCGTCGATACTTTCGTCACCGAGGTCTCGCAGGACACTTGGATTTACTTCCCCTGGGATCTTGGCCTCACTTTCCAGGCGCCGATTGGGAAGAAGTAGAAGGGCTTTCACCTGCCAGATCAGAAATATGCAACGACGGCTTAGGGAACACGCTCTTGGCTCTCTTTGCGCTTGTTACGCACGCTGCAAGCTTGGCATTAATTGCAGCTCAGTAGCTAACGAGTACCTCAACGCGAGTACCACTATCCGCGAATGTATGTGATCCTATCGAAGAATAAAATTCTCGGTTCCTCCATTCGTTGGATGCGGCAACCACAAACCTCCTTCACACTTTGCTGTCTCATTGCCGCATTGAGTTGGGGCTTAGGCTAATCAGGTCTCCCAAAACTTACTCGGCAGCATTCTTTTTGAAAGGAACAGATTATGTCGCGAGAAGATCATGAGCATCGCCATCATCATTCACGTGGCCACGGACCGCCCCGCTTCCAGGAAGGGCCCCTGACAACGGCATTGGAGTTGGGTCCGCTCGCGTTCTTGCCGGGTAGCTGGAGAGGTCCCGGCTTTAACGCGATCTGGAGGCCCGACAACAGCCAGCCCCCAGAGAACAGCACGATTCATCGGTTCCTGGAGCTCAACCTGACGACTGACGGCTTCGACTTTCAGGTCATCCCCGGAGTGGTCCCGAACCGCGGCTTCAACAACCAGCCCGATCTTGATCTCTATGGCCTGCATTACCTCCAGCGGGTGAGCGATGCCGATCCGGCGCCGGGCCCGACGGTAAACCCTCCCGGATACTCGCAAACAGCTGGCCAGGCACTGCATATCGAGCCAGGGCTGTTCATGAACGTACCGCCGAGCCAGCAGCCTACAAACGGGACAGGGAACACCCTTGTAAACGAGCCGACCATCGTGCGGATGGGGAGCATCCCACACGGGGTCACGGTGCTCATGCAGGGGCCCAACCCGGGCACTACGCCCACTTCGGGCAAACCGATTATCCCGCCCCTCACTCCCTTCACGGGGTACCCAAGCCTCAATCCCATCCCGTTCCCTGGTCCTTATACTGTTCCTCCTCAACCTCCTCCGGTTCCTCCGGGGCCTAATCCACCGGCCGTCGGAATCCAGCCAATAACCAGCGCTGGCGCACAGCACGTTATCCCGGAGATCAACATCGCCTTGGATACTTTGGCGCCGGGCTCTCAAAGCACCGGTCCGTTCCCGGAGAGTTTCCAGGGCTTCATCGACGATCCCAACTCTGTCTTGCGCGATGCGATCGCCGACCAGGATATCCTTGGCTTCATCGCGATTAATCTCACGACAGACAGCCTATCGTTGACGGGCTTCCCGACGCTCGGCGTTGGTAGCCTGTACGAAACCGTCAGCAATATCCCCTTCCTCGGTGTCGCTACGCGAACTCCGCCTCCGCCCCTCCCTACCCCACCCGCTACGGTAGCTACCGCAGCGATCCCCGTCCCAAATGCCTTCGTCTATTCAGCAAGCGCAACATTCTGGATCGAGTGGGTGCGCATCCCCGGCGAGTATCGACCTCCGTTCCCCATCCCACGGCCCGAGCGCGAAAGGCTAGATCCACTGGTTAGGGCAGTGGAGCCCTTCTGGCCCGAGCGAACATTCTTGCAACTTCAGTACTCCCAGCTCGTGATCCTGATATTCAACAACATCCTCTGGCCCCATGTCACGGTGGCGACGATGACGCTCAGCGCTGGGTAGTTACGAGCGAAGGCGGGGCCGCGGAGACGCGGCTCCCGGGTCCGGCCTCACTGTCGCTCCCGCGACTTTACAAAAACGTCTCAGAGGAAACTTTTTTGTCCGATTTTCCCAAGAAACCTACAAAGAACGCAGCAAAAACTCTTCCCGGCAGCTGTAGGCGCGACACTAAGATATCCTGCGAGGCTCGCGCCGATATTAGCAAAAATCCTCTGCCGGGCCCTCGCTCGGTCCTTGATTCCCAGCCCAATCGGCACATGCTCGCGTGTATGGCCATGCCGCGGGGCATCGCGCACTACTACTGGCTGACGGCCGCGTCGCCCACGGCCTTCGCCTCGAATGCGGCGGCAAAGAGCGCCCGCGTATAGGGGTCTTTGGGGCTCGCCAAGAGGTCCGCCGCCGCGCCTGCTTCAACCACCTTACCGCCCCGCATGACGATAATTTCGCTGGCGAGCGCGCGCACCACCTTGAGGTCATGGCTGATGAAGAGATAGGCGAGGCGCCGGCGGTCTTGCAGAGCGCGCAAGAGGTCGACGATCTGGGCTTGCACCGACATGTCGAGGGCGGAGGTTGGCTCATCGAGCACGACGAGTTTGGGTTCAAGAACAATCGCCCGCGCGATGGCAATGCGCTGCCTCTGCCCACCCGAGAATTCGTGCGGGTAGCGGTCCATGGCGTCGGGATCAAGGCCGGTATCGGCAAGGGCCTCGGCGACAACCTCTCGCCGCTTGGCGGCTGGCATCGACTGATACTGGACGCTGAGGCCTTCGCCGACGATGTCAGCGACAGAGAGGCGCGGCGATAGCGAACCATAAGGATCCTGAAACACAATCTGCATATCGCGCCGTAGCGGCCGCATAGCCTTGAAATTGAGCCGCTCGATCGGCCGGCCGAGGAAAACAATCGCGCCTTTTGAGCGGATAAGGCGCAGGAGAGCAAGGCCAAGCGTCGTCTTGCCCGAGCCGGATTCGCCGACGACGCCGACGGTTTCACCCTCGCGAAGGGCGACGGACACGCCGTCGACCGCCTTGACGTGACCGACGGTGCGGCGAAAAAAGCCTCGCTTGATTGGAAACCAGACGCGGATATCGCTCGCGTCAAGAATGGTCTTGTTGCGCATATTCACGGCGGGCGGTTTGCCTTTTGGCTCGGCGGCAATAAGCATTTGCGTGTAGGGATGGCATGGCGCATCAAAGACCTTCGCCATTTTGCCCGCTTCGACGATTTTGCCTCGCTGCATGACCGCCACCTCATCGGCGATCTTGCGGACGATGCCGAGATCATGCGTGATAAACAGCATCGCCATATTGTGGCGAGCCTGCAGCTCTTTAAGCAGTTCGAGGATTTGCGCTTGCACGGTGACGTCGAGAGCGGTCGTCGGCTCATCGGCGATGAAGAGATCGGGCCGATTGGCGAGCGCCATGGCGATCATGACGCGCTGGCGCTGACCGCCGGAAAGCTGATGCGGATAGGCGTTGAGGCGGCCGCTCGGATCCGCGATGCCGACTTCGCTCAGGAGCTCGACAATGCGGCTTCTGATTTTCTGCGGGTTTCTTGCTCCGTGCAGCTCGAGGATTTCGCCGATTTGTTTCTCAATCGTATGCAAGGGATTGAGCGAGGTCATCGGCTCTTGAAAAACCATCGTGATGTGAGCGCCGCGAATGTCGCGCAGGCGGGCCTCGCGGGCGGCAAGGAGATCCTCGCCCTTGAAAAAAATTTGTCCCTCGACAGCAGCGGAATGGCTTAAAAGACGCACAACCGATAGCGCCGTTACAGATTTTCCCGAGCCGGATTCGCCAACGAGCGCGAGCGTTGAGCCACGCTCGAGTTTGAACGAGATCCCATCAACAGCGGTGACGCCTCTGCCACCCTGCCAGAAACTGACATGAAGGCCGCGTACGTCAAGCAAGGCATCGGCAGTGGGGGGCATCGGTCACCGTGTTAGGGGCGAGGGCAAAGGGGTTTACGTCTTCGAAGCGCCACGCCGGCGCGGAAATGAATTTCGATAATGCTCCGGGCGTTCCTGTCAACGACGGCTTGATGATAGCGCCAAAGAGCTTAGCCGATTCGGGCGGAAGCGTGATGAAGAAAGCGGGAACCGATGGCCGCCCGGGGTGTTTGACGACACCGGAGGAGCGCGCCCGACGGGCCGGTCCTTGACGGCAGCATTTTGTGGAGAGTGACAATGAAGCGAAACACCCTTTTGGCGGCTTTTGCGAGCTGCGGCCTACTCCTTGCGGGCCCGGCCTTCGCCAAGCAAATGTACAGCGAAGGGATCCACGTGAATTCGAAAACCCTGGTCCAAATCCAAAAGAAGCTCAATGAAGAGGGCTTTAATGCTGGACCCGCGAACGGCAAGTGGGGGCCAAAGACAAGAGAAGCCCTCATGGATTTTCAAAAGAAAAATAAACTCGAGGCAACCGGCAAACTTGACCGGCAGACCATGGCGGACCTTGGCATCAGCTGGGTAAATAGCGGCCGGAGCGTCAGTAAGCAGGGCACCAGCAAAAACAATGTCCAGAGCCCGAGCAGCAATCAGAGCACTAATCAGCAAAATAACCCAGCCGGAAGCCACTACTAACGATTATCAATTCCGCCCTGGACTGTGAAAAGCCGGGCAGACGCGCCATTATGGCCTCTTCAAAAAATGTCGTGGAAGATGGGTACCTCCGCGGGTGACGAGATCTGCTCTTCAAGCGGGGCGTCGTGCCGCGATTGCCTCGCTAAGGGCCGAAATATGGCACCTACTGCTTTCTTCACGATCGGCCAATCAACCCGCTACCGGCCTTTAGCGCCCTCCCCCGCGAGGCTGAAGTTAATCTTCTTCTTGATGTCCGCTCCCTCCCACGTTCGCGGACCAATCCGCAATTCAATGCGGACACCTACCCGCCGCCTTGGCTGGGGCGCAAATCGAGTCCCGGCATTAAAAAAGCTCGGCGGGCTGCGCCGACGCCGCCACGATACCGCGCCTTCCCAAGATACTTTTTGGAAGAATGACAGTTTTCGATCATTGCAGATTATCTCCTAGCCAAGGGAGATGAGGTATTTCACATCATGGGACCCGGCGAGACCAATCGGGCGCAGATGACCCCGGCTGCAATCCCCCAATCCGACGGCACGATCATTTATCCGCGCGCGAGCGGCTGAGAAGCACGCATCACCGCAGCGTTTTCCTCGGATCAAAGGCATCGCGCACGGCTTCGCCAATAAAAATGAGCAGCGAGAGCATGAGCGCGATGACAATGAAACCGGTAAGGCCAAGCCATGGCGCGGCGAGATTAGACTTGCCTTGCAAGAGCAGTTCGCCCAGCGAGGGCGAGCCGGGCGGCAAGCCAAAGCCTAAAAAATCAAGCGCGGTCAAAGTCGTAATCGAGGTGTTGAGGACGAAAGGAAGGAACGTCAGAGTCGCCACCATCGCATTTGGCAGTACATGCTTGACGATGATCGCCCGATTGGTGAGCCCTAGCGCCCGGGCGGCATTGACGTATTCGAAATTTCTCGCACGCAGGAATTCGGCGCGTACGACATGCACGAGTCTCACCCAGGAAAACAAGAGAAGGACACCCAAGAGAACAAAGAAACCCGGCACGATGATCGAGGAAATAATAATCAAGAGATAAAGCTCGGGGAGCGAGGACCATATCTCGATGAAGCGCTGAAAAAGCAAATCCGTCCAGCCGCCAAAATAGCCTTGTACGGCGCCAGCGGTGATGCCTATCACCGAAGAGACTGCGGCAAGCGTCAAGCCGAATACAACCGACAGACGGAACCCATAAAGCAGCCGCGCCAGAACATCTCTGCCCTGGTCATCCGTGCCGAGCCAGTTCCACTCAAGATCACGGCACGCGCCATCAGGCTTTTTATAGATGCGCAAGACAGCGGCGCGGCATTGCGCTTCGCTCAGCAGCCAGGTTGGCGGCGAGGGCGCGGGCACGGGCAGCTGGCGGTTGATCGTGCGGTAGGAGTAGCGGACCGGAGGCCATAGCATGAAACCGTGCGCGCTGATCTCATTGGCGATCACTTTATCCCGATAATCCGTGAACGCCAGAAAACCGCCAAACTTTTCTTCAGGATAATCGTGCAGGATTGGGAACAGCACCTCGCCCTTATAGACGACAAGCAGCGGCTTATCATTGGCGATCACTTCGGAAAGCAAAGACGCGCCGAAAAGAAACAGAAAAATCCAAAACGACCAGTAGCCGCGCTTATTGGCCCTAAAATTGGCGAGCCTCCGCTGATTGATGGGGCTGAGGCGCGAAGTTTTTGTTCCTTGCTTTAAAGAGGCGGGCCGGGCTGCGACGCCATTGAGAGGGGCGCTTTGCACCTTCATACCTCGCGTGTCTCGAAATCAATCCGGGGATCGATCCACATATAAGTGAGGTCGGAGAGGAGATTTACGAAAAGCCCAAGCAGGGCAAAAATGTAGAGGTTGGCGAAGACGACCGGGTAATCGCGGTTGACGATCGACTCGAACGAAAGAAGCCCAAGCCCATCCAGCGAAAAAATCGTCTCGATCAGCAAAGAAGCGCCGAAAAACGCGGCAATGAAGGCGCCCGGGAACCCCGAGACGACGATCATCATCGCATTGCGGAACACATGGCCATAAAGGACGCGCCTCTCGCTCAAACCCTTCATCCGCGCCGTCTGCACATATTGTTTGGCGATCTCGTCAAGAAAAGAATTTTTGGTGAGGAATGTCGAGGTGGCGAAGGCGCCAAGGGTCATCGACACCACTGGCAAGGTGACGTGCCAGAAATAATCGGTGATTTTATTGAAGAGCGAGAGCTGCGGCCAATTCTCCGAGGTGAGTCCTCGAAGCGGAAAAATCTGCCAGAAGGAGCCGCCGCAAAAAAGCACAATGAGGAGGATCGCGAAAAGAAAGCTTGGGATCGCATAACCAGTGATGACAACGGCGGAAGACCACACATCAAAGCGCGAGCCATCGCTGACGGCTTTTTTGATGCCGAGCGGAATCGAGATCGCGTAGGAGAGAAGCGTCATCCAAAGGCCGAGCGAAATCGAAACCGGGAGTTTTTCTTTAATGAGCTGCAGAACGGGCACATCGCGGAAGTAAGATCGGCCGAAATCGAAGACCGCATAATTCTTGAGCATGAGGAGAAAGCGCTCATAGGCCGGCTTGTCGAAGCCAAATTGTTTTTCAAGCTCGGCAATGAATTTTGGGTCGAGTCCCTGGGCGCCCCGGTATTTTGAGGAGATGTCACCCGCGCCCGCTGTATTGGTTTCACCGCCGCCGCCGAAATGCGCGGTCGCGCCCGCGTCAAGGCCTTGCAACTGCGCCAGCACGCGTTCGACCGGGCCACCCGGCGCGAATTGCACAACGACGAAATTGATAAAGAGGATTCCCAAAAGTGTTGGAATCATGAAGAGCAGGCGGCGGGCGACATAAGCCAGCATGATGCCCCCTACTACCGCCCACTTAAATGAATGCGCTTGGCTTTTTCCTCATCATGCCACCAGGTCGAAACAACGCCGATCTCATAGCGCGGGCCGCGATCGGGCCGGCCAAACAGATCCCAATAGGCGACGAGATGATTGGGCTTGTTCCACATGGGGACCCAATAATGGCTGGAGCGCAAGATGCGGTCGATGGCACGGCAGATAAAAGTCAGTTCTTCGCGCGTTTCGGCGACGAGCGCTTGCTCGATCAACGCATCAACGGGCTTGCTCATGATGCCGGAGACGTTGCGCGAGCCGGGCAAATTGGCTGCCTCCGACCCGAAGGTCGAGCGCATCCCCTCGCCAGGAGTGAGGCCAAGACCAAAGCGCGAGGTGATCACGTCATAATCGAAATCATCGAGACGCCGCTTATATTGCGCGGCATCGACAACCCGGTAATTTGCCTCGACGCCCAGCAGTTTTAGGTTTTTGATGAATGGCGCGGTATGCGGTTCCAAAGAGTTGTCGAAATCCAGAAACTCGATCTCCAAGGGCTGGCCGTCCGGCAGCGTGAGCTTGGTGCCATCGCGCTTGCAGCCGGCCTCGCTGAAAAGCTTGGCTGCTTGCCGCAGGAGCTCGCGGTCCTGTCCCGATCCGTCCGAGACGGGTGGCACATAAACTTCGCCAAAGACGTTTTCATCGAGCTCGGCGCGGAAGGGCTCCAGCAATTTGAGTTCTTCCGGCGCGGGGCGGCTCTCGGCGGCCATTGGCGAGTTCTGAAAGAAAGACGTCGTGCGCTTATAGACGCCATACATGATGTTGGCGTTTGTCCACTCGAAATCGAAGGCAAGGCCGATCGCTTGCCGGATACGCTTGTCCTTGAATTTTCCCCTTCTTGTGTTGAGGAACCAGCCCTGCGTTCCCAGGGGCGCCTCATCGGGCAAGGTCGCGCGGATCACCCGGCCATCTTTTGCGGCGGCAAAATCATAGCCGGTTGCCCATACGGCGGAGGTAAACTCCTCGCGGAAGGTGAAGACACCGGCCTTGAACGCCTCGAAGGCAACCTTGCGGTCACCAAAATATTCGAAACGGATGCGGTCGAAATTGCCCTGTCCAACGTTGACCGGGAGGTCCTTGCCCCAGTAATCGGGCACGCGTTCGAAGGTGATGTAATGGCCCGTATCGAAGCTGCCGACCTTGTAGGCGCTCGATCCAAGCGGCGGTTCGAGCGTCGTCTCGTCGAATTCTTGTTTTGCGTAGTAATCGGCGGAAAAAATCGGCTGGCCGGCGACGATGAGGGCCGCCTCCCGGCTGTGGTGGGGGGCGAGGCGCACAGTGACAATATCGTCGGCCTCGGCCTCGGCGCTGGCGAGATCGCGCAGCGCCTGGCGAATCGAAGGATGGCCCTTGCTCTTCAAAATATTGAGCGAGAAAGCCACGTCGCGCGCCGTGAGCGGCGACCCATCATGGAACCTCGCCTCCTTACGCAGAAGAAAGCGGTAGGCCGTCTTATCCGCCGAGATGCGGACGGCGCGCGCCACGAGTCCATAGAGCGAATCCGGCTCATCGCCGCTGCCGGTCATCAGAGAATCGAAGATGGCGCTCATGCCGGCGGCGCCATCGCCCTTAAGGATGAAAATGTTGAGCGTGTTGAAGGTCGTGAAATTCTGGTTGCCCGTGGTGGCGCTGAGCTGGAGGGCAATCTCGCCGCCTTTCGGTGCCCGCGGATTGACATAGGCGAATTGCGCGAAGTCGGCGGGCAGCGCGAGATCGCCGAAAATCGACAGGCCATGGGTTTCCACCTCACCCGTGGCGGCGGCTCCAGTGGCCCGGGCGGCGCCGTGGAAGAAGCGCGGCAGGAGGAGCCCGGCGGCAGCCAAGCGCAGCAAGGCGCGGCGAGTCAGCGCATGCGGGATCTTCGTCATCGAGGCCATTTTAAATCTGCCTTGGAAATCGGCGGGTGAAGCGCTGCTAACGGGGCGAGCAAAAAAATGCAAAATTTTTTTAAAATTTTTTGCAAAGGGCGACGGCTGGCGGTCACCACGGATCCCATAAGAGACGCAAAAAGCCGGGCTCCAGCCCGGCTTTTTTTCTTGCAAAGCTTGAGAAGAATTTACTTCTTGCGGCGCGCGGTCAGCTTCGGCGTATGGCCTGCGGGTGTAACCACCTCGGCCGGTTTGACTGGCGCGCCGCTCGCCGCCGCCGGGACCACGGCCGGCAGGCTTAGGCTTTCCTCTATTGCAATCGCTGGACCTCCGCTCGCGACCACCGGAGTGGCTTCTTCGGCGCTCGCGTGCCGAGCCGGTTGCGGCTCAGGCGGCGGCTCGCTGCTCGTGCCATGCTTTGCGTTCTCGGCGGGTTTTGCCGGAAGCGGCGGCGGGTTATCCGACAAAGTGTGCAGATAATCGATAATGTCGGCCCGTTTGGCGGGGTCGCTCTCGCCCGCATAAGTCATTTTGGTGCCCGCCGCGTAGGCCTTCGGATCCCGGAGAAACTGATCAAGATCGGGATAGGTCCATGGGCCGCCCTTCGCCTTGAGCGCGTCGGAATATTGGAAACCCTCGACCGACGCTTTGTTTCGTTCGACGACGCCATAGAGCGGCGGCCCAATCTTGGCGCCCCCGCCCTTCTCAAAACTATGGCAGGATTGGCATGGCTTGGTGTCCGCCTGACCGCGCTTAACGTCGGCCACGGCGAGGCGCTCATCGATGGGCGGGGCCGCAGGCGAAGACGCCGTGGCGGCGGGACCCGCCGCCACCTCTGCCGCGGCGGGCAAGGCGTAACCTGGATGGCCGAGCCGTGGACGCGCAAAAATGACACCGGAGACCACATCGAGGCCCATGGCGAGGAGCAAGGTCCCCAAAATCGCCCCGGTAATTTTGTTCCACTCAAAACTATCCAAGCAAAGCCTCCGCTTAATGTGTGCCGCCACGCCGAGGGCTTAAGGACGGTTCCTTACGCCAGCATGGACAACACCCGCGCAATGATTTGGGGCGACGCAACCTCTATGCCAGAGGCAGATGAAAGGATGCGGCGAGGACCGCGAGTTTTCCGCGCGGCCCATTGCCGCGCCTGGCCTCGGCCACTCAGGGGGATGATCGGCAGGGGCAGCGCAGGACCCAGGGCCGTGCGCCGCGCTAGCCCTATCACCGCATCGGCGAAGCGGGGCAGGATCCCCCGCTAAACGAGACTCACGCCTTCGCGATCCAAAAACCTGGAACCGTCACTGCGTGGACGTCGTGAAGGTCGAGCCCGGTACGCAACCACTGGTGGTGGTTGTATTAATGCAAGTAGAGAATGTCTTCGTGTTCGCCGCCCCCAAGGTATGGCCGTGGACCGCCGCGCCCGCGGCCGGCACGCCCGCGATGGCCGCCGTCGTCCCCACCGCCGTCGCCGCGACAAGGCTGACGAAGGTGAGCACTTTCGTCGCCTCGAAGGAATGGGCGTTGGCCATGAACAGAATGTCGTCGTTGCGCATCTGGAAACGCGTCGCCAGGAAATAGCCGCCCGGATCGCGGAAATCGATCCAGAAGATGACAGGGACGAGCGGACCGCTAAAACGTTTCGGATCGGCGCCGAGCAATTGCGCCACCTCGATCGGCTCCTGCCTATAGAGGAAGACAGCGCCAGGATCGGCCTGGAAATCGGCGAGGCCGCCCGCCTTGGCGACACCTTCCGCTAGATTGAGACGCCAGGCGTCGAAGGTGAAGAGGCCTTGACCGAAGGCGATCGGCGCGCCGCCGGTCGCCCCAAAGGCCATGAATTTTTGCTGCTCTTGATAGACGTAGATGCGATCGCCCGGCTGGATAAAAATGTTGTTCTTCGGGTTCATGACGAGGTTCTCGAATGGCACGGTGGCCCGCTTGCCATGGCGCTCGAGCATGACCCAGCTCTCATAACCGGGGCCGGAGATGCCGCCGGCGCGGGTAATCGCGTCAAGCACGCGGTCTCCCGCCCCTGGGAACGGCACGGCGAAGCGCAAGGGCGTCGTCACCGAGCCGACGACACTGATCAAGGATGTGCGTTGTTGCGACAGGGAAACGACGACCTGCGGCTCGATGGCGCGGTTCTTGATCTTATTGATAATGTCGTCTTGGATTTGGACGTTATCGCGGCCGGCGGCCTTGACCTGACCAGCGTAGGGAAAGGTAATATATCCATTATTATCGACGATTTGGTCTGGCAGAGCGACGTAATTGCCGGGACGCACGCCGGCTTCAAGCGGGATAAAGAGGCCTCCGGCCGCTGCTTCGAACACGGTGATGGAAACGACGTCGCCGATTCCGAAGACGATTTTGGATGGCGGCTTGTGATCGGTGAAGGCGCCGGCAAGGCCCTGCGGCTCGTGATTGGCAAGGATTTCGATGGTCTCGGGAGAAAGTTTGACGAGCTGATAGGGGGCGACGGCGGACTCGCCGGATTTGATCGCCTCCGATGTCGGGCCAGCGACTGGGAACCCGCTAAAGAAAGAGCACCCGCCAGCGCTAAGCGTTGCGAGGATGGCCAAAGACAACAACCCAATACGCGAGCCCGTCATGAGAGTCCCCTGCAAACCCTTCGCCTTCGTAAAAATGTTCAGTTGACAGGTAACAAAAAACCTGAGGTGAAGCCAGAAAAGCCTGGCCGTTTCCGCCGTTGCCGAACTTACTATTTGGAAAACTGTAGCAAAATTAACACGAACTTCGCGAATGCGGCGATAACAAGGTTAACTGGGCGAGCCGGGGCTTTTTCCGCTGCCGCAATTAGCCAGCGGCGTCATCCGAGGCCGACAGCTAGCGAGGAGAGATGGCGTCAGACGCTGCTCCGGCCATCTGGCGGCTCCACGCCCGCGACGGCCGGGCTCGCCCCTAGTTCAGCCAAGGCAGCGAATGGAATACGGTCATTGGTCGTCTCCTTTCGGGGGCCAGGGTTCGCGTGCGTCCTCCTCATGGAGGAGTTGTTCGAGCATATCCAGACGATCAGTCCAGAAGCGATTGTAGAAGCTCAACCACTGGTGGGCAGTAGCGAGCGGCGCGGGGTTCCAAGCGGCAGAGGTGCGTGCGGCCACGTACCTCGCGATGGATCAGCCCGGCCCTCTCCAGCGCCTTGATATGCTTCGAAGCGGCCGCGAGTGACATCGCATGGGGTTCCGCGAGCTGGCTCACCGTTCGTTCGCCGCCGGCGAGGTCACAAAGCATCCTTCGGCGCGTGGCATCGCCGAGTGCGTGAAAAACCGAATCCAGGTCGGGCGCTGCTAATTCAACCATATGGTTAAATGTAATCCCTGCATCTGGAAAGTCAACCGATCGGTTAAATGAGCAAGAGCCGCATCGTGCGACAGGGTCGCCAGCAGCTGGATACTGATCGTGACGCGGTTTCAATCCTTCTTTGCCGCATGCTACAATGCGCCAAATGAGCAGTATCCTATCCGGAGGAGCGGAGGCGGAAGCGGCGCCTGATCGGCGCGCCAGTCAAATCGTGCCCGCGCTTGGCGGGCGCTCGATTGTTCTCGTTGGTCTCATGGGATCTGGCAAGACATCGACGGGCCGCCGTCTCGCCAAGCAGATCGGCCTCGATTTCGTAGACGCCGATGCCGAAATCGAGGCTGCGGCGGGCATGTCAATCACCGACATGTTTGCCGAGCATGGGGAGGCCTATTTCCGTGAGGGCGAACGCCGCGTCATGGCGCGTCTTCTCAGCGAGGGACCGCGGGTTATCGCAACGGGCGGCGGCGCCTTCATGAATGAAGAAACCAGGGCGAATATCGCAAGATCCGCGATCTCGATCTGGCTGAAAGCCGATTTGGACGTATTGTGGCGCCGGGTCCGCAAGCGCTCAAACCGCCCACTGCTGCAAACCGGCAATCCCGAGGCGACCCTCAAAGTGCTCATAGAGCGGCGCTACCCCATTTACGCTCAAGCCGACATTACCGTTGTATCCCGGGACGGTCCGCATGAGGCCGCCGTTGAAGAGGCGATCGAACGTCTCATATTTTTCCTGCGCTTCTCGCCCGACCCCCCGATCCTCCAACGCCTTCGCGAGGCGTCCGGATCGAGCGGCGAGAGCGGCGCGCCCCCCCGGGAACATGCCTGCGTCCGCGTCGAACTCGGGCCGCGCAGTTACGCCATACGTATCGGGAAGGGCCTCCTCGCCGGCCTTGGCAACCACCTCGTCGATCTGGCGCCGCGCGCCGCCTGCGCCATTGTCACGGACGAAAACGTCGCCCGTCTTCACCTTGCCGCCGTCGAGCGCGCATTGAGCCAGCATTTTATCCGTTATTTTTCGGTCATTGTGCCGCCAGGAGAAAGCTCGAAGTCTTTCGAAGAATATGCAAGGGTCTCTAATGCCTTAATCGGCGCCAAGCTGGAGCGAGGCGACGTGGTTATCGCTCTTGGCGGAGGGGTCATTGGCGATCTCGCCGGCTTCGTCGCGGCTACGTTGCGACGTGGAACGCCGTTGATACAAGTTCCGACGACGCTTCTCGCCCAAGTCGATTCCTCCGTGGGGGGTAAAACCGGGATCAACTCACCACACGGGAAAAATTTGGTGGGCGCGTTCCACCAGCCCTGCCTGGTTCTGGCCGATATCGACACCTTAAGCACGTTGCCCTCACGCGAGTTTCGCGCCGGCTACGCCGAAGTCGTCAAATATGGCCTTATTGGCGATGCCGCATTTTTCGATTGGCTTCAACGCCACTGGCGCGCGGTATTCGAGGACGGCGCCGAGCGCGCCTACGCCATCGCCAAGAGTTGCCAAGCGAAAGCGGCTATTGTCGCGCACGACGAGCATGAATTCGGCGACCGCGCGCTTTTAAACCTCGGCCATACTTTTGGCCATGCCTTGGAGCGCCTCACCGGCTATGATGGATCCCGACTCGTGCATGGAGAGGCGGTGGCGATTGGCATGGCTTGCGCTTTCCGCTTCTCGGCCCGGCAAGGATACTGCAGCGGCGAGAACCCTGCCAAGGTAGAAGCGCATTTGAGGGAAGTCGGGCTGCCGGCAAGATTCTCCGATATTCCCTCTTTCCAGGCGCCGCCGGCAGAAATCCTAGAAGCCATGTATCAAGATAAAAAGGTCAAGCATGGCTATCTCACTTTCATTCTCGCCCGGGCGATTGGCGATTGTTTTATTGGAAAAGCTGTTGAACCTCAGGAGATTCTCAGCTTTCTGCGGAGCGAAGTGAGTTCTGGGTAAGAAGTGAGTACGGGATCATAAAAATGCACGGCGGGGTTGCCGAGGTCTCGCTGACCGATATTTGGCTCACGGCGGCAATGATTCTCTTCTGCGTCGCCTTATCCGCCTTTTTCGCGGCATCCGAGACCGCGCTGACGGCAGCCTCCCGCGCCCGCATGCATGGTTTGGAAAAAAGTGGCGACCATCGCGCGGCGCTCGTCAATAAGCTGCTCGCCAGCCGGGAGCGGCTCATCGGCACCACACTCCTGGGCAATACACTCGTCAATATCGCCGCTTCCGCCTTCACCACGGGCCTTCTTATCACTCTCGTCGGCGAGCGCGGCGCGCTCTATGCCACTGGGCTCATGACCGTCATCCTGCTCGTTTTCGCCGAAGTGATGCCGAAAACGATAGCGCTCAGTTATCCGGACCGGACATCGCTGCTGGCGGCCCGAGCGATGGCCTTTTTTGTTAATATATTCGCCCCCGCCGTCTTAGGGGTTGAGGTCTTCGTACGCTGCATGCTCAAGCTCTTCGGCGTCGACACAAGCCGCCGGCATTCCCTTTTGCCGGTCCATGAAGAACTCAAAAGCACCGTGGACCTTTACCATCGCGAAGGCAGCGTTGCGCGCTCCGATAAGGAGATGTTCGGAGGGCTCTTGGATCTGCGTGAGCTCGCAGTTTCTGATGTCATGGTTCACCGGACGAAAATGCTCGTCCTCAACGCGGATTTGCCCCCGGAAGAGCTCATCCGCGAAGCGGTCGCCGCCCCCTACTCACGGTTGCCGCTGTGGCGTGGCGAACCCGAAAATATCATCGGCGTTCTCCATACCCGCGATCTGTTGCGCGTCCTCGGCGGCGGCGACGATGGCACATTCAAGGTTGATGATATTTCGCTCGCCCCTTGGTTCGTGCCGGAAACCACCCCCCTCCAGGAGCAGCTTCAAGCCTTCCTCAAACGCAAAACCCATGTTGCGCTTGTCGTCGATGAATATGGCGTCGTCATGGGCCTTGTCACGCTCGAGGATATCATCGAGGAGATTGTCGGCGATATCAGCGACGAGCATGACATTGTTGTGCAGGGTGTCCGGATGCTTCCGGACGGGTCCGCCATTGTCGACGGCTCGGTCCCCATTCGCGATCTCAACCGAGTCATGGCCTGGGATCTCCCGGACGAGGAAGCAACCACCATAGCCGGTCTCGTCATCAACGAGGCGCGCACCATACCGGAATCTGGCCAAACCTTCACCTTTCATAATTTCCGCTTCGAAGTCCTGCGCAAGACGCGCAACCGCATCACCTCCCTTAAGGTCATGCCGGCAGGACCTGCGGGTGTTAGCGCGTCGGGGGTTTAGCCGCCCGCCTCCGGGCCGTCAGGTGCGACTGAAAAGAGTTTGGCCATTTCGCGCTGAAAAGCGCCCTCGCTGCCCGCGACCAAAAGCCCGGCGTTTTGCGCGATCGCATCCATAAGCGGAGCGATCCAGCAAACGTCCGCTTTGCTGAAGTCATTCAAAACATAATCATGCACGAGAGCTTTGTCGCCGGGATGGCCGATACCGATCCGCACCCGGCGGTAATCATTGCCAATATGGGCCGTGATGGACTTGAGGCCATTATGGCCCGCGTTGCCGCCGCCCCTCTTCACCCTTATCCTGCCCGGAGGCAAGTCGAGCTCATCGTGAAAAACAATGATCTGAGAAGGCAGAATTTTGAGGTAGCGCGCGGCCTCGCCAACGGCGCGTCCGGATTCGTTCATGTAGGTCTGCGGCTTGAGCAGCAAGACTCTCTCATTCGAGAGAAAGATTTCGCTGATTGAAGCTTGAAAGCGGGCTTTGAATGCGAACGGATGATAGGCATGCGCGATGGCATCGATCGCCATGAAACCGATATTGTGACGGTTGCTGGCGAAAGCCTTCCCGGGGTTGCCGAGGCCGGTGAAGAGAAACATCAGGCCTCGCCAGCTTCAAAAGAGGCGCGAATACGCGCTTGCCACTAGTGCTACTTTTTCGCCTTTGGCGCTGCCGCCTTGGCCGCGGGCGCCGCGGGCGCGGCGGGTGTGGGCGTGGCTGCCGGCGCAGCCGCCGCCGGCGCGGGTTCTTCAGCGGCAACCGTTGGCGGCGTGATCGTCGCGATCGTGAAATCGCGTTCGCGCTGCGTCGGCTTGCAGCCTTCCGGCAAGGAGAGATCGGTGATATGCACGGACTCGGCGATTTGCAGATTGCCGATGTCGGCAACGACGGCTTCCGGAATGGCGTCGGCGGGAACCCGCATCTCAATCGCGTGCCTGACAATGTTCAACGTGCCGCCACGCTTGATTCCCGGGCAGACCTCTTGATTGATGAAATGGACGGGCACTTGCACCTTCAAGCTCGCGCCTGCCTTGAGCCGCAGGAAATCGACATGCAGCGGCTTATCCTTAATTGGGTCCAGCTGGTAATCGCGGGGAATGACGCGCTGCTTGGCGCCATCGACGTCGATCTCGAAAATCGTCGTCAAAAAATGTCCTGCGTAAATGAGCTTGTCGAGTTCGCGATAATCGAGCGCGACGGGTTCGGCGGCATCACTGCCGCCATAAATGACGCCTGGAATGCGGCCCTCACGGCGAACACTGCGGGCGGCCCCCTTGCCTGTCCCCTTGCGTGCCGTGGCCTCGAGCGTTTTCACCTCGGCCATTGAGCGATCCTTTGATGAGTGAAAGATTACTGCGCGCCCACGCCTCCAGGGGTGCCGGAAGGGACGCGCGCGGCTTATAGCCGCCGCCGCGCGCCCGCGCAACTTTGAGGCGGCGCTTGCCTGGGGGCGCGCCGGATGGGCATAGGCAATAGGATAATGAAGCATAAGTTCCAATGGCCGCTTTTGTAACCGCCGCTTTTGCCCATTTGCGAAGGCTGGTCCGGCGCAATGAAGCCCTTTTCATCGCCCTTGCCGCAACAGCTGGCGCGCTTGGCGGAGCGGGCGCCGTATTTCTTTCCAGCAGCGCCGCACTCTTCCATTTCGTATTATTCGGCCACCCACAACTTAGTGACCTCATCGCGCTCGATGAGAAGGCGCAAGTTTCGATCCCTTGCCTTGGTGGTCTCATCCTCGGCCTCTCGGGTATCTATCTCCAAAAATGGATGACGCCGCGGCCTGTCGACCCCATCGAGGCGAATGCCCTTCAAGGCGGCAGGATGTCGCTCAAGGATAGCCTTCTCGTCGCCGCGCAGACGGTGGTATCGAACGGCTTTGGCGCATCGGTCGGGCTAGAGGCCGCCTATACCCAGCTCGGTTCCGGCATGGCGTCTTCAGTCGGCCGCGCCTTCCGTCTAAGGCGCGGGGATCTGCGAACTTTGGTTGCGTGCGGGTCGGCTGGAGCGATCGCGGCTGCTTTCGGCGCTCCCTTAACCGGGGCGTTCTATGCTTTTGAACTGATTTTGGGAAATTATACGCCCTTCGTGCTTGCGCCCGTTGGCGCGGCGGCAGTCAGCGGCGTTCTCGTTTCGAAAGCATTTGGCGGGGCCGGCCAATTCATGAGCCAGATTCCCATCAGCGCGGCGCTATCGAAGAGCGATATGACGCTCTTACTGTTGCTTGGACTAATTTGCGCGCTTTTTGGCATTCTCGTGATGCGCGCCGTCGCATCGATCGAGAGAGTCTGCGAGCGCCTGCGGCTCCCCCGCGCAATCCAGCCCGCAGTCGGCGGCCTCATTGTGGGTCTTCTCGCGCTGGCGGCGCCGCAGGTGCTATCATCCGGTCACGCCGGTCTTCTTGAACTTTTTGAAGATAATAGGATCCCCTTAAATATTCTTCTATTGACCCTTCTATTGAAGACTGCGGCGTCTGTCGTCTCCCTCGGCACCGGCTTTCGCGGCGGTCTTTTCTTTGCCTCGCTCTTCATCGGCGCCATGATCGGGCGCGCTTTCTTCCTCGGCGTTGGCTATTTCAACGCACCCCTCGCGCCAGACATCGATGTTTGCACCCTGGTTGGAATGGCGGCGCTCGCTGTCGCCATCATTGGCACGCCCATGGCAATGAGTTTTCTGGCACTCGAAACAACAGGTAGTTTCCCGCTCAGCCTTGTCATGCTTGCTGTCACCAGCATTGTCTCGATCATTGTCAGACGCGCATTTGGCTATTCATTCGCAACGTGGCGCTTTCACCTTCGCGGCGAAACCATCCGCAGCGCGCAGGATATCGGCTGGATGCGCGACCTCACCACGGGAAAACTGATGCGCGCGGATGTGCCGAAGGCGCCTCTCGACATGAGGATTTCCACATTCATGGAGGAATTCCCAGCGCGCTCGACCAACCAATGGGTCGCCGTCATCGGTCCAACTGGCAGCTATGCGGGACTGGTGTTCGTGCCTGATATTCACCTCGCTGGCGCCAAGGGGGATCCCGCCTCGGCAAGTCTCGGCAAGCTGGTGCGCCTTCCAGATATTTTCTTGACGCCGGACATGGATGTGAAACTCTCCGTCGAGCGTTTCGAGCAAAGCGAAAGCGAGGCGCTCGCCGTGGTCGATAACGCCAAGGACCGCCACGTTATCGGTTTATTGACCGAGGCCCATGTCTTGCGGCGTTATACGGATGAACTCGACCGGGCGCGCCTTGAACTTGCCGGCGAAGGCTGAAGCGAGACAACCTAAGCAACCGGTTGCACGCGCTAAACGTCAAAGCTCCCGGCCGCCAATTTCCGCCTCAAGACTGTTGATCCGTTTTTGCACATCCGCCTCGAGCGGATAGATGCTTAAAATTTTTTTCCAAATCTCGAGCGCGCGCTCGTCGAGCCCGGCCGCCTCTAGGATCGCCGCCATGCCCGCCAATGCGCCGAAATGACGGGGCTCTAGTTTGATGGCACGGCTGATATCGGCCATCGCCCCATCGAAATCGCCGGTCGAATAGCGCACTCTCGCCCGTTGATTCCACGCTTCGGCCCAATAGGGCTCGATGGCGGTGACCTTATCGAGCAGGGACAAAGCCAAGGCGCGCTGACCGGCTTGCTCGGCACTCTCCACCCGCTTCATCAGAAGGGCCGCCGTTGGCGAATAGGTTTGCAGCCAAAGCTGCTCGATTGATTCTGCAACGCGCCGCGCGTCGTCCGGGCTGTCCGCCAGCCGAAGCTCTTTGAAGAGGGCATCCAGGGTCTGAGCTCGCGCCTGTTCTGGCGCCAATTTTGCCGCAGGCGCTGGCGAAGCCCCCAAGGAGGGTGCCGCTGGCGCAACCGCCTCCCCATCTCTGGCTGCCGCCGCTTGGGCAACAAGATATAAGCCGAAGCCGAAAAAGATAGCCCGAGAGTAAAAAACCGGCATTGAAGCGCCTCCTAGCTCCGCCTGCGCCGGGTCTCAACCCTGCCTAGCTTTATAGCGCTTCTGGGTCTTATTGATAATATAGACTCGCCCTTTGCGGCGGACGAGCCGGTTGTCGCGGTGGCGCGTCCGCAGCGATTTTAAAGAGTTGCGAACCTTCATGAAGAGATCCCAAAAAACAACCGGCCTTGGCGGCCGGTACTTGAATAATGGTCTATGCCCTATTCAAACCAAGCGATCAACTTAAAACAGTGCCAAACTCGGCGGCTTGCCATTCTTCGGCCGAACTTGCGGGCATAGTATCCGCGTTGATGCCCCGCAGGCATCGCTTGTGTGCATGCTGAAACGCATTTCCTCACTCCTTCTACCCGCAGCCGCGTTCATGGTTGCCTTAAACGGAAGCGCCGCGGCGCATCCGCACGTGTGGGTCACGGCGCGCGCCGAGGTTGTTTTTAATGGCGCGGGCGAGATCGCGGCGATCCGTAACGACTGGACTTTTGACGAGATGTACTCCGCCTTCGTGACCGAGGGCCAGGGGAGCCCAGAGCAGTTACTGACAAAGGAAGAGCTCGCGCCGCTTGCCAAGACCAACGTCGAATCCCTGGAAGAATTTGGATATTTTACCTATGCGAAAGCGGGAGGCCAAAACCTCGAATTTTCAGCGCCGGTAGATTATTCGCTCGAAGAGCGCGAGGATAAGCACGTTGTCCTCCGCTTCACGCTGCCGCTGAAGACATCAGCAAGCGCCGCCAAAGCATTTTCATTCCAGATCTATGACCCTACTTATTTTGTCGCGTTTGAGATGGAAAAAGACACGCCAGTAACCCTGGTGAGCGCCCCAAGGGGCTGCTCCGCCAATGTCTTGGGGTCGAAACCCTTGGCAGCGGAGGAGAGCAAAAAACTCTCGGAAGCTTTTTTCAGCGGCCTGTCGCCCGGCACCGATTTCGGTGTAAAATTAGCGAGCCGCATCATCATCGCTTGCCCATAATGAAAACCACGCGAGGCCTTTTTGAATCGCCAGCTTATCTTGATTTTTTACGCGGTCATCACCCTCGCGTTTTTGCCTGCGCTTGGTTTTGCTCAGGGTGCCCATCACCCGTTTGCGGTGGGGGCGACCGAGGGCGCGGTTGGCGCTGCCAATGTCACGGGAATCGGCGGTTGGATCCTGGCGCAGGAATCAGGTTTTTTCCGCATGCTCAGCGGTGCCTTGCGCGCTGCCAAGGAAAGCGGCGCGGCGGCCTTCGGGCTCATCGCTCTGAGCCTTGGCTATGGCATTTTCCACGCCGCGGGTCCAGGGCATGGGAAGGCGGTCATCGCATCCTATATGCTGGCTAATGAACAAGCTCTGCGCCGGGGTCTTCTCATCGCCTTGGGGGCAGCTTTCCTGCAAGGCGCAAGCGCTGTTTTGATCGTCGGCCTTGGCGCCTTTGTCTTCCAGACGGCAGCGGCGCGGATGACGCAGGCGGCGCAGGTAATCGAACTCGTCAGCTATACCGGCATCGCTGTCCTTGGTATCTATCTTGTTTACGTCAAAGGAAGGGCCCTCATGGCAGCCGGCGCCAAGCCCTACTTTGCCCCTCATAGGGAGGTAGCTGGCACCGCGACGCACGGCCATCGCCATGAGGGATGCACACGCGCACTTGACCACGATACTTGCTGCGGCCACGCGCACATCCCTCAACCAGACGCGCTAATAGCTCATTTTTCTTGGAAAACAGCTCTTCTAACGATTGTCGCCGCCGGGGCACGCCCTTGCTCCGGCGCGATCTTGGTTCTCGTATTTGCATTAGCACAGGGGATTTTTAAGGCGGGTATTCTCGCCGTCGTGGCGATCTCCCTTGGCACCGCAATTACAACATCAGTGTTGGCGGGCGCCGCTGTTTACGCCAAGACCGCGGTAGTGAAATACTCCAAAGCAAGCTCACATGGGGCCGTTTTGGCAGGCCGCGTTTTCGAGTTCGGCGCCGCTCTCGTGGTCTTCGGACTCGGACTTACCCTGCTCCTGGCGGTGGTCGCCGGCACAGGCGCGGCGGCCTGAATCCAAGCCGCTTCTGCGTGCCTAGGCAGCTTCCCGCAGATGCTTCGAGACAAGCTCTTGCAGCCCAAGCAAGTCTCGCGCGAAGATGCGGATGCCCTCGGAGAGTTTTTCCGTCGCCATGGCATCTTCATTGAGCATATAGCGGAAAGTCTTTTCGTCGAGCGATAATTTTGCACTCGGCGGCTCTTTGATGTTATTCGGATCGAGCTGACGCGGGAGTTCGCCTCTATCGGCAGCCAGCTCTTCCAAAAGTTGCGGCGATATAGTGAGCCGGTCACATCCCGCGAGCGCCTCGATCTCCCCCTTGCTGCGGAAGGACGCGCCCATCACGATCGTCTTGATGTTGTGAGTCTTATAGTAATTGTAGATTTGCCGGACAGATTGCACACCGGGATCGTCCTCTGGAGTGTAAGTCTTTCCCTCTGCCTTCGTGTACCAATCAAGGATTCGCCCAACGAAGGGCGAAATCAAAAACGCCCTTGCATCGGCGCAGGCAGCGGCTTGCGTCAGCGAAAAGACGAGGGTCATGTTGCAATCAATACCTTCGCGCTGAAGAATTTCGGCGGCGCGAATACCCTCCCAAGTCGCTGCAACTTTGATCAATATGCGTTCACGGCCGACGCCAAGCTTCTCATATTCGGATATGAAATGGCGAGCCTTGGCGATCGTTCCCTCGGTGTCGAAAGACAGATCGGCATTAACCTCCGTTGACACGCGGCCGGGGACGATCTTGGCAAGTTCGCAGCCAAATCTTAAAGTCAGATGCTCGGCAACTTTGCTCGTTAAATGGTTGCGATCACGGCCCCAGATAATGGTTTCCCTCAAAATAGGCTCATAGGAAGGCATTCTCGCAGCTTTGAGAATAAGCGAGGGATTGGTCGTTGCATCGACCGCGCCGAGGCGGCGGATGGCGTCGATATCGCCAGTATCGGCGACAACGGTGGTCATTTTTCTGAGCTGATCGAGTTTTGAGGGCATGGTCTTTACCGTTAGTGAAGCAGTTTAATCGGTGAATGGCACGTACCGCCTAGCATACATTCATTGGATGAGGCGAGATAATGCTCGGCCAACCTTGGAATGAAGTTCCTTGGCATCGACGGTGCCTTCATGATTGGCGTCCGCGGCATTAAAGTACTTTTCCGTGAGGGCGAGATATTCGTCTCTAGATACGGTGCCATCACTATCCCCGTCAGCGACCGCAAATTCACCCTTAGCGAGCCGTGACTTGGCTTCTTTCCAATCGAGAGTGCCGTCGCCGTCTTTATCGAGTTTTGCGAAAGCAGCGCTTGCCGCAGCTTTTGCTTCCGCAAGATCGATCGTACCATTGTGGTCTTTATCCGCCGCCATGGCGGGCGGCGTAGCCGCGAAAGAAGACTTGCTAGCAATCACGCCAGGAAAGATCGCCGCGCAAAAAACGAAGGTTAAGAATGCCTCGCCTTTAGTGAACTGAGTGCTCATGAGCTTCACCTTGCGTAGCTGCCGCAAAGAATATCGAATCACAAATGGCGCGTCTCCAAGGAATTTCCAGACATATGCCGCAGCTGGCGAAGGCCGAAACTGAAAAAAGCGTCAGCTCGGCCTTACGCGACGAAAAATTTTCTTGATAAAATAATCGACGGAGAAAACACCGGCGCCCCGCGCCATGACGACGAGAAAGCAGGTCGCCCATACCCCCTGTTCGGGCCAAGCATCGGGGTAGACGAAAATCTGGATGACGGCGGTCATAAAGAGAAGGGCGAAAGCAGAGAAGCGGCTGGCGAGCCCAATGACGAGCAAAATGGGAAACAGATGCTCGAACACCGCGGCGATCTCGGCGCCGAGCTTGGGATCGATGAAAGGAAGCTTGTACTCATCCTGGAAGAGAGCAATGGCCGATTCCTTCAAGTGCCACCCTTCGACCTTCGTCTGGCCGGACCGCCAAAAGACCGCGGCCGGAAAGAAGCGAGCGGCGAGGGAAATCAGCGATTGGGGAAATCGGTCGAGAAGCGCGAAAAAGTCCAGCAGCAATTCGGCGAAACCTCGCCTGGTTCCCGCATTCGGGCCGCGCCTTCTCATAAAATCAAGCCTCCAATGGCAGGGATGTGATGCCGATTGCGAGCCCCGAGAAAAGCATGGCAAGGCTGGCGGCAAGGTCGAATTTCTCGTCGCACGCGGCGGCCGAGGCCACAGAGGCGCCAAGGAGTTCTCCCTTGGCAAGGCGCTGCAAAAAAACACTTTCGCCGGGAGACAAGCGGCGCACTTCGACATTCATTGCCGGCCGTGAGACGAGTGCATCCTCGCCGCGCCAATCCTCAATGGGGGCGAGATCCAACTCGCCGGAATTCATGGCCCAGATTGTCACAATCGGGTAACTTGAGGCGACGATTTCAAACGAGGGGTGAAAGCTAAAGCGGCTTAGCGCCAAAGCTTTGGGGCGGAGATCGCGCAGAGCAGAAAGCGCGAGGGGTTCCGCATCGCCGGCATGATATGCGCATGTGCGGGCCGCTTCGAGGCGGGCCACATCGGCGAGATAAGGTATTTCTTTTGCCGGCTCAAAACCAGCGAGGAATTGCGGGAATTCCTCGCCGTAAAACGCCATAAGAGGCAAGCGCGGCGGCTGCGCGCTGGCAAATACTCCAGCTGCCGCCTTGAAAAATTCCTCGCCAACGATTTTCCGGGTTGCCGGAAACCGCGCTTCGAGCGCGCCGATCAGGCCGCTCATCACATTGTTGCGATAAACCGAAAAACGCGCGCGCGGCTCATTCGAATTATAGGCGATGACACCGCTTGGAAGAGAGCCGCCTTCGGCGCGGAGCGCATCAGCAAAGGCGGCAAAAGGCGTTTCGCCATCCATGGGCGGCTCGCTCATGCCGCAGCCGATGCGTTGTGGGCGCATCTTACTGCCCTGTCCAGCCGCTCCTGGGCCGCACGAGCCTCGGAAAGAAGCACATCCCACGCCGGTATTTCATTATCCCATTCGATCAGCGCCGGCAGCGGTCCAGCCTGCGCGATCACCTCGTCAAAAAGTGTTAAAACATCAGCGCAAACACCCGATTGGTGCGCATCTATCAAGAGTAGATCGCCTTGATCATCCTTACTCTCGAAATGCCCGGCGAGGTGAATCTCGCCAACGGCGTCGAGGGGGAAGCCGGCGAGATAAGCAGCCGCGTCAAAATTATGATTGCGCGAGGAAATAAAAACATTGTTGAGGTCGAGTAGAAGGCCGCAGCCGGTCGCCTTGGCAATCTCGCGTAAAAACTCCGTCTCGGGGATTTGAGATTGGGCAAAGCGAATATAGGTCGCGGGATTTTCCAGAAGCAAGCGCTGCCCGAGCACCGTTTGCGCTTCGTCAACATGCGCTATTACGATGCGAAGGCTCGCTTCGTCATAAGGTATGGGAAGGAGATCGTTGAAAAAAAAGCCGTCATGCCCAGACCAGGCGAGATGCTCTGAAAAACTCTCTGGCTCGTAAAGGTCAAGTAACCGCTTGAGGCGCGCGAGGTGTTCTCGGTCGAGCGCGGCGGGCGAGCCAATATTTAGTCCAACGCCATGGATGGAAAGGGCATAGTTTTCCCGTAAGAAGCGCAGCTGCGCGTGTGCAGGGCCGCCTTTCCCCATATAGTTTTCGGCGTGGATCTCGAAAAAACCAACCGGTTGCGGAGCGGCGGAAATGGCGCTGAAATGGTGCGGTTTGAAACCGACCCCGGCGCTTGCGGGCAGTCTGGAAGTTATCATCGCTATTCCCGTTTTGAGGTTGTGGGGGGACTGCCAAAGAGCAGCCCCCGCAGACATCTCTTATCTTACTAAGACTTACTTGGTTTCAGGCTTCCCATGCCCTTTGGCGTCTTCATCGTTTCGCACGTTCCCTTCGGAACATATATCCAAGCTCCCGGGTCGTAGTCGGCTTTTGACGTCCCAGCACAGCTCATGCCAGCGGTAGCCGACGCGCAGTCGTTCTTTCCCGCCAATGCGACTCCATAACATTTCTCCTTGCCAGGCTTTGGCCCCCCCATTTCCTCTTGCGCGGAAGCAGGAACCGCAAGAAGCGCGACCGCGGCGGCAATCGTGGCAGCGGAAATCTCTGTTTTGTTGGACTTGGACATTGAGCGTTCCTTATAAGGGTTATGCGTTGCTGTCGGATGAATCGCCTTGAACCGAGCGACCCCTCCTCTTTACTTTTTTTTCTACGTTTCGGCGAGCGCCGCCGTTACATCTGCGTCAATTGCATCGCCATGACAAAAATGTGATGGCGAAATTGCTCGAAACGGTAACGGGTCGACCGCATGGTCCGAACCAGGGAAGTGGTGGCCTAGTGCGCGCCCGCGACAGAGAAAAACAGTGGGCCCTTCTCATGCGCGCGAGCATGGCTGGCGATGTTGACGCGTACCGGACGCTACTGCGCCAGCTCGCGCCGATGCTGCGTGCCGTCGCGCGGCGGGGGTTGGCTCCGGCCGGCATGGCGGATACGGATGCCGAGGATGTCGTGCAGGAAACGCTGCTGGCCATACACCTTAAGCGGCAGACCTGGGATCAAAATGCTCCATTCGGACCGTGGCTTCGCGCCATTGCCCGCCACAAGATCATCGATGCCTTGCGGCGGCGCGGCCGCCGTGCCACCGTTTTGCTCGATGATTTTCCGGATCTTCTGATGGATTCGAGCCCGGCGCCGGATCTTGCCGCCGAGAATGTCGGGCGCCACCTAGAGATGCTGCCTAAAGGGCAGCAGGCAGTTGTGCGGGCCATCGCCGTCGAGGGGGCATCGATTGCCGATGCCGCCGCGCGCCTCTCCATGAGCAAAGGCGCCGTCCGCGTGGCGTTGCACCGGGGCCTTGCCTCTCTTGCCAGAAAATTTCGCGCGGAGGCGATGTGAAAACGGAAGAGCTGATCCGCGCGCTCGTTTCGGACTGCACAATCCGCCCCGTGGCTTTGCGCCAGGCGTTTGCCCTCGCGGTGATCCCTGCCGTCGCGATCACCCTCTGCCTTTATTTTGTGGTCCTCGGGCCGAGGCCTCACCTCATGGCACTGCTCGCCACGGAACCGCGTTTACTATTTAAGATCGGCCTGGCGTTCTTGCTGGTTTTGCTGTCTGCGCTATGGGTATTGCGACTCGCCCGCCCAGGCATCGATCCTAGGCGGGCCGCTCTCGCGCTTTGTATTATCCCGGTTCTTCTCGGGACCGCCGTCGCATTAGAGTTCCACACTGTGCCGGCAAGCCTTTGGACCCAAAAAGCAATCGGCACCAATGCGGTGCATTGCTTGAAAAGCATCACTTTCCTCGGCTTTGCGCCTCTCATCGCCATCCTTCTTTGGCTGCGTTATGGCGCTCCCTGCGACCCAGTGGCTGCTGGGGCCGCGGGCGGGCTCCTTGCGGGGGCAATCGGCGCATTTCTCTACGCCACCCACTGCCCTGACGATTCGCCATTTTTTGTCGCTCTTTGGTATACGCTCGCGATTGCCTTCCTTACAGCCCTCGGGGCGGTTGCCGGCAGCCGCCTTTTGCGCTGGTAGTGATCTTCCTAGCGTTCGTTATGACCGGCAAGATGCTCTTGGCGAAGCTGCCGGCGCAAAATTTTACCGACATTCGATTTTGGCAGGTCTTCACGGAATTCGATGAATTTAGGAACTTTGTAAGCGGCGAGCTCTCCCTTGCAAAACTCGCGAATGGCAGCGCGATCGAGAGATGGGTCTTCGCGCGCAATATAGGCTTTGACCGCCTCGCCCGTCGCCGGATCCGGGACGCCGATGACGGCGCATTCGCGCACGCCCGGCAGGCACGAGAGGACGTCCTCCACTTCGCTTGGGTAGACATTAAAGCCCGAGACAAGGATCATATCCTTGCGCCGGTCTATAATCCTGAAATAGCCCTCGTCATCCATCTTGCCGATATCGCCTGTATAGAGCCATCCATCGCGCAATGCGCTGCGGGTTTCCTCCGGTTGGCGCCAGTAGCACGGCATGACCTGCGGGCCCCGCACGATGAGTTCACCAGGCTGACCAATGGCAACCTCCCTGCCCTCATCATCGACGCATTTTATTTCCGTTGATGGGAGCGGGATACCAATGGTTCCGGCTTTCACCTTCGTCGCCGGGTTGCACGACACGACGGGAGACGCTTCGCTGAGGCCATAACCCTCCACCACCTGGGTTCCCGTAACTTCCTGCCAGCGCGCGGCGACGGAGTTTTGCAACGCCATGCCGCCAGCGACGGATATTCGCAGGCTCCGCGGGGGATTAGTCGCAAACCAGGGCGAATTCACAAGGCCGTTGAAAAGCGTGTTCACCCCCGTGATGAAGGTGATGGGGATCCTTTCAAAAGCCTGCCGGAGATTGGTGAGAGGCCTTGGACTCGGGATCAGCACATTATGCGCGCCGCGGGTGAAAAAGCCGAGAAGATTCACCGTGAAAGCAAAGACGTGGTAGAGCGGCAGCACGGTGAGGACGTGGTCGCTTTCGAGTATATTGTCTTTATGCAATGTCAGAAACTGCGCTACATTCATGAGCATATTTCGGTGAGTGAGCACGGCTCCTTTGCTAACGCCCGTCGTGCCTCCCGTGTATTGCAAACAGGCGAGAGCATTTTGGTCGAGGCCCTTCGTGTAATCCTTGACCCGCGCGCCAGCGCGTATACTGGCGGCGCCAGCCGCGAGAGCTCTGGCAAATGGAGTGTGCAAGAAGCGCGGTTTTGGTACCTCCTTCCGGATGTATTTCTGGACGAAGCCAATGAGACGCCGCGTCGGCATTGGAAAGAGGCTGGCCGCCTCCGTGAGGATGATGTGGGGAATAGGGACCTGCTCAATTGCCTCGCCAAGCTTATCGGCGAACATATTGATCGAAACGATGGCAGCTGGCTCGGCGTCTTGAAAAAGGTGCACCATCTCATGCGCCGTATAAAGCGGATTAACATTGACAAGGACGCAGCCCGCTTTGAAAGTACCAAAGGCCACGACGGGATAAGGCAGGCCATTCGGAATCTGGATGGCAACCCTATCACCCGCATTGAGGTGGAGCGTTTGCCTAAGGTAGGCGGCAAAATCATCGGAGTAACGTTCTAGTTCAGCGAAGGTGAGGCTCGCCGCAGAGCCATTTGGCATAACTGTCGTGAACGCCGCGGCATCTGGCTTGCGCGCGGCTAACCGTGCCGGAATTTCGCCAAGAAAGTCGTACGGCAGTTCCTCAATCGCGGCGGGAACACCTGGAGGATAAAATTTCAACCACGGAAAAGCCGGCAGGCCTTCCCCTCTGGTAGTTGCCAGCTGATCATCCATGGGTTTCTCTGTCCGCTATTTATTAGATCCCCGACAAACCCTCTAGAGGTCTTGCCTAGGATCTGTGAGTTATATAGTAGCTAAAGTGGCTAAAGCAGGGTCACCGCATATCTATACCGCGTGGCAATGCGCCAGCCTGACGAGAGGAGCTAAGTAATTTTGGCAGTGCAAAATAAAATCAATTGGATCCATGTCTCCACCCTCACCGCGGTGGCGATACTCGTCGGCACGGAAATGGTTGGCGCCTCTTGGGCCGCCGGGTGGGCCATTGGCGGCCTGCTGCAGCTTGACCCGCTTGTCAGCCGCGCCATTGAGGCGGTTTTCGCCCTGGGCGGTTTCGTCCTTCTCTATTACTTCATGCGAACCGCAATCCGCCACGAGCCCATCCGTTAACCTCCCCTCTGCTTGAAGCAAATAAGTTTCAATCGCACCGCAATATTTTGCGCACGCCCAAGCCATCACCTCGCAAAGGGATTCGATGAGAAAAGCATTCGACCGCCGCGCCTTCCTCAAGGCGGCGGCGGCCTTGGGACTATTAGACCCTTTTCGTGGCCAAAGCCGGGCCGCCGATGCGCTCAGCCTTGGCGGGGCCGAGCCCTTTTCTTATGAGCGCCTTCTTGCGGCGGCGCAAAAAATGGCGCGGGAACCTTATATCGAACCGGCGCGCCCCACCCCTAGCATCGTCGGCAAAATCACCTATGAAGCGTGGGGCAAAATAAAGTTTGATATCGACCATGCGCTCTTCGCCAATGGCCCAGGTCGTTTCCCTGTGAGTTTTTTCCATCTTGGCATGTTTTTTCCAAAAGCGGTCGGTTTGTATGTCGTCGATAGCAATAGCGCGCGAGAGATCATCTACGACCAGAGCTATTTCGACATGCCGGAGGATTCTCTCGCCAGGGCTTTGCCGCGCGGCGCCGGGTTTGCGGGCTTGCGCATCCAGGAGGCGCGCGACGGCGCGTTGGATTGGCACAGGAACGATTGGGTCGCTTTTCTCGGCGCCGATTATTTCCGCTCAATCGGCGAGCTGCACCAATATGGCTTATCTGCGCGCGCCGTCGCCCTCGATGTCGCTGCCGCAGGGAAAGCCGAAGAGTTCCCTGATTTCGTTAAGTTTTACATCGATCAGGCCGAGGCCGCCGACGGGCTTACCATCTACGCCTTGCTCAGCGGTCCTTCCATCGCCGGAGCTTGCCGCTTCGTCCTGAAGCGCTCAAAGAGCGTGATGATGGATATCGATCAAACTCTTTTTCTGCGGAAGGACATCGATCGCTTCGGCCTCGCGCCCATGTCATCGATGTACTGGTTTTCCGAGACAAAAAAAATTACAGGTATCGATTGGCGGCCAGAGGTCCATGATTCAGACGGACTTGCGCTCTGGACCGGCAGCGGGGAGCGCATTTGGCGGCCGCTGAACAATCCGCCGCGCGTTTTGACTTCGGCATTTTCGGATGAGAACCCGCGCGGCTTTGGTCTATTGCAGCGCGACCGGGTGTTTGATCACTATCAGGACGGCGTGTTCTACGACCGCCGCCCGAGCCTTTGGGTCGAGCCAAGGGGGACCTGGGGCAAGGGCTCGGTGCAACTCGTCGAAATCCCAACGGACGACGAGATCCACGACAACATCGTTGCCATGTGGGTACCGGAGAAAGCGGCGGTTGCTGGCTCAAGCTTCAACATGGGCTATCGTCTCCACTGGGCGGCTGACGAGCCTTACCCAACGGAGCTTGCGCGCTGCGTTGCGACACGCTTGGGAAATGGCGGCCAACCCGGGCAGCCAAGGCCAAAGGGCGTGCGCAAATTCATGGTCGAGTTTCAAGGGGATCCGCTCGCTGCCCTTCCCTTTGGCGTCAAGCCTGAACCCGTTTTGTGGGCATCGCGCGGCACATTCTCCTATATCTATACGGAAGCTGTCCCAGATGACGTACCCGGTCATTGGCGGGCGCAATTCGACTTAACGGTTTCCGGCCCGGACCCTGTCGAGATGCGGCTTTATCTCCGCGCTGGGGATAAAACTTTGAGCGAGACCTGGCTTTATCAATATCACCCGTTCTGAGCCGCGTTTGGAACTTAATACGAGAGCTATTTTCCGCGCAGCGCCGCAAGCACCGAGGCGGAGGCGCGGCCATCGGGGCGCAAGCCCGACTTTGATTGAAAATCCGAAATCGCCTGTTTCGTCTTGGTGCCGATGACGCCATCGGCCTTGCCGTCGAGGTCGTAGCCGTGCCGCATGAGCAGGGCCTGCATTTCACGGCGCTCGGCGCGGGAGAGACCCGGATCGCTGGTCGGCCAAGCCGCGACAAGGCCATGCCGGCCACGCAAACGGTCGGACAAAAGCGCGATGGCTAAGGCATAAGATTCGGCCGCGTTATAGGAGTAGATGGCGTCGAAATTCCTCGTCACGAGGAAAGCTGGGCCATTAGGTCCTGCTGGCAAAAGCAAACCGGCGCGCCCCTCGCTTGGCAACCGCTGCCCATCTATGCGCGTAAACCCTCTCGCGATCCATGAGGCCATGGCTTCTTTCCGCGCCCTGCCCGTTGGACCCGAGTAACCCGCTGGCACGCGGACTTCATAGCCCCACTCGAGACCCGGCACCCAGCCACTGTTGCGGAGGTAAGCAGCGGTCGAGCCGAGCGCGTCGGGAACGGAATTGATGAGATCACGCCGGCCATCCCCGTCAAGGTCGACGGCTGATCTCAAAAAAGTCGAGGGCATGAACTGCGTATGGCCAAAAGCGCCCGCCCATGACCCGTTGAATTGCGACGGATCGATGTCGCCGCGCTGGATGATTCTCAAAGCGGCAATCAGCTCTTGACGGAAATAACCGGCCCGCCTACCGCCATCGCAGGCAAGCGTCGCGAGCGATTGCACGACGGGCCGCGTGCCAAAGTTGCGGCCGTAATCCGACTCGACCCCCCATACCGCGGCAATCGTCGCCTGATCGACGCCAAAGCGGCTCTGCGCCTGGGAAAAGGCTTGGCGGTATCTGGCAAGCATCGCCTGGCCATCCTGTACCCTCTCGTCATCCACGAGACCAGCCAGATAATCCCAAATCGGCGTTTTAAACTCCGGCTGCGCTTGCGACAACGCGAGAACATCGGGATTTGGCGAAAGCCCGCGCGTTACCTTGTCGAACGTGGAGGCATCGACGCCAATCGCCGCGGCGGCCCCGCGAAACCCGGCGAGGCAATCCGAAAAACTGCTTGCTTCCCCTCTCGACGCACCAAGGAAAACAAGGCCGAACAGGAACAGAAGGGGCCAACTCCAAGCGGAGCCGATGGCGCCAAGAGACGCAATGTTGCGGGACTTCATAAAAAATGCCGTGCCTAAAGTTTGGAGACTTGCCTCGCCCCGGCCTATCCCCCTTTTCTTCAAGCGGCAAGCAAACGGTGCACTTCGTTCACCAAATCCTTCAAATGGAAAGGTTTGGACAATATTTTTGCCTGCGGCGGCGCGCTATTATCTGGATTAAGCGCGACCGCGGCAAAGCCCGTAATGAACATCACTTTGATATCGGGGTCGAGTTCCGTGGCACGGCGAGCCAATTCGATGCCGTCCATTTCGGGCATCACGATATCGGTGAGGAGCAGTTCGAACGGTTCTTCGCGCAGCCTGTTATAGGCGGACATTCCATTGTCAAAGGAAGCGACATTAAAGCCCGCGCTTTGCAGGGCTTTGCCGAGAAAGCGGCGCATGTCGTGGTCGTCTTCCGCCAAGAGAATCTTGCAATTTGGCGGGCTATGCTTCTCTTTCATGCAATTCCCTCGTGCCCTTGCTCCATCAAACCGCGACCGGGGTAAAAATCGAGTGAAAAATTATTCACGCTTGCATCAAACTAGCTTTTTTTCCTGCCTATGTTGCCAAATAGTGATAGTTCTGGCCAAAGGTGAAGGCGTTTCGTTATCATGCCGGCCGATTCTCGACGCGCAGGCGGTGGCAGAGCTTATACCTTTTGATGCGACCTGTGATGCACGATCCTCCGCATGAGCCGGAGCTCGACCCTCCGTTCGAGGTGATCGAGCCGCCCCGTCTAGCCTGTCCGCTCGTGTTTTCCTCTCCCCATTCCGGCAACATCTACCCGCGCCGTTTTCTCGCCGCAACGAGGCTTAGCGAAGGCGCCCTTCGCCGGTCGGAGGATGCTTTTGTCGATTGCCTTTTCAGCGGTGTTACATCGCTGGGAGCGCCTTTGATCAGGGCACGTTTTCCACGCGCCTATCTTGACTTGAATAGGGAGCCCTATGAGCTCGACCCTCGCATGTTCGAAGGGCCGCTGCCGGCTTTTGCCAACACCCGCTCACTGCGCGTGGCCGGTGGCCTTGGGACGATCGCCCGCGTAGCCGGGCAAGCCCAGGAGATCTATGGGCGCAAAATCCCAGTCAGCGAAGCGTTGGAGCGAATCGAAAGAATTTATAAACCTTATCATGCCCGATTGCGCGCGCTCCTCGACCGCGCGCGGCGGGCATTTGGGATCGCTGTCCTCATGGACTGCCATTCCATGCCTTCCCAACAACGTCAGCCATCGAAGCAGTTCCCGCTAAGCGCCCCCTCACGCCGGCCTGACATCGTGATCGGAGATCGCTACGGGACAAGTTGTGCCGGCGAGCTGGTCAACACCATCGAGTACGAGCTGCGCCAGGCCGGCTACGACGTCCAGCGCAACAAGCCCTATGCGGGAGGCTTTATCACCGAGTTTTATGGCAACCCCTCCGAAGAATGCCATGCCCTGCAAATCGAGGTGAGTAGAGCTCTCTACATGGACGAGGCAGCCATTACGCGTCGGGAAGGATTTGAGCGAGTGGCAGCGGATCTTACAAGGATGGCTGCGGCTTTGTCAGACGTGGCGGCGGCCCGGCGCGGGTCTCATCAAGCCGCGGCAGAGTAGGCCGAAAGCCGCAAATTAGGTGCTCTCCGGCAAGGAGCCAGCTGGATGGCCCAACTTGGCGGCGAAGCCCGTCCGCTCCTCCTTGGTACGCCGCGCGCCGCCTGCCCCTAAGGCGCCTCCACCCCAATTGTGAAAGAGGCCGCTTGTGTTTTCAGCAAGCAGCCCAAGTCTTGGGAGGAACGCTATTGGCGCATCGGCAGCGAAGAACTGCCGTCTGCATCTGTAACTTATGTCTTTATGCGTCATTCGTCAAATGAAAAATGAGCAATTCGAAAAACTTTTTTACGGCGCAGGTGGATAATGCGGATAGAAAAGAAAGAGGCCGCTTGCCAATTGGCAAGCGGCCCAAGTCTAGGGAGGAAACGCCCAAGGAGGGCATCAGCGGCAAGCTCTTGCCGCATTGCAACAATATGCACGTGCGCCGCAAAAAAGGCAAGTGACTCTGACCAATTTTTTTTAAACCTTGCCTGACCTTAGCGGGAGAATTTCGTCTTCCGCGCAAGTTTTCAGGACTTTCCCATTAAATAAAAGCGGTTTGCGCGCCTTTTCCAGGCGGCCTGCCTAATCACAATGTTGTGTATCGTCATGGCCGGAAGGCCCGCTACCTCTCCTTGCGGCGCCCCGAACCGCCCGGCGCCTTGCCGCCGCTATCGTCTTTATTGACCGTCGTCGAGGCGCGCCGCTCGGCCTCTTTTTCGGGAACGCCCCGTTTCTAGTAACTTTCAGCAATATGATCCGCCTTGCGTTCCTGGTTATCGGTGCGCTTCGATTTTTCCCCACGGGGCATGCTGATTCTCCTAAAGCCGCTAAAATCGCGGCGAAGGCAATTGCTGAAACGAGTTTCACGTAGGTTCTCCTGAAATCAGCATCCCTTATGCGCCGCGACGCTAATGACCTAGCGGCCGGAAGGTTCGAGCCAGGCTCTGTGGCCTCGCCCGATCGCGGTGATCGGAGAAGCTAACCGGCAACGCAACTGAGCCAGCAGATTTATTATTGCCGTGCTCGCATCGAAATTCTTCACAAAGTTAGAAATGATAACTTCTTTACAGTAGAGCGAGGCCTTCGCGCGGTTGTTCATGCGTATTTTACCAGGCCTATGCTGGGTTCTTGTTTACATCGCGGAACAAATTATTGAAATCTTTGTTGGTTCGCTGAAGCGGCGCTAGATTGCGAGCCGCCGCTGCATGGTGGAGAGATAAATGGTTGAAGGGCGGAAAACTTCCAACAGAGGCTTTGCCTCGATGGATGAGGAGAAACAACGCGAGATCGCGCGCAAGGGGGGCGAGAGCGTTCCTGATGAAAAAAGGAGTTTCTCTCGCGATCATAAGCTTGCCGCAGAAGCGGGGCGCAAAGGCGGGCAGAGCGTCCCCGACGAAAAGCGCAGTTTTTCGCGGGATCGTGAGCTTGCTTCCGAGGCAGGCCGCAAGGGCGGTCAGGCATCCGGTGGGAACTTTGCCCATGACCGCGAACGCGCCGCGGAAGCCGGCCGAAAGGGAGGTGAAAGCTCTCATGGCCGGCGGTGATCAGAGGCGGGAAGGATAGAAGATCTCTTCCGGCCTGCTTTTTATGACATCCGGCCTGCGGCCGAGGTGGAAGACGCTAAGTAATGGCCCGTTGTTGGCGCGCGCCATAAAGAGGCCGGGTATGAGCTGGCGCATCGGGCCGTATGTTTGGGACGAGGCCTTCGTCGACTCATTTTCTTTTGCCGTTCGCGAGGAGCTGGAGAATACTGGGTCAGCACGACCTGCCTGATGCCGGGCGCGACCGAAACCGATTTCTTTTGCCCGCGCTGGCCTGCTCAATGCCAAAACCGGTCAAGAGAAAAAAGACGATCCGGTCGGAGCCGCGAAACTCGGCTTTGAAAGCGATGCTGCGGGGCGAGGCGACGCCGTGTGCGGCTGGAAAAACAAAGTGACGGCGGTCTTGGCGAATGTTACCCTAGCTGGAGCGCTCGTAAGCCAGCATCGCAAGCGGACGGAACCGGGAACGGCTCCCTCTTCCTAAGCGCGGTTCTCAAAGGAGGTGGCTGCGGGTCACGCGGGTCTTGCGCCGGAGGAGGAGGGGCGATCCGGGATGTTAGGCTGCAGCGGCGGAGCGGGAGTTTCATCCGGGCGAGGTTCCGGTGGAGTCTCGGGTTTTAGTCATGCCGCCAAGGGCAAACTGGAAAGGGTAGTTGAAGCTATCGCTCGTAACCTGTTCGATCGGGCTATTTCCAGCGACGAGCACGCGCGACAAGATCGCGTTTCATCTCCTCAATAAAGCGACTGGGCACAGGCTGAAACAGCAATACATCGATGCCGAAACTGGCGAGCTCGTGCCCCGCGAGCAGCGCACGAAGGGGTATGAAGTCACCAAAGACGAATATGTGGTGGTGAGCGACGAAGAACTCGCCTCTGTTGAAATACCGAGCAATCACATCCTCGACATCGAGCGCTTTGTGGAGCGGTTGGAGGTTGATAGCATCTACTTCGATCAGAGCTACTATATCGTACCCGAGGATAAGGTCGGCCAGGAAGCCTTCGCGGTCATTCGCGAAGCCATGAGTGAACGCAAGGTTGCAGGCCGAGCGGCTGATCCTTCTTGAGCCGAGGCACAAGGGAATTCTTGGGACGATCTTGCACCCGAATTACGAGGCGCGCGGCGATGGCGCCTATTTCGCCGATATTCCCGATATCAAAATTAGTCACGAGATGCTCGACCTTGCCGGCCATATCATTGATACGAAGAAGGGGGCCTTCGATCCAGAAACATTCACCGATCGTTATCAGGAAGCGGTGCTCAAGCTCATTCGCGCGAAGCAGGCCGGAAAACCGGTCAGAGCGCCGCATGCCGCGCCGCCCGCGAATGTGATTAATTTGGTGGATGCCTTGAAACGGAGCCTTGGCGCGGAAGCTCGAAATCCGCCAAGGAGTGAAAGCCGGCGCGCGCCATCAAGGGGAGCAGCTCGCCGGGCTGAGAGGCAAGCCGGCACTGCCAAGTCCGGCCGCCCGAGCCGCGCGAAAAAGGCAAGCTAGCAACTACTTGATCAGCAAGATTTTCGTATCACCTTGCCTCTTGAGTAGATTGAGGGTCACGTCATTGCCGTGCCGCTGTAGCTTAAGCTTGATACGCGATCGGCCAAGGCTCAAGCCATTCAGAGTGACAGCGTCGAGGAAGGCGGGCATGACCGGATCCCGGAAAGAGATCGCATTGCTTTCATGGCGAATCTCCATCCCAAGGCATGCCGCGAGGCAGCCGAAAGGCGCAGCGGATGCCCAGGCCTGCGGCGCGCACGCGGCAGGATAGGCCGTCGGGCCGCGGTGCGGTTTGCGGATAAAGCCGCAAAATAATTCGGGCAGCCGCCGCATGTCTTGAAAGGCAGCGGCTTCGAACATCGCGGTAAAAACACTGGCGGCTTCGGGGATGAGGCCATAGCGCGCAAAGCCAAGCGCGATCAGTGCGTTGTCGTGCGGCCATACCGAACCGTTATGATAAGAGATCGGATTGAAGCGCGCTTCGCCGCTTGCCACGGTTCGAATGCCCCAGCCGCTGAAGGAATCGGGCTTTAGCAATGTATCAGCGACCCTCTTGGCAAGCTCTGGCGATGCGATGCCGGCGAAAAGCGCATGGCCGGCATTCGATGCGCGGACGCGGCAGGGGGTTTTGCCGCCGTCAAGCGCCAACGCATAGGTGCCAAGCTCCTCGCGCCAAAAAACTGCTTCGAACTTTTTTTTCAGTGCGGTAGCGGCGCTGATCAGCTTTGCCGCCAGCGCGAGCTCACCCAGGCGCTGCGCCAGTGTCGCGGCGTGCATCTTAGCGGCGAACACATAGGACTGTACTTCACAGAGCGCGATTGGCCCCTTGGCGAGATCGCCGTTCGTGTGAAAAATCGAATCGTAAGAGTCTTTCCAACCTTGATTAATGAGGCCGGTACTTGTTTTGCGCTCATACTCGACGAAGCCATCGCCATCGGCGTCGCCATATCGATCTATCCATTGCAAGGCGGCCTTTATGTGATGCCAAATGCCTTTGATCGTTTCGAGGTTACCCGTGCGGTCGAAATACATTCCGGCCAGCATGATAAAGAGAGGCGTCGCGTCAACCGTCCCATAGTAATGCTTGAAAGGCACTTCTTTGAGCCGCGCCATCTCGCCGTTGCGAGTCTCATGCAAAATCTTACCTGGCTCGGCTTCAGAGAATGGATCTGTGGCTTTTGCTTGGGTTTCGGCGAGGTAGCTTAGGACGCCTTTCGCAACCGACGGATCGATCCACAAAAGCAGCATCGCTGTAATGATTCCGTCGCGGCCGAAGACCGTGCTGTACCAAGGGATACCAGCGTAGGGATATAGGCCGTGGCGCGTCCTCGTCATCACCATGTTAAGATCGGCGGTGGAGCGCCGGCAGACTTCATTCAAGAGTTCGTTAGAGCTCTCGACCTTGGCCGTCTCAACCGCCTTGTGACGCAAGGCCCGCCGCCGTGCCCGGAAGGCACGGCCAAATGGCTCGCTGACGGGCTTGTTGCCATCCTCGCATGCGACCGATACGAAAAGCGACTTGCGCTCGCCAGCAGCGAGCTTAAGATCGAAAGCGGCGCGCCGAGGAGCAAGATTGCAGGGTGGCGGCCAGAACCGCATCTCCATCCGGCGCTCGCGCGCCGTTCCACGCACCTCGAAAAGATCGTGAAAATCGGCGCTAAAGCCTATCTCGACGCGAAATCGCCTTTCACCGTCGGCGTAATTGCGAAAACCGATTCTTTCGTAAAAAACCGCTTGCCAAATGAATTTGGTCCTTTCGATCGCGATGATGTCGCGCGGAAATACGATGCCGCCGTCTGAATGCACATCAGGGTTGGCGAGGACAACAGATAAAGCGGCATTATCATCCTGAATGATCGAGCTCAAGAGCAGGGGCCGCTTGCCCTCGAAGCGAAGATCGTACCAAGACAGAAACCTCATATCGTTGTAATAGAGACCCTCGGGTCCCGTACCGATGACGCCTATGTCGCCATACTCATCGAGCACGGCAAAGGCGTCGCCATGCTTGAGGCTTCTAAGCCTACGCTGGACGAGCGACCCCTCAACCTCAATGTAATGCTGAGGCAAATCAATTTTGATGTCCATGAGTTATTTCAGCCATTAGGATTGAGCATCGAGCCGGCACCCAGGACTCATCCGCGAAGGAAACCCTTGGACCTCAGCGTAATTTAAGGTCCCCCGATAAAAGCCTCAACCAGCGGCCGCTCTTGCGCGACAACATCATCAAGCTTAGGGATGAGCCCGGGAGCGGCAGACGGTGCAATCCCTTGCCTATTAAATCCTGCCGCGGCGATCAGTGAGCGATAGGCGGCGAGATAATCCTTAGCCATGCGTTCGGCGGTGAAGCGGCGCTCGAACTCCGCGCGAACTTTTCGCGATCCAGGAAAACAGCTTGCCTGGAGGCCGCGGCCGCGGCCTCCAGCGAGTCAACAATCAAGCCCGTCACACCATGCCGCAAAACTTCGGGGACGGAGCCATTGGGCCACGCAATGACAGGAGTCCCCGCCGACATGGCTTCGATCATGACAAGGCCGAAGGGCTCCGGCCAATCAATAGGGAACAAAAGCGCACGCGCATTCCCTAAGAATTTGGCTTTCTGCGGCTCTCCAATCTCTCCGATGAACTCTGTGAGAGAATCATCGAGCAAAGGTTCGATCTCGCTTTTGAAATAATCGACGTCGCAAGGATCAACTTTCGCCGCGATCTTAAGCGGAAGGCCCGCTCTCTGCGCGATCTTGATCGCCCGATCCGGGCGCTTTTCCGGCGAGATGCGGCCCACCTGTTGGATTAAAAGGGCAGATTTGCGGCGGCAAGCCATGCTGAATTGTCGCGAGCCAATTGGCGCAAGGGGGCATTGGGCGGCGCTACGCGTTAGAGATCGAGACCAAGGGCATCTCGGGATAAGTCCAGTAGAGGGGAAGCGCATCCGGCATATCAAGACGCCCGTGCAGCGTCACGAGGCATTTATGAGAAAGATCATGGAACATCGCATTAGGTAGTAGATCGATGTGAAAATGGATGACATCGAATTCGCTGGCCCGCCGCCTCACTTGCCGCAGCATGGAAAGTGTACTCCCCAGGTGATCGCGGATTCCGGCAAGTCTCAAGCTCCGTGGAGCGCAGGGAACGAGCTCGGCCGATGTCTTAGACTCCGCGCTTGCGAACAAAACGGCTTCATGGCCGAGCCGGGTGAGTTCTTCCGCGAGCAAATAAACGACGCGCTCGGTACCGCCGTAGTTTGGGGGGCACGGCTTCCGCAAGGGGAGCAACAAGGGCTATCCTTAGAGGTTTGTTATCCGTGTTTTGCACCCGATTCATTCGTTTGCCGCCTTTTTATTTTAATCCCTTTCATACGTCAGTAACCGAGTGCGATGCTGGCGGCGGAACGCTCGACGGCCGTGGCGCGAAAGGATGGGGCTGGATTGAACGATCGCTAATGCCGCTCGGCGAAGGCCGCCATTTGCCATTTTGAACCTAAACAAATTTCGCTCGAGCCGATCAAAATGCGCGGTACAGCCTTGGCTCAGCTTTCCGTATGGAGCTTTAAACTAATTCCTAACCATTACTCGGGGTTCCAACGGCCCCGCTCTATTTGAAGTCGCCGCGGGTCAGCGCCGTGTGAACGGATGAAGGGAGTGGTATCCGAGATCAGGCCAATCAATTAGACAATTACCATCCAGCGAATGGCTCAAAGCTCATGCTCCCGCACTATGCACGAGGTCGCTTGCAGCGTTCGCAATAATTGTGTGTGTGAAAACCGCGGAGCTGGAGATTTGCCCCAAGGCTCGCTTAGGCGGTCTCGCGATGTTCGAAGGCGCCCGATGCTCTTCGCGCCGGTTCGGACATGCGCTCGAGATTTTCATCTACCGCTTGCGTAGCCTTATCCGTTGTCTTCAGCGTACTTTTGAGCGAAGTCAGCCAAGCTTCGCGCAATGACTTTGTCATCTCCAGAGGCAAAGTAATCAACATCTGGCTGAATTTTTGGGTGTTTCCGGCTGCTTGTTGAAATACCTCTCGGACAAAATCCGTCTGAATTGTAATCACCTCGTCCATGCCGCGAGCCTGCCTAAGCCTATCTAAAGTCTTTGTGATGTTCTCGACGGATTGCCTCGATGCGTCGAGAACCTGAGTAGCTATCGCCTGGATGTTTTCTGATGAAGAACCGGATGTGTCGGTCTGACCTGATGGGTTTGCGTCTTGCCTATCGCTCGAACCCTGTTGCGCCATGCAATCCTCCTCCGCTTCAGCTGATTTTAGCCAAGACCCTGGCCGTTTGAGAAACGGATGAAACGCGTTCGGGTTGCTCCCTTTTTTCAAAAATTCGTTTTTAGATGAGTGCTATTCGCGAATAACTAAAACCGAACATTTCGCATGGCGAACGATGGTCTTGGCGTTCGAACCGATGAGATAAGTGGCCATGGAGGGGCGATGCGATCCAACCACGATAAGATCGGCGTTCCAATCTTCGGCTTCCGCCAGAATTTCCACATAGATGCTGCCAAATCTGACGCAGTGGGAGATGGACTCCTTCGGGACCTCAAGCATGCTGCCGATCTCGATTAGAGCGCGTTTCGCCCGCTCCTCTTGCGATCTGTCAAACTCGGGCGGAACATATTCCATAAAACTCGCGGGCAGCAAAGTCTCAACCGTCATGAGGCGAAGATTGCCCTTTGATTGTAAAACGAGGTCACGCGAGGCCTCCAACGCGCGTCTTGAGAGCGCTAAATCAGTCAAATCGATTGGGATCAATATTTTCTTGAACATCAAGCTCGCCCCCGGCAGTTTACCTCGTCAACGCATAGGCCAAGAATCAACAACACGCCAAAAAGCTTCGCCGTCAGCAGACACTCGCCGGCTGGCCAAGCGCCTGTCTAATGGCCGAGAGTGCTGCCTCTGCTGCTGCGCCGTCGGGACCTCCCGCTTGCGCCAGATCTCGCCGGCCACCGCCACCCTTGCCGCCGAGCTTGGCGGCCGCCGAACGCGCCAATTGAACGGCATCAAACCGCTCTGTCAAATCAGGCGTAACACCGACGACAAGGCCAGCCTTGCCCTCGCTATCGAGGCCAACAATCGCGACAACCCCCGAGCCAATGCTTTGCTTTGCCTCGTCCGCGAGCGGTTTTAGATCCTTCATGCCAATACCGGAGACGACGCGGCCTAGAAACTTCACGCCGCCGACCTGCTGCTCCGGTCCAGCGGCGGAACTGCTGCCCGCGAGCGCAAGCTTGCGCCGCGCGTCGTTGAGATCGCGCTGCAGGTTGCGGCTCTCCTCGATGAGGCTCGCGAGGCGTTTATCGGCTCCCTCTTCGGGTGTCTTGAGGAGCGCTGCAATCTCATGTAGCCGTTGTACCTGGGTATTGAGGTGGTGCCGCGCCGCCTCAGCGGTTTTCGCCTCGATGCGGCGCACACCAGCCGCGACGGCGCCTTGTGAGATAATGGTAATGATGCCAATATCTCCCGTGCGCGAGACATGGGTGCCGCCGCAAAGCTCGGTCGAAAAAGGCGCGCCAAGGGATACCGCCTCTCCTTCGTCCCCGCCATCGATACAGCCCATGGAGACGACGCGAACCTCGTCGCCATATTTCTCGCCAAAGAGAGCGCGCGCACCGGTGCGCATTGCGTCGTCAAGGCTCATTAAATGCGTCTCGACAGGCGTATTTTGCAGAACCGCGCGGTTAGCCATGTCTTCGACACACGCCATCTCATCGGCACTCATCGGCTTCTGGTGCGTAAAATCAAAGCGCAGCCGATCGGGAGCAACGAGCGAGCCTTTCTGCGCGACATGCGGGCCAAGCACATGGCGGAGCGCTTCATGCAAGAGGTGGGTCGCCGAGTGGTTGGCGCGCAAGGCCTTCCGGCGCTGATGATCGACGAGGAGCTGGAGCGCCGAATCGAGGCGCAGCTGCCCCTCTTCGACGATCCCCTCATGAGCGAAGACGCTGCCAAGTTTCTTCTGTGTGCCGGTGACGCGAAACCGGATGCCGTTCGCTTGCATCAATCCAGTATCGCCAACCTGACCGCCGGATTCGCCATAAAACGGCGTCTGATTGAGGATGACGATACCGCGCTCGCCCGCTCCCAAGGCCGAAACTTCTTTCCCATCCTTGATGAGAGCGGTGATGAGGCCTTCCGCCCGTTCGGTGTCATAGCCAAGAAACTCGGTGGCGCCGGTTTTTTCCTTAACGGCAAACCATAGCGACTCGGTGGCAAGTTCCCCCGACCCCGCCCAAGCTTTGCGCGCTTCCGCGCGCTGCTGCTCCATCGCCGCATCGAATCCCTCAACGTCCACGTTAAGGCCGCGTGCGCGCAGGGCATCCTGCGTGAGGTCGAGGGGGAAGCCGTAAGTGTCATAGAGTTTGAAGGCGGTGGCGCCGGCTAAGGTTCCGCCCGCGGGCAAAGCGCGTGTTTCTTCCTCGAGGATTGCTAGCCCGCGCGCCAGTGTATCGCGAAACTTGGTTTCTTCGAGGCGCAGGGTTTCGATAATGAGGGGCTCGGCCCGCAGAAGTTCTGTATAGGCTTGCCCCATCTCGCGGATAAGTGTTGGCGCAAGCTTCCACATCAAAGGCTCTCGAGCCCCGAGCATTTGCGCGTGGCGCATGGCGCGGCGCATGATGCGGCGCAGCACATAGCCGCGCCCCTCGTTGGAAGGGATGACCCCATCGGCGATGAGGAAAGCCGAAGCCCGCAGATGGTCGGTTACGACATTGAACGACGGCTTGTGCTTGCCTTCGGGATCATCCTTGACAAACTCGGCCAAGGCTCCCCGGAGTGCCTTAAATAAGTTGTTATCAAAGACACTTGCGGCTCCCTGCAAAATCGCTGACATGCGGTCAAGCCCCATGCCAGTATCGATCGAAGGACGAGGCAAATTGATTCGCCGGCCACCCGGCTGCTCCTCGTATTGCATGAATACGAGATTCCAAAACTCCAGAAAACGGTCGCCGTCCTCGTCCGGGCTGCCCGGCGGGCCGCCCGGTATTTTGTCACCAAGGTCAACAAAAATTTCGGAACATGGTCCACAGGGGCCGGTGTCTCCCATGCGCCAGAAATTGGCGTCGGTCTTGATACGGATAATCTTGTCACCAGAAAGACCGGCAATTTTACTCCAAAGTTGCGCGGCCGGCTCATCCTCATGATAAATGGTCACGAGCAATTTATCCTTCGACAAGCCGAAATGCTTTGTAACCAGCTCCCACGCGAATTCGATCGCCTCGGCCTTAAAATAATCGCCAAACGAAAAATTGCCGAGCATTTCAAAAAATGTCAGGTGTCGGGCCGTATAGCCGACATTATCGAGGTCATTGTGCTTGCCGCCCGCCCTAACGCATTTCTGGGAGGTCGCGGCGCGCGTGTAGTTTCGCTTTTCGGCGCCGGTGAAGACGTTTTTGAACTGCACCATGCCGGCATTGGTGAACAGCAGCGTTGGATCATTGTGAGGAACGAGCGGCGAGGACGGGACGATTTCATGCCCATTTCTTTTGAAGAAATCGAGAAAGGCCGAGCGGATTTCATTAACGCTATGCATGATCCTAAAACCTCGCCAATCCGAGCTTTGGCGCTTTCATTCGCGGACTGACCGCAGACAGCGAAAGCAGGCAGTCGCACATCGGCCGCTTTGCAGCAAACCGCGAGAATGATTTCTGGTGAGTGCTCGCGGCCGCAAGCCTTGTGAGCGGGCATCCTCCAAAACGCGGCAGCGCTGGGCGAACGCCTAGCGCTTTGTTCATACCGCTCGCCGCACGCTTAGATCAAGCGCGTATTAAGAGCTTAGCCGCCTGCTTCACTGGCATCGGCGTTGTCGAGGATGCGATCGGAGATGATGCCCGAATTCTCGCGGATTTCTTGCTCGATACGGTCCGCAACTTGCGGATTGGCCTTGAGAAAATTCTTGGCATTCTCACGGCCCTGGCCGAGCCTTTGGCTGTCGTAGGAAAACCACGCGCCCGACTTTTCGACGACGCCCGCTCTGACGCCAAGGTCGATCAATTCGCCGGTTTTTGAAATGCCTTCGCCATACATAATATCGAATTCAACCTGTTTGAATGGCGGCGCGACTTTATTCTTGACGACCTTGACACGGGTCTGATTGCCCGTGACTTCGTCACGCTCTTTGATCGATCCAATGCGGCGGATATCGAGCCTGACCGAGGAATAGAATTTCAAGGCATTGCCGCCCGACGTGGTTTCGGGGCTGCCATACATGACGCCGATTTTCATGCGGATTTGATTGATGAAAATCACCGTCGTTTGCGAGCGCGAGATGGAGGCGGTGAGTTTGCGCAGAGCCTGGCTCATGAGGCGGGCTTGCAGACCCGGCTGGCTGTCGCCCATTTCGCCTTCAATCTCGGCGCGCGGCGTCAGCGCCGCGACCGAATCGACGACGAGAACATCAATCGCGCCAGAGCGCACCAGCGTGTCGGTGATTTCGAGAGCCTGCTCGCCCGTATCGGGTTGGGAAATCAGAAGATCTTCGAGATTAACACCGAGCTTGCGGGCATAAACGGTATCGAGCGCATGCTCGGCATCAATAAAGGCGCAAACGCCGCCCTTCTTTTGCGCCTCCGCAATGACATGTAAGGTCAACGTGGTTTTGCCCGAGGATTCCGGGCCGTAAATTTCGATAACGCGGCCGCGCGGCAGACCGCCAACGCCAAGCGCGATATCAAGGCCCAACGAGCCGGTCGAGACCGTTTCGATCTCAACGGCCTTTTCGTTCTTGCCGAGCCGCATGATCGAGCCTTTTCCGAAGGCCCGTTCGATCTGCGAGAGAGCGGCGTCAAGCGCCTTGTTCTTGTCCACAGACGTCCCTTCCAGGAGACGGATGTTGGCTGGAGTCATGGGTGATTTTTCCTTCTGGCATGAGCAAAGCCGGCGCGCAACGCCTGCTGCGATGGATTAAGTGTACAATCACCATTCCTATGAACAAGGTGATTTGTTATAAATACGGATAAATATTTAGCGTAATTTAATAAGCTGAAGCTTTCGAGTTGGCAACCTCCATGCCACTCGCGTCCGCTTCACAAATAATTGCATCGAACTCGCTCCCTCCGAAGCCGTTGGCTCGGTGCTTGCAGACGCCATTGATGTTATTGAAACTGTCGTGATTAGAAGTGATGAAGAAATGCTCGTCCACCCGCTCCTTATAGGGCAGCTTCTGGCTCTCCTTGGGTTTGCCAATGGAACTCCCCTGATGGTTAAGAAGGTCCTCGGACCTGTTTTGGCGCGCCCTATCGATGGCGGGGCCGTCCTAACAGATGGGCAGCCTTTATTTGGCGCATCGAAAACCATTCGCGGCGTCGCTTCCTCTCTTGCTTTGACAGCGCTCGCCGCGCCCGTGGTCGGATTGAGCTGGAAGATCGGCTTCGTCGTTTCCGCGTCAGCGATGGGTGGCGATTTGTTCTCTAGTTTTGCCAAGCGCCGGATGAAACTCGAGGCGAGCAGCATGGCCCTTGGACTTGACCAAGTGCCGGAATCTTTCCTGCCTGCTCTCGCCTGCCGGCCTCTCCTGCATCTCTCTGGCCTTGATATTATGTTTGTGACAGCGCTTTTCTTTTGCCTTGAGTTGATTCTATCGAGGGCGCTTTACACGCTGAACCTGCGAGACCGCCCTTACTGAGGCCTCTTCCCGCCTCTTCAAGCAAAGGCGGTGGAGCGTGATTTCCGGCGGGCAATTGAAGCGGACCGGCGCCACCGATGAGCCCGCCCCGGCCGAGGTATAGCCAGCCATATTCTTATATCTCCACGCCCCTGAGCCGTAAGCTCTGGGTAGCAGCGGTGAGTCAAGTGTGAGTGGGATGCCGCCCGGCAGGCAGATCTGGCCACCATGCGTGTGCCCGCTAAAAAGCACATCGAAACCCGCATGGGCGCATTGCAGGTAAATTTCCGGCGTGTGCGTCAAGATGATGGAAAAGGCGTCGCGCGGGATATCGGCGGCCGCTTTCTCGAGATTATCGACACGGTAAAAATGCGCATCGTCGACGCCCGAGACATAAATGCGCTGCCGGCCATGCTCGATTACTACCGACTCATTAAGCAGCATGCGAATGCCGATTTTTTCGAGGCCTGGTACCATGCGGATTGTGTCGTGGTTGCCAAGGACCCCGTAAACCGGAGTCGTTAATGCGGCGCCGAGCCTCGCCATGCCGGCAAGAGCGCGGTCAAAGGGGCCGGCCGTTTTTCCCCGATAATCGCCCGTGATAACGCATAAATTGTAATCGATGCGCGGCAGCAGCCCCAGGAGCGCCTCCATGGCCGGCTCGCTCATGTCCCAATGAAGATCGCTTAGGTGAAGGATGAGGTAGCCGTCAAACTCTTCGGGCAAACGAGGCGAGAATATCTCATTATAGCGAAGCTCGATCTTGGCGGCATTCCGCCGCCCCTGCCAATAAAGCCCCGACAGCCGCAATGCGGCCTCGATTAAAAAATGGGAAAAGAGCAGATTCTCGAAGTGAAAAAACCTGAGGCCCTGGCCGAATATCTGGGCTTCGTGATGCCGTTCGATACCAAGGCGCTGGTGGGCGTGGAGGCGGCCGAGGCGCCGTTCCAATTGAGCTTCGATGTCCTCCGAGGGAGGCGGTGTGACGGCGGTGAGGGCGGCCGCGCGCGTCATTGGAAGAAAACATCCGCGCTAGGGCGCGGGTTTTTGCATCCTCTCCAACTGGCATCCAAGCGCAGGCCTTGCAGGCAATAGCGGTGCATGGGTGACCCTTCCTTAAAAAAATTTGAAGCTACCCTTAGCAGACTTAAATTTTTGAATACTCTCCGCCAGGCAATGCCACGCCCAATATAAGCGCGGCACGGCGGCGTCGGTCCGGATTGGCCGAATTTGAAACCTCATATGGTGCTAAAGCTGAATGCAAAGCAACGAATGGTGGGCGCGACAAGGATTGAACCTGTGACCCCTCCCCTGTGAAGGGAATGGAGATATATTTACCAAAGCTTCCCCGAATTTTCCACACATTTCCTTTCTCTTGAGATTACGGCCATTTCGTAATATTTATTATTTCTGAGGATTACCTGGGTTAGCCGCGGCTTGCTTCCCCGTGCTTCCCAATGATGCGCGGCCGATGCCCAAGATCACCAAACAAGTCGTTGACTCTCTCATGTCTTTATTTGGGATAGCGAGCTTCGGGGTTTTGGCGTTCGGATAAAGCCGAGCGGAGCGGCTAGTTTCCTGGCTCAATATAGGACCGCTCAAGGCCGAACCCGGCGATTGGCATTCGCGAAGGTAGGCACCCTCACGCCGAAAGAAGCCCGAACCAAGGCGCAACAACTGCTCGTCGAGGTGGCCAAGGGCGGAGACGGTTCAAAGGAACGACATAAAACACGTCAAGCCTTGACCGTAGCCGAGTTATGCGAGCAATATATGGAAGCTGCGCAGGCGGGGCTTGTGTCCACACGATTTGGTCGAGCGAAGCGCCAGTCAACGCTAGCAATCGATGAAGGACGCATCTCTCTTCACATCGTGCCCTTAATGGGCAACCGGATAGCGGCCACTCTGACACGCCATGATGTTCAACGCATGGCCGACGACATTGCCGCTGGCAAGACAGCGGCGGTCATTAAGACAAAACCTAGCGGCGTTGCACGTGTCACAGGGGCTGCTGGCAACGCGGCCAGGATCGCGGGCTTGCTCGGCGGTATATTCACATGGGTGGAGAAACGCGGCTTCGTCTCTGAGGCCAATCCTTGCCGCCGCCTCGATCTTCGCGCGGATCGTGCTGATCGGGCGCTCTCCGCCGAGGAAATCGTTCGCCTTGGCGGCATTCTTCGCAAGCGCGAGGCCGAAGCGCCGATGGCCGTTGCGGCTCTAAGGCTCATTGCTCTTACAGGCCTTCGCCGTGGCGAGGCATATGGGCTTCGATGGTCAGAAATCGATTTTGATGGTTCTTGCTTGCGCCTGTCAGAGACAAAGTCCGGATGTTCGATCCGAGCCAAAGGCGCCGACACTGTCAAGCATCTCCGATCGCTGCCGAGGTATCACCCTGAACTCGTCTTTCCAAACGTGTTAGGCTCCGGCCCGGCCGACTTAGTGAAGCGGATTGCCGTCCTCCTTAACGAGGCCGGATTGCGTGACGCTCGGGGCCATGATCTGCGGCGAACCTTTGCCAGTCTCGCCGCCGATCAAGGTTATTCCGACGCGACACGCCAGGGAGTGACAGCGAAGCATTATATCCGTCGTCCTGACGCAGCGCTGATTGCCGCTGCAGATCGAGAGCTAGCTGCATCGCCACAGTGCTCAGCGGGGTGGCGGCGGGGGATCGTGCTTCTGGCGGCGCAGGGAGAACTGGACGTTTTGCGTAGGCCATCGTTTAAACTCGCTACTGGCCTGGCAGAATTAATCAGGCAAACCGCTAAACCGATAGACGACCTAATGGAAACCTTGCCGAGCGGGAAGCCCGTAACCGTAGCCTCTGACCACCGGGAGTCAGCAATCTCGAGTCTTCCATCCTTAAAGGAGGCGGTATCCCAACTTCAGAGTCAACTTGCCGTAACAGATTTACTTAACCAGGATAGCAACCCTGACATAATTAGGTTCCTGGTAAAAACACTGCAGCGCACACGAGTTAGAATGGATGGCAGCAAAAACCACAAACGACCGCACGTGCACGTAGATTATGGAAACTCTTATCACACGGCATCATATGCGATCGATAACGGCGAGCGTATCGCTGGAAAGCTTGACGGAACGTACGACCGTGATGTACGCGACTGAATTTTTAGATGGAGACCTCAGTTTGAGACGGGCGATGACGTCGCGGCTGATGTCTTTTCCGGCGAGCCGCGAGATCTCCGCGCGAGTCACGGGTTGAAGATAAGCGATCGCCGCCAGCGCCAGAAGCTCCGTTGGTGTCAGCTCGGCAACACCCGCATCGCGCGGCGCCCCAGAATTCGCCGCCCAGATCGCCGCGGCAAAGCGCGCGATCGGAGCGCAGCTGTCGGGTTGCCGTTAACCACGAGACTCGGGGCTAGTGGCGCCGCACCGATCGCTGATTCGATGAAACGTTGCCTCGTTCGTCTCAAGTTGGCAGCTAATTTGAGACGAATCTCGTGGAGTTCGACGGTCTGGTAGGCGTAAAGGCGGCTTCGCCTAAAAGTTGTATTATCCGGATTGCTTCTGAGTAATTCACGACCGATACCCTGGGCAACTCGGCCAGTAATCTGGAGATCGCCGCCCTCCCCGATCCGGTTGCCTCGCTGGAAAATAGCTGCAGCCATTCGTGCGGCTCACGGTCGAATCGATAGAGAGACGCCAAGAGTGCCAGGCGCTTGAATGGATTCCTTGTTCGACACGTTTGGGATGGAGATTGATGTAGCCTTCCATTCCATATTTAGGGTGAGAAGCTTCGGGAACGATAAGCCCGAAGGCAACACGAGCGTGACTTCGACTAAGGATTGGGGTCGAAGCTAGCGCCCAGATCAATCGGGGCGGTAACCCTCCACATGGTCGTCCGACCAGGTAACGATCGAAAAGCTTGCTGCCACGGACTGCATCGTCCCACAGCCCCTCAGAAACAAGGGGAGCCTCCTTCGTTCGATCGGCGTAGCCCGAACCGATATGAAAGGGTCGTCGACAAAACCCGCATAAAACGCGCCAAGCCTCGTACCAGGATCGAGAGATTGGCTGGAATTCGTTACCGGCTCTCCGTCTTTTACCGCAGGCGAGACACCGTGACATAGGTACGGTGATTCCGACAAGCTCCTTGGAGCGCCCGATGGAGACCGGATGACCGGCCCTACGAATTCTTGCCGCGGTTGTGCGTAGGCCCCAAGCCAAACGGGCCCTCCATTCCAAGGGTTGGGAAAAGTCGATCTCCCTCCCGAAGGGCATCAGCACAGGTCATCGTCGATGCACTCCCGCTCCAAGCGGATCGCAATTTCCGCGGCTTCGTAGAGAATGGCGAATATTTCCGAAGTGACGCCATCGGACATCTGAAGAATACGTTTCAAGGCGCGTGTGGAGAGGACGATGCGAGAATATTGTGTGTCTCGTCGATCAGCAGCATTTTCAACTCAACCTGCTCGAGCATGCGCAGCACGATAAGTTCGAGATTCGTCAGACTGGTTCTCGGATTGGGTGGAGCTCCGATGACGTCCATGAGCTGAGAATAAAAGCGTTTCGTTCGGGCGGCATCCTTGCGCAGGTCGATTCCGTGAGACGGCCGACCGGCTCCGGAGATATCAGTAACGAAGGAGCTTGACGGGCGGATGCGAGCCGGGCCGTCACCGTCTCCTTGCGGGCCTTGGCAACGATTTGCGCTGTTCGACGACAGTATCGAAGAGGATTTTCTCGTTGACCTCTCGACGTCCCTTCTCACGCAACTTGCGCAGGGCTTCCCGATATTCCCAAACGGAAATCGCCGGATAGCGGAGGTCTCTATAGCGCGCTTCGATCCAATGCCCATTCGGCCGCTCGACAAGGAGGCGGCTTATGTCACGTGGATCAAATTTTACGGTTAGCGGGTCTCTCGTCCGTCCAATGTCTGAACGCAGGGCGTCGGACCAGTACCGGATGTTGAAGAGATGGATGCCATCACGCTGCAGCGTGCGGGCCTGCGAAGGAGCAGAGGCAATCCCTACGACAACGCAAAGGCCGAGAGCTTCATGAAGACGTTGAAGGTCGAGGCTGTTTATCCAATGGCTTACGAAACCTTCCAGACGTCATCGAGCAGCTTCCCCACTTCATTGAGGGGGTCTACAACAAAGGCAGGCTTCATTCGATGCTGGGATATCTCAGCCCGCAGCAGTTCGAGGATCAACACATCCGGCAGACTGGCGAAACAGCAGATCCGTGTTTACCCTGAGGGGAGCCTGCATTAGGGGGTCAATTTTGCACGCCGAATCACATCTCGCTAGCAGCGCATTCATTGAGACATTACGCAATATCCGTGCAGCTCGAGTAAAACGTATGGACATATTAGCTCACAGCATGGGCAACCTCGTCATATTGGAGGCAATTGCAGGTAATGCACGCTGAGTTAGGCATCGCTGAAGTGTTTGTTGGCTGCACCAGATATCGACAAAGACCATTACAAATCCATCGCGCCTAAGGTTCGTTCCGTGGTCTCTGGGATAACTCTTACCGGTGCACGACCGCCTCCCGCAGTCGGGCCGATGCCAGACCCATCGCCAACCGTCGAAATCACCCAACCATGAACCTGTTCCGCGCCGAAAATTCGTACGCCAACCCGAGGGGCCCATCTTGACTTCAATCAAGGCCGCAACGGGGACTGAGGCAGAACCCAGCTGGGACCGTTTCGGGCTTCATTTTAATGAATTCCAAACCCGTTCAATTGTGGCGAACTCCGGCTAAACCATTGACTAGTCAACGCCCCTGGGCTCGGAGCTCCGCCTGTTTGCGCCATATAGATTGAGGCATCGCCAATTTGGTCGAATGCTGAATTGTAATAAGGCGAGCCGGGGTTCGTGGCCCAATAGTTCGCAATTGCAATACTGACAGGAACGCTGTAACTGGTCAGCGAGCCATCAAAAATATTATTCTCCAGCACGAGGCCGCTTTGCGGGCCGCCAAGAAATAAAGCCTGCCCAGATGGATTAACTACCGTGTTATTACGAACTATCGTGTTAGTGATTGTCGGAGGGTTCGAGCCGCTTCCCGCAATAAATATCTGCGCCCCATAAACGGCATTATTGTAGACTTCATTATTTGAGAAAGGGTCTACTGTGTCATTATCATATGCGACAACGATACCACGGACCCCCGCAGACGCGCTTGGCGCTGAAACCTCGTAAGCAATGTTGTTCGCAATGACACAGTTCTGGGTAGACGAACACCCGATGTCGATACTGTAGTTGTTATACGATATGTTCCCTATGAAATTCTCGTTTTTGCCACCGAAATAGCTATATATCCCCTCTCCCCAGTTGTCATATACAAGGCTGCCAGACACAGTGTTATTAGATAGAAAATGCGTATTGTCCTTACAGCCGTGCTCGGCTACGCCGCTTGCCCATCCCGTGGATGAGGTGGCGCCATTATAATTTAACAGCGAGACGTCGTGAACAGTGACGTTTTCTATGACGGAGTTGTTCGGCCCATAGGAGCCTCCTCCTATTGTGCAATAGAGATAAATCCCGACATTTGGGATGAAATCAACGGTCGTGTTGCTGATCGTGTCATTATTGCCAGCGATGGCAATCCCATCCGTGTTGTAGGTGGGAACATAATTTGCCGGAGCCGAGCATTGACCGGCAGATGAATTGCAATTCCTAACCTCAATGCCGTTCCACACTAGGTAGTTGCCCGAGAGGTAAACAACGGGCTGCTCCCCGACATAAGGATATGTTCCTGTTTGTGTGAAATTACCCCAATTGCCGCCAAAATTTATGACCGGTGAATGGTCAGGATAATTGGTAAAGGTGATAGGGCTAGTAGCCGTGCCGGATTGGGCGATGTTCAATTGTTCGACGTAGGTTCCATTCATCACATAAACGATATTGCCAGCAGTTGTTGCCGTGCCGACGGCCTTGCCGATCGTCTTGAATGGCGCCGAGGACGACGTCCCGGTGTTGCTATCGCTGCCGGACGGGGCGACATAATACGCGGATTTGGTTGCCCAGCAGCTTGCGGCAGTCCCGTTTGTTTGCGAGCATGTCCACGTCCAAGGGGCGCCAGACCCGGAAACCGACGACGCGGTACCAGCAGAGCAAAGATTCGATATTGGCGCCGAACTCATTGTTGAGCCGTTGGATGTACCGCACGCCGCGTTGGCGACAGCTAGCGGCGCCGAGCAGCTTGCCGTTGGCCCCCCGTTCGCACCGGAGCACGTCCAGGTCCATGGCCCATTTCCCGTCGCTGGCGAAGGCGTGCCCTGGGCGCATAGATTAGAGGTCGGCTCGCTGCCGGCAGCAACAACGGTTGCATTGCCGCAAATACCATTTAGCGGCGTTGTGGAAGGATCATTGGAGATTTGGTCCGACCAGCTATCAACACCGATCCATTGCAGCCATTTGCCCGCCTTTGTCTTGATAAATACAGTATTGTTGTAATACATAAGCTCCATGACATTCGTGCAGTCTGGAAGCGGCCATTGGCTCCTGTAACAGTTGCCGTTGGCATCAAGCGTCCATACGCCGTCGCGATCATCTGTGAGCGACGCCGCAGGCGGAACAACCGTGCCGTTGGGGGATGGCGTGGCGCTAGCGGGCGCATATGATGCGAGCACGGTAGTCAAGACAAGAGTCCAAGTAATAATTCTATTTACCATAATTATCCTTCCCAAAAAGCAAAAACGGCCAGCAGGAGCAGATTGCTTCCTCATAAAAGTCCGCCTCTCTTCTAAAGTTGATTTTTGAAAACTGATGTGCGCCAAGGCCGCGTCATCAGCGGCGTTGTGCACGCATTGAAAAGCGGCCGCCGCTGGTGCGATTGTCCGCCCGAGATGGATCTGCGACAACGATCTACAACCGTTTCCTGTGCTGGGCAGAGAGGCGGGTGTAGGAAAATCTCTTTCTGGTGCTGCCGAAAAGGGAGCTCGGCGGACATGCAGATGATCGACTCCACGCATATCTAGGCGCGGCGCTCAGCAGCAGGCGGAAACGTATGGACCGTCCCGTCGTCAAGTGGTTTGTTTAAGTTGGCATCAACAGTCTGCACAAACGTATCCGGCTCGGCTATGCCGTTGGCCAAAATGAAGATCCGCGTATTCCGCTTCTTATAAGGGGGACAGCATCCAGGCGCCATTTTCCGTTGCAGGTTTGCGGAACGCCTATCGACTGCGCGGGCTCAAAAGTGAGCCGTACCGTAGGATGGCCCAGACGATGCGTGCCATCTTGGCGGCGAGTGCGACTATGTGTTGGAATGGGCTCTCGCGAGCAGACCTCGCAGCCATTGACCGAGTGCGGTGCTGCTTCGGCTCAAGGCTGGCAAGGCGGCGCGAGCGCCCTGGATCACCATCTTGCGCAGATCTTTGTGCCGCGCTTGGTAATGCCGAGCAGTCGAGGCTTGCGCCCAGTTATCCACTACCGAGGCACAAGCCCGAGCCAGGCGGCGAGATTCCGAGCGCCGCAAAACTCTGCGCATCACCCACGGCTCCGACGAGGGCAGTTGCGTTCAGGGCGCCAATCCCAGGAGTGCTGGTCAGCCGGTGCACAGCCTCATTCTGGTCCACTTCAGCAGCGAATTTCGGCGTCGAAGGCGACTATTCTTTCATCGAGCATCTGCCATCGCGTCAGAATGCGGATACGGGCACTTAATTCTCAGGAGCTCGCTGAAGAAGGTGGGCACGCGAAGTGGCGCGGCCTTGTAGCCCGCGCTCGACAGAATGGACCTTAATTGGTTCATCAAAGCCCGTTCTCTGTGAGTGGCAGAGTAATTTGTATTAGCTCGACCTGACAGACAGGGCCTGGGCGGGGTATTTGAGATGCCTCGTTAAGGAAGACAATTGCAAATGCGAGACCGGCTTCAATACGCTGTCTCACTTGCCTACGCGTAAACGTAGTTCATGCCTGACACGCGTGTATAGCACTCACAATCGCTCGCATGTCAACAGCTCGAGGATTTGCCGAGTTAAACATACTTACGTATTGGCAGAGAGGTTTCGTATGATTCAGGTGCTCTATAGCCTCGTCAGCTGGACGGTCCAACCGTTTTCAAATCGATATCCTACCCCCGCATTGAAGAGGCTCGTTGCGGGCGCACCATTTCTGGATCACAGCCGCTCACTAAAATAGCAATATCTTGAATCTCGCAAACCGGCGTCGGCGCCCCTGTCAAAAATAGTTTTCAGACGCCGCATCAACTCAAATACCGGGGTTACGTCCAATCTTTCAATGACTTTGGTCCGGATACCAGTCCAAGCATCGGCGGTGCTTTTAGAACTGTCGCCAGGTTCAGCCAATGATCCGGCTCTGTCGGTTCAAACCTTGGCGACCTTTAGCAAATTCCTATGGAACCCTCGGCCGACATCTATGTAGAATTCAGTTTTGTTAAATACCCGAAAGATAACAACGGTCTTTGGACCAGTGACAAAAGCCATCGGTTTGCTGGAGTCTAAGACTGGGTACCAACAGGAACAATTTTAAGTCTGGCGCGGCGTAGGAATCGCCGCGAATGCCGGTCACAATTTTACGCCAATCGCTCCAATGTGCGGTTGACTCCGATACGGCCTTCGTCGCCAATATCCTGCTCGATCAGTAGGAATCGGTTTTGGGACGAATCCAATGCTCTGTAGAAGGTTTGGAGCAGGGCTCAGATTCTGTCAGAGCGCTTCGCCGGGCGGTGGTTGCTACTTGCAACTGTTATAACTTTGGCTTGAACTTGCAAGCCATTTGCGTTCGTTCATGATGTAGCGCTATTGCGTGTTCGCAAACGTTGAACGCGTAAGCAGCAAACAGCGCGCATGGGATCTCTAAAAATTCGCTCGTGTAAGAAGGAATTGCAGTTGAAAAAATAAGGCTGCTGACTGAAATTGAGAAGCAAAGCCAGCCGGCAGCCGATTTATCGAGATAAAATAAAACAAACGACCGGCTAAACACTGTCCACAAGGAGCAAAGAAACAAAACGAATCCTAACCATCCGCCTTGGGCTATAATCTTTGGCCAGAAAACATCCAATAAGAAGGCGGGATTATCAGGGGTCGCAGACCAGAGAGTGCTGATACCATAATCAACATAGAGCTGGCTATACCCAAGCTGGAATGAAGCAGGGCTCGCAAAAGTTCCGCCCCCAGAGCCAAGAGGAAAAAAGCGGTCCGCGACTTCAAACCCAACTTTAGTCAATTCTGTCCTTACTAAGCCATCCTGCGCTACATAATCATTGTACTGGACCAAGAAAATGTTGCTGATTGGAGACAGCAAAACCATACAAACCACTACAACAGCGGGAACTACTCTCCTGGCTAGGACGCCGGCTGAAGCAGATGAGGCCCCGCGAAATTGATAAGCTATCCCAGCTACAAGAAAAGCTGCGCATTCTTTTGCGGAAAGATGAATAAAAACGAATATAGATAATACCAATATAAGAACCATTCGCAAAAATGTAGGCCGCAAGGAATACAGATAGACAGCACACGCTGCCCCAAGTGAGAAGGCCCATGAGCTTTCAACTTTGTGTTGGAAGAGCCCTTGTGGGGTGACAAAGCCCAATCGTGTCCCAAGCTCCTGTCCAAAGATACCGCTTCCTCCACCGATTAGGTCTTTGAGAATGAAAGGCGCATTCCCGACAGCGAACAGTACATAGAACCATGCAATGAGTTGTAGAGTCTTCAAGGGATCCCGATCTTTACTCCAAAAATACAAGAAGGCTAAAAAAAATACAGGAAAGGTTGCTTCCCGCACAAGGTCGTAAATAGCGCCCAACGGCTGTGGAATGCCGAGGTTAGGGTGAGCTAGCGCTCCCGCCACGCTAATCAGCCCATAACCACCAAATGTGACAGCTAATAAAATAGTTAGTCTTTTGAAATTCAGCAAAGCTTGGAATGCAAAGGGAACCAGCACAACAGCCAGAACTTTATCACTGATAGTCGGAGTCGGCTGACCCGTCGCAGCCCCAATAATTATCAGATGTCTTAGAAGATGATACGATATGACGATTAGAAAAATGATAGGAAAATAAGGTTCTACCTTTCTTCTTGACAAAGACTGGAGCCGAAATCCAGGGCTCTTCAGCTGGGACTGCGGGCCGTTATAACTTGCCATTTTTTTACCATTCGAATAGGTACCCTCGCGCGTCCAAGACCTGGATGAGCCCGCCGGTAAGCCGCTTAGGGGTAAGCTTCTGATCGCAAAGGCCGGGCCAAAACGATCTCGGAGTCGAATTTTTAAAAAACTTTACTCGCGATGAGTCCCCTCATGAGGAAAGGGGTGATCAATTGCCGCTTGCTCACCTTGAGCCTCGTTGCGTTTAACGAGCCTCATGACGACATAAACCATTCGCAGTCTGGCATCTTCATCGGTGATATTGGCAAATCGATCGGAAAACTGCGATGCGATCAATCCGTCGAAGCGTTTATTCCGCTTTTCGAAAATGATCTCGAAGCCACTTTTCTTTGCTAAACGCAAATGTTCGGAATAGGGCATACGGTTCAGCAGATAAGGACGTCGCCCACGAAGTGCAGACCATGCGGCGTCTCCGACAGCCCAATGGCCATTCCAGTCTTTTGTGAGGCCGTGGCTGAAAAAATCGATAAGGTGGGACGCTATTCCACGAGGCTTCAGCCACAGAGCAATGGCTTCATAGCACGCTTCGAGCTCATCGACATGCTCTAAAACCGAGTTTGAAAACACCCAATCCACAGAGCCATACTTGATTATATCCGCGCACGTCCACGGAGCCGCCATCTCTACGAAGCCACCTGCGTTATTTGAGATGTCCTTCCGAATTGTAGAAATACGGCGCTCAAAGGAAGCATCTAATTCCAAATCCAAGAAAGGCGGAAAACCATATGCGGGGAGGTCGGGAAATCGCAGACTGTGGATTCCCCTGTTCGGAATGGGAGTTTTCTGCCGAAACAGCTCTACAAGCTTATCGAACACGGTTACATTATGGGTTGGGTTGGAATGGTTGATAAGATCGAACGCGTAGTACTTTTCGGCACCTGCGATGAGGGCGGCGAATCCGGTACCTAAGGAACTCCCCGGACCGAGCTCTGCCACGATCTTCGGCACGCCGTGGAGTCCCGCTTTCTGCAATAGTGAAATTTGTCTTAAAAAAATCGAATAACAGCTTTCCGCTAGAACGGTTCCGAGTTGGTTTTCCCTACTATGCACAGTGCGCAATTGTGGAACAGCATAGGATAAAATTCCCTTCGCCAGTGGGCCGAGTCTTGGTAAACGGGCAATAGCACTCATTTCGGCCTCTCGTTGCAAATCATATGAATTCCCCACACGACGTTTCCAAAACGAAGCTTTGAACCTATTCCCTAGCTGGTAGCGCCGGTGTGTCTAAACGTTATGGACGCCAACTATATCAGTTTAACATCAAATTGCAGCATATGGCGACCGTTTTCGATGTAATATCGTCCCAATCGAAACGCCCGCCAATTCAGTTGAAACCTCTAGAGAGGCCACGTCGCCAACGCGAAAATAGTCACTGTGGTCAAGACCGATTTTCGCAATGGGCAGGGGCATCGCTGGCAAGCACAGGCAAATTGAAGCTCAAAGGTTACGGAAAATCCTTCGGTAAGGAAGGTAAAACGCGAAGTCTGGCACGTCCATAAAGTTACCGAAGCGCTCCACCTCTTTGAAAACCTGTATCCGCGACCTTCATAAGGAACGGCGCTTGGGTTCAAGGCTGAAATTTTTTTTGAGCTGGCCTTCGTCAGGGTCCGTAAGTTCGAGATTCATCAGCGTTCACTTACGTCACGGCGATCAAGCTTAAAGTGTGTGCCGCTAGGTGTAGAAAATTTGCCAAAATGTCAACGTCGGAGTAAGGGTCAGTCATGGGGACGGAACAAATTTGGGCCAATTTTTCGGTGCGTGAAGATCGCGACATGCCGCTGGAGTGGGTTAAAGCGCAAAGCATTAGCGCCGTCTGGAGCAAAGGCTTGCCGACACCGAAGAAATCGGCGACGGGGTGGACATTAACAGTCGAAGGCGCGGATGAATTTGGCTCTGCTCATCAGAGTCAAATTGAGAGCCGCCGCCGCTCGTCAGAGCAGCGTAGCTCCCCAGTTAATTTAACGGTCGCCTATTGGTTTGTTGTTAGTTACCCTGCCTTTTCCATGAGTGCTGCCAACAAGGTTCAAAGTTTCTTGGTGTGATGGGACTTGGCCTTTATGCTCACGAGTGATAAATTATCGTCGCCTTCAGAACAACAATTAACGACATCTATAGAACAGAGCAACTTATTGCTGCACTTCGACGCAGCCATTATGACTATGTTCGTAGTAAATATAGTAAAACGTCATTTTATAGCAATGTTTGTTATTGTATTTTTTTTCCTTAGCTTTGGTATACTTTATTTGTACTTTACGCCACCGCGATTTACGGCCACTGGCACTTTGCTCATCGACATCCACAAAAACCAAAAATTTGCGCAACAGCTTTCTCCGGCTGATAATATTCTGGATCCGCAAGAGATACCCACGGAAATTGAGGTCCTTAAATCGCCCAAGATCATTATGTCGGTAGTAAAAGACCTTAAGCTTATCGTCGATCCAGAATTCGTTCGAGATGCCTTTTCCTCTTCGCATCTTATGGGCCTTAGCGGTAAGGCACCATCTGAACAGGAGCTTGAAGATCGCGCTGTTGCCGGCATTAAGCGGCAATGTTCGATCTCCCGTCTTGGCCAAACCTACGTGGTGGAAGTCTCATGTCATTCCCTTAATCCCGAGAAGTCCGCAAAAATTGTCAATTCCATTATCAACGCCTACGTCGGCGAACAAATTGAGGCTAGGTCGCAAGCAGCTCGCCGAGCAAGCTTGTGGTTGCAGGAGCGCCTTCGTGAACTGCGCACGCAATCCGCTGCCGCAGAGCAGGCCGTCGTCGACTACAAACGTGATCACAACATTGTCGACTTGGAAAATAACAACGGTAAGAAGAGGTCGATAAACGAGCAGCAGATTTCTGAGGCAAATAGCCAGTTAACCTCGGCCCACGTGTTGACAACTGAAGCCAAGGCACGATTAGATCGCATCGACGCTATTATGGCAGAAGAGGTCCCGAATTCATCGGTCGCGGATTCGCTTAAGAATGAAGTTATAATTCGCCTTCGGAACCGGTATGTTGACATGGCAGCTCGTGAACACCTTTTGTCAGCTAAATATGGTCAAGATCATTTGGTCTCTGCAAATCTTCGCGCGGAGATGATAGAAGTTAAACAAAACATCATCGACGAAATGAATAAAATAAGGGAAAGCTACAAAAGTGATTATCAAATCGCTTCGGAGCGAGAAAAGAGTGCAGAACGCGCTTTAGAAGCCGCCATCTCAAGCAACCAATCGACAAACCAAGCACAGGTTGAGCTGCAGGGACTGGAAAGTACGTCGCAAAGCTATCGGGCGATCTACGATAACTCTCTTCAAGGTTATCTTCAGGCCGTGCAGCAGCAGTCATTTCCGATCTCAGAGACCCGCCTTATTGGGGAGGCAACTATCCCCACGAAGAAGAGTGGGCCCTTAGCGCCCGTCGTTCTTGGCATCTCAACTGTAGCCGGTTTATTTGCCTGCTTGGCTTTCGGCTGTTATCGCGAGTTCTCGGATCGAGTTTTCCGAACGAAAGCGCAAGTAGAGCGCACACTTGGGACAAGCCGTATAACAACATTGCCGATGCTTCCGGCAAACATGGTTTCGACCACTTCCATTACTCAAAAAACTAAGCCTAGAGAGATTGTTTTCAAAGAAGATATCATGACTTATGTATTGGGTGCTCCTTTTTCCCACTACGCGGAATCGCTGCGTTCTCTGAAACTCAATATAGATATCACAAACAGGTATAAAAACGCTGGCGTTATCGGCATCACATCTACTCTGCCAAATGAAGGTAAGTCAACAATTGCATCCAATCTGGCGCATCTCCTGGCCCAAGCCGGCAGCCGAGTGCTCTTGGTTGATTGCGACTTCCGTAAGCCATCTCTATCGCGCCGTTTTGTGCCCGACGCCACAGCAGGACTTATTGATCTAATCATTAATCAAGTGGCCCTTGCCGATATTTTTTGGTCAGAACCTTCGACCCATCTCTTGTTTTTGCCGGTCGGCTCATGCACCAGGGTTTACCATCCCGGGGAAATTTTCTCCTCCGTTGAAATGGGTCGCGTGATCAATCAATTACGAACCTCGCTCGATTACGTGGTATTAGATTTGCCTCCGCTTCTCCCAGTTATCGATGCGAGAGCGATTGCAAATTTCGTTGATTCCTATTTGTATGTCATTGAATGGGGGAAGACACGGCGAAAACTAGTCGAGAGCCTGTTGTTGGAAGCCCCAGAAATCTACGATCGCCTAGCTGGAGTAATCCTAAATAGAGTAAATGAAAGGGAGATGGCCTTGCGTGAAGGTGAAGTAAATCCGCATTATTATAGAAAATATTATGGAGAGTATAATTATACGGAATAGCTATAATGATTTTCTTTACGGTATGGACTCATAACTTGATCCCAGAAGGGAGCATGCCAGCGATCAATGAGGCGCGTGGAAATTACAGGCGAGCTTATCGTAGCGCGTAGCGCGCTTTTTCGCTGTCATAGGCCTTGTCCACACTCTCACGGCCAGGGCCGGCTGCGCGGCGTTTAACACTTCTTCGACGCTTGACTATCGTGGCCCTGGCCGCCGGCGAGGCGATGTTCGGAGGGCGACCTTTTCTATCGGTAACGGCATGGATTTTCGTCGTCGCGCCGCCGCACCGGATGCTGAAGGCCTGATTTTCTCTCTCGTTTCCACCGCTGGCACAGCTTTGCGCCTTCACAATGTACGGAAGATTGACGCGAGCTTGCGAAGCAGATAGGCATTCGTGTCATGAGTCGGGAGGCGGACCCATGGCAACAGTCTAAGAGTATGGCGCGATTTGCTCGAGCGGCACGTCCTCAACCGCGGGTCCCGCCGCGGCGTCTTTAAGCAGATATTTGATCCGGTGGCGGCGAGATCGCGCGCCGGCTTGCATTTTTATCGACAGCATGATCGGTATAATTCTAGGAGGTTATGGGCTTATTTGTTCCGCAAGTCCTGAGCCCAACGAGTGGTCAGGACCACAGGTTGTCGATCCGAGTTCATGATGCGAGGGTTGGCACCGCCTACTAATACTGTATCGCACCGATATCGGGGCTGGATACGGGGCGTGGCGCACCAAGTGCGTCAATTCTAGCTGGGTCCCAGTATATACCCTTCTGCCTTCCGGGAAAGTTTGAAAGAGGTTGAAACCAGCTTGCCGTGAGCCCTCCAGGAGCAGGAGATCCCGGGGTTTGCGCCAGGTACGGCAGCGCGTTTCCAATGATATCAGTGCTGGGATTTGACAAGTTCGAGATCCAGCCATCAGTGAAAAGCGGCTGGGTAAGCCAGTAATTATTACTCGCATATGCTACAATCGTGTAGTAAGGATTTGCTCCATTTCCTACAAAAATGTTATCAACAACAGACAACCCAGATTGCGCCCCTCCAATCCACAGCGCGTCGCCACCAGGATTAACGACCGTATTAAAGTAAATTGATGTGTTCTGAATTGGCACATTAGAGAAATTCTGAAATTGGGCGACAAAGATTTCACTGCCGTAAATCATATTATTATACACCCAGGTAGTATTTGGCCCTGGATCAATACTATCATTGTCTATGGTTATGACGATAGCGGCTCCAGTACTCATGGTACTTGGAGGATCCATAATGTATGATAAATTATTAGCAATTATGCTATTATAGGCGTTGGCAAGACCAATATTTAAGGACCAGTTATTATATACGGTATTTCCAATTATCCTTACGAAACTTTGACCATAAAAAGCGTATATGCCTTCACCCCAGTTGTCGTAAACAGTGTTATTCAAAATCATATTCCCGATGAGAAAATTTCCGTTCTTGTATCCTTGAATCGCAATCGCGCAGGCCCAGACATTATTTCCGGCGCCATTATAGTTTTGCAGACTTGTATCATAGACCGTATTTCCTTGTATAAGATTATAATTACTCTGAATCCAAATACCGGAGGCGCATATCATATCGATTGTGTTATTTATAACCGCGGCGTAACTGCCGGTAACTTTAATACCGTGACTACACGACGTCGGAATTGCAGGACTGTTGCCGTTGTTAACCTCGAAACCCTCAAACACGATGTAATTCGCGTTGATATCGACAATACCATCGTTGCCACCTCCCGCAGGCCATCCTCCGGCAAGAGTGATGATAGGGGACTGACCAGGGTATGCAGTGAAAGTAATCGGATAGCCGGAGGAACCGGGCGTATTAAAAACAACTTGTTCGTAGTAGGTACCTCCCCCCACGTACACGGTGTCGCCGGCCCGCGCCGTGGCCGTGGCTTTCGCTAACGTTCTCCAAGGGGTTGAGGCGCCGCCATTGCTGGAATCACTTCCGTTTGTCGTAACATAATAGTTGGCAGCTAATGTCTGAGAAATAGAAGCGGCCCATATCACAGAAATAAGAACTCCGGCTGCCAGCCAGCACGTTGCGTGCTCTATCGAAAAGTGTGATGAGGTCTTCATTCTTTCCTCTTCCTTCGCAAATTGTAAGTTCGCTTATGCGAGCCGCTTAGGGGGGCCAAGCTAACGCTTGGCCCCCCGGTTTTTTGCCAAGCACGTCCGCTACATATGACGACTGATGACTGATAACAGAATAATTTAATTTTAACAAGTCGCCGAGTTCGCGCTTTCCAGCAAGCCACTCAACCGGGGCGAGTGGCTATTAGCTTTAGAAATAGGACGATGTCGGGACCCATTGCCGGCAAAACATGTCTAATGTCGCGGCAAGTCGAGAATTGTTATGTTAGAGCTAAGGCAATAAAGCGACGAGGCTGAGGCGGTGCCGAAAGCGGAGAAAATGTATTAAACTCATCAACGGAATTTAATTCATCGTTTGGGCGGCGGCAGCGTGCGCGCTGCTCGCTCGGTTACACCCCGCTGGAGAGCGTGTCACCAATTTGATTTTACCTTCGGCCCAGGCCCTGGCCGCCACTCAGTTTCTTGGTTACCGCGTTACTGAAGCGTCGAGGCCTCGGCTCAGTATTTGCACGAATTGTTGCGTTGAAGGGATCCTGGAGCGTCAAGGATCATTCGGCCATCGGCTGAGCTTTTGAGGGTGGCGCCCACCAAGTCAGACAAAACGCTCTTCTTGGAGGCATCCTGCCGCCAGCCAGATTTCTTCAGTGCCGCCAATTCCTTCCTCGAATTAAGGGGACACTCTCACGACCTTAATTAGACTACAGCTGTAGCATGAGCTAATTGTTCATAAACTCCTTGAGTGGATAGCGCTCCTCCACGGTATGGCGATCCTTGACTAGCTTCCCCTTCACTTTCTGGCCAAGGAAGGATTGACGCGGCACATGTGGAGAAGGCCGGACATTGGAATAATCGATATATTGCTCAAAGCAAATCTTCTTACCAAGAGATACATTTATTTTGTTTTTCAGGACCCAAAGTAAAGGTACCAACTTTGGAGCTTGTGGGACTATTGTGGAACGCATTGCGGTGCGCGCTGTTGTCACCATCCAACAGTTCTGCGTACAGGCTTCGACTTTTTCACGGGACTGCCGAGCTACTTCTCCGTCCATGATCTCGGTCCAGGATTGCTTTGCGAGATTTCCCATTGGGAGATCTGAACGTACGTTGCATGCCCAGACATCGGACCATGGATCGATAAAGGCAAAATCTTTACCTGCTGTGCATTGTATAAGACGGTCGTGGCCCAACACTTTTTCGATCAAACCAAGATTAAGGTAAGCTCTGAACCAATTTTTTGGTTTGGGACTTTTTAGCATTGCTTCGATCAACCCTTCGATCTCGTGCGCAACTTTTTGGCGATCGTAGAAATAATTATCGTTTTTATAAAACTGCCAAGCATTATGAAGGGTAGAAGTGGCTAGCTCAAAGCCTTCCTTACGCGCGAAATTGTAAACATCCACAAGCTGCGAGACATTTTCATCTTGAATCACCATGGCGAAGCCTAGATCCGTGCCACCCGCTTGACGTAGCTCTCGAAGCCCTGCAACTTTGGTCGCGTATCCATTTTTTTCACCGCGAACGGAGTCACTCGTCTCGGCATCACCTTCAAGCGAAAAGCGAACCTTTATTTTAGGAAATTTTTTAATGATTGGAATAAGCCGTTCGTAATGGAGTCCATTGGACGAAATCTCCATTATCCGCGCCTTGGGATAAAGGAGTTCAATCATTTCTCCAAGGTCCTTTCGGAGCGTCGGCTCTCCACCTGAAACGTTCAAATTGTCGAAGCCTCCCGGCAATTTGGCGAGCGTCTCGAGGGAAACTTCTTCTTGCGGCTCGGTCGGATTTTTCCAAATGTAGCACATTTGGCATTTCGAATTGCAACGAAAGGTTGAAATGATGGTCAGATCCATGAGAGCCTCCAGTTATTGCTGCCTACGGGCTCAGGGTGAGGAGCAAAGGCGAACGTAGAGTGAGAGAAGTTCCTTGTTGTGACGTTTCAGTGAAAAATTGGTTTCCACCCTTGTTCTTGCCGCCTTACCGAGCCGACCCCTTTTTTCTTGATCTCCTATTAGGGCGATAATCTCTCTCTGTAGGACTTTGATGTCCCCCGGCTCAAAAAGAACGCCAGTTACACCATCAACGACAAGCTCCGGTATGCCTCCTATGCGGCTGGCGATTATCGGTTTACCATATGCCATAGCCTCAAGAACGGACAGTGGGCTGTTTTCGTACCATTCTGAGGGCACGACAACTATCGAGGCGGCCGCTATCGCGTGTTGTAAGTCTGCACCCTGAATGTGACCAAGGAATTTTGCATCGGGAAAGTTCGTGATCAGTTCTTGACTGAGAGGTCCCGTGCCGGCGATGACCAGCGGCCAAGCCTGGCCGCTGGCGGCGTGTGCGCGTAACAAGGTTTTTACACCTTTCTCAGCTGAGAGACGGCCAAAATAAATAACGTAGCCGCTGTCACTCTCAGCTGGGATAATCTTAGAGGCATCGATGCCATTCGCAATATAAGTGATTTGGCTATCCGGAAAGCGGAGCCGAGCGGAATCGAACATAAAGCGGCTAGGAGCAATGAATTGAGCGACTTGCTCATAGCTGCGTTTCCATGTTTGGAATCGCGCTTCAAGCCACAAAACAAAGCTTTTGGTAAATGATCCGTCCACACAGCGATATTTCAGCACGCTTTCGAAATTGCCCGTCGCGCAAGCAGAACATGGCTCGCCATTTCTCAACCGCGTGTATACAGGACATATAGGTTTGTAGTCATGCAACGTCATCACCACAGGTATTTTACGCTCCGCCGCCACGCCGATGATCGATGGTGTCAGCTGGTGATATATGTTGTGACAATGAACTATATCCGGTCTTGCGTCATCAAGGAGGGAACCAAACCGCTTTACCGCTTCTACAGAATGGATGAGCGAAAGCGACGCTTTCAATTTCTCAAGCTTTCCGACTGCGCTATAACTTCTCTTGGAAACAAAATATGAAGCTTGTTCGGATGGCAGGTTCCGCTCGTCCGCCATAGAAAAATCTATGACATCTACCTTCTCCGAGTTAAGAAAATCGCGTTCCTGAAACATGACAATTTCGGAACCACCATTCTTAAAATAAAACTTATTAGCAATTAGTACTTTCATCTAATTTCATACCAATTTTTCAATCGGGTGGCCCGAGACTTGAACTGGCAGAAAAACCGGAATAGAGGCAGACAACTTTTGACCGACTGATAGGGAATAAACACTCCACTCACCTATCCTAGCGTTCCATTCGACCCTGAGCTGGGAATACCCTGTGAATCTCCGTCTGAGATTAACGTGAAGAGTAGATTTTACTACAGAGTTAATGTTCAAGATTAGCCTCTTTGGCCTCCTTAACTACCCCACCCCTGAAAGGGTCCGCCAGTTTATGGTACACGGCAATCGTTTTCGAAGCAATGTTATCCCAATTAAAGCGCTGTGCAACCCGGAAGCGCTGCAGTCTAAGTTCCTCTTCCTCAACCGGTCTGACGGCCCGGCGTTTCAGAGCACCAGCGAGGGACTCTACATCAGCAACACGAAAATAATTGTTCGGGCTGAGAGCGATCTCTAAATGGGCCGGTATATCGCTTACGAGAACAGGTAAGCCGAAGCTCATGGCCTCTAACAAAGCGATCGGAAGTCCTTCATGCGAGGATGGAAGCACGAATAGTCCTGCGTGAGCATAAAGTTCGCGCAGTGTTTCACCAGTCTGAAACCCCGTTAGCACAACATTTGGTGTTTCGGCCGCTATCTTTGCTAAGCGGTCAGCATAAGGGTTAGCGTGATCAATGTCGCCAACAATCACCAGTTTCCACCTCCCGAGACGAGCGCGCGCGAACGCTTCGATGAGATCGAGTTGGCGCTTTTCTGGGACGAGCCGTCCCACCGTTAGCACATAGCGCCGACGCTCGAGATCAAAGGCCGCAAGTCGGTCAGTGGTGGCTGGTATGTCCGGCAGATGAATTCCGTTAGGTATGAAATCGCAAGTCTTACCGTACCGCTCGCTGATCAATTTCTCCACGGTGCGGCTGACGGCAATAACCCGATGGCTTGCAAGCACAGCCGTAAGTTCGCCGGCTCGAAGCATACATCGTGCAAGCAGTCCCCACTTCTCCCGGTCATAATCTGGCCCATGGTGGGTCACAATCACCGTCAAACCGAAGAGCCGTGCGAGGGGTGTTACCAATGCTGGCCCAATACCATGAATATGAAGGACATCCGGACGCCGAAGCGCCGCTACAAGCACGCCAAGGAAGGAGTGCAGCAAAGCCTCAAAATGTGCGGACTGGGGCGCCCACACGGGTAAACGATGCACTCCTTTCCACACCGGGAGCGGAACTTCGCTCACATAGGGCTTGCGGACTATGGCGTTGACTGAGATGCCATGGCGCACCAAGAGCGGGCAGAGATTTTCGGCATGCTTTTCTATGCCACCTTGAACCCCCGGAAATCCTCGGAAACCTAGCATCATTACCTTGAGTGGCGGCCTGCGAGTGTACTTGCGTCCCTTGATAGAAAAAACCATCAGAAACCCCCGTTCGCATTTTGCCCGTCGCTGCTTTAAGCTCACCACCTCGGTCAACTACCGCTGACTTCGCGTAGGAAACCTCCTGCCGGCATTCGAGCGGGCGAAGCTCGGCAGCCTCGCTTTGCAGCTCACAAAGTTTACGACCGTCTCATGTCCCTAATTGATCGGAAGACTCCCTAATGTCCAAAACAGAGAACGTCTGAATAGTTGAGCGGAGCTCCAGCATGAAACAATAATCGCACTCAACCTTCTAATTAAAGCCGATGAACTAAGGCCGATGAACTAAGGCCTATGAACTAAGGCCTATGAACCATTAGGCCTTATACCTTAATACGACCCAGCGCGCAACCATTTGGTTTTCTTATGGACCATTCGATTTGTGACCATAAACTTCGAGCGCGGAGATCAGCCGGCGGGACGTTGATTAAGAAATATTGCCATCCGTCATTTTCGTTGCTGTAACTTGCTTCGTTTTTTGACTACGTTTGCGCTGTGATTGCCTTAGCGTGGTCCGCGCGACGAGCGAGGTGTCTGATCCCTGCCTTCCGCCTCGTCACCACGGGGTTTTGCTGCCATTGACAAGAAAGGAGTATCACTTGTCTTTTTCACGCATTCTTGAGACCATTGTTAGAGATACATGGAAATTTTCTTTGATCGCCGCTCCTTCGTACTAAAAACCAACACCAACCCACCACATGTCAATACGTATCGTGATCTTCGGTTGACTCTTGCCGACGGGATCAGAAAACCGGCCGCTAACGATTGATTGTTCGAGGTATCAATGAAAAAACGGCGATTGCGTATTTGTTTTATAGCAGAACAATTCGTTCCACCCGTTCTTGACGGGTCGGGACTCGTATACAAGGCATGGCTTGACACCCTATCGCAGCGCCACGATGTCTACGCCATTCTTTTCACGCAGTTCCCCGTTGATACGTGGGAGGCGAAGGAATATTTACCACGGGTTTGTCGCGACTATGTGATCCTTCCGGGCCTCCCCAATAGCAACCTCTGGAAAACGCTGCGAGCTGCGGCACGATGTTTGAGTGGAAATCTCTTTGCGCCCCGCGCGATTGAAGAATACGGCCGCGGCTTTGTCCGGAGACGAATAGCAGGCTTCCTAAAGTCGAAAGAAATTGATCTCTTCGTCTTCAGCAAGCTTGAGACCGTTCATCAATTCGGGTACGAGGCCATTGCGCGGCTTGGTCAGCCTTGCTTTATCGACATCCATGACGACGCTATCGAAAATGATCAGCTTTCACGTAGGGTTGCGGCGAATTTGATATCGGACTATCCTTTATTGTTCCGCTACAAACCGTATCGCCGATTGCTTCTGAGGCAGCGCCTATCGCGTCTTTCGATCGATAACGCGCGGGCACAAGAGCAGAAGATGTTTGAACTATTCGATTGTATTCTTGCGAGCTCTACTGAAGAGTGGAATGCTTATCAGCAACGCTATGGCGAGACCATCGGCTGCGAGTTCCTTCCGTGGCCGGTAGGCGTGCCAGACTTCGCGCTGCTACCCTTGGGTCCGCCGGAATTTCAGGCTGGCTTTATTGGCTCCAACTCTCTTTTCAATACCGAAGGGGTCGTTTACTTCTTGACGCACATCCTGCCGCTTGTTTTAGAGGAAATTCCAGATTTTCGGTGCCTTATCACAGGAACAGTTAGCGAACCGCTATCGCTGATTGGTCAGAACTGGCCCGGAGTCTCGATCGAACCGTACATTAAAGATGTTCAGTCCTTTTATGCCCGCATCGGCACTAGTATTGTTCCTCTCCTCTCGGGAACAGGCGTGAGCTTGAAAACTTTGGAAGCGCTGGCCCACGGAAAGCCTGTCGTCGCTACTTCGAAAGGGGTCCGGGGCCTGCAGCTCGAACTCTGTCCCGGAGCCGTTGTGGCCGATGATCCAGTCTTGTTTGCGCGAAATTTGATGGATCGAGCCCGCAACAATACTACGCCGAAACGGTGGGAGGATTCGACGATAGCAACAGAGTTTCTCGATGGATTAGATCGCATATACGAGCGCTGGGACTCGCGCTTAAGTCGAGACTAGACTAGGGTCGGCTCATTGATTGAGATAAAAGGCTCGCGACGGTCGCGGCGAACGCTGACCAATTTACCGCCTCTGAGCGGATACAACGTTGCTTGTTGGCGCCGGCCCAATCAGGCTGGCAGGCAACTTTTACCGCATTATGGCCTAGCTTACGCCTTATTTACTCTATTCTTTCTAGATACAAAAACAAATTCGAGCTGAAACCGCCAAGACGAATCCCTGACCGATCAATCCGTGCGGTTGTTCCCTTTGGAACCAGCGCCTGCAGTTTTTTAGAACTCATCAAAATGAGATTAGTTGGATTTGTCCATTCACTCTTGTTTAGAATCCAACACCCCAGCCGGAACGAGCTGTCCCACCAGTGAAAAAATGGAATAGCAGTATGGTGCTCAATGGGAAAAAATCGATTTGGAACAGAAATAAAAATCCTCCTTGCCACTCGGATAAGCTCACCGATAAAACGATGCTGCGCTCTTACACTCCCTACATGCTCCAAGACTGCATTTGACGTAGCAACATCAAAAGACTGGTCAGCAAAAGGTAGGGGTTGTCCAGCGACTATCCTTAAGTAGGAGATCTTGGGGAAAACCGCTTGAAATTCTGAGGCGTTGCCCAAACCAACAGCCGTTATTCGTTCAGGATAAGGATATTTTCTTTCCAAAACATTCGCCGCATCCCCAACGACGTCCGAGACCCCGACGTCCAAAATCGCGCTATCAATACTTGGGCGAGTATATTTCAGAAAATCACTATAAATTTGATCTCGCGCTAAAATAAGTAACCGCTCTCCAATAGACCGCGGAGGCACCGCAGTATAATATTTCGAGTCTACGATTTGGTCGGGTTCCATTCGATCATCTATTTACGGTTTGAGCGCAACTCTTTATGCGGGAAGACGAGAGCCGAGGACATGACGAAGTTTATAAACAATCCAGCAGCCGCCCCAACGGTAATAGGGATAATAGGCTCTCTTGCACAAACCGCGCAAGCTGCAACGAGAAAAGAATAAATAGCCATTGTTACCATGAAGCCGGCGAAATTAACAATAAGAAACAACCTCAGTTGTCGTCCTGCAGGTTCTTTTTTTCGCGAGGAAAAAGTCCACGCTCGATTCAGTGCCCAAGTTGCACTCGCAGCAGCCATGAATGCAATTACTTCCGCGATGTACAATCCAGTAGGCTCTCGGACACCATAGACAACCACTGCATTAACGACAAATCCAACAGAGCCGACTGTGCAAAACGATGAAAATTCGCTCCATGATTTCGACATCCGAGAATCCCTCTTTGTGCTTAAATATATGACCCTTCATCTTTACCACCTATTCGATGGGGTATAAATTACACAAGATCGGCAAATATAATCAATCTGCCTTTGTTTGTCGGACTTTGGTATCCCTTCAAGGCTCCCCGAGTCGTCACACCGTTGATCGCAGTGCCGGCTGACTTAGGTAATGCAACCTCTTAAGCTCACGGCGCCCCCTAGTTACCGTATCCAGTATTAGGCCACAAGATAAGCTTAACATGGCGAGAATCATAAGCCCCATCGCCAAAACAGCAGTAGGTAAACGGGGAACTAAACCGGTTTCCAAGTACTCAATGACAACAGACGAGCCAAACCCCAGAGACAATAGCACTAACATTAAAGTGATCACGGAAAAAAAAATAAGAGGCTTCTCCTCCTTTAGCAATACAAAAATAGTTGTCAAAATTCTTATTCCGTCGATATATGTTCTAAGCTTGCTCTCCGAGCCTCCCGGTCTTTCCCGATAGTCGATCGGTATTTCATCCACCGGAAGACAGAGCTCCGAAGCGTGTACTGCAAGTTCCGTTTCGATTTCAAATCCGGTAGACAATGCGGGGAAAGATTTGACAAAGCGTCGCGACAAAATCTTGTACCCGGACAACATGTCCTCGAATTTTTTGCCGAATCCCAAGCTCACGACCCAGTTCAACAAACGATTTCCGAACTGGTGACCCGATCGATAAGCTGCGCGGCCCCCGCTTCTCCTACCGTTCAATAAGTCAAGCCCGTTACAGACTAGATGTTCAACCATCCTCCTGACTGATCCAACGTCGTAAGTGTCATCGCCGTCCACAAGAATATATATATCCGCCTCAATGTCAGCGAACATCCGTCGAACGACATTCCCCTTACCCTGTGTGGTTTCACGTCGTACCAGAGCGCCGGCGGCGGTGGCAAGAACAGCAGTCCTGTCAGTAGAGTTGTTATCGTACACATAAATCGTACTCCGGGGGAGGACCACGCGGAAATCAGACACCACCTTTACGATTGTTGCTTCTTCGTTAAAGCAAGGTATAAGCACAGCTAGATTGAAGATGTCTGCGGCGGACAAAGCGTCTGATCCACCTGCGGCTGCATCACGAGAAATGTGATTCCTGTGCAGTGAAGTTTCCTCACTCATTCGACGGACCTCACTGTCAGTAGAAATGACACGCGTTCGTGTAGCGCGGCAATCTTCCGTGACACGACGAAGGTCCCACGGACTACCCGGAGCGGGCTCAAGCGCAGCATCTTTCACTCTTCGTTGACTTCCAGAGCAGCATTAATCGTTGATTTCGACGAGAAAAACGGAAACCGAAGCCGTTTGTCTGGACAGAAGCCGAGCAATCATTCTCCAAACCAGTTAGAGATCGCTGAGTTCGCGCGCTAACCGGCCCAGAAGCCTCTGAAACCAAGCAAAGGTCAATGGCGAGGGACATCATTCATCCATTCGCCCGATCTTTTCCTCTCCGCAGATTGTATTAAGCCGCCCAGTTTCACGATTGAGGAACGTTATCGGAACGAGGGGTTGCAGAACTCGCCAGCCCCATCCGGCCATCGCCACAGACTTGTCACAGATAAAGATCTTTCTGAAGGAGGAACGTTTGTAATCTGGAACGCCAAAACGGTCAACCTCTGGAGGTAGCGCTGTACGCGGATTGTCAAGGCGATAAAGTTCGGGTTTACCGATAACAAGGTCGTTTGTATCACTGATCAAACCCGGAAAAAAAACCGCAGGGTGTAACCTCGGTCGCGGGGTCTCCAGCGGATAAATTTGTTTCGAGAGTGCGTCAAGGAAGGCGGGGTCATAGTTCTCCATAAATTGTCTTCTTCGTTCTATGTCCTGTGCAATCGCCCCAGGATTTAAGGCGAGATGGAAGCTTAATGAATCGGCCGCATCTTGACTACGGAGTAAAAGAGAAATCTGAACAACAGAGCCAAGAACCAAGGCGGCAGCGAGTACCAGAGCTGAAGTTGAGCGGAGCTCCCGGAACACCGCGAGTAGAAAAATCACCAACAGCGGAAAAAGGTATTCCACTTTGGTCGGGAGTATAAAGAATCGAAGGGTTAGAAACGGTACTGCAACCACGAATAACGCGACTGGAAATCGAAGCTTATCCGATTCTCTCCATGCGGTCATTGCGATCGACTTACTACATAATACCGCCGCGATCAGCCCTACCGGACCGAAGAGCGCCAAAATGTAGCCAATCGCTAAAGCTAAGCGGTGAGGTAAAGTTCCTCCATCCCTATATGTTATGGCGGTGAGGGACAGTTCATGGGAGACGTTAATTGTAAAAAAAATGCTGGCGGTAATAATAGCCGCAATTGCACTGACTGCCCCAAGCACGACTACAGCGACCCAACGCCGTCGCAGAAGCCACGCGACTGTCAAGAATACGGGAACGCAAACCCAAACAAGATCTGGACGAGTGAGTATACACGCGGCACTAAGCGTGCTAAACGATACGGCGCTGACCGTATTCGGATCGTCTGTATACCGCTCTGCGGCCCAAAGGAGGCAAAGCTGCAGGAAAACTGCTTGCATCCACTCTATTGGCGTTGTCGAGTTAGTTAGAAATATAGGGTTCAGTGCAAACGCCGCAAGCCCCAAGAAATACCAGACGAGCGGTAGTGACCGGCCAAGCATCAGGCCAAAAATAAACAAGGAGCCTATAGCAAGGATCAGCGACCAAACGTTAACTAGAACAATACCGCCTATTTCAAACAGGCCGGCTGCCACCAACTCATATAAGGGAACGCCAAACGCACGGCTACGATGGTAGTGGCCGCTCAGTATCGCAGGGATGCTTTTGAAAAGAATCTCCCCGGAGTCGCCGTGTTCGCCCATCGTCAGGCCGACGGTGTTGATCCCATGAGCAAGGAGAACAGCCGAAACCGCGAGGAACGGAAAAATTAGCGTCGCAGACCCACTGCTAATTGGCGCCAACTCGGCGTTATTAGAGATATATCTGGTAACTTTCATCATACCTCACTGTTTCAACCACGGGAAGCCCATGGCAAGAATTGAGACCCGTGAGTTGTGCTGTTAACCCCTTGCTGGGCCGAGGCAACCGCAGTATGGACTTTTATCATCCATAAAAGGGTTACAAAAAATCACATCCACTTGCATCCTGATCCGCGACATCACGCCCACAACTATAGCTTAACCGATCGAGAAGAGCAAGAATCGGGCTCACATAATTCGGCGTATCACCGCTTTGGCTTATGCGCCTTATTTGAGCAAATTAAAGCGATTCCCGCAAAGCCTGAGCACTTCAGAACGGCATTCGCCGAGAAACTCGCAGTAATCACGCCATAAATCAGGGAAGAACCAAGCGCCGTGTCTGTAAGGAGTGTTAACTCCGATAGGTAGTTGCTGATTCCCGCCGCCGTGCCAAGTGCCAAAAAGATGGTCCCAAAGCGGTATCAGACCGAAATTGCATGTCGTTTGCGTGTCATCCGCAAGCAAGAGATGATGTAAGCGATGGCCCGTTGGCGAATAAATAAACCAGCGGCCGAACCAGCCCCAGTCGCTCTGAATTTTCGAATGCTGAATTGAACCGAGGTAAACTCGAAAAACGGTGAGCGCAAACAGAATGTCCGGTGAGATACCGAGCAGAACCAACGGTGCAACTATGACAAAAATCCCACTAATATCGGCAGGATGAACACGCTGTGAGGTAAATACGTAAAATTCAGTGGCAGCATGGTGAAACCGGTGAAGAGGCCAGAGAACGCGCGTATGCGCCAAGCGATGGTCCCAGTAATCGAAAAACGTGTATGCAAAAAAGCCGAGTAAGAACTGTGGCACTGTTGGTAAATTACCAAGGGTGAACTGAATACCAGTTGCACCCGTCAAAAGATCACGTAACCAATTAAAGGATACAAAAGCCAACCCGAATGACATTACTCGCGCCAGAATGCGGCTTAAATGCACAGTATCCATGATAGTCACGCCTACATCGGTTCGCCAGGAACTACTCCTAATAGCAAACATGTGCCTTATAGAACTAGCCTTCCAGCCTACACTGAGGAGTTCTGTTACCGACGCGGCTAACGTGACCTTGATGCCGAGTAGACTGCCTGCACCGACTGCCCCGATGAGACGTTCATATGAATAAGTGTGTCCGTGAACTATTATGCTGCCTTTAAACAAAAAATATATAACTCCAATTGGCAATGAGAAACTGATTGGCCAGTATCTCAACCAACGGCTGATGTTTAGCATTCGTCCCCCGTTCAAACTTCCGAATATTGACCACTTGACAGTGAACTTCCGAATATTGAATTATGGGCAAACACTCATGGCAAATTTCTCAAGATAATGCCACCGGTTGCCTGGTGCGTAAAGCCTAATCTTCGATGATGGTAGCCGAGTGACAATAGCTATTAGTTATAGCGCTCGCTGGGGAGTGCGCGACGTGGGCCGCTTCTCTAGTGTGACCTCGCAAAATTCTAAGCTGACCGCTTGGCCGCCGGAGACAGCCACCTCTTGGCACAAGAGCTGGTTTCTATCAGGTCGCCACGCAGCTGATGATGGCAAAGCTTCGATTACCCCGTTTTTGTCCAGCGGCTCCACATGCCAAGAGCGTCTTTCGAAGACAATCAGGATTTACACATACATCCCCGTTGAGGATAAGCTCGGCCGAAATGAACTTCTCAGGCCACAAAAGTCGTCGCGAGAAAGAAGTCTCGCGAAGCTTCGTCATTATGCGTCATCTCGCAACGCACTTCCGCGGACTGTTGTGCGGGGCCGACCTCCAGGCAAGTTCGGGCTATGGCTTGACGATGCGCCCCATTGCGGCGTTCGTCTCTTGCAGCAGTTCCCGCCGGTTCTGAGCCGGGAGATTAAAGCCGTCTATAACGCCATCGCCGAACCGTGGAGCGGGCGGCCAGGCCGAGGGGCAGCAATCCAATCGCCTGAACGCGCTCAAACGTGCGGGCGCGCCGGCATAAGCTGCTAGGGCGAGAATGCTTCCTCTGGACCGGCCGCATGCAGGTAAGACGCAGAGCATTATCGCCGGTCTCCTGTCGGTTGACCGTCCGGGGATACGACCATATTGTTTTTTGCTAACGGGGATTTGCCGATATGCCTGTAAACGGATTGGGACAAAAAATTGGTTTGGTCATTTTAATTTTTAGCAGTATCCGTTTGATTCCTCACATAATACTTTTCTTATTCGTGGACAAAAATGGTTTCCTAAAAAAGGACGTTGCGCGCTGGGCGGAGATTACGCGACTCACTAAACGTCAAAGTAAATTTCAGACGTTAATTGCTTTTATTAGGCTTATGACCTTTCTCCCCGAGTTTCGCAATCTATTTTATTATCGATGTGGATTGAAATCAAAAATATTTTTGTTCCTATGCCCGCGAAAGTCGAGCCTATACATCGGAGCAAACTATATAGGCCCGGGCCTCTTCATTCAACACGGCGACTGTTGTCTGGTCCAAGCTGATATGATTGGCTCCGATTGTTGGATCAATCAACAAGTTACAATAGGATACAGTACACCGGTCGTCAGTCGATTGCCGATAATCGGTAATAACGTCCGTATTGCGGCAGGGGCGAAAGTATTAGGTGACGTAAGAATTGGTGATAATTCTGTTATAGGTCCGAACACAGTCGTCATCGAGGATGTCCCTCCAAACGTCACCTTGATTGGCGTCCCAGGAAAGATTATTTGGCGGACCAACGCTACTAACAGCTCAGCTAAGCCGCCAAACTCGGCTCCCGAAAAGCTACTTGCTCAGAAGCAGTAGGCCTAAACTAAAAAAGACTGCCAAAATACGACAGGGGTCTCAAATGAATAAGAGAGCGGTCGCTTTCATCGCGGATTGTTTTCCACTGATCGAACGCCTCACGAACGACCGTCTAATCATAACGCTGCGCCGTCATTTAAACGCGCTGGCTGAACAGGACATTCTTAAGAAACTCATCAAATACTTTGCAATCGACTGCGTTTTTGATGTCGGGGCCAATACTGGCCAGTATGCCACCATGCTGCGCAAGAAAGTGGGCTATAAGGGACTGATCATATCTTTCGAGCCAATCCCTAAGTGCGCAAATCAGTTGCGTCGCCTTGCCGCCTCGGATCCGTTGTGGCATGTGGAGCAAGTGGCCTTGGCTGACAAATCAGATGTTGCCACATTTAATGTCATGAAGGACAGTCAATTCAGTTCACTCTTAGTCCCCGACAACGGCCCAACGAGCGACATTAACAATTGGAATAAGGTCGCTGAGAGCATTCAAGTAACGGTGGTAACGATTTCTGAGATATATGAAGACCTTCAAAAGCGTTTCAGGTTTAGTAGGCCATTCCTGAAGATGGACACTCAAGGCAGCGAACTGAAAGTGGCCCTCGGTGCCGGCGAAAAGATCAAATCATTTGTCGCCCTGCAAAGCGAACTGTCGATAATTAATATCTACAAGGAGTCCAAGAATTACATAGAAGCGATCAAATTCTATGAATCTCAGGGGTTCAGATTGAGCGCATTTGTCCCAAACAATCCGGGGCATTTTCCAAAATTGATCGAAACGGATTGTGTGATGTACAATCAATCTTTTTATACCAAGGACATCGAGGCGAAAGTGCTGGCGGATCGTATCTGAGGAGCCAAAACTTTGAGAGGCGGGTAAAATAGATGTCTGCTCCTGGAGCGCAACGGAACCTACTGGTCCGTAATACGTTTTTACTCGCAGCCGCCAAGGCATGCACCTTTATCATTCCCCTCGTCACGACGCCCTATCTCGCGCGCGTCCTGGGGCTTGAGCAATTCGGCCTTCTGGGCATAGCATCAAACATCCTCGGAAATCTGACCATCTTAACTGACTGGGGATTTAGCCTGAGTGCCACGCGTGAAGCCGCTCAAAATGCCAGTGATCCAGTGGCCCTGCGATGCCTTTTCTGGGACACAATGGCGGCGAGAGGGGTTCTCGGCGTGGCTAGTTTAATTATTATTGTCATCATAATAGCCTCCTTGGGGTTTCCCTCGCCGCTATCTGGAATCATCCTTGCCGGGTGGTTCGGGATCCTTGGCAATGTTATCTGGACCGGCTGGTTCCTTCAGGGCATCGAGTCGATGGGACCGATGGTGCTCGCAGCTCTAATAGGCCGGCTGTTGACAGTCCCATTGATTTTCCTTTTTGTTCATAATCCTTCCGATACAGCGAAAGCGGTCGCGATTGCAGCCGTCGGGGGAATCGTATCCGGTCTTATTTCCCTGCGGGTTGCGGCCGATGCTAAGCCTTTGATGCCGGTTCAATTCACGATATCTGGCGCCTGGCGACAATTGCGCGAGGGATGGCATCTCTTCATATCGATGGGAGCGATATCGCTCTATACGCAAATCAATGTCATCATCGTTGGGGCAATTGCAGGATCCGAGCAGGCTGGCCTTCTATTCGGTGCAGAAAAGCTTCAAAATGCCGGCAAAAGTGCCATCGAAGTTCTAAGCAACGCTGCCTATCCACGCGTCTGCAACCTCGTGGCGCAAAACGCGGATCAAGCTTTGCAACTTATCAAGCGGCTATTGGCTATCCAAGGGGCAATGGGCTTCGGCATTTTCGCCGCTATGCTGGCGGGCTCACCTTATCTGACAGCCTTCTTTCTTGGTGCTGATTACCAGGGCGCCATCCCTGCGCTTCGCTGGCTATCCATCACGGTGTTTCTTGTCGGACTAAGCAACGGGCTGACTGCTTATATCATGTTGCCTTTCGGCATGAAGCGGTCTTATATGCGAGTTATCATTGGCGCGGGCTTGTTTAACATCGGTGCGATTGTCCCCCTGACATGCTATTTGGGTGCTACAGGCGCCTCGATCTCAATCGTAAGCACAGAACTTATCATCGTGGTACTTCTTATTGGTATCGTCGTTTGGCGTGCACCCAGGGCAAACTCGGCAAGGGAGTCACTGGAGCTAAAGTGAGATGCTAATGGCCTTAAAGTTTCTAAACCGTTTTAAATCTTTGATAAAATCGGCGCAAAGCCCGGCTCGTTCGACGCTTGCCCAGCCTCACCGCCAGGGCATACCAGGAATGCCCAGCCGTCTCTCGCGTCTGTATCCCGCGAAGGCCATTCCCTGTTCGCCGGCAGTCCCCCTCGCCCCTGTGAAACCGGGCGAGCCGGGAGCGGTAACTGGTGGCGGTTGCCGCTGTAATATCCGCGGCGCATCAGAGATTGTTGAGATCCCGGGTTGGTGACCACGGTCCTGTTGTGCCACATGCGTCAGCTCGTGGGCAAGCAACCGGCGTCCCTCTCGCGTCCGCCGCGCAAACCTGCCCTCATCAAAGACAATGTCTTGTCCTATCGTGTAGGCAAGGGCGTTAACGTCACGCGCCGATTGGTGGGCGGCCGTACCGGTATGAACGCACACCTGACTGAAGTCGTGGCCAAATCGCGGCTCGAAGAACGAGCGCGTTGCCGCATCGAGCGGCTCCCCCGGCTGCCGCAACACCTCGTGCACGATAAGCGGCGCCTCGCCAACCGGGCTCGCCGGTGACGCGGCCTCAGGCTTCATCTGCAGCTTCTTCTTTTCCTCCTCCTCGCACTCGCACTCGGCGCATTGCGGCTGATCTGCGGCACCGCCCCGGTCACCGACGAGCTGGGGGCTCGCATGCGCATCACCAAGTCGGCGGGGCGATCCCCTCATGTTCTAAAGGATCATTAACTGCTTCCACCGCAAGCTTGGGCTGTATGACGGCTCCACGAGACAGGTCTGCTGTCGCAGACTGCACCTGAGATTGACCTGTCCGATCAGGCGGAAACAACGGAATCTTAGCGAAATCCCACGAGACGCCGGGCGTCGGGCCTGGCGTGGTCAGACCCGCCGCGTCCGCCTCGTGTTCATCTTGCGTCTGCCCCAAGTAGCGGGGCGCCAGCTGGCTGGGCAAACTTGCGGCGGCCTTCGTCTGCGGCTTTGCAACCTTCGGAACAAAATACAACTGTGTCCTCCCAGATAACATACAGCGACGACCCTGAGCTATGATCCCAGCCCCTCGCTTCTTACCGGTGCATCTGCCTCACTTGCGTCTACCCGACCGAGGCGGGACGGTAAGATTGATTTCGCGTCTGAATTTAAACACCTGAACGATTCAGTCTTTCAAGGATGTGGAATTACGTCTCGGGAAGCGCCACTTTGCGGATCTCCTGCGGCGGGTCGCCGATGGGCTGCTCGCCCGACGAAAGCGTGATGTTCTGATAGGTGGTGCTGCCGGCGGGCGGCTGGAAGGCGTCGTGCTTAAATAGACCGGTTCGGCCTTCGCGTTGGCAACTTCGATAAAGAGCTCGGGCGTCTCTTCAGTTTCCTGCCCTTCATAGTTGATGAGGAAGTAACCAGTGTTATCGGTATAGGCGAAGCCGTAGGCCTGCTGGTAGATCTTCTGCGCGTTGACCAAATAGACCGTGTACCGGGAAGCGGGCTGGAGTTGCGCATTGTAGACGCGGCCATGCAGCGCCCAGCCTTTGGCTGAAACCGTCGGTGAGGGGGTGATCGATTGCTGATAGATCACGGCGAGGCGAGCGATGAGATTCGTAGTTCCGGCGACGGCTTGTTCCGCTTGCTTGGCCTCGGTGCTGTCAGAACCGTACTTCGCTTTGGCGGCAGCTGCGGTTCGGGTCAGACCGGAGAGACGCGCCTGATGCACGAGTTGCAGATTCTGAACGGTCTGAGCGGCGGTTGTGTCGGCGGAGGAGAGAGCCGACGTCATGCCTTCGCGGAGCTGCGAAACGGTAGAATCGGGATCGGGGTTTTGCGTCGTGCCCATGCTTGTTGTTCTCGGGTTAGCGTCTTGGGGTCCCAGTGCAGTATCTGGCGGGAATTATTGAAAGGTTGTTGGCGTTGGCCGTCTCGATGCCCTCGACGAACAGACAGTAGGTGGAGATGTTCGAGGATGTCACATTCAATGCCCCGACGGTGACGCCAGAGGCCAGGACCGCCAAAGCGGGTGATTCTTGGAAACGGTTACAGTTCACCTGCGCGGAGCCGGCAAGGAGCATAGCGTCAAAAAAAGCGCTTAACTCGGGCCCATCCACCCAACAGTGATTGTCAGCGAAATTCAAGTAGTCGAGCGAGAGAATCAGCACGTTTGAAAAGGCGCGCTGGTTCATGCCTATCCCCGACTCCAACTGACAGGCATTGTTGGTGAACATGACGGCGCCACTGGATGTGGCCAACTCAGTATTGGTTTGAAGCATGGTGTCTTTCGCATTGACCCCGTTATAAAAGGCCGAGAATTGGCCGGACGCACCGACCGATTCAATGGCGCCGCCGAGATTGAGGATAAATACCGTCTGCGCGAGCAGGACGCCTGTTGCAGTCACTGTGCCGCCACAGGTGAAGTGGTTGTTGACGATAGTGAAGGGACCGAAGCCGAAGGCGCGAATGTGATGCCCAGCGGAACGCGAACTATGTTGTGCTCAACACGCAAGGCCGGCAATCCGAATTCAAAGGTGAAGGAGGCAAAATGGCCTGCTGTAGCTAAGTAGGACGGCCGGGTGACCAAGGGCACCCAAACGCCTCCGCGAACGGTATTTGCAGCTTGGGAATTGGTGGCATCAGAAGTCCAATCGCGCGCTTCAAGCACCTGGTTACGGCTGATATTAACCAATTCTCCATGCATGACAAAGATGCCGCACACGTTTAAGCCAGGTGTGGCACCGAAGTTGGTGATGGTATCGTCGCGGATCGTCAGGTTCTCCACATCCGGCAGACAAATGGCACCGTAGCCGAAAAGCGAGCTGTCGCGCGAAAAGGCGGTGAGTTCCGACTGGAGCGTATTAAGGATGGTGTTCGAGCAGATGGTCAGCTTTGCGATGCTGACGACTTCTGAATCATTGAGCAGATCAAAAAAAGCAATCGGGCCGATGCCGCAGAGACCGATATTGCGAATGATATTGTGATCAAGCCCGCCAGGTTGGAGTCCAATCGTGGCGGCGCAGGGATCTACTTGTGCTGTTAGCACCCCCAGAACTTGGCCGGTAGTCGAGCACGCTGTAACTGCCGAGGGTGATGCCGTTGCGGCCACAATTCTCAATGATGTTTTCGAGGATGAAGACATCATGTGCTGGGCCGGCGACCTGAATGCCGCCAGGATTCAAGCCGATCTCGATCAGGGGCTGGAGACCACTGATGCCAATCCAGTTGTGGGTTGTACGAATCTCCCTGCCGCTCACCCACACGACGGGCCAGGTGCCGCTGACAACCTTGCTGAGCGCGAGGCGATTCTTCTTGATGTCGAGCTGCCTTACCGCACAAGCGAGGATAGCAGGCCGGTCCCAAGCATCAATGACGAGATCTTCGATGGTGATATCGACCACGCCGCGCGCCCCCTCGAGTTCCGCGGCAGCTTTCCGAGCTTTCGGTTGCTGAACGGGTGGAGCGGGCGTGGCAGTCAAGTTGCCGGTGCCATCGAGCAGAATGTCGACGTCGCCTGAGTCCGCTTCGATGATTAAGGACTCTATGCGGATGCGGCCTGAATCGGAGACACTGACCACCGCGGGGAAGGTTCCGGCGGATGATGTGCCGCCCGCGTCTTGTTCCGGCGGAGAAGGGTTGAGCGATAGCGAAGCAATACGGGTCTGCCAGCCGCAGCCGCGCAGGACAACATCGTATCGATCCTGTATAAAGACACGTTCGAAGTAGCGGCCGGGAAGTACGCAGACCTCGCCGCCTGAATCGGGCAGTGCCTGAAAGCATTGGCTCCGCGAGCAAACTGGAAAGGCTTTTTAAAAATCGCCGAGCTGACCTGTCCCGTGGCGCTCTACACGGCCACATCGACAACAGAGCCTATCGTCTTCCACACAATTTAACCGGGCATTAGGACATAATCATCTTTGCTAATTTCATAGCCCTTAAGCTGATTTTCTTCTTCAACCATCTGCCCTGTTTTGAGATCGACGAATTGTCTGCGAACGCAAATGCCTGGCGCTGGCTACCTAGGCTGTTCTCGCCGGGGGCCGAGGGGTGCGGGCAGCGCTCCCGTGAACGGCACAAGAACAAATTCCACGGATTTTCCACGACTCCCCGGGCCTATTCTCGCGTCGTTCCGTGTCGAGTTGCAAGTAAGGCAAATTTATCTACGTATCAAAACTAATAAGATCAATGACTTAATGGTGGGCGCGACAGGGATTGAACCTGTGACCCCTCCCGTGTGAAGGGAGTGCTCTCCCGCTGAGCTACGCGCCCGGGAATTGGGGCGGATTTAGGAGCCACGCGCGCGCCAAGTCAAGGCCGCTAGATGTTGACGCGATATCCCTTGAAATCGAGCCTGAGAATCTCGTTTGGATGTCAAGCAGGGCGCGACCGGCTCGCGGACCCCGATCAGCGTTTTGCTGGTCATTCTATGTGGAGCTTTGGGTCGGAGTTTCACCGTCTTTTGAAAGAGATTGCCGAGGTCGCAGCACGGACGAAATATGTGCGAGTGGCTCCGAACAGCAGGAAATGGACGCATTTCGAAGGCGACGCGGCGCCGAGGCGCCATGGGGAGAACTCGAAGGTGTTATTTAGAGAAGGTGTTATTTAGATCAGAGAACGGAAAGCACAAGCGCGACGTTGTTGTTTACAACCCCATTTGGCCCACATTCAGGTGACCGTGGGGTCCGCCTGGCCGCTAGCCCACCAAGTCAAGGCGCTAGCAGACGCCCAGCGCTTCAATCGCGCCCCAGAGTTCGTTAAAATGGCCGATGACTTTATCTGGCCTAAAAACTTCGACTGGCTCTCTCGTATAGCCAAAATTGACAGCGATAACTGGGATTCTCGCGTGGCGAGCCGCCTCGATATCGGTCTTTGAGTCGCCAATCATTATCGCGCGCTGGCAATCGCCCCCTGCCTTGGCGATCGTGCCAAGCAGCGCGCCGCCATCTGGCTTACTCACCTCGAATGTATCCTTGCCGCAGATTGCCCGGAAACGGCTGGCAACGCCAAGCTTATTCAACAAGAGTTTCGCGGGATGCTCGACCTTGTTGGTACATACGGCGAAGGCAAAACCAGCAGCTTCGAAACGGTCAAGCGCTCGCTTAACGCCCGGAAAGAGCACCGTTTCATCGGCGATATGCGCCTCGTAATAAGCAAGAAAGTCGCGAACAAGCGAATCGAGGCGCGCCTCGCTGGGCTGGACCCCGTTGGCGGCGAACCCGCGCTCGAGCAAGGCCCTCGCGCCGCCGCCGACCATGGTGCGCGCCTCGGCAAAGCCGATGTTGGCAAGGCCCTCGCGCGCGAGAATGATATTCAACGTGTTGACCAGATCGCCAGCGGTATCGGCGAGCGTTCCATCCAAATCGAAAATAAGAAGGGGTGGGGAAAGGCGTTGGTGCATCGCAACAGACATAGGCAGCGGCGGCGGCAGGGTCAAGCTGGCCCCGATTGCCGCAGGCAAATATTCCGAGTCTGGCCTTATTTCACCTCTAGCTATAAGCAGAGATTCGTTGGTTTGGGGAAAGCTTGGGGTCAACACATGAATCTAGCGCGGATTGGCCGGCGTTGCGCGGTTTCTTTTGGACTTGCGGCCGCCGGCTTGATCCCGCTCAACGCCCGTGCGGCGAACTACGAGTTCTTGGCGGCGCCCGAAACCGATCTCAATCTCGTCTATCATCTCGATCGCTCGACCGGCGAGGTTGGCGCTTGCCAATATGGATTGAAATCGTCCTCCCCCGTTGGCGTCACCCTTTGCTACCCGTCAGGTGAAGGGGCAGGCCCCCAGCCGCCGAGCGAATATTCGCTCGTTGCCTCCCATCACCAGCGCGAAGGTGGCGTCTTTCGTGTCGACCTCAAGACCGGCATGATGTCGGTCTGCTACGTCTCGAACGAGGCGGACGCCGTCGTCTGCACCCCGCCGGCGAAGTGAAGGCTGATCGCATCCGAAACCACACTTTGAGATGTTTCGTGTGCGCTGAAATTGCTGAGGGAAGGGCCCGTAAGCTTGACGGGCATCGCCGATGTCTTTTTTCTGGTCGGCATCCGTAGGGCGCCTGGCCGAAGCGATAAATTGGCTGCGGAATTTTCGGTGGTGCCTCAGTTTGAATTCCGGGTTTCGACCCAGCTCCGACTTCGGAGAGGCCTGCTAAGCCAGGGGCGTAACCGCGACGCTAACCGCCCGCCAAGTCCCATTTCGATAGGTGAAGACGCGAAGAAACCGCAGGTCAACGCGACGGTCGTTCAGGTCAAGCTGGAGGCGTCCACGGGTTATGGCGGTCTTCCCGAACACATGCACGGCCTGTTCGCTGAAGGTCACCGATCTCGCGATCTCCGACGGGTTGACCATTAGCGACGCCTTAGTGATTGGTTCGCCCGACGGAGTCAGCGCGGTGAAATCATCTGCGAGGATGCTTTCCAGTGGCGCGCGGTCATGACGTCGATAGGCTCCGTTCCAAGCATTATCGAGGCGAAGCACCTCGGCTTCAGCATCCGATTCCATGAGCTTAGTGGAATCTCGTTCGACGACCAACATCCACCTTCCATCCAAACCGGAATTCAACCTGAGACATTGCCGAATTTTCTTACCACAGGGCTGGGGCGAAACTCATTATTGAGCCTTGATCGGAACCCGGCGAACACTGCCCTCTTGCAATTATCCGTGCGCGGAAGCGGCTATTATGTTACCTAATCGCCAATAATCGGAGCGTGGCATGAAAAATCTCGTCGCCGCTCTTATGGCGGTAAGTCTCGCCGTTTTGCCTGCGTCGGCCAAAAAAAACGATACGGTGCCTACGTTCGATGTTGAAAAATCTTGCCAAGGCGCGCGGTCGTTCGTCGCTAGCGATCAGGACCTTGCCTATCGAGCCTGTCTCAAAGATGAAAAGGACGCGCACGCCGAACTCGTGCGTAAATGGTCGCAGTTTAAACCACAAGATCGCCGGGATTGTGTCGCGCAAGGCGCCGCCCCGATGCCGAGCTATGTCGAAATATTGACTTGTCTTGAAATGAGCGCCGAAGCGAGCGATCTCTATAAATCCAATGGCGCCGCCCGAACCAAGCCAGAGGCAACGAGTCAAGGGTTGCAGGTTCCAAACTTGCCCGCGCCGGCGACACCAGAGTCCACGCTGGGGGTCAGCCCGCCGGCATCCGATGCGCCATCGCAAACACCAAGCCTACCCTCGAGCGGCAACAACCCAACCGCGCCAGATTCGGCGCGCTAACCTAACCCATTCATTCACGGTGTTAAAGCACGCCGCGGCGGTGCGCACACGACGCGAAAGGTACAAACATGAGCTTTCTTTTAAGCGCCGTGCGAAGCCGGACAGAAGCGGTAGCGATAGCCCTAGAACGCCCTTTATTTGATCTCAAACCGGCGCTCATCACAGCTGGCGGGATGCGCGTCTTTATCCTACCCTATTTTTCTTTATTTGAACCCGGAGAGGCCCTTTCGCGCGAGCGCATCGGCTCGCTCATTCATGGCGTCGGCCGCATGCCCCTTGACCCAATGCCATTCGACGCAATGCGCTGCCACGAGCACATCAAGCCTTGTCCATAACTCGACATTTTTGACCGGTTTTTTATCGGCCGTGCGCCAGCCGTTTTTCTTCCAGGTCAAGATCCAGTTTGTAATGCCAGAGCGCAGATAATCTGAATCCGTATAGAGATGGACCGTTGATGGCTTCTTTAGCGCCTCGAGCGCCATAATCGCCGCCAGTAACTCCATGCGGTTATTTGTGGTTTGGCCTTCCCCGCCAAACAACTCCTTTTCACGGTGGCCTGAGCGAAGGATAGCCCCCCAGCCTCCGGGCCCAGGGTTGCCAGAGCAAGCGCCATCCGTCCAAATATCCACTTGAGGCCTCATCGCTAAAGGCCGAGCTCGCTGATGTCTTTTGTCTGCTGGTGGAAACGTAGCTTCTCAATGTACTCAAGCGGATTTTTAGGATGGACCAAGGCGTTTGCCGGGACATTCAACCAGTCAACAAGGCGTGTGAGGGAAAAACGCAAAGCAGCGCCGCGTGCGAGAACCGGAAAATTTGCGATCTCGCCGACGGTAAGCTCGCGGACCTTCTGGTACGCTTGAAAAAATGCCTTAGCCTTACTTTTATTAAGCGAACCGTCGGCCTCAAAACACCAAGCGTTTAGGCAAATCGCGGCATCATAGGCAAGCTGGTCCGTACATGCGAAATAAAAGTCAATGAGGCCCGATAGTTGGTCCCCCACAAACAACACATTATCGGGAAAAAGATCTGCATGAATGATTCCGCGTGGAAGGTCGCGCGGCCAACTTTTTTGAAGAAAAAATAATTCTTTTTCAATCTCATCGGCAAGGGAATCGCGTACTTCGCCGGCGCGAAAGCGCGCCTCTTCAAACAGTTTTGGCCAGGCCTCGATGCTCAAAGCGTTCTTGCGAGACAAAGCAAAATCGGCGCCGCATTGGTGCAACTCGGCGAGCGCCTTGCCGACCGCGGCGCAGCGGTGCTCGCTCGGCCGCGCATCCCACATGCCTTCCAAGAAAGTGACGATGACGGCGGGGCGCCCTGATATCCGCCCCAATGCCGAGCCGTGCCGGTTGCGGACAGGCTGCGGGCAGCTCAGCCCGTGACTCGCCAAGTGCTCCATCAGCCCAAGAAAAAAAGGCAGATCTTTTTCGGCTACTCTTTTTTCATAGAGTGTCAGAATAAAATAACCAGCTTCGACATGAAGAACAAAATTTGAATTTTCTACGCCCTCGGCGATCCCCTTTAGAGCGAAAAGCCGGCCTAGGTCATAGTCAGCAAGAAAGCTTGCAAGTTGCGATTCCTGAACTTCGGTGTAGACGGCCATAGCGAGGCGAAAGATCAGAGTGAAGCGAGCGGAGCCAAGGCCGATGATGAACTGCCAGCGTTTTCATGCGCGCAAAATTTTCAGAGGTGTGTTAGCGGCTGCCTGGCAGCAGGTCAAACGCAAGACGGAGGCTGAATGAGGAGCCAACGCCAACCGCTCCGTTTTCTTTAGGCCCCGGCATTTTGCGCTGCAAAAAAATTCGCCAGGCAAACTATCGGTAAGCAGCAGATTTCTTCAAATTTTACCACGAAAGCCAGGAATTTGCCTATTTGCGCGTGACATTGCTTTCTCCGTAGGCTAGGTTCCTTCTGTAGCCGTTCAAGGCTGGAGCCGGGATAAGTTCGGCACGCAGGTCCAAGTCTTGGGAGGACGCTTATTCTGGTTCCATCATCACACTGTGGTGAGATCTTCTTCTAGAAGACAAGGTTGAAGAATAGGTAATGGACAGGACTTAAAGGGGGCGAGGGGATTACCTTCGCCCCTTTTTTTTGCCGTGTACTCCGATCACCTCGGCCGTGCCGCAACGTTTCGCTAAGCAAGGTGCCCTCGGAGCAAAGCGGGTATTGCATGCTGCAAGTTAGGCGCGGTAGCGTAAGGCATCGACCAGCAGGGCAAAGGCCGCAGAGGGCTGCCGCCGGCTTGGGTAGTAGAGATGGTAGCCCGAATATGGAAGGCACCAGTCTTCAAGAACCCGCCTGAGATGGCCCTTGGCGAGATAGGGTTTCGCCAAGCCTTCAGGCACATAGGCTAAGCCCATCCCAGCCAACGCGGCATTTAGCATCTGGGCGGTCGTATTGTAGGTAAGCTGACCATCGACGCGCACTCTCAGTTCGCGGCCGCCTTTTTCAAACTCCCAGAAATACAATCCGCCATGGGGCAGACGTAACGTGATGCAGTTGTGGTTAATCAGGTCCTGTGGCTTTTGGGGTTCTGGCCTAGTCTTGAAGTACGATGAAGCTCCCACGACCGCCATGCGCATATCCGGCCCGATGCGGACCGCGATCATGTCCTTTGCCACTTGTTCGCCGCTTCGCACGCCGGCGTCATAGCGCTCCGCTACGATATCCGTTAGTCCATAGTCGATGCTGATTTCGACTTTGATGTCGGGGTACATTCGCAAGAGCTTCGCGAGCTTCGGAAGCAGGATCGTGTCGGCGGCGTATTCGGTGGCTGTAATCCGAATTGTACCGGCTGGTTTCTCCCGAAGCTCCCTTATGGCCGCAAGCTCGGCCTCGATTTCCTCAAAGCGCGGCGCAACGGTTTGAAGTAGGCGCTGACCGGCGGCTGTCGGCGAGACGCTGCGAGTCGTGCGGGTCAGAAGCCGAAGCCCGAGCCTCTCCTCAAGCCCGCGAATGGTGTGGCTCAGCGCCGATTGAGACACCCCCAGCTTTTGGGCCGCTCTCGTAAAACTTCGCTCGCGCGCAACCGCAAGAAAGGCAAGGAGGTCGCTAATGTTTTTCGCGGACATTCATGAATCTATCTCATAGGTTCATACGAATTATACCAGCTAATCGCAGCCGCCGCGCCCCTTAGATTCACGATCGGTTATTCTAATCGCGACACCGTCAAAGCATCCAAGGAGAGAGGCAATGGAAATCAAACGAAGCGGCGCACAGCCTTCCAGAAAGGGCCCAGCGGATTATTTCACCGGCACGGTGGGCATCGCCCCTCTATATCACGCGCCCGATCCGGCACATGTTACGAGCGCCAGCGTCACATTCGAGCCGGGTGCTCGCACCGCCTGGCACACGCACCTCCTAGGCCAGACCCTGATCGTGACCTCTGGCCGGGGGTGGGCGCAGCGTTGGGGCGGCTCAATTAGAGAGATCCGTCCCGGTGATGTGATCTGGTTTTCGCCGGGCGAGAAGCATTGGCATGGCGCGACGCCAACGACGGCGATGACGCATATTGCTATTCAGGAGCATATCGACGGCACGAACTCGGATTGGACCGATTGGATGGAACATGTGAGCGACGAGCAATACCACGCCTGACTCCACATTAAGGAGAAGAGACATGCAAAAGCGTAAGCTTGGAAAGAGCCGACTCGAAGTATCGGCTATCGGACTCGGCTGCATGGGAATGAGCTTTTCTTACGGTCCACCTGAGGACAAACAAGAGATGATCGCGCTGATCCGCTCGGCCGTCGAACGCGGCATCAGTTTCTTCGATACCGCCGAGGTCTATGGCCCGTTCGCGAATGAAGAACTCGTGGGTGAAGCCCTTGCTCCGTTCAGGGAGCAGGTAGTGATCGCCACCAAATTCGGGTTCAAGCTCGATCCCACCGGTAACCAGAGCTGGCTTGGCCTCGATAGCCGGCCCGAGCATATCAGAGAAGCCGCAGAAGGCTCGCTCAAGCGGCTCCGAACGGATGTCATCGATCTCTTCTATCAGCACCGTGTTGATCCCGACGTGGCGATCGAGGCCGTGGCGGGAGCAGTCAAGGGGCTGATTAGGGAAGGCAAGGTCAAGCACTTCGGCCTTTCCGAAGCTGGCGTGCAAACGATCCGCCGGGCAAACGCCATCCACCCTGTGACCGCGGTCCAGAGCGAATACTCGCTGTGGTGGAGACGGCCCGAAGAGGAAGTGCTGCCGGTCCTTGAGGAGCTCGGGATTGGCTTTGTCCCCTATAGCCCGCTCGGTAGGGGTTTCCTGACAGGGAGGATGAACGAAAATACAAGGTTCGACGATTCTGACTTCCGAAGCACCCTGCCGCGATTTACGTCTGAGGCTCTGAAGGCAAACCAGGCCTTGGTTGAACTTATTCGCGGTACCGCAGGACGGAAGAAAGCAACTCCTGCTCAGATCGCACTCTTGTGGCTGCTTGCGCAGAAGCCATGGGGCGTACCGATACCAGGAACAACGAATATCACGCGCCTGGACGAAAATATCGGCGCGATGACAGTCGAACTTATGCCAGATGATCTCCGTGACATCGACGCCGCCGCCTCAAAGATCGCAGTGCAAGGAGCGCGGTATCCCGAACACTTGGAGCACATGACCGGCCGCTGACAGAACCCGAAGGGTTTGCCAAAAAAGGCATCCGACGAGGCCCTTCTCCACGACCGAATAATTGAGCTGGATGAAAAAGCCGAAGAGCCCGTTATTACGCGAGAGGCCCATATCCCATATCAAAGAAGTGGTCGTAATCGGGACGAGCTCGATGAACGCACCGAGTCTGTTCGGGATAAGGTACGCCGGACACAGGTCGAGGTCGAAGATTCGCGGCGGGCCAGAGGTCCACGGCGCCAGGTCCGGTCCTTAGCGCGGCTGAATGAAGGGCGGTCCGCATAAGTGCACGTAAGTGCCGCCTGGCGGCGGGCGAGTGGAGCGCAAGTCCGTCGTCCTGGCCGAACGCTTGATAACGGTGCCGGCCGCCGGCTTTCACGACAACGCGGGAGCTTCTTCGAGCGGGGCGAGCGCCGCCAAAAGCGCATCATCTTGATCGGCCGCGACATTTGGCGTCGTCAGCAAGGTTTCGCCGTAGAAAATCGAATTGGCGCCGGCCACCATGCATAGCACTTGCGCTTCGCGGCTGAGGGAAGAGCGGCCCGCGGAAAGGCGAACTCTTGCTTCCGGCAGGACGATCCGCGCGGCCGCGATCATGCGCACAAAATCGAGCGGATCGATTCGAGGCCGCTGGCCGAGCGGTGTGCCCTTGACGGGAACCAGGGCATTGATCGGCACGCTTTCGGGATGCGGGTCGAAACTCGCGAGGACCTGCAGCAGCGCGGCGCGGTCGCGGACATCTTCGCCCATGCCGATGATGCCGCCGCAGCACATTTGCAGTCCAGCGGCGCGGACAGCCTGCAGCGTCGCCAACCGGTCATCATAAGAACGTGTCGTAATGATGCTGGCATAAAACTCAGGGCTTGTATCGAGATTGTGGTTGTAGGCCGTGAGTCCCGCATCCTTGAGGCGGCTTGCCTGCTCTCCGTTGAGCATGCCAAGCGTTACGCATGCCTCAAGGCCAAGGGCGCGGACGCCGCGTACCATATCGAGCACGGCATCGAAGGCGGCTCCGTCACGCACCTGACGCCAGGCCGCGCCCATACAGAAACGATCAGCGCCGGTTGCTTTTGCGCGGGCGGCAGTGGCGAGCACCTCGCCGGTTGTCATCATCTCAACCCGGTCGAGATGAACTTCGCGGTGATGGGCCGATTGCGGGCAATAAGCGCAATCCTCCGGGCAGGTGCCTGTTTTTATGCTGAGCAGACTCGCCTTCTGCACATCGGTTACATCATGAAAGTGATGATGAATCCGATTGGCCCGCGCGATGAGCTCTAGGAGCGGCGCGTTATGGACAGCAATAATCTCCTCGACGGTCCAGTCATGCCGAATTTGCCGGCCGATTTCAAAGTGAGTCATGGGGTGCACTAAAGCCGAGCGCGCGCGCTCCTATAAAATCAGCTCATTCCTGGACCCCGATTGTTTAATTTGCAAGACCGGAGTGTCCGTTCTCCAAACAAAGCTAAGCTTAAGAAATTTTTCGCTTAGGGCACCCGCAAATGGCGCGAAAGTAACCGCACGCCAGTCGAAGCGAGGCCCGCCATATAACCAAGCTCAAGGCAAAAGAGAAGAGATGCGAGTTTTACGGCGGAAGAGAGGGTTGGCATTCCAAGCAGCGCGATCTTGAGAAGCGCCAGTGCAATTAACAGTCCCATGACCGGAATGAGAACGAAAATCCGGAAGAAGCGTCCGAGTGTTACCCCTAAAAAGGCGCCTCCTGCAAAAAGAATTTCCATGGCCGACTCCTCCAAAATATGGTCGACGCGCTCCGCCCGGGGCAAGCATTTTTCTGATTTCTGCGCCGACGATTTCCCATATGTGAGAAGAATCGTCCAAATTTATGGTATTCGATTGTCGTGGCTATTGCAACCAGAGCCGAACTGAAGCTTTTTATTTTCGCGGTTTCGCGATACGGCCGTGGTTTCCAATCGTTCGAGGGGATTTTTTCGAACGGCTGCATGAACGACAGAAAACACTTTAAGCAGCTGGAATCTTTAGGAATGGCGAAAACGACGCGCAATCGGCGAAGCGTTTTGGGCAACGGGAGCGAGGCTTTCCCCTTAGGCGAGATCACTTCCACAGGCATAGCGTGCCAATCGCCAGCACAGGCTTGCTTGACTTCTCGCGGGCCATTGGGCTTTAAAGGCCAACCCCTCAATCGAGGGCTCGTCCTTAGCAAGCCGCGAGGTCATCAACACCTCCGGTCACGTCCGGCGGCGCGTTGCGCTCCCGGGCGCTTTTGGCGTTGAATCTCCACACATTAGACTATTTAGTGATGATTAAAGGCAAACACAGCGGTATCTTGACAGGATTAGACGATGTTTGAAGGGCTTTCGGAAAAGCTCTCTGGAATATTGGATAAGCTTACGCGACGAGGCGCCCTCTCGGAGGAGGACGTTAATTCAGCGATGCGCGAGGTACGCCGCGCGCTCCTTGAAGCCGATGTCGCGCTCGATGTGGTGCGCTCCTTCGTCGATAAGGTGCGCGGCCGTGCGGTTGGCGCCAATATTGTGAAATCGGTGACGCCCGGCCAAATGGTCGTGAAAATCGTCAACGATGTTCTGATCGAGACGCTCGGTTCGGATGCCGATCCCATCAACCTCGATGCTCCTCCTCCTGTCGCCATCATGATGGTGGGCTTGCAAGGTGCCGGTAAAACGACGACGGCGGCAAAAATCGCCAAGCGCCTATCGGTCAATTTGAAGCGCAAGGTCCTCATGGCCTCGCTCGATGTCAAGCGCCCGGCGGCACAAGAGCAGCTCGCCGTGCTCGGACGGCAGGTTGAAATCGATACTTTGCCGATCGTGCCCGGGCAAATGCCTGTCCAAATCGCCAGACGGGCGGAACAGGCCGCCCGCCTGCAAGGCTATGACGTCGTTATCCTCGACACGGCCGGCCGCACGCATATCGATGATGCATTGATGCAGGAGATGGTCGACATCAAGGCGGCATCGAGGCCGCACGAGATCCTCCTTGTCGCCGATAGTCTTACCGGCCAGGACGCGGTCCATCTTGCAAAGAACTTCGACGACCGGGTTGGCATCACGGGCATCGTTTTGACGAGGATTGATGGCGACGGGCGCGGCGGCGCCGCGCTTTCCATGCGGGCCGTGACCGGCAAACCCATCAAGCTGCTCGGCACCGGCGAGAAAATGGATGCCTTGGAAGACTTCCATCCGTCGCGCATCGCCAACCGTATTCTTGGCATGGGCGATATTATTTCGCTCGTAGAAAGGGCCGCCGCATCGATCGATGCGGAGCAGGCTCACCGCGCCGCCGAGCGGATGCGCAAGGGCAAGTTCGATCTTGAGGATCTGTCCGAACAACTGGCGCAGGTCGAAAAAATCGGCGGCCTTGGCGGCATCATGGGAATGCTCCCCGGCGTGGCCAAAATGAAAAGCCAGCTCGCCTCCGCCAATATCGACGATCGCATCATCAAGCGGCAGCGCGCCATTATTTCCTCGATGACGCGTGAGGAGCGCCGCAATCCAGACATCCTCAAGGCGTCGCGCAAGCGGCGGGTCGCCGCAGGCTCCGGTGTCAAGGTCGAGGACATTAATAAGCTTTTGAAGCAGCACCGCCAGATGGCCGACATGATGAAGGCTTTGGGCGGCAGCAAACGCGGCGGCGGCATGGGCAAAGTCGCGTCGATGCTCGGTCTTCCCGGCGGCTTGCCGCAGCCGACGCCTGAACAAATCGCCGCCATGCAGAAGCAGCTTGGGCAAAAAACAGCGCCCTCCGCACCGCCTTTTGGAGTGCCCGCGCGCGGGGTGCCGCCATCGCCACCCGGCGTGGCTGAAGCGCCAAAATTGCCGGGCCTTGGCGGCGGCTCATTGCCGGGGCTTAGCGGCGGCGGTCTGTTGAGCGGCCTTAACCCGTTTGGAAAAAAGAAATAATAGCCCAGGACTTCCATTTCCTTGGCGATTAAACACGCAACTCAGAAAGCTGAAAGGAAAGCACATGCCTCTAAAAATACGTCTGTCGCGCGGTGGCGCCAAAAAGCGGCCCTTTTACCGGGTTGTGGTTGCCGATTCCAGAATGCCGCGTGATGGGCGTTTCATCGAGCGTCTCGGTACCTTCGATCCTTTAAAGCCGAAGGATGCGGACGGCCGCGTCGTTCTTAATGAGGAAAAGGCGAAGGTCTGGATAGCTAAGGGCGCCCAGCCAACTGACCGCGTTGCGCGTTTGCTCGATACCCTCGGCCTCGTGACACGGGCCGCGCGTAGCAATCCGAAAAAGGCATTGCCCAAGAAGAAGGCGCAGGAACGGGCCGCCGCCGCGGAGAAGACCGCAGCCGTTCCTCCAGCCTAGCGTTTTGAGGATGGAGAAGGATCTCATTCTCGTCGGGCGCTTCGGCGCCCCGCGTGGCATTGCGGGTGAAGTGCGGCTGCAGTCCTTCACTCGCACCCCGGAGGCGATCGGATCCTATGAGCCGCTACTCGATGCAAGCGGCGCGCGCGAGTTTTCAATTCTTGCCTTGCGCCCCTTGAAAGGCACAATTTTCGCCGCGCTCGTTGAAGGGGTTACGAACCGCGCGAGCGCCAGCCGGTTGGCGAATGTGGATCTCCATGTCCCGCGCGCCGCGCTGCCGGAAGCTGATGAAGAAGAATTCTATCATGCCGACCTGATCGGTCTTGCCGCGCGGACCCAAGACGGTAAGGTCCTCGGCCGCGTCACCGATGTTTTAAATTTTGGCGCCGGCGATATTTTGGAAGTATCGCCAGCGGCGGTTGGCGGCTGCGTATTGATGCCTTTCAATAAAATCGTTGTTCCACATATCGACGTTGCGGCCGGCTTTCTCATTATCGTGCCGCCTGGCGAAGTCGAAGTAAGGCCGGAGGCGCAAGCTAGCTGATCTTGAATGTGGCGGGCCAGCGTTTTCACTCTTCAGCCGGAGGTGTTTCCCGGGCCGCTCGGCGCATCTCTTTCGGGCGAGGCGCTGGCGCGCCAAATTTGGGGGCTTGAAGTCCGCGATATTCGAGCGCAGGGCCTTGGCCGCCACCGCACCGTCG
>Ga0187783_10000009_pt1 | contig 238436 bp, 210 predicted proteins | sample 1015_SJ02_MP02_2_FD_132471 | JGI IMG/M metagenome (GOLD analysis project Ga0187783, IMG submission 132471) | Tropical peat soil microbial communities from peatlands in Department of Meta, Colombia - 1015_SJ02_MP02_20_MG | ecosystem: Environmental > Terrestrial > Soil > Wetlands > Peat... | reverse complement strand
ACTCGCCGCAATCGCACAGCCCATCGCGCAGATTGCCGCTTCGGTTCCTGCCACCGCTCTCTTCCCAATCATCCTCCTCGGTCTCATCAAAGTGGGAGGCGGGCTCGGCATTGGCTCGATCATCCTGCTTCTGCTCGGCACGCAGTGGTACATCCTCTTCAACGTCATCGCCGGCGCTATGGCTCTGCCCACGGACTTAAAAGAGGTTTGCGACGTCTTTCATTTTGGTGGCTTCGAGAGATGGCGCGAACTCCTCCTCCCCGGCATCTTCCCTTACCTGATCACCGGATTCGTCACCGCTTCCGGAGGCGCCTGGAACGCCAGCATCGTTGCCGAGTACTTCCACTTCAAAGGCCAGACCTATTCCACCGTCGGCCTCGGTGCCGCGATCAGCGCCGCCACCGATTCCGGCAATTTCCGCCTCTTGATTGCCGCAACCGTTCTCATGGCCGCAATGGTCGTTACCATCAACCGTCTCGTCTGGCGTCGCCTTTATGTCCTCGCTTCCACCCGCTTCAAGCTTGAAACCTAGCTTCGACCCCTTCATTCCAGATCCGGCGGTACCATCTGCTTCAACGTAAAACTCACTAAACTTTCCAGGCAAACGTCTTCCTCCCGCCTGCGTCCAATTCTGGGACGGTATTTATTAGCTTTTGCGAAACCGAACGCCCAGCCGGACTGGGCCGTTGTCACATCCTGCTAATGTTCCGTTTATGGACCTCAAGATAGCCCTGAAACACGGTATGCTACACTTCACAGCGCCTCCCGCACCCCCGCCGGGCGGCTACACAACTAGACATGGCTGAATTTGTCTGCAAAGTCGGCGACGCCACTGGCCGCATTTTCCAGCAGGTCGAGACGGCGCAATCTCAGGACGAAGCGCGACAAAAGCTCTCGGATCGCGGCCTGTTCGTCTATAACGTACGCGACCACTTCGACATTATGTCGCAGCTTGGCTCGTCTCGTACCGACCGCGCCATTCGCCCCGCAGATTTCCTTATTTTCAATCAGCAATTCAATACGTTGATTCGAGCCGGCTTACCTATTCTGAAAGCGCTAGATCTTCTCGCCGAGCGCGCCGCCGCCCCCCGGTTGCGCCCCATCCTGCGTGACGTTCGCCAGCGCGTTCGTGACGGCGCCTTGCTCTCCGAGGCTCTCGTCGCGCAGGGCTCATTTCCGCCCGTCTACGTCACCGCCATTAGCGCCGGCGAGCGCAGCGGTAACCTTACAGGCGTTCTCGAGCAATACATCAGCTACCTGCGCGTCACTACTGGTTTTCGCCGTCAGCTAATCACCGCCCTGATTTACCCTGCGATACTTGTGGTTGCAGTCATCATTGTGCTCTCTTACCTCGTCACCTTCGCGATGCCTCGCTTTGCCGATCTCTATAGAGATCTCGGGGTTCCGCTGCCACGCATCACGCAGATTGTCCTGGCTATTGCCCTTCCGCTCCGCAACTACTTCATTGTCTTCGCGATCGCGGTCGCCGTCGGCTCCGCCGCCGTCTTTCTCTGGACGCGCACAGACCGCGGCGCCCTCGTCATCGACCGACTCAAACCTCGCGCTCCCGTGCTCGGGGACATTTGGCTCAAATCTCAAGTCGCGCAGTTCGTCCGGACGCTCTCCACGTTACTCGCTGGAGGTACTCCTCTGGTTTCCGGACTCCAGACCTCAGCCGCCGCCATCGGCAGCAAGCTCATCTCGACATCTGTCCTTCAGGCTGCCGAAAAAGTAAAAGAGGGCGAATCCCTTCACGCCAGTCTTGCCGAAACGCGTCTCATTCCCGACCTCGCCCTTGAAATGATCGAAGTCGGCGAGGCTTCGGGCGCTTTGGCTGCGATGCTTACGAGCGTCGCCGAATTTTACGAAGAAGAGGTGAATACACGCCTGCAGCGGACGCTTGTGTGGATCTCACCCGCGATTTTAATGATCATGGCCCTTGTGATAGGCTTGATTCTTATCGCTCTGTACCTTCCGATGTTCTCCCTTCAGATTGGGTCCGCCGGGGGTGCGTAGACTGTATGGCCACTACCACAGGTAACAATCCGAATCCTCTCCCTGTCCCCGGAGCTCCCAACGACGCTGCCGAACGCGATACGGCGAAGCGCCTGGCCGACCGCTATCGGTGTCCCTTTATCGACTTGCGCGAGCAGCGTATCGATCCTGACCTCTTCCGCAGCATCCCGGCGGAAATGATGTTCCGCTACAACTTCGTGCCTCTCGAATCGCACGACAGCACGCTCGTCGTCGCTATGGCTGATCCCAGCCAGCTCCATCTCACCGACGAATTGTCGCTCCTGCTTGGAAAGCGCCTGCAAATCAGAGTTGCCACCACTTCGCAGATTAGCGATCTGCTCAAGCGTACTGAACAGTCGCAGCGCGTTCTTGATCAGGCCACTGAAGGCTTTACGCTTCAGGTCGTCAACGAGGATGAGGACAGCGAAGAAAATATTTCCATGGAAAAGCTCACGCGCGATACCGGCGTGAGCCCCGTGGTCCGCCTTGTCGATACCGTCATCTTTACATCCCTCGAGCGCCGCGCAAGTGACATCCACATCGAGACGCGAAACTCCGAGGTCGCCGTCAAATATCGCATTGACGGCGTCCTCCAATACGCCATGCAGCCCCTGGCGAAAGAATGGCACGCCACCATCCTTTCTCGCATCAAGGTCATGAGCGAACTGGATATTGCCGAACGTCGCGTGCCTCAAGACGGTCGTTTCCGCGTGCGCTACAAAGGCCGCTTCGTCGATTTTCGGGTCTCTATCATGCCCTCCGTTTACGGCGAAGACGCCGTGCTTCGCGTCCTCGACAAGGAAACGCTCAGCGAAAAATTCCGCAACTTGAATTTGGATGTTGTTGGCTTTGACCTCGAGGAAGTTTCCAAGTTCCGTCGTTATATCCACGAACCGTACGGCATGGTCCTCGTCACTGGCCCCACTGGTTCCGGCAAAACCACTACCCTGTACGCCGCCATCAACGAAATTAAGAATGACGAAGACAAGATCATCACCATCGAAGATCCCGTCGAATATCAGGTTCGTGGCATCACCCAGATTCCCGTAAACGAAAAGAAGGGGCTTACCTTTGCTCGCGGTCTGCGCTCAATCTTGCGTCATGACCCCGACAAGATCATGGTCGGCGAAATTCGCGACCAGGAAACCGCTCAGATCGCCATCAACTCGGCGCTCACCGGCCACTTGGTGTTCACAACCGTACACGCCAACAACGTCACCGACGTTATCGGTCGTTTCATCAACATGGGCGTCGAGCCCTACAATTTCGTCTCTGCGCTCAACTGCATCATGGCGCAGCGCCTCGTTCGAGTAATTTGCGAGAATTGCAAAAAGCAGGTTCGCTACACCGATGAGCAACTTCGCGAATCCGGTCTTGATCCTGCCGAATGGTCGCAAGTGCCGTTCTATGAAGGCCAGGGTTGCCTTGAGTGCTCCGGCAGCGGTTACCGCGGCCGCACGGCGATCAATGAATTGCTCGACTTGTCAGACCGCATTCGCGAAATGATTATTGACCGCCGCCCGACGTCGGAGATCAAGCGCGCCGCGAAAGCGGAGGGAATGTCGTTCCTGCGCGAGTCCGGCCTTCGCAAGATTCGCGCCGGCCTTACAACTCTCCGCGAAATCAACAAGGTCACATTCCTTGACTAGGATGAATTTTATTGTCGACCTCCGCTGACATCACAACGCAATTCTTCAAGCTTGCGCCCGTGCAGCGTCTGGAACGCTGGCTTAACGCCATGCCGCACCCGGCGCATGTCATCGAAATCGCCCCGAACCGCGTTGCGGCCGCCCGCTGGGGCAAGACCCGCGGCATCCTCGAGTCTTTCGCCGTCGAGCCGCTCCCGCTCGGTTCCGTTGTGCCCTCGCCGGTTGACGCCAATATTCCGCAGCCCGAGGCTGTCACCTCCGCTCTTCGCCGCGTCTTTAGCCGCACGCAAAACCATGGCGGCGGCTCCGTCGCTCTGCTGATTCCTGATCCCGTCGTCCGTGTCTTCATTCTGGGATTCGAAACGCTTCCTCGCCGCGCCGACGACGCGCTGCCCCTCCTTCGCTGGCGCTTGAAAAAAAGTGTCCCCTTTGATGTCGACGAGACCGTCGTCTCCTGGATGCGCCAGGAAAGCCGCGAAGGGAAGCTCGAAGTCGTCACTGCCGTGGCGCGCAACCGCATCGTTCGCGAATACGAGCAAATCGTCGAGACGCTCGGCGCCACCGTCGGCGTCGTCCTTAGCTCCACCCTCGCCACTCTGCCGCTTCTCGAAGATCGCGGTGCCACCCTGTTCATTCGGCTTTCCGGACGCACTCTTACTACCGTCATCGTTCGCAACGGGAATCTCTGCGTCTATCGCTCATCGGAGCTTCCTGCGGACTCCGCTAACCTCGATCCGCATGCTATGCTCGACGAAATCTTCCCCGCCATCGCCTATTATCAAGATACGTGGGGTGGCACGATGGACCGCGTCCGCCTTTCGGGCCTCGGTTCGCGAGACGGAAATTTCCGCCAGGCGCTGGCCCAGGAACTATCCGTCCCTGCCGGCTCGCTCTCCGACAGTGCGGAAGCTACGCCGCTTGCTTCAAACGTCAAGGACCTGCTGGCGCAGGATATGGATGCGCTCGTCGGATGGATGCTGAACGGAGGATCCTGATATCCGCATTGGGCAGTGCCTGATCCGCCCAGCCGGCCTGGTTTTGGCCAATGAAACTTAGACTCAATCTCGCCACCAACCCTCAAGAGAACCGGCGCCCGTTTCTCGCCGCGGCCACGATACTGGGTACGATTGCCCTGATCGCTCTTGCGATTCTCGCCACCGCCTCGTATGGCTCCTGGCGCGCGAACCGCGACGTGAACGCCCGCATTAGCCAGCTGGAAGCGCAGATTCGGACCAGCAGCGCGCAACAGGCGGAGCTCGAGACCTACTTCCGTACCGATCAGGCCCAGAAAACTTTGCAACGTGCCAATTTCCTCAATTCGCTTATCGGCGAACGCAGTTTTCCCTGGACCAAAATCTTCGCCGATCTTGAGCAAACTCTTCCCGCTGGCGTTCGCGTTGTGGCCATCTCCCCCAAGCTGGTCAACGGCGAAGCCCAGGTGATTCTCACCGTCGGCGCCATGAACGACGAACAAAAAATCCGCTTTCTCGAAGCCATCGAAAAATCCAAAAAATTCTCCGATATTCATGTCACCGCCGAACGCCACAATGACCAGCAGGGCATGCAGGATCGCATCATCCTGGATTTGAGGGCGGTCTACGCAACCTCATGAACTCGAGATATCCATCCTGGCGTACCATCAAGCTCTTCACCTCGATCGCTCTCGTCGTTCTGCTGGTCGTCGATATCGGCCTCGCTGTTTTTCTCTGGCGCAATTCCCGTGAAGACTCCGGCGAGCTCCGCGCCCAGTTGACTCAGCTCGTCACCCAATCGAAATTGCGTCAGGCGGATGTAGCCCGTGGCAACGCCATTCGTGCATCCCTGCCGCAGGTCTCCAAAGATTGCTCTAAGTTTTATGAGGAGACCTTTCTCGATAAATCCGCCGGCTATTCTTCCGTCATCGCCGATCTCAGCGGCATCGCCGATAAAGCCGGCCTCCGCGCCTCCGACACCAGTTTCAAGGAAAACGAGGTCAAGGACCGCAGTCTCACCGAAGTCGCTATTTCCACCAGCGTCGAAGGCAGCTATTCTTCCGTAATCAAGTTCATTAACGGCCTCGAGCAATCCAAGAATTTTTATCTACTGAACGACTTGCACTTGGCTTCCGCCACCGGCGGCAATATCAAGTTGCAACTCGATCTGCGCACTTATTTCAGGACGTGAGATGTCGAAGAGTCACAAACAATTGATCCTTCTCATCGGCCTCCTGGCCGTTGCGGTGATCGCCTATCTCTGGAACCGCAACGAGGTCCCTGGCCTCACCGGCGTTTCGCAGGCCGATACTTCTCATTTCACGCCTCTCGACGTCCAGGCCCCGGACCTCCGTCTCGATTTGCTGGCCAAGATTCACAAAGAGGAATACGGGGGCTCCAATCGCGACATTTTCAATGCCACGTCGCCCCCTCCGCCTTCCGTTGTGAACGCAGATACCGCGAGGCAGAAGCTCAATCAGCAGAAGTTGCTGCTCGCTGCAACCAGGCACCGCGGCGATTTCTTGCCGATGGCGCCTCCTCCTCCGGCTCCTCTTCCTCCCGTCCAGGTTCCTGCTCAGTTTTTTGGATTCGCTGCGGCTCCGCACGCTAGCCGAAAAGTCGCCTTCTTCTTGCAAGGTGAAGACGTCATCGTCGTCGCTGAGGGCGACCCATTTCTCGGTAATTACCGCCTGGTCCATATCGGCACTGATTCCGCTGACGTCGAGGAAATGTCCTCGGGCCGCCACACCAAGGTCCCCCTGGAACAAGCCCCGGACATCGCGGCCAGTCCGCCGAATAATCCCCTGGGTCCACAATGATCGTCCCGGCGAAGATCGTCTCCAAACGCCCCCACGCTGGCCGCGCCCGCTGCCGGCGCTCACAGGAATCCGGCTACGTCTATCTGATGGCCCTGTTCATGGTGCTGCTCGTCATCGTCGGTTCCACCATCGCCCTCACCAATCTCTCCACCGAAGTGCGTCGCGAGCGCGAGGACGAAATGATCTGGCGCGGCAAACAATACATTCGCGCCTTCAAGCTCTACTACCGCCGCACCGGCCACTATCCCCCGAGCATTGACGACGTGCAGAACGGCCTCGCCGGAGTCCATTTCCTCCGCGAAGCTTATGGCGATCCCATGAACAAGAACGGGGAGGGGAAATGGCGTTTCATCTACATCAACGCCTCCGGCGCCATCATTGGCAGCTCGCGTTACGCCACGATGCAGCAGATGGCCATTCTCGATATGAACGGCGGTATGGTTCCCGGTGCGCAGGGAAACGGTGCGCAAGATCCTAACGTCACGCCCGTCGCTCAGCCCGATCAAGGCAATTGCACCACTCCATCGCCCACCGATTCTTCCTTTAGCAACCAGACCACCGGCAGCTCCGGTTTTGGAAACTCAACTGTGGGTGGCCCCGGTGGAAATCAGGGAATCGGCGGCTCCGGCTTGGGAAGCCAGGGTTTCGGCAATCAAGGTTTCGGCAACTCCGGCAACCAGGGCTTTGGCAACTCCGGCTTCGGCTCTTCCAACAACTCCACGTCGAATCAGCCCGGCAGCCAGGCCAACTCAAATCAGAATTCCGGTTGCCCCAACCAACAGAATGGCCCACAGGTTCCGGGGCAGAGCAATCCTCTTCTCACAGGCGTACAAGCGGGAGTCGGTCAGCCCGGCGGCGCACCGGGCGTTGGTGGCTTCGGTCTCACTCAGCAATCGATGCAAGCGCTGCTGCAAATGCAGCCGACCGGACCGGTCGACAGCCCCGTCATTGGGGGATATTTGGTTGGCGTCGGCAGCACCGTCGACCGAAAGTCGATAAAGGCCTACAAACGCGCCACTAACTACAAAGATTGGGAGTTTATCTGGAATCCGATGGAGCAGCAGGCGCTCGCCATGCAACAGCAAATGAATCAGGCAGGCATGGGCAATGGGCTCGGTCTTGGCCTCGGCCAGCCGAACGGGTCCAGCAGCAACGGCTTCGGCAACAGCGCCCCGGGCGGCGGCTCGCCGCCCGGGCCCACAGGGTCAACTTCCCCGCCGCCCAATTCTTCACAGCCACCGCAGCAGTAGTCGGCTTTCTATTGGTAGTTTCGTCGCGGATCGCACTTGAACCGAGGAATCTGCAGGTCTCTTCGATCTTTGCCGCGAATTTCCCTGTAGGCTAGTCCTGCTTTTCTCTTTTCTCGCTGCTGCCTTTTCCCTTGGCCAGATTCGCCGTAATCCTCTTCACATACGTCTGCGTCTCTCGAAAGGGAGGCACGCCGCCGTATCGCTCGACCATTTCCGGCCCCGCGTTGTACGCGGCCAGCGCGAGCGGCAAATTCCCGTTGTATTGCGCCAGCAGATCCTTCAGGTAGTGTGTGCCCGCATCGATGTTTTCTGCGGGATCAAAAATGTCCGCCACTGCATAGCGCGCCGCCGTCGTCGGTAGCAGTTGCATCAGCCCCTGCGCTTGCTTCCGCGACACTGCCCGTGGATTGAAATTCGATTCCGCCGCAATCACATACTTCACGAGACTTTCGTCCACTCCGTGTTTTGCCGCCGCATCGTGAATCAATTTCCCAAACGGCGCGTTCGGATCATCCGTCGGCGCGGGAGGATTCGGCGCAAAATTCTCCTCCGGTTCAATCGACTCGATATCGCTCGCCGCTAGTTCCACGGTGCCGCCTGCCATTGTCAGCTTCATGCGGTCGCCCGCCTGAACGTACCCCGTGATGTGCAGTCGCGCACCCGTTTTCAGCACAGCGTAGTCCGCGCGCGTCCCCGGCGGATTTGCCGCCGCCGCGCCTAGCATCACCACGAATATCGCAATTGTTCTGGCGTTCATCCCTAGGCCGTTTGGGCTCTGCGTCCTCAGCGTCTCTGCGCTTGGACGTCCAGCATTTCGGTCCTTCTCATCACTCGTCACTGCTTTTCAGCGCATATTGCCGTATCGCATGCGCCAGCCCCGCTTCGTCGTTCGATAGAGTAACCGTCCAGCCCCGCGATTTCAATCCTTCCACGCAATTGCCCATCACCACCGGTAAACCCGCAAACTCCAGCATCTCCCGGTCATTCCAGTTATCGCCGATCGCCATCACTTCTTCGCGGCGTATCCCGCGGTGCCGCGCCCACTCCGCCAGCGCCGCCCCTTTTGACACTCCCCGCCCCAGCACGTCCAGCACCGAAAGGTCCCTGGTCAAATATTCCGTAAACGCGATCGTGAACTCATCCCGAAACGCCAGCCCCTCCAGTTTCTCCAGCACGCTTCGTATCGCCGCGCACAACCCCACAAACATCACCTGTATCGGATCGTCTGCGCGGGTGCGAGTCTGCGTTCTCCTTCGCGTCCTCTGCGTCTCTGCGGCAGATTCATCGCGTCCCGATCCATCGCCATCCGCCAGACAATCCTCCAGCGGCTTCACCTCCGCCAAAAACTCCCGACTCCTCCGGAAATAGCCCCCACGAAACGGGTCATCCCAGTCGATGTGCTCCATAATCACCTGATTTTCCCGCGGCCTGTCAAACACCACCGCCGCACTCGACCGGAACTCCGTCGTCGCCTCCAGCACCCGCCGTGCCACCTCCGACGGCAACAGCATCCGCTGGTGCGTCTCGCCCTCCTTCGTCTTGATCAACGCGCCATTGTTCACGATGACGTGCAACTTCTCCGGAAGCGCGTCTACCACCAGCCGCGCCGAATGGTACCGCCTCCCCGTTACCACCACGATCTCAATCCCGCGCTGCACCGCCTCCCGAATCGCGCTAATGTTCTCCTCCGGCACGCGCGACTCACCATTCAGCAGCGTCCCATCCAAATCCATCGCTATCAGCTTTATCCCCACGCAACCATTCTACACGCGCACGCTTGCCAGTTTCGGCGAGACGCCATCGGTCCCAGCATTTTTACTGAGCCAGATTGGCTCGGCGCAGCAAATCCTGGAAGCGCGGGTCACTTCGCAGCGGATCGAAGAACGGATCAACCTTGAGCCTGACCAGCAGGCTCGTACGCTCCGAGTAATTCCTCTCCAGAACTGCAATCACATCATCCTTACGGCCCACGGCCATGTACGCGTTCAGCTTGAACCACGGGGGATCTTCGCGCGAGGGAGGATGCAACCTGGATTGCTCTTCGAAGCTCGCAAACGCGCGTTCAGCGTCCGTCCGCCGGCCCCATCGCCCGTACACATACGCCTTGCTGGCAAAAAACTCCGCCGTGCCTTCCGCCTTGTGCCTGCGACCGAGATCCTCGGCCTCAGCCAGTGCATCGGCGTATCTGCCTTCCTCTATGTACGCATTGAAAATGATGCCTGACCGGGGGAAGTCAGGCTCCATTTCGCGAACAGCCTGAAATTGCTCGATTGCGCGATCGTATTGACGCGAGTAAAAGAGAATCACCGCGTGGTCGGTTGCGATTATGAGCGACAGGGGATCCAATTCCCGCGCTCGTTCGCTTTCCGCTAGCGCTTCCTCAAAACGCCCCTGAAGCGATAAACACTCCGCATACCACTGATGAGCCGTCGCATAGTCCGGGTCCAATTCAACGGACCGGCGGAACTCCTTTTCCGCGGTTTGCCAGTCGTAATAATATTGCTCCGCAATCAGGGCCAGCGAAGCGTGGCCTTCTGCCAGGCTGTCGTCGATTTGCAGCCCTTTCAATGCGTTGGCTCGAGCCTTCGGCATGAATTCCTTTGCGGGCACGTAATCCCAATCGCTCAGCAACGCAAGCGTGTCCGCCAGACCCGCATACGATGGCGCGTACTTCGGGTCTTTGGCGATGGCCTGCTGAAAATAATCGGCTGCCTGGTGAAAACCTGCCTCGGTGCGCTTGTTCCAGTAATAGCGGCCCTTCAAATATAGATCGTAGGCTTCGTACGACGTTGGCGGTTCACTGATGGTGCGACTTGCAGCGTGCGCTACGTTTGTCGTGGACTTGTCGCCTAGCGTGAGTTGAATTTCATCCGCCACTTCTTGCGCGATCTCGCCTTGCAGTGCGAGCAGGCTTGTGAGTTCGCGGTCATACTGCCGCGACAAAAGATGCGTCTGGTCTCGCACCTGAATCAATTGCGCCGAAACGCGCACTGTGTTCGCATCGCGCCGCACGCTCCCTTCCAGCACGTACTCGACGCCAAGCTCCTTCCCCACTTGATCAAGCGGCTTCGGGTTCTGCTTGTACTGCATCACGGAAGTTCGCGCGATCACGCCAAGCCGCTGCGGATCGATCCGCCCCAGTTGCGAAATCATCTCCTCAGTCAACCCGTCGCTGAAATACTCCTGTCCCGCATCTCCGGTGAGATTCTCGAAAGGCAGAACGGCCAGCATCAGCCTTCCGCCGCGAGGTTGCGCATCAACGCGGTGACGGAACCATCGGAAATATGCCCCGACTATCGCCAGGACAGCGACGCCGAGCACGAACGCGAAAATCCTTCGCGAGAGACTGTCCGTCCATCCCCGCAAGGCGCTTCCTTGGTGATTGGCGTTTGCCTCGACTTGCCCAGACGCTGCGGGTGCCGGAATACTTGTCGGTGCGTCGGCCTCGGTTGCTGCGCCAATTGGAAGCACGTGCCGCTTCTCGACGGGCGCGATGAACCGATAACCCACTCGTGGAATAGTCTCGATATACCGCGGTTGCTCTGGCAAATCGCCCAGTGCCTGCCTCAGCTTTTTTATGGCTGTGTGCACGCTGTCTTCGAACTCCACAAATGTGTCTGCCGGCCACAGGCGATGCCGCATTTCTTCGCGTTTGACGATCTCCCCAGGGCGTTCCAGGAGCATGAGCAGGATTTGATAGGGCTGACCTTGCAGTTTGATCCGGATCCCGTGCTTGCGGGTCTCGCCTGTTTGCAAATTCACCTCGAAAACGCCGAAGCGAACGACGTTCTCAGAATGTGCAAACGCTTTCATGTGGACTTGGCCAGTTAGAGTCGGGGAGTCTGAAATCTATCACGGGACAAGCGATTTAGCCACGTCTTGAGGGGTCGGAACAGCCGCTAACTCCCACGTCGGCTTGCGGTTTGTGGTTCAGAAAGGGTACGGGAACAATTCGGATTTCCCACACCGCAGATCGGTGTATTCCGGTTTGCGGCCTGCGGGCAACGTGAAGCTTTCTAAGGAGGAAAAGAAATGAACGCGAAGAAGGCAAAGAAGAGCAAGGCGCTGCATCGTGGCAAGAAGCTCGCGGCCAAGAAGCCGCTGTCCAGCGGCAAATACATGCAATTCAACATGGATTCGCCGACGATCTCGTCGTAGGCGAAGCTAGGCTTACGCCCGATTCATCACTCACGGAGGACGAGGAACTTGAAGGAAAGGCCGGGTGTAAACATATGCGAAAGGCTTTGATGGCGGGCATTTTGTTCGTTCTGGTGGGATGTGTGCCGGCGCGCGCCGATACCCTGGATACCTATCAAATCGACTTGGTGAACACTGCATTTGCAACGATTGACTTGGGGGTCCACGGCTCGTTTACCTACGACGCAACCACTCTGGCATTTTTGGCTTTTACGGTGACGTTCGATGGCCTTACCTATGACTTGACATCTGAGGCCAACGCTCCATTCATCGGCGGCTCCACCCCACTTAGCTCTCCCTCAGGGTGCCCCGGCGCGGCGAGCACACCTGCTTACGGCTTTGAGATCATGAGCGCGTTGGTTCCGGGATGTAAGGCTTTCTGGGGATTCTCGGATTCCGATTATTTTTTCGGCTTTGGCGTTACCACTAATTTCACGGGCTCCGATTCCATCAGTTCAACGTCTTTCACAGGAACCCCCGCCAACACGAACGAATTCGGTGAGGGAACATTCACGAGTTCCCTCGTTTCGACAACAACAACCAGTGCTACGCCTGAACCGGGGAGCCTCACTCTTCTGGGCGCGGGGTTCTTCGCGCTGGCGTGGATGGCGCGTCGGAAACGAAGATGCGGCATTTCACCTTGATAAGGAGACTTACATGCGGCTATTGAAAGAGGCTTCCGGAGTTTTCGGCGCTTTGGTCATCGTCGCCGGGTGCCCCATGTTTCGGACTTTTCCCATTCTCTGAATTTAACACCATCCTTCGCGGCTTTCGAAGGGTGGGTCTTCACTCTTAAAGGAGCGGGTGGCTCAGGATATCCCGTCTCCAGTTGGTCAAGCGGCCGCAAGCCTCTCCGCGACGACCTAAGGTAACCAAAAACTCGACCCGTTGGGTGCCCCTGCTCCCCGATTTTGAGAGCGTGGGTCTGTTCGTCACCGTTCAAAACGCGAATGAGTTAGAGTGCTACCATCGGTTGACGCATGGGGGCGGGCCAGGGAGCATACGAAGGGGCCGCCTTTGGTTTCACGACAGCTGAGGAGTTCTGGGGCGTTGGCGGAGTTCCGGGAGCGGGTTACGGGGTTTTCATAGGATCGGTACTTGGGGCAAGTAGCGGAGTTTTGGAAGAGACATTCAACGCGGAAGTTTGCTCAGCCTTTGGAGTCTACAATTACTAAGCAGCGCACCTCGTCAGTGGTCGGGCTGAATCTGTTGGTGTGGCTTATAGCTATAGGCGGCTGGCTGCTTGTACGCTTTTCCCGCGGTTCGCTCCTGTACTTACAGGTTGCGATAATCGCGGTCGTTATCATCTCCGTACTCATCGCCATAGGCTACGGCACCCTCAAGAAGAATAAGTGGGGAGTAAATTTTGACCCGGTCTTCTGTCCGCGCTGCGGCAAGCCAGTCGGACACTTGCGAGTTCCGAAAACGCCACAACAAGCGCTCTGGGGCGGGGGAACGTGTTCAGCTTGCGGAACTGAGATCGACAAGTGGGGACGCGAGATTCCGTCGCCTAGCGGCAGCCAAAATGCCCACGATTGCTCCGTTCAGAAGCTTTAGCCTTCGGACGGCTGCCCATCCCGAACGCGAGTGCGGCGCTAGCCGCTACCTCAGTTGAGCTTCTTCCTTGCGCCCCGCGCAATTCCGCATGGCTGCCACGCAGTACTGGTCCTTGACAACCTGTTAACTCTATGGTAACATGTCGTCTGGGTTTTATAGAATGAACCCGGCGCAGCAGCAAACGGCTAGTCGCTACACCCGAATAATAGAAAGACCCGTAACCCCAATTCCCTCAACAAAACCTGAACTTCTAATCGGAACTATCTTCCAGAGTCACCAGTCACAATTTATTCCCGGTCTGGAAACTTTCGGGATGGGGACGGAATCACACTTTTTCCACTCGTTACACGTTACGAGTAGAAGTGATTGAAAATAGGGAGGATGACCTCTTCTAGTCGATACTCAAACCACACCTCACCCGCGTCGGTTTTCTCTTCCTCCGGCGGCGAGAAAGCGAGCTGACCCGCAGTCCAACACTCCATCACAATTCGAGAACGCAGAGTCGCTTAGGCGCGTTTGATGAGGCGTGTTATAGCTACCAGGATCACAGCGCCCACGAAGGCCACCACGATTGACCCGATCATCCCGTTGCTGTGAAGTCCCAGCAGGCCGAAAACCCAGCCTCCAACGACGCCCCCGATAAGCCCGAGGATGATGTCAACGACGATGCCGTAACCGCCGCCCTTCATGACAGTCCCTGCGAGCCAACCTGCGATGAGACCGACCACCAGCCACGCGATGATTCCCATGGTCAACCCTCCTTGTCGCCGCCTGGGTGAGACTTCTGGGGAAGTCCCGGCGGGCGCCGAATCTACACCCGGCAGGGTGGATGTGCAACCCGGATGAGCACGACTCGTCGATGGTGACGGTATGAGGCCTGTCCGCGTCCTGTTATGCTGGCATCTGGATGGAGCTAACGGCGCATCAAGCGGGCCTTCTGGAACATTTGCAAGGAAAGGGCTTCCAACTGGGCTCTTTTCCGCTGTACCCGAACTATATCGTGGCGCGGAAAGGGAATTGCGCGGCCCTGCTCGCGCCCGTGGCTTCAAACGGTTTTACGGTGTATGGAAGCCCAACATGGATGGTGGGCGAAAACCTCGCCGTACGCGTGAAGCGAAACGACGGCGAATGGTTTGTTTGGAAGAAGGAGCAGGTAAGGGTCACGCCGGAGCGAATCGCCGAATTGGAGGATTTCTCCGCGGCGCTAGCAGACGCGCTCATTCCAGTGGCCTAGCGGCACTCGGGCCTTCACGGATTCTGCATCTGATTCGGAGGCTGATCGAGAACCCGCAAGACGATTTCGGTTCCACTCTCAAGCTTTACATTTTTCGTCGCAGCTCTTACGACCGAGCCGGCGGGGGTGGTGGGCGACGATTCAGAAAGAGTCAGGTTCGGGAGTCCGACCACGCCATGGCTGCCCGCGTCGAGGCCCGGATGGCGTCCCCGCGAGTCGGAATCCTCATCGCCAACTGGAGGCGTCGCAGGAGGCTGAGCTGAGATAGGACGAGGCGGGAAACCCTGGTGTGGCGTCGGAGTAGGATTGGCAGCCGCGCTGCCTGCGGCGCGAGGCGTCGGATCGTAGGGATCCTGGTCGGCGAGTGCGCTTGCGGAAAGGGTTGGGAGACCGATCGCCTGAACTGTGAGGTGCAACGGTATCTGGGTACCGTCCTTGAGGATGGCGCGATCGAATACGAAGACGATCTGAGATTGAACGCCTTTGGAGCGGGCGTTTGCGGCGACGACGTGGCCCATTATTTTTGTGTCATTCGGCAGAGCCACTTTGCCCTTGTTGACGACGGGCAAAGTGACGCGGGCGACAATGGCGTCGCCGGGCTTGGCGGACTTTGCGTTGATGCCTTTGGCGAGCTGCGCGCAGATGGCGGTCCCGGGCGGGAAGTCATTCGGCGCCGATGCGTCGGAGCCGGCTTGCTGAATGGACAAGGACGAGGGGTGGGCGGCAGCCACGGCGAAGGGTGATGCCGCAATTCCCAACCAAAGCGCAATGACGCTCGCGTTCATACCTGTGTTCAGGTGAATTTTACACCTTTCGCGTTGGAGCATTGGCGGCACAATTTGGCCGCGGCGAGCCCGTGGGTGGAGGGTAAGGCTGCGGCGATAAAGTTGCGTTTGCATCTAAAGTTTCGTCCGGCTTATAAGTTACGGGAAGCATCCCTTAGGGGAATTCAATGACAACCGGCATCCCCATCGACTCTTACGATGTAATCGGCATCGGCGCCGGACCCACGGGTTTGGCGTGCGCGATTGAAGCCAAAAGAGCCGCCTTGCTCCCGCTAGTGATCGATAAGGGGTGCCTCTGCAATTCGCTCTATCACTACCCGACTAACATGCAGTTCTTCACCACGCCAGAGCGTATGGAAATCGGCGATCTTCCGATGACGGTTGCTGGTGGGAAGCCGTTGCGCGTCGAGGCGCTGAAATATTACCGCCGGGCAGTGGAACATTACGGGATCCAAACGCGGTTGTATGAACGTGTCGAACGGATCACTGGAAAAGACGAGGATTTTGTCGTTCACACCGTGGACGAATACCGGAAGCCACACCAATACCGCGGACGCAAGGTGATCATCGCCACGGGTTACTACGATCTGCCGAATCGCCTCGGCGTTCCGGGGGAGGATTTGCCCCACGTATCCCATTACTTTACCGATCCGCATCCTTATTGGCAGAAGGATGTGGTAGTTGTGGGCGGCAAGAACTCAGCGGCCGAGGCGGCCTTGGAGCTTTTTCGGGGTGGCGCGCGCGTGACGCTGGTTCACCGGGGAAGCGAGATGGGCAAGAGCCTGAAGTATTGGGTGAAACCCGACATTGAGAATCGGATCCGAGCGGGCGAAGTGACCGCACTTTTCAATACGCATGTGCTTCGCTTTGAGCCCGGCAAAGTGATTGTCAGGAATTCCGAAGAGCGGACGCTGCCAGCCGAGCAGGTGTTCGCGATGACTGGCTATCATCCGGATTTTGAGTTTCTCGAGCGGCAGGGAATTACGCTCGATCCCCAAACGCGGCGTCCAGCGAGCAATCCGGCGACGCTCGAAAGCAATGTTCCGGGGATCTACATCGCTGGAGTGGTCGTCGGAGGAAAGAACACATCCGAAATCTTTATCGAAAACGGCCGCTTTCACGGCAAGGAAATTATTGCTGCCATCACAGGCAGAGAGCGCGTAAAGGAAGCGCCACCGGTGGCGCCGCCTGGCGAATAGCTGCACTCGATCGATCCGCTACTCAATCGGCACAGATGTAAAGCGCAGATTTGCGCCGTCGCACCCGGCCCGTTACCATAGTTCTGCGATGACGCGTTCCAGTCCTGAGTTTGGGCTCGTTGCAGTCTTGTCGATGGTGATTTCGCTGTGTGGCTGCTCGCGATTCGGTTCGTCCGTGCGAGCCCAAAGCGGCGCGCCAGCGATCGAGTTTGTAGGGCAATGGGGGATCAAGGGCGATGCGCCTGGCCAGCTCGACTATCCTGTCGGCATCGCGACAGACACGCTGGGCAACGTCTATGTGACCGACGAGGGCAGCCAGTACATCCACAAGTTTGATCCCAAGGGAACCCCGCTGCTCTCCTTCCAGGAAGATCCGTTGAAGCATCCGCAATCGATTGCCGTGGATTTTGAGGGCATCATCTATGTGAGTGATCCGGCGCGAGCGGGCGTGTTCATTTTTCTGCCGGATGACGAACATCACCACGAGTTGCATTTGCGCACACGAGGCAACGCAGAGAATTCAATCAGCGTCGCGGTGGATGATGATGGGGTGATTTACGTTCTCGACGAGAAGGCAAACAGGGTCTTTGTGTATTCTCCGGGATTGCGCCTGCAGAAATCGTGGACGCCGGAAGGGCCGGGCGGCTCGCGCGGCCCGTGGGATTCGATGGAAGTAGGTGTCGATCGCAGCGTATACGTCGCGGACCCGCAAGGCAATCGCCTGCTGCGATTCTCGGCAGACGGGCAATTGCTGGGGCAACTGGCTCCGGCACTTGGTGCCGGAGCAGCCAGCGCGCCCGGTACCACGGGTGGACCTGCTACAACTGCCGCCGACCCGAAGATCAGCGATGAGTTCGCGATCTCGCGCGACAATATTTTTGTAATGGACGCCAACGGAACGACAGTGCATGTGTGGACGATAGACGGCCATCCGAAGCTGGACGTCAACCTTGCGCCGCAGCTGGGACGCGAACGCGGGCCTGCTCCGGCAATCGCGGTGAGTTCGCATAAAGAGCTTTTTGTTCTCGATACTTCGAAGTCGCGCGTGCTGCGCTACCGCCTGAATCTCTAGAATTTCCGCTACCGAATATCTGCTATTGTCCTCTCATGGCGCTGCTCCTCACCGAAGACGATGTACGGAAGATTCTCACCATGCCGCTGGCTCTCGAGGCAGTAGAGGAATCGTTTCGGCGTCTGGCTGACGGTTCAGCGGTTCTGCAGTCGCGGCAGCGGCTGCACATCCCGGGTAAAAGCTATCTGCACTACATGGCGGCCGGCGATTCGGCCTCGGGCTACCTTGGCCTGAAAATTTATACGAGTTCGCGGCAAGGCTTGCGGTTTTTGATTCCGCTGTTCCGTATGGCGTCGGGAGATTTGGTGGCATTGATCGAGGGCGATTACCTCGGCCAAGTGCGCACCGGCGCAGCCAGCGGCGTGGCGACGAAGTATCTGGCGAATCCGGACACGCGCACGCTCGGAATCATTGGCACGGGTTCACAGGCGCGAACGCAGTTGCTGGCGATTTCGCTGGTGCGCAGGCTGGAAAGCGTGAAGGTGTTCGGCAGGGATGTTCAGAGGCGCGAGCAGTTCGCCGCGGACATGACGACGCGTGCCGGCCTTACCGTGCGAGCGGTTGCGAAGGCGGAAGAAGCGGTGCGGGGCGCAGATATTGTGGTGACGGCGACAACCAGTTCGGAGCCGATTCTGTGTGGCTCATGGCTGAAAGCGGGGGCGCATGTCAACGCGATTGGGGCAAATTTTCCGCAAAAACGGGAACTGGACGATGAAGCGGTCTGGGGCGCCGGTCTGATTGTGGTGGATTCACTCGAACAATCGAAGATCGAGGCCGGCGACTTGATTCAGGCGTTTGCGGGCGACGCATCGCGTTGGCAGCAGGTTCGCGAACTGGCGCAGATAGTCGGCGGCACCGCCCCAGGACGTGAAGATTCGAAAGAGGTGACACTATTCAAGTCGAACGGCATCGCCATTGAAGACATTGTCGTGGCAGGGCGGGTGTACGAGGCAGCACGAGCACTGTCGATAGGAAGAGAACTGGCGATGTGGCCCGATGAATCGCGGCCGGCGAAAAGAGGATTTTAGGTGTGTGCCCGGCGCAAGCGCTTCGTCAAGGCATCGTGGAGCCGCGTTCGCGTGGCTTCAGGCAAGGGGGCCGGCTCCGCGTTGCAATAGATCTCGATCGTCTTTTTGGTGGTGTTGACGATGACGCGGCACTTCTTGCATTTGATCAAGTGTTCTTCGATGGAGGCGCGAAGCGCGGCGTCCAATTCCTTGTCGAGGTAATTTTCGAGTTCGATTACAAGGTTCTTGCAATTCACTGGAGGTCACCCCGCCGAAAGTATCGGTTGAGTTTCTGACGCAATTTCAACCGCGCGCGGAGCAGTCGAGATTTGACGGCAGGAACCGACAGACCGAGAACGTCCGCCGTTTCCTCGGTGGACAATTCTTCGATGTCGCGCAGTTGAAAAACGATTCTGAATGATGGATCAAGTTCGGAGATCACGTTATTGAGGATGCCTGAAAGCTCCCGCTGCTCGTATCGATCCTCCGGGGATGGGCCCCAATCCTCCACGTCGCGTGGAATCGTTTCCTCGCCAGTGTCGATGTCATCGTCCAGAGAGACCTGGTTCGGGCGGCGCTTGCGCAGCTTCATCAGGGCCTGGTTGACGGCAATGCGCACCAGCCACGTGTAGAAACGAGAATTGCCCTGAAACTCCTGGAGGTGTTCGTATGCTTTGAGGAAAGCCTCTTGCATGGCGTCCTCGGCGTCTTCGTGATTCTGGGTGATGTTCTGGGTGAGGCGAAAGATTTTGCGCTCGTAGCGGCCGACCAGGGTTTCAAAAGCCGAGATATCTCCTGCTTTGGCGGCGGCTACGAGAAGCGGCTCATCCTCCTTAGCCACGGCGGAGGGAAGCGGATGCGACTGAATAGGGTCGATTTTAGGAGAACTCATTGTCAGTTTTTCCATAGGGAAGATTAGCACAAGTAGAGAGCCGTGAACTGAGGCGTTGCGGTTAACGGCATCGCGTAGGGAAGGCGCAGCGATGCGTCACGCGAAAAAGAATGCAGGGTTTTCTTGACATCGTCGGCGTAGGAAACTATGCTGTTTCTTTGAACGAACGTTCGACTAATTCTGGAGTCGTGCAAGCCATCTTTCGTCGAGCAGAATGAGCAGACCTCCATCGCCGCCGCAGGTCTCACAGCAAAAACTTCAAGTGATTCTCCGTCACGCGGCTCGGGTCTTTTCGGAGAAGGGTTTTGAGGGCGCGTCGATTCGCGACATCAGTCGCGCGAGCGGCGTGTCGCTATCAGGAATCTATTATTACGTCGACAGCAAGCAAAAGCTCCTGTACCTGATTCAGTTGAGGACCTTCAAGGCGGTGCTGCGCCGGCTGGAGAAGCGCATCGCGGGCGTCGCTGACCCGCTGGATCGTCTGGGAATCCTGATTCGCAATCACCTGGAATATTTTTTGCGGCATCCCATGGAAATGAAGGTGCTTTCGCACGAGGACGAGGCTCTCGAAGGCGAATATCGCAAGGAAGTGTTAGCAATTAAGCGGCGCTACTATGAAACGGCGCTGGAGATCTTCGACGATCTGCGGCGGGCGGGACTCGCGCGCCGCGTAAATTCGCGAGTGGCTGTGCTCTCGCTCTTCGGCATGATGAACTGGATTTACACCTGGCACCGGTCGGGCGCGGACCCTCAGGCTGGGGCGCTAGCAGACGGAATGTTGAATATGTTTTTGCATGGCGTGACGAGCGCTGCGCGTTCGAACGACGGCAACAAGAGAACGAACGCGAATCGACCTTCGCGGGGGAAGTTGGGTCGAGTGCTGCCGCGCAGCAGCGGTGCGACGGCGAGAGCGACGGCGGCGCGGTAAGCAGGCTTTGGATTGGCAGACTTTGCTACGGGGGGCACGGAATGTCGACGACGCAGGCAGTGGAGCAAAAACAACTGGTGAACTACACGGTGGATGCGGGCGTGGCGACGATCGAGATGACCGATCCGCCGGCAAACACGTACACGTACGAAATGATGCAGCAACTTGACTCCGCCATCCTGCAAGCGCGCATGGACGAGGGCGTTCACGTAATCGTGATGCGCGGCGGAGGTGAGAAATTCTTTTCTGCTGGCGCGAGTATTCCCATGCTGGCGAAAGTGGATCCACAGTTCAAATATTATTTTTGCCTGCATGCGAACGAGACGCTATGCCGGCTGGAGCAGACCCCGAAGCTGGTGATCGCGGCGCTGAATGGTCATACGGTGGGAGGCGGGCTCGAAATTGCGTTGGCTTGCGACATTCGCATCGCGAAAAAAGAGGGCGGGAAAATCGGATTGCCCGAAGTGAATCTGGGTGTTCTGCCGGGCACGGGCGGGACGCAGCGCCTTTCGCGCTGCATCGGCCGCTCGCGGGCCGTCGAACTGATGGCGACAGGACGGACCTTTAGCTTCGAGGAGGCGCTGGAGTTCGGACTTATTCATTACATTTATGACCGCGAGAATTTCTGGGACGACGTAACGGCATACGCGCGTCAGTTCTGTCCGCCGAACAAAGCTTCGCGCGCGGTCGGGCGAATCAAGCGAGCTGTCGTGACGGGCTCAGAAGTCGGATTTGGCGAGGCCCTCGGCATCGAGCGAGAGCTGCAGCAACTCCTGTTCACGAGCGAGGATGCGAAGGAAGGCCTGAAGGCTTACGTGGAAAAGCGGCAGCCCGAATTTAAGGGGAAGTAGCCAGTTTACTGTGGTACATGCGACGCGCACTGCAATAGCTCGTCGGCGAGACTTCGCCTGCACCACATGGAACGTTCTTTGGCAATCACAATCCAGCGGGCGGATGAGGGTTATAAGAGGTGCCGATGCCAGCAGGACGAGTTGAGGGTTCGGATGCGTCTCTCGGTTGGACGCAGCCGACAGGCTTGAAGGACTAAATGCGCACATTACCCGACTACCTCCGCAAGGGAATGCGAATGATTTTGGTGGGCTCGAATCCCGGCGACCGTTCAGCGCGAGTGGGACATTATTACGCGGGACGCGCGAATCAGTTCTGGCCAATGATGTATGAATCCGGCGTAATTCCGGAGCCGTTGGGCTACGAAGATGATCGGCGAATCGTAGAGTTCGGGATTGGTATGACTGATTTGGTGAAACGGCCCACGCGCGGTGTGGAAGAGATTGAACGGCAGGAGTTTGCGGAGGGACGGGTTTTGTTAGCGCGGAAGCTGGAAGAGCTTCAGCCGCGTGTGGTGGCATTCAACGGGAAAATGGTCTACGAGAAGTTCTCCGGGCGGCCGTGTAAGTTCGGCCTGCAGAAGGAAAAGCTTTATGGAGCACACGTTTTTGTGCTGCCGTCAACGAGCGCTCAGAATGCGGGCTCCAGCCGCAGTGTGAAGATGCGCTATTTCAAAAAGTTGGCGGCACTCCTAAAGAGTCTAAAGGATTAGAGGCGGCGAATGGCGACTGCACAATCACAACAAATGCCCAGCCAATTAGTGCTCGAGGAACGCAGCGGCGCGGTAATGACGCTGCGTTTGAATCGTCCTCAAAAACTGAATGCGCTGAACCCCGAGATGGGCCGGGCGCTGGTGCAAGCTATGTTGCGCGCGTCGGATAACAAAGAGATTCGCGCTGTGGTGGTGACTGGCGCGGGGCGTGCCTTCTGCGCGGGCGGCGACTTGGAACTGTTGCGCGATGTGAGAAGGCGCAATGCGTCGCGCGAGCTGGAAGGGTTGCTCATTGCGGGCAAGGAACTGTGCCTCGCGACTTCCACGATGGCGAAGCCGGTGATTGCCGCTGTGAACGGACCCGCGGCGGGTGGCGGGATGAATCTGGCGCTGGCGTGCGATATGCGCATCGCGTCAGATCAAGCGAAGTTCGCCGAATCGTTTGCGAATATCGGTCTTTACCCCGATTTCGGCGGCACATATTTTTTGCCGCGTATCGTGGGACTGGCACTCGCGGCGGAGCTGTTCTATACGGCGGAAACGCTGTCGGCGGAAGACGCATTGCGGCTCGGAATCGTGAACCGCGTTTTTCCAGCGAACCAGTTCGATGAAGAAGTACGGAAGCTGGCGGAGAGCCTGGCCGCCGCGCCGCCCATTGCCTTTCGCGACGTGAAACGGACGATTCTTGCCGACGACCGTAAGATGCTGGAAGAGAAACTCGACGAGGAGATTCGCCTTCAGGTTCATTGTTTCGAATCCGAAGACTGTCTCGAAGGGCTCAACGCATTCTTTGAAAAGCGAAAACCGAATTTCCGCGGCCAATAGCCCGCGAGACGTTTGGAACTACCGGGAAGTAAGGAGCATTCAATGCCTGCTGCACGGATCAGCACCTTTGACGATTGGGTGGATTTGTTTCGCGTGTGGCGAAACGACATAGGCGTGAATTATCCCGAGATTGAGAATTATCAGTTCGATGCGAAGTTTGGGCCAACACGGTCAAACGAAATCGAATTTGGCGCCTTCAAGGGGCGTCCGAAATGGCGCCGCGTACTCGAAATTCCCGACCAGCGGATTCGCGACGGCCTGCTGAATTTGATTGTGTATCAGGGAGACACGGAGTTCGCGTCGGTGGAACAACAGCGGCGTCTTTTCGAGCATTCTCCCAGCGAGCACGACCGCAAATCGCTTTGCCGTGTGGTGACCGAGGAAATGCGCCACGGCTGGCAGATGTGCCACCTGCTGATCAATCACTTCGGCTACGGCGGCAAAGTGGAGGCGCAGAAGATGCTGGAGCGACGCGCCTTCGAATCGAAGCGGCTTCTCGGTGCGTTCAACCAGATTGTGGACAACTGGCTCGACTTTTTTACGTATACGGATTTCGTCGACCGCGACGGCAAATTCCAGCTCACTATGTTGAGCTATTCGGGATTTGAGCCGCTGGCGCAATCGATGAATCCGATGCTCCGCGAAGAATCGTTTCATCTCGGCACCGGACACGATGGATTGAAGCGAATCGTCAAAGCTGGAGTGGTGCCGCTGAACATCGTGCAGAAATACGTGAACAAGTGGATTCCGGTGAGCTATGACCTCTTCGGCGTAGACCAATCTAGTTCGGCACACTGGTTTTATGTCTGGGGCTTGAAGGGGCGATATGACGAGGCCCAAACGCAAAAGGACGCCGACCTGGGTCATATGAACGAGCACAACCGGTATCTCTACTACCTCGAGTGCGAAAAGCTCATTGAGCAGATCAATAAGCATGTCCCAGCCGATCAGCCGAAGCTGTATGTTCCTTCGCTTAAGTTCAATCGGCACATTGGGGAATTCGCGAATCAGCCTTACAGCGTCACAGGAGAGCTTCTCGGCGTTTCGGCTTTTGGCGAGTATTGCGAAGAGATGCTGCCGCAGCCGGAAGACATAAAGCTCATCAACGAAATTCAGGACACCGAACCGAAATGGGTGGCGCCGAAAGGGAACATGGACTGACGTGCCGCGCCACTCTGAAGAACGCGTCGAGACAGAATTGTCGATTCGTGGCTATACGCTCAGCGAGTTAATGATTGCGGCAGCGGCGCGCGAAATCGTCGATGGCGAGCTGGTATTTGTCGGTATGCGTTTGCCGATGCTGGCGTTTCTCGTCGCGCGCCGGACCCATGCCCCTCGTGCGATTGGTCTTTTCGAGAATGGCGTGATTCGCGAGACTCCCGCACCCGAGCTCCTGTACACGATGGGCGACCCCCCGAATCTTCGTGGCGCCACGCAGTGCGGCCAAATGATCGACGTCATGGGATTCCTGCAGCAAGGCCGAGTTCATCTGGGATTCTTAGGCGCGGCTGAGATTGACCGCTTTGGAAATCTCAACACAACGTGGGGGCGCCGCCAGCGAGAAGTCCAGCGGCTCCCCGGTTCGGGCGGCGGATGCGATATCGCATGCCTCGCTCGGCGCACCGTCGCTCTTTTGGTCCACGATCGCAGCCGCCTTTGTGAACGCGTGAGCCATCTCACGTCTCCGGGCTACGGTTTTGGCAACGGCTGGCGACGCGCCCAGGGATTGCCGCCGGATTCGGGACCGGCCGCGGTCATCACCACGCTGGGCGTTTTGCGTTTTGGCTCCGACGGTGAGGCCTATTTAGCCTCAGTCCATCCGGGCGTGAGCGTGGAAGAAGTGCTCGCAAACACCGGTTGGACGCTCCGCGTCGCGGATGAACTGCTGGAAACGACCCCGCCGGCCGATCGGGAGCTTGCCGTCGTGCGCGAGCTCGACCCAAATCATTTCTGGACGCGCTAACGCACGAATATGAAGTCCGATATGACGTCCGACATGAAGCCCAGTTCGAAGTTGATGACTATGCCTCAGGCAATCTCGCGCCATGTCCCATCGGGGTCGATGGTGCTGATGGGCGTGCAGCTCGAACAGATGATTCCGTTCAGCGCCGGCCACGAATTGATTCGGCAGGGCCGGCGCGATCTAACGCTGGTAGGGCCGATCTCGGACATTCTCTTCGATCAGATGATTGGAGCTGGCTGCGTTTCACGCGTGATGGCCGCATGGGTTGGGAACGTGTCTGTGGGCGTGGGCTACTGTTTTCGCCGTGCTGTCGAGCGAAACATCCCGCGGCGAATTGAAGTTGTGGACTATTCGAATTTCACCCTGGCGCTCTCGCTGCATGCTGCCGCGATGGGCGTCCCCTTTATGCCTACCTATTCGACATTGGGCAGCGATTTGCTGAAGAAAAACGGCAATCTGCGGGAATTTGCGTCGCCTGTAAACGAAGAGAAACTTGTAGCAGTGCGCGCGCTGCGTCCCGATGTGGCCATTATTCAAGTGCAGCGGGCCGACGTGCAGGGAAACGCGCATCTTTGGGGCAGCCTCGGCGTGGCCGTTGATGGCGTGCGTGCATCTCGCAAGACGATCATCGTGGCCGAAGAAATCGTTGACGTCCACGTGATTTCCTCCGATCCAAATCGAACGCTGGTCCCCGCGTTTCTGGTCGATGCCGTGGTACATGAGCCGTGGGGCGCGCATCCTTCGCCCGTGCAGGGCTATTACGGACGCGACCACAAGTTTTTCTCGGAATATCACGAGCAGACGCACACGTTCGACGGCTTCGAGAACTGGCTGGCACACTGGGTGATACAAACCTCGAGCCGCGACGAATACGTGAAACAGCTTGGAGCGAGCCGCGCGGAAGCGCTCGGCGTGAAAGAGCATGCGCTCTCAGCTGCCGCAGACTACGGATACTAATGGGGCAAGACCTTTACGCAAACGTCGAAATTGCGCCACGCGAGGTGAAGGAACTGCTCGAAGGTGGCAAGGAGTTCCTCTTCGTGGATGTGCGCGAAAATTGGGAATATCAAACTTCGCGCATCGACGGGGCGACCTTGATTCCTCTGCGCGAGATTCCCGCGAACCTGCCCCGTTTTGAGGAAGCTGACGAGATTGTGCTGTTCTGCCATCACGGGATGAGGAGTCTCGATGCTGCCGCGTGGTTGCGCGGCCAGGGAGTAGCGGGCGCGCGTTCCATGGCCGGCGGCATCGAACGATGGTCGACGGAAATAGACGCCCGCGTCCCGCGGTACTGACGGAGGAGATCGATGCCTGGCACAAAGAGGAGTTCAACGCGGAAAAGTCGCAGTCGCAGCAAAGTGATTCATGCGAAAGCCCGGTTCTTTCACAAGCCGAATTGCACTACCTGCCGCAAGGCAAAGGCTTTCATGCAAAGAAAGGGATTTCAGCTTTATTTTCGCGATCTTGCTAAAGATCGACTTAGCTCCACCGAGCTCGAAAAGCTCATTGGATCTCGGGATTACACGGAATTCCTGAACCCGCGTAACGAGCTCTTTCGCCGCAAGCATATGAAGGATGAGCCACCCTCCCGGCGAGAAGCGATTCGACTCATGTCGAAGGAACCGAATCTGATCCGGCGGCCGGTCATCGTCGCGGGGGGTCGCATCGTTTTGGGGTTCGACAAAAATGGGATTGCCCGGCTGTGACGGCTCTAAGAGCTTAGCGGCGGATTAAGGCAATCGCAGGCAGGCTAGCCATGGAACGAAGCAAAAAACAGCTCATCCGTTTTCGCGTGAACGGCGAGGATGTGGAAATCGCGCTCGCACCTGCGCGGCTCTTGCTGGACGCCCTGCGTGAAGACCTCGGCCTGACTGGTACGAAGCGCGGATGCGACGATTCGAGCTGCGGATGCTGCGCCGTGCTGATTGACGGCGTTCCCATGCTCTCCTGCGTGGCGCTGGCAGCGAGCTACGAGGGCGCGGCCATCACGACCATTGAGGGCTTGGGTGCTGCGGGCCATCTCGATCCGGTGCAGGAAGGATTCGTCGAATGTGCGGGCGCGCAATGCGGTTTCTGCACGCCGGGATTCATGATTACCACGGTGGCGCTGCTGAAGCGCAATCCGAATCCTTCACTGGACGAAATCCGCGAAGCGCTTTCCGGGAATTTGTGCCGCTGCACCGGCTATATGCAAATCTATGAGTCCGTGAGATTCGCAATCGAAAAGCATCAGAAGGAAAGGGAGATCGGCGTTCTAGCGGGTGTTGGGACCGAAAATCGTCGGTGAACTTCATCACCGGGCATCATGGATGAAATAAGCGTCGCGCAGCCAAAAACGACGACAGTTGGCAAGCGCATGGTCATGACCGATGCGCGCACCAAGATTGTCGGCCATGGAAAATACGCCGACGATTTGTCGGTCCCTGGAATGCTCATCGGCCGGATTCTCCATTCGCCGCACGCGCACGCGCGCATCCTTTCAATCGACACGTCGCGGGCAGAGGCGCTGCCGGGAGTGAAGGGAGTCGCCACCGGGAAAGATGCGCCGACGCCCTACGGCATACTCCCAATAGGGCACGATGAATGCGTTTTCGCGGTCGATAAGGTTCGGTACATTGGCGACAACGTGGCTGCGGTGGCTGCCACTTCCGCCGAAATCGCGGAGCGCGCACTCGATTTGATCCGGGCCGAGTACGAAATCCTCCCAGCGTTCTTCAATCCTGATGAGTCCATGAGGACGCAGTCGAACTGGATTCACGAATCGCGGCCCCACAACATCGAGAAAGAGTATCACCACGTTTTCGGCGATCCGGAAGCGGGATTTGCCCTCGCTGATTTCATTGCTGAGCAGCGCTACGTGGCGGGCGAAGTGAATCACGCGGCGATGGAGCCGCACTCGACACTGGCGATTTGGGAGCCCAATGATCGAATGACCGTGTATTCGTCCACCCAAGTTCCGTACTACCTGCACCGCACGGTTTCTGAGGTGTGCGAAATGCCCATGAGCCAGATTCGCGTGATCAAACCGCTGATCGGCAGCGGATTCGGCGGGAAGAGCGAAGTCATTCCCATCGAAATTGCCGCTTCGGTGCTGGCAAAAAAGACCAAGAAGCCCGTGAAGGTTACGTACACGCGGGAAGAGGTCTTTTACGCACATCGCGGACGCCCACGCACGTTCGTCGATTTGAAGATGGGCATCACGCGCGAAGGGAGAATTTCGGCGGTGCAAGCGCGTGTCGTCCAGGATGGCGGCGCGTACTGCGGTTTTGGACCCGTCACCGTGCTGTATTCGGGTGCGCTGCTCGGCGCGATCTACGATGTGCCGGCGGTTCGCTATGACGGCTATCGCGTTCTCACCAATAAGCCCGCCTGCGGCGCAATGCGCGGACACGGAACCGTGAACGTGCGATTCGCGTTCGAATCCATGCTGGACCAGCTTGCGCGCGAAGCGAACCTGGATCCGGCGGAAGTGCGCCGCGTGAATTTACTCAAGGCGCCGTGCATCACCGTGAACGGCTTGCGGGTAACGAGCTACGGGTTGCCGGAATGCGTGGGAAAAGTTGTCGAGCGCTCGGGCTGGAACCACAAGCGCGGCAAGCTTCCTTACGGCAAGGGCATTGGAATCGCATGCAGCCATTACGTGAGCGGCGCAGCGAACCCGATCATCCGTTCCAGCATGCCGCACACTACCGTGAACATCAAAATCGACCGCGACGCGGCGGTGACCGTCTACTCAGGCGCTTCGGATATCGGCCAGGGATCCGACACGATGCAAGTGCAGGTTGTTGCCGAAGTTCTCGGAGTGCGGCCTTCGCGGGTGAAACTTGTTTCCGCCGATACGGAACTCACTCCCATCGATCTGGGCAGCTATTCGAGCCGCGTCACTTTCATGGCAGGCAACGCCTGCATCGACGCGGCGAAAAATATGCGCGAGCAGATTTTGGACGCTGTCGCGGAGGAATTCGGTTGCCGCCCGCACGAGCTTGAGACGACCGACGAAGTGATTCGCCGCAAAGGCGATCCGACCGCGAAAATCAGTTTTGACGAAGCGGTGATACTTGCTATCAATTTTCACGGCGGACTCGTTTCGCAGGGCAGCTATACGCCTCCCGAGGGAGCCCGCGGCGGCAGGTTCAAAGGCGGCGGCGTGGGACCGTCGCCTTCCTACAGCTACAGCGCGCAAGTGGCAGAGGTAACGGTCGATCCGGAAACGGGTCGCGTGCGCGTGGACAAAATTGTCGCGGCGCACGATTGTGGCAAGGCGCTGAACCCGCTTGCGGTCGAAGGCCAAGTGATTGGCTCGGTATACATGGGTTTTGGCCAGGCGATGCAGGAAGAGATGGTGTGGGAAGGCGGGCGGCTGATGAATCCGTCCCTGCTCGAATACCGCATTCCAACGACACTCGAAAATCCCGAGATAGAATGCATCATCGTCGAAAGCGAAGACCCGGAAGGGCCCTTTGGAGCGAAAGAGGCGGGTGAAGGATCGCTGGCCGCAACGATTCCCGCGATCTCAAATGCGATCTACGATGCCGTGGGAGTGCGTCTCAATACGGTCCCGTTTTCGCCGGAAGCGATTTTGGAAGCCATTCAGAAAAAGCGGAGGATGGCTGGCGCGAGCAGCCGCAACGACAACAGCAACGGCAGCAATGGCGGCGTGCGATGATTGGCTTAGCTGTGCGCATAATAAGGCCGCCACGTGTCGAAGATGCAATGCGCGCGCTTGCGGACCATGGCCCTGAGGCGATGGCGATCGCTGGCGGGACAGACGTGGTGCCGAATTTGCAGATGCGGCTTTTTGCGCCGCGCGTGCTGGTAGACCTGAAGTCGTTGCGAATGCTTAGCGGCGTAGAATTTGATGAGGGCGACGGCTTGCGAATTGGCGCGCTGACTACGCTGACCGAATTGCTTGCGGCGCCGGTGATTCGCGAAAGGTTTCCGGTCCTGGCGAGCGCGTTGGCAACGATTGCGGGTCCGCTGCAGCGAAATATGGGCACGATCGGAGGCAATCTGTGCCTTGAGACGCGCTGCCGCTGGTACAACCAGTCTCATTTGTGGCGGACGGCGCTTGGCGGGTGCCTCAAAAAGGATGGACATATTTGCCATGTTGCGCCGGGAGGGCAGTTTTGCTGGGCCGCGTGGTCGGGCGATTCTGCGCCCGCGCTGCTGACGCTGGACGCGGAAATCGAAATCGCTGGCGCGTCGGGGACGCGACGGATTCCGTTGCGAGAGTTTTACAAGAATGACGGCATGGATCGCATTGCACTGCGCCGCGGGGAAATTCTCACTTCCGTCCATGTCCCGGCGCGAATGGCGGGGCGGCGCGGCGTATATCGCAAACTGCGCGTGCGCGACTCGATTGACTATCCTCTTGCGGGCGTAGCTGTAGCGATGGAAGTGAACGAGAGCGGACTTTGCACGGAAGCGCGCATCGCGCTCACTGCCGTGAATCCGGCGCCTGTGCTGGTGAAGCAGGCGGGCGAATGGCTCGTAGGGCAAAAGCTAGGCGTGGAATTGATTGAGCGCGTGGCCCACGCCGCGATTCAAACCAGCAAGCCACTTACGACGTCTGCGTTGACGCCGGTGTACCGCCGCGAAATGGTGAAGCTGTTCACGCGGCGCGCGCTCGAGGAAACGTGGTCGCACCAGAATGGTTCCGGGCGATAATGTTCGGCGCTGAATGCTGTTCCAGATTGGCAACATCAAATTCCTGACTCGATGCCCATCATCGACATCCACATTCACATACAGCCGATCGAACAGTTCAAGACGCATGCGCGGGACTTGATCGGACGCCGCAGTGATTACGACGAGGTGCGGAAGTTCACAGCGAGCCCCGTGGAATTCCTAAAATTTCTCGATGCTTCCGATATCGAACGGGCAGGCTTGATTAACTATGTGAGCCCCGACGTGATCGGCTTCACTCCGGACGTGAACGACTGGATCGCGCGATATTGCGCCGTCGATCCACACAGGTTGCTCGCCTTCGGCTCCGTGCACCCAAAGTATGTTTCCGATCCGGGCGCCGAAGTCGAGCGCTTGAAAAAGATCGGGATCCGCGGGCTGAAAGTGCACCCCTCGCATCAGCTTTTTGCACCCAATGCTTACCGCAACGGTTTTGGTCCCTTGCGCGCGATGTACGAGAGGGCGCAGTCGCTGGGCATTCCGGTGATGATTCACACTGGCACCTCGATTTTTCAGGGCGCGCGCAATGTGTACGCGCAGCCGATGTTGGCAGACGATGTTGGCGTCGACTTTCCCGATCTCGTGGTGATTCTCGCGCACGGCGGAAGACCGCTGTGGATGGAAGAAGCGTTTTTTCTCGTTCGGCGACACAAAAATATGTATATGGATATTTCAGGGATTCCTCCACAAAAGCTGATGGAATATTTTCCCCGAATCGAAGAGATCGCGGATAAGGTCCTGTGGGGAACGGATTGGCCGGGACCCGGCGTCCCCGCGATTCGAGGAAACGTTGAGAAATTTCGCGTGCTCCCGATTTCCCCGGCATCGCAGCAAAAAATCTTGTATGGCAACGCGGCGCGATTGTTTCCTGCCGAAAGAGAGACATGACGAGGCCCAGGATGGAAATCAAGACGATAGGCGTGATTGGCGCGGGCACGATGGGGCGGGGTATCGCCTACGCGGCCGCCTATGGCGGCTATCGCACGATCCTAGAGGATGTTTCGCCCGCGATGCTGGAGCAAGGCGTTACTTACATCAAGCGGGCATTCGAAGAAGGTGTCTCGCGCGAGAAAGTCACAGCCGAGCAGCGCGACAAAGCGATCGCAAATCTCGCAGTGGCGCACAGGGTCGAAGCCGTGTGCCGCGAAGCCGACCTGCTGATCGAAGCGGTTCCAGAGGAGATGGAGCTGAAGCTCGAAATCTTCACGATGTTTGATAAATTCGCAAAACCGAATACCATTTTGGCGAGCAACACGTCCTCGCTCTCGATCACCGAAATGGCCGCGATCACCTTTCGACCCGAGAACTGCATTGGCATGCATTTCTTCAATCCCGTCCCCAAAATGAAGTTACTGGAGATCGTGCGCGCACTGGAAACGTCGGAGGAAACGGTGACGACTTGCGCCGAGGTCGCGCGACGCATGGAGAAAGAAGTAGTCATCGTTCGGGAATCGCCTGGTTTCATCACCAGCCGGATAAATGCGATGATCGGCAACGAAGCGTTTTACATGTTGCAAGAAGGAATCGCCAGCGCAGCTGACATCGACAAAGCCATAAAGCTGGGATTGAATCACCCAATGGGGCCATTCGAAATGGTCGATCTCGTCGGCTTGGACGTGCGGCTGAATATTCTCGAATACTTACACAAAACGCTTGGCGAGAAATACCGGCCGTGTCCTTTGCTCGCGCAATACGTGAAAGCCGGTCGACTGGGACGAAAATCTGGCCGCGGCGTGTATGAATATGAAGCGGCGGCGGTGGAGAAAAAGGCGTCTGCCGATGACTAAAGAGAGCGCCGCCAAGGCGAAGCCGGACGTTGCGTCGAAAATCGAGCTGACGCAAGGCGATTTGACCGAGATGGACGTCGATGCGATCGTCAATGCGGCGAACAACGACCTTCAGCACGGCGGCGGTGTTGCAGGCGCGATTCGCCGCAAAGGCGGCGAGGTCATTCAACGTGAAAGCAACGAGATCGGCAGCATCCCGGTCGGCGGTGCCGCAATCACTTCCGGCGGAAAACTGAAAGCGCGCTATGTAATTCACGCTGCGAGCATGCAGCTTGGCGGACGGACGACGGCCCACGCGTTGCGAAGCTCAACCGCCCATTCGCTGCGGATTGCGATTGAGAACGGATTGAAGACAATTGCGTTTCCTGCCGTCGGGACCGGCATTGCTGGATTTCCGATGGAGGAATGCGCGCAGATCATGTTGCATGAAACGCTGGACCATCTAAAGCGCGGCAGTTCGCTCGAGAGAATCTATTTCGTCCTTTTCGATGATGCCTCTCTAAAAACGTTCGAGAAGGTTTGGCAGCGCCTGCGGGCTGAGGCGTGAAGCGTCTTATGGCCGAAATGTCCGCTCAAGCGCTGGCTGAGAAGGTTCGGCGCGAACTCACGCGCTACGAACACCCTCTATTTGCGTTCGACGCCAACGAGGCCGGCGAGTTCGTCGCAGTGTTGATTCGATTCAAACCCTCAGAGCCGGAAGTTCACACCTACACGCTGCAACTGCGCCTGCGCGAAATCGAGCACCCGCAGTTCACGTGGTCGTTCCAAAAGCAGCTCTACGACTGCCTGCACGACTACGTCATCGAAATGTTCACCCGCAACCCGCAGCTTCAAGACTAATGCGCGTGCGTGTAGATACGCCGCTGGCCGTGCTGTTGGCTGACCGAATCCGCCAAAGCGGTCCCATCACGTTTGCCGAATACATGGAGGCGTGCCTCTATCACCCGCGATATGGCTATTACTCGAGACCCGATCAGCAGCCGCGACGCGATTACGTTACCAGCGTTGATGTTAGTCCTCTTTTCGGGCGGCTTTTGCTCAGGCAATTTCACGAAATGTGGCAGTGGATGGGAAGCCCCGCGCGATTCGCACTGGTCGAAGCGGGCGCTGGAACGGGAGCCCTCGCGAAGAGCATTCTCGAAGCGGCTTCCGAGAATTTCGACGACTTCTACTCAACGCTGAATTACGTCGCGGTGGAGCGCTCGGAAACGCGCCGCTCTGCGCATTCGGAGCTGCTTTGCCCTCACCTCGAACGTGGGCACTTTGAATCTACCGCAAACTTGCCAGCACATGTCGGCCTGGGCTGCATTTTCTCGAATGAACTACTCGATGCCCTTCCCGTTCATCGCGTTGTCAAACAGGCGGGTGAATTGCGCGAAATGTACGTTGGGTTCGGCGAAGAACGTGGATTTCACAACGTGTCCGCGGCGCCCTCGACTGCGCGAATCGCCTGGTATTTCCGAGAGCAGGGAATCGCCCTGGTCGAGGATCAGCAAGCCGAGGTGAGTCTGAATGCGTGGGATTGGATCCGGGACGCAGGGCAGCGCCTCGAGAAAGGGTTTGTCCTGACGATCGACTATGGCCACTTCGCCGCGGAGCTTTACGACGAACGCCATATGCGAGGCACGCTGCTCGCATACGAAAAGCACCGCGCGAGTGAAGATTACTTTCGCGCGCCGGGCGACCAGGACCTGACGGCGCATGTGAACTTCACTGTCCTTGAACTTGCCGGCAGGCTCGCCGGGCTCGCGCCCGTCGGATACACTCCTCAGACAAATTTTCTGCTTTCCCTCGCGCGCCATTCGCATTTCGCCGACATCGAATCGCCCAGCGCGATGCGGAAAGAAGCTTCGCGCGCGCGCCTGCTGTTTAAAACGCTGATTCACCCGGAAGGAATGGGAGAGACTTTTCAGGTGTTCGCGCAGCAAAAAGGGGTCGATGCGCCGCGGGTGCGGTTGACTGGTTTTGGGCCTCTATAGCGCATCTCGCCGGAGTCCGGCGATCAGAGCTACCCCAACTTGAATTAAATGCGAAGGTTACTGCTGTGGCTGATTCGGATCGCGCTTCTTCAGCACCGGCCTGTCAGATTGTGCATCCGCTTGGCTTTGCGCTGGCGCCTTTGTTTGCGCGGCGGCGTTTTGGGTAGGCGACGCGGCTGTGTTGTCACCGTTGTAGGCATGACTCAAATACGTGGCGGCCTCGGCTTGCGCGCCAGCTGTGTCGTCATTCGTATGCTGGGCAAGACTGTATTCGTTCACCGCGCGCTCGCGCTGTCCCAGCAAATCGTAGATTTTGCCGATGTAGATGTGACTCCACACTCCCACCCAGCGCGGATCCATGTCGCCGCCCAGCGCTGCCCGGAACGAGTTTGCAGCGGCCTGATAATTCTTCTGATAGAACATCGCTTCACCCATCCGGAAATCGGCCAGCGAATTGTTCGGCGCGAGGTCGAGCGCCTTCTGATATTCCTGAATGGCTTCGTAGTATTTGGCTTGTGCAGCAAAACCTTCGCCGCGCGCCACAGCGGCCCGAACGCGCAGCCTGGGGCTCGATTTTAGCAACACGTTATTGGGATCGATCGTGATTCCGTTCGGTTTGGGGCGGCCGAAAGTCTCAATCGTAAATGACGACGTAGTGCCATTTACGAGAATCTTTTTGTACTCCGGATTGCCTTCGGTATCGACTTTCACCTCTACCGGCATGCGGAAAGTGTCGAGTTCCTGGTGAACCTTCCCGACGATCTTGAACCCTTTTGTGTTCCGGTAGGTGATGTATTCCAGCTTGAATTCTGGAACGCCAGTGGAATTCAGCCATTGGGAGAAAAAAGCCACCAGATTCAATGGCGGATCCCCTGGCTTCGTAGGAGGAACCCTCTTGGCGGCGGCCTTTTCGAGTTCGTCAATCGTTGCCGTCTTGGCGGCATGCTCCTTATAGAAATCCTTCAGCAGCGCTGTGAAGTTGTCGTCGCCGAGCTCGGCCCGAAGCATGTGAAACACCATCGCGCCTTTGTCGTCCACTACCGACTGATATTGCTCGGAGTATGCCGCTATGCGCTGCGCCTGCACGATGGGAAATTCATTCTCATACATAAGCGCGCCCACCGCAAAATCCTCTAGGTCGCGGTGCAGGCCGGCGACGCCGTCGGCTTGTTCGGCATACATCGCGGCGGCATAGTGCGAGAGTCCGTCCGTTATCCACACGTCGGATGGCGTCGCAGCCAGGACGCTATCGCCCCACCACTGACCTGCAGCCAGTTGAGAAAGCAGTTCCTCATTCGGTCTTTGCGACCACATGTGCTCGCTGACCAGCAATAATCCCGGCGCGGAGAATCCATCGAGGCTGCCATCCGGCATCTGGGCTATCGTCAAGTTGGGCTGGTTCGGAAGCGCCCCAAACCCGTCCGTGAAATAACTCAAAATGTGAGCAGTAGAATCGGCATAGGCTGTTGCAGTCGCGGTTTGTGCAGGCGAGGTATAGACCGCGAACGCATAGCCCTCCGTCTGCACCGGCGCGAGCTGCAACGCGCCTGCCACGAACGTTCCTAGAGGCGCGGGCTTGTCAGACGTGAATACGTACTCTGCCTGCGCAGGACCCTTGCCGATACCGGGCTTAGTAGTGGGCGGCTGAGATGTGCCCGTGCCCACCACCACAAACGAATCCGGTACGATCAGCTTGAAAGTTCCGGTGTAACGATTCGAAGGATAATCCGTGAGCGGAAACCAGCGGGCGGGCAGCAGCAGATATGCAGATGTCTTATCCACCGAGCCGAACCGCACACCCTTCGTCGGACTGTCTTCGTCGTTGGATATTGGCCCGTTGTATTCGAACGTCAGCGAAACCTGTTTGCCGGGCGTGACAGTTTCCGGCAATCCCACCGTCACGAACAGCGGTTCGTTATTGTCCCGCTGAAAATTCAACGGTTGACCGTTCACGCCTTTCACCGCCGTGATGTGCAAGTCGGGGTGAAGTTCGACAAGCACGGTGCGGCCCACTTCTCTCGCCGCAAAGTCCACCTTTGCCATCGCCGATAGGGTCTGGCTATCCGGCTGGAGTTGCACCTCCACGTTGTAGTTCGCGGCCCGAAAGGGAAACGCGCGGTGAACCTGTGCCGAGGCAGACCCGGCCATAGCGAAGCAAAAAATCAGGGAAACGAGCGGTCGGCGTGTCGAGAACAAGCGTTTGCCTTTCCGAGTGGACGCGGCTCTCACGAACTATGATACCGGATGTTGCCAGTCAGTTGCCTGATAAACAAATCAGAGCATGCGCGCGAAGATATCGGCGGCCCGTTCGATGGCGCCACCCGACCCAAGCTTCCCGCGAACCTCTGCCAGACCTGCCTTCTGCTGCTTACGCGCGGCCGTAGAATCGAGCAGCTGGCTCACTTCTCGCACTAAAGCCTCAGACGTGAAGTTATCTTGCACGAGTTCAGGAGCCACCTGCCGCCCAGCAATCAGATTCACCATTCCAATGAAACGGGTCCTAAGCATATGGCGCAGGACAAAGGCGGTTGATGCAGCCACGCGGTAAACGACGACCATTGGCGTTCCCAAGAGCGCTGCTTCCACGGTTGCCGTTCCACTGGCAACGATGGCGCAGTCCGCGGATGCCAGCGCATCGTAAGGAGCCCCCTCGATTCGCTCGATGCTAAGCTCCGGCCGCAGATACGCCGACCAGAATTGATCGCCGAGTCCGGGAGCGGCTGCATGCACAAATTGGATCGCGGGCGTGGAATTCGCCTGCTGCGCGAGATGCTGGCACGCCTCGAGAATCACCGGAAAGTTACGAGAAATTTCGCCGGTCCGGCTGCCGGGCAGGAGCGCGACAATCGGTCGCGCAGCATCGAGCCCATGGCGTCGCGCAAATTCCTCGCGCGTTTGCTTGGCGTAAACCACGTCCACCAGCGGATGGCCGACGAAATCGACCGGCACCGCTGCGTCGCGATAAATCTGTTCTTCAAAAGGAAAAATCACCACCATGCGGTTCACGAGCCGCTTCACCACGCGGACGCGGCCCGGTCGCCAGGCCCACACCTGCGGCCCAATAAAGTAGCCGACTGGAATTTGAGCCTGCTTCACACGCCGCGCTACGCCGAGATGCGTCCCCGGCGAATCCACGAGTATCGCCAGATTCGCGCCGCGCCGCTTTGCTTCACGCGCTAGGCGGTTTTGGACTCCGATCACAGATGGAATCTTGTGCAGCACCTCGGAGATGCCCACCACAGCCACTTCGTGATAGTCTGCGATCAACTCCACGTTGGCATTGGCCATTCGACTGCCGCCCATGCCGAAAATGGTGGCACCAGTGCGTTCGCGGAGTGCCGTCGCCAGTCGCGCAGCGTACATGTCACTCGAAGCTTCGCCTGCTGAGAGCAGAATCGTTGGCCTGGTCATGCAGAAGCCTGCACCAGATCCGGAGCAAGAAGCAGATTCAACGCAACGAGGACGGAATTGCTGGCATGCGGACGCAAGACCCCGGCCGCATCAGTCATCGGCGGGCAATTGACTCGAGTAGCCGGATGCTGCGCCACTCGGTATCGGCAGCGCGATTTCCTGTTCCTGGTATTGAAGCTGGTATAGTCGGTAGTAGATTCCGCGAAGCGTCAGAAGCTCCTGATGGGAACCCTGCTCGCGCAGCCGGCCTTTGTGAAACACAAGAATGCGATTGGCGTGCTGAATCGTGCTGAGGCGATGAGCGATCACCACAGCCGTGCGGCCTTCGAGCAAGCGGTCGAGAGCCTCGCGAATGAGCAGTTCTGTCTTGGTGTCGACGCTGGAAGTGGCCTCATCCAGGATCAGGAACTGCGGATCATGCGCCAGTGCGCGCGCAAAGCTAACAAGCTGGCGCTGGCCAACCGAAAGAGTTGAGCCACGCTCCGTCACCGGTGCGTCGATTCCCTCGGTCATCTGCTCGACGAACGGCCCCAGCCCCACTTCGCGCAACGCGCGTTCGACTGCTTGGCGATTGATCGTGTCCGTCCCCAATTTGACGTTCGATTCCAGAGTGCCCGTGAACAGGAAAGGATCCTGGAGAACGATCCCGAAAAGTCCGCGCAGATCGTGCAAATTCATTTCGCGGATGTCGACGCCGTCGAGAAAAATCTGGCCGCGCTGAATCTCATAGAACCGCAGCAGAAGCTGAATGATGGTCGTCTTGCCCGCCCCTGTGTGGCCCACAATCGCAAGAGTCTGCCCGGGATCGACGAGGAAGGACACGTCGCGCAGCACCCAATCCTCTTCGCGCGGATTCGTGCCACCGTGATACGCAAACCAGACATTCCGAAATTCGATCTCGCCTCGCGGGGCGGTGAGTAATTTCACTTGAGCCGCGATGCTCTGGCCCGGAATACCGTCTCCTCCCAGTGGCTCGCTGGCGGGACCAGAAACTGCGTCTCCTCCCAGCGGCTCGTCGAGCAGCTTAAAAATGCGCTCGGACGCGGCCATAGCGGTCTGCAAAATGTTGAATTTCTCGCTCAAATCCTGAATCGGACGGAAGAATCTCTGTGCGTACAGCATGTAGGAAATCAAAACGCCAATCTCGATCGTCCCAGCGATCACTTTCAGGCCGCCCGACCAGTACAAAAACGCGATGCCGCCCCAGCTTAGGAATTCAACTGCCGGGAAGAAAAACGCGAAGGCGTCGATCGCGTCCTTGTAGGCAAGCATGTGGACCCGATTCAGCTCCTCGAATTGCTTCAGCGATTTTCGCTCGCGGTTGAACAGCTGGACGATAGCCATCCCGCTGATGTGCTCCTGTAGGAACGCGTTGATTCGCGCGATGGCCGTTCGAATCCGCCGATTCGCCCCGCGCACCTTGTTGCGGAACAAATACGTAATCAGGATCATGAACGGCAGCGGTGAGAACGTGACCAGCGCCAGTTGCTTATGCCACGCAAAAAGCAGCACCGCCAAACCAAGCAGCAGCACGAAGTCGTTCAGCATGGCCACGACGCCCGAAGCAAAGAGGTCGTTGAGGGCGTCCACATCGGTGGTTACTCGCGTAACCAGGCGGCCTACTGGGCTGCGGTCGAAGAAGCTCATCGGCAGGCGCTGCAGGTGCGTGAAAATCTCTTTGCGCAGATCGTACATGGTTTCTTGTCCGACCCACTGCATGATCCGAACCTGGGCGTATTGCAGCCCGAATCCGATCAACAGGGAAGCGGTGAACGCCGCGCCGACCCAACCCAATCCCGTCGCTACCGCCGAGCGCGTAATCTGGTGTTTGAATCCAGGAACGATGTATTTGTCAATGCCATAGCCGAAGACCCAGGGACCGACGACTTCCATGGCAGTGACGCCTAGTGTGAAGGACAGCGCCAGCGCGACACGCCAGCGATACGGCCGAAGATACTTCATCAGCCGCCGCGTAAGCTGCGAATCGTAGAGCTTTCCTAATTTCTCTTCTTCGCGAAAGTCGCTCATTCGCGTGCCAGCTCTTCTTCGAGCAACTGCTTTTGGTACAAATCGGCGTAGTAGCCGCCCAACTTGAGCAATTCGTCGTGCGTTCCGCGCTCGATGATTCGGCCATCGCGCAGGACAACGATCTGGTCGGCGTCCTTCACGGTGGAAACCCGATGGGCCACGATCACCGTGGTGCGCTGCTTCATCACATCGCGCAATCGGTCTAAGATCTTCTCTTCTGTATCGGTGTCGACGCTGGCGAGGGAGTCATCGAGAATCAAGATTCTGGGCTCGCGCACAATCGCACGCGCAATCGCGGTACGCTGCTTTTGGCCGCCAGAGAGCGTAATACCCCGTTCGCCAACCATCGTCTCAAACCGTTGCGGGAAACTCTCGATTTCGCCGGAGATACTGGCAGTCTCCGCGGCTTCGTAGATTTGCTCCTCTACTGCATCGGTAACGCCGAAAGAGATGTTCTCGCGAATCGTTTCGCTAAAGAGAAAGGTGTCCTGCGGCACGAAGCCGATAGCCTGTCGCAACTCGGCGAGCGGATATTCGCGAATCGAGCGGCCGTCAATAAAAAGCGTGTCCGGTGGAGCTTCCCACAGGCGGGCAATCAGAGCAGCCAGCGTCGACTTGCCGCTTCCCGTGGGACCCACAACTGCTAACGTCGTACCAGCCGGCACATGCAAATTGATGTCGCGAAGCACCGGCCTGAGTTCAGCAGTGCCGAACGAGGGATAGCTGAAGGTCAGCTCACGAAATTCGATGTCCCCGCGGATGTGTGATTCTGTCGCGGGCGCTTCCGCGGACGGAGCCTCGACGGCATTACCTTTACCCCCGGCCGGCCCATGCCGCCTCGCCGCAGAGTCGTTGATTCCTGGCTCGGCTTGCAGAATGTAATTGAGCCGACCCATGGAGGCGGCGCCACGCTGAAAAATATTGGTCACCCAGCCGATCGCAATCATCGGAAATGTCAACTGAATCAGGAAGGTGTAAAAGGCGGTGAAGGTTCCCAGGGTGATTCGGCCGCCCGCAACCTGCCAGCCCCCATAGCCGAGCAGAATGACTACAGTCATGCCAATCAGAGCGGACAGGGCTGGGAAAAAGAGACTCCACGTCGCGATCAATTTGATGTTGCGATCCACGTAGTCACGGTTCGCCCGGTCGAAGACTTTAATTTCCTGTTTTTCCTGGTTGTAAGCGCGAATTACGCGAATCCCGGTCAAATTCTCCTGCGCGCGTGTGGAAAGCACACCCAAAGCAGCCTGGATTTGCTCCGACAGTCTGTGGATCATTTCACCGAAATAGCGAACTGAAAAAGCCACGGCGGGCACCGGTATGAGCACGAGGAGCGTGAGGAACGGCGATAGCTTGATCATGAAATAAATCGCCAAAATCATCGTGGCGATTGTGTTGGCGCTGTACATGATTCCCGGGCCAAGCACCATGCGAACGGCGTTCAGGTCATTCGTGGTTCGCGACATCAAATCACCTGTGCGATTCCGGACGTAAAACTCCGGCTCCATCTTCACCAGCTGCGCCAGAAGATCGTTCCGCAGGTCGAATTCGATCTCGCGCGACACCCCGATCAGAATCCACCGCGACCAGAACGAGAAAAATCCTTTCACCAACATCACCGTCACGAGCAGCACACAAAAAACTTCGAGTGCGTGCCGGCTCATTGGCTGATAAAGAGCGAGAAGAGGATGCAGCACCGAACGGGACGCGCCAGTCAGAGTCGAGAGCGGTCTTGGCGAGCCTTGCAGGCAATCCGTAATGATTCCGATGATCAGTTGTGGTAGGGCGCCGATAATGCCCATCAGCGCAAGAGCCGCCATTCCCAGAATCGTCATGACCTTATACCGCGCGACGTAGGGCACCAACGGTTTCAGCTGCTCCCAGCCGGTCGGCTTGCGCTTCGGCTTTTCAACTGTAGCAACCGCTGCTTGTGCCGCTGCGCTCACATGCGCACCTGTGACTGGGGCGTTTCGAGTGCAGGAAGTTCCGTGAAGAAATGCTCGTAATTTCGATCGAGCGACTGATACCGCTTGACTTCTGGATTCCACCGCACGCCGATCGTTTCTACGTGGCCGCCTTGGGGTTGCTCGAGCGGCGTGAAATACAGCTGCAGGCCCTTGTCCTCGTGTTGCTCAAATTGCAAGCGCCACGCACTGACCTCTGCCAGAGGGATTCCGCCGAGAAAGCCCTTCGAGTTCTTCAAATGTTCGTCGCAGCGGAAAATCTCTTTCCATTGCAGGCCGTCTTTTTCGATGATCGATGCGCGCGACACCAGTGTTCCCGGAACCACTCCCTTCGGCGTTGTCTTTAGCCGATTCGCTACCAGTGCCTGCGTCCGCCCGTCTTTCGCCAGGTCGCCGAATGCCAGCACCTCGGCATCCGACCCCAGGATGTCATTTGCGGCTTGCTGTATATCATCAGGAACCTGCAGTGCAGGCGGAGCCGCCGCCGCTTCCTGGCTTTGCGAAGCGGGCGGGGAACTGGTGCAGCCCGCGCATACGACAGCGACTAGGGCCACAAAAACAACTGCCACAAGCTTTCTCATGAAGAGTATCGGATGCTCGTTGCGGTCACTCTGACTCCGCTCTGCAAGGACCGGGGTACTCATGGATTTTATAGCCATACCTTGTCACAAGAAAGAACTCCCGGAGAGGTTTTCCGTCACGAAGATAATGCCCGTCTTAGCGAACGTCTTAGCGAACGGCAAGGATCTCTTCGAGGCGCGCCTCGAAGTTATCCTCGCCTTCAGACCATAGCTTGACGCGATCTACCGCTCCCGTTTTCTCGATCCGTCGCACCCAATCAAGCAGTTTGCGGACGTTCTGCCGAGTTTTTTCCTCATATGCCTGCAAGTTCTCCGGCCAGGCCATTGCTTCCAGAAAACGTGCTTCCTCGGAACTTTCGGCTGCCGCTCGGGCCCCTGCCCTGATGCCCAGTAACCGCGCGTGCCCGGTAAACAGATGTTCGAAACCGAGATTCACCTCGATGTGACCGTTTTCGCGCCAATACCCCTCGTCATAGGTTTCGCCATAGCTGTAGATTTCGACTGGCTGAGGTTCGGTCTTCCATTTCGCTGAGCCGGGGTCGAATACCCACAAATCCCAATTTGCCTCTACCTCGTATGAACAGTCGCTATGCAAGTGATCGCGCACGATTTCAACCGCGCCCGCTGGATCGAGCGGGACCGATCGCAAGTCCTGCTCGAGGACTGGCGCTTCCGAAGCATCCACGGCACGAACAGTCAAATAGCTGAATCCGGGTTTGCTGGCAGAGAAGGGAACCGTAGTGAGGAATGTGCTGAACTGCTCGAGCAGATGTTCCTCATCGAATTGTTTGTACCAGATGCTGAGATAGGCATGATTCGACATACCGACATTATAACGATTGGTGGCAGCGGGGGAAAATCGGTGGCTTACTTTGCGGGAGGCAAGTCGTCGTCCTCGTCGGACTCGAAATCGCCGGAAATCCCTATGAGTCGTTCCTTAAGCGTGTCTCCCATTCCGGCAAGGACGTCCTTGCAGGTATCGCGGAGTCGCTTCTCGGCAGCCTTCGCAATCGTATCGAGCACCGCCTGAGAATGCTGGCCCAGGGTGGTCGCGGACGCGAGCAGCCAGGAATTCGACGCATTCTCAAGCCTCGCCTTGTATTGCTCCAGCGATTCCTCGGTCGATTTTTGTAGGTGCTGCATCCATTCGCGCTGCTGTTCCAGCCGCTTCTCTTCCCACGTCTCCACCAGCGGGATCAATTGCGACTGCAAATAGGTTTTTGCGTGCTCCACGCCCTGCTGGATGCGCTCGTCGATCTTCTTCTGAAACTCGATAATCGATCCTTCGCGTTCAAACTCCATATCCGAACGCGCTTTCTCCAGCGCCTCCCGGGAGGCATGATCGAAGCGCTTCAGGCCTTCGTCGGTCGTTCGTCTGACTCGATCGGTGAAAGTGGCGTTCGCGATCTCGGCGCTTTCATCCAGCTTGTTCCGTTCTTGCTCCACCATTTGCTTCGCGGTTTCCTCGATCTGTGCCTGGCTGTGTTCGAGGTAGGTACGACGGTAATGGTCGAGTTCCGATGCCACAAGACTCGAAATTTCTGCAGCTCGGTCGCGCAAATTCGAAGTCGATTGCTCCACAGCTTTCTCGAGCGACGTCTGCATAGACGTGTGAGCCTTCTTCTGGTACCACTCCGACGCTTTGAGCAAGGCCTCGTAAGTAGCGTGCTGCATTTCAGCGCTTTTTTGCTCGAGCTCCTCTTCCACCTTGGAGAGCGCATCGCGGCACGAATTCTCGAATTCCGCGGGGTACTGGGCTGTTTCCTCTTTCAGCCGTGACAGCGATTCCTGAATCGCGATTTCCGACGCTTGCCGCACCTGCTGCTGCACGACGCCGTGAACCTGGCTGGCCTCTTCGTGGGCCTCGCGCATCTGCTCCTGAATCGATTCTTTCAGGCGGGCCACTTGGTCGGACGCAAGCTTCACTTGCGTCTGCACAGACGCTTGCAACTCCGCCGTTTCCTCGCGCGTTTCCGCCAGGTCCGACGCCACCTTGTGAACTTCCTCGATCCGCGCGCTGATCTTGCGATCGAGGTCGCCGGAGAGACGGTCCACCACATTTTGCGCCGACTGTTCGAGAGCAGGCTCAAGTTGCTGCGCGCGCTCCGCGATCACTTGGTCCGCTTTGCGGCTGATGTCCTCATATTGCTGCGCGAGCAGGTCGTCAAGTTTCTTGCGCGTCTGCTCCATCGCTGCGCGAGCCGCATCCTCGAGTTCGGTCTTGGTCACTTCGGTGCGGATGCGTTCCTGGGCCAAGCCGGAAGTGAGTGAGGAAATCTGCGCCTGCGCGCCGGCCAGCGTTTCTTCCAGAGAAGCCCGCAAGCTCGCACTCCGCGCGGCGATGTCCTGCTCAGCCTGGGTCACCGCAGCCTGCGAGACTTCGTTCACCTGCTGGCTTATTTTTTGCGATGCGCCGTTCAGCGCGGCCTCAAACTCTTGCTGCCATTTACGATTCGCCGCCGCGACATCGGCCTGTGATTCTTCGAGCGTCTGATTCCGGACCGACTGTGCGGTTTCCTCGAGATCCTTTTTCCACTGATCCAGGTGCTGCTGCGCGGCTTCCGGCGAAGAAAGAATTTGTAGCGAAGGCGTGGCGGCTTCTCGCTCGGCGATGGCCTTATCCACGGCTTGCTGCACGGCCTCCTTCAAGCTAAGCGCTGCGGTTTGCTGCGCCGCTTGCTGCGCAGCCTGCTCTGCCGCGTTGCTTACCGCGTCCTGAACAGCTTGGCGCACCTTCTCATCAAGCTGACCCGCGCTGGTTTCCGCAGTCTTCCGCGCTTCATCGACGATTGCCGCGGTGCGCTCGCTGCTTTCCTGGACCGCTTTGCGGACCGTATCCTGCGAAACGCGGTCCATCGAAACTTTGATCGCCTTCTCGACGGCGTCGTGCAATTGCGAATCGAGTTGCTGGCGGACGGTCGCCATCTGGTCGCTCACCGCCGTTTGCGCCTCGCTTCGCACCGTTTTGTCGAGGACTTCCTTCGCGTCTGCAACCATCTTCGCCATGTGGCGCGCGAGGGTAGCTTGGGCCTCCGCGCTTGGCGGCGGGCTGGGCACAACATGAATCTTGCTTTGTGCCGGTTGCGCAGCCTGCGGTGGTGCCTGTGGCGACGGAGGTGCCACACCGGCTGACGCGGGAGGCTTCGGAGAAGCGGGTGGCAGAGGCGGGATAACTTGTGCCGCGGTTGGCGTAATTGGCAGAGCAGGGGAAACAGCAGAGCTTGCCGCAGGAGCCTGTGGCGTCGTGGCCGGCACGCTTGGTTGTGCAGCCACTTTGACAACAGGGGGGCTGGCCCCCGTCGCAGGTGGGATTACTGGCTCGCCGGAGTAGTTTACCGGAGGTGGCTTAAGTTCGGCGCGGGGAGCCGAGGCCGGAATTGGCGCCTCGTCCGGCGTCGGGAACCAGTCGTCAGGAGGAAAGGCAATACCCCAAACGTTGCCGGCCACCTCAAACTCAAGCCCAATCTGGAACAGTTCCCGAACCGTGCGCGGCCTCTGCACCCACACCACTCGCCCCTGCTGACTCCTTGGGGCGGTTCCCGGCTCCGAGCGCGGAATTTCCAGCGTCACCGTCGAATTCTTCGGCACATAATGTTTGGATTGATACTTGCAACCGTGGCAGTTCACCATCACCGTCGTGGTGCGCTCTTTGAACGGTTGCCCGAGCGCGTCCACACCCGTGACCACAATTGGCACAGCCTGCACGATTCGCGTGCTTCGGCGCTTCTGATTGCCGAGGTCGCTCGATGTGAGAGGCTCGGACATACTCCTCCGGAGGCGAATTTCCAGCCTAGCATCGCGTCCAGGCACAGTCGATAGTCCGGGCGGACATGTTCTAAAAGGGTAACGCGCTGGATCGAGGTGGGTGGGGACCGTTCTCCTGGGAGCGCCAATCTCTCCGCTTAACGCCATTGCTTCGGCATTGAGGTGCCTGTGACCCTTGTGGCGGTTTTTTGCATTTTTCGCCACCCTGGCCGACGGGCGGGTCTCTGGGTAAGAAAGCCTTCTAGGCCCTCTAGCTTCGCTTGACGATGAACGCGGTCTTATCGTCGATGCGGTCCGCTTCGCCCACCTGCCGCAGACGCTCGTCTCTTTTCACGGCATACTCCAGCAACGCGTTGCAGATTTCTTTTGCCGATCTCCGGTAGTGCTCGCGCATAACCCCCTCAAGTTCCTGCCGTTCTTCTTTGTCGGTGCCGTCGTAGACACCATCCGTATAGAGCACAAAAATATCCCCTGGGCTCAGCAGCGTGAGGTCGGCCACGCCCGTGGAATCCGCGCTGCCATCCTGCGAATCCAGTGAGAGATACCGGTTCCGGTCCGGATGGTCTTCCGGAATATGCACCCCGAGCGGCAGAAATTGCACCATATGGCTTTTGTCAATTTCCATGAACTTCCGGTACTCAGCCGAAAAAACCAAAGGCGCGGGATGCCCGAAATTCACGAATCGAAAGTGGCCGTACGGCCGGATTTCGCCATAGAGCATTGTCGCGATCTCTTGCGCGCTTTCCTTTTCGACGATGCCCAGCGCATTGCGAGCCGTCGCCGATTGAGCCAATCGCAGGTTGATTCGCTCGAATAAATCAAACGTCGTCTTCCCGTGATCGTCGAGTTCGACGAGCATGAGGGCGTGAAAGATGTCGTGGACCGTCGACGCGATTTTCGCGGCAATGATTTCGTGCCCCTGCGCGTCTACGATTAGGACTCCTGCCGTTGTGTACAAGTCCCGCAAATCCTCCGAGACCCGCACCTCTTCGGAGCTCCGTGCCCACCTGTAGGCGGTCGCCTGTTCGGGTTTGAACCCTGGCCTCGTTTTCAACCATTTCACGTGGTCGTCCACGGAATTACGCGGCAGCGCGCCTTCCGGAAGCGGCTCCAGATACTCTTTCGAGAGCTTTAAAGCACGTTGGATGCGAGCGTCGATGTCATAGCGCTGCTGAAAGTTTATGTACTCGAATAGGTCGCCCCCGACCGTTCCCAGGGGAATCGAGTTGCCGTACATCTCAATTCCTTCCAGATGGGGAATCGCGCCTTCCACCGGCATCAGGCGCTTGCGTAGATAATCATCAATCGTTGGAGCGATGTAAGTTTTTGCCATAACGGAATTTAGATGCGAATCGATTCACTCCTCATGACTTTGTCTTCCCGTGCGAACTTGAGCCTACCATCCGTGGTTACCGTCAGCTAGCCTCATTCGCGTCATTCGTCGGAAGGCGATGGAGAACGAGCCAACCTATTCTGCACGAGTCACCAATCACCACTGAGCAATCACCAGTCACAAGTTGCTTGCCTGGAATACGTGTGCTACTTTGCGTTTCCGGGCACACCTTTTTGCGATTTTCCGGAAACATCTTCTTGAGGATCAGTTTGTCGTGAAGGCGCGCGAACTTTTTAAAAATGTGAAGGGCAACGAGGGTACGCTGCTCGATAAGCTGGACCTCAAACGCATGCCCCGCCACGTCGCCGTGATCATGGACGGCAATGGCCGCTGGGCGGAGAAGCGCCACCTGCCTCGTGTGGCCGGCCACCGCGCCGGAGTGAAAACAGCACGCACAGTAATCGAGACGTGCAGCCACCTGAAGATCTCCTGCCTCACGCTGTATGCGTTTTCGCTTGAAAATTGGCGGCGCCCACAGGCGGAAGTCGATTTTCTGATGCGTCTCTTGCGCGAGTATCTGAAGCTCGAATTGCCCGCAATTCACAAGAACAATGTCCGCCTGCTCGTCATCGGCCGCCCCGAACAGCTTCCCGAAGCCGTCCGCAAAGATATCAAGGACGCGATGACGCTCACCTCGCGCAACACCGGGCTCACGCTGATTGTGGCGCTCAATTACGGCGGGCGCGCCGAACTGGTCGACGCGTTCAACGCCATGCTCGATTCCGTGCGCTCCAACGGCCTTTCCGCCTTCAGGGCCGATGAGCAAACTATCTCGGAGCACCTGTACACGGCCGGCCTGCCCGATCCTGACCTGCTCATCCGCACGAGCGGCGAAATGCGCGTCAGCAATTTTCTTCTTTGGCAAATCGCCTATGCAGAGATCTACGTGACGGAAACTCTGTGGCCCGATTTCTCCCGCGAACGATTGCTCGAAGCCCTGGTTGAGTTTCAGAAACGCGAACGCCGCTATGGCGGCCTTGGTACCGTTCGCGGCCGCGCGGCTTCGGGCCGCAGCCTAAAAAACTCTGCTGAGTCCCAGGGCTAGAACCGGATGACGCTGCGCATCGTCACGGGCGTCGTCCTGATCGTCGCTGTGGTCGCGCTCGTCTGGTGGGGGCCAGCGTGGCTGCTCGCCATCGTTGCAGCACTGATCGCCATTCTGGCCATCGTTGAATTTTTCGCGCTGGGCGAACAGCTCGGCCTGCGCGCATTCAAAAAATGGACGCTGGTGTGCGCTGCAGGCATCTTCGCAGCCCAGTACTTCGCCGGCTTGATCGAGACGCACGAACTCGGTCCCGAAGTGGTCGTCACGCGCAGCATCGCGGGCGCCTCGATCTCGGTCGACGCAGTCCTGCTCGTCTTCCTCTTTGGATCAGTCGGGGTCGGTCTCGCTACGCGGCGGCCATTACAAGACGTGCTGCCCGCAATCTCGATTAGCTCCGCGGCATTGCTTTTCGTCGCGTTGCCCTTCAGCTATCTCGTTCGCATCAACGAAATCCCCAACGTCGGCCGGGCTTTGATTCTCTTCACGTTGGCCCTCATCTGGGCCGGGGACACACTGGCTTATTTCACCGGGCGTTTCATTGGGCGCGTCCCCATGGCCCGTGCCTTGAGCCCCAAGAAGACCTGGGAAGGCGCCATCGCAAACGTCATCGGCTCGCTGATTGTGGCTTTCGCGGCGTCTCGCTGGATGGAAATTGATTGGATAGCGCTGCTCGTTATCGCCGCCGCAGCCAACATTGCCGGCCAAATGGGCGACCTGATTGAGTCCTCCTACAAGCGCGGCGCTGGGGTGAAGGATTCCGGTACCATTGTGCCCGGCCACGGTGGCGCTCTAGACCGCATCGACAGCCTCATCCTGGCTGCTCCCGTCGTCTGGGTGCTCTTCACTTGGTTTGCCCAGCGCTGACCGTCGGAGAGCGTCTCAGCTTCAGCGTCCCCGTCCCCGCCCGATTCGCCCATAAGCGCATTGACTCTTACTGCTTCCACCTTTACCCTACGGCAGGCTCGGGCGCCCCGGTACCCGCGCGGCAACGGCAAATGAAACGCGAAGACATTCTCAAGCTCCTCGAGAGCGTGGGCGCAATTCGCCAGGGCCACTTTGAACTTTCCAGCGGGCGACACAGCGCGACGTATATCCAGTGTGCGTTGGTGCTGTCGCATCCGCCACACGCGGAACATCTCGGCCGCGCCCTGGCCGATAATTTCCGCGACCATTCTGTAGCCTGCGTCGTCTCGCCTGCCCTAGGCGGTGTCATCATTGGCCACGAAGTGGCGCGGGCGCTGGGCGTTCGCGCCCTGTTCGTCGAACGCGATCGCTCTGGCCAAATGGCGCTGCGCCGCGGCTTCGAGCTGAAACCTGGCGAGCGCGTCCTCGTCATCGAAGATGTGTGGACAACAGGAGGCTCGACTCGTGAAACCATCGGCGTAGTCGAGCAGGACGGTGGGCTCGCAGTCGCGGCTGGCGCCTTGATTGATCGCAGCGGCGGTCGTCTCGAACTGAATGTCCCAGCACGCGCACTTCTCGAAATTGACGTGCCCAGCTTTGAGCCGGACGAGTGCCCGTTGTGCCGCACCGGCAGCGCGGCTACGCGCCCCGGCTCGCGTTTCTCGCGCGCCTACAGTTAACTCTCAGGCGCCAGCACTGCCTTCACGACCCCGGATCTGCGAAACTCTTTAGAGAATGTCGTGTTTTACACGGTAGGCGGCGGAGGCCGTCTACCCACGAAAGACTATGGAAAAGGGTCGCAGCATTCTTTGGCCAATTGGGGTTGTTTGCGGGCTGTGTGTAATCAGTTTGCTCGGTGCCGCCGCTTTTCGCCGCTTCGCGCTCGCCAAGCCGGTAACGGGGAACACTGCCGCCACCCTGATGGTGGACGGGCGAACTCGCGACTATTTTGTGCACGTTCCTATTGGATACGACGGCCAGACTCCAGTGCCCGTGGTCTTCGTCCTGCACGGCGCCACGCAAAGCGCCGCAAGCGCTGAGCGCATGTCTGGCATGAGCGAGAAAGCCGACCACGAGAATTTTCTCGCGGTTTACCCTACCGGCACCGGACGAATTAAGTCGGTGCCCACTTGGAATTCGGGCGCGTGCTGCGGATATGCCATGGAGAATCACGTGGATGATGTCGCGTTCTTCAGCGCGCTGATTGACGAACTTGAACAGGACTACAGTGTCGATCCAAAGCGAATCTACGCCACAGGCATCTCGAACGGCGGCATGATGTCCTACCGTCTCGCCTGCGAGCTGAGCGACAAGATTGCCGCGATCGCACCGGTGGAAGGCGCACAGGATCTCCCCTGCCACCCAGCCAGTCGCGTCTCGGTGATGATCTTTCATGGAACCGCGGATCACCTCGTGCCGTATGACGGAGGCTCGACGCCGTTTCAACTCGTATCAAAGCGTTCGGATACTTCTGTGGCGGAGACGGTCGAGTTCTGGAGCAAGCGGGACGGTTGCGCGGCTACGCCTCAACATACGGAAACCGAAGAGCTCCGCACCGACGTCTACGCCGGCTGCAAAGATGGCACCGCAGTCGAGTTGTATTCCATCCAGGGTGGTCATCACATGTGGCCAGGTTTGGGCATCAGCGGAAACTCCGTTCCAGCCACAGGTTTGATTTGGTCATTCTTCGCGCAGCATCCAAAGCTGTAGCCTCTGCTGAGCGACGTCGCTCCGGTCGTTCCTTTCGCGCGTGTTACCGTTCGCATGAGACAATCACAGTTTCGCATGCGAAACATCAAACTCACCCTTGCCTACGATGGTTCGGAGTTTCACGGCTGGCAGTTCCAGCCGGGCATTCCGACAATTCAAGGCGCGCTCGACGCCGCGGCGCGCAAGATCACCCAGGAACGAATCGTCGTCCATGGCGCGAGTCGTACCGATACAGGGGTTCACGCCCTGGGGCAAGTGGCCCATTTCCGCACGCAGTCGGCTCTTTCCGTCGATGAACTCCGGCGTGCGTTGAACGCTCTGATTCCTCCGGCGATTCGCGTAATGGCCACCGAGGAAGTCGGACCCGATTTCCACGCGCGCTGGCTGGCGCGAGCCAAGACTTACCGCTATCGTATTTACCGCGGACGCGTGCTGCCCCCCTTTGAACATCGCCGCGCGCTGCATTTTCCGTGGCCTCTTGATGAAGAGGCGATGGCCGCCGCCGCACGCCAATTCGAAGGCGAGCACGATTTCACGTCCTTTGCGGCCTCCTCGGGCTCCGAGGAAGATGATCGCGATCGCCAGATGACGCGCGTGCTGTATTCGTCGGAGGTAATTCGCTGCGCCGACGAAGATGAGATCGACTACGTCGTGCGCGGAAAGTCTTTCCTGCGTTACATGGTACGGAAGATTGTCGGCACTTTGATTGAAGCGGGCAAGGGAAGGCTTGCGCCCGATGACGTTCCGGCGATTTTTGAATCGCGCGACCGTTCGCGCTCTGGGCCAACCATGCCTCCCGAGGGTTTATACCTGGTCTCTCTCGAATATCCTGACCCCACAGACTCTCTCGCAGGCTCGTCATCTCGGCGGCATTCAGACCATCGATGACTCCGTTCCTGTCTCCCATCCTGCTCTAAATCGTGTACCATTTCCGATATGGCAAACGGCTCTCAGGCTGTCGCTGAATCCGCGATCGGCAACGTTTTTCTTGAGTCGGTCAATCCGGCGACCGGTGAGGTGATGTCCCGCGTTGAGGGGACTCCGCTCGCTGCCCTGCCCGATTTCTTTAAGCGGGCGCGCGATGCGCAACTTCGTTGGCAGGATTGGCCCGTTCGCGACCGCTGTCGCTCGTTGCGCCATCTGCGCGATGCGATCTTCGAAGCGCGCGATGAGATTGTCGATCTGGTGACGCGGGAATCCGGAAAGCCTCGCATCGAAGCGATCTTCGCGGAGCTGATGCTCGCGCTCGATACAGCCGATTTTCTTTCGCGCCACGCAAATGCGTGGCTCCGTTCCCAACGAGTTCCCCATCACAATTTGGCGCTGAAAACGAAATCGGGCTGTCTCACGTTTGAACCTCATGGCGTCGTTGCAATCATTTCCCCGTGGAATTACCCGTTCGCCATTCCTATGTTGCAGATAATCGCTGCCGTCGTGGCGGGCAACGCTGTACTCCTCAAGGCTTCCGAACTCACGCCTGCTACGGGAGCGCTCGTTGCCGATCTATTCCGCCGCGCGAACTTTCCACTGAATTTGGTGCAGGCCGTTCAGGGTGGCGTGGGAATCGGCTCTGCCCTCATTGAAGCTGCGCCGGACAAGGTTTTCTTTACCGGTAGCGTCGCCACTGGAACAAGAATTGCCGAGGCCTGCGCCCAAAAGTTGATTCCCTCCGTGCTGGAGCTCGGCGGCAAGGACGCGATGATCGTCCTGGCCGACGCGGATTTGAACGCAGCTTCCAGCGCCGCCGTTTGGGGCGGCTTCACGAATTGCGGACAGGCATGTCTTTCAGTGGAGCGGATCTACGTCCACCGCGACGTTGCTCAGCGCTTCATCGATCTTTGTATTGCCAAGACAAAGAAATTGCGGCTTGGTCCTGCCTCTGATCCCGACGCCGAAATCGGACCGATGATCCGTCTCGGCCAGGTAGAAAAGGTCGAAGAGCAACTACGCGATGCCACGTCGAGAGGCGCGGCGATTCTCATCGGTGGCAACCGGCGTCCTGACCTCGGTCCTACGTTCCTCGAGCCTGTTATCATCGCACACGTAGATCATTCCATGCAGCTTATGCGTGCCGAAACATTCGGGCCGGTCATTGCCATCCAGATTGTTTCAACTGCGGACGAAGCGGTCGCGCTTGCGAATGACTCGCCATTCGGCCTTAGCGGGAGCGTCTGGACCAAAAGCGCGACTCGCGCGCGAGAAATCGCCTCGCGACTGCGTGTCGGCTCAGTGATGATCAACGACGTGGCCAGCTATTATGGAATTTCCGAAGCGCCACACGGAGGGCGGCGGGCGAGCGGCTGGGGGCGAACCCATTCACGATTTGGACTGCTCGAAATGGTTCAAGTAAAATATGTCGACGTTGATCATCTGCCGCGCATACCGAAGGCGTGGTGGTATGGCTACTCGCGAGATCTCGCGGCCGCGGCCGGGCGGTTTGTTCAGTTCATGTTTGCTCCGAGTGTCCAGCAGCGGCTCAAGGCTTTGGCAGGGAAGCACAATGCGCGCGGAGTTGTTTTCCGGCGCGATCGTATCTAATCCCGTTACGGGAGAGACGACCGAATGCCAGACTCAACGGCACCCGAAACACCAGTGCAGGGCGTAGCGGCTCCCGCTCAGTCCTCTGCTCTGGCGGCAACGCCAGCTTCCGCTGCAACTGAGGAGTCAGCCGCTCCCGCGCTTCCGAAGATCAAACCCAAGAAAGCCACGCAGCGTGCCTGCGACGAAAAAGACGCGAAAGGCAAACTCTGCTGCGGCCACTTGAAGCGCTGGTACGATTATCCGAAGGAGATCGCCGATCTGGTTGGCAAAAAAGCCGAGGTCTACCGCTGCGAATTTTGCCAGACGCTCTATCGTCCCGATCTTTCGCAGCCGCCGCATAGCTACACGCTGCGCTATTAGGCTCGCACGATAGTGTCTCTTCGTGTGCCACTTGGCTCAGTCATTTCATGGATGCCAATCTCATCTACGACTGGAATTCCTCGCGAGGCCCAGAAATTCCGGCGGGCCACCGTGTTGCCCTGAATGACGAAACTCTTCGCGACGGTTTGCAAAATCCTTCCGTTCGCGATCCTTCCATCGCCGAAAAAATTGAAATACTTCATTTGATGGAATCGCTCGGAATCGAGACGGTAAACATTGGCTTGCCCGGTGCGGGCCCGCGTGCCTACGCGGACACGGAAGCCCTCGCGCGCGAAATCGTCAATTCGCGCATGAAGATCCGCCCAAACTGCGCTGCACGGACTCACAAAAATGACATCAAGCCCATTCTCGAGATTTCAGAACGAGTGGGCACGCCCATCGAAGCCGCCACTTTTCTCGGCTCGAGCCCTATACGTCGCCTCGTAGAAGATTGGACCGTCGATCACCTCTTGCGAGTCACGGAAGAGGCCATCCGTTACGCCATAGACGGCGGCGTGCCCGTCATGTACGTCACCGAAGACACGATTCGCACCGATCCCGCTACGGTGAAAGCGGTCTACTCGGCGGCAATTCGTGCGGGTGCGCGCGCGATTGTGTTGTGCGATACAGTCGGATACGCAACTCCGCCTGGCGCATTCAACCTCGTCAAGTTTGCGATCGACGAAGTCGTGAAGCCCTCCGGTGAAAAGATTCGTGTCGATTGGCACGGCCACAATGATCGCGGCCTCGCAGTCGCAAACTCTCTCTCTGCGGCTGCGGCGGGTGCCGATCAAATTCACGCTGCGGCTATTTCTTTGGGCGAGCGAGTCGGCAATACGCCGATGGAATTGATGCTGGTCAACCTGCGGCTGCTTGGAGTCATCGACCGCAATCTTTCAAAGTTGAAGAAATATTCCGATGCCGTTGCCGCTGCTACAAACACGTCGATACCGGCAAATTATCCGGTTGTGGGGCGCGACGCTTTCCGCACTGCGACAGGCGTCCACGCGTCTGCGATCGCAAAGGCCTACAAGAAGAACGATTTAGAGCTGGCGAACGCGATTTATAGCGGCGTTCCCTCCCACCTTTTCGGTCTTGAGCAGGTGATCGACGTCGGCCCTCTCAGTGGAAAATCGAATGTTATCTTTTGGCTCGAAAAGCGCGGTCTTCCGGTCACTGACGAACTCGTCGAACGTATCTATTCGGCCGCCAAATCGTCTGACCGAGTCTTGAACGACAAAGAAATTATGGCTCTGGTCGACTCCGTCGCCGGCTTCTAATTTCGGCTTGCGGCAAGCACGACAGGCGCGTCCTAAACCGCTACAATTCCTTTCGTGTTCCCGCATTCGACATTTCACCTCAACCTTGGACACACTAAATTCGTGACGCTTGCGCGTGTCTGCTGTATGTTGATGATGATGGCTACACTTTCAGCGCGCGCAACCGATAGCCCTGTGGATAAGATTGCGCAGGACCCGCGCAGCGCTCGCGGGCTCGATTGGATCGACCGCAATACGGCTTGGGTTACCGACGAACAGATTCGGCTAACGGAAATTCCGTCCCCAGAATTCGGTGAGGCTCGCCGCGCCGACTTCTTGAAGAAGCTTTTCGAATCTGCCGGCCTCAAGGTCACCACGGACAAGCTTGGCAACGTGATCGGTGAACGGTCGGGATCGGATGCAAGTGGCGTGGTTCTCCTCGCGGCCCATCTCGACACTGTCTTTCCCGCGGGCACCGACGTTCGCGCCAAACGGAATGGCGATCGCATCGAGGCCCCGGGAATTTCCGACAACGGCTCCGGCCTTTCGGCGCTCGTCGCCCTAGCCCGCGCGCTTTCCGAATCTCAGGTTCGCACCACCAAAACCATCATCTTTGCCGGCGACGTTGGTGAAGAGGGTGAAGGCAATCTTCGCGGCATCCGTGCACTGATCGACACCTATCGCTCACGGCTTGCGGCAGTGATCGCGATTGATGGTCCGTCGACGGAGCACATCACCACGCAAGGCATCGCCTCGCGTCGCTTTGAAGTCACCATCACCGGCCCTGGCGGCCATAGTTGGTCGGATTTCGGTGCGCCCAATCCCATTACGGCGCTTGCTCGGGGCATCGTCCAGTTTTCGTCGGTTCGCGTGCCCGACGATCCGCGTAGCTCATTCAATTTCGGCGTTATCGAGGGCGGGACTTCCGTAAATTCGATCCCAGAGCGCGCGGCCGTCAAAGTGGACTTGCGTTCCGAAGATGAATCCGAACTGTCGCGCCTCGAATTGGCGCTGCGTGACGCAATGCAGTCGGGCATTCGTCAGGAAATGTCAAACACAAACCCCGACGCCGACCCGTTCCAAGTGAGCTTCCGTTCCCTAGGCTCGCGTCCAGCCGGCAAGTTGCCCGACGACGCGCCGCTTCTCGAAACGATCCGCAGCGTCGACCGCTATCTCGGCAACAGATCGCGCATCGAGCGTAGCTCGACGGACGCGAACATTCCACTGTCCCTGGGAATCCCGGCTGTTTCGTTGGGTGGTGGAGGCAAAGGTGGCGGTTCTCACACCTTGGCCGAATGGTACGACCCCACCGGCCGCGCCCTCGGCTTGAAGCGCCTCTATCTCACGACGCTCGCCTTGGCAGGACTGCAACCCTAGTTCTTCTCGCGGCCTCTCGCTGACGTCAACGTTCGCTTCGTGTTGCAGCCGTTGAACGTGCCCCTTACACTCCTCCGTGCATGAACAAAAAACGGGTTCGCGCTGATCTTGCCCTCCTCTTCTGCGCGCTCATCTGGGGGGCGACTTTTATAGCCGTAAAGGACGCGCTCGCCGACACATCGGTCCTCGTCTATTTAGCTGTCCGGTTCGCACTCTCCGCGGTCGTCATGGCTGTCATTTTTTGGCGTTCGCTCCGCGAACTCAACTGGCGCGCCGCCTGGGCCGGCGCCCAAATCGGTTTTTTTATGTTTGGCGGTTACGCCTTTCAGACTACGGGATTGAAGTTCACCACGCCATCCAAAGCCGCCTTCATCACGGGTTCCAGCGTGGTGATTGTCCCCATCATTCTGGCTGTGTTTGGGCGGCGCCGGATAACGGCTTGGATTTGGGCTGGCGCTCTATCCGCCTTCGCCGGACTTTACTTCCTTACCATCCCACCCGAGGGCATCGGCGGGCTGAATCGCGGCGATCCCATCGTCTTCATTGGCGCAGTGATGTTTGCGCTTCACGTCATCTTCGTCTCGCGCTATGTCGCGCATCATTCGGTGGGAACGCTCAGTTTTGTGCAAGTGGCCGCCACCGCCGTGCTGTCCACATTATTCATTCCAGTCCTCAGTGCGGCGCATATCGAACAGCCCCATTGGACCTGGACTGGCAGCCTCATCTTCGCCGTCCTGGTAACATCTCTCGGGTCCACAGTAATCGGCTTTTCATTCCAGGTTTGGGCGCAACAGTACACATCGCCGTCGCACACGGCTATCTTCATTAGCCTCGAACCTGTATTCGCCGTTCTTACTTCTTGGCTGCTGGTACGTGAGCATTTCACCGCCCGCATCCTGGTTGGCGCAGCCTTGATCTTTGCCGGCATTCTCCTGGCCGAACTAAAAAGTCCTGCCCCTGCTGCGCCGGAGTCTCCGGAGCCCGTTGTAACTCCTTTAGAATAGTTGGCCCTGGAGGGGGCTATTGGAACGCGGACCCTTTCCGTAACCTTTCTCGCGTGCGCCCGTTTATGCTATTGAGACCGCGTGCTGCGGAGAACCTGTTGACGGCTTTGAGACAAGAGGCTGACGAACGCCTTCTCATTGAAGCGGCGCAGAAAGATCCAACGCGCTTCGCCGAGCTCTACGAGTGCACCTTCGAGCGCGTCTACGCCTACGTATGCCGCCGCATTGGCAATCGCGATGAGGCGCAGGACGTTACCTCTGAGGTGTTCGAGCAGGCCCTTGCGAACCTCCACCGCTTTGAATGGCGCGGTGTCCCATTCACTGCGTGGTTGGTGCGAATAGCCGCAAACGCGATCGCAGACCGCTGGCGGCGCTCGTCGCGTGAGCGGCAAGCCGGCGAGGATGATCCTGAACCTTATCCTGTGGACCCAGTCAATATCGAGGAAGTTGAACGCCGCGCAACCTTGTTTCGTCTCGTTGCGACTCTTCCACCCGATCAGCGGCGCGTGATCGAAATGCGGTTCGCGGAAGAAAGGAGCATCCGCGAAATTGCGGCGGAATTGAATCGCACTGAGGGCGCGGTGAAGCAGCTTCAGTTCCGGGGGATCCAGAGTTTGCGGGCGCAAATGGAAACGTCACAGGGGAAGAAGCTGGGTGAGGCAAATGGCTGAGCAGAATCAGGCCGAACAACTCGACCGTTTCGTCGATGCGATGATTGGAAATCCCCGCGCGTCGCTGCCCAACACGGACGCTGAACTCGCTTTGCTCGCGCGCATTGCCGCTGACTTACGCGGCCTGCCTCGGGAGGATTTTAAGCAGCGACTGAAATCCGATCTCATAAGGAGAGCGTCTATGACCAGCGGTACAGCAGCAACTACGGAAAAATCAACAGCGGAAACACATCCGAGTGCGCCCGAACAGTCGGGTGCGCGCGCAACGGCTTCATCCAGAATGACCTTCAAAGACGCGGGAAAGGCCATCGGATTCTACCAAAGGGCTTTCGGAGCTCGCGAGACCTTCCGCTTCGAGGTAGGCGGTCACATCGCTCACGCCGAAATCGCGATCGGCGACTCGATCATCCATCTTTCCGAGGAATGGCCGGAAGGCGGACGTTTTAGCGCGGAAACGCTGGGCAACTCACCCGTTTGGATGCAACTCCGCGTGGATGATGTGGATGCCTTCGCGCAACGCGCCATCGACTCAGGGATGAAAGTGAAGCGCCCGATCCAGGACCAGTTTTACGGTCATCGTGCCGTGTTGCTGACGGATCCCTTCGGCTACATCTGGAACGTATTCACGGTAAAGGAAGAAATGTCCGTCGAGGAGATGCACCGGCGGCTGCAAAGACTGACGACAGGGCCAGAAGGAGGAAGACTTCCTCAGGAGGGCGGCGATGAGGCCCGCGTGAGCCCGATTGCTCGCGGCTTTCGGACGGTTCAGCCCTATCTTGTGGCCGAGAACGGTATCGCGCTCCTCGACTTTGTAAAGAACGCGTTCGACGCTGAAGAAATCATGCGCGCCATCGGCCCTGTCGGCGGAGTCCATGGCGCGATGCGCATTGGCGATACGGCTCTGATGCTGGGGGGTGGAATTCCAGGCCGCTCGTTCGAGGGTAGGTTGAAGCAGAACGCCTTGCACGTGTATGTCGAGGACACCGATGCGGTCTACGCGAAGGCGCTCGCGGCGGGCGCCACTTCGTTGGGCGCCCCGCAGGATCACGAGTACGGCGAGCGCGGCGCCGGCGTGAAGGACGCCGCAGGCAATTTCTGGTACATCGCCACGCACAAGGGTGCCAGCTACACTCCCGAAGGTCTCCACAGCGTTAACGTCTACTTGCACCCGCGCCGCGCCGAGCCTTTAATTCGCTTCCTTCAGCAGGCCTTTGGCGGCCAGGAAATCGCGAAGTACTCGTCTCCCGATGGGGTCGTGCATCACGCGGCCGTTCGAGTGGTCGACTCGGTGATCGAAATGGGCGAAGCCCACGGGCCGTACCAGCCGATGGAGTCCATGTTCTACCTGTACGTTCCAGATATGGAGGCCGTGTATCAGCGCGCGTTGGCCGCTGGCGCTAAGACGCTTCAAGAGCCCACGGACCAGCCCTACGGCGACCGCAACGCCGCTGTAACAGATGCTTTTGGCAATACCTGGTACATCGCCACCCACGTCCGCGACGTCCAGTGAGCACCGATTTGGGGTGGGTCCGGGAAAAACCACTCGGACCTGCTCCAGCTCCTTAGTTTTCAGCCGTTTTGCCCTGACTGCCTTTGTCGCCGTCGCCCGCCAGAAACGTCGCATAGAACAAGATTCCCGCCACCGATTTGGCGTCAAGAATTTTGCCGGACCGAATCCATTTCAACGCGTCGAGCAGCGAAATGACTCGAACCGTAATCTTCTCGTCGTCTTCAGGCCGCGCTTTGCCCCTCTTCAGCCCTTCGGCCACGAAAATCACCATATTTTCACTGACGAATCCCGGACTCGGAAAAATATCTAAAATCTGGGTCAGCTTGCGCGCGGTGTATCCCGTTTCTTCTTCCAGTTCACGCTTCGCACCTGTTGCAAAATCCTCGTTATCCTCTTTGCGGCCCGCCACCAGCTCCCACAGAAATTGCCGCGTGGCGTACCGGTATTGGCGAATCAGCACGATGCGCCCGTTGGGCAACACCGGCAGAACCACGACAGAACCAGAATGCGTCACATATTCGCGCGTCACCTCGCCGCCATGAGGTTCGATCACGCGGTCACGCCGCACTCCAAACACGCGTCCCTGAAACATCACCTCGCTGCTGACTACGCGCACCTGCTCTTTTGCTGCCATCGCGCCTCCGTTAACGGCGCCGAGATTGTAGTCTAGGCACCGAAGTCTCTCTGCTTGCTTTGCCTTTGTGACGGGATGCTTGGCCGCTCTGTCGCTATCAACTGTGCACTTCTTACCCAGTCTCTCGGGTTATACTTTTTCCAGGTCTGCTCATGCCCATCAACACGGTCATCGTTGACGACGAGCGCCCCGCCCGCGACGAACTCAGTTTTTTGCTGAAAGGCTTTCCTGAGATCAACCTCATCGCCCAGGGCAAGAACGGCCTCGAAGCAATTTCTCTCATCAAAGAACACAATCCCGATCTCGTTTTTCTCGACGTTCAGATGCCCGGCCTAGATGGTTTCGGCGTGATCAAGAAACTAGTCGAGCGTAAGCTGCGCATCCCGCAGATCGTTTTTGCCACTGCGTTTGATCACTACGCGATCCAGGCCTTCGACGTAAACGCAGTCGATTACGTGCTGAAACCATTCGACAAGGCTCGTATCGCCAAAGCGATTCATCGCGCGAAGAAAATGCTCGAGGCCAGCACGCCGGCAGTCGAACGTCTCGAAACGCTGATGGGCCAGCTTTCCATGCCCGCGGCCAAGACTGCGCAGCCGGTGAAGATTCTCGTCAAGTCGCAGGCGCGTATGATTCTGGTTGATTCGGGAGACATCATCTACGCTTCGATTCAGGATGGCGAAATCAGCATCTTCGCGCGCGACGCTGAAGGGGTTTCGAACTACCGCACGATCGAAGAGCTTGCGGGCGCTCTCGATGCGGATACCTTCTGGCGTGCGCATCGCTCGTATCTCGTGAACATCAATCACATCAAGGAAGTCGTTCCCTGGTTCAAATCGAGCTACATGCTGAAGATGAATGACAAGCGCCAGTCGGAAATCCCTGTTTCCCGCGCGCAAACCAAGCGTCTTCGCGAACTCCTCAAACTCTAACTCGACAAACGCGCCGCAACGAGAGCTGTTGGGTGGAAGCCCGCCTTCAGGCTCGGGGAAAACGAAAGTCAATATCACACCGCGCTTTAGCCCTGGGGTCTCCTTGTTGTAGGGGCGGGTCCTAGACCCGCCCAGGCCGGGTTCTTTGTGTTAGCATCGCGCTTCGCCATCGAGGAACCATGGCTCGTCTAATCTTGACCGCCGCAATTACCGTTTTTCTTTTTGCTGCACCGGTGTGTGCCCAAAAGGTGAAAGTGGTACCCACTACTGGCAGTCTCACCGGCGATGTCACCGATCAGCACGGCACGCCCCTCGCCGGCACGGCCGTTACGGTGACAAATCTCGACAAGCAGCTCTCGCAGTCCACCACCACGGGCGCGGATGGCGCCTTTCGCGTCGACGCACTCGTACCCGGCGAGTACGAGCTTGCCTATAACGCCAAGAATTTCGCGCCGCTGAAGGAAAAAAAGAAAATAAAGATCGGCAAAACCACCAAGGTTCGCGCGCGCCTGAAATACATCTCCCCTGCCTCTTAGGCTCATGGATTTCGCCCTCACTAGCGACCAGCTTCTGATTCGCGACACCGTCCGCCAGTTCATGGAAACGGAAATGCGCCCCGTTTTGCGCGAATATGAGCGCGCTGAGAAATTTCCGATCGACGAAATTCGCCGGCTCGGCGAACTCGGCTGCTGCGGCATGCTGATCCCCGAAGAATACGGCGGTGCCGGGACCGACACCGTTACCTACGCGATCATGCTGGAAGAGGTCGCGCGCGTTGACGCTTCCACGGCGGTGACGCTAAGCGTGACGAATTCCGTGGCCGCCGCACCCATTCTGAAGCATGGCACAGATGCGCAGAAGCGAAGGTATCTCCCGCGCCTTGCTCGTGGCGAGATTCTTGGCGGCTTTTGCCTTACGGAACCGGGCGCCGGCTCCGACGCAGCAGGCATTCAGACGCGCGCCAGTCACGATGGCGAATCCTATTTGCTGAACGGCACGAAGAGTTGGGTTACGAACGGGGGCTTTTCGGGCGTTTACGTGGTGTTCGCAAAAACCGATCCTGCGGCGGGCGCGCGTGGCGTGACTGCATTTCTCGTCGAACCTGATTTTCCCGGCTTTCGCATCAGCCGCTATGAAGACAAGATGGGACTGCGGCTTTCGCGTTCGGCGGAAATTGTTTTCGATAATTGTCGCGTGCCCGTGGCGAACATGCTCGGGGTGGAGGGCCACGGACTGAAGGTCGCTTTCGGCGCGCTCGACGGCGGCCGCGTCGGCATCGCCGCGCAGTCGATTGGCCTGGCGCAAGGCGCAATGGAAGCGGCTGCGCGCTACGCGAAGCAGCGCCGTACCTTCGGCCATCCTATCGCCGACTACCAAGCGATTCAGTGGATGCTCGGCGACATGGCCACGGAAATCGAAGCCGCGCGAGCACTGACGCACTACGCTGCGTTTTTGCGCGACGCAGAAGCTGCGGCGAATCCTGCCGCGGCTGATGCCGGACGCAGCTCCGTGGGCCCGCATGCCGCGCGGGCGAAACTCTACGCCAGCGAAATGGCCAACCGCGTCTGCTATCGCGCCGTGCAGATTCACGGCAGCGTGGGCTATTCGCGCGAAACAGACGTCGAACGCTATTACCGCGACGCCCGCGTCCTGACGATTTACGAGGGCACCAGCGAAATGCAGCGCCTCGTTATCGCCCGCTCCCTTCTCCGCTGAAGGGCCGGACCGCTTCAAGTTTGCTACCGTTCACAACTCGGTCATCAATTCTGTAACGGTTGAGCGACCACCGCCACTATATAGCATGGGAGCAGAAAGCCCAGACAAGGGCGTTCGCCCAAAGGGGGTTTCATGAGACGGCTGACTGGCGTTGGGCTCTATTCGTTTCTTCTCTTGCTCCTTTCTGGCGCCCTCACTTCCGCAGCAAAAGCAGATTGCGATGAAACTGGTCACGGCGCTCCCGGTGTATCAAACATCGCCGCAACAACGACGAGCATTACAGTATCGTGGTTCTTATTATGCCCAGTCATCCCCAACAGTATGCAGTTGCGGCAGGGCGGAACGTCTCAAATGCAATATCAGGATGGCACCCTTCTCGGGCAGCAGGTCTTGCAGCCGCTCGAGAATGGTGGCGGGGTCACTGCCAATAACCTGGCGCCCGCGACGACGTACCAGAATCTCCACCTCTGTGCGATTTATTCGGGTCCTGGAGAGCCTCCTTGGTGCACGCCATCCTTCGGCGCCGCCACGCTGAACCCCTCTCTAACGCCGACGCCCACAATCACTCAGGTGAGTGCGACACAAAACTCGATCACTTTTGCCTGGAACGGGAATACCAACTATGCGGGCTACAACGTCTCAATTATTCAAGCTGCATATGCGATGATTGGCGCTCCGACGCAGTATTCCGTCGGAGGTGGCCAAACCGGACAATACACTTTTTCTCCGCTAAACTCGGCAACCACCTACCAAATCGCCGTCCAAGGATGCATTCCCGGCGGATGGGTGTCAGATTGCTCCAGCTGGACCGGCAAGGACGTAACAACAAAGTCCCCGCCACCGCCGGCGGCGTTGCCGCCTCAAAACTTGCATAGCTTCTCGAATAGCATATCGTGGATCGAGGTCCTGTGGACAAACCCGCCAGGCGTTCTTTCGGTAGAAACGATGCGAACACCAGGCTACAGCCCTTCGTCCTCGATTCAGTCGATCCCAGGCGGCATTCAAGACAACTCGGTCGTGTCCGGTCAAGAATATACCTATCAGGTTTGCCTGACCTACCAAGCGGGCGTTGCCTGCGGCACGGTCACAGGGAGGTCGCAGTCGCCACCACCGGCACCTTCCGGATGCGTGGGCAGCTCGCTGACATATGGCACGGTCGAGGTCATGTGCTACACGTACGCGAGCGGCGGCATTGTCAGTTACGACGCCACGGACCCCATGGTCCTTCAGCGCTTGAATCCAAACGGCGGCTGGATCGTCGCAGACGATGGCGTTAGTAATCCGTGGGACGTCCCGCCACCGCGGGAAAGCGTTCCCTTCTTCCAGGACTCGTCATTTCAGACAGAGCCAAATCCGCCTACCACAGCCACCTACCGTGTGGTTGCCTCGAATCAGTGGGCGAACTCGGCTTCGGCTCCGTTCACGGTGAACATCGATCTTACGGTGCAACCTGTCACGGTCCCAGGACCACCGCCCTGTGGTCCGCTATCCAAGCCCTACCGTCGCTGCATGGCAATTGCGCTTGGCCCAAACTCGCTTCACCAGATTGAGCCGTAGCCGAAGAAGGCGCGCCGGGTTTCTTGGGGAGCGTCACCGACATCGCAGGGCGCTGCACCCTTATGGCGGACGTGTAGCACACGTGTTGTGACGAGCGATTCCTCGAGCCATTTTCCGGTTTTGATTTTGGTGGCTGATTTGCGATGATTCTGGCGTGGGAAAACGCAAACGGGTCCTCAGCGGCATGCGGCCGACGGGCCGCCTTCATTTAGGCCATTATTTCGGCGCTCTCCAGAACTGGGTGAAGTTTCAGGAAGAATACGACTGCTTTTACTTCGTCGCGGACTGGCATGCGCTGACGACGCACTACGAAGACACTTCTTCCGTTGCAGAAAACACACTGCAGGTGGTGACAGACTGGCTCGCGGCGGGCCTCGATCCGGCAAAGTCGACGCTCTTCGTGCAATCGAATATCCTCGAGCACGCCGAGCTGCATGTGCTGCTGTCGATGATCACGCCGCTTTCGTGGCTTGAGCGCGTGCCAACATATAAAGAGCAGATTGAAAATCTGAAGGACCGCGACCTGGGCACATACGGCTTCCTTGGCTATCCGCTGTTGCAGTCGGCGGATATCGTGATGTACGGCGAGCCGAAGCAGGATTTGCTGGTGCCGGTGGGCGAAGATCAGGCGCCGCATGTGGAGCTGACGCGGGAAGTCGTGCGGAAATTCAATTCGCATTATGGATTCGAGGTGAAGAGCAGCGAATCCGGCTTCGACGATGCGCTAAGCAGGCTGAAGTACAGCGTTCCGCTTCCCGCACAGCTTGGCGATTCGGGTGAAGCGGGCGAGATCATACTTCAGAAGAATCCGTGGGTGTTTAAGGCGCGATCGGCTGAAATCGGGTGGGATAACTTCCGCCGGGAAGTTCGAAGAGATGCGACATTTTTCCGTATGAACTCGGTGCTTCGGGAGCCGGATTATGTGGCGACTGCCACGCCGCGGCTGCCGGGAACTGATGGACGGCGAATGGCGAAGTCCTACGGCAACGCCATCTGGCTCTCCGATCCGCCTGACGAGATTCGCAAGAAAGTGATGAACATGATGACGGACCCGCAGCGCGTCCGCCGGACTGATCCCGGCCGGCCGGAAGTATGCCCCGTCTTCGCGTATCACAAACTCTTTTCTCCGCCCGACGTGATTGCGTGGTCGGATCGGGGCTGCCGGACGGCAGGCATCGGCTGCGTGGAGTGCAAGCGGGCGATGGCGGACAATCTGGTGAAATGGATAGAGCCGATTCAAGCACGCCGCCGCGAATTTGAGGCGCATCCGCAGCAGGTTTGGGATATCCTCGACGCCGGTTCGGCGCAGGCGCGCAAAGCCGCGAAGCGGACGATGAAGCGAGTGCGCGAGGCGATTTTCAAATGGGACGAGGCCAAGAAGCCGACGGCGGGGGATGTGGCGAGCGTGGTGCGCGCGAAGCCGGCATCGTAGGTGGTGGGGGAAGCCGCGCAGTCAAGAGTGGCTGTGCCACCCACCGTTCGCGAATTCTCTAGTTCAGGGTTCGTAAGTACAAACCCTGAGACCCGCGCGAACGATGGGGCACCCTCGGCCTGCTGAGTCCGCGGTTCTCTTAGTTTTGTAGCAAACGCTGGTGCAGGACGGAGAGTAAAAGCGCCGAATGGCGACACCGTATCGCATCAATCTTCCGGTCTACGAAGGCCCGCTCGACCTCCTGCTCGATTTGATTCGCAAGCAGGAGATGGACATCCACAACATCCCCATCGCCAAAATCACCGAGCAGTATCTCGATTACCTGCACCAGCTCGAAAAGCTCGACATCGACGTTTCCGCCGACTTCATTTACATGGCCGCGACGCTGATTCACATCAAATCGAAGATGCTGCTGCCGGCCGACCCGCTCGCCGGTCCCGATGCGCAGGAGGATCCCCGCGACGAGCTTGTCCATCGGTTGCTCGAACACGAGAAATTCAAGAATGCCGCACAGTTGCTCTATCAGAAGCAGCAGATTGAGGACCACGTCTGGTCGCATCCCGACAAAACGCTGTACACGGGCGAGGAAGTGGAAGGCGAGCTGGTCGTGTCGCTGGTGGATTTGGTCAAAGTGTTTTCGCAAGTGCTCGAACGGCGCAAGCAAGTGGCGAAATTCTCGCTGCAGCACGAAAGCGTGACCATCGCTCAGATGATGGACCGCCTCCGCCTGCGGCTGATTTCAACCGAAGAGCCGGTTTCACTGACCGAATTTTTCGAGGCTTGCGAAACGCGCAACGCGATGATCGTCGCGCTGCTGGCCGTGCTCGAAATGGTGCGCATGCAGGCAGTGCTGCTGGTGCAGTCGGAGCTGTTCGCGGATATTCGCCTGCGCAAGCACAAAATGTTCGACGCCGTCTTTGCCGGTCCCGATGCGATGGCGAAGATCGAGGAACAATATCTTTAGGGTGATTGAATGACGCCACAGGAAATGCAATCTGCACTCGAATGCATCATCTACGCGGCTGACGAGCCCGCCACGATTGACCAGCTCGTCTCAGCCCTCGGCGCGGAAAAAACGGAAGTGCGCGCGGCGCTCGATCTTCTGGTTGCCGCATATCAGACCGACGACCGCGGCATCGAAATCCGCAAAGTGGCCGGAGGCTGGAAGTTCTACACCAAGCCGCAGCACCACGAGGTGGTCAAGCGCTTCATCAAGAGCCTGCAGCCGTCCATTCGCCTGACGATGCCCGCGCTCGAAACGCTCGCTGTGATCGCCTACAAGCAGCCCGTCACAGTGCCTGAAATCAACGAAATTCGCGGCGTCAATGTGGGCGGCGTGATCAAAACGTTGCTCGAAAAGCGCCTCATCACCACGGCCGGCCGCAAGGAAGTGATTGGCCGTCCGATTTTATATCGCACATCGAAACAGTTTCTGATGCGCTTCGGGCTTTCCGATCTGGAAGAGCTGCCGAGCCTGAAAGAATTCGAACAGCTGGCGCAAGCTGCGCTTGGTTCCGATGCAGGCATCGCGCCGATAGAACCGGAAGGTGAGGATTTGGTCACAGCAGGCTCGGTCGACGGCGAAGGTGTAGATATAGCCCCGGGCTTCAGCCGGGCATCTGCAGGTGACTCAGCTGACGCGAACGCAACTACCGATACACTGGCAGAAGGCTTCGTAGCGCCGGGTTTCGATCCAGCCTCGCATCGCGCGGTCGATGGTGTGGCCGATCGGCACGAACGAGCCGTCGAATCCGAAACGGCCGACATTTCCGGAGAACAATCTGCCGAATCTGAATCCGCTGAGACAGGATCCGACCCTGCACGCGCCAGAGGTACCAGCGCGTAGCATTAGCCCTTCAACTTTTTGATCCGTGTTCATCTGCGTTTATCTGTGGTTTCATAATCGCTAAAGCGCATGCCGTCCAACGCCGAGCTTCGCGAGCAGCTTCTCGCCACGTACGCTATCAATGACGCAATGAATCAACTCCTTCTCGCGCACCTTGATCCACGAGCGTGGCGCGCGAAGCTGCCGAGCGATGCCAGCCGCAACGGCCGCACGATCGCGGCGATCTACGTTCATCTTCACAATTGCCGCTGCCGCTGGCTGAAACGGAATGCGCCGCACCTGAAATGTCCTGCGCCGCTCGATCCACACCGCTGCACCATGAAGCAGGCCGCCTCGGCGCTGGAAGAAAGCGCCGAGCAATGCCTCGCGATGCTTGAGGACGCGCTGTCAGACAAGCCGAAGCGCCGCATCACAAAATTCTCGCGCGACAGCTGGATGCCCACGTGGAGTGCGAACGCCACGATGTTCGCTTACATGTTTTCGCATGAGGCGCACCATCGTGGGCAAATCCTGATGCTGGCGCATCAACTCGGTTATAGGTTTCCGAACAACGTGATGGGCGGGATTTGGAACTGGGACAAATTCTGGAAGCAAGCCGGCATCGCGCGGCCACGTTGAGTCCGGCGATTTGGGTTCGTAGGTTTTCTTAGGAAGATGTCCATTCAGCTGCGGCCTTTGCCTCGGCGATTCTCCTGATCCGCGTTGCTCTTCTTGCGCCCATGCTTTGGGCGCGCTGGCTTGCGCGGCGGGGTTTTGTCGCTTGCGCCTGGCTTCAGGGCGCGTTTCAGCGCGGCCACTTCGCCCGCCGAGAGTTCGCGATGTTCTCCGGGCGCGAGCGAGCCAAGTTCGATATTTGCGATGGCGACGCGCTTCAATTTCTCCACGGGATGACCTGTTTGGAAGAGGCGATTGCGGAGTGCATCTCGCCGCGCTTCTGAAATGGTGACTTCGTACCACGGCGCGTTTTGTCCGCCGCGGCGCGAAATGCGGGCGCCCGTAGCGCGGGCAAGTTCCTCGATTTCGGCGAAGGTCAGTAAGGATTTCAGCTTGATGTGATACGTCTGGGGAAGGCGATGCGCTTGCAGCATGGCGTTGGCCAGATCTCCGTCGTTGGTCACTAGGAGCAGGCCGTACGCGTGATATTCAAGGCGGCCCACGGGAAACACGCGCTCGGAAACGCCGTGGAGCAGATCGCTCAGCGAGCCCCGGCCTTCCGGGTCGCTCATCGTGGCCACAACCTCGGGCGGCTTGTACAGCGCCAGATAAACAAGCTGCCTTTCCGGGCGAAGGAGCTTGCCGGAAACTTTGATGTGATCGCGCGAGGCGTCCGCTTTCGACCCGAGCTCCGTGACAGTCTGGCCGTTCACGGTGACCAGGCCCGAAGTGATCAATTCCTCGGCATGGCGCCGCGAAGCGATCCCGGCTCGAGCGATGATTTTTTGCAGTCGTTCTTCCATGTGCGCTTCTTCCTGTTCACGGTGCGCGTGCGCTATCAGCTTAGCGAAAATCGCGCGTTGAGGCGAACCGCCGCTGGGCGAATTTTATTCCGGCCAATTTCGGGTATGATACGCATCCCTGAGCGCCAATTCGATTTCATCCACGGGTCGAGAGCAAAAGGGCTAGATGCGTGTCCCTCTGGCGCGCAAAACCGAAATGCAAGCGAAAGGGCAGCAATCCAAATGGAAAAGACAGCCGACAGTGATTTGAGTACCCACACTTCTAAGCTCGCTGCGGGTGATCCCATCACCCAAATCCTGCGAGACAGCCACACCATCGCCGTCGTCGGACTCTCCAGCCGGCAATTTCGGCCTAGCTATGGAGTTTCCGAGTATCTCAAAGCAGCGGGGTACAAGATCATTCCAGTGAATCCATTCGAGAACGAAGTTCTCGGCGAAAAATGCTATGCGCGCCTGGAAGACATTCCGGAGCGCGTCGACATTGTGAATATTTTTCGGCGATCGGAGTTTGTGCCGGAAATTGTCGATTCGGCAATTCGCATCGGAGCGCGCGGCGTCTGGATGCAGGAAGGCGTGATTCACCCCGAAGCCGCTGAACGAGCGCGGCGCGCGGGCCTCTTCGTCATCATGGATTCGTGTATTTTGAAGGAGCATATCAAGCGATTCCGTTTGCCCGCCGACTAAACAGGATTTACCGCGGAGACGCGGAGGGCGCAGAGAAAAATAGCATTAGCGGAGCGGGTAGATCTTTAGCAGGCCTTTGCCGGGGTCCATCACGATGACGTCGTTGCCGTCCGGCGTGATTTCGAAGTCGTGAAACTCCAGCCCGTGCAGGATGGGCGTGAAATTGTTGTCTGCCAAATTCACCCACACCAGGTTGCCGGATTTATCTGGCGGATTCCGCTTCAATAAAATCCGCTGATCGTCGCGGCTGAACTCGAACTTACCCGGCCCTGTGCGCACGCGCTGATAAGCGGCGGGATTCGCAATGTCGCGCACCTCAATCGTATCGCCGTCAATGAAATAGCCTACCTTTTTGCCGGACGCCGAAAGAGTGAGCTGGCCCTGGTAATCCGGCACGCGTGTGACTTCGCGGACTCCTTCATGCACCAAGTCGAGCTGCAGGAGCGCGAGTTTTCCTGAAAGACTCAAATTTTGGCTGACGGCGAATGCCTGATTGTGCGGAGTGTCCCACAGCACTGTGTCGAACGTGTGCCCCTCAAACAGCGTCGACGATTGCCCGTCTGAAGGGCGAATGCGCACGATTTTGTAGGGTCCGGCGCCGGTGAGGTAAACCGCCGTCTGGCCGTCGGCAAGCCACGCGCCGCCGGACGCGTTTTCGATGAAGCGCGTCTTCGAGCCAGCCACTCTAATCTCGTGCCCGTCGTCGTCGAGAAGCGCGACGACTTTGCGTCCGGCTGGCGGCAACGTCGTCTTTTTCGGGCGGTCGTCGTCTTCCGGATGCCTTTGGAGATATTCTTCATCCTCCTCGTCGTCGGCGAGGGGATTGTCGGGCGCGAGCGTGGTCATGGTCATCGCCAGCCGGCGGCCGTCGGGCGCCCACGTGAGGCCGTTGACGACGTACGTCACCGGAGGTGGCACAGGCATGAATTTATCCCGCTCGACAATCACCTTTGCCTTGCCGCCCATATCCGCCACAGAAACGTCATCGCGCTGGATGTAGACCTTCTTGACGCGCTTGATGTGGGGCACCGCGTATGCGATGCGGTTGTTCGCAGAGATAGCGAATGTGCTGCAATCTTCGAGGATAGTCGCGGCTGGCTTGTCCTGCCCGCGCAGAGTGGGCGCCGAAAGCCCAGTGCTGAGTAGTGCGATCGCAGCAGCGAGTTGAAAGCGAGCTTGCGTTAAGGATTGCATGCTCATGCTTTTTTCTGGATCTTTCGAAATTCCGCGAGCCGCTGCTGAAGCCGCGCCTCGAAGCCCTGGTCGGTCGGGTGATAGTACTCGCGGCCGAGCAAGCTCTCTGGCAGGCAGGTCATATTCGTCAGTTTCTCTTCAGCGTCGTGTGCGTACTGGTAGCCTTTGCCATATCCGATATGTTTCATCAGGCCAGTCACCGCATTTCTTAGATGCAGCGGGACGGGTTCCGCGATGGTCGACTGCAAATCCGTGTGAACGTCGCCATAGGCCGTGTATAGCGCATTCGATTTCGGCGCCATGGCCAAATAAACCGCCGCTTGCGCCAGCGCCAGGTAGCCCTCGGGCGGCCCAATAAAATCAAAGGCTTCTTTCGCGGCGATCGTCACGGCGAGCGCATTCGGCTCCGCAAGGCCAATGTCCTCGCTCGCCATGCGCACGAGACGTCGCGCGACATAGAGTGGATCTTCGCCAGATTCGATCATGCGCGCCAGCCAATACAAGGAAGCGTCGGCATCGGAATTTCGCACCGACTTGTGCAGCGCCGAAATCAGATTGAAGTGCTCTTCGCCGGCTTTGTCGTACGGGAGCAGTTTTCTCTGTAGCACGTCTTCGAGGAGCGACTGGGAAAGGACGCGGCGCCCGTTTGCGTCCGGCTCCGTCCCCAGCACCAACGCCTCCAGCGTGTTGTACGCGGCGCGCGCGTCGCCATTCGCAAGAACCGCGATGCGATCCAGGATGTCCTGGCCGGCTTCGACGTTTTCCTTGCCCAAGCCGCGGTCAGAATCCTCAATCGCGCGGCGCAGTAAACCCACAATTTGATCGGAGGTGAGCGCATGCAACACGTAAACCTTCATGCGCGAAAGCAGTGGCGCAATCACCTCAAACGAGGGATTTTCTGTTGTGGCGCCGATGAGCAGGATGTTGCCTGCTTCCACGTGCGGCAGAAACGCGTCCTGCTGCGCGCGGTTGAACCGATGCATTTCGTCGACGAAGACGATTGTGCGTTGGCCATACCGGCGTGCGCCTTCGGCCTTGGCCATTACTTCTTTGATTTCCTTGATTCCAGCGAGGACAGCGCTGAAAGGAATGAAGGCCGAGCGCGTGCGTCGCGCGATGATTCGCGCGAGGGTGGTCTTACCGCAGCCCGGAGGACCCCAGAAGAGCATGGAGCTGAGCTCATCGCGCTCGATCTGCGTGCGCAATGGTTTGCCAGGCCCGAGCAGATCTTCCTGGCCTATAAAATCGTCCAGCGTTTGCGGGCGCATGCGGTCGGCGAGAGGGCGCCCCGCTTTGGGCTCTTCCTCGGGCGGCTCGATGGCTCTAAACAGTCCCACGGGTCAGGCTCGGTCTTTGGATTCGCTGCGCTGGCGCGCCGCCTCGTAGAGAACCACTGAAGCCGCGACGGCGGCGTTCAGTGATTCGACGGCGTCACTCATCGGGATGCGAATCGTCGCGTCAGCAGAGTTTTCGATGTCCCGCGGCAATCCGTGGCCTTCGCTGCCGATGAAGATTGCGCACGGGCCGCGAAGATCAGCTACTCGCGCAGCGCTTCCTTTGTTCTCCGCTTTGCCTTCAGCTTTGCTCGCGGCCAAAATTGACACTTCCGCGATCCGCAGTTGCGCCATCGCGACTGGCGCAGCGATCCCGCGCAGCAGCGGCAGCCGCAGTGCCGAGCCTGCCGATGCGCGCACTGCTTTGGGCGACCACGGATCGGCGGTGCCGCGCGCAGCGATCGCGCCAGTGGCGCCAAACGCCTCCGCCGAACGCAGAATCGTGCCCACGTTTCCAGGGTCCTGGACGCCAACGAGGGCCACTACAAGCGTCGCGTCAGGCCGCAGCGCACCATCGGGTTGAGGACGGCCTCGCAGGAGGTCGTCGAAGGTCCAATTCGGCTGCAGAAAGAGGGCGGCGACTCCCTGCGGCGTTTCCGTCGCGGCGATGCCAGCAAAGAGCTTGTCTGTGGTGCGAAGGACCCGCGAGCGGGATATTCCTGTCTCCGTCTGGCCGGCCGCCCGCAAAATGCTTTCAAGTTCGCGTTCGCCAGTCTCGCTGACTAGCAACGCCTCCGTCTTCAGTCCCGCACGGAGTGCTTCTTCGACCAGCTTGGGGCCTTCTACGCCAATCGGCTCGTCTCTGTCGGGGCCGGTGCCGCGCAGCGCCGCGCGAAATGCTTTGACCCACTTGTTTTCCCGACTCTGAATGACGCCCGTCCGGGCATCTTCTGCTGGCCGCTGCCGCGTCGCGGGCGCTGCCGCCCGCGCATCAGCACCGCGTGTTGTGAACTCCCGAGCCATTGGGAAAGCCTAACACCGGCCCGACTTTGGGTAAACTAAGGCAGTCCCTCGCGATTGCGAGGCGCACTCCACGCGCCGCTATCCCTCCGTCTTGCTATGACTTGTTGCGTTGTGGTACTTTGCCGCATGACCTCGGCGCAGCCCGCCGCGAGTGAGCATTTGCCCATCGAAGTTCTAAAAATCTCATCGGACGCGCCTGAGCATCATGTGATCGACTATGCCGCCAGCTTCGTCAAGCGCGGTCGTGTCATCGGGATTCCCACGGATACCTTTTACGGCCTGTCTGCCGACCCATTCAATCTGGCGGCGATCGAACGCGTCTTCCAAATCAAGGGACGCCCAGAGACAAAAGCTCTGCCTATTCTGGTGAGTTCGATCGAGCAGGCAGTGACCATGGTCCGCGACGTGCCGGATGCGTTCCTGTTGCTCGCGCACAAGTTTTGGCCCGGGGCACTGACGCTTGTAGTTGAAGCGACGCATCGTCTTCCATTGAAAGTCACCGGCAACACCGGCCGCGTCGCCCTGCGCTGGCCGAATTCGCGTGTCCCTACCATGCTGATCGAAGCGTGCGGCGGCCCGGTCACCGGGACAAGCGCCAACCTCTCCGGCTTTCCTTCGTGTACAAACGCGCACCAAATCGTAAAACAGCTTGGCGACCGCCTGCCTCTGGTGCTCGATTCAGGCGACACCGGCGGAGTGCTCGCCTCTACGATTGTCCGCATCGACGGCGATCACTGGTCCATCGCGCGCGAGGGTGCGCTGCCCGAATCCGAAATTCAGAAGGCTTTTCGGCTCTGAACGGACGAGAAAGCTCTTCTACCCCATGGCGCCAACTCAAAACTGCCGTAAGGGAGGTTCGCAATGAAAGTCGTTGCTGGGATTCTGGCGGCCATTTTGATTTTTGTGCTGATTCTCGCAATCGGGGTAGGTACTTCGTACGTCAGCCATAGAAATCAAATGGTGACTTTAAACGAGTCCGTAAAGTCGGCGTGGTCCGAAGTGGACGTGAATCTGCAGCGCCGCGCCGACCTGATCCCCAACCTGGTCGAAACCGTCAAGGGTTACGCCGCGCAGGAGCAAACCGTCTTTGGGGACATCGCCAAGGCTCGCGCCTCGCTGCTGAGCGCGCAAACGCCAAGCGACAAAATTGCGGCGAATAACCAGCTCGATGGCGCCTTGGGTCGTTTGCTCGTGATTGTCGAAAATTACCCGCAGCTCAAGTCCAACGAAAATTTCCTGCGCCTGCAGGACGAGCTCTCCGGCACTGAAAATCGCATCGCCGTCGCCCGCAAGCGTTACAACGATGCGCTGCAGGAATACAACACCTACATCGGGCAGTTTCCCAACAACATCTACGCGCGCTGGGCTGGCTTCCAGCGCAACGATGCCTACTTCCAGGCGTCGGAAGCGTCACGCGAAGTGCCGAAGGTTTCGTTTCCGTCAGCCAATCCAACCCCAGCGCCCGCAACTCACTAGCATCCATTGCGAGAGCATCGAACAGCAGATCCCTCGCCTGCGCTCGGGATGACAACCTAAATCAAGAGTCTACCTCGTTTGGCGTTTACTGCGATGCCGAGGAATCGCGGATAAGCACCACATCGGACTCGGGGTGGGAGCGGAGAATAGCAATGGACTTTCCATCGGATGAGAAATGGAATGCATCGATCTGCTCGGACGGGAAATTCGTGAGCTGATGGCCTGCGGAGCCGTCCAGCGATTGGAGCCACAGATTGTCGACGCCATTTACGCGGATCCCATAGACAACCGCCTTGCCGTCAGGGGTGAACGACGGGCCGTAAGTAATTTTCGGATTCGGCTGTAGAAAACGCACCGAGCCACCGGCGCTGTCCGTCGGAACAAGCGCAATTCGCACGACTGTCTCTTTGCTGCCAGGTTCTGTCTTCGAAGTGATAAAGGCCAGCAGCTTGCCGTCAGGCGAGAGGCCCAAGTGGGTATCGCCCATGATGCTGCCCGGAATCTCTGATGCTCGCACAGGTTCGGGCGCGCTGGAGCCATCGGCCGGCACGCGCCGGACGATCTGTTCGAGGCGTTCGTCGAAATAGACCTGCTTGGAATCAGGCGAGCAGACCGGGTACATATCGATTTTTCCGAATGAGAGCTGCTTCGGATTGCCGCCGTTGGCGTCGGTTCGCCAGATGTTCACACCGATTCCACCTCCTGCTCCGACCCAACTGAACAGGATTGTGCCGTCAGGACACGTGTTGAGTCCCGTCAGGCCGAGATTGCTGATCAAAACAGTCTTTCCGGAGCCTGCTGACACACGCGAGAGATTGGAATCGCCATGGATATAGAAATCAGAGCCCGCCCAAGTGAAGTCATCCATGGATCGCTCCTGTTTCAACGCCGGGCTCGGAGTTGCCGAGCCCATGCCAGAAGCCGGAACTACGTAGAAGCTGCGGAGTATTTTTATTTGGACTGTTGCAAGGCTTTTCTGATCGCCTGAGAGCGTCATCGGCCGGTAGCTGTTGGTATCGCGCGTTATCGGCCGAAATTCGCCCGAGGGATAGGAGACGAATCCGATCTGGAAGCGAGAGAAGTTTGTCGATCGGTCTTGATACCGGACAAACAAGCCATTGCCATCCGGAGACCACAGAATGTTCTGAAAGAATTTGTCCTTGAAACTTGCCAGCGTTTTAAATTTTCCGGAGTCGATGTCGAACAAACGGATCACGCTTAGCTGATCGCCCAGTTCGCTCACCTCCCCGGCGACCTGATTCGAATTGGGCATCCAGGAAAGGTAGATCGAGCTTTCGCTGACAGGTCCGCCGGCAAACATTTTTTCTGACGTGCCGTCAGCGTTGGCCGTAAGCAATTGATATTTGCCCACCTCGGGATCGTTGAGACGCGAGAACGCGATGCGTTTCCCGTCTGCCGAAAAGCTGACGCCAGAATCGATATCGCGGACCACTACCTGCGGAGCGCCGCCGAGCACAGGCGCACGAAAAAGGTCCCACGCATCCTCGACTGCGGTTTGCGACTTGCGGAAGTAGATGTAATTGCCGTCGGGCGAAAAATCGAGATCGCGGAAGGCTGCTTCGGCGGGCGGCAGCACCTGCGTATCGCTGTTGGTGGGGACGTTGCGAAGCCAGAGGCTGCTTTTGCCGGCATCGAGGACCTCCGAAAGGATAAATTTGCCGTCCGGGGAAATGGCGGCGCGCAGCGTGGTGCCGTTGTTCGTCACCTGCGAAATGCTGAAATTCTGGAACGGTACCGAGCTGCTGCTGTGCCCGTGGAGGAAGGAATAGAGGCCATAGCCGGTTCCGCCGAGCAGAAGCAGCGCGATGAGGACAATGACAACGAGAGAGCCTTTGTGTTGCTGGGCGGCGGCGGCGATCGAACTGCCTGAAGCGTCGGCTGCGGGAGCTGGCATGGCGCTGGCGCTGCGAACGGCCGACGCGCCTGCCGCCGATGCACTGACTGAAGACGGCTGGCGGGTGGCTGCGGCAACCCCAGACTGCGACGATAGCGGCACATCGGCAGCCGCGGCGCTGATGCCACTCGATTGCGGTCGGCGGCCGGAATCCGTTTCGCGCTTGAGCCGTTTCAGGTCCGCGCGCATGTCTGACGCGTGCTGATAGCGCAGATCGCGATCTTTTTCGAGCGCCTTATTGATGATGCGCTCGAGTTCGGCCGGAAGATCCGGATTCAACCGCACCGCCGGGACCGGCTCGTTATCGAGGATGGCTTTATAAATCAGCCCGGAGCTTTCGCCGCGGAAGGGAAGTTGCCCCGTGGCCATCTCGTAGAGGACCACGCCGAATGAGAAAAGGTCCGTGCGCGCATCGAGTTCCTTGGCCTTCACCTGCTCCGGCGACATATACGCCACAGTACCCAGCGTGCTGCCCGGGCTGGTGAGCTGGTCGGTGTCGAGCGTCTGGCTGCGAAGGGCATCGCCGCTCTTCGGCGAATCCACCTTTGCCAGCCCGAAGTCGAGAATCTTGGCGTGCCCGCGTTCCGTGACGAAGATGTTTGCGGGCTTGATGTCGCGATGGACGATGCCCTTGGCGTGCGCAGCGTCGAGCGCGTCTGCCACTTCGATGCCGATCTCTTCCAGTAGCTCGAGGTCGACTGGACGGCCGGCGATGACGTGCTTCAGCGTTTTGCCTTCCAGATACTCCATGGCGATGAAGGCGCGCCCGTTTTCTTCTCCAATATCGTGAATCGTGCAGATGTTGGGATGATTCAGAGCCGACGCGGCTTTGGCTTCGCGGCGAAAGCGTTCGAGGGCCTGGCGGTCGTGCGCCACGCCGCTGGGAAGGAACTTCAGCGCGACGAAGCGTTCGAGGCGCGCGTCTTCAGCCTTGTAGACGACGCCCATGCCGCCGCCACCGAGTTTTTCGATGATGCGATAGTGTGAGACGACTTGCCCGGAGAGATTCTGCGCATCGCGCGTCTGAGCATCGGCCATGTCCGCGCCATCTTATGGGCCTCGCCCAACCAAGTCAACGCGTCACGTCGGTATACTCGGCTTCACGAATTGTGTTAGATAGTTCCGGTTAGAATTCACCTCCGATGGTTAGGAGAGTGGCGAGTGGCGAGTGGGGAGTGGCGAGAAAAGGACAAAATCGAGGTGTGGTTTGAGTATCGAGTAGACTGAGGAGGTTTGTTGCAGGCATTGGAGTTAAGGACGTTTCTACTCGCACTGTCTCTTTTAGAATTTCGTCTCCCTTTGTGGTGGTCTGGTGCGTCCTGTGTTTGTCAGCGTTCGACACCTCAAAGCTAGTTTACCACAGATTCAACTACTTGTCGAGTACTAATATGCGAGTGGTACGCGTGCGGAGACTACCGAGTAGCACTACGTAAAACTACGCAGGGCTGCGCGAGGATGACGCAGCTGTCAGAGTTGACGATCCTGGAAACCACAATCCGGTCGTACTATCGCCATCTTCCGTTTTGGACGGACAAAATGGCTTATGCAAGCGATACGACTCGCTTGGGCCACGGCCGCTTTCCTGGCATTCGTAGCTTCGGGCTGCGCGAGGCAGTCACAGGACGCGAATGGTGCGCGCCAACAGGCCCCAGTCCGCACGGCCACCGCAGGCCCATCGAGCGCAACACAGAGTACGGCGCAGAAGCCCGCAACGGCGGTTGTCTACGCAGCGCCCGTCTCACCTGCCGCGAAGCCTGCAGACGCCAGCAAGACAGGTCCCGGAGCAGTGACCAACGTGGAATATCGATTGGACTTGGCGGAGATGGACGAGCAGGTTGCGTTGGAGGGCCCGGCGCGAACGGCACTGGCGGAGGCGCTTTCTCAAGCTAACGGGACCGGCCCTGTAGTTGTTCCGGACGATGCTGCGGCCATGCTACTGAACAGCTTACCGGGCGATTTCGCAAGCTCGTGCGATAAGGTGATGAATAGTTGGTCCCCCGGATCAGGCAGTTGGGTGGTAAGGGTGCTGTTTTCGATGCACAACGCGGACAAGACTGAGGCGGTGTTGGGATTTCGGTGTGCGACGAGCAGCAAAATGCTCCAGACGTATGCGGACGAGCGCCCGGCAATTGCGTCCCTGAACGGAGACAGCGCCACGCTGAAACTGATTCCACTCTCGCCAGATAAGGACGGCGACTCGACGCTTTTCCGGCTGGATTTTTCACAGGCGTTCAAGACGAATGGTGCATGGCTGGTGGAGTTGGGTGTTTCCTACTCGAATGATAATCCTGCCATCGGTGGAGAGGATGAGAGGAGCGGGCGCAGGCGAATGATTTTGGACTTGGCCTCTGGAAAGCAAGTGCTTGACTTGGACGAGAGGACAGAATTCGATAACCACGATGATGAGAAAGAAGAGGACAGTCATTTAGTGTGTGAATCAAAGCTTGCGTACCTGCACGATGGAGCGGGGAACGTGCAGAGCATCGAAGCGGAGACGCACTGCGCGCAGGACGGCCAGCCGCTGCCGGACGTGAAGAAAAGTTTTCGGTGGAACGCCGAAACTCATCAATTTGACGAAGCGAAGTAGCCCCCCGCCTCCCCACGCGACCGCCTCTCCATTAGCCTGCGCCAAGCGCACCCACCGTTCGAAAAGCACGAGCGCTTTTACTTCAAGGTCTGCAAGTACAGACTCTGAGACCCCGGGAGCACCCGCACCTGTGGAGTTGCCGATTGCCCGCGGAGCCTGTGGCCGAGACTTGCGGTTTAACCTATCGACGGGGGAGGACTAAAGAGACCAGGGGCACGCGGCTAACTTAGCTACTCTCATCTGTTTCGTCGAGGAGCTTTAGGAGCCGTTTCAGGCGCGCGGCAACGTGCTCGTTTTCACAGGCGCGCTTAATGTCGCCATTTTTGGCTAGTTTGTAAAGTTCCTCACGCAGGAGCGGATAGGCCCTTTTCAGGAGCTCATAAATAACGGACGAAGCCACGTCGCTGTAGAAAACTTTGCGGTTCTGTCCCCAGGTTCCGTATCCGCCCGGCTCCCCGATGTAGCAAAGTACCATCCACCGAAGGAAACGCGAGTGTAGCCCGACTGGCACGGCTTCTAGCCCGCCACAGTCTTCGAGCTTTTCCAAAACGTCGCGATGCTTTGGGTATGACGTCCAGTGGTGCCCGACTGTCTCGAATTCCCCAATCAGGGCGGTGAAGAAGGTCTCCAGTTGGCGCTGTTTCAGATATGGTCGAAACGCCGCGGCCTCGGCGATCTTTATTTCGGCGAGTGTGAACGGCTTTCGCTTTGTTCGCTCCTGCATCTGGCTCGCAAGTTCGATCTTGACGCCCGTGAGCGTCTTGGGAGCGAAGCATACCAACGCTTCCACGGCGTTCTGCCGCACGATATCCGCTGCCTTTTCGTCCAGCGCTGTTCGGACCAGGTAGTGGCAAATTTCTAGTTGCCGCGGCTCAGGTGCCCTTTCGTAGTCTTGTAGGAAATCAGCGGAGGGCGTTACGTTGCTCGGGGCCTGGATAAGTGTTTCGACGTCGTCCACGCGGAGCAGTTCCTGCGGCTCGCGAGAGAGCACGATCTCAATCGAGCTCTTGAAGATGTAGACGATGTCTTCAAGACTCGCGACATATTCGTCGTCCTCGTGTTCGAGGTCGCGCCGAATGTCGTATGCACGTTTAAGCCGCTTCCACTCGGGACGGCTGAGGAGACCGATCCGATAGGCAAGCTCCAGGACGTTGAAGGTCGAGTAGCTGTCGAGGACATCCTCCTTGCGGTTAACGGCAGGGAGCTTAGGTTCCGAGGATGCCGCCTGCTTCGCAAGGTCGAGCCCCGCGATTACAATCTTTTCCTTAAGGTCGTGAATCGCAGCGTTGAGTAGCTTTTGGCAGGCGGCTCCTGGATCCACGGGAATGAGCTGTGTCACCCGTTGAATCAGACCCTTGTCTTTCCACTGAGGACGAATCTCATCCAGGAGTTCCGCGACTCCCGATGGCACGGCCGAATCCCGCGGCCGAATTGTAATATCTTTGGTCATTGATCGCGAAGAGTCTCGAAAGTTACTTCCTGCAATTCTAGTCTGCATTGGCGGCGGCAGCTTTTGCAAACTTCCGCCGGTGCGCCGACCCTTGAAAGATTAAATCGGCCGGTATCGGTCGTTTCCACTGACGATACCGGCCGCCACTTACTCCACTGTGGCTGGGGTGATCACGTAGGCGTAGACGTAGCAGGAGCTGTCGTCCCCGCCGCCACCCGATCCCTTGCAACCCACCTTGTGGTACGCAGCCTCGATGGCACGAGCTTCCTTGCAACTTGCGGCACGACGGTAGATGAACCAGTGATTTTTCCTCGGTACCCGATGATAACCGAATAGCCTTTCGTCGATGTCCGAGGTTATACCTACGCACCACCCGCTGTTGACTACGCCCGACTTCAGCATGTGCGCGTCGATATCAGAGACGATGCTGCTTGACGTCTGTACTTGTAGCGTGGCTGCCATGGTTTGTCGAACCCCTCAGTTGGAATTGTGAGGTGGGGAACTAAGGGGAATTGCCGGTTGACAAACCAGCGAGCCTCAAATAAAAGTGTGGCTGCGAGCTTGGGTCCGACGGGCATCCCCCGTTCCTTGCTCACTTTAGGGGGTTAGGTCGCGTAAACGGCCTAGCCCCTTTCGCTTTATTGCAGAATGCGCGATTGCTGTCAATGTTTTTCAGTAGGTTCCGCAATTCCTATAACGAGCAAGCCCGCTGATTCGTCACGCTTGATATCGTATTGAGTTGTCTTCTCAGGCCTTAGACTATAGTACTCTAGGAATGCTCCGGCCGATACTGTGCCATTCCCGTTGCGTGTTATCAGAGTAGACGCGCCCGCTTCGTCTTTATCGTTCGTCAATTTCACGCCAATCCTTTTAGTATCAGCGTCGTAGAAGAGAACCACATGCGAGAACTTCTGCATTTCGAACCGTTTTACACAACCGTGATTGAATCCGAGCTGTCCATTTGAGCGAAGGGAGGCCCTGGGTCGGAAGACGCGACCTACATCGGTAAACCGCTCAAAAGCCATAAGGATCTCCTCTCTTATCCTGGATAATTTACCATAGACCGCTTGTTTTTACGCATAGTTCGCTAACTATACCTTTGCTGTGTATTAAGTGTGTCGCAATTTTCCTGCTGGCAAATGATGCCGCAATCCTCGTACGCGCCCGAAGACCGTGCTCATGAAGGCCGACCCGCCCCTCGTTGTACGGCACGACGGGTAATAACTGACGTGACAGGTTGGCGCTCGGAATCGGGGATGGGCGATGAACTTGCAAGTATCGGCTTGGTGCCCAACTCGGTGGGGGTCCGCGAAGGATCGCCTTAAGCGAAACGTGGCCGGCGACATTAGGACAGATCATCGCCTCGTTACTCGCAGGTGAAAGTGCGCGGGGGCGGCTTGACCCGGTGCGGGGTGCGCGTTAGGCTCAGGTAAGAAGGCAGAAACCAGAAAGTAGAAACCAGAAACAGATAAGAAGGCGTTGAGCGAAGCTGAAGTCGGAACCGCCTGGAATAAATGAAACAAACTGTGCGAATCGCCGGGGGAGTGAACGAGTTTTTTGGCACCCTGGACGAGAACCTGAAGCTATTCGAATCCGCCCTGCAAGTGACCACGCACCTGCGTGACGGGCACGACCTGGAAATCCAAGGCGAGCCCGCGCAAGTGGAGCGCGCGGCAAAAATCGTCGTCGAATATAACCAGCGAATCCGCGAAGGCCGCATCCCAGATAGCCAGGAAGTGAAGGCGCTGCTGCGCATGGCCACCGAAGAGCATCCCACAAAACTGCGCGGCGCGTTTTCGCCGACGCGTACGCGGCAAGCCGGCAAGAAAAACATCGTCCCGAAGAGCGGGAACCAGCGGCGCTATGTGGAAGCACTGGAAACGTTCGACATGGTGTTCGCAATTGGTCCGGGCGGGACGGGGAAAACGTATCTAGCGGTGGCGATGGCGGTGTCGGCGCTGCTTTCGAAGCAAGTGAACCGCATCATTCTGGCGCGGCCAGCGGTGGAGGCGGGCGAACGTCTGGGGTTTTTGCCGGGCACGCTGCAGGAAAAAGTCGATCCGTACATGCGGCCGCTGTACGACGCGCTGCACGATATGCTGGAAGCAGAAAAGCTGGAAAGTTTCCTGGAAAAGGACATCATCGAAGTGGCTCCGCTGGCGTTTATGCGCGGGCGCACGCTGAACGATTCGTTCGTGATTCTGGATGAGGCGCAGAACACGACCAGCGAGCAGATGAAGATGTTTTTGACGCGCCTGGGATTCAATTCGAAGGCGGTGATCACCGGCGACATCACGCAGATCGATTTGCCGAACGACCGGCGGTCTGGGTTGGTGGAGGCAATCGACGTGATCGGGAATATCGAAGGCATCGCGTTCGTATATTTCGACGAGCGCGACGTGGTGCGGCACAACCTGGTACAGCGCATCATCAAGGCGTACGACGAGCGTTTGGGGACGCCGGCGCACGGCAGCCGGGCGCACGGGAAACATTCGCGGACGCCTGTTTCGTCGGGCGCTGCGTCTGCGGCTCCAGCCGATGCTGCGCGCGAGTGAATCGCGGGATTTTTGATTTCGCGCGATGATTCTGAATTGCCAGCGAGCCGTGCGGATTCCTATAGCCAAGCTAAGACGCTTTTTCGTCGAGGCTCGGCGCGAACTGCGCATCCCCGCCGAGGCGGTGACGATTTGCCTGGTGAGTCCTGCTGAAATCGCGCGCTGGAACCGCGCCTATCGTGGCAAAAAGCGTCCGACGGATGTATTGTCCTTCCCAGCGCTCGTGACCGACCGCAAGACCACACGAAAGACGAACCGCTACGCTGGCCCCAAGAGCGGGAAGAGAATGCCTCGCGATGGCGCGGGCTACCTGGGCGATATCGCCATCGCGCCCGCGGTCGCGCGGCAAAACGCCCGCCGCTTCGGCCGCACATTCGATGACGAGATGTGCATACTCATCCTGCACGGCATGCTGCACTTGATGGGCTACGACCACGAAAGCGACAAGGGCCAAATGGACCGGCGCGAAAAGAAGGTGCGTCGCGCGTTGGGGCTGAACCAGCCGTGAAACCGTTCGCGCAAGCCGTGAATGTGAAGTTGCTGCTGTACACGCTTGCGGTGCTTCTGGTCACGGCGGGCCTGCCGATATTCGCTTATCTGGATCGCGTGTACCGCGAACTGAACGGAATCACCACCGGGCGCATTCGCACGCACTTGGAGACGTTTGAGGCGGATATCGAGCCGCGTTTCAAGATGGAGCGGCGGCGGCTCGCCGCGTCATTTAACTTGATTGCGCGATTGTGGCTGGTGCTGGTGGCGGCGTTTACGGCTCGCGGCGTGATTTTCTTCGCTCCAAACACCTGGCAGGCGGCGGCGGAAATGGTGGTGTTTCTTGGCGCGGAAGTGGTGGTGCTGATGCAGTTTCTGCCCGCGCTTCTGCTGGCGGGCGCGCGCGGGAATTGGATTTCACCTTTTGTACCATTTGTGCGCGCGGCGCTTTGGTTTGTGTATCCGGTTGAGTCTGTCTTAGACGCTCTGGTTTCCATTTTGCATCTTTCGGAGGACGAGCAGACAGCGTCCAGCGAGGAGCAGTCTATCGAGGCGTTCGTCGATGCGGCCACGGAAGAGGGAATCATCGAGCAGGATGAGGCGCGGCTGTTCGAGCAGGTGGTGGAATTCGGGGAGAAACGCGTGCGCGATTTGATGACGCCGAGGCCGGATGTGGTGGCCATTTCGGCAGCGTCCACGCTCGAGGACTTACGAGAGCTGATCGTCGAGAAGAAGTATTCGCGCATGCCGGTTTACGACAAAACGCTGGATGACACGATGGGCATCGTCGTTGCGCGCGACATGCTGGAAGTGCCGGAGCGCGAGGCGGCGCATCGGTCAGTGCGCGAGTTGATGCGGCCCGCGCTATTCGTGCCGGAAACGAAGCTCGGCTCGGACTTGCTGAAGGAGATGCAGCAGAAGAATCAACAGATGGCGATCGTCATCGACGAGTACGGTTCGATGGCGGGAATCGTGACGATCGAAGATTTGGTGGAGGAAATTGTCGGCGAAATCGGAGAAGAGGACCGCCGGCAGGCGCCAGACGTGTTGCGCGAGCCGAGCGGATCGATGGTGCTGCGCGGCAGCGTGCCGGTGGATAAGATCACCGAACTCTTTGGCGTGTCGCTCGACTCGGCCTCGGAGCACGCGAACGCGGCGACAGTCGCCGGATTGCTGAACGGCATCGCGGGACACGTGCCACGGACCGGCGAGATCATTGAGTCCGATGGCCTTCGCTTTGAGGTGCTCGAAGCGAATCAACGCAAGGTTCTGCGCGTGCGGGCACGAAAAGTGGCGGCGAGCGCTGCGTCTTCAGCCCGCACCGTCTAGCTCCGGACTGCATACCAAGAAACTGAAATCCGTTGCGCTAAGGTACAATTCGTGTGCTTTGGGAGACTTTTGAGTGGAACGGGACGCTGGGAAAAGCTTTCACATGACGCCTGAGGAGTTTCGGCGCCGCGGCAAGGAAGTCGTCGACTGGATTGCCGATTACTACGAACGAGTCGAGCAGTTGCCCGTGCTTTCGCGAGCCAAGCCAGGCGAACTCCGCGCCTTGCTGCCACCGAGTGCGCCGCAAGACGGAGAGTCGTTCGACGCCATGATGCGCGACGTGGAGAATCTGATTCTCCCGGGAATCACAAACTGGCAATCGCCGAATTTCTTCGCCTATTTTCCGTCGAACAATTCGTTTCCGTCGATCCTCGGCGATTTGCTTTCGTCGGGACTGGGCGTACAGGGAATGCTGTGGGCCACAAGTCCAGCGTGCACGGAACTCGAGACGCACGTGCTGGATTGGCTGGTGGAGATGCTTGGTCTGCCAGAGCGGTTTTCGTCGCGCGGCGCGGGAGGCGGAGTGATTCAGGATACTGCGTCGAGTTCGGCGCTGTGCGCGTTGCTGGCGGCCCGGGAGCGCGCGACGAATTACGCGTCGAATGAACGCGGATGCGACGGAAAACTTGTGGCGTACACTTCTTCGCAGGCGCATTCGTCAATCGAGAAAGCGGCGAAGATTGCTGGGCTGGGCCGAGCCAATCTGCGGTTGGTCGAGGCTGACGAGAAATTTGCGATGCGGCCAGAGGCGCTGGCAGCGCAGATTGAGGCCGACGGCCGGGCCGGGATGGCGCCATGCTTCGTTTGCGCCACGGTGGGCACCACTTCCTCAAACGGCATCGATCCCGTTCGCGAGATTGTGAAGATATGCCGCGAACGCGGAATCTGGCTGCATGTTGATGCCGCGATGTCGGGCACCGCGGCGTTGTGTCCCGAGTTTCGCTGGATTCACGACGGGGTGCAGCTGGCCGACAGCTATTGTTTCAATCCCCACAAATGGATGTTTACGAATTTCGATTGCGACTGTTTCTACGTGGCCGATCGCGCCGCGCTGATAAAAACGCTTAGCGTATTGCCTGAATACCTGCGCAACAAAGCTACGGAATCCGGCGCCGTTTTCGACTATCGCGATTGGCACATTCCGCTCGGCAGACGATTCCGCGCGCTGAAGTTGTGGTTTGTGATCCGGCACTATGGAGTGAATGGGCTGCGGCATCATGTGAGGCGGCACGTGGAACTGGCACAGCAGTTTGCAGGCTGGGTGCGGGAGGATCCCGATTTCGAACTGGCCGCGCCCGCGCCGCTCAATCTCGTTTGCTTCCGGCATCGCGGCGGGGACGGCGTCAATCAAGCGATCATGGACCGGCTGAACCAGAGCGGCGATTTGTACCTGACGCACACGCGACTGAACGACAAGCTGAGTCTGCGAATGTCGATTGGGCAAACGCGAACCGAAATGGCTCACGTGGAGCGAGCCTGGAAAAGAATCAAAGAAGAAGCGACTGGATTGGCGGGCGCGGCCGGCGACGCATCTCGCCAGCGGGCTTCGAACTTCGCGCGCAGCTAAGCCGCGTGTAGCGTCGCGCGTTTTTTGATCCTCCAAGGCCGATGGCGAGCGCGGCTTATTGGCCGCGATGCAAAACGCGCTCCTTGACGTCGGGCCAGAATTCGTCCCACCCATTGCTGGCCATGCGACCCAGAAAGCCCCAGCCGGTGCGATACAAGGCGTGTTGGGAATCGTTCTCGCTTGCGGGACGCCAGGCATTCGAAATGAAATTGCTGCCGGCGATTCCAGAATAGCGAGCGAAGGCAAACTGGTAGGTGCCGTCACGGCGCCGAGCAAGGAAAGTTTGCTTCACGACGTTGCCCACACGATGCCCAAAGGAAATATCCGCGTTGCGAAAATAGCGCGGATCTTCTCCCCAGAGGGTGCCCAGTCCTGCCTCGATGCCGTCGCTGAGCGCGACACCACCTTCCGTTACAGCGAAGCGCTTTCCGAATCCTGACCAGTTGGCGTCTTACTCTGGTGGCGAATTTCGCGCCGTGCCATACGCGGCGACCAAGAGGTTGCCGGCGACGTGTTGCGGTCCGAAGCTTTGGTCGAGGAACCAATCGAAGCGCTGATGATCGGTGGTGGGCTCGTAGGGCGCTTCCTCGTTTTGAGTCGCGATTGGCGAGGCAGGCTGCGTCGGAGTGATCGGGTCGGGATCGCTAGACTGCGCAGCACAAACGCCGGAGATAAACAGCAGAAAGACGCCGAGCCTGATCAGAAAATTTGAAATGGCGAGGATGCGGTTCGAACCGAACTCGCAGGAACTGGCCCGGCGGAAGGTGATCTCCATAGTGGAAGTGTCCGAGAGGAGCGGGCTAAGGCCAATACAGCCAAATACTTAACTGGGTGTGCGGGAATTCAGGACAAATCGCACAGAAAATCGTCAACATTTCTGGCCTGTGTTTCGTTTTAGATGTGAGGAAACAAGATCATCGCGCGTAAGAGGAGTCTTGGAGGGGAATTCATGAGAGAAAACGCTAAAAGAGGAATGCGAATACTTTTGCTAACCGGAATGGCCCTGTTCGTTGCGCAGTTTACTCCAGCAAGCCCGGGCCGGCCCGGAATGCCAGCGCGCCCCAACGAATATAGCCAGCAGATTTCGCCGGCCCAGAAGGCCCCGAAGCCGGCGGCCGCCGAGCGGGCGCCCGTGCCGGCTGCGCCAGAAGCAGTCGCAGACGAGCCGGACCTGCCACCAGATCTGGCGCAGCAGATGACCGATATGCGCCATCAAGTAGAACAGGAGGCGCTGAATCGGATGCGAAGCGGGAGGTGGGGCTCGAGCGGCTTCGATGAATTCATGAACGACGTTGTTCCGTTCCTCGTTTTCGTCGGCGTTACGCTCGCGCTTTTGTGGATTCTCCGTACGGTTCTCGATAATCGGCGCTGGTACAAGATGGTGAAGGTACAAACAGAGACGCACGCGAAGCTGCTCGACCGCTTCGGTTCAAGCCAGGAAATGCTGACGTACATGGAGTCGGATGCGGGCAAGAAATTTCTGGAATCGCCGATTTTCGAGGGCCAGCGGCAACAAGTGTCCGCACTGCCGTTCGGACGGATACTTTGGTCCACGCAGATCGGGATTATCGCGGCGTTTCTCGGCGCGGGAATCCTGTTCCTGCGCGGCCGGGTCCCTGCCAACGTAGACACGGATGCCGGCTTGCTTGTCTTTGGGACGCTGATTCTGACGCTGGGAATTGGCTTCATTGTGTCCGGCGGAGTATCGTACGTGCTTGCGAAGTATTTTGGTTTGATCGGCAGAACTGACGCCGGCCTCGCGCGGTCTGAGCGCGATGCGTGAGGCGCGGAGGCGCGGCAGCGGCTTCGGAAAGGTGGCGGAACGAGACTGATGTTCAAAGAATTCAGTTTTTCGGAAGCGCAGCAACTGGAACGCGCCATTGGCGCGGCGGATGAAATCTTCCAGATGGACGAGCAGAGCTTCCGAACTTTCTACGATCGCACAGCGCGTCCCCTGTGGTCATACGTTTATCGAACAACCGGAAACGCGGCGGTTGCCGACGATGTGATGCAGGAAAGCTATTACCGGTTTTTGCGCGTGCGTTTCACCGAGCTCGATCAGGAATACATGAAGAATTATCTATTCCGAATCGCGACGAATCTGATGCGCGATCATTGGCGGCACGCGAAGATTGAGCCTTCCGCGCCGGTTGTGCGCGAACATGATGGGCCGGAGCGCGCGACGATCGCGGCGGCGAATCCACGAGAGCGCCAACTGGATCTCGAAGCTGACGTGATGGGAGTGATGCAAACTCTGAAGCGGCGCGAAAGAGAATTACTGTGGCTCGCCTACGTGGAAGGATCGAGTCACCGGGAAATCGCAGCGACCGTCGGGCTGCGGGAACAAAGCGTGCGCGGGCTATTGTTTCGGGCACGCAACAAGCTGGCTAAGCTGTTGCGACGGCGTGGGATCGACTGCGGTGGGTGAGACAGAATGATGAAACCGCACGATTGCGAAAGAGAATTGCTCGTGATTCAGGCCGCGCGTTCCGGCGTGTGGGATTCGGCGCTGCGCGCGCATGTGGCTGATTGCGAGTCGTGTGCGGATGCGGCGCTCGCTGCGCAGGCGCTAAACGCGATGCGGGTCGCCGATGAGTTGGAGCCGCGCATACCTGACGCCGGTCTGATGTGGTGGAAGGCACAACTGCTCTCGAAGCGCGCGGCCGCGGAGCGGGCCACGCGGCCGATCAGGTTTGTCGAGCATTTGGCTTATGCGTGCGGCGGATTCGTCTTCGTTATGATTTGCATTTGGCGATGGGCGATGATTCGAGGCTGGTTTGCGTCGTGGATGACGGGCGCGAGCAAGCACGAGACAGCCGCCGCATCTGCGCAGCGCATCGATTTGCAGTCGCTGTGGCATGCGACGTTGAGCTGGATTCAGGATGTAGCTTCACCACAGGGGCCGAGCTTGGCGATCGTCCTGAGCGTCGGCGCGCTTTTGATCTTCGTCGGGTTCGCTGTTTACTTCACGCGGTCCGAAGAATAACCCCTGAAGAGAATCTGACGGCGGAACGTCCCTTTCGTTGGGCGTGTTGCGCCCGAGGGCAAGGTTGGCGTTACAATTTTAAGGTGATGTCTGACGCCATATCAAGGGTTAAGCCGTTCAAGTCGGGATTCGTCGCGATTGTAGGACGGCCGAATGCGGGCAAGTCGACGCTGGTGAATACGCTGGTCGGGCGCAAGGTGGCCATCGTTTCGCCGAAACCGCAGACGACGCGGAATCGGATCCAGGGCATCATCAACCGCGACGACGCGCAAATCGTCCTGATTGATACGCCGGGAATTCACAAACCGGGCTCGGCGCTGAATCGCATGATGATGGACGAGCTGCAGCATGCGCTCGACGGAATCGATGTGCTGTCGCTGATTGTGGATGCGTCCGTGGACTTTGGCGCGGGTGACCGGTTCTCGTTGGAATGGGTGACGCGGTTTCATGGGCCAGTGTTTCTGTTACTGAATAAAGTGGATCGCGTGAGAAAGCCGGCTTTGTTGCCGTTGATCGATAGATACCGGCGCGCGTACGACTTTGCCGAGATTTATCCAATTTCGGCGCTTACGGGCGAAGGCTGCTTTGACTTAGTGAAAGGCTGGCTGAAGTATCTACCCGAGGCGCCGCCGTATTTTCCGGCGGACCAGTTCACAGATCAGCCGGAGCGGTTTCTGGCCGCTGAGATAATTCGCGAAAAGGCGATTCTTGTCACACGCGAAGAAGTGCCGCACGCCGTGGCCGTGATGATCGATAGTTTCGAGGAGAGCGACAAAATTATCCGGATTCGGGCGACGATCTACGTAGAGCGAGAAGGTCAGAAGGGCATTTTGGTGGGAAAGCAAGGCGCGACGATCAAGAATATCGGGACGCAGGCGCGCGTCGAATTGGAAGAAATTCTGGGGACGAAGGTGTTTCTGGAAACTTTTGTTCGCGTGCAGCCACGCTGGCGCGAGAATCCGTCGATTGTGCGGCAGCTGGATTGGCGGCGTCAGCTCGAGCAACTGAGTGAGAGGCAGGAATCAGAATCCGCAAAGAATTAGCTCCGCACTTAGCCCGGACTTGTTCTAGACCTTAGAAGGCGCGATGCCGAGGGAACGCATCTTGCGGTAGAGGTGGCTGCGTTCGAGGCCGAGGGCATGCGCGGCCTTCGTCATGTTCCAGCGATTTTCCTCGAGTTTGCGCAAGACGAATTCACGTTCATAGGCAGAGCGCGCCTCGTGCAGGCTCTCGTACGGTTTTTGAGGACTCTTCGACATGCCGCGGAAAATTTCGGGCGGCAGATGGTGTGGTTCGATTCGCGGTGAGGGGCACATGATGACGAGCCGCTCGACGAGATTCTTGAGTTCGCGCACATTTCCCGGCCAGGGATAGCCGAGCAGAACGTCCATCGCCGTGGTGCTGAATTCCTTCGGCTTTTTGCCGTAGGCCTGGCAGAACTCTCCCAGGAAATGCGCAGCAAGAATCGGAATGTCTTCGGTGCGTTCGCGCAGCGGCGGAACGTAGAAGGGAATCACGTTGAGGCGGTAGAAGAGATCTTCGCGGAACATATTGCGGCCGATTTCTTCCTCGAGCCGCTTGTTTGTTGCGGCGATCACGCGCACGTCGACGGTGATGGGCCGATTCGAGCCCAGAGGCTCGACGCGCTGCTCTTCGAGCACGCGGAGCACCTTCGATTGCGTTTTGAGGCTCATGTCGCCTACTTCGTCGAGGAAAAGCGTGCCGCCGTCAGCTTTCTGGAACTTGCCCACTTTGTCTTCGCTCGCGCCCGTGAAACTGCCTTTGCGGTGACCGAACATTTCGGATTCGATCAACTCTTCGGGAATCGCGGCGCAATTCACTTCCACAAAGGGCATCGAGCCGCGCGAACTGCTTTTGTGCAGAGCGCGCGCGACGAGTTCTTTGCCCGTACCGCTTTCGCCGAAAATCAGCACGCGGCCGTTGGTCGGCGCGGTGAGGGCGATTTGCTGGCGTAGCGCCTTCATGGGGACGCTGACGCCGAGGATCTGGTGTCGTTCTTCGAGCTCCGCGCGCAAGCGGCGATTTTCGGATTCAAGACGCAGGTAATCGAGCGCATTGCGCAAAACAACCGAAACCTTCTCGATCGAAAGCGGCTTTTCGATGAAATCGAAGGCGCCGAGCTTGGTGGCGCGAACCGCTGTTTCGATGTTTCCGTGGCCGGAAATCATTACGACCATCGGCGCATCATCCTGCGATTGAATCCGTTCGAGGGCATCGAGGCCGTCCATATTTGGCAGCCAGATGTCCATCAGGACTAGGTCGAAGCTTTGCTGTTCAAGCCGTGCGAGGCATTCCTCGGCCGAAGCGGCCGATTCGGATTCGTAGCCCTCATCGCGCAGCAGGGCGCCGAGCGATTCTCGAATCCCGGGTTCGTCGTCGACGATGAGTACCGATCCTGGCATGGAGTCCTGTCTCTTGAAGGGTCGCGGCAGCGTCCCTAGGCCGCTGGATTCCCCGCCGGGTTCCCTGTTTGATGGCCCGCAGGATGTGCAGTCACAACCTCGAGCGCAGGAAAGCGAATCACGAATTTTGTTCCCACGGGCGAATTGTCCTCAGCGCGTATGCTGCCGTGGTGTTCCGCGACAATGCGGCTGGCGATTGCCAGGCCAAGTCCCGTGCCGCGATCTTTGGTGGAAAAATGGGGCAAGAAGAGGCGCTGCTTATCGTGCGGCGAAATGCCGTGGCCGCTGTCAGAGATTTCGACGACGACGGCGTCGTCGTCGCTTTCGGCGCGCGTGGTGATCGTGAGCTGTCGAATCGTCGAGCCTTCCATTGCTTCGGCCGCATTGTCGATCAAGTTCGCGATCACGCGCCGCAGCAATTCGGGATCAGCTTTTACAGGAGGCAAAACTGGCGCGAGATTCGTTCGTACCGTGATGCCTTCCAAGCGGCCGTGAAAAAGGTCCAGCGCACTCGAAATCACCTGGTTCAGATCCGAAGGCGCAAGACGCGCGGAAGGGAACCGAGCGAATTGAGAAAATTCATCCACCAGCGATTTCAGGGTTTGCACTTCGCGTCCGATCAAGGCAGCACATTCGGATGCCATTTGCTCGAAATCGGTCCGCGACGCCCCGGGATTAGCCTCTGAAGCGCGGTCGAGATAGCGCAGCAGGCGCTCCGCCGAGAGCTGAATCGGGGTGAGCGGATTCTTGATTTCGTGTGCTATGCGCTGCGCCACTTCCTGCCACGCCGCAGCTTTCTGCGCGCGAAGGAGATCTGTGAGGTCATCCACCACGACGATAAAGCCCGGATTCGAACGCCTCGGGCCGAGCGAGGTAACAGTGACAGCGGCACGAACGAGCCGGCCGCCAGTGGCGACTTCGATTTCACGCGAGGCAGTGCCCATGCGCAGCGACTGGCGCATCAAGTGCAATACAGCGCGCGCCGCTTCATCTCCGAGCAAGTCGGGGAGAGAATGCGCGGTCCGTGCATGATCGCCAAGAATCGCCGGAAGGGCGGAATTCACGCGCGCAATGTTCCCCGAAGAATCAAGCGAAACGACTCCCGTGGGAATATTTTCCAGAATCGCTTCCATCAACTTTCGACGGCGCTCGCGTTCTTCGACGGCTTGTTCGAGGCTGCGCGTGAACTCATTGATCTGCCGCCGACCTTCGCCGAGCTGCTCAGTCATGCGATTGAAGGAACGAACCAGCGTGCCCAATTCGTCCTGCGCCTGGACGTCCACCCGATGGTCGAAATTTCCGCGGGAGATCTCGCGGGTACCTTCTGCAAGCGCCTGAATGGGAATGGTCACCTGTTTGGACAAAAAGAGCGCAACCCACGTGGTGGCCAGCAAAAGAAACAGGGTGATCACCAAAAACGCCAGCAGGATGTCGCGCCTGTACGCCCGCAAATGCTGCTTCTGCTGTTCGTAGGTCTCCATTTGGGCTTCGATCTGATTGTAGTGATCGACGTAGTCGGCCGGCGCCAGTCTACCGGCAACTAGGGACGAGCCTCCGCACTCCGCCTGGCCCGCAAGATAAGTGGCGTTTGACGTTGTCCAGACTTCCGCGCCCGACCTTAGCGTGCGATCCAGCTTGGGCAAGTTTTTGGCAGAGCTTGTGACGTCTGGTGACGCCACAGGGGTAACGGTGCCATTTGCGCTGACGAACCACAAGGCATCCGCGCCCGGCGCCGAATTCTTCAGAACTTCGTCGGGAGAAGCGCTCCCCCGTCGCAGCGCGGTGCAGGCATTTTGCGCCTGCTGGGAAAGGCGCGCGTGGCCCCGGCTTGACATCTCATCCAGCAAAATCTGACTTTGCTCGTTAGCGATTTCCAGGGGGCGCGGGAACCACAAGCCCAGGGTGCGATTGAGCAACGCGTAGCTGCACATGAACATGAAAACCACAGGCAGCAAAGAAACGCCCATTGCACCCGCGACCATTTTTACCTTGAAGCGCGAGCCAAGTTTTCGTCCCTGGCGCTCCGCTGACAGGCGGAGCAGATACCTCATGAAGACCAGCGAAAGAACGATGAGTGCAGCTGCCAGGATGGTCGAGAGAGAAAAGAGAATCAGGAAGGCGGTGTCCTGCTCGGGGTGCAGCGGAATTTTCAGCGAGCCAAGGGTGAACACCGCTGCGGCGAGCATGGCGACGATGACGCCGCCTACACTGAGCCAGAGGTGACGTTTCCACTGCGATTGAGGAGCGTTCACCGGCCCTCCGCCAGGTAGCGCCCGAGCGGGCACTCATCACATTTCGGTTGTTGCGGCCGGCACCAATTTTTTCCGGCGGCGACTATCAGCGCGTGCAATTCGTTGAACCGCTGGACGTCGCCAGGAAAACGGCGCTCGAATATCCAGCGAACATCGTCGTATTTCGCACGTTCGCCAATCCAGCCGTGCCGCATCAGCATGCGCCGGGCGTAAGCATCGACAACGAAAACCTCGTGATTGCCCGCATACAGCAGAATCGAATCGGCGGTCTCCGGCCCGACGCCGAAGACGCCCAAAAGTTTTTCGCGCAAGACGATGGTCGGAGTCGCAAACATTCTCTTCAGCGAGCCTCCGAACTCTGTCTGCAGAAAATTGCAAAACGCTTTGAGCTTCCGCGCTTTCTGCCGGTAATACCCCGAGGGCTGGATCAGGCGCTGAAGCCTCCCGAGCGGCACACGCCGGATTTGCGTTGAGGAAAGCAACCCAGCTTCGCGTAGCCGAACGATTGCGGTGGCGGCGTTTTGCCAGGAAGTGTTCTGGACGAGGATCGCGCCGATAATAATCTCGAACTGCGATTTGCCAGGCCACCAATGCTGGGGGCCAAGCGCCGTGAAGAGCGAGTTATAGTATTCATCCAGAGGGGGTTGCGGAGCTTCTCGGAGAGTCGAAGGGAACCCTCTGGCTGTTTTTGGCTCTAAGACAGCGCAATTATCGGAGGAAGTCATCGAAACGCCACGATAACCGCCGCAGTGGGCCAAGTCAAGCAGGTGTGGCGTGTTCGCCACACCAACTGTGGTAATAATGCGCGAGCGTAACAGAGCTCGGCAGTCGGCCCTGAAGCGTTAGCCAGCAGCTCTCTCGAATTCCTGCATGAAATGAACCAGCGATTCCACTGCAGCGATGCTTACGGCATTGTAGAGCGAGACGCGCATCCCGCCGACCGAGCGGTGGCCCGCGATCCCATCGATTCCCCTCGACGCGGCCTGTTGCACAAATCGCTCTTCGATTTGGTCGTTGCCGCCTGCGACTCGAAACACCACGTTCATTCGCGACCGCGATACCTTTTCCACGGGGCAACGGTAGAAATCTGTCGAGTCAATCGCGTCGTAGAGCAGTTTGGCCTTGGCTTCGTTGCGCTTTTCGATTGCGGTTATGCCGCCTTGCTGCTCGATCCATTCGAGCACCAGGCCGCAGACATAAATCGCAAACGTCGGCGGCGTATGAAATAGCGACCGCTCCTTGATTTCCGACCGGTATTGCAGCAGCGAGGGCAGACTCTTGTCGGCGCGCTCCGCCAAATCGCGGCGGACGATCACCACAGTTGCACCCGCGGGCCCTAAGTTCTTCTGTGAGCCCGCGAAAATCAGCCCGAACCGCCTCACATCCAACTCGCGCGAAGCGATGTCCGACGACATGTCCGCAGCAATGGGCACGCCAGCGGTCTCTGGAATCGCGTGCCACTGCGAGCCTTCGATGGTGTTGTTCGTGCAGAGGTAGACGTAGGAAGCGTCGGCGGAGAAGTGGAGTTCGTCGGCTCGCGGTACACGCGTGAATTTTTCCGCTTCCGTCGTTCCGGCAATGCGAAACGGCGTCCCTTTTTTCAGTTCGGTAATCGCTTTTGCGGTCCACATCCCGGTGTGGAGAACGTCGACAGGCTTGCCCGGCAAGCACAGATTCATGGGAACCATAGTGAACTGAAAGCTGCCGCCGCCCTGCAGAAAGAGCACCGCGTATTCCTCGGGAATCCGCAGCACTCGACGCAGACTCTGCTCGGCTCGTTCCAGAATGTTTTCGAATTCAGGCGAGCGATGGCTCATCTCCATTACAGACATGCCGGTGCCCCGATAATCGAGCAGCTCCTCACGCGCCCGTTCGAGTACGGGAAGCGGCAAGCAGCCGGGCCCGGCGTTGAAATTCAGCACTCGATGGAGCTGCTTGGCAGACGCAATCGTAGAATTCACTTCTAAATGTCCTCGCAATAGAAATCGGGTGCCGTGCCGCAAGAGACGATGAGCCGCAGCGACCGCACACGCAATTCGGTTTCTCAGAGTATCAGAACGCGAACGCCGGGCCAAAACTGACAGACTACGCCGGACGGAAGCAATCGTCCTGAATGAGCCTGTCACGGGAGCCACAGAATATTCAAGGGGCGCCGCGGCGAGAAACGGGCAGAACCAAAACGGGAATCCCGTTTTGAACCCCTATTTGTCCGTCGGCGCTAGCGTTCTTTCTCGCGGTAGGGCGAAAGTTGAGCGAGGACGGTTCCTTGACCTGCTTGGGCGCAACCATTAGACTGAATCAGTTAGACTTACAGGAGGGTCTTTCTCGATGCTGCTGTCGCGCGATTATGTGGGCTACATGGCCAAGGAAGTGGTCAAGCGGCTGGTGGCCGGGAAGATGATCGAGACCAAGCACGCCGATAACCTGACGACTCAAGTGCGCCAGGTGATGGCGGAAGAGATCACCATCGAAGATCGTCTGAACGAAGAAGTGCGCGAGATACTGGCGCGCTATTCGGATGAGATGAAACGCACGGGAGTTTCTTATCAGGAGATGTACAAGAAAGTGAAAGGGCAGCTGGCCAGGGAAAGGAAATTGATCCTCCGCTAATGCGACTGACCCGTGAAAAGACGGTGCGGCTCTCACATAGAATCATCGATTTTCTTGTCTCCAATCCGGAAGTGGACTTCGTGGAGGATCGCGACACGATCCGCCAGGAAATCGTCAACATACTCACCTCACTGCTGAAGGTTGAAGAGCAGATCGATGCGGAAGTGCGCGCCAAGATCGGGTCACAGAAAAAGGAAATTCTGGAAGGCAGCGAGGAGTGGGATATCCTCTACCGCAAGTACTACGCCGAAGGATTGAAGCGACTCGGTGTCGCGGAAGTCCACGCCCACCAGTAGTTTCGCGGAAACCCCGAAATTAAAAAGGGCGCTCGAGATTCGCTCGGGCGCCCTTTTCTGTACTACTCCGAAAATCAGAGTTGCTGGGGCGGTTGCTGCTGTTGCGGCGGCTGCGTGCCTTGCTGCGACGGATCGGACGAATCCGGCCGCTTCTTCAGTGTTGGGCGATCGCTATCCGGATCGGAGGTCTGATCGCCGGCCGTGTCTCCGCCCTTATTCTGATCGGTGCGCTTGCGCAGGCTCGGCTTGTTCGGGTTCTTATTGAGCTTCTGGCCCGACTCGATCATTTGCAGCCGCGCCTTCACCGTGTCGAATTCGGATGTGGTGACGATGTACTCATCGCGCGCCGGAAGAATCGTCGAGATTTCCTTCTGGATTGATTCGACGCGGTCCGGCGTGGGCGGATGGTCTGAGAAGATCTTGGGGATCGTGCCGGGCTGCTTCTTTTCGATAGCTTCCACTTTTTCGAAGAAGCTCACGAAGGCGTTCGGGTCGTATCCGGCCTTGTACATATATTGCAGGCCGAGGAAATCCGCTTCGCGTTCTTCATCGCGAGTGAACTTGAGGAACGTAAGCGGAATCATGAAATTCATGCCCTGATAGATGGCGTAACCAGCCCAGGTGTAGGGGATGAAGATCATAGCGGGGATCATAGCGAGCTGCGTGATTTCGCCCTTGGTGGCTTGCTTCGTGCCGTGGCGCGCGCAAACGTGAGCAATTTCATGAGCCATCACGCCGGCCAACTCCGCTTCTTCGTCGGCGTGAAGAATCAGGCCGCTGTTCACGTAAAAAAAGCCGCCGGGCAGAGCGAACGCATTCACCACGTCCGAATCGATAACCTTGATCGTGAAGGGAACGCGCGCGTCCGAGTTGCGGACCAGGTTCTGGCCTACGCGGTTGACGTATTCCACCACGACCGGATCATCGATGAATTTCGCTGACCGGTCCACTTGCTGAGCCAGTTGCTTGCCCAGTGCAATTTCATGCTCAAGCGAATAGAAGTCGAGGCCCTTGCCCACGTCGCGATTGCCGATGGCGTTTACGTCGTCCTTGCTGCCCGGTTTGACGTTGGGCTGGTCCTGCTGCGGCAAAGGAGGCTCGGTGGCAGGCGTCTGCGTTTGGCTTTGCGTAGCCTGCTGGGTGGACACCGGTGGCGGCGTCTGGACAGGAGGCTGCTGCTGGGTGGATTGAGGACCTGCCTGAGCGCCCATTTGGGGCTGCGCAGCTGCAATTTCAGGCATAGTTAGAAGCGAAAACGCGACGAAAACGGCGAACCACTGCGTGGCAAAAGATGGTTTCCTCATACCGACCTCCTGAGGACCTTGTAGGGTAGTATACACCCGCAGACAAGTCCCGTCTTCATCGTTTGGATGACCCGTTCCACCAAATAGTTTTCTGCCGGTTCTGCAGAAACCGCGGAACTACGCGAGCCCGACGCGGCGCAGCAAGTTGGCAAATCGCGGGTCGCTGCGCAGTGGGTCGAAGTCGGGAGTTCTCGAACATCACCATGCAGTTCGTAGGACCGGCCGGCACACATTTCGGCACGCAGGCGGTTCACGGTGTTGTCCGCAACATGGAATGGCGCGAGAGATAAGAACGGTTCGTGCCGGGGCAACTGCGATTCGTCAGTTCGAGGAGGGAGCGAGGGACTGCATGTTCGCAGCTTCTTGCTGATGCAGAGAATTCAGGCCTTGTATCGCCGAGGGATTGTCAGGATAAATCCGAAGTGCGAGACGGTAGGCCGCCTCGGCATTCGCAAAATCACCAAGCCTCTGGTACGTCTGCCCGGCATCAACCGAAGCTGGGAACAAAATCTTGGGATCATGGGATTTCCGGACGACGGCGAGAAACTCATCGAGGGCTTGCTGGTTTTTTCCTTCGCGATAATAGATGGAGCCCAAATTGACGCGGCTGACGAGGTCGTCGGGATCCAATTCAACATTCCGCAGCAAGTGCGGAGCAGCTTCATCGAAGCGGCGTTCGCGGATTAGTTCGGTGGTCAGATTATGTTCCGCGATCGAGTTGTTGCTGGTGACTGCGAGTGTGTGGGCCCAGAGCGAGTAGTTCGAACCCCAGAAGGAAATTTGGCGAAGGGTTAGCGCCGCGAAGATCGCAATCAGGGCAAGAGCCGGAACCGTGCGCGCGTTGAAACTGATTTGCTTGGCGTCCGCAATCGCCGACAGGCCCCAAACCATCATCACCCACAGACCGACCATCGGCACGTACATGTAACGGTCTGCATGAGACTGTCCGCCTACCTGCAAAATGCCGAGCATCGGTACGAGGGATCCGAGGAACCACAACCATCCAGTGACCAGGTAATGCTGCATGCGCCCAAAGCGGATGACAACAGCAGTGATGGCGGCCAGCACGACCACGGAAATCGCGACCTTCCACGCGATTACGTGAGTGGGGAAGGGATAAAAAGGCGCCAGCCCTGTAGGGAGAAGTGCTTTCTCGATGTAAGTCGCATAAGAAACCAGGGCGTTGGCAATTCTCGCGCCCAGCGAAGCATGGACCAAGTTCATGGCCAATCCCGCCTTCTGCGCCCGAACGGTGAGCCAGGCGTCCACAGCACTGAGAGCAAGAAGCGGCAACTTTTCGAGGACCAGATGCAGCCACGTAGTCTGAGGGACGGGGAAGGTGAGCGATGGCTGAGTGAGGCCGCGGACGCGCCCAAGAGGCCAGAAATCGATGAGAAGCAGCAGGAAGGGAAGCGTAATGACCATAGCCTTCGCCGCAAGACCAAGCGCGAGTAGGAGAAAAATCGCGACGTATTTGCCCGCGGCCGGTTTGCGGGCATACCACCCATAAGCTGCCAGCGCGAGAAAAAAGAAAAATCCCGACAAGACGGTTTTCAGCTCGGCGGCCCAAGCGACGGACTCGACATTGAGCGGGTGCAAAGCGAACAAGGCTGCGACGATGAAACTGCGTCCAACCGCTCTCGTAGCAACGGCCAATAACAAAAATAGCAGAACAACATTCGCGCTGTGGAAAAGGAGGCTGGTCACGTGATGTCCGCCAGCGTCCATACCGTAAAGCTGAAAATCAGCGGCGTGGACGATCCAAGTGACCGGGTGCCAATTCGCCCGATAGGCGGCGATAACCGCCCACTTGACGGTTGCGAAGTTCACGCCGTTCTGTATGTTGGGATTTGCAGCAATGTAGTCGTCGTCGTCATAGGTGAGGAAAGGATGATTCGCGATTGGCGAGTAAAGGATGGCGGTGAGCGCAGCGAGCAACACCGCAAAGCCGGCCAGCGTCCTGGGGTGGAACTGCGGCCAATGCGCTGAAGAGGCGGCCTCGGTTGCGATGGGAGTGGCCGTTTTACCTGCACTCGCGTTTTGTTTACTTCGGCGTTTTCGCGACATTCATTCCGTGCCTTTTGGAATCAGAGGCAGTGGTCGATTTGCTTGGCCTCGCTCGAGATAGTTCCTTTCACTCGCGCTTTTCGAGATGCATCAGCGAATACTGCTCGGTGGGCACGGGCCCCAGAAAGAAGGGAAGCGGGCCCCAATAAGCGGAGTAAAAACCTGCACCGACCTTGGTGCTCATGGTTACTGACCAGCTTTCGAGCGGAACTTGGATGAGTTGACCGCTGACGGAGGAATTGACGTAGACGGTCGAACCGGTGTTGTTCTCCGGAACAACGACGTCATCACCGGGACTAGGCTGCCGGTTGAATGCGTCGAGAGGCTTGGCCCCCCATTCTTCCATGTAGTACTGAAATCCCCAATGGCCAGCGAACCAAACTCGCTCAGAGTGTGTACCCATCAAGTCTTCGACCATCCGGGCTGTGTTCCGGGACGAGTTCCCCAGCTGCGTATCGCCTACGAGGACCCAGACTGCGATGAGGGCGGAAACAGCGAGGGGTGCGAGGAAGCGCGCGGACGTCGTCATGGACGTCGAAAAGGCGGGGGCGGGGGATCGAGCCGGCACATTCACGGTGAGGCGCCGCGTAATGAGAATAGCGGCCGCGGGTATGAGAGGAAGAATCGACCGGGCATTCACCGTCCAGTTGAAGTAGGAGGTAAAGGCAAACGTGCCAAGGACCCAGAGCAGAAGCAACAGAGATTTCGAGTCCTTCTCGCGTACGAAATCTGTAATCGAGAGAGCAAGGATGGAAATTCCGCCAGCAATGAAAAGCGTCAACTCGATACTGAATAGAATGGGGTGGTTGTGAAACGCCTGAACCCCGATGAAGACCTTCTGGGGCTGCGGTGGACCTGTCATTATTACGCCAGTAGCGATCAGGAAGGTGGCAGCGGCGCCCGCAAACACTCCCGCAAGCAACTGGAGTCTTGACCAAAGCCAGGGTGCGAAGATGAGACCAGGAAGCATGCAGCCACCGAGGAAACTCAGGCCTTCGATTGTTTGGGAGAGGAAGCTCGTTCCTTGATTCGCCTGGCTGGCGAATCCGGCAGCATCCAGAAGCAGGCCGCGGCCATACAGGGAGGCAGTCCAAAGCTGGTAACCGGTAAGCATGACCGCGGGAATCAGGAAATAGAGCAGCCAGCGGCCGGCGCGCCGCTCGCGGTACAAGGTATAGGCAAGGAGCAGGGGAATGAGGGCGACGCCGAAATATTTCGTCAGTCCGGCGATCCCCATCAGGACTGCCGATGAGGCCAGCGCCCACGGTTTTCCCTTGTCTGAGCCTTCTAGCCACAGAACGATGCTGAGCAGCCAGACGGCGGTCATCGTCACATCGCACATTACGCTAGCTGCGGATACCAGAAATCCCGGAGCTGCAATCGCAATCAGGGCAGCTGATAGGGGCGACTGCGTCATCCGGCGAGCCAGTGAGAATGTAAGCAGCACTACAGCCACCGCGGGAAGCAGGAAGGCAAGGTGCAACGGGCGCTCCGACCATCCGGCGATCACGCCTACGAGCGCGATGTAATAGCAGGCCAGAGGAGGATTTTTGGTGACGTTGGACATGCCCGTTGTGTGGCCGTCCCAATTCACCTGAAAACCGTAAGGGTTTAGTGGTTGCTGAGCGATGTTTTGGCCGGCGCGGAGGAAGAGAGTGTCGTCTATGTTGAATGCGCGCCCCGAGACTGGCACCAGTGCCGCGAGCACGAGGAGTGTGAGCAGAGCCCAGCTATACCAAGGCTTCCAAAGAGATGGCTTTGTCGCAGGCACGACGAGGGCTGGAGCCGGCTGCTGAGGGGCTGTTTTTTGCCGCACCGGCTTGGTGGGGGCCGTGATGGTAGCCGTGGCGGTGTGTTTCGCCGTTGATTTTTTCGTGGCGGAGGCCATGGACTTTCACAAAAAGCCGCGAAGTATACCGCAAGACGTCGAGAACGGATATTTATCTGCGATTAATTCTTTCTTTTGGCGAGGCCTGCACGGCGTACCAAGAAGTGTGATATTCCGCCGATTCAGTCAGAGCCCGTCGAGAGCATTGGCCGGGGAGCTGAGACCCCGGCTGGAGAGGCATTCAACGGCGAGTTTCAGAGCGTGAGCGGTCTTCGCTATCTTCGCGGCCAGCGAGCTCGTTGCTGCCGCGAAGCACGCTGGCGCGACCCGGTTGACGCTGTGCCGGATTCTGTCTAGAGTCGAGATGTGCCCGCGAGAAAGATTCAAATTGGCCAGGTTTGGAAGAAGGACGACAGCGGCGAAAACTTCTTGATTACCAAGGTTTACAACGAGGCGCTGGCTACTTTTGCCGTCTTGCGCAAGGCCGGGGCCGAGACGGAACCTCCTGTCCGCGTGAAGGTTTCGCGCGCCGCGCAGGGCATTTCGCTGCCGGGTTTTACCTACACCCAGGAATCCGACGACTTCTGAGGCTCCACCATGCCCAGCCTTCGCCGGAGCCACAAATTCCTGGGCCCTGAATACTCAGTTGAAATCCAACCGATCTTTCGCAGAGAGTGGCAGATCGTCTATCGCGAACGTAGCCGGATTTTCGATTTCGGTGCAGAGGTGGTCGGCCCGAAATGGACGCAAGTAAACGCGATGGCTCCGGAAGGCGTTGAGGAAGGCGAGCTCAAGCGGATCGTCCAAAACATCGCAACCGTACTCAGGCAGCAAGGATATGAGTACGTGTTCTGGAAGCGAGGTGAGAAGCAAGTTTTCTCTGAATCCGAACGCGAAACGGCGAAGACACGCCTGAGAGAGATGGGTTTCGAGGCGACTGTTGCGCCTGGCGGCGAACAGGTAAAGCTTGCGAAGTCGCCAGGCGCCACCCATCGGACCAATAAGTTCACCCCGGCAGACAGCATTGAAGTCTCTCGCTGCGTCATGATCTTGCGGGGTTATCGGTATCTACCGAAGATTTTGGCCAGGAGCGACGCGGCCGTGGTCGACTTCGTGTGAACGACGCCGTTTTATTTTAACCTTCCCCGCTCTAGGCGCCAGTTCCTGACTTTAGCTGCAGAACCACGATTCGCCCATCCGAGTGAAATTCCCCGCCCGTCGCGGTTTTCGCCGTTGTGAGCGCATTCGGTGGCGTGACGTGGTCGCGATGAACCACGAATCCGGTTTCTGACAGCGTCGAATTCACATACTCGCGTTCGCCATCAATAGCCGGATCGATCTTGTGGGTCACCCCATTATTGCGTTGATCGCGCTCGAATCCGATGTCGTGGGTCGCGGCGATGCACCACAGCGGCCGGCCATTTACTTCGTAAGGTGACTTCCACACACGAAGGTGATTGCGCGACATCACCACGCGCACAGGCTCAGCATGCGCGAAGCCATAATCCTGCGCGCGGCCGAAGAGAAAAAGCGTGCTCATCGGCATGGTGAGGTAATCCTCTTTTTTAAATGAGGCGATCGCGCCTTCGAGGATTGTGCTCTCAACCGATTTGTCCACTTGCACCCAGCCGCCTGATTTGAAGACGTTCACGACTTCGTCCTCGGTGCCGATGATGAGTACATTCACCATGTCACCTGGATTGCCGTTGGGATCGCTCACGCGCCGCGGGATTTTTTCCATCAGGTCCGAAGTGACGCCTGTGACCGGAGCATCGGTGGGACCGCCGGCAACACCGGCGGCAGCATCGCTTGAGCCTGCGGCCACCACTTCGAGCTTCACCTGAAAGCTGCCCGTGGCGGATTCAGCGTCTTTGAGGCTCTGATTGATTCCGAGAAAGAGGCGGCCTGCAACCGGCGCTGTGTATTCATTTTGGGCGCCGATCAGGAATGGTTGCGCGCCTTCGTCCGAGCCCAGGCGTCCGATCAGCGCGCCATGCCCGCCGTTGGGAACGGCGTATTCGTGAATCAGATCCTTCCAGCCGCGCGAGAGGCCGTCAGCCCCGAAGGTTTGCGGTGTTTGGGACTTCGACGATTGGCCAGCGGGATAGGTGATCTGGCCGGTTGCGGTAATGCTGATTTTCTCTCCGGCGCGCATGTCGATCTCCGTGTCGACCCACTGCTTTGCGCCGGAAACCTCGATTTCGTGAGTTTTCGGAGCCTGGCGCGCACTGGAACTGAAGGTCAGGCTAAAGATCGCGGCTGCTGCCATAAAAACTGTGTTGCTGATGCTGGATTTCATAGGCTTAGATTGACCTCACGGGCATTTTGACAACGTCGTCAACTTGCAGAATCTCTTTGACCACAAAACCTTCGGCGTATTGTACGTCAATCATGCGGCCGTAGTGCCTTGCGATGAAGTTCATGCGATCTTCGAGCTGGTCCAGGGGCAAATGCACTTCCGACTTTGGTGTCCCTTTTGCCGGCGTAAACTGCGAGGCATAGGCCAGAATTGCGCGGCGGCGGCGAGCGTACTGTTTTGTAATGTCGACGGCGAACGTGGGTGTCACCGTGGAGTAGGCCGCCGCGTAGATGATTTTAAACGGGCGAAATGGCTCGCCCGCAAGTGGATAGTTCTTCAACCCGGCGATGAAGCAGGCTTCGAAGCCGAGCGTTGCGGCGGTGTAATGGTCGGGATGCCGGCCTTCCCAGTAAGGGAGGATGACGGTCCGCGGCCGGAGTTCGCGGATGATTTCCGCGATGACCGCCTTGAATTCGTCGCACACGCGCAAGCGTGCATCGGGCAGGCCGGCGTTACGTCGAACCTTTGCGCCGAGGATTTTTGCAGCGCGCGCGGCTTCGCGAGCGCGAATTTCCGGGGTGCCGCGCGTTCCCGTTTCGCCGCGCGTAAGGTCGAGGATTCCGGTGCGGTAGCCTGCATCTGCCATTTTCAGCAGCGTGCCGCCGCAAGTGAGTTCAGCGTCGTCGGGATGGGGCGCGATCGCGAGCAGGTCGAGGGACATGGGGCATCAAACTGGCACAAGACGGGAGCAGGTTTCAAGGGGTATGCCGCTGGAGACGGAACGATCGCGCGCGGAAGCGCAGTGCGCGCGGTGCGATGAAAAATTCAACGGGTGTTGGTTTTATCAGCGGCTCTAAGAAGGGCCGAGTGTCTACCAACGCCGCACGTCGGCTCAATCCAAAGGACTTGCCAGCCAAAACGATGTGGCCTCGACATTGGCGCCGTTCTTGCACATAACTTCCCGGACGGCGGGTTAATCCACGATAAGGAGTGAAAAATGCCAGCTAAGAAGAGAGCTGCGAAGCAAAGCAAGAAACTCAGGAAGAGCAAGAAGCTTGAGGCCACCAAGCCTCTTGCGGTCGACTCGTACCTCCACTTGCCCAACCCGTAGACCTAAGCACTGGTTAAGGGCGGCTGGCGGCGGCTTTGCCGCCAGCCTTTCCGGATTTTGCGAAAAAGGAGAAGGAATATGCCAGCCAAGAGAAAGTCCGCAAAGAGGTCCAAGAAACTCAGCAAGAGCAAGAAACTCGGCCACACGCGCCCGCTCTCGGTCTCGATCACGAGACCGATCGACTAGTCGAGCCCCGTGAATTGACCCCGCGCGGGCGTGGCCACCCCTAGTCCGCTCCTTTTGAATGACGTGCCACGGGCCGCAATCTCGATTTAAAGGAGAGCGAAAATGCCAGCAAAGAAGAAGACAGCAGCCAGACGCAAGAAGCTGAATCGGAGCAAGAAATTGGAGCCCACCAAGACCTTGCTGCCGGCTGTACAGCTGAAACATAGCCTGTAGTGCCGAACACGAGAGTCATCTACTCACCGCGCTGACGCGATCACTTCGCGAAGCGGCGAAAGAAGCTATTGGACTTCCACGTCGGGCGCTGGTCAGCATCGGCAACACGGAGCGCCAATTTTTCCAGAATGGCGTTGAATTGCGCCGCCGCAGCCAGGTCAACGGGCTGATTCACGTCGTCTGACGGCGCGTGGTAGCGCTCGCTGTACCAAGCCTTGAAGACCTTCTCCTCCGGCGTGCCGGGAATGTAGCCAAATTTGAAGGCGAGCGACGGCACGCCCTTTTTGATGAAGCTGTATTGATCACTGCGGATGAAGCGATTGTGCTCCGGCTCTTTGTCCGCCTGCACTTGTACGCCCGCCTGCTCACACACCGCGCGGATGTCATCGCCGAGCGTGGATTCCCCGAGCCCTTGCACCTCCAGATATTTGAGGGGGAAAAGTGGCAGGTACATGTCCATATTGATGTCCGCGATGATCGGCCCAGAGACCGTTGGATGCGCCGCGAAGTACTGCGAGCCAAGTTCGCCCTTCTCCTCGCCGGTGACGGAGAGGAACAGGATCGAGCGGCGTGGCTTGGCGCCCGAACTTTGGATCGCTCCTGCAATTTCGATCAGCGACGCGTCGCCGGAGGCGTCGTCCATCGCGCCATTGTAGATTTTGTCGCCGTTCACGGGCGTGCCCACGCCGAGGTGGTCCAGGTGAGCGCTGACGACCACGTATTCATTCTTCAGCATAGGATCGCTGCCGGGCAGCACGCCAACAACATTCTCCGACTTCGCCTCCGAGCGCGTCATACCAAGGTGCGAGCGGACCTTCACGGCGAGAGGGAAGTGTGGCAACGGTTTGTCGGCGTTGAGAGCGGCGAGGACTTCCGCGAACGTGTGGCCGCTGCCCTGGAAAAGCATTTCAGCATGCAGCGGATTGAACGTGATTGAAACTTGCATGGCGGGCGCGACGTCCTGGCCGGGATCGCGCAATTCCATGCGCGGTTGAAAGCGCGAACCGGCGATGCGCGACCAGGGAACTTCGGCCGCTTTCGGATTGCCAATGGCGATCGTCCCGATGACGCCGGCCTGGGCGAGAGCCTTCCGGCGCTCCTCGCTGGATTCGTAGTGCGCCTTGAGTGGGCCGGAGATGTCAGAAGGGCCTCCGGTGATGAAGACGACGACCTTGCCCTTGACGTCGAGACCGGCGAGGTCATCGTAGTGCGCTTCGGGGATCACCAAACCGTAGCCGGCGAAAACCGTGTCAGCTTCCACGTGCCCGGCAGCGTGCGCGTTCACGTTGAGCAGCGCGTCTTCTCCGAGATTCACCATTTGCGCGGTGCCATCGCGCAAGAGGTCCAGAGAGGAACGGGATTCGTCGATCCGCACGACGTCGAAATCCATGGGCTGGCGGTAGCCGTCAACGCCGGCAGGCTGCAATCCTGCCGCGTGAAATTGGTCAGCCATGTAAGCGGCGGCTTTTTCGAATCCGGCGCTGCCCACGTCGCGGCCCTCGAGGCTGTCGTCGGCAAGATACTGGATGTGCGCCCACCAGGCTTTGCCCAGCGCGTTCCAATCGCGTTCCTGCGCGAACGCCATCCCCGCAACGAACACGCACGTAACGCCCACAATGCCAAGCACCATCAGTGTCACCAATTTCACGCGGCTCTCCTTTTCAATACCCCCGTTCTGATCGCTTTACCTACGGACCACCTTCGATTCAAGCAACTGTCGAACAATTTCCCACTGCGCTTCACCTAAGCATCGACGCGGAATCAACAGCCTCGACATGTCTATGAGGAAGATCAGTAACGAATTATTGTCGAATGCAAATTTCCAAATCCGATGCCAGTCAACAGCGATTGGCCCCCAAGGAAATTGCAGATGAATTCCGCCTTCTGAAAACGACGCGACGAAATTTCCGACGTACCGTGGCGGCTGTTTGAGAGGTAGGGGGAACGCGATCAGAGCGATGACGACCGCCCCAACGATAAGGCTACGATCCGGGACGATGTTCGAGTCCACTGCCACGGATGCAATCACCAAGAGGTACCCGACGCCTGCTGCGAAGAATAGCCGGAAGAAACTAATCTTCCACGCGATGGCCCGAAATAACAGCCACCTTGCGCGTTTCCAGTCCGCCAAACTGCATTGCACATTCACTGCCCGCCCTTGCGGTAAAGAAGGCTCTCCAGCGATCGCGGGGAGCGTTGCGCGAAATTGCGTTCGTTCCGCCTCTGTGGGAAACGCCTCTTTTGGCACTATGACTGTCTCCTTCGCCGTGGCAAAAACGAACCCAGAGGGAGTCTCTACGGCTCGCACATTCTTCCAGGGGACTTGGGTTTCGCTGCACGCGCAACCGACGCTCAGAACATCGGGGCCTGCTTCGATGTACCTCTTGTCCCGACAGTGAAGATCCTCGAAACGGTTACGCAGCACTTGCTCGAACTCCCGTTCTTCCCGCTTTGCCGAGCGTTTGTCTCTCACCAAAAGCCACGCGAGAACCCCGCCGCCAGCAACAATCAGAAAGCAGGCGATCTGTGACACGCCCAGCGCTTCGGCGACGGTACGGTCTTCGACCGTAAGGTGGTGAGCGAATATCAGGACGCCAGATGCTACGGCGATCAGCGAAGCAAAGATGGTGACAAAGAAACCGGTGCCGCGCGTTGCGGCGAAATCGAAAGGGCGCTGCGTCGCCAGGAAGTTCTCCCAGGATACTGAGTAGGTGACCCTCACGGACGAGAAGCTTATCACTTGGGCGTTAAATGGTACTCTGCGGCGGAATCGGAGGTTCAACATGCCAGACAAACCACTCGAAGGGCAAGTTGCTTTGGTGACGGGCGCGGCGAAGCGCATCGGCCGTGACATTGCGCTGCGCCTGGCATCAGACGGGGCGGACGTGGTGATCAACTATCAGGCATCGAAGCCCGAAGCGGAGGAGCTGGCGCGCGAGATCGGAGCCATGGGTCGCCGCGCGCTGGCGATTCAAGGCGACGTCGCGCAGCGCAAGGACGTGGAGGAGATGTTCGCGGCGGTAGAGGCCACATTCAAGCGGCTGGATATTCTGGTGAACAACGCGGGGATGTTTTTCGCGGCGAAGTTTGAAGAGCTGACCGAAGAGCAGTGGGACCACATCATGAACGTCAACCTGAAATCGCAATTTCTGTGCGCGCAGAGCGCGGCGCCTATCATGAAACGGCAGGGACGCGGGCGAATCATCAATATTTCGTCTCTGGGCGGGTTCCTGGCGTGGCCTGCCTACACCCACTATTGCGTCTCAAAAGCCGGCGTAATCATGCTGACGAAATGCCTGGCGCGGGCGCTGGGCCCGGAAATCCTGGTAAATAGCGTGGCGCCGGGAACGATTCAGTTTCCTGGCGAGTCGCCCGATGAGGACTACATCAAGCGCGTGCCTTTGCATCGCGTGGGCAAGGGTGAAGACATCGCCGGCGCCGTCGCGTATCTGGCCACCGCCGATTTCGTCACCGGGCAAGTACTTGCCGTGGATGGAGGTAGGCTCCTGGTCTAAATTGAGGCAAAGGAGCAAGCCAACAAACGGAACCAATCTCGCAGCGCCTCCGTACCTATCGGCATGAAGCCATTCGAACGATTGCAACAGGACCTCGTGTTCGCGTTTCGCGCGCTGCGCAAAGAACGCAGCTTCGCCCTCACCGCCATCATCATCCTCGCGCTGGGAATTGGGGCGCAGGCCGCCGTCTTTTCGCTCGTTAACGGCGTCCTCCTCCGGCCGTTGGCGTACCGCGATTCCGGTCGGCTCTACACGATCCAGGAAGTGATCCCGGAACTGGCCAACCAGTACCCGGTGCTGCCTGTGAACGCGCGGCATTATCTCGAGTGGGCAAAGCATTGCACATCGTGCGATGCGATTACGCTGACGAACACGGACGACTCGGATTTAAACCTCTCCGGCGCAGGCGATCCCGATCGGTTGAGAGGCGAGAAGGTGACGCCAAACTATTTCGCGCTGCTGGGCATCGGAGCGCAAATCGGCAGGACGTTTGGCGGCGACGATGGCCAGGCGGGCCACGAGAACGTCGTGGTGATTAGCGATGCGTTGTGGCACAGGAAATTTGGTGCTGACCCGTCGGTCCTCGGGAAATCGATTACGCTAAATGACAAACCATCCACCGTAGTTGGCGTTCTGCCACCGTGGTTTCGCGCGCCTGCATGGGCTGCGCTGGGCCTCCCCATGGTCGAAAATGTGGAAGTCTTCCAGCCATGGGTGGTGAAGGAAGCCGACTGGGACCCGGCCGGCGAATTCAATTTCGGCGCGATTGCAAGGCTGAAAGCCGGCGTCACCCAAGCGCAAGCCAGCGCGGAATTGAATGTGATTCAGGATCAGATCTCGTCGACGATGAAGGGCGAAGATCGCATGACCCTGCGCGCGAAGTTGACGCGGCTGCAGAGCATTGAGACGGCGCAGTCGCGGACCGGCCTGCTGCTCTTGCTTGGTGCCGTGGGTGCCGTGCTCCTGATTGTGTGCGTGAACCTCGGGAACCTGATGTTGTCGCGCGCAGTCGGGCGAATGCGCGAAACGGCCGTCCGCGTGGCATTGGGAGCGTCGCGCGGAAGCATTGTTCGCGGAATTTTGGTCGAGTGTTTGCTCTTGGCGTTGGTTGGAGGGGCGCTGGGGATTGCGCTGGCGGAAGCGCTGGTGAAGTCCCTGGTTTCAACGGCGCCGGTGGAGCTGGCGCGGCTCTCAGAGGTGCACGTCGATTGGCGCGTGCTGGCATTTGCCGCAGGCGCCGCGGCGATTTCAGGGCTTTTCTTTGGGCTATTCCCGGCATGGCGGCTGATGCGCGTCGATCCGCAGGAGGCGATGCGTTCGGGCTCACGCGGCTCGACGGAATCTGGCGGCGGCGTGCGCTTGCGAGAATTGCTGGTCAGCGTGGAAGTGGGACTGAGCTGCTTGTTGCTGATTGTTGCGGGGCTTCTGCTGACGAGTTTTGTGCGCTTGATGAACGTCAATCGCGGATTCGAAGTGCAGCACATTATGACGGCAGAAATTGCGCCGCCAACGCCACGCTACAATGATCCTGCAAAACGCAAGCAGCTCTACCGCGGCATTCTCGCGAAGCTGCAAAGCGAGCCAGGCGTGGTATCGGTGGGGTTAATTTCCGTCCTGCCGCTGAACGGCCAGCATTGGGCGGACGTGATTTCAGTTCCGGGCGACACACGGCCAATGATGGAGCGCCCGATTGCCGGATACCGGCCCGTCACTCCGGATTATTTTCGCACCCTGGGCATTCGCCTGATCGAAGGCCGCGAGATGACCGCTAGCGATGAGCCTCGCGAGGTCGTCCTGATTTCGCGGCATACCGCGCGGGAAGTGTGGCCTGGGCAAGACCCCATCGGAAAGCAGTTTCGACGCGGTGAACCGAAGTTGCCGCCAATGGAGATCATCGGCGTCGTGGACGACGTACGCGACAAAGGCCTCCAGGACGATCCCGGGTTGATGGTGTACGTGCCTTATTGGGACCGCGTCCCCTCGTCGGCAGCGATTGCAGCGCGCACCACCGGTGACCCGCTCGCTGCCACCGGGGCGATTCGGGAAGCCGTGTGGTCGGCAGACTCGCAGTTGCCCGTTTCCGACGTTCAAACCATGGAGCACATCGAAAGTAAATCCGTCTCGCAGCGCAGATTCCAGATCGCGCTTCTGGCGCTTTTTGCGGGTTCGGCGTTGCTGCTGGCGGCCCTGGGAACTTATGGTGTCCTGGCGTTCAGCGTGGCCCGGCGCACGAACGAAATTGGTATCCGGATCGCACTCGGCGCGCAGCCGGGGAATATTTTGTCGATGGTGATGAAACGCGGGCTGGCGCCGGTTGTGCTCGGGATCGCCGTGGGCGTCGCGGGCGCGCTGGCTCTGGGGCGCGTGCTGGCAGGCCTACTGTTTCATGTCAGCCCATACGATTGGCGCACGATCGTCGTTGTACTCGCGCTAACCGTCGCGGCGGCAATCGCAGCCTGCTGGATTCCCGCCCGCCGCGCTACTCGAGTCGACCCCCTTGAGGCCTTGCGGTATGAGTGAACTTAGGACGTGACGGGGTTCGGCTTGTCAGGATTGATGCCGAGGTCGGCGATGGCTTTGTCGATCACGGCACGCTCGACTTTGCCATCCACAAAAAGTTCGTGCAACGTAGCCAGCGCGATGAACCGCGAATCCACCTCGAAAAATTCGCGCAGAGATGCGCGGCCTTCGCTGCGGCCAAAACCGTCGGTCCCCAGTGAGGCAAGTCGCCGTGGCATCCATGGACTCACCATGTGCGGCAGGGTCTTCAGGTAATCGGTGGCTGCGACCAGCACGCCTTGGGCATCCGCGAGAGTCTGTGTGACGTAGGGAACGCGCGGAGTTTCGCCTGGGTGGAGGCGGTTCCAGCGCTCAGTTTCGATGGCATCGCTGTAGAGCGCCTTGTAGCTGGTCACGCTCCAGACGTCCGCCGCGACTCCGTACTTCTCCGCGAGAATTTCCTGCGCCTTGAGCGCTTCGTTCAGGATGGCGCCGCTGCCGAAGAGCTGGGCGCGAAGCTTCGAATCGGGATTCGCCGCCGCACCGTAGCGGTACATGCCTTTGAGAATCCCATCCTTCACGCCTTCGGGCATCGGCGGCATCGCGTACGGCTCGTTCATCACGGTGATGTAATAGAAGATGTTTTCGCCGTCTTTGTACATGCGGCGGATGCCGTCCTGAATGATCACGGCAATTTCGTACGCGAATGCGGGATCGTAGGCGCGAAGATTCGGGACGGGCAGGGCGAGCACGTGGCTGTTGCCGTCCTGGTGCTGAAGCCCTTCGCCAGAAAGCGTGGTACGGCCGGAAGTGCCACCGAGCAGGAATCCGCGAACGCGCATGTCTGCCGCAGCCCAGATGAAATCGGCGATGCGCTGGAAGCCAAACATCGAGTAGTAAATGAAGAAGGGAATCGTGTTGATTCCGTGTGTCGCGTAGGCGGTTCCAGCGGCGATGAACGACGCCATGGAGCCCGCTTCGGTGATTCCTTCCTCGAGGATCTGCCCGTTTTGCGCTTCCTTGTAATACAGCAGCGTATTGACATCGACGGGCTCGTAGCGCTGGCCGACGCTGGAATAAATTCCCACTGTGCGGAAGAGCGACTCCATACCAAAAGTGCGAGCTTCATCGGGAACGATGGGCACGACGAGCGGCCCAATTTCCGGATCGCGCAACATTTTGCGCAGCATGCCGACGTAGGCCATCGTCGTGGAAACTTCACGGCCTTCACTGCCCGTGAAGAATTCGCTGAAAAGCTCGTCGTGGTCGCAGACGAGAGGTTTCGAGCGGATGCTGCGCTGCGGAACGTAGCCGCCCAGCTCTTCGCGGCGCGCGCGCAGGTATTGAATCTCTTCGCTGTCGTCAGCCGGACGGTAGAAGGGAACGTCAATGCAGTCCTGTTCGGTGACCGGGATTTCGAAACGCTTGCTGAACGCCAGCAGTTCTTCTTCGTTCAGCTTTTTCTGCTGGTGCGTCACGTTCTTACCTTCGCCCGCTTCGCCCAGTCCGTAGCCCTTGATCGTGCGGGCGAGAATCACGGTCGGCGAGCCTTGATGTTCGAAGGCCGCTTTGTACGCGGCGTAGACCTTGCGCGGGTCGTGACCGCCGAGACGCATCCGGCGCAATTGGTCGTCGGACAGCGGCTGGACGAGTTCGAGGAGGCGCGGATCGCTGCCGAAGAACTGTTCGCGCACGTAAGCGCCCGACGACACGACCAGCTTCTGGTACTCACCATCCACCATCTCGCCCATTCGCTTGACGAGCAAACCTTCCGTATCGCGGGCCAGAATTGGATCCCACTCGCTGCCCCACAGGACCTTGATGACGTTCCAGCCGGCGCCGCGAAAGGCCGATTCGAGTTCCTGAATAATTTGTCCATTGCCGCGCACAGGACCATCCAGCCGCTGCAGGTTACAGTTCACCACGAAAATCAAATTGTCGAGCTTTTCGCGCGAGGCCAACGTGATCGCACCGAGAGATTCGGGTTCGTCAGTTTCGCCGTCGCCGAGGAACGTCCACACTTTGGCGTCGGTCACTGGCTTGAGTCCGCGATTTTCTAGGTAGCGGTTGAAGCGGGCCTGATAGATCGACATCAGAGGTCCGAGGCCCATGGAAACCGTCGGAAACTCCCAGAAATTTGGCATTAGCCAGGGGTGCGGATAGGACGAAAGGCCGCCGCCGGGTTTCAGTTCACGCCGGAAATTCTCCAGCTGCTGCATCGAAAGACGGCCTTCCAGAAACGCACGAGCGTAGATTCCCGGTGCTGCGTGGCCCTGAAAGTAGATTGTGTCGCCTTCGAAACGTTCGCTGCGGGCGCGGAAGAAATGGTTGAAGCCCACTTCGTAGAGTGTGGCTGCCGAGGCGTACGTGGAGATGTGGCCGCCGATATTGTGCTCGACGCGATTCGCGCGAACCACCATGGCGAGAGCGTTCCAGCGTACGAGACTCTTGATTTTGCGCTCGAGTTCCTGGTTGCCGGGAAAGGCGGGCTGGAGACTCAGCGGAATCGTGTTGGCGTAGGGGGTGTTTGCAGTGAAGGGAAGATCGATGCCGACGACTTCGGCGTGGGCGCGAAGGCGCTCCAGGATTTCCATCGCCACATCGGGGCCGCTGGATGCCAGGACCGCGTCAAGTGATTCGAGCCACTCCTGAATTTCAACATCGTCCAAACCTTGCAGTGACGTAAGGGTTTTGTCCATAGCCTCGTTTTGTGCTGGTCCGGTGTACCGAAGAGGAGCGCTCATCCTCGACCGTTCTGCGCGCCCAATGCGCGCGATAAATTTGCTCGACGCTCCTAGTTTACACCCCCGCGTCAACCCGGCGCACATCAAAGGGAGGGTGTCGAGCGCTGCGATAGAAAAGCGTCGACCGTGACCTCGAGCCACAAGGGCGCGAACGCCCATCCGCCGGTCAGTTTCTGATAACGCGATTTGTTAGCTTACTCGGATTCGTGGTTATATTCCTGACGCGCGAAGTTGGGTCATCAGTCATGTTTCGAAGCAGAGGTCACGGATGTTCGTGTGGATCACAATTGGGATGGCAGTTCTGCTCGTCTGGGCTTCTTTCATCGCGGATAGCATCACAAAGGAGTGGCGGAAGCAGGGATCCGTGATGTTAGACGAGCTGTTCAGGCGAAAGAGACGACGGAGGTAAGTGCAAGAAGAGGAGCCGCGCGACCCTGACCGCGTTGACACATTCGCGGTCGGCGTGTTACTCAGGCTGAGTCTTCATTTTGAAGCATTCTGGGGTGGTGATTGCCGAAGCCGAAAGTCTTTGCCTCGCATCCTCTATTTCCCGCCGCACGCAAGGTTCTTGATGACGAGTTCGACGTGGATTATTGGAACCAGCCGGAGCGTCCCTCGCGAGCCGAATTGCTGAAGCGCGTTGCGGACAAGGAAGCGCTCATCTGCTTGCTCACGGAAAAAGTGAATGACGAACTCTTGGCGGCAGCGCCGAAGCTGCGTATCGTTGCGACCGTTTCAGTGGGATTCGACCATATCGATGTCGACGCCTGCACGCGGCGAAAAGTTGTGGCGACGAACACTCCGGGCGTGCTCGACGACACGACGGCCGATTTCGCGTGGGCGTTGCTGATGACCGTGGCGCGGCGCGTGCTGGAAGGCGATGCCTGGCTGCGCTCCGGCACGTGGCCGGGCTGGGACCTTGATCAGCTCGTTGGCGGAGATGTGTGGGGCAAAACCCTGGGTATTCTGGGTTTTGGGCGGATTGGGCGCGGACTGGCGCGCCGGGCGTATGGCTTCAATATGCGCATTCTGTATAGCGATGCAGTGCGTGCACCGGCGAACGTGGAAGAGCAGCTTCGCGCGGAATATGTCGATCGCGACAAACTCTTCCGCGAGTCGGATTTTATCAGCTTACATGTGCCGCTTTTGCCGGACACTCGACACCTGATCTCCAAGGAAAATCTCGAGAAAATGAAGCCGACAGCGTACCTGATCAATACTTCGCGCGGTCCGGTGGTGGATGAGGCGGCATTAGCTGAAGCGCTCGAGGCCAAGAAAATCGCAGGCGCGGCGCTCGACGTCTACGAGAATGAGCCGAAGGTGAATCCGGCGTTAGTTTCGCGGAAGGATGTAGTTCTCACACCCCACATTGCCAGCGCGTCGGTGGATACGCGAACGAAAATGGCGGTGATGGCCGCAAATAATGTTCTGGCGCTGTTTCAAGGGAAGCGGCCGCCGAACGCGTTGAATGCGGACGCGCTGGAGTTGAAGTAGCCGAGGGGCTATGGCGCTGGTTGCGCGGAATCGGCCAAAGCTGACGCTGGAAGGTGCACGCGCTGTGCTGCAGGCGGCGCAGCGGCGAGCGGAGGAAATTCGGGTGCCGATGGACATCGCGGTCGTGGATGATGGTGCGCACCTGCTAGTATTCGAACGAATGGACGGCGCGAAACCGTCGTCAATTGCAATAGCGCTAGTGAAGGCGCAGGCGGCGGCTCTGCGGCGTTCGCCGACCGGCGCGCCGATGACGGGAGACCGGGTGAACCTGCCACTTGCGATTGGGCTTGCAGTCGCAAATCCTGCACAGCAAACGCCGATTCGCGGCGGCGTGCCGCTGGTTGTCGATGGTGAGGTGGTAGGCGCAGTCGGCGTCAGCGCGGGAAGCGAAGACCAGGATCTCGATGTAGCGCGCGCGGGCGCTGCAGCGCTGGAGAAAGCGTGACTCGTGAAAGAAGTCGCGCAGCGAATTTTTCGCCGTACCCTCGACGCGATTGACGTTCGTGCCGCCCTGGCACGAAGGCTGGCGCGCGAAGGCTCGCTGATCCACACAGCCGAAAATACCGGAAGAGACGAAATCATCAATCTCGCTCAGTATCGCGAGATCGTTGCCATCGCGTTCGGAAAGGCGGCATTCGCGATGGCAGAGGGGCTGGTGTCTTTGCTCGCGCCGGCGTACCAACCCACGGGGATTCTCGTGACGCCGGCTGAGCCTCCCCGGGAGCTGGCTGAGTGGCAGGCCTTTGTCGGCGGACATCCGGTGCCGAATGCGGCGAGCTTTGAAGCGGGGCGCGCCATTCTCGAACGGCTGGGGCGCTGCGGTCCGGAAACGTTGATCTTCTTTTTGATTTCGGGCGGGGGCTCGTCGCTGGTTGAGCAGCCGCTCAATCCCGACGTTACGCTGAGGGATTTCCAGCAGCTGAATGCGGCGTTAGTTACGTGTGGCGCGCCAATCGAGGAGATCAATATTGTGCGGAAGCACCTCTCGGCCGTGAAGGGCGGGCGATTGGCCGCCGCGGCGCCAAATTCGATGAAGCTGACCCTGGCGATCAGCGATGTACCCCAGGGACACGAAACGGCCCTCGCGTCTGGGCCAACGCTCCCTGATCCTACAACGATCGACGATTGTATGCGGATTAGCCAGAAATACGAGCTGACAATAAAATTTCCGGAGTCGATTCGCAGCGTGTTTGAGCAGCGGAGGCTGCGGGAAACACCTAAGGGCGGTGACGCCGCGTTTGCGCGGGCGCGATTTGAATTGGTGTTAGGCGAGCACGATTTGACTCATGCCGCGCATCATGCGTGCGAGGCAGAAGGTTTCGCATGCGTCTGCGATACCTCCGCGGATCACTGGCCTTTCGAGAAGGCTGCAGATCATTTGCTGGGGCTCTTGGAATCGCAGAAGCGCGCGAATCGGGGGCAAACGGTGGCGATCATCGCGGACGGTGAAGTGATCAGCCGGGTGACGGGTAACGGGGTCGGCGGGCGTAATTCGGCGTTCGTTCTGGCGTGCGTACCAAAAATCGCCGGAAGAAAAATTACGGTGCTGAGTGCGGGAACGGACGGAATGGACGGCAATAGTCCGGCGGCAGGCGCGGTAGCCGACGGTGGAACGCTGGAGCGCGCGCAGCGCGCAGGCCTGGATTACGCAGATTTTCTTCGGCGCAGCGATGCGCATAGTTTTTTTGAGCGTCTGGGCGATGCGCTTACGACCGGGCCGACGGGAAACAACCTGCGCGATTTGCGGATCCTGATCGCAGAGTGAGCATTCAGCAGGCCGCGCGTGGGGAATCCTGCGCTGACATCTACAGGAGGCCGCGGACCCAGCCGCCGTCGATGGGAATAGTCACGCCGTTGATGGCGGCCGCGCGGTCGGATGCGAGAAACGCGACCATGGCGGCAAATTCGCTCGGTTGCGCAAGACGGCCGATCGGAATTTGCGAGCTCCACGCCTGGAAAATCTCTTCGGGGCGCTTGCCAGTCATCTGAGACTGGCGATCGGCGAGTTCGTCGAGGCGTTCGGTGCGCGTGTAACCCGGGCAGACATTGTTTACGGTGATGCCGCTGGAGCCGAATTCATTCGCAAGCGTCTTGGCCAGGCCCGTGACTGCCGCGCGCAGGGAATTGGACAGCAAGAGGCCATCGATCGGCTGTTTGACGGAAACCGACGTGATGGTGAGCAGGCGGCCCCACTTATTGCGTTGCATGCGGGGCAGCACTTCGCGGGCGAAATAAACGGCACTCATCAGAGTAAGGTCGACAGCTGTGCGCCATTCGTTGATTGTGATATCGAGGAATTTCTTTGCGGGCGGGCCACCGGCGTTCGTTACGCAGATATCGACGCGCCCGAATTTCATTTCTGTGTCGGCGACAAATTGACGCACGGCGTCTTCTTGGGTGACGTCCATCGCACGCGCCAGAACGCTGCGGCCTGTGGCGCGCTCGATTTCGCCGCCTGCCTTTTCGATTTCGGCAGCCGTGCGCGCGCAAATGGCGATTTCGCAACCTTCCCTGGCGAGTTCATCGGCAACAGCCCTGCCGAGGCCTTTGCTTGCCGCTGCGATGATGGCGACGCGTCCTTTCAATCCGAGGTCCATGTCGGGTGATTCCTTTCGTCGTTTTGTCGGGAAAGCCTCGAGGGGCCGCAACTACGTGCGGATTCCGCGGCGGAGGTAATCGTCCGTCTTGCTGATCCAGTCTTCGCGGCGCGGCGCGAAAAAATCGATGTCGACGGTATCTTCCAGAGCTTCCGCCGCATGGGGCACGTGCGCGGGAATCACCAGCACTTCTCCCGGTCGTACCACGAGCTCGCCATCGTCGAAGACGAATTTCAGCGCGCCAGAAAGGATCATCGTGTACTGTTCGCTGCGATGGGAATGGCGCGGAACGACGCCGCCGCGCGCGATCAACACGCGCGCCAGGGTTCCATCTTTGCCGCTCACCATGTTGCGCGAAATTACTTCGCTTAGCTTTTCGCTATCGAGAGCTTCCCAGGTCTGAGCCGCCAGCATGTTGCCCCCTCGCCTTTGACGGTTGCTGCGCACTTACCGCGCCCGAGATGCTCCAACGAAACAGCCGAATCGTCAATGGCTGAACGAAATGTTCGGCGCCTTACGAAAGTATTGTGGTGCGCGCGGGCATTCGACTAAGATGCGCGGCGACAGCGCCTCGGGTGAGGCTCTCCGCAGTGATTGAGGAGGTTTTATGAGACGACTAAATCTTGTCGCGGTGGTGTGGCTCGGCGCGGCCACGCTCGCGCAGACCGCCGCGGCGCAGATCGGCAAAGCCGTGGTTGTCTCGGCCGGAACGGATGAGGACAAAGCGCTGACAACGATTTACGCAGCGCCTGACACCCCTGACAAGATCGCGCTCATCGACAAGTTCATGGCGGACTATGGCAAAGGCGATTTCGAACTGCTCGGCGACCAGCTTTACCTTCAGACTTATCTCGCGCTGAAGAATTATCCGAAAGTATTCGAATACGGCGACAAGATTCTGGCGCTCGATCCACAGGACTTTGCTGCCGTTTCAGGTATGGCGCACGCAGCGATTGAGTCGAATGATACGGCCAAGCTGTACAGCGAAGGTGAAAAGGTTCCCGTGATTATCGCGGCGTATAAGGCGAAGCCAGCGCCGGAAGGAACGTCGCCGGACTCGTGGGCGGCGGCGCAGCAGGCCTCGATTGCCAACGCGCAGGCTGACATCGGTTATATCCAGTACTCGATGATCCAGGCAGCCTACAAAACGCCGGACAGCGTCGCCCGCGCGGGTCTTTTTGAGCGCTACCTGGCCGCGTATCCCGACTCGCCATACACGGCGACGGCCCGCGAGCAAACGGCGCTCGCATATCAGCAGGCCCAAAACACCTCGAAGATGGTGGACGCCGCACAAAAAGCACTCGACGCCGACCCGAATGACGTTTCAATGCTTATCTTGCTGGCCGACTATTGGAGCGACAACGGCCAGCAACTCGATAAAGCGACGGCCGACGCGCAAAAGGCGCTCGAAATCCTCGGGCAAACAAAGAAGCCAGACAACGTAAGCGACGACGATTGGCAAAAGCAAGTGACGCTCGAGAAGGGAATTGCCTACTCAGCCGTGGGCGAAGTGAACGTGGTCAGAGGTAAGAATCCTGCAGCAGTCGACGCATTCAAGCAGGCCAAGCCGCTGCTGAAAGCCAACGATTACTATTATGGTCGGAATCTCTACCGGCTTGGATTTACCTTGGCGAAGATGCAGCGGCTGCCGGAAGCGCGAGTGGTCCTTACCGAAGCAGTGTCGGTGAACAGTCCGTATAAAGCCCGCGCGAAGGAAACGCTGGATAAAATTAGCGGTCACGCGCAAAGCTGATCTGAGCAAATAGGAGGTGGCTTGAAGATCCTCCCGGGTGATGTGTCATTTGAAGGGAAAATGAACTGGACGATTCGGATCCTGAGTCGAGTTGCCATCGTTCTCTTTGCAGCGTTGCCTGGAGCTCACGCGACCGCGGCGCAGACGATTCGCGTGGACGTCACTTCGGATCATGTGGCGAACACGATTGTGCCCACAAAAGCCCTGGGCGCGGCGATCGACCGGCTGCCCTACGGAGCAGCAGACAAGCTCTACTTGGACTCAACGCTGAAGCAGGTACTGTCTGCCGGGTGGCAGACGGTAACGTACCGCCAAAATACCGAATTGATGATGGAGGCTTGGCACTGGAATGCGAATGGCGCCTGGAGCGACCCCGCCGGGAAAGGGTATTTCACGGGCAGCACAGACCTCGGCGTGCCGATTCGCCATTCTTACGGATATTCCCTGCCGCATCGCGGCGTCACTCATGATGACGGCACCGATTTCAACGGCTACTCGCGTCTCACCGACGGCGACATGGATTCCTACTGGAAGAGCAACCCGCATCTCACCCAGCCTTATACGGGCGAAGACGACTCGCTGCATCCGCAATGGATTATGGTCGACCTTCAGTTGCCACATGCGATTGATGCGATCCGCATTGCCTGGGCGGATCCGTATGCGACGCGCTACCTGATTCAGTATTGGACGGGCGAGGATCCGATTCACAAGCCAACCCTGGGCATCTGGCAAACGTTCCCCGCTGGAGAAATCACGAGTGGCGCCGGCGGCATGCCCACGATTCAATTTTCGTCGGCGCCCGTGATGGTGCAGCACCTGCGCATCTTGATGACGCATTCGTCGAATACGTGCGACACGCACGGGTCTGCGGATCGGCGCAATTGCCTCGGATACGCGATTCGGGAACTTTTCATCGGCACGACGACGCCTGATGGGAAATTTCACGATTTGGTCCGGCATACGCCCGATCAGGATCAGACGCAGACCTATTGCTCGTCGGCCGATTCGTGGCATGAGCCTTCGGATTTGAACGAACACGCAGGAGATCAGGTCGGTTTCGACCTGTTCTTTACGGGCGGTTACACGCGCGGTTTGCCTGCGATGATTCCCATCGCGATGCTCTACGCAACGCCCGAAGATTCTGTGGCTGAAATCGCCTATATCGAAAAGCGCGGCTACCCAATTTCATATGTCGAAATGGGTGAAGAGCCTGACGGCCACTACACGCCGCCAGAGGACTACGCCGCCCTCTATATTCAATGGGCAGCGGCGCTGCACAAGCTTGATCCCAAACTGAAATTGGGTGGCCCGATTTTTACGGGTCAGAACAAGGATATCGAGACGTGGCCGGACGCGCAGGGCGAAGCCTCATGGACGAAGCGCTTCATCAATTACTTGAAGGGGCACGGGCGGCTGGCCGATCTGGCGTTTTTCTCGTTCGAACATTACCCGATGGAGCCGTGCAAAATTCAGTGGAGCAATCTTTACGACGAGCCGCAACTCACGAAGCACATTCTCGACGTGTGGCATGAGGATGGCGTCCCCGCGAACGTGCCGATGTTCATCACGGAATCAAATATTTCCTGGGAGGATGAAGAAGCCTTCGAGGATATCTGGGGCGCATTGTGGCTGGCGGATTACGTCGGCTCATTTCTCACGGCAGGCGGAAGCGCGGTCGCCTATTTCCATTACATGCCGCTCGGGATTCACCCGGGCTGCAATCATTCAATGGGAACGTTCGGAATGTTTTCGACCGACGCGAATCTGAGCATCGAACAGCCGCTTTCGCAATATTTTGCGAGCCAACTGATCAACCTGGAGTGGGTGCAGCCAGGTGACGGCGAGCACAAGCTTTTTGCTGCAGCGAGCGACATCGACGACGATGCGGGTCACAACTTAGTGACCACGTACGCGGCGCTGCGACCGGATGGTCAATGGTCGCTAATGATCGTGAATCGCGACCAGGAAAACGCGCACACGGTGCGAATCGTTTTTCATGACGGGAAAGCGAGTAATGATCGTCACTTCGTTGGACAGGTGAGTGCTGTGACGTTCGGCAGCGCGCAATACGAATTTCATCCAAGTCAGCGAAGCGGCGGCGGTAAGGCTGATCCGGATGGTCCGGCAACGAGATCAACGATCAGCGCAACAGTGGACAGCCCTTACGAATTGCCGAAGGCGTCGATCACCGTCCTGCGAGGAAACATCTCGCCCCGCTAAGACCAGCAGAACAACGTAACCATTACCTCATCGACGCACGCACCGAGTCTGGACAAAGCCTCAAGAGCGCGTAATCTCCCAGCATAGCAATCGCAATTTCCTACAAAGGTGTGTTCTGTCCGACTTCTGGCGATACAGGGAGATCAAAGTGAAAAAACCTCCGGCAATCGCAGCATGTTTGTTCGGTTTTATTGCAGCAGGCACCGTTCTGACGGCGAGAGCAGCCGCAGACGCGGCGCCAGCGCAGCCAAATGCCTGCTCCGTGGTAACCGCGAGCAAGGGGGAAGGGAAGTTTACGGGCCAGATTTCTGGTGTGAACAATTCGATGATCGAGGTGATCTCGGGGAACGAAACGGCTGTGGTCCACTATGACGCGGGCGGCGTGCAAGTGTGCGAAGGGGGAATCGCAGCGCCGGTGAATAGGCTCGTGCAGGGCGCAAGCGTGACGGTTTACGGCCCGATGGAGCGCAAGGGCAATGGATTTGAGATTAGCGCCACGAAAATTGTGATGGCGGGTCCGCGCGCAGCCGCGGGGATGGGGAATGCGCCGGTTGCCGAAACGCAAGGCGGAATGAGGCCGATCAACAATCCCGCGCTGACGAACGGAGGCGTGAAACAATCGGGCATCACGGCAACGGACGACTGGAACAGCGGCGCCGCTTCGGGCGGGGGGGCGGCAGGCGGAAGCGCTCAGATGGGAGCGGCGCAGGGAAGGCAGAACTCGTCGAATTCCGTGCGGATTGTGTGCAACGGTCTTCAGTTCAGCGTGGGCACAAAGACAGCGCCGACCGGCATGGGCGAAGGGAGAGCCTCGACGAGCGGCGTTACGTGCAGGACGCCAGTCGATCAGACTGCCGTGCAACTGATGCAGGAAGCGATGACGGGACGACGATTGGCGAGCGTCGCGCTCAGCGGGCCAAATCAACTCGATGTTTCGCTAAGCGACGCAGAGGTGTCGAACATTCTTTTCACCTGGGACAACGCGAACGAAATCGTGGAAATTACCTTCTCCGCACAGCGCATCGACGTTGTGCACCAGGGAAGCGGAACACGCGCAACATTGGGCATGGGTGCGGTTCGATAACGTTATTTTTGCGGAAGAATGTCGGTCAAGTGCGCCGCGCCAAGGTCGACCAGCTTGTGGTATCGGTCGATTACCGTTTCCGTAGGAATTTTCGATTGACCCAGTGCGTCAGCCTCGGCCGCTGACCTGAAATCTGGAGCCTGCTCGACATCGTGCATAGCCTCGATCTTGGCGGGCAAGGCGGCGAGCTTTGCAGGAAGCGCCTTCAATTCGGCTAGCGCCGTTTCGGGGTGATACCCGATCCGGTCCGCGGTTTGCATCGCATCGATGAGCGCGTCGGGCGTCCAGCCTTCAGGCCAAGTCTGATTCAGAATGTCGTAAGTCTCACGCAGGCGCGTCATTTTACCCGCAAAACCGTCGAGTAGGTCGGGCAACGAGACGAGTGTGGGCCTGATCTTCGCAACAATCGTTACCGCCGTCGCTGTGCTGATGCTACGCGTGCGCACAATCGTCGTGAGCGTGGTCGCGTCGTAGCTCCAGCCCGCGGCCAATTCCTTATGCGGCAGGGTTTCGCCATTCACGCTCACTGAATCGGGCGGCCAGACGCCGCGCAGCCGAATTTCATAAGCCCGCGAATTGCGCATGCCTTCGTAATGCCCTTCGACCGGAGCGATTTTCACGGTCACTGCCGTCCCGTCCCTTGAGGAGCTAGCGCGAATGTTGGTCCAGGCTTCTTCGCCACGTCGATATGCGGGCGTTTCGCCTGCATCCTGATAGAGGCGATATTGGGATGACTGGCCGAAGGCAGGCGGAAAAACCTGCAGAATCAGCGGATCGACAGGCTTTTCCTGTGTGTAGGTCATCGGCGGCTGCATGGGGATGATGCTTCCCGCTTTCACGTACACCGGAATTTGGCGAATCGAAAATGTCCGCTCCGTCGTGAGCGGTCCTTTTAGGTGAGCGCCGGTATCGCGCTCAATCCAGTCGCCCTCGGGCAGCCACACGGTGCGCTTCACCAGTTGCGAATCTGGCGCGGACGGCGCCGTGACGGGCGCAACCAGCATGCTGTCTCCAAACATGTACTCGTCTTTCGTGTCGTACGATTCTGCTGCGTTCGGCCAGTCGTAATACAGAGGATGGACGAAGGCGACGCCGGTATCGTAAGTGCGCCGCGCTTCTGTGTAGATGTAAGGCTGCATCGCGTAGCGCGCCAAGAACGCCTGCCTCATCAGGTCAGAGTAGGGCTCGGGATATGCCCATACGCGGCGCTCGGACTCGGGGTTTTTCGTGGTATGCGTGCGCAGAATCGGGCTGAAAATGCCGAACTGAATCCAGCGCAGATAGAGTTCAGGCTCGATCGTGCCGGGCATGTGGCCGCCGATATCGTGGCTCCAGTAGGCGTAGCCGACGTTGGCCGCGGTGGCGGTGAAGTACGGCTGAAAGGCGAGCGAATCCCACACGGAAATCGTGTCGCCCGAAAATCCAATTTCGTAGCGATGATTTCCCAGGCCGCCCCAGCGATGGAATAGCAGCGGCCGTTTGCCTTCGCGTTCCTGATCCGTGAAATGGACGTAGTTGAGCCACCAGGTGGGATTGACGTTGGTCAATTTCGTGTTCGGCTCCTGCTGCCAATCGAGCCAAAAAAAGTCGATGCCCTCGCGCTCGAGCGGGTGGTGCATGATGTCCATGTAGTTCGTGGCGAATTTCTTGTTCGTGATGTCGAAGGGAACGTACTGCTTTGTGGCGGGATCGATGCCCATGGCGCGGGCCATTTGCGGATAGCGATCTTCCCAGGGCTGCACGCCGGACGCAGGGTGCATGTTCAGTGTGGCCTTCAATCCCTCTTTGTGAATCCATCCGAGAAACGCTGGCGGGTCGGGGAAGAGAATTTTATTCCATGAGTAGCCAGTCCAGCCAAGGCTGTGGCCGGATGCATCGGTGCGCTTGTCCCACCAGTGCATGCCAAAAGTAGGATGCCAATCCATGTCGATCACCAGCACGTCGAGCGGGACCTCATGCGACTGAAATTGCTGCACGAGATCCTTGAATTCGTGGTCGGTATACGACCAGTAGCGCGACCACCACGCGCCAAAAGCGAATTGCGGCGGCAACGGAATCCTTCCGGCGACACGTGTGAAATCGAAGAGCGCGTGACGGTAATCGCGGCCGTAGCCGAAGAAATACCAATCCTGACGGTCGCCGGGAGGTCGCTCCATCACCCAGGGCCACGGACTTTTCTCGCCCTGGGGAAACGAGAAATCCGCGGAATCGAAGAGTGGCCGCGTGCTGTCGTCCACCACGACCCAGCCGTCGCGCGAGAGGATGCCGGGTTCGAGTTTCGTGTTCGAACCACGGACGCCGTCGAGCGTGCGCGCGGTGCCGAGCAGGTTTCCCGTGTCTTCCATGCCGGGGTGCCACGAAAATCCCTCGCCGTCGATCTTGAGATCTTGAGGATCAAACTTCGAGAGCTTGCCATTCTCGGACGTGTAAGTCAGGGTTAAAGCTTCTGTTTTTATCGTCAGAACCGCTCCAGCGCCGGCTTGAAAGCTCGAGTTGGTGAACTTCGGCACCGGCAGCCTCCGATTCAGAAACACGAATGAGGCATGATCTTCGAACTTACCGTCTTCGGCCCACTCCATACGAATGAGTTGCGCCGTAAGAACGGTAAAGCGCACGTTTTTTCCGGCGCGCACGATGGCGCGTGGATCCGCGACGGGATCGTATTTGCCGGGCGGATTCTGGACAGGCGCTTTGGTTTGCGCGCGAACGGACCGAACTTTTGGCGTCATCGTAGAAAAGATGAATAAGCACGCTGCGAGGGTGCAGCAGCGGAAAGTCCTCGTTGTTTGCATCGGTTCACCTGATTCGAACCGCGAATCTTAGTATCACTTTGTTTCGCTTGCAAATCTCGCGGAACCAGAGCCTGAAGCGCGTCCGACAGCGATGGGCGCCACCGCGTAGTTGTGAGTGAGACAATGCGTTTGTTAAGCTAAGTGACGCACGCTTGTCGCGGAGAGGTGTCTGAGCGGTTGAAAGAGCTCGCCTCGAAAGCGAGTGTAGGGGGAACCCTACCGTGGGTTCGAATCCCACCCTCTCCGCCACCTTCTTTTCATGAGTTTACCGAAATGCGCGGTTGTAGCGGGCAACGACTCTATAATTGCTCATGGCGCTCAACCTCTACCGCCGCCACCGGCAAGGGCGTGAAGCCGGCCTCCCCGAAGAGACAGGCTCCGGCGAATTCGAAGAACGAGTGGTGCAGGAAACGGCACGCCGGGACGAGGATAGAGTTGTGCTCCTTAGAATCTTTTAACCGATCGAACCGATTTTCGACAAAATCATCCTTGCCGTTTCAAACCCCGAATACTCTTGTTGTCCGTAATTAAGTTCCCATCCTGAATAGCAAAAGGAGCCAATGGTGCAGGATGTGAGACGAAATGACCTCCAACTTTTCTAGCTTCGTCCTCGATGCTAAAGGGAAAATAATTTCGTCCCATTTTCATGAAGATGAGCTCTTCTTTTGCGTTTGGGGAACCCGTGAAAGTCCTCCCTTTCGCGTAAGCGCTTCCGTTTTTATCTCGTGCAAAAAGCAGAAGCGCGGAACCATGACAAATCGTTGCAACGATTTTTCCGAGTTGGTCGAACTCGGAAAATATCCTTTGAAGAGAAAACGCCTCTTGAATGTGAACATCGGCGAAGACCCACCAGCAACAAAGATTGCGTCAAAATTATCTGCCCTGAATTGAGCTACGGGCGAGGTGTCCTCGAGTTTTGTCATAAACTCAGGGCTATGGATATAGCCGAGAGTAAGGACGTCATGCGCGGAGTGCCCACTGGAATGTCGAGGATCACTATGAGCATCGAACTCCACCGGTCCACCGCGGTCACTCGCGATCACGACGTCGTACCCATTCCGGGTAAATTCGTAGTAAGGATGAGTCAATTCGGCAGCCCAAAAGCCCACACGATCACCGCGTGGTGTGACCATGGGATTTCCAACTACTGCAAGGATCTTCTTCTTATGCGCCATCGAGTTAAGCATCTCCAGCTTCGATCACAATGCGGTCGGTCTCATACTCGCCTTCTCGCTTCCAGTGGCGCACGATTTCGGCGAAACGCTTTCCATGCCTTTCTGCGGTCCTTCGGTCCCCTTCTGACGGCGCAAGATCGGGACCTTGATCACCGTTACTCTGGCTCATGAGTCCTAGCCATGATCCAAGTCGATTATTGTCTTCGGGGCTGCCTCCGCTCCAATTGTTTCCGGGGGGATCGCCCACTGGAACCCAAATCATTCCCATTTGCGCCGCAAATACTGCGAGCTGGATAAGAGAATTGAGTTTGTCGCCGCTTTGGGATGCGGAATTCGTAAACCCCGATGCAAACTTGTCTTTCCATCTCTGGGTCATCCAAGGACGGAAAGCGGTTTCCATGAAGGCCTTCATTACGGCGGAAACGCTTCCCATCAATGTTGGAGCTCCAAGAATCAATCCGTCGGCAGCTTCAATGATTCCAAGCGCTTTTTCATTTTTCCAACGGCCAGCGTTGACTTCTTCAGCATGAAGTGAAATTACGTCCGCATGCACTCCTCCAACGGATAACACGCCTTTTTCTACCTGCCGGGCGACCACTTCCGTGTGGCCGCGAATCGAATGGTAGATAATTGCGATCTTTGTCATGCGCACTCCTTTGTTAAACGATATTTCCGATGACTTCACGTTGCTCAACAAGATCGTGAGCGCTGCAATCTTGTGAGAAAGGACTAAAATAGGCACTACATTCCAGAGCCGCAAGTAGGCACTTGAAAGTAAGGTAGTACCGTGAAAGAGACTGAAGAGTGTCCCGTTAGATATGCTCTGGAAGTGATCGGCTGTCTTGGTCAACTATATCGGCCGACTCAGGAAGCCGCTCACCATGGGAAAAACGAAGCTACCGAGGCTCCACCGGCATCTATTACGGCGATTACATTGCTTTCCGACGACGGAGGGTGAAACGGGCTTTTAAGCGACTCGATTGCAGGGGTCGATGAGTCACGACGATATCGAAAATGGTGAGCCAATGAAATCGAGTTCCGACACCGACTCGGGAACCGATTGGAGAAAGAACCCGAAAATTCGCCGCGCCTTGATCGGGATTCTCGTTGTAGTCCTCATCGCAGGAGTGGGGTTCTTCGTCCTGGCATGGCGCCCCTCGATACCTGCTATTGCTCGTCCCGCTCGCGAAAGTTTCCCTCCTGATTTGGTCGCGAAGGGAGAAACTCTTGCCGCGATTGGACATTGCGAGTCCTGCCACACGCAGCCCGGTGGAGCGCCTTTTGCCGGCGGATATCCGCTGCACACACCGTTCGGAATTATTTATGGCGACAATATAACTCCGGACCCGCAAACCGGCATCGGCACTTGGTCGCTTGAAGCCTTCACCCGTGCGATGCGAGAGGGCGTTGCTCGCGATGGTTCCCATCTTTTTCCCGCGTTCCCCTATTACGCCTTCACCAAACTATCGGACGACGACATTAAGGCTTTGTACGCGTATTTGATGACGCAACCGGCAGTGAGCAAGACCGTGCCGGCCAACACGATTCCGGCGCCGCTCAAAATACGAGCTCTCCAGGAAGGCTGGAAGATTCTGTTCTTCAGGAGCGGAAAGTTCCAGCCGAATGAGTCCAAGAGCGCCGAATGGAATCGCGGAGCCTATCTGGCCAATGCGCTCAGCGATTGTGCAGGCTGTCATACTCCGCGCAATGCCCTCGGTGCTGAAGAAGGCAGCCACCCTTATGCAGGCTGGTTGGTGGAAGGCTGGATTTCGCCTGCGCTCACCGAAGCCAGCCCATCGCCTGTTCCCTGGACGCAAGAAGAGATGTTCACCTACCTGCGGACGGGTGTCACCCCGCTGCATGGGGCGACGGGCAGTATCATGACCCTGGTGATCCGCGGTGCGCTGGCGCTGCCGGTGGTGCCGGACTCAGATATTCACGCCATCGCTCTCTACTTCAGCGAGGTAAATCGTGCGAGCGACCGCGCCAATGGCATCGATGCGGCGACGCGGCAGGCCCTCGCGACTTCCTATGTTGGCAGCGATCAAACTAACGATTCCGACGCTGACCTATATGCCTCCGCCTGTATGTCATGCCACTACAATCGTCCTCCAACTCCGCTTGTTGACCGTCCCGAACTCGCGCTTAACAGTTCGCTCACGCTATCTGAACCGACGAATTTCATTCAGATAGTCCTGAACGGTGTCTCCAACACCGAAACCGATAACAACACGCAAGGTGCAGCGGGATTGGTGATGCCAGCGTACGGGTCGTCGCTCACCGACGCCGAGATCGCCCGCCTCGCCGCCTATTTACGTCGCACCCGCACGAATTTGCCCCCTTGGACTGATCTCGAGAAAAAGGTGGCTGCTATCCGGAGGGCAGGGCCCGCCTACCATTGAGAGGAGGCGAGAGGAGTGAGGCGACCATGACCACATTTGATCTCAACGGCCACACCGTTTCAGCGCACAGTCCGGATGACACGCCGCTTCTCTGGGTAATACGCGACGAGCTCGGCCTCATGGGAACGAAATTCGGCTGCGGAATTGGCTTTTGCGGGGCTTGCACGGTGCATGTGGAAGGACGCGCAACGCGATCCTGCATTACCCCGCTTGGTGCAGTCGCCGGTGCGAAGATCACAACCATCGAAGGTCTGGATCCACAGGGCATGCACCCGCTGCAAACCGCTTGGCTTGACCTGCAAGTCCCCCAGTGCGGCTATTGCCAGCCGGGACAGATCATGCAGGCGGCCACGCTGCTGAAGGATTTTCCCAATCCCACTGACCGCGATATCGACGCGGTAATGGCTGGCAGTGTTTGCCGCTGCATGACCTACGTTCGAATCCGTAAGGCAGTCAAGCAGGCCGCGGCCCAGATGCGAGGAGAAGTCCATGAATAGCGGCGTATCTCCTCACGGATTCAGGGCGCCTTACGACGCATCGCGCCGCGGCTTCTTGATCACAATGATCGGCGCGGGTGTCATGCTCGGTTATGCGCGGTCCGGCTGGGCCGCCGCAGAGCTTCTGGCAAAAGAGGGCAAAGCTGCGCTCAATCCCAGCGAATTGTTTGAACCCACAATTTGGTACGGCATCGACCCGACCGGCATAGTCACCGTCAACGTCATCCGCGCGGAAATGGGCCAGCACGTCGGCACAGCCCTTGCCCGCATCGTCGCGGATGAGTTGGAAGCGGACTGGAGCAAAGTGAAAATCATCACGGTTGATAGCGATCCTAAGTGGGGATTGATGGTCACGGGTGGAAGTTGGTCAGTTTGGCAGAGTTTCCCGGTGCTAAGCCGGTCGGGCGCTGCAGGACGGATTGCGCTGATCGAGGAAGGAGCAAAACTGCTCGGCTCGAGTCCCAAAGTTTGCACAGCGCGCAGCGGCGCGGTTCACGCAGGGGGACGATCCATCCCTTACGGCGAGATCGTTAAGCGTGGGGACCTCCGACGTCGCTATACCAACGAGGAACTGGAGAAAATTCCGATTAAGTCGCCGGCAGAAAGGCGTTTTGTCGGCAAAGGTGTGACCGCCCTCGACGTTCCCTCGAAGGTGAACGGTACTGGTCGTTACGGAATCGACGCAGTAGTTGAAGGAATGATTTACGCCCGCCCGAAGCTTCCACCAACTCGTTACGACTCCAAAGTGATTTCGATTGACGACTCGGCTGCTAGGGGCATGCCCGGTTATATCAAGAGCTTGGGTCTTGACGATCCATCGGGTACAACTCCTGGTTGGGTCATGGTTTACGCTGACACCTTCACCACCGCGAATCGAGCAGCCGACCTCGTGACGGTGAAATGGCAATCCGGGCCGTCGGCAAATGTCTCTGAGCAAGACCTCCAGCAGCGCGCGGCCGAACTCATTGCCGACCCCAACGGAGGTTCCTTGTTCGTCGACGACCCAGGCGTCGATAGGGTCCTCGCCTCGGCTAAGCGGAAGATGGAGCGAACCTACACCACCGCCACCGCCATGCATTTCGCTCTCGAGCCGCTTAACGCTCTCGTCTTCGAAAAGAACGGCGTCTTCGAAATCCACACCGGGAATCAATGGCAATCGGCGATTCTACCAGTGCTGGCAAAAGCTCTGGGACGCAGCGCGGACAAGATCGTGCTGCGCAGCTATCTACTTGGCGGCGGATTCGGTCGCCGCCTTGATGGTGATTACGCCGTCGCGGCCGGCCTGGGTGCCCAGGCCATTGGAAGGCCGGTGAAAATGGTCTGCACGCGAGCCGACGATATGCGCTTCGACTGCCCGCGATCCGCGTCGAGGCAGGTCCTGCGTTTGGCATGGGGAGACGACAACCGCCCCGCGGCCATGGATCATCATGCGGCAGCCGGTTGGCCCACTGCGACCATCGCTCCCTATTTCCAGGGCAAGGACGCCAAAGGCAATTTGTACGATCCATTCGCGATCTCGGGTGCCGATCACTGGTACACGGTAGGAGCGCACCGTGTTCGCGCCCTGCACAATGATTTGGCCGATCGCACCTTCCGGCCGGGTTATCTGCGATCCGTCGGTGCGGGCTGGACTGGCTGGGCCGTCGAGAGCTTTATGGACGAGGCTGCCCACGAGGCCGGTATCGATACCGTGAAATTTCGGCTGAGCTTGCTCGATGGTGCCGGTCGCAACGCCGGCTCGGCGCCGAATTCGGTGGGCGGCGCGCATCGCCAAGCGGCGGTGCTTGCCCGGTGTGCTCAAAAGGCAGGGTGGGGCAGCCCCGTGCCGAGAGACGTTGGCCTCGGAATCGCATCCACCTTCGGGCAGGAACGCGGAATGCCCACATGGGTCGCCTGCGCAGCCCGCGTGCGGGTCAATCGGACGAACGGTTACGTCACCGTGGAGAAGTTAACTCTCGTTGTTGACTGCGGAACGGTGATCGATCCCGAGAGTGCACAAGCCCAAGTGGAAGGTGCCGCGCTGTGGGGCCTGACCCTGGCCTTGCACGAGGGCACCGAGTTCGTCAAAGGGCAGCCGAGAGATACGAATCTCGATAGCTATCGCGTGCTGCGCATGGCAGACGTGCCTGAAATCGAAGTAGAATTTCTTCCCAGCACGGAAGTACCGGTTGGGCTTGGCGAGCCAGCGACGACACCGGTCGCGCCTGCCATTGGAAACGGGATCTTCGCCGCCACGGGCGTGCGCTTGCGCGATCTGCCGATCCGCCCGCAAGCGGTCCTTGAAGCACTCTCGCGCGGAACTTGACCCTTCGCGCGGCTTCTCAGTCTCTGGGTTCACCGAAACTCGAAAATAATCGTTTTAGGCGTGAGAAAGTATGTGGCGCGGTTTCCAGCCGATTGCGCCTTGTGTCGACGAGCCGCGCGCTCCCGCCGGCTGACACTTCGCTCGGCTTCGTCTGCTCGTTCCTGCAGGCAGCGCTAGTGGCCGGCGGACGCGCCGCCTGCCTCACCCGCTCCTGATCTGCGTCCGTATTTGGACATTTCGAAGCAGCTCTGAGCACACCGCCGGCAGGTTCGAGCGCACTCTCTCAGCTGCGTGTCGTCGTTCCCGCCGATTCGTTCGCAACTGACGGCACACTCGGTGCAGACCTGTGCACAAACTCCGCAGACATAAGGATGAAGGTCGGAGCGTCGCAGCATGAAGTCGGCGCCCGTAGCGCAAATTTCGGCGCAGTCTAGCATCAGCCGGATGTGCTGAGGGTCGGCATGCTTGCCGCCTCTTTCCAGGCAATATTGAACAGCTTGCGTGCAAGCAGCGTGGCAGGACGCACAGTCGTCGATGCACGCCTGAAGGCTCATTTCCTGTTCCATGCGTGCCCCTCCAGAAATCAAATGGCCATCGTAGGATGGAAAGCTTAAGACCCCTGATGTCCTCGTGCACGCGCGCCCGAGCCTAACTCGCGCCAATTTGTCTCGGTTATCTTCACGCCGAAATGCTTAGCTGCCTTTTGGATATTGGCGAAAGCCAAGTCGCGCTCGGCGTCGTCAACGTCCTTGACTTGATCAAATCGGGCCAGCGCATTTCGAACGTGCGAGGCGTCCGTCATCGGCTCCTTGCGGCTCCGCGGGAAGGCAAAAGCGGTATCCGGCAACGAGTTGACTTCCGCTGCATCCAACCTTCCGTGTGCATCCAAATGGTATGGTTCCCAGGTTGCGGTCGGCATGATCAATCCTCCTTTCAAAGATGGGTTTGTCTGACTTGACTCGGCGATGTTTCGACGTCGCCTTGCCGAGACGCCGAGCAATCGCCTTGGGGAAAAACAACGTTTTGATGCATTGTGAAGAATACAGAGCGCAGCATATTTTGCTCTAGCGCGTTGTTGTGGGTTGTCTGGGGCTTCGCGTTGCGCGCGACCGCCCTGGTTGTTTCAGATGGCACCAACTGGTCCGAGGGAACTTATGAGTTCTTTGTGTTTTCGACTCCGTCCAGTGGGCCCGTTCGGGGCTTATTTCACCACATCCGCGAGACAACTTAAAGGCAAGAACGAAATCATTCAGCAGGCAAAGAGCTAAGCACGTGGCTTTTCGGCTCCGAACGAACAGTCGGGCGCACGACAACAAGTACGCGCGATTGATTAATGGCTCTATCGAGGTGCGAAATGAAAATTGATCCTGCCGCGGGAAAACCGGCGTCTCCGTCTATCCTCGTGAACGTTCCAAGACTTGTGACGGCATACTATGAGTTGCGGCCGGATCCGAGCGATCCGGCTCAGCGCGTCGTCTTCGGAACCTCCGGTCACCGAGGGTCTTCGTTCGACGCGGCGTTCAACGAATGGCACATCTTGGCGATTACCCAGGCGATTAGCGACTACCGCAAACTGCAGAAGATCGATGGCCCTTTGTTTCTCGGAATGGACACCCACGCCCTTTCCGAGCCGGCCTTCGCGAGCGCATTGGAAGTCTTGGCGGCGAACGGCATCGACGTCATGGTCTCCGGCGGAACCCGATATACGCCGACCCCTACTGTCTCTCACGCAATTTTGCGTTACAACCACGGAAAGAAAACTGGCCTTGCCGACGGTGTCGTGATTACGCCTTCTCACAATCCTCCCAGCGACGGCGGCTTCAAATACGATCCTCCACACGCGGGACCGGCCGGTGCCGATGTAACGTCATGGATCGAATCGAAGGCCAATGAATTTCTGCGAAACGCGCTGAACGGCGTTAAGAGAGTTCTGTTCGCGAAAGCGCAGCGTGCTTCAACCACTCACAAACACGACTTCCTGCACGCTTACGTCGACGATCTCGAAAATGTCGTCGACATGGCGGCGATTTGCGATGCAAAGATCAGGCTGGGAGTCGATCCGCTAGGCGGTGCCGGGATCGATTATTGGCCCGTGATTGCGGAGCGATACGGCCTGAATCTGACGGTTGTGAACGAATCCGTCGATCCAACCTTTCGATTCATGACGGTGGATTGGGACGGAAAGATTCGGATGGACCCTTCCTCTCCCTACGCAATGCAGAGACTGATCGGACTTAAGGATAAGTTCGACATTGCGTTCGCCTGCGATACCGACCACGACCGACACGGCATCGTAACCAAGAGCAGCGGACTGCTGCCGCCGAACCACTACCTGTCAGTGTGCATCGATTATTTGTTTTCGAATCGAAAGGATTGGCGCGAAGACGTCGCCGTCGGAAAGACTATCGTGAGCAGCAGCATGATTGACCGCGTAACTGCCAGGCTGAGGCGCCAGTTATACGAGGTGCCTGTTGGCTTCAAGTGGTTTGTCGAAGGCTTGCTCGCGGCCCGTTTGGGTTTTGCGGGCGAAGAGAGCGCAGGTTCTTCCTTTGTCCGGCGCGACGGCACTGTGTGGGTTACTGACAAGGATGGAATTGTGCCAAGCCTGTTGTCAGCTGAAATCACCGCGCGGCTCGGCAAAGACCCTGGCGAAATCTACTACGGACTTACGCAGGATCTCGGTGATCCCGTCTATGAACGCATCGAAGCGCCAGCCACTTCCGAACAAAAGGACGCGCTCAGCAAATTATCCCCCGCAGATATCCACGTCACCGAAGTTGCGGGCGAGAAGATAGAGAAGGTTCTGACTGCGGCACCCGGAGACGGCAATCCGATTGGGGGGATCAAGGTCATCGCAAAGAATGGCTGGTTTGCTGCGCGCCCGTCGGGCACCGAGGCAATTTACAAAATTTACGCCGAAAGCTTCCGCGGCCAAGATCACCTTCAACGCATCGAAGAGGAAGCCCAGACCATTGTTTCGGATACGCTCACGCGAAGCGCCCGCGCAACGGCCGGCAACTGAACCCCAGGGAGGAGCTCATGAGCAGTCCAGCGCAAGGCGGTCGTCTCTCTGACAAGGCTATTTCCGACGCTCTCACGGACCTGGCTTTAGACCTGCGATGGTCCTTTAATCACGCAGCCGACCGCCTGTGGGAGCAGCTTGATCCGGAACTGTGGGAACTGACCCACAACCCCTGGGTGATGCTCCAGACCATCTCTCAGGAAAAACTGCGAGCGGTCACGAGCGACCCTGACTTCCGAAGATTGCTCATCGAACTCAGCAGCGAGAAAAACGCCATCGAGAAAACCGGCAGCTGGTTCCAGAAAGCGCATTCCCATTCAGGCATTTCGGCAATTGCATATTTCTCGATGGAGTTCATGCTCAGCGAGGCGCTGCCAATTTATTCGGGCGGACTTGGCAACGTCGCGGGTGATCAACTTAAGACAGCAAGCAACTTAGGCGTGCCGGTTGTTGGGGTCGGTCTTCTCTATCAACAAGGATATTTTCGACAGGAAATCGACGCGCAGGGCCAGCAGCAGGCTTTATACCCTTTTAATGACCCCGGCCAGCTGCCAATCAAGCCGTTGCGGCAAGCGAACGGTGAATGGCTGCGGCTTTCACTCCAGTTTCCAGGCAGTAACTTGTGGGTTCGTGCGTGGCAGGTTCGAGTGGGCAGGGCGAAATTGTATCTGCTCGACACAAACGACCCTGCAAACATTCCTGCGCACCGCGGGATCACCACCGAACTCTATGGTGGCGGTTCGGAGCTGCGGCTGAAGCAGGAGCTTGTCCTCGGCGTGGGAGGCTGGCGCCTCTTGAATGCCCTTGGAATGCGCCCAGAAGTCTGCCATCTCAATGAGGGCCATGCGGCGTTCGCAGTCTTGGAGCGAGCACGCTGCCACATGGCAAATAACAAGACGCCATTCGGTCTCGCGCTCACGATCACTCGAGCTGGCAACATCTTCACGACCCACACACCCGTCGAGGCTGGTTTTGACCGCTTCGACCCCGGCTTGATGGCGTGGTACTTCAAAAAGTACGCGGAGCAAGACCTTTTGATTTCCTTCTCCGATCTTCTTGCGCTGGGCCGGCGCGATCCGACCAATTCGTCCGAGCCGTTCAACATGGCATACCTGGCAGTGCGAGGTAGCGGCGCCGTCAACGGCGTCAGCCGGCTGCACGGCCAAGTCAGCCGTCAAATCTTCCAGGCGCTGTTTCCTAGGTGGCCGCAAATCGAAGTCCCAGTGTCATACGTGACGAACGGAGTCCATACGCCCACCTGGGACTCCGCCGAAGCCGATCGGTTGTGGGAATCCGTCTGCGGAAAAGGCTGCTGGCGCGAAACGACAGAAGACCTCAAAGGGCATGTTCGCAAGACCACCGACTCCGACCTTTGGCAACTCCGGACCGATAGCCGCAAGTTTCTCGTCGAGTATGTGCGAAAGCTGCACGCGCGCCAGGTGGCCGGCCGCGGCGGTTCTGCCGAGGAACTTTCGCAGGCCGCTGAAGCCCTCGACAGCGACGCTCTGACGCTGGGTTTTGCTCGCCGCTTTGCGCCGTACAAGCGCCCAACGCTTCTGCTGCATGATCCCGAGCGGCTCCTGCGGATTCTCAATGACCGGGAGCGTCCAGTTCAACTCGTCCTCGCCGGGAAGGCCCATCCGCAAGACTTGGAAGGGCAAGACATGATCCGGCAGTGGATCGAGTTCGGCCGGCGCCCGGAGGCTCGCTCGCGAGTTGTTTTCTTGGCCGATTACGACGTGCTGATGGCCGAGCACCTGGTTCAGGGTGTGGATGTTTGGGTGAACACGCCGCGGCGCCCCTGGGAAGCCAGCGGGACGAGCGGTATGAAGGTGCTCGTCAACGGGGGGTTGAACCTTTCGGAACTCGATGGCTGGTGGGCTGAAGCGTATTCACCCGCCGTGGGTTGGGCCATCGGTGACGGGCGGGAGCACGGACATGATCCGGCTTGGGATGCCGCGGAAGCTGAAACACTTTATGAGCGGCTTGAAAAAGAAGTTGTGCCCGAATTCTACGCGCGCGACGAGCACGGAATACCCCGCGCATGGGTCGCCCGCATGCGGGAAAGCATGGCCCAATTGACTCCGACTTTTTCCACGAATCGTGCGGTGCGCGAGTATACCGACGACTATTACCTCTCGGCGGCGAGCGGCTTTGAGCGGCGCGCCCAGAAGGGAGGGGCGCTGGGAGTCGAGCTGTTGAAGTGGCGCGGCGATCTTGAGAAACATTGGCCCGCGCTGCGATTCGGTTCAGCGACCGTTGAGCAGAAAGACGGGAAATTCTTTTTTCAGGTTCAAGCGTATCTTGGTGACCTCGACCCTGAATCTGTGAGCGCGGAACTCTATGCGGAAGGCAAGAACGGCAACGGCCCTGAGCGGCATTATTTGACTCGCGGGGAGCGGCTCGCCGGTTCAGGAAATGACTTCACCTACGTGGCGGCCATCCCAGTCAGTCGGCCTGTCGTTGACTATACTCCCCGATTGATCCCACTACATCAGGGCGCTATTGTGCCCTTGGAGGCTGGATTCATTCTTTGGCATGACTCGCCCTCGTGGCGATAGGGTGGGATTGGGGACAAGACCAAATCTATCCCGAGCATCGTTGAACCAAAATACAGGCTTTCTGGTTCTCCTTCAAAGGCTTCCGGTTCAGGCAGCTTGCGCCAACCATTGTCCCGTTGACCTACGAGCTAGGTTGAGTTTTTCTGGCCTCAATGGTTACCCAGATGTGCTGTCTACAATCGGCTAGCCATGTCCTATCTCAACCTGAACTTCGCTACAATATCCAATGACTGGCAGCACGCGTTCGATTGAAGCGCACCGTGAACACAGTTTGTTCGCAATGCTCGGCTCCGATGACCTGCAACCCCGAAGGACATTGCTGGTGTGGCGATCTCCCCCACGGCCCAATGACTCACGATCGAGCGGCTCAGGGACTTGTGACTCACGGAACAATGTCCGCAAAAACGGGCGGATGCTTGTGCCCCCAGTGCTTAAGGAAAGCCCTCGATGCCGCCCGAAAAGATCAACACTCACATTGAAACAGGATCTCTCGAAACGCCTCCGCAGCGACGAGACTGACAAAGGGAGTTCCGGCGATTCGGCCTGAAATTGGTACTAAGCCTGGGGCTCGTCGCTTTTGGGATGACGCGATTGGAGAGCGGCGGTGGCTTTGCGCGCGATAAGGCGATAGCCTTTCGCAGAGGCGTCTTTTTCGAGGGCTTCAAGTTCGGTGGCGCCGGCGACCCTCTTGCCGGAAGCAATTTCGATTTCGCCCAGGGCCAGCCGACCTTCCAAGGCCTCACCGACGAAACCGGAGGCTGCTGCGTCGGTGATTACCGCGCTCAGTCGTTCTTCGGCGCCTGCCTGCTCCTGGACGTTGCGGGAAGCGGCTCCCAGGCGCGCCGCCGCGATCGATGACAGCATCTCCAGTTCACGATAGTGCGATTGCCCAGCCGCCGTCACAGCCTTGTTTATGCTCGTGCGAGACTCAGTGAGCTTTCCCTGTGCGAACTGCGCCTGCGACAAGAGCAAATACGCGGCCGCTTCGTCTTTTTGGGCGCGCGTCTGCTCGAAGAGGTTTAGGGCATCTTGAGCCGCGGAGCCGGCCGCTGCATTCTTGCCCTCATCCAGAAGGATGCGCGCCAGGAGCAGGCTCGACTCCATCGATTGCGACTTGTCGCCTATCTCATCGAACAATTCCTTGGCCCGAAGGCCGGTCTTACGTGCATTTTCCAGATCGCCTTCCATCCAATACACACGGCCGAGGCCGAACAGGGCTACGCCTGCCTTACTGCGATCTCCAATTTGCTGGCAAGCGTCGAATGACTCCTGGTACATCTTTCGAGCCTGCTCGGGCATTCCGAGGGTGCTGTAGACATCTCCCAACCCGTTCTTCGCCAGAGGCACGCCGTCTGGATGGCCGACCTCGCCATAGATCGCGAGCGCACTTTCGTAGTTTTTCTTTGCGCCGCTCAAATCTCCCAGGCCGAGAAGAACGTCACCGATGTTATCTGTTTCATTTGCAACATTCAGCTGCGCGCCCCGCTCGCGATAGATCGCCAGCGATTCCTCATATCCCTTTTTCGCACCCAGGTAATCGCCTTCCATTTCCAGAGCGATGGCGCGCAACGTTACGGCGTCCGCAACACCCTTCGGATCGTGTGCCGATTCGTATAGCTGCTTAGCCTCTTGAATCGGCACATCTACTTCATCAAACTGTCCAAGGTTCTCAATCGCCCAAGCCTGATCGAGTCTCGCGCGCGCTACAAGCAGAGATGCTCCCGATGCTTTTGCCTTTTCGGCGCACGGCTCGCGAACGTCTGCACCGTTTTAAAGTCCCCAAGCGATTCCGCCGCATGGCCGTTCGCAAGATCGATTCGCGGATCGTCGCGCAGCGGTTCAGGCAGGCTACGCAACGCAGCGATTGTCTGAAGAGCGTCCTTGCCTTTCCCGGCGTTTACCTGAGTTGTGGCCAGTGAAAGCCCGTAATCCAGGTTGTCTGGGAAGAACTCGAACAGCGCGCGATAAATCTCGATTGCTTTATCCCAATCGCGTGAACTCTCGCGGTACCGAGCTTCAACCAGCAAACGTTCGGCACGCGAGAGACTGGATGAAAGGTCGAACGCCTTCTTCGCCTCCGCGTTCGCGTTCGAATCGTACCCAAGTTGCGCCCAGGCGCTGGCCAGAGCGGAATGCGAAAGCGCGTAAGACGGCTCGGCAGCTACAGCTTTTGTCAGCAGCTCTTTGGCGGGAAGCGCATTGAAGAGTCGCAACTGGGCCAAGCCTTCCCAATAAAGATGCGCAGCTTCGGACTTTGAGGGCAAAAGGGTGGCGACTTCAGCCGCCTGTTCCGTCGTAATCGCGCCCGCGCCAAGCTTTGACCTCAGAGCTTCGCCCGCTTCCGCAACAAGGCCGAAGAGGCGTGACTGGGAGCCGCTTTCGGAAACCGCCACGACAGTCTCGCCACTTCGCGCATCCTGAAGTCGCAGATCGAGCCGCAACTGCCCGCCTGAATCGCTGCTCAGCATGGCGTATGAGCCGGCGACTACGTAATCCGTGCCTAGATTCTTGCGGATGCGCGTCAAGCTGTCGCGGCCAAGCGTGTCCACGTTAGGCAGCGACAGCTCGATCTTCATCCGCGCGACACTTTCGGCCGGAATCGTCCTCAGTTCGTCGCCCGCAGAGAGCTCCGTGATCAGCCAGTCGGACAGGGCCGTGGAAAGCCAGGCATCTTGAGCGTTATCGGAAAGATTGCGGAATCCGAGCACGGCCACCGACCGCCGAGGCCCCAATGCTGCCGACGATCCTCCCAGGACCACAGGATGATAGATCCGCAGATACGAAATTGCAGCGGTAAGAATCAGCAGCACTGCCGCCGTCACCGAGACGTTCTTGTGATGTCCGAACCATCCAAGGCGGCGCAGTTTCTGCGGCGGGGCAACTGGCTCCGGGTGGCCGCCTTGAGCGCCGTTTCCGTTCGTCCGTGAAGTTTCTTCCCGTGTCCCCGTTTCGTGGTGAGAATCTTCGCGATGTTCGCGCACGGGCGCCAAAAACCGGTATCCGCGCCGGTGCAGCGTTTCGATGTACCGCGGGGATTCCGCGGAATCCCCGAGCGCCGATCGCAGCTTGGTCATAGCCTTGTTCAGCCCGCGATCGAAATCCACGAAGGTATGCGCAGGCCATAGCTCCTGGCGGAGCTCCTCTCGAGTTACCAGATGGCCGGGATGTTTGAGCAGCAACGCGAGGATTTGGAACGGCTGCTCTTGAAGTTTGATTCGGACGCCGTGTTTGCGTAACTCTCCAGCCCGAAGATCCACTTCGAATACGCCAAACCCCAGAGTTCCACACGAACTCTCAGCGGCTTGCATCGAGGATCACCCTCAAAAGTCTAACCGAAAATCACCCCACATCAGTTGACCGGAGCGTAGCACACGGATGCTAAGGCTTCAAGACGTTAAGCAGATTCTGGCGGACGAAATAAATTATTCCGCGCTCCCGCCGGAACTTGGCGTGTAAAATTGCCTGCGTGAATTGCTGCCTGCTGGTTAAAGGTCTAAGACGGTTTGTGGCCGCGTACTGGTTTTTCGCGGCGCTGCTGCTGGTCTCAATGGTGGCCAATCGCGATGCCGGCGCGCAATCGAAATCCGCGGAAACGGATCCGCGGGTTCAGCAGCTTTACGCCGAGGCACAAGATGCCGAGGCAGCGGGCAACAACTCCGAAGCCATCGCTAAATATGAATCCATACTGCAAATAGCGCCAAAACTCGCGCCCGCCTACAACAATCTGGGTTCGCTCTACCTTCGCGAGCGCGAATACGAGAAGGCTGTCGCCGTGCTTGAAAAGGGATTGAAACTCGACCCGAAAATGCAGTCTGCGTCGACTCTGTTAGGCATGTCGCTATTCCAGATGGGCGACTACGTCAGGGCGCGGCCCCAGCTAGAGGCAGCTCTGCGCGCTAGTCCCAAAGATTCCAACATCGAAATGACGCTCGCCAACGACTTGCTGAAACTTGGCGAACTGGAAGCGGCCGCGGGCCACTTCGCGCAAATTGCGCATCGCGAGCCGAGCAATCAGGAAGCCTGGTATCAGCTCGGAAAGGTTTACATGGAACTTTCGGAGACGGCTCTCGTGAAGCTCCAGCAAATCGACCCGAATTCGGTGCTGGTACACGAAGTGGACGGCGAAATCATGCAAAGCATGAACAACTTCGACGGAGCCATCATCGAGTACAAGAAGGCCGTCGACATGGCGCCGCAGCGGCCCGGCACGCACTTCAAATTGGGCGACGCCTATTGGGCAATTTCGCAGTGGGATTCAGCGGCCAAGGAATTTCAGGCGGAACTCGCAAATGATCCCCGTAGCTGCATGTCGTATCTCAAACTCGGCGACATCGTTCTAGAGCAGCATGGTGACCCGCAAGACGCGCTCGACCAGCTGAATCGCGCTCTTTCGATTTGTCCGAATCTGATTGACGCCCGCGAGGATCGCGCCAAAGCGCTATTGCGTATGGAGCGTTATCAGGACGCATTGCCCGATCTCGAGGCAACCGCGAAAGCCACTCCTGAGGATCCCAACGTGCACTTTCTGCTCGCGCAGGCGTATCGCTCACTGGGGCGTACAGAGCAGGCTCAGGCGGAGATGCAGCTATTCAGCAAACTCGAAGAAAACGCTCGCGCCGCCACCGCTGGCCGGGCCCAGCAAGTCATGCAAAATCGCGACCAGAATCCCCCTCCGCAGTAAACAGCGGCTTGCGTTTGACGAAAAGTCATTCCGTTGCTTTTTGATCCGACGAGTGCGTCCCGCCCAACGCCGCTGTCTTATCGAATTCCGCTTTGGCCTTATCGGTCAGCCCCTCTTTGCGATAAACCTGGCCCAGCATGTAATGCAAACTCGCAACATCGGGCGCCAAGGCCACGGCCCTTTCCAGCTCCCGCTGAGCGTCCGGCAATTGGTCGAGCTGTGAGTACGTCTTCCCAAGTTTTTCGTGTCCCTTTGCATCGTCCGGCGCTATGCGCGTTGCTTCACGAAGACAGGGGAGCGCGTCTCGCGGTCGATTCTGTTCGAGATACAGAGTTCCTAAATCGATATAGGGCTGAGGATCCCTTTCCTTCGCACTTGCTTGCCAGTCAATCGCGGCCTTATAGGCTGTCTCTGCGTCGCCGACCCGGGCCAGCCCGTAATAGGAAAGCCCGAGATTGTCCTCCGCCTTCACGTTCCTGGGATCAAGCTTCAGGCACTCCTCGAACGCGTGGATCGCCTCATCGAACCTGTTCTCCGTGTACTTTGTCCTTCCCAGGTTGTACCACGCGTCCGTGTCCTTTGGATTCCATTCCACCGCGCGCGTCAGCCATTTGTCTGCGTCAGGCGAATCGTCGAGCAAGATGTAATCAAAGGCCACGATCTTCAAATCGAACTCGCTTGGCCTCGCATACTTTGCGCCTTCAGTGAATTCCGCTAGGGAGGCCCGAGCGTGCTCGTCCCGAAAGTGCAGCAACGACTGATTCGCTTCGTACTGCGTTGCGCCGCTCGTCCGGGCCTGTGACTGAATCTCGCGAAACAATACATATCCCAACAAAAAGTGGCCCGCGGCCGAATCCGAGTGCTGCTCTAGATATTGACGCACCTTCGTTTCCGCCTCGGTCGGATTACTCTGCGTCAATAACTCGGCCTCTTGGATTTCCGGCGGCGTTTGCTGCACCAGTTCTTGAGACTTCGCCGGACCGATCGCCAGGAGAAAAACGAACGCTGCGGCCGTCGTTGCCTTAATGCGCCAATGCTGCGTGGTGGATTTCCGCAGAGAACGCTTACGGTTGGGCATAGGTTCAATCCGTGGCATCATCTTAATTCGCAGGCTTGTCCGAGGAATGCGTGCCGTTCAATTCCTCGGCCCTCTGAAACTCAATTTTCGCTTTATCTATCAGGCCAAGTCTTCGATAGATCTGTCCCAGCGTAAAATGGATGCTGGCCACATCGGGGGCCAGCCAAACGGCCTTCTCCAGTTCCTCTTGCGCCTGGGTAAGCTCATTCAGAGCCGAATACGCTCTTCCCAACTCCTCATGTATCAGAGAAACCTGTGGGAACTCCTCCTCGGCGCGCAGCAGATAAGGCACAGCCTTCTCGGGCTGATTCTCATCCAGATAGACCCTTGCAAGGTAAGCAAACGGCTTGGGCGATTTGGGTCCGTTTTGTGCCTGCCACGCGATCGCGTTCTCGTAGGCCTGGATAGCTTCGTCCTTTTGCGTAAGCCCTTCGTACGACAATCCAATGTTGTATTCGGCCTCTGCATTCCTCGGTTCGAGCTTCAGGCACTGCTGATAAGCTTCGATGGCGCTCGCAAACTGGTCCTGGCTGTACTTAATTCGTCCTAGATAGAACCAACTCTGCGCATCCTTGGGTTCCAACTTGAGGGACTGGCTGAGCCATTTATCCGCCGACAGATTGTCTTTCAGCAGCACGTAGTCGAGCGCGACGATCTTCAAGTCGAATGCGTTTGGCTCGCCATGTTTCGCTCCGGCGGAAAACTCCGCGAGCGACTCCCGCGCTTTGGCGTCCCGCAACTTGCCCAATTCACCGCCAGCATTCCCGTTATTCCCCAAGCCCCCGCCTCCCGCCTTTTCCTCGCCAAGATATTTCTCGTGCAACTCCTCGAACAGGATGTGCGCGAGCAGGAAATGCCCGTCGGCCGAGTCGGCATGTCCTGCAAGGAATTGGCGCGTGCTCGTCTCGGCCTCGTCGAGTTTGCCCGACGCAAACAACGACGTTGCTTCCGCCAATGCTGAGTCGGGGGCCGCAGTCTCCCCGCTTTTCTCGGGATGCACCGCATCCGATGATGACGCGCCCGCCTGTTGGGCCTGAGCCCCGCTTTGATCGGCCAATAATGCAGTCTCGCCACACACAACCATGCTGAGTAGGCAAACTAGCGCAGCCGCAGGGTCAATCAGGGAACGCATCGGATGGATTATAGGACCAGATGGCGTCTGCAAGACACCTGGAAGCTGCAAAAACACCCTGAGCCAGTGGTGGTATTGGACGCGCTCTTTAAAGGTCAACGCCGGATTGGTCTGTCATCTTCTGGGGCTTGAAACCCACCTTTAACGTCGAGTCCGCGATCTTGCACCTGAATTGCACGTCTGTCTCGTCGCTTCCGATCGTCGCTGCACCTGAGGAAGTCTTCTTCGGAAAGAAAAACACAGCTTGCTTCAAGGCACCGTTTGCGTCCCTCTGATAGACGACACGGCTGGGCGGCAGGCTAGACTTGCCTTTTTTCATCTCCAGCGAGGAATTTGCCTGGAAGACCTTCTCATTGCTTTTGATGAAAGGCGTCATATCCGCCATGCTCAATACCACCTCGTATTCCTCCTGCGGAGCGCGCGCATAGGACTCCACTTCCGAATCCTTCATCTCACCGTGAAGAACTCTTTGCCGGGCTGCGGCCGCACGCATTACTCGTGAAGAATCCCAGTACACATAAACGTTCAGTTCCTGTTCCGACGACTCGCTCGCCCGATTCGTTGCTGCCGGACTCGATGCGCCAGCACTGGTGGCGCTGGGCACCGAACGGACGCCGCCGGCAATCGGCTGCTCCGGCGCAACCTCCTTCTCGGATACAGGAAGCCAGGTGCGCTGGATCGTGGTTGTCTGTACCCAGGGTGATTGCGTCATGATTAACTCGACGTCCTTCTCGTCCCACTCCTGATATGGCTTGCCTTTCCACGGCTTGTTGTCGGCCCCTGCGAGAGCCGCTGCAATGAGCACTGCCAGGAGAAGCGCAAAATGTTTTGAGAAATCTGCCGGCTCAACCAGGCGGGCATCGATCTGGTTCTTCATGTGGCCCCCAAAAAGGCAAAACCCGGGGCATCAATGCCCCGGGTTTTGGTTTGTACCGAAATCCGAACTTGGACCCTGGCTTCCGCGCTTTTAGAAGTTGAACTTCAGTTCGAACTGACCTCTCCGAGGCGTGTTGCCCTGGCAGGAATCCAGCGGTGAGGGCGCGCTATCGGCGAAGCCAAAATTCGGATTGAATTGGTTATTGGTGAAGCAATTCACGCCGCCGCCGGGTCCGTTGCTCAAGAGATTGCGGTTGAGCAAATTGAACCACTGAGCGGTGAACTCGGCGTTAAATCGCTCGCCAAAATAAAACTTCTTGGAGAACGCCACATCTTCGTCAAGGTACCAGGGGTACCGGAGCGCGCTCTCATAGACGGGTCCGTTCCCGATCGTCCAGTCTCCCGGGAAACCAAACGCGCTGGTGTTGAGCACGGGGATCGAGGTGCCTGTCGCGATGCTCTTGTCGTAGTTGTTCCAGTCGAGCTGGTAGTTATGCGAAAGGATGTTCGGCCGGTTGGCTATAAAAATGTTGCCAATCAGCGGATCGCAGTCGAACTGGTCGGCGCAGGAAACCAACATCAGTGGTGGGCCGCTCTCATACCACTGGACCCAGGAAATCTTCCATCCACCGAGCAACTCCTTCCCCGCGAGGCCGCCGCCGTTCAGGAACCTCTTTCCAGGACCAATCGGCAGCTCGTAAACGCCGGCGATCGTTAGAACGTGTGTTTGGTCGCTGCCGCCTACAGACCACTCTGCGCCCGGATTTTGCGGGTTGAGGCCTCGAACATTGAACGTCGAGAACCCGCTGTCCGTATTCGTCATGTAACGTGAGAGCGTGTAGGACAGCAGGAAAGTTAACCCGTTCCCGGTGCGTTTCTGGAGGCTCAACTGAAGAGCGTTGTATAGGTCCGCACCAGAAGTGTCGAAGTTATTGGTGACGAAAGGCATTTGCGGATAGGGAAGCTCTGCCTGGAAGAGGGCGATGTTGCCGGCGCCGCCCGCTCCGGGCGCTTGCTCCGGGCAGAAGTTGGTATACGGAGCGTAAAGCGTGATCGCGGTGGCTCCGCAGGTGCCTGCGGGATACGTAACTTGGCCAAATGTTCCCTGGCCAGCCATAAACGCCTGTGCATTTGCAGACATCCACGGCTGACCTAGAACACAGTCGGTAGTGCTGGTAACAGTCGGACCCTGCGGGCAGGTCGCCTTCACGAAGTTGTAATTGAGCGACTGGGTCGCTGATTCCAATGTGGCCGGCAGGTGGACGTCATGCGTGTGTACGTAGCTGGCTGAAAGAAACATGTTGAAGGGCAATTCGCGCTGTACGCCCAGTGTGAAGAGTTCGTCATAGGCCTGGTTGACGCTCCTCGGCAGCGAGTGGACTTGTGCATATCCCAGAATCGACGTGCCGTTGAAGGAGGTCGAGCTGAAGCCCACGGCCGGCAGCGGCGGCAACTGGTTTGTATCCCATTCGCCGAAGCCCGGAACCAAGGGGTTCGACGAACCGATCGAAACCACGCCGTTCAGGTTATTCCCGTAGTTTACGGCGACCTTGTTAACTCCGTACTCGAATGCGCCGGTGTCCAGCCAGTAGAACGACACGCCGCCCAGTATCACAGTCTTCGGCGTCAACTGGTACGTGAATCCGGCGCGCGGGCTAAAATGATGCCACTGCGTGTACATCGTGCTCCAGCCCACGGCTCCTTGGAACGACCCCAACTCCGACATAGCTCCCAAGAGGGGTTCGCCAGTTAGTGGGTTGATTTCGGTGGGATTGGGTATCTTTGGGTTGAAGAAAGTGAGTTCGTTGGTGCTGAAATCATTCGTGAACGGAAATGCCAGGTCCCACCGAATACCCGCGTTGACCTTCAGCTTGGGATTGATCTGAATGTCGTCCTGGAAATAAGGGGCTACGTAGTTGTTTCTCAGGTTTGTGTTGCCCGCGCCGCCCCGGCTTCCGCTATCAACATCGCCCAGCAGGAAGCTCGCGAATCCTATGCCCGTAGTTGTGCCGGGAGAAGCTTCGAGCGGATTTGCCGTTATGCCGGAGGTGAAGTTTAGCACTCCCGAGCAGCCAGCCTGACCCGTGGAGCCGCCGCATTCGAAGTCGTCCTGGTGGGTATGCCTGATATCCACGCCGATATTGATGTTGTGCCGGCCGGTCTGCCAGAGCATGTTACCCATCCACGAGTATCCTGATTTGTGATTTTTAGTGGACGACAGGCCGTTGCCGGGTCCCCAGTTTACCGGCTCCCACAGGCCGCCGCCAAAATTGATGCTCGGGAAAGTGAGAGGCTGGGCCAATCCCGATGGAGGAACGGGTGGTATCGGGGTTGTGAGCAGGTGCGGCGGCAAAAAGTCGTTGCTCTGAAACACGTAGAGGAAGCCGCCCGTTATCACCATGTGTGAGCTGACAGCGTTGGAATAGGTAATATCCACGCCGCGACCGTAAGTGTAGGTGATGTTCTCGTTGCTGAGAACGTTGTTCACCCAGTCGCCGCTGTTCGGTGATGGGTAGTACTGCCGCCAGTAGAATCCGTGGATAGCCTGATTCTTTGTGAGGTTGTGGTCGGCCGTTACCGCCAAGTCAGTCTGAAGGTTCAGGCTGACGGTGGTGGGAACGTAGTTGTTTACGAGGTTCGAATTGCTCGGTTTCGGAATCGGATAGGCCGCGAGCAGCGCCGAAGACTCCTGGCTGAAACAAGTCGTTGGAATCTTGTTCCCGGGCCATTGCGCGCCGGGCGCAGCTCCGGGGACGCAGCCAGCCGGAATCAGCGATGCATTCGTGGCCCAAGCACTCGGAACGTAAATAGGTATGACCTGAGTGGGGGCCCCGGGATTGAATGCGCTGCTAAAATCGCCACCGACCTCGGCCGGGGTGGGCACGGTTACCACGCTGGGTGTGAACGACTGTCTGTACCGGTCATAACTGAAGAACCAGAAGGTTTTGTTCCTCCCATCATAGACGTGAGGTATCCAGACAGGGCCGCCGGCCGAGCCGCCCCAGTCAGTTTGGATGTTTACGTTGGTCGAATCCACCACGCCGTTGTTGTTTGGATTCTGGTCCAGGAACGCACCCGGTGCGCCCAGAAGTGCGTCATCACGGTAAAAATAAAAAAGGTCGCCGTGGATCGCGTTGGTTCCCGATTTGCTGTGGTACTGCTCCACGCCCTGGCCTAAGCCGTACTGCGCAGAGAACGTTCCGCTCAGCACGTCGATGTCCTTCACCGAGTCGTAGGGCGGCTGGTTCCATGAAGTGAACCCCGATACTTCCGAGAACGCCTCTGGCACGCCGTTAAACATGATCTCCGTTTGCTGGTCAACGCCGCCGTTGATGCGGTGGCTGAATCCGCTACCTGTAACGCCGGGCGTCAGGAAGATGAAGTTGTCGATTTGGCGGTTTTCGCCGCTGATCAACTGAGGCAGGTCTTCGGTCAGTGTCTCGTTGACTGTCGTGCCAACCTCCGGTTGCTCGGTCTGTAGCGCGACAGAGGAAGCCGTGACCACAACCTCGGTGGCAAGCGCACCCGGCACCAGCGTTGCGTTTGCTGTCGAGGTGGCGCCTCCGACTACGACGGCGCCCTTCTGGAGGTAAACCTGAAAGCCCGCCTTCTCGACCTTGACGTCGTAAGTCCCAGGGATCAAGTCGGTGATGTAGTAAGTGCCGGCAGATGTGGTGTCTTGCGTCTTCGACACGTTCGTGTCGACGTTCGTGACTGTGACGTGGGCGCCTTCGACCGCCGCGCCACTCTGGTCTGTCACGATGCCGTTGATGCCGCTCAGAGCCTGCGCAGCGCATGGCGCTGGCACGCTCAGCAGAAACAGCAACAGGGCCAAACCCAAAACTACTGCGCCGAACGCTCGAATCTGGCTTTGGATAGACGAAGAGGAACTAACTCTCATCTCACACACCCCCAATTTGGGATCCAATTTTAGGCACAAAGTAGGGCGGCACAAACACCCCCACTGCCGCGAACTCTTATCACCCCCGTGTCGCAAGTCAATGCACTCGTTTGTTGTCTCTGTATTCCCGCGCAACAGACAGATAATAGCTATTTTATCTTGCACTCTTCCCGCCATAGAGAACCAGCTCTTCGGTAGGAAATAAAGAGATTATGGCTGCAGCGGTCCCTTTCCTTCCACCAGCGTGAAGTAGCGGTCAACGCCCGCCAGCACCACGAGCTCCTTCGCGCCGTCTGGCCAATCAACTTCCAGTTTGTCGATCTTGGACGCACTGCCCAAACCGAAATGAACTCGTGGGTCGGAGCTCGAGCCGTAACTACTGCCGCTAATCAGGTCTGCCCGCTGCCGAACGCCTGCCGTCGTGACAAAAACCTTGGCGCCGACTGCATCCCGCGGGCTTTTGGAGCTACCAACCAGTTTCAGGCCAATCCAGTGATTTCCGTTGTTCACGACGTTTCGTAGCAGCGTCGGCGTCGAGTCGATGTTATTCAGCACCACGTCAATGTGCCCGTCGTTGAAGAGATCTCCGAAAGCTGCGCCTCGCGCCGTGAGCAGATCGGCCAAACCGCTGCCCGTCGCCGGGGGCACCTCCTGAAACTTCTTGCCGTCGAGATTTCGGAACAGTTGCGGCCGCTGGGCATATGTGGTTCCCCAGTCGAGCTGATCCACAATCGGATACACATGACCGTTCGCGACAAAAATATCCAGCAGGCCGTCGTTGTCGAAATCTAAAAATCCGGTTCCCCAGCTGAGAAAGGGAATCGTCGGTTTGCCCAATTCAGCGCGAAATGTAACATCGGTAAAATTCGCGCCGCCGTCATTGCGGTAAAGACAATTGTAGTCATCGGAGAACGATGTCGTGTAAAGGTCCACTCTGCCGTCGCGATTGTAGTCACCCACAGCGATGCCCATCGATGCCTGTGAGCGCCCCTCCTCGGTCAGCGCGAATCCGGAAATCAGGCTTACATCTTCAAAGGTCCCGTCGTGCTTGTTGCGATAAAGAAAATTCGGCACCGAATCGTTCGCCACCACCAGGTCTACCCAGCCGTCATCGTCGACGTCGACAAAAACGCCTTGAAATCCATAGGCGCCGAGAGGATCGGAAACGCCAGCCTTCACACTTACGTCCGTGAACGTGCCGTCGCCGTTGTTGCGAAAAAGGTGGTCGCTTTCTCCCGGAAGCCCCAGCGGACCGCAGAAAACGTTCGCGCCGCGAAACTGGCACGAATCCGGCGGAATCGGCCGTTTGCCCGCCAACGGAGGATTATCGGCATCGAACTTGACGTAACCGGGCACGAAAAGATCGAGCAACCCATCGTGATCGTAGTCTCCCCATGTTGGCCCCGTGGACCATCCGCCGAGCGCGATGCCCGCTTTTTCTGCAACGTCGGTGAATGTTCCGTCGTGGTTGTTGTGATAGAGCCGGTTCTTTCCGAAATTAGAAACGTAAATATCGGGCCAGCCATCGTTATCGTAATCAGCCACTGCAACGCCGAAGCCCCAGCGCTCGTTAGCGACGCCCGCTTTGTCGGTGACGTCGGTAAACGTGCCGTCATGATTGTTGCGCAGCAGCATCGCGCGGGGCGCGGGCTCTTCGCCCTTTAGCGCGCGGAATGTGGATCCGTTCAGCAGATAAATGTCGAGCCAGCCGTCGTTATCATAATCGAGCAGTGCGACGCCCGATCCGGGCGCCTCAATGATCGTTTTCTTCTCGGGCGTGCCGGAGCGATGATGAAATTTGTCGAGTCCAGCCTGCTTCGTGATGTCAACGAAAACGACGGGCGCGCCATCGACGAAGCCGCCAGCTGTGATTGGCCTATTCAGGGCGTCTTTCACCGGCGCATAGACCCCGCCTGTGGCAACACCCGATGGCTTGGCGGGCGCGGGCTGCTGCGCTTGAGGCTGCGTCATTTGGGCGCGGCCCGCGCGTGTCGATGAGACGCGCCAGCAGGAGAACACGAGAGCGATTACCGCAACGACGATCCCGTGCGCTTGCCGCCTCGTCATCGTGATCCCGCACTCACGGTGCTGTTCAGCGGTTCGTCAATTTGAAGGATTTGGTCGCCACGCACGTTGGTCAAAATCTGGCGAATGCCGCTCGGCCAGCGGATCTCGATTTTCTGCGCCACCGCGTCGCTGCCGAGACCAAAATGGACGCGCTTGTCGCTGGATGAAAGATAGCTGCCGGCCGTCGTTACGGTTTCCAGTTGCGAGCCTTTGCTCGTCGTGACCTTCACTTCGGCCCCGATCGCGTCCCGATTGCTCTTGTGCCCGACAAGCTTCAGGGTCAGCCAATGATTTTGCGTAGGCGTTTCGTTGCGCAGAATGTAGGCCGGACCGTCGTTTGTGGTCACGACGGCGTCGATCCGCCCATCGTTGTCGATGTCGCCAGTCGCCAATCCCCGGCCAACCCAGGGCCGCTGAAACACCTCTCCCGATTCCTTGGACACGTCGACAAACCCCTTGCCCGTGTTCCGGGCGAGAAGCATCGGCTCGCGATACCGCAAATCCGGGTAATTCATTTGAATCGATTCTAGGTCGTGCCCCTGTGTGATCAGCAGGTCCTTCCAGCCGTCATTATCGTAATCGAGGAAACGGACGCCCCAGCCGGAATGCTTCAGCGTGATCGCTGCTAGGCCCGTGGTAAAGCTCGTGTAATTGAAACTGCCGTCGCCATTGTTTTGATACAGCGCGTACTGCTGGTTTGCCAGATTGGTGACAATCAAGTCCGGCAAGCCGTCGTTGTTGTAGTCGTCGAAATCTACGCCCATCCCCGCATAGGTTTTTCCGTTCCCGTCTACCGCAACGCCGGAAACCAAACCTGTCTCCTCGAACGTTCCGTCGCCTTTGTTACGGTACAGGAACTCAACCATCGAATCGTTCGCTACGAAAATGTCTGGGTGCCCGTCGCGGTCATAGTCGGCGAGGGCCACGCCCAATCCTTTGCCTGGCTTCGAGAGCCCAATCTTCGCAGACACTTCTGTGAAATGCCCATTGCCGTCGTTGTGGTAGACGAGTGGCGCGATTGGCTGAAACACATCCGGATGGCAGTAGTCGCGTCCGTCCTCCGTGTGAACGCCGCAATAAATGTCGTCAAAATCCCATTTCACGTACCTCAACACCACCAGGTCGAGCAGCCCATCACCATCCAGGTCAACCCAAGCCGCGCTCGTCGACCAGCCGCCGCCTGCGACACCCGCTTTCTCCGTGACATCTGCAAACGTTCCGTCGCCATTGTTGTGATAGAGCTTGTTTCCGCCATATCCCGTTACGAACAGATCCTCGTACCCGTCGTTGTCATAGTCACCGACGGCCACACCCATTCCGTAACCGGTACCCTGCAACCCCGCTTTCTCGGTGACGTCTTCGAATGTCCCGTCCGTTTTTTGGTGATACAGCCGGTTCCAGTATTCGGGCCCGCTCTTCTGTGGGATCGTTCCTTTCGGGGTCGGATCGCTTATCGGCGCAGCGTTTGCAAGGAAAATGTCCAGCCGCCCGTCGTTGTCATAATCAAAGAGCGCCACGCCAGCTCCGATTGTTTCGATCAGATATTTCTTCGACGTGTGCGAAGAAAGATTCCGAAAGTGGACGCCAACGGACTCTGTTACGTCGGTGAACTTGCCCGGTGTGACCTGCGGTGAGATTGCAGGAGTCCCCGAATGACGGGCCGGAAAAGCTAGCGCAGAGAAAGCTATAAAAAGCAGGCCTGAGCGCACGCGCATAGAAGCCAAGCATCATAACATCGGGAACGGTGCGCCCTGTGTGAGCAGACCGTCAGTGAAGTAATTCTTGACAATATTCCTGGTAGAGACTATGTTGCTCTAGGTATAGACGCATAAGGCCTAGCGATAATGGAGGTATGGGCGACAAGCGATGAACACCCGCGAACAACGTGACCTCTTTCCAGGCGCACTCGAGATGATGGTTCTCCGCATCCTGAAGCGTCACCCACTTCACGGCTATGCGCTGGCTCAGCACATTAAGCGCACCTCCGACGATCTGCTGCAGATCGAGGAAGGCTCTTTGTATCCGGCTTTGCAGCGCTTGCTGAAAGAAGGTCTGGTGAAAGCAAAGTGGAGCATGTCCAGCACCAATCGCCGCGTTCGGATTTACGAACTCACGGCGGCCGGTGCGAAACACCTGGAACAGGAAGTGTCGAAATTCAAACGGATGCTGGAAGGAGTTACGCGCGTTCTTGCGCCGGGCGAATCATGAAACTGCTCAAACGTCTCTTATCGCGCCGCCGCGTGTACGAGGATCTTTCGGCGGAGATTCAGTCACATCTCGACGAGCGCACTGAGGAGCTGACCTTGGCAGGGATGTCGAAAGACGAGGCCTCGGCTAAAGCGCGACGCGAATTCGGGAACGCGACGCAGATCGAAGAACGAGGCCGCGAGGTCTGGCAATGGACGACAATCGAGTCGCTTCTAACCGACGTTCGTTTTGCTTTGCGCCAATTTCGGCGCAACCCGGGATTTACCGCGGTCTTGGTTCTCACCCTTGCAATCGGTATAGGCGCGAACACCACCATCTTCAGTTGGACTCGGGCCATTCTGCTTAATCCGCTGCCCGGCGCGGGGGATCCGGACCGCGTGGCCGCACTCGAAAGTCTAACCGCGTCCAATGACTGGACTCCAACTTCGCACCTGGATTTTCGCGATCTGCGGGACCATTCAAAGCTCGTTGAATCCATGGCCGCCACCTACCCCGATGCAGTCGCCGTCGGAAATGACGACAATGTCGAGCGAATTTGGGGCGAGGTTGTGTCCGGCAACTATTTCGACGTGCTGCAGGTTAGGCCGGAACTGGGGAGGTTTTTCGAACGTTCGGAGCGCGACGACGGACAGAATGGAGATGCTGTTGTGGTCATCAGCCATTCGTTTTGGGCGAGCCACTATCACTCCGATCCCACGGTGCTCGGCGCCACAATTCGCCTCAATCGGTTCCCGTTTACGATCATCGGCGTGGCTCCACCCGCGTTTCACGGCTCGATGCCTGGCTTTGAATTTGAACTATGGACGCCGACCACAACCTTCAAGTTGCTGAATTCGAGTAATGGCTGGATGCTGCGGGACCGCAAAACGCGGATGTTCCGGGTTATGGCGCGACTCGCGCCGGGAGTTTCGCTCGAACAAGCGCGCTCTGAAATTCAATCGATTGGCACGTACATGGGTAAAGCCAATGCCGACACCAGCGAAGGCATGAGCGCCACATTGCTCCCTTTGTGGAAATCGCATTACGGCATTCAGGATTCTCTGCGCGCGCCATTGGGAATGCTGACGGGGGCCTGTCTTGTGGTCCTCCTGATAATTTGCGCGAATGTCGCGAATTTGCTTCTCACCCATACGCTGACCCGTCGCAAAGAATTCTGCGTTCGGATGGCGCTGGGTGCCCAGCGATCGAGGTTGGTTCGTCTGCTTCTGACTGAGACCGCTGTTGTCACCTTGTCAGGATCGCTCTTGGGTTTGTTGGTGACGGTGTGGCTAGAGGGTTCCCTCCATTTTCTCATGCCCGCCTCTGTGGCTCCCAGGTTGCTTCGGCCACACGTGGACGCAGGCGTCCTGGGCTTCACGGCGATGATCACGCTCGTCGTCGCCGCGCTTGCAGGCGTGGCCCCGGCGTTTCATGCCGGGCGCGACTCTCTCAACGGCGAACTGAAGGAGAGCGGGCGCACCGGAACGGGAACCGCCGAATCGCAATGGCTGCGCAGCCTGCTCGTCACTGCGGAGATGGCGCTTGCCGTCGTGGCCGTGATTGGTGCGGGACTTTTCTACAAGAGCTTTCTCATCGCCGGCGACATTCGGCCCGGTTTCGATCCCGAAGGAGTGACCGTCGGATCATTCGATTTGGCCGCGGCGAGTTTCAGTGCCGCGCAGGCTGACGACTTTTGCTCGCGTCTCCACCAGCAGCTCGAACATCAGCCCGGCGTGAGCGCCGTCAGCTACACCGATTACGTCCCCTTGAGCATTGGCGCGGGCTCCTGGGAGGACTTGCAGGTGGAAGGTTACATGCCGGGACCCAGCGAAAACATGAAGATCTATCGCTCGATTGTTGCGCCGGGATTTTTTGATGTTTTGAGAATCCCAATTCTTGCTGGCCGGGATTTCAATTTGAGCGACGATGGCAAGCACGCACCCGTGATGATCGTCAATCAGGAGTTTGTGCGCCGCTTCTTGCGCAACCAATATGCCCTGGGTCGAAAAGTTCAAGGCTGGGGCGAGTGGTTTACCATCATTGGAGTCGTTCAAGATTCGAAGTACTACCGGCTCACCGAGACGCCCGCTCCCTTCTTTTACGTCCCGATGCGGCAAGTCTATCGCCCTGAATTTCCTTTTACCTTTCTCGTTCGCACTCGAGGCTCCGTCGAACAGGGAATCATACTGCTCCGGCAGCAAGGGCTCTCCGTCGATCCGGGCATTCCCGTTTTCGGCACCACTTCTCTGCGGGAATTTATCGCCGGTTCACTCTTTCAGCAAAAAATCTCTGCAAGTCTTCTTGGCATTCTTGCAGGACTCGCGTTCCTCCTGGCAGCGATCGGTCTCTACGGAGTAATGGCGTATTCGGTTTCGCGGCGAACGAAAGAGATCGGAATTCGTGTCGCGCTGGGAGCGCTTCGAAGCAACGTTCTGGCGATGATTGTGGGCCAAGCTATGACATTCCTTCTGGCTGGTCTGGCTATCGGCGTGTTTCTATCAGTCGCGCTGGCCCGCCTGACCCGCTCTCTTCTTTATGGTGTCAGCGCGACGGATCCTGCCGTTTACATTGTCACCTGCGTGGCGACCACTTTAATCGCGCTCGCGGCGGTAGCGATTCCGGCCAGCAGGGCCCTGCGAGTTGATCCGACCATTGCTCTCCGGCACGAATAGATTTTGGTTTAGCCAAAGATATCCAGGGAAGAAGGCCTTCTATCTCTCCCACACTGAACGGGTTATCGGGGGTTCCACGGACCACCTCGTAGTGCATTGACACCACCTCTCACGTTCTCAAGAGTGCTGCCGGGGAGCATGACCTGAGGGATTCTGAGTCACCTCCCTGCAGGTTTCGCTAAAGCCGTTCGTTTCAAATCATAATGTCGTCCGACCGCGGGAGGGCGCCGATGAAATCAAACGCTTGTGGTTTAGGATTGCCACGTCTCGGAGTAGGCTGGACGCGCCTCCTGTTGCTCCTGCTGGTCCTGGCGACCGCAGGCGGTTCTGCTCGTGCTCAGGATCAAGGCAGTGGAGGCAAGAAATCTGGTGGTGCAGACGAGCGAAACGGCACGGCAAGTTCACCGAAGTCAGTCAAGCCGAGCCTGGCGAAGGATCCGACTCTTTACGTGGTGGGATATGCGCACCTCGATACGCAGTGGCGCTGGGAATATCCGCAGGTAATCAACGAATTCATTGCGAACACTCTCCACGATAATTTCAAGCTGATCGAAAAGTATCCGCACTACATCTTTAACTTTAGTGGCTCGAATCGCTATCGATTCATGAAGGAGTATTATCCAGCCGACTTCGTGAAGCTGAAGAAATATATCGCGCAGGGACGCTGGTTTCCGGCCGGGTCTTCTGTGGAAGAAAGCGATGTAAATTCGCCTTCCGCCGAGTCGATCTTTCGCCAGGTCCTCTACGGAAATGATTTTTACCGCCGTGAGTTCGGCGTCTACAGCAAGGAATATATGTTGCCGGACTGTTTCGGTTTTCCTTCGTCGCTTCCCAGCATTCTGGCCCACGCGGGCGTAAAAGGCTTCTCCACGCAAAAGCTCACCTGGGGATCGTCCGCGCCCGGCGGTCCGGGCGTCTCGCCTGAAGACACGCCAGTTGGCATCCCTTTCAACGTGGGAATGTGGATCGGACCTGACGGCCACGGTCTGATCGCCGCGATCAATCCCGGAGGTTATGGCAGCAACATCACCACCGACCTCAGCAGCGATCGGGAATGGGTGAAACGCGTCAATCTCGACGGAAAAGTTACCGGCATTTTCACTGATTATCATTATTATGGGACTGGTGACGTCGGCGGGTCGCCGCAAGAAAACTCCGTAAAAGCGCTCGAAGCGATCGTCGATAGAGGAGAAGTGTCGCTGCCGCCGGCGCGCAAGCCCGGCGAGCACTTCGCCGAATACCGCCAGCGTGTCGCCAGTACTCCGGAAAACCCGGTTCGCGTCGGTGGAGGCCCTCTCCATGTCGTTTCCTCGAAAGCAGACCAGATGTTCCTTGATGTCCCTGCTGATGAAATCAGCCACCTGCCACGCTATCAGGGCGAATTTGAACTTACGAACCACTCGGCTGGCTCCCTGTCCTCCGAGGCCTATCAAAAACGCTGGAATCGGAAGAATGAACTGCTTGCTCAAGCAGCAGAAGAAGCCTCGGTGGCTGCCGAATGGCTGGGTGCTAGGTCCTATCCGCAAAGACGCTTGAACGATGCCTGGACGCTCGTGCTCGGTGGCCAGTTCCACGACATCATGGCCGGCACCGCTACCCCGCAAGCCTATAACTTTTCCTGGAACGACGACGTAATCGCGATGAACCAGTTCGCGCTCGTCCTTACGAGCGCCGCCGATGCTGTGGCATCCAGAATGAACACAGAAGGGAAGGGAACCGCGATCGTTGTCTACAATCCACTGAATATTGAGCGTGAAGATGTGGTCGAAGATGTGGTCGAGCCAAACATCGCTTTTGCTGCCCTTTCGCGAAGCGGAGTGCGTGTGGTCGGGCCGGACGGCAAGGACGTTCCCGCTCAGCTTGAAGAGGCGGAAAATGGCAAATTAAGGCTTCTGTTTTTGGCGAAAGTTCCGCCCGTTGGCTTCGCGGTCTACGACGCTCAGCCTGGCGACAACGCATCGGCCTCGAGTTCCGAACTCAGCGTTTCGTCATCGCAGGTCGAAAATTCTCGTTATGTCGTCAAAATCGACCAAAACGGCGACGTCGCCAGCATTTTCGATAAGCAGCTCAGCCACGAGTTGCTCTCTAGCCCCGCTCGCCTCGCGTTCCAAACCGAGGCACCTCGCGATTGGCCCGCGTGGAATATGGACTGGTCCGATCAGCAAAAACCGCCCCGAGGCTACGTCGAAGGACCAGCGCAGGTCCGTGTCGTGGAAAACGGGCCTGTGCGTGTTGCGCTCCAGGTCTCACGCGAAACCGAAGGATCGAAGTTCGTTCAGACGATTCGGCTCTCCGCTGGAGAGGCAGGCAACCGCGTCGAGTTTACAAATGCCATCGACTGGCACACCGAATCAGCCGCGCTAAAGGCAACGTTTCCGCTTACCGCTTCAAATCCCGAAGCCACTTACAACTGGGACATCGGCACCATCGCGCGCGCCAATGACTACGATCGCAAATTCGAGTTTCCCTCTCATCAATGGTTTGATTTGACCGACGCGCGTGGCACCTACGGCGTCACCATTCTCTCAGATTGCAAATACGCCTCCGACAAGCCCGATGACAACACGCTGCGCCTGACGCTGCTTTATACCCCCGGGCTCGGCACCGGAAACGGACACGACTACAGCGACCAAACTTCCCAGGACTGGGGCCATCACGAATTCCTCTATGGTCTCGCAGGTCATGCCGTGGACTGGCGCCAAAGCCAGACCGACTGGCAGGCGTGGCGCTTGAACCAGCCGCTCATTGCCTTTGAAGCTACGAGCCACAGCGGCTCGCTCGGCAAGAGCCTTTCGGTTCTCAGTGTGAACAACAGCCGCGTGCGCGTGCTCGGGTTGAAGAAGGCAGAAAATAGCGACGAAATCATCGTGCGTCTCGTGGAACTCAGCGGCGAACCGCAACGCGGCGTTCGCGTCGCGTTCGCGTCGCCCGTTGCTGCCGCGCGTGAAGTGAACGGTCAAGAGCAGCCTCTCGGCCCCGCAACGGTCGAGGCTGGAGCGCTGATCGCAAACTTCTCGCCTTACGAGCCCCACACATTCGCTGTGAAACTCGAGCCGCCTCGCACGAACGCGGCACAGACGGAATCGCGACCGGTCGCGCTGAACTACGATCTTGCCGCGTCGAGCAACGTTGGCACGAAATCGCACCCCGGATTCAATGCTGCCGGGGAAGCTCTCGCGGCAGAGATGTTGCCGAACGATATCGACTATGCGGGAGTCCACTTCAAACTCGCGCCCGCGCAAACCGCCAAAGCGAACGCCGTCACGTCGCGCGGCCAATCGATTGCTCTTCCTTCCGGAAAATACAATCGCGTCTACATCCTTGCCGCCTCATCCGATGGAGACCAGACTGCAACATTCCGTGCGGGCGACAACTCCGTGCAACTGAATGTAGAGGATTGGGCGGCTTCATCGGCCAATGGGACAATCGCCATTGGAACATGAAGGAGGTCCCCATTACTTACGGGCCCGGCTACATTCCACCGCCAAACGCGCCGAAGACTGAAACCGTGATGGAATTCAATGGCGAAATCACTCCGGGCTTCATCAAGCGTGCGCCGATCGCGTGGTACTCCAATCACCGTCACTCGGCCGACGGAAAAAACGAGGCCTATTCGTACTCGTATCTGTTTGCTTACGCCATCGATCTTCCGGCGGGCGCCACGACGCTCACCCTCCCGGACAACGACAAAATCCGCGTGCTCGCGGTGACGGTGGCCAATGAGCCGAGCCATATATCTCCGGCTGCGCCACTTTACGACACTCTCGAACGACATGCGGAACCCTAGCGTCTTCGGCTTACAAAAGTGAGTTTGCCTCCGGTTAGGAGTGGCCGTATCGCCAATCGGCTTGGTATGCTCTGTGTATGACTATTTCCGCTCGCAACAAGCTTAAGGGCAAAATCGAAGAAGTTGAGGCCGATGGTGTGATGGCCCACGTCGTTCTCCGCGTGGGCGGCAACCTGATCGAGAGCGTCATCACCAAACGCAGCGCTGACGATATGAAGCTGAAGGTGGGAGACAACGTGACCGCCATCATCAAGTCCACTGAAGTAATGCTCGAGAAGCAATAGCTCCCGAGAGTCGATGGATTCTCTCCGGAGTTCTATGCCGAACCGCAAAGTACTTGTTCCCGCAGCCTCGATCATCCTTTTCTTCTCATTGGCTTTCTGCTTTTCCCCGCGCCTGTGGGCTCAAAACTCTTCGTCGTCGGCTCCGGCTCCGATTCTGAAAATCACCGGGAATGTGAAGACGCCGCTTTCGCTTTCTGCCTCCGACCTCAAGTCCATGCCGAGAAAGACGCTCAAGCTGGAGAACCCGCACAGTAAGAAAACAGAGGTCTACGAAGGAGTTCCGCTCTCTGACCTGTTTCAGAAAGCGGGCGCGCCACAGGGCCATGATTTGCGCGGTCCCATGATGACCTCGTATGTTTTGGCAGAAGCTGCCGACGGTTACCGCGTGGTCTTTTCTTTGGCCGAACTCGATTCGGATTTCGCGGATTCCGACGCGATTGTGGCTGACACTCTGGACGGCGCACCGCTCGGGGCAAACGAGGGTCCATTTAAACTGGTTCTGCCGCATGATAAGCGCCCGGCGCGCTGGGTCCGCATGCTTCAAAGCCTCACGGTTGCGCAACTCTCCCGCTAAAATCCCCAACCTCCGCTTCTTAAACCGACAGACACCTCAACTCGTCTTGTGCACCCCAACCCGTATGGCAAAATCCAGCCGGTAGGGCGATAATGGCGGCGGTTTGGGTGACACGTTCTACGGAAGTTCATGCCGGAAATTGCGTAGCTCCGATTCGGAATAGGCAAAACTCAACTCGTCAAATGGGAGCCGCGCCAAAGGACTTCGATGAGGAAAAGCATCATGTTCGCCGCGTTTGCGGTCGCGTTTATTACGGGTCTGATCTCGATGGCCCCAGCTCCAGCTGCAGCACAAGTTGCCGTGGGAGTCGTCGTAAACCTTGAGCCGCCCGAGCTTCCCGTCTACGATCAGCCACTTTGCCCCGGAGAAGACTACATCTGGACTCCCGGCTATTGGGCCTGGGATGGCAGCGAATATTACTGGGTCCCCGGAACGTGGGTGCTGGCTCCCCAACCGGGCTTTTTTTGGACTCCAGGCTACTGGGCCTGGCGTGACACTGGCTATTTTTTCACAGCTGGCTTCTGGGGTCCGGTCATAGGCTTCTACGGAGGTATTAACTACGGATTCGGATATTTCGGGACCGGTTTCGTGGGCGGCCGCTGGGACCGCGGCCACTTCTTCTACAACACGGCGATCAACAATGTGAACCTTACCATCATCCATAACACCTACGTCGACCGAACCGTCATCGTAAATAACGCAACGGTGACCCGCATTAGCTACAACGGCGGCCGGGGCGGCATCAACGCGCGCCCGACGCCGGCCGAAGAAGCTGCTCTGCGAGAAAGGCACGTCGGCCCCGTCGAAGCTCAGGTGAGGCATGAGGAGGCCGCTCGCTCAAATCCACAATTCCGAGCCTCTTACAATCATGGCAAACCGCCAATCGCGGCAACCGCGCGCCCCGGTGATTTTAAGACTGGTGCCGTCGCCGCCAGAGAAGGCGGCACCGTCCATACCGAGGAGACGCGAACGGAAAATGCCCCTCCGCATAACGCCGTTCACCCGCGCGACTTGCCTCCAGCCGGGCACATGACGCCGCCGAATACGGGCATTCCCAAGCAGGATCAAAAATATCAGAAGCAGCAGGATAAGCTAGAAGCTCAGCAGGCCAAAGAGCGGGACAACCTTCAGGCGAAGCAGGAGCAGGAACACACGAGGAAAGCAAACGCAAGCGACGCTGAAAAGCAGCAGATGGAGCAGCGCCATCAGCAACAGACCCAGCAACTCCAGCAAAAGCACGATCAGCAGCGGCAGACCTTACAGCAACGCCAGCAACCGAAGCCCGGACACCCGCAACGGTAGTCGGATAGACACAGCGGGGTGGCCTGCGCGGGAGTCCAATCAGACTCCCGCCCAGCTTCATTGTTTCGGTACCGAACCCGCCTAAGTGACCAATCGATGGCTTCAATGCGGCAGTTTGTAGCCGATCTTGCGGACAAACTCGTGCCGCTGCTTCCGGTGATCCGCTCCCTCGACGCCCTTCGGCGACGAGCCGTCCACCACTCCCAGAACAGCGCGGCCTTGCTCGGTCTGCGCCACAATTACTTCCACCGGGTTTGCAGTTGCGCAAAAGATTGCACATACCTCGAAACAGTCGCGCACGCGGGTGAGCAGGTTTATCGGATAGGCATCGCGCACAAGCAGCACGAACGAGTGGCCCGCGCCAATACCCTCCGCGTTCGAAACTGCCGCCCCGCGGAGCTCAGGATCATTTGCCTCGACTCGAATCAGGCAGGGCCCCGACGCCTCGCAAAAGGCGACCGCGAATTTCGCCCCGGGCACCGTGTTCACCACAGTTTCGTATAGGTCTTCGGCCGTCTTGATGAAGTGCGCCTGCCCCAGTATCAAATTGGCGCCTTCCGGAATCTTCAACCGCACTGCGAGAAGCTCCATATCGTCCCTCATTCGGTAAAAAGTTCCCACATTTGGAATCTCAAAAATTGTAGGAGTTCGCTTGGCCACTCAGAAAAGGCCATTATTCCGCACCCTTTCACCCTCACGCAAGCTTCTCCCGAAATGGAATTTCACGTGCTCTCGAAACTTCTGTCGAATTGCCGCATCAAAGTAGCAAGCGCCGCCAGAAAATTGGAAGTCCGGCGCTGACGGTGTGATGAGCTGATGCTGATCAAGACAATTCAGCAGGCGAAGCGATGGGTAAAGATTGTCTTCGGCTTCACTTTGCTTGCGCTGGGTGTCATCATGATCGTCACGCCTGGCCCCGGCTGGCTTACGATTCTCCTTGGCCTTGGTGTTCTTGCCGCCGAGTTCGTCTGGGCGCGCACTCTGCTGGATCGCCTCAAAGAACAGGGAATGCGCCTTCGCGACGTCTTTGTCCGCACGCCTGTCGATCCCGCCGGCCACAACTAGGCCTATTCCGCACCCGGGCTCCTGCGCTAGACCTTCCGCTCTCCTTTCGCTATTCTCATTTGGCTTGGGTTTTGCGTTTTTTGTGGCGGTGCCTGTCCGGAGGTTCCCCCGTGTCTGACAAACCGTACCAGAAGTGGGCTGGCAAGTGGGCCCTTGTTACAGGTGCTAGCGCCGGTATCGGCTGGGAATTGGCCAAGCTGCTGGCGGCGGGGCGCGCGAACCTGGTCCTGACCGCCCGGCGTGCCGACCGGCTCCAGAAGTTAGCCGCCGACCTGGCGTCGCAGCATGGCATCAAGGTGGAGATTTTCACTTCCGACCTGACGCGCCCCGCTGCGCCGGACGAAATTTTCGCCTTCACTTCGCAAAAGGGCCTCGAAATCAAGCTGCTCGTCAACAACGCCGGTTTTGGCGCCTTCGGCTATATCCACGAAGTTGAAGAGCAGCGCCTGCTCGAGATGGTGCAGGTGAACTGCGCCGCGGTGGTTCACCTCACGCGGCTCTATTCCGCACCTATGGTCGCGCGGCGCCACGGAGACATCCTGATCGTCGCCTCCACCGCTGCGTTTCAGGCTGTTCCATTCAGTTCTACCTACGCCGCCACAAAAGCCTTCGACCTGATTTTCGCTGAGGGCATCGCCGAAGAGCTTCGGCCATTTGGCGTGAACGTCTGTGCGCTATGCCCGGGTCCGACCACCACCGAATTTCAGCAGGTGGCGCACCAGCCAGACCGCGCCTTCAGGGTGGCGGAAACGGCAGAGAAGGTCGCGCGCGTCGGCCTCGAAGGCCTGGCAAAAGGGAAAAGTTACGTTATCTCCGGCACGATGAACCGCTTCATGATGGAGTCGGAGCGCCTCGCCCCGCGCGGCTTCGTCGTCAAGATGGCGGCCAAAATGATGCGCCCAGACGGCACGTAGCTTCGCCCCCAATGGCCTGAGCGAATCTCCTAGTTTGAATGATCTCGGAGGCCGACTCCTCCGCAGCTCCCACTGCCCGGAGGCGTGTACTCCAGCCAAAGCATTTTCAACTTATCCGTTTTTTCAGTTACGTTCACCAACATGTCCCCGGAAAGCCCATAGCCAGCACCCCGCTCTAGATCGCTCGCGTCGATGTTCAGGACATAGGTTGCGGGCGGCACCTGACCGAATGAAAATCTCCCGTCTCGATCGGAGACGGTGCGGTACGTATTCCCCGTGAGCGGCTCCTGCAGCCTTAGCTTCGCTCCAGCAACAGGGGTTCTGACTCGATGCATGAAGTTCCAAATTATAGAGCCGCCTTGGCCCGGTTCAGAATCGATGAATGTGCCTGCCGCCTCAGTGACGGTAGGAGCAAGGTCTCCCCATTCATATTTAACTTCCTTCTTTGCTTTCCACGACCAGTGAGGATTAACGTGAAAGCACTGTTCGCCTGCCGAGATACCTAGAAGCTGAGCGTGAAGCCAATAATTTCCGGGCGCAAGATCGCGTATCTCGACTTGTCCAATGCCTGATGTGATCCCTGAGAAGACCTCGTGTTCGGCTTTTTGTTCGCCACTCTCACCATAACTCGTGACGCGCACAGCGACGCCGGCCAGAGCTTTGTTGTCGTGCGTGATCCTCACGACAAAGCTGCGACGCGTTGCTAATCCATTGCCAAGGCACCCTACAGCCGAACATGCGCTCGATAGGGTTGGAACGACGAGAATCAGAGCCAAGCCGCCAATCGCTAACAGATAGCCGTTATTGGAGGCTTTTAGCCGCATCGGAAAGTTCAATCACTCTTCCTCTTTGCCCTGTGCCTTGGCGAGGCGCTCGATCACGCCCATATCCTCTAACGTCGTCGTGTCGCCCGAGATGCCGCCTTTTTGCGCCAGCTCGCGCAACAATCGCCGCATAATTTTCCCGCTGCGCGTCTTCGGCAACAGGTCGCAGAACCGCACATCGGTAGGCCGCGCAATGGTGCCAATCGTCGCCGAAACGTGCTCCATCAGTCCGGTCCGCAAACCGGCGCTGGGCGTCTGGCCGGCACGCAGCGTGACAAAGCAAATAATCGCCTCGCCTTTAATCTCGTCCGGACGCGCCACCACCGCCGCCTCGGCCACCGACGGATGGCTCACCAGCGCGCTCTCAATTTCCATCGAACTCAGCCGGTGCCCCGCCACCTTAATCACGTCGTCGACGCGCCCCAGTACCCAGATGTAGCCGTCCTTGTCGCACTGCGCCGCATCGCCAGCGAAGTAAACGCCGGGAATTCGGCTCCAGTAGTCGCGCATATACCGCTCGTCATCGCCATAAATCGTCCGGAGCATCGACGGCCACGGCTTCTGAATCGTCAGATATCCAGTTTCGCCGGGCTTCACCGGTTCGCCCTTCATGTCCACTACCTTCGCTACGATTCCCGGCAGCGGCAGCGTCGCCGACCCAGGCTTCGTAGGAGTCGCGCCCGGCAGCGGCGAAATCAAGATTGAGCCCGTCTCCGTTTGCCACCACGTGTCCACAATCGGGCAGCGATTCTTCCCGATCGCCTCGAAATACCATTTCCACGCCGCCGGATTGATAGGCTCGCCCACCGTCCCCAGAACACGCAGCGACTTCAGGCTATGCGGCGTGATCCAGTCCATCCCCCAGGCCATGAACGCCCGCACCGCCGTCGCCGAGCTATAAAAAATCGTCACCTTATAACGGTCGACTATCTCCCAAAACCGGTCCTTGCGTGGCTGGTCGGGCGCGCCTTCGTACATCACGATGCTCGCGCCATTCGCCAGCGGTCCGTAAACGATGTAGCTGTGGCCGGTCACCCAGCCGATGTCGGCCGTACACCAGTAAATATCGTCGTCGCGCAGATCAAACACCAGCCGCGTGCTCCACATGGTTTGCAGCAGGTACCCGGCCGAAGTATGCAACACGCCTTTCGGTTTGCCTGTGGTCCCGCTCGTATAAAGAATGTAAAGCGGCTGCTCGGAATCGAAAGCCAGGGCAGGGCAGTCCGCGGACGCGGTCCCTTCGAGTTCGTGCCACCACAAATCGCGGCCTTTCGTCCAGCCCACTCTCTCACTTGTCCGCCGCACCACGATGCACTTCTCCACCTTCGGACAGTTTTTCAGCGCCGCGTCTGCCGTTTCCTTCAGCGGAACAATCTTGCCGCGCCGGAAACCGCCGTCCGCCGTCACCAGAATTTTCGATTTGCCGTCCGCGATGCGGTCGGCCAGCGCGGTCGCGCTGAATCCGCCGAAAACCACCGAGTGCATGGCCCCAATCCGCGCGCATGCCAGCATCGCAATCGGCAGCTCTGGAACCATCGGCATGTAGATCGCCACGCAATCGCCCGCCTTCACCCCCAGGTTCGTCAGCGCGTTCGCGAATTTGCAGACGCGCGCGGTCAGCTCCGCATACGTGAATTGCAGCGTCGAACCGTCCTCTGCCTCCCACAGCAGCGCAGGCTTGTTCGCCTTGGTCACCAGGTGCCGGTCGAGACAGTTGTAGGAAACGTTGAGCTTGCCCCCGACAAACCACTTCGCGTGCGGCAGGTTCCATTCCAGGATTTTCTTTGGCGGCTCGAACCAGTCCAGCATTTTGGCTTGCTCGGCCCAGTACTCTTCGGGATTGGCCACCGCCCGCGCATAGATTTCCCGGTATTCCTCGAGCGACTTTACGTGCGCGTGCTTGCTGAAGTCTTCGGGCGGCGGGATCGGTTTTTCGTCGAGTACGTGGGGATCAAATTCCAGCATCGTGCCTCCCAGGGCCCTCCAAGATTGTCGTACGGCCGTTCTTCCCACGGGTTCGGTCAAACCGCGAATATAACTTAAAGCCCTGCCGCGACGCGAGCGCCACTCTCCCTTTCCTGGGAGCGCCATTCTCCCGAATGCCACGGTTTAAGATTTGAACGTAGCGCTGCGGTCTTCAACGCGGCAGCCTCCCTCTGGAGTTGACCATAGCCCAGACATAAAACGTCCGATTTCGCGACGGTTGGCTTCGCGGGCGGACAGTTCGGCACCGCTCGTCGTTGCTCAAACGGAACAAACACAGTGAAATCAGCGTATTACTCTGGCAGTCAACGGAAAACTGCTTGCACAGAGTGACGGCAAGTAGACGCCGGGAGATGCGCGATGCACAACCTGTGGCAAGACGTGAAGTATGGCTTTAGAACGCTGGTGAAGTCGCCGGGGTTCACCGTCGTGGCGGTGGCAACGCTGGGACTGGGAATCGGAGCTTCGACCGCGATTTTTTCGGTTGTGGATGCGGTGTTGCTACGGCCGCTTCCTTATCCGAAGCCCCAACAAATCGTGACCGTGTGGGAAAAGGAAGCCAACGGTCACCGAACACGTCTGGCGGACCCGAACTTCCTGGATTTTCGGTCACAGAACCATACGCTCCAGGGCCTCGCCACATTTTTCTCGGGACTGGATTCAGTCTCGGGCGGCAGCGAGCCAGTACGCGTGAATATCGGCATGGTCTCTCAGGATTTCTTCAAGGTAATGGGCGTAGAGCCCTTTCGAGGCCGTGAATTCTCCGCGGACGAGCTGAAACTTCACGGCACGCCGGCCATGATCGTCAGTTACGGTTACTGGCAACAGTATCTCGGCGGTCGCGACGATATCTCGCAAGTGCATCTGTCCATGGACGGACAGAGTTATTCGGTCATTGGCGTGATGCAGCAGGGTTTCGATTTCGCCGGGGAAAATGTCGCTATCTGGGTGCCGCGCGAACCTCTTGGATGGTCCACCAGCCGGTCGTCTCACAATGGAGAGGGCATCGGGCGTCTCCGTGACGGCGTGACTCTTGAAGAGGCGCGTGCCGATCTGGAAATGATTGCTCGCCGAATCAACGCCCAGTATGGGAAAGGCGAAATCTCGGATTACTTCCTAACGGATGCTACGGCAATTCCCCTTGCAGACGTCCTGGTCGAAAATGTCCGCCCGGCGCTCATCGCGCTTCTCGGCGCGGTCATCCTTCTGTTCCTGGTTGCGTGCGCGAACGTGGCTGGACTGCTGCTGGCGCGCACCTCGGCCCGGCGCAAGGAATTGGCAGTGCGCGCCGCCTTGGGTGCCGGCCGCGGGCGTCTCGTGCAGCAGTTGCTCGCGGAATCGCTGGCGTTGGCCCTTGCCGGTGGCGTGCTGGGAATCCTTCTGGCCACGTGGACGACGAAATTACTTCCTATGATTCTTCCGGCAAGCCTGCTGCGACGGCAAGGCATCACCATGAACGGAATTGTCCTCTTGTTTACGTTGGCCGTGACATTAACCGTTGCCATCGGCCTGGGACTCTTTGCTGCGTGGCGCGCCGGTGAAGGGGACCTGGGGGACGCTCTGAGTGCCGGTTCGCGCGGCTACAGCAGCGCGAGCCAGAAAACCCGGAGTACGCTGGTGATTGGCGAGATCGCAGCGACATTGATGTTGCTGGTCAGCGCAGGCCTGTTGGGCCGCAGTTTTCTGCGGCTGATATCGGTGAGTCCCGGCTTTAACGGTGAGAATTTGGTTGTCCTGAAATTCTCTCTGCCTGAGTCGGCGGAGGAACTGGCGCCTGAGCAGAGGCGGGCGGAAATCACGCGTGAGACTCAATTTCTTGATAAAGCACTGGACCGCGTGCGAGCGATTCCGGGAGTGGAATCTGCGGGAGTGGCTGGAGCGCTTCCGGTAGCGGATGCCGACGGTTTCAACGACGGATTGTTCCTTATTCTCAATGGCCACGCAGCCCCCACGAACTTTGACGAATGGGGACGCATGGCGAAAAACGCCGAGCAGACCGGGCAATCGGACCGTGGCGTGGCGAGTGCAGGATTCTTTAACACGACTGGAATTCCACTGCTCCAGGGCCGAATGTTCGGCGCGCAGGACGGCCCCGACGCCCCCAACGTTGCTCTGATTAGTCAGAGCCTCGCGCGCGAGAAGTGGCCAAATCAAAATCCTGTTGGCCAGGTGATCGACTTCAGCAATATGGATGGCATCATGAAGCCGCTCACGATTATCGGAGTTGTGGGTGATGTTCGTGCCGAAGGATTGGATAAGGCGATGACTCCCATGGTTTATGTGGACTATCGGCAGCGCGGGCTGGGCAACGGCTCGCCGGCGATAGTCCTGCGCACAGCGTTGCCAAGCGGCGCTATCCTTCCTGCGGCGCGGTCAATTTTTCACGATCTCGATCCCAACATTCCGGTGGAATTCTCGACGTACGCCCAGGCCCTGGGAGGCTGGATGGCCCAGAAGCGCTTCCTCTTGCAGCTGGCCGGAGTGTTTGGGGGAGTCGCCCTGGCATTAGCCGCTGTGGGACTTTATGGCCTCCTATCGTACTCAGTTGCGCGACGAACACAGGAAATCGGAGTTCGCGTCGCTATTGGCGCCCAGAGCAGTGACGTGATGCGCTTGATTGTGGGCGAGGGCGCGAGGCTGGTCCTTATCGGCGTGGTCATCGGAATTGCCGCGTCGCTTGCGGTCACACGGCTGATGTCGTCGCTGCTTTTTGGCGTTGGCAGCACTGATTTGCCGACGTTTGTCGGCGTCGCGGCACTTCTTTCTGTTGTGGCGCTCGTCGCGTCGTACATTCCGGCGCGAAGGGCGATGCGGGTCGATCCGATGGTGGCGCTGAAATATGAATGAGGCGGTGATGACTGGTGATTGATGAGTGGTGAGGGTTAGTGGCGAGAAGTGAGCGGCGGGAGAGGTGGTCGCGAGTATGCAGAACCTTATGCAAGATGTGAAGTATGCGTTGAGGATGCTGGTGAAGTCGCCGGGATTTGCGATCACGGCGATTTTGGCGCTGGCGCTGGGGATTGGCGCGAACACGGCGATATTCACGGTGGTGAACAAGGTGCTGCTGGAACCGCTTCCATACCCGCAGCCAGAGCGTCTGGTGGAATTGGAACTCACCGGCCCGCAAGGAAACGGCGACATCACGTCGATTCCAAAGTTCAACGTGTGGCGCGAGCAGAATCAAGTGTTCGATGCCGTCACGGCCTATGACACGGGTGGCCCGGGAATGAACTTGACTGGAGGCGAGACGCCGGAACAGGTTCGCGGAATTCGCGCGTCAGCGGATTACTTCCGGGTGTTTGGCGTGCCAATCGCGGTCGGGCGGGCCTTTACCGAAGAAGAGGATCGGCCGGCCGGACCCAAGTTGGCGGTTCTCTCAAACGGGTTGTGGCAGAGCCGGTACGGCTCGGATCGAAGCATCGTGGGGAGAACGATCGAGCTCGGTGGCGACCCTTATCAGGTGGTTGGCGTTCTGGGACGCGCTTTTCAGTCTGATCCTCCGGCTGACGTGATTTTGCCTCTGCAACCAGACCCAACCAGCACGGACCAATCTCACTATTTGCTTTCAACAGCGCGATTGAAGCCTGGCGTGACGCTCGGAATGGCGCAGGCGGCCATGAAATTGGCGGCCGAGCAGTTCAAACGAAAATTTCCCAACGAGATGGGCCCGCAGGACGGATTCGCCGCCGTGTCGTTGGCGGAGGCTCGCGTGGGAGATGCGCGGACGTCGCTGCTAGTGCTGGTGGGAGCGGTGAGTTTTGTGCTGCTAATTGCGTGCGCGAACGTGGCGAATTTGCTGTTGGTGCGCGCCACGATTCGAAGGAGAGAAATCGCGATCCGTGCTTCGCTGGGAGCAGGCCGACGCAGAATCATTTCACAATTGCTGACGGAAAGCGTGCTGTTGTCACTTGCGGGTGGCGCGGCCGGGTTGCTGCTGGGATATTTTGGCGTGCACGCGCTGCTGGCGATGAATCCGGGAAACATCCCGCGGATTGGTGAGCACGGCCAGGACGTGACGATCGATTGGCGAGTGATGGGGTTCACGCTGGCGATTTCGGTGCTGACGGGTGTGTTGTTTGGGCTGATTCCGGCGCTGAGCGCGTCAAGATCGGATTTGAGCGTGACGCTGCGGGAGAGCGGCGCGCGGTCGGGAAGCGGCGTGAGGGAAAATAAGGCGCGGTCGCTGCTGGTGGTGACGGAGATGGCGCTGGCGTTGATTCTTCTGGTTGGCGCGGCGCTGCTGATACGCACGTTTGCGGCTCTGCGTAATGTGAATCCGGGGTTCAGCACGCACAACGTGCTGACGATGAATATGTCGATTACCGGTCCGCGGTTCGCAAAAACCGCGGGCGTGGCGCAACTGGTGGAAGACGCGCGCCAGCGGGTCGAGGCCGTGCCCGGCGTGGAGGCGATGGCGACGACGTGCTGTTTGCCGCTCGAGGGCGGGTTGGGGCTGCCGTTTTCGATTGAGGGACGGCAACACACGAATAGCGGCCCGAATGACGGCGGCGCTGGTTACGACATTGTGTCACCGGAGTACTTTGCGGTCTTTCAGATTCCGCTGATTCGCGGGCGAATGTTTACGGTGCACGACAGCGGAGGCGCACCCGGCGTCGTCTTGATCAGCGAAACGATGGCAAAGAAATTCTGGCCGAAGGGCGATGCAGTGGGCGTGCAAATCACGATTGGCAAGGGAGTGGGGCCGGAGTTTGCGGAGCCGCCGCGGCAAATCGTTGGGATCGTCGGCGATGCGAGGAACGGGGGACTCGACAATGAACCCTTTCCGATCATGTACATTCCAGTGGCGCAAGTGCCGGACGGTGTAACGGTGCTGAATTCCCGCATCACGCCGCTGCAATTTGTGATTCGAACGCGAGTGGAACCATTTTCTGTGAACGAGGAGATTCAGAAGACGTTGCGCGAAGCGAGCGGGGGATTGCCAGTAGCTCACGTGCGGTCGATGGATCAGGTGGTGTCTCAATCCACGGCGCGGAGCGATTTCAATACTACACTGTTGACGATTTTCGCGGGCGTGGCGTTGCTGCTCGCCGCAATCGGGATCTATGGATTGATGGCCTATTCCGTTCAGCAGCGGACCCAGGAAATCGGGATTCGCATGGCGCTGGGCGCGAGCCCGCGAACTGTGAGGCGAATGGTGGTGGTGCAAGGCATGATGCTGGCACTCGGCGGGTTGGTGATCGGCGTGGCGGCGGCGCTGACGCTTTCGAAGTATATGGATTCGCTGGTATTTGGAGTGAAGCCGCGGGATCCCGCGGTGTTTGTGACGGTCGTAGTGGTGCTGAGTGCGGTGGCGTGGGCGGCGACGTATTTTCCTGCGCTGCGCGCCTCAAAGGTCGACCCGATGGTGGCGCTGAGATATGAGTGACAGGCATGCGCGCGCATAAACTGCTGAGGTGAGAAAGTTCTCCGTGACAATAAAAGAATAAATCCAGCGGACCCCGCATCGAAGGAGTGCGGCGCTATCGGCCCGAACCTGAGAAGGCTGAGAATGGTCCCTGGGAGCTACGGGCCGGTAGCGTACGCGCCAAGCGAGGAGAAGATGAGCGCACCGTCGAAGCCGGGCGTGGCTCTCGTGCCACCTTTCACGCGGGAGACCGCGATTTTGAAAATTCGTGCGGTGGAAGACAACTGGAACACGCGCGATCCGGAGCGCGTTTCAAAGGCTTACACCACGGATTGCTACTGGCGCAACCGCTCGGAGTTCCTGCACGGTCGCGAGGAAGTGCTTGCGTTCCTGAAGCGGAAGTGGACGAAGGAACTGGACTACCGGTTGATAAAAGAATTGTGGGTATTTAGCGGAAACAGGATTGCGGTGCGGTTCGCGTACGAGTGGCACGATGATTCGGGGCAGTGGTACCGGTCGTACGGGAACGAGAATTGGGAATTCGATGACGCGGGTTTTTCGCGAATCCGTCACGCCAGCATTAATGATCTGCCGATTCGGGAAGAAGAGCGGCTCTACCAATGGCCGTTGGGCCGCAGGCCGGACGATCATCCGGGACTGAGCGACCTGGGTCTGTAGGGGCGCGGCCCCGACAAATAGCGAAGCGTGTGCTAGCCGTGGATGTAGACGCGGTTGCCGTCTGGGTCACGGAATGATGCTGGCGCGGCGGGGAAGCCGGACTCCCGGAGACGTTGAAGTTGTTGGGCGGCGCGGGCCGTAGAGGGAAAACGGGCGAGTACAGGGGCTTGAGGAGAAACGCGAGTTCCCGATCCGACGCGTCCGATAATCAATCCTTCCAGAGCAAGCAATTCATAAGCAGCGACTACGGTGTTGCGCGAAACTCCCAGCATGCCTGCGAGGATTCTGGACGCGGGTAATCGGCAGCCAGGCGTGAGAGCGCTGCAGGCGATGGCGTTGCGAACCGCGCGACGCAGTTGCTTCGTCAACCCCTTGCTATTGCGGCGAATCGTAATTTGTGGGAAATCGAGTTTGGGACTGCGTTTCATCCGAGTGCAGACAGTCTCCCTAAATGGCTCTTTTCATCGCAGCGCGCGATGTGGATGATACAGCGCTAGGGGGTATATATGTTTTCGAGCGGCAACGTTACGGTTTTCGTGTCCAACATGGACACAGCGGTGCGATTCTACACGGAAACGCTGGGACTGAAACTGGCATACCGGTTTGGCGACCACTGGGCTTCCGTGGAAGTAGGCAAAGGGCTGACGATCGGGCTGCATCCGATGTCGGCCGAGTCGCCAAAGGGCCACGGCGGGATGGCCATAGGACTTGAGCTTACGGGCAAGCTGGATGACGCCATGCGCCGACTCGAGGCCAAGGGAGTCAAGTTCGGCAGCGTCGTGGACGAAGGGAAGGCGGGGAAATTCGCACATTTTGAAGATTTGGATGGGAATCTCCTCTACCTTGCCGAACTAAACTGGAGTCACGTGAACCAGGGCGAAGGCTCATACCAAGAAGCGCGGTAAGACCCTATCTCTCGATTCGCCACCAACTGGCGTGACGGGTGCAACCTGACGCCGGCGTTGGCTATTTATCCGCGGTTCCAACCTACCGTAAATAACGCAAAATTCGGGAACTTCCGGCCGGGAAGGCCGGAAGATGTAACGAGAAGCAGGGCAGGCCGTCCTAATCTCTGGGTCGGTAGCACCCGGATAGGGAACGAACCAAGGGCACGTGGTTCCAGGCTGAAATTGGACGATGCGCGTTGAGCGCGGCGTAGAAATCGAACTGACGGATGACGGCCTGCTGAGGCGGATGGTCGCGGGCGATGAAGAGGCATTTACCCTGCTCTATCGCCGGAAGCATCCCGCGATATATCGGTTCGCGCTGCACATGAGCGGAAACGCGGCAGTAGCGGATGATGTGACGCAAGAGGTTTTCATGGCATTGCTTCGGGATACATCGCGATTCGATCCGGCGAAGGGCACGCTAGGCGGCTTCCTGTTCGGTATAGCCCGCAACCATCTTCACAAACGCTGGGAGCAAGATCGCAGGACGGTTTCGCTCGCGGACGGCGGCGAGAATGCGGCGGGTTTCGAGTCGCCTAACGGGCATGCGCGATTGAGCGGGCCAAACAGCAACGGAAACGGGCACGGGTCATTTGCTCATCCCGTGGATCAATACGCGGCGAATGAGGCTGTGCGGCAGGTGCGGGGCGCGGTCGCCACGCTTCCGGAGAATTACCGCGAGGTTATCGTGTTGTGCGAGCTGGAGGAGATGAGTTACGAGGAAGCGGCGTCGGCGCTGGAGTGTCCTGTGGGCACGGTGCGCTCACGGCTCCACAGAGCCCGGGCCCTGCTGCTCGAAAAATTGCGCGAAGCGCAACCGGTGCATCGCGCGGCGGCGGTGAGTGAATGAGCGAAGAGATGCGGATGACCTGCGAGCAATTTAAGGAAGCGGTGCATGACATGGACCGGCCGGGTACGTCCGGACTGGCCATGCGGGAGCAGGCGCTGGCGCACGCAGAATCCTGCGGTGACTGCGGGTTGCTAATGATCGAGTCGGAGTCGCTCGATTTTGCACTTCATACGATGTCCTTGCGGGATGAAGCGTCGAAGGCTTCGCCGCGCGTGGAGGCATCGCTGCTGCGGGAGTTTCGGCAGAGACATGCGGCTCCAAAGGCACGAATGATGCGCTGGCAAGTTGCGCTCGGCGCTGTGGCTGCGATGGGGTTGCTGGCGCTGGGATTGGTGCGAGCACGGATTGCGCTGAAAACCGATCAACCGGTTTCGAGCACGAGCGTTTCGGCGAACGCAAACAAACTCTACGCGGTGAGTGATCCGCAACTGAATGAGCTTGCCGCGGCGGAGGAGGGGACTGAGTTCGTTGCGCTGCCGTATGCCGATGACGATGCGGCTTCGCTGGAAGGCGGCGCGGTCGTGCGAGTGGCCATGCCGAGGGCGGCGCTGATTTCCATGGGCTTGCCTGTCTCAGGTTCGGTGGGTGATCGGATTCCGGCGGAGGTGGTAGTCAGTGCAGACGGCACTCCGCAAGCGATTCGTTTGATTTCAGAAGCGTCGGAAGATTAATCCAGCCAGGGAGGATGCGGCAGATGAGAACGAGCAGCAAAATTGTGAAGATGATGCTGATGTTGGCGGTATCGGTGTTGTGCGCAGGCGTAAGTCTGCGAGCGCAGGAAGCGGGCGGTCCTCCGCCTCCGGGGCCGGGCCATAGGGGTCCACATCCATTTGAAGATTTTGGATTCCTCGGATTCGAAGCGGGGATCGGAGGCAAGACGGTAACCGGTGCGCCTTTCAGCGCAGCGATTACGACGCAGTCGACGCAGCTGCTCTCGGACGGCAATCAGATTCAGCGGTCGACGACGGGCTCGTTCGCGCGCGACTCTCAAGGACGCACGCGCCGCGAAATGACTTTGCCGGGAATCGGGCCAATGGCCGCTGCGGCCGGCGGTGCGACTCCGCACGCCGTCTTCATCAATGATCCTGTGGCCGGGAAGAGCTATGTGCTCCGCGCGGACGACAAGACAGCTGAAGTGATGCCTTCACCTGCGCACGGTGGTCCCGGCAAGAATGGCGGACCGGACGCTGAATTCAAGAAGCGGTTCCAGAACGAAGAAACGACCACTGAGCTTGGGGCCCAAACGATCAATGGCGTCTCGGCCCAGGGAACCCGGATGACTCGGACGATTCCAGCTGGCGAGATTGGGAATGTGAAACCGATTGTAATCACAGTCGAACGCTGGTACTCGGCCGAACTGCAGACCTACGTGATGGTGAAGAGGACGGACCCGATGATGGGCGATTCGACGTACCAGTTGACGAACATTCAACGCCAGGAGCCGGAGGCTGCGCTTTTCCAGGTCCCAGCCGACTACACCGTAAGTCAAGGCGGTGCCCGCGGCGGCCCGAGAAGTGGCGGGCGGCCGGACGCTCAACAGTAGGAACAGACGCTCGGACTCCTCCGGGAAGCAGTTGTAGCAAATGGCTTGCGGGCGGCTCCCCCACCACGCTCCCGCCCGCAAGCTTTCCTTCCATCCTGCGGTCCTCCACCGTTTGGTAAGATCGGATCGAGGAGTTCCCCATGGACGTTTCTGAACTTGAATCACAACTCCACAAAGCGGGTTTCAAGCGGACGTATGTCTGGGAAGACGAGTCTGAGGTTTTCCACGCCACGCATACACATCCCACCGAAACTGCGCACATCATCCTCGACGGCGAAATGACGTTAACCATGAATGGCCAATCGACGACCTACTATGCCGGCGACCGGTTCGATGTTCCCGCCTGCACGGAGCATTCGGCGCTGATTGGGCCGCAGGGATGCAAGTATTTGATCGGCGAAAAGTAATTCGAGAAAGCCAGAGTCCGCAGGAGAGGCGCGGAAAGCCAAGGCTTGAACTTAGAGTCCATTTCGCGCGCCGATGGCGCGGTCAAGGAGTTCGATGACATGGAGTACTTCTTGGCCGGTGCTGTGGATGGCGGTACCGGCGCGAAGTTGCAAGATGCAGCCGGGATTTGCGGTGACGATCGCTTGCGCTTTCGTTTGGCGCGCGAACTCCATTTTCTGGGCGAGCAATTCGAGCGACGTTTTCGTCTGCGCCACGTTGTAAACTCCCGCCGAGCCGCAACACTGGTCCGCAAACGGCATTTCGACGAGTTCGACTCCCGGCACTGCGCGGATTAGTTTGCGCGGAGCCTCGCGTATTTTCTGGCCATGCAGCAGGTGGCAGGAATCCTGATAGGTAACCCGCAGCGGCATGGAACGCAGCGGAGCGGAGAGCCCCAAGTCAGCAAGAAATTCGGTGACGTCGCGGACGTGGGTGGAAAAGGCGCGCGCTTGCTCGAGGTCTGGTTCCGCGGGAGTGGCCTCTTCGGCCTCATCGAACAGCTGCGGATATTCCTTCAGTGTTGAGCCGCAGCCGGCGGCATTCGTGAGGATCACGTCATAATCGGCATCGCGAAAAGCTGCAAAATTCTTCTTCGCGAGATCGCGCGCAACATCGCGAATGCCCGCGTGGGCGGCCAGCGCGCCGCAACAGGTCTGCTGCGCGGGAACCACCACTTCGCAACCGTTGGCCTGCAGAACGCGAATCGTCGCGCGATTCAGTTCTGCAAACGACACCTGGGCAATGCAGCCGGCGAAGAGTGCCACGCGCGCTCGGCGCTGGCCGTGAGCGGGAAAGGTTTTACCGAGGTCGGAGAAGAAGAATTTTGAATCGATCGGAGGGGCGAGGCGTTCGCGGTCCTCGAGGTGCACAAGGCGCAAGAGGCCGCTGCCACGAGCCAGAGCTGCAAGGCCGGAGCGCTGGTAGACACGCATGACCCGTGCCGCCATGGCAATGCGATTGGGGTACGGCAAGAGTCGGCGATAGACGAAGTTGCGGAACAAGCGCGAGATGAAAGGGCGTTTGTACTTCTGTTCGATTTGCGCGCGCGCCAGTTCGACCAGTTTCCCGTATTCCACGCCCGAAGGGCAGGCGGTTTCGCAGGCGCGGCAATCGAGGCAGCGATCGATGTGCGTGACAAACATCTCTCCCACTTCGAGGCGTCCCTGATCGACGAGACAGATTTGGCGAATGCGGCCGCGGGGCGAATCGGCTTCGCGGCCCCAGAGCCGATAGGTGGGGCAGTGATTCAAGCAAAGGCCGCAGTGGACGCAGTGCGCATAGTCCTCATATTGCGGTTTGTCGGTGGCGCTGAATCCGCTGAGCGTGAGCGCAAATTCGCGCTGCGCTTCGTCAAGCGGCGGTGGACCGGCGGCGCGGTTGAGAGAGGCGGCCGGAGGCTGCGCGGAGCCGGAGGACGTGGGGCTCATCGGTTCAGATGCCTCCGATGAAGCGGCCGGGGCTGAGGATGTTGTTCGGGTCGAAGACTGTTTTCAGTTTTCGCATTTGGGCAACGTCGCTGCGCGCTGAGCCCCAGATCTGGAGGTGCGATTTCCATTCGGAGGGGCACCAGGGAATGGTGGCGTGACCTTCCAGGTTTGCACACGCGGCTTGGATTCGAGCGGCGGCGCGTGCGACCCTCGCGCGCACCGATTCGTCCTTTGTTTCGGGCATAAGGGCAACATAAACGATGCCGAGTCCGCGAACGAGGGTCGCCGATTGAATGGATTCGCTTTCCACCGTTGAGTGAATCTCAGAAAGGACGTCCTTAAGGTGAGATGGCAGCACGCCGATTTTCAGAATTGTTGCGGCTGGCGACGACGCGAGCGCTATAGGCACGAATTCGCGTTTGCGGCCAAAGGCACCTTTGATTTGATCACCGACAAGAGTCGTCGCGCTGACGGCGCCGAGCTGTTTGGCGAAGCTGCGTAATTCCTCATCGCAGCGGCTCAATACCTTTTCCGTTCCCGTGAAACCGCAGGTGAAGGCCCAAGTCTTATTCGAGATCACATTCGGCGCAATATGCCTCGACTCGATTTTTGCAGCGGCATCGCTGTAGAAGAGATCGGCGACGGCCGGGCTGAGAATCTCCTCGGTGATCGGCGTGAGTGGAGACTCCGCGACACGAGCGCGCATGTCAAGAGCGCACTCAGCGGCATCGAAATTCGCAACAAAAGCGCGCGTCCCGACGGGCAATGGAAACGTGCGAAAGTTGATTTTAGTGATCACAGCCAGAGTGCCCAGCGAGCCGATCATTAATTTATGAAGGTCATAGCCGGTAACGTTTTTCACCACGCGGCCTCCACTTTTTGCCAGCGTGCCGTCGCCGGTAACGAACTCCAGCCCCAGGACGAAATCGCGCGCCGTGCCGAAGAACTGTCGCAAAGGGGAATCGACGCCCGATGCCACCGTCCCGCCCACCGTTGTGTGGGCAGCAAAGGGAACAGCCAAAGGAAGAAACTGGCCGCGTTCAGCTAGAACGGCAGCCAGCTTATGCAGGGGGAGGCCAGCCTCGACGCTGAGCGTGAGATCGTCCGGGTCGTACGAAATGACGCGGTTGAGGCGCGCGAGGTCGAGGGCGACGTCATACTTTCGTGGCGGCGAGCCTATGGCGAGCTTCGTTCGCGCGCCGCAGGGAATAATCGCCAACCCACCGGCCGCTGCGGCCTTTATCACCTCAGCCGTTTCCGGCGCCGATTGGGGACGAACCGCAGCCGAAGGGCGTATCCCGTCGATCTCGTATTCGGCCAACTGGCCGGGGTCATCGGGACAGTTTGCTTCGCCGACAATTTCGGCCAGGCGAGTCGTGATGGCTTTTGCGCCAGCGCTCATGCGGATGGCGCACCTCTCGCCGGCAGCGGCCGCACGTGAATTTCGCCGCAGCTTTTTGCCGACGGAATAATCTTGCCGGGATTCAGGATGCCGCTGGGATTGAACGCGTCGCGGACGCGTCGCATCAAGCCGAGTTCGGCTTCGTTGAAGAGCAGGGGCATCAGACGGTCTTTTTCCATTCCCACTCCATGTTCCCCGGTGATGGAGCCGCCCATTTCGATGCAGAACTGGATGATTTCATCGGAAGTCGAGACGGCGCGACGGAACTGAGCCTCGTCACGCGAGTCGAAAAGGATAATCGGATGCAGGTTACCGTCGCCCGCGTGGAAGATGTTGCCGATCTCGAACCCGTATTTTTTGCCGATTTCATTGATGCGGCGAAGCGTGGCAGGAAGTTTCGTGCGGGGAATCACGCCATCCTGGACGTAATACGTTGGCGAAAGTCGCCCGACGGCGCCGAAGGCATTTTTGCGGCCCTTCCAAAGCAGGTCACGCTCGGCGTTATCGCGAGCGACCCGGACTTCGCGCGCGTGGTGCACCCGGCAAACGTCGGCGACGGCATCGGACTGCGCTTCGACGGCTTCGCGGAGGCCATCCACGTCGATGAGCAGAACGGCCGCGCTGTCGAGCGGGAACCCGGCGTGGACATAGGCCTCGACGGCTCGCAACGTCCAGCCGTCGAGCATTTCGCACGCCGCGGGAGTTATTCCGCGCGCTGTGATTTCGGCGACGGTTTCGGTGGCGTCGTCGACGGAATCAAAAATCGCGAGCAGGGTCTTCACAGCTTCGGGGAGGCGCGTGAGCTTCACCGTGATTTGCGTGGTAAGGCCGATGGTGCCTTCCGAGCCGACGAAAAGACCCGTCAAATCGTAGCCGGGTGAATCGAGCGCGGCGCTCCCGATGTGGATGAGTTCACCGGAAGGCAGGACGATTTCGAGTGCGAGAACGTGGTTCGTCGTCACGCCATAGGCCAGCGTATGCGGCCCACCGGAATTTTCCGCGACGTTGCCGCCAATTGTGCAAGCTTTCTGGCTGGATGGGTCGGGAGCGAAATGCAGAGCCGCGTGCGCGGCGGCCGCGCTCAAATCCGCGTTTACCACGCCCGGTTGGACAGTGGCGCGCCGATTTTCAACGTCGATTGCTAGGATGCGATCCATGCGCGAGAAAACGACTAGGATTCCGCCGTGCCGCGTAAGCGCGCCGCCCGAAAGGCCAGTGCCCGCACCGCGGCCGACAATCGGCGTTTGATATTGATTTGCGAGCTTGACGATTCCCACGACGTGTTCGGTGGTGCGCGGGAAAACGATGCAATTCGGGCGCGCAACTTCGATGGAGCCGTCGTATTCATAAAGGAGCAAATCGTCTTTCTCATGCAGGACGGCATCGGGGCCGAGGAGTTTTTTAAGGTCGCGGAGAAGTTGCTGGTTCATGACGGTGCGCGAACGACGGCTCGCGGCAGAAAATGACTATAGTAGCGCGCGAGCGGGGACGTCAACGAAACAGGGTTTATGTGGTGCTATCACGATTTCCGGCCGTTACGATTGGGTTTCGCTTCCGAGCGCGTCGTGATAATCTCCCCGGTTTCGTGTTGGCCGGCTCCACGGATTGCGGAGCGCCACTTGGCTGGAAAGCTGTGGCTCTTTGGAGGTTTCGATGGCAGAGGCGACGCCGCCGCCGGGCGGTTCAACAGAATACGGGCCGGAGCGACGTAAGAATCATCGCGTGCAGATTGCGATTGGCGTGGTGATCAAAGGGCAGGGCAGCAGGCCTTTCGAAGAATCGACGCAGACCGTGGTGGTCAATCTCAACGGTTGCCTCGTTCGAATGAAGACGATGGTCGCGCGCAATCAAGAGCTCAGCATCACCAACGCATCGACCGAGGAATCGGCTCCCGTTCGCGTGAGCTACATCGGACGCAAAGACGGAGACAAGACGGAGATTGGTCTCGGATTCACGAAGCCCGCCCCGAAATTCTGGCGGATCAGTTTCCCGCCAGAACACCAGGATCCTACCGAGCGAAAGCGATTTGTGCCTACCGAAGCGCAGCCCGCAAAAAAGGAATAGGCGCTCGTTTCGAGATTTATACCGGCGGAATGCGAATCGCCCCTGTGGCCAGTTTCTCGATGAGTTCTCGGTCAGCCGGAAGAAAATTCAAGTCGGGAAGAGACGCCGGTTCGCGCCAGGCGATTTGGTGGAATTCCAGGTTGCGCACTTCTGCAGGGTTCACTTTGGCGGCAAAGAAGAGCAAGTCAATCGGCTGTTGCATTTCCGCGTATTTGTGCTGAGCGCGAAATATCTGGGGCCCGATTACGGCGTTTACTCCCAGTTCCTCATGTAACTCTCGCTTCAACGCCTCTTCGGGGAATTCCCCGGGATCCACTTTCCCGCCTGGAAATTCCCACATCAGCTCGAATCTGGCGCCGCGTCGCCGCTGGCAGGCCAGGATCTTGCCGTCAGATTCAATCAGGGCAGCGACGACGGTCAACATCGGATTGCGCGCAGGATGGCGCGGGCGCCTTCGATAAGAGGCGGGCCGGGCGTGTTGAGGAGTTCGTCGCGGATGACGACGACGCGGCGATTTCGAACCGCCGGAATCTTGCGGAATGCGGGGGTCGCGAGAGTGCGCGCGGGATTGGCGCGGTCGCCGGTGGCGGCCCAAGCGAGAACGATGAGGTCGGGCCTGGCGCGGACGACATCTGCATCGGCGATCCGCTTTCCCGGCGAAGTGACGAAGTGCCCGCCAGCCAGTGCGACTAGTTCCGCGACCCAAGGCGGGGAACTGATTCGCGGGTTCGGCCAGGCTTCGCAGTAGACGCGAAGCTGGCGGCCGCGATTTGCTCGCGCGGCATCACGTGTAATTTTGTCGAAGCCTCGCTGCATGCGAGCGATTACTTTTTCTCCTTCGTGAACGCAATTAGCGATGCGCGCGAGAATGCGGATGTCGCTATCGATATCGGCGAGCGAGCGCGGATTCAGTGCCAGAAATGGAACCGGCTCGGTGAGAATTTTCTGCACTGCTTCGGGCGCGAAGGGAACTGAGCCAATCAGCAGTGTCGGCTTCAGGCGCATCACTTCGGCAGTATCGAGCCTCCAGCAGTCGCCAACTCGCGGCTTGCCGGCGACCGGCGCGACGTCTCTGCACCATTTGCTCACACCAACAAGTTGGTCTTTGGCGCCCAGCGCGTAAAGGATGGAGGTGACGCTAGGGGCGAGAGAGACGATACGTTGGCGTTTGCCAGACATGCGCTTTGATTCTACATCGCGCGGAAAAGCGAGGGCCCGAATTGTAGTTTCCGGGCGACATCTAGGGAAGCTCTTCCGTCTGCTGCGCGGGATTGGCGCTCTGTTCGCCCGCGTTCCACGGTTTCTGCGCGGGCTATCGGAGCGGAAAAGTTAGTGGCACTTAGTCGTAACGAAGCGCAATCAATGGATCGACTTTGGCGGCGCGGCGCGCGGGAATGTAGCTCGCGAGAAGCAGAACCGCGATGACTAGACCGCACGCGCAAATCATACTGACAGGATCGTACATTTTGACGGCATAGAGCATTCCGGTGTGTTCGTGAGGCACGAGGTAGAGGGTCTGGCCAAGCAGCCTGCCGATGATCAAGGCCGCGACCACGCCGACGAGCAATCCCGCGGCGCCAATGCGTAGCGACTGCGAGATTGCATGGCGCAAAATCGTTGCCGGAGTGGCTCCCAGGGCAAGGCGAACGCCGAATTCTTGCGTTCGCTGTTGGACGAAGTAGGCGACCATGCCAAAAGTGCCGACGGAAACGAGCAGCATCGCCACTCCCGCAAGCGCGGAAACCAGCAGGAGATTGAACCGTGCGCCGGAGAGCGAGTCCGATATCCGGTCGTCCATCGTCTTCATGTCGAAAACAGGCTGATCCTTGTCCAGATCGTAAGCGACCGATCGAATCTCTGCCGCCAAGGCGCCGCGAGGAATTTGCGAGGAGATCAGGACATATTGGGATGCGTAGGGGCGCTGCGAGAATGGAAGATAAAGCGCGTCGAAGGGAATTTCGTCCGCTCCAAATTCCTGTGAATTTTCTACAACACCGACAATTTCAACCGGTTCTTCCGCCGCCACCCCGCGCTGCGCATCGGGAATGAATTCCAGCACCTTTCCCAACGGGTCTGCGTGGCCGAACAATTCTTGCGCAGCGTTACGGTTAATTACGGCCACGCGCGGGGAGGTTTCAACGTCGTTTCTGGCGATGGTTCGGCCCGCGAGCAGGTGCATTCCAAGCGCGTCAAAATAGTTGGAGCGCACCGAACGAAGAACGACGAAAAGGCCGTGCGGATGGACGGGGGCCTGCCCACGGACCTTCACATTTGCGAACCAACCCTCCGAGCCAGTAAGAGGAAGGCTGTTGCCCATCGTTAGGTCGCGGACGCCGGGAAGAGACCGCAAATTCTCGGTCAGGCGATCGAAGTAGCGCTGGATCTGGTCCGGGTTCGAGTAGTTGTTGCCGCGAAGCGAAATGCGGAAGGTGAGGGCGCCGGGCGCATCGAAGCCGCGCGGAGCTTGCTGTAGTCGGATGAAGCTGGAGAGGAAGAGGCCGGCGCCAAAAAGCAGTACGAATCCGAGAGCAATCTCGATCACAACGAGGGCGCTACGCATCGAGCGTTGGCTCGAGCTAGCCGAGCGGCCCGGGGCACTTTGGCGCAGCGAATCGTTCAAGTCGCTGCGCGACGCGAACACTGCTGGAAGGAGACCCGCGGCCAGCGCCGAAGCAGCGGAGATCGCGAGCGCAAAAAGAAACACGCGGACGTCCAGCGTGATTGGTCCTTGGCGGGGGAGTGCATCCTCGGGGAGAGAGCTAATCAAGACGCGCGCGAGCCAGAGACCGGTGAACGCGCCAGCGACGCCCCCGAACAGGGCAAGAATGCCGGTTTCGACAAGGAGCTGGCGAATAAGTCTGCCGCGAGCCGCTCCGAGCGCCGCGCGCAGCGCAAATTCCCGTTGCCGGGCGAGCCCGCGGGCGAAAAGCAAAGCAGAAGTGTTGACGCAGGCGATTAGCAGAACCAGCGCGACCGCACCGGCAAAGAAGTAAAGATGCCGGGCGGCGTAGTGCGTCCAATCTTCACGCAGATTGGAGACTGCGGCGACGTCCTCGGACTGACGTCCTTCGGATTTGATTTCGCGGTCGAGAATTGCCCTTAACTCGGTGCGGGCCCTCTCGGGGGTCACGCCCGGTGCGATTCTGCCGATTGCATATAAGTTCCGGGTAACGGGCCCCGAGGTGTCGAGCGTGAGCGGAACGAAGATCGCGGGCTCTTCGATGTACTCGAAGCGAAGACTTGGGGGCGCGATGCCGACAACCGTATAGGATTCGCCATCGATGATGATGGGTTTGCCGAGCGCGTTTGGGTCGGCGCCGAGGCGGTCATGCCAAAGCGCGTCGGTGATTATGGCGATGTGATCGCGTCCAGGCGTGTCTTCGCCGGTCAAAAATGGACGCCCGCGAGCGAGCGAAGCCTCGAGCGTATCGAAGAAATTCGACGCGACCGGCATGACGAGGACGCGCTCAGAGGTGCCGCTTGCCGTGAGATTGCGGAATCCGGGATACGAGTAGGCCGCTAAATTGGTGAAGGAATGGGATTGCGTTTGCCATGCACGAAATTCGAGGGCCGAGAGCACGTCCCATTGCTTGGGATTATTTTTGAGAACCGTGTGAACTTCCATGAGCTGTTCGGAATCGGGGAAGGGTAGCGGGCGCCAGAGTTGGGATTCAAGGATGCTGAAGATGGCGGTGTTGGCGCCGATGCCGAGGGCGAGCGTGAGGATGGCGACGATGGTGAAGCCGGGAGACTTGCGCAGCATGCGCAGGCCGTAGCGAATGTCCTGTGCGAGAGTTTCGACGAGATGGACGCCACGGGCGTCGCGGCATTCTTCTTTGACTTGATCGAGGCCGCCAAATTCGAGCCGCGCGCGGCGCGTGGCTTCGTCGCGAGAGATGCCTGCGGCGACGTATTTGGCGACGTGTTGGTCAAAGTGAAAACGGACCTCAGCGTCGAGTTCGTGCTCGACGGATTTGCGGCGGAACAGGGAGCGCAGGCGGCTTAGAAGATCATTGAGCATGGTGAATGTCCCCTTGTTTCGTTGAAGAAAGTCGTGACAATCGCGCCTCCGCGGCTTGTTGGAAACAGCGTGAAAGCTCGCTGCCGCTTGGAATCGGAGTTGCGCATGGCGTCGCTCACTCGTAGCGCAGCGCGGTCATCGGGTCCACTCGCATGGCGCGGAGCGCCGGCACGACGCAACCGAGGACAGCCGCCGCGAGCAATATCAAGATTGTTCCAGCGAAAGTGGCGGGATCGGTTGGCGAGACGCCTCGCAACGCCGATCGCAACGCCTGCGTCACAGCCACCGCCAGAACAAGACCGATGATGAGCCCAGGAATCAATGGCCGAAGGCTTTGCGCGAGTACCAGCCTGGCAATGTCTGGCCTCGTCGCGCCCAGGGCCGCGCGCAGGCCGATTTCGCGCCGACGCCTGTTCACGGCGTGCGCTGTTACGGCGTAGAGGCCGATGGCGGCAAGCACCGTGGCGATCCCGGCAAACACCGAACACATCGCGCCGAAGAGGCTCACGCTCAGCCGGGTTTCGGCGATTCGGCTTTCGAGCGTGCGAACTTCGTAAACCGCAAGCCTGGCGTCGATATTCTGGACTTGGCGGCGAAATGCATCTGCGAGAGTGGAGGGCGGAACGCGAGTGCGCGCCAGCAGGAACGTTTGGCGCTGAGGCAATTCAGAATACGGCACATAAATCAGCGGGTCGCGTTCGAGGTTGTCGCGAAAATTCTGGAGAATGTCCGGCACGATGCCTACCACGGTGAACCATGTGTTCGTGGGCTTTTCTTGCACTAGCCGCAGGCGTTTCCCGAGCGGCTCGCCATGCGGCCAAAATTGCGCTGCGAAACTTTCGTTCACCAAGGCGACCGGCGGGCCGGAGGTTGCCTCGATATCAGAAAACAAGCGCCCGCGTACCGCCTGCACCTGCATAAGCGCGAAGTAATTCTTGCTTACGATGAGCCCGCCGGATTCCGGCAAAGGCCCTGAATCGCTGGCGCGGCCCTCGAATTCGAGCTCAAACGAGAGCCAGCCCTGCATGGGTAAATTCGAAGTGACTCCGGAAAGCTCAACGCCGGGCACAGCGGCGATGTGTTTGGACAGTTCATCGTGAAACGCGACCCAACTCTGGGCGGTTGCGTATTTCGCTTCCGGCAGATCGACGCGCATCGTCAGCACGTCTTGCGTGTTCACACCGATCGGCGCCGCATACATTTTCAAGGCGCTGCGCAGCGTGAGCCCCGCGTCCGCCAGCAACACAACACAAAGCGCCATTTGAATCGTGACAAGAAGATTCGAAAGCCGAAAGCTTGGCTTGCTGCCGACCGTCCCGGAGCCGCCTTCTTTGAGCGCGCTGTTGACATCTGTTTTGGCGAGCCGCAGAGCAGGCGCGAGTCCAAACAGAATTCCCGTTGCGATTGAAATCGCGGCCAAATAAAAGAATGCGCTCCGGTCCAGTTCCAGATGGAGCCAAGTAGGCTTTGTTGTTAGCGGTCCGGTGCCATAGTCGAACCAACGAAGTCCTCCGACGGCTACGGGCCAGCCCAACAATCCGCCGAGAGCCGATAGCACAACGCTTTCGATCAAAAGTTGGCGGAGAATTGCTATTTTCCCCGCGCCGATTGCCACCCGAATAGATATCTCTCGGGAGCGCTCGGTAGCGCGCGCTAAGAGCATATTGGCCACATCTGCGCAGGCGATCAGTAGCACGAACCCCACTGCCGCGAACAAGGCAAGGATCACAGGCTCCATGAAGTGCAAACCGGTCAACTCCATGATTGGCATGACGAGGGAGGTAACGTCCTTGTTTGTGGCGGGATATTGCGCGGCCAGATTTTGCGCAAGCGAAGCAAACTCGGCGCGAACCGAGGCGATCAGAACACCCTTTTGCAGTCGTCCGAAGAGCATCAGGCTGCGGTTGTCGCGCTTCTCGCGCGCGGCGTCGGGCACGAGCGGTATCCACAAGTCGGTTTCTTCGGGGAATCGGCGGCCGGGCGGCATCACGCCGATAACGGTGCGCGGAATTTCGTCGACGGTAATACTCTTGCCGAGGATCTGAGGATCGCTGCCGTAGCGGTCGCGCCAAACGTGATAACCGAGCATCAGGACGGGAGGGGCGCCGGGCCGTTCGTCGGCGGCAAGGAAATCGCGGCCGATCAGCGGTTTCTGCCCTACGACTGAGAATCCGTTGGCGGACATCTCGACGCAGTAATACCTTTCGGGGAGAGCGTTGCCGTCACTCAAATTGACGGGCCCCATCTGATAGGCGGCTAGTCCAGCGAGTGACTTTTGTTGCGAGCGAAAATCGCGGAAATCTGCATACGATGTGGACCAGTCCCGGTCCCTGCGGCCATTCACCGAAGTGATTGCGACGACCTCGTTGCGATTATCGAGTCCCATGTCCCAGGAGAGGGCGCCGTTCACGATCGTGTACATCGCTGTATCGGTGCCAATCCCGAGGGCCAACGCAATCATCGCGACGGCGGTGAACCCCGGACTCTTGACAAGCATGCGCAGGCCGTAGCAAATGTCCTGTGCGAGAGTTTCGAGGAAGCGGACGCCGCGGGCGTCGCGACATTCTTCCTTGACCTGGTCGAGGCCGCCAAATTCGAGACGCGCGCGGCGCGTGGCTTCGTCGCGAGAGATGCCTGCAGCGACGTATTTCGCCACTTGCGCCTCGAAGTGGAACCGCAGCTCATCGTCGAGTTCGTGCTCGACGGATTTGCGGCGGAAAAGGGAGCGGAGACGAATTAGAAAGTCATTCAGCATGACGTAGGTCCTTAATGCGGACGTAGCGTCCCCTGACGGAGACTCGGGTTCGTCTCGTCTCCGCTTCCCGGCACTCCCGTGCCGGGCTAGAGTTTGTTTCGTCCCTTGCGGGACTGCTTTGCGTTGCTCTCGAAAGAACGGTGTTTCTCTTACTCGTGTCGCAGGGCGACAACCGGATCGACGCGCAGCGCGCGACGCGCGGGAATCCAGCAGGCGATCAGCGCCACAGTCATCAGCACGAAAGGCACAGAGATGAAGGCGACCGCGTCATGCGCGCTGAGACCAAAAAGCATGCTGGACAGCACGTTGGAAACGGCGGCACACGCGGCCACACCTGCAAGTCCGCCGATCGCCACGGGTCGCATCGCTTGTTTAATCACCAGCTTCATGACTTCCAGGCTGTCGGCGCCAAGAGCCATGCGGATACCGATCTCGTGGACGCATCGGCTTACTGTGTAAGACACCATGCCGTAGACGCCAATCGACGCCAGCATCAGGGCAAGAGCGCCCAGCGCCGCAGAAAGAGCCGTCGCGATACGTGAAGGGGCGCGCCAGTTTTCCAGGTAGTCGTCGAGTCTGACCGGTTCAACAGGCATGTTCGCGTCGAGAAATTGGACGGCATCGCGCATGCCTTTGGCGGTGGCCGCGTATCCTGCTGTGAAACGCGCGAGCACATAGGCGCGTGCGTCGTCTTTCCGCCCCGCTGGAAAATATAGGTAGGCGCCGTTAGCCTCGCCCAGGTGCGAAACTTGAGCGTCTTTCGCGACACCGATCACCGAATATTCGCGGCCGGTGTCTTCGCGGACGGTCTTGCCGAGAGGGTCTTCGCCGGGCCACAGGCGATGCGCCGTGGATTCGGTGACAATGATGGCAGGCGAAGTCTCAGGGGATTCTGCGGGCGTGAAGTTCCGCCCGCGCACGATGGGAATGCCAACTACGGAAAAGTATTCGGGCGAAACGTGGTTGTATTCGATGACGACCTTATCGGGCCGGCCGGGAACGGTGAAATGGTCGGCGCTGAAGTCGTGACTCAGCGGCGCGCACTCGGCTTGCGCCACTCCGATAACGCCAGGGATGGCCGCGACGCGCTCTTGCAGAGTGCGCATAAAAGCCGCCGATCGCTGTTCGTCGTAACCTTGCTTTGTGAGATTGAAGAACATTGAAGCAACGTTCTTCGTGTCAAATCCGGGATCGAGCGTCTGTGTGTGGTAGAGGCCGCGCAGCAATAGTCCGGCTGCAAGCAGCAGGACCATACAGACGGCGACTTGGCCACCGATCAAAGCGCTGCGCAAGAAGCGGCTACCCCTCTTGCCAGAGCCGGAATGCGCCCCGTCGTCCTTCAGGGCTGTATTCAGATTGAGGTCCGAGCTTTTTAAGGCGGGAATTAAGCCAAAAGCAATCCCGGTGAGAAGCGTCAACACAAGCGCGTATCCCAACACATGAAAGTCGGGCGCCACATTTAAGTTGATGGCGAGGCTGGAGAACTCGTGAGGCAGCCGTGAGGTGACCAAATGCGTGATGCCCGCAAACGACCAAAACGCGAGCAATGATCCCAGTGCGCCGCCGATCAAGGAAAGCAGCACGCTTTCGGTGAGCAACTGGCGCACGAGTCGCCAACGGCTCGCGCCGAGAGATAGTCTTAACCCGATTTCCCTGTGGCGCACAGACGCACGAGCAAGCAGCAAGTTGCTTACATTCGCGCAGGCAATGAGCAGCACGAGTCCGAAAGCGACAAGAACCACGGAGGCGACAGGAATCAGCACCTCGCGTTCGGCGGGCCTGTCGAAGAGAGTTGGCTTGGATAGAGTTAGCGAGGTGATGCGCCCAGGATGGCCAAGGTCAAGCTGCCCCGCAATGACGCTGAGATCTGCCCGCACTTCGGTGAGCGACAGGCCGGGTTTTGTCCGGCCAAGCATCGCCAACCAGCTCAAGTTTTCGTCGGCCAGGCGATCGCCTCCAGGCCGGTAGCCTGGGTCCAAAGCCCTTTGCATGGTTATAGGCGCCCAGAATGAGGTGGGGACTACGTCGATGCCATTGAATCCCGCAGGCGCAATTCCGATCACTCTAAAAGAGGTCTGATTCAAGATTAGTGTCTTGCCCAGGAGCGATGGGTCTTCGCCGAACGTGCGCCGCCAGAGGTCGTCACTGATGACGACCACGGGGCTTGCGCCAGGCACGGCGCAATCGGAATCTACAAAACCTCGTCCTTGCGGCGGATGTTCGTTCAAAACGTCGAAATAGTTGCAGGAAGCCAGTGCGCCCAAGAGCTGCTGCATCTTCGCCCCGGCAAGCGTTCCCTCAACGAATGGTTCGTAGGCCATCAAGCCGGTGAAAACGTGATTGTTGTCGCGATAGTCGAGATACTCGGGATACGAGAACAATCCGCTTTCGCCGTGGATGTTGCGCGAAAAGTGTCCGTGGAGGACTTCGCTCACGCTCAGCATCTGCTCTGCGCGAGGAATCGGGAGCAGGCGCAGCGCAGCTCCATTTAGCACCGAAAAGATGCCAACGTTGATTCCCACGCCCAGGGCGATGGCGAGGAGCGCGGCTGCGGTAAAGCCGGGAGATTTGCGCAGCATGCGCAGGCCGTAGCGAATGTCCTGTGCGAAGGTTTCGAGAGAGCGGACGCCCCGAGCGTCGCGACATTCTTCTTTCACTTGGTCGAGGCCGCCAAATTCGAGGCGCGCGCGGCGCGTGGCTTCGTCGCAGGAAAGACCGGCGGCGACGTATTTCGCCACTTGCGCCTCGAAGTGGAAGCGAATCTCATCGTCGAGGTCGTGCTCGACGGCTCTGCGCCGACACAATGCGCGCAAGCGGATTAGCAGGTCACTCAGCATCGCGCTCCTTTTGCGCCAGCTAGGCGGTCTCCAAGATTTGGGCGACAGCGGCAGCGAGTTTCTGCCATTCGCTCTTCTCGGTTTCAAGCTGCTTGCGGCCGGCTTTGGTCAACTCGTAATACTTTGCGCGGCGATTGTTTTCAGACGCGCCCCATTTCGCTTTGATCCAGCCGCGGCGTTCGAGGCGATGGAGCGCTGGATAGAGTGATCCTTGCTGGACCTGCAGGACCTTGCTGGAAACCTGATGAATCCGTTCGGAGATAGCCCAGCCGTGCTGAGGCTCCAGCGAGAGAATGCGAAGGATCAGCAAATCGAGAGTGCCCTGTGGAAGGTCGACGCGCTCGTCTGTCATATATTCCCCTTGCACTTCGACAGGAACGTACACCTTCTTTTGACGAAGCGCAAGGGGAAAGGAAAGCACGACGAAACCCAGAAACTAGAAAAGAGAAATTTGAAATTGGGAAAGCCGGGAAGAGGATGCTAGCCGAACCACTGGAAATCCGACCAGAAGGCAGGCCAGCTTTCGCGCGGCGGGCCACAGACGTAAATGTCGGGATGATCTATGCTCTCTTCGTTTTTGATGCCGTAGGGATTGCCATCGTGGCCGGCGATGCGGCACGACTGGAAATGCTCGTTTAGGAATTCTGGCGATAAACCGACAGCGATCAGCGTCTGTGGCGCGGGATTGCCGTAACCGCGATACCAGGCGGTGTTAGTGCCGCTGATGGCTTGCGGCAGGCCGTAAGCGGGTCCGTACAAATCAACGGCGCCGGTTTCGCCGTAGTTGCCGGTGATGATGGCCAGATTCTGGCGTTGCTCGGGTGGAAGAGAATCGCGAATTCTCGCCACTTCTTTTACCAGATCAGTGAACCCGATTTCCTCACGCAGATCGCCGTTGATGCGCAACTGGAGATTGTTGGCCGAGATCACGGGATTGAAAGGGATCACGATTGCAGCCGCGAAGACGCCGCCGACAGCGAGCAATGCAAACGTGGCGATCCGCACGATCCGGGACCATACCGTCGAAAGCGATCCTACCCACCTTTCTCCTGTCACACTGCCTGCCGCGTACAGCATCGGATAGACGGGAGCCACATAGTATCCGCGTCCTTTGGCGATGGCGAACAGCGCCAGAGTGATCACATACATCCAGCCGAGCGGACGGAAGCGTTTGCCGGCCGGGGCGAAGAAATAGTAGTAGACGCCTGTGAGCCAAACCGGCGTAGCGAAGTAGTTGGTGCAGACAAGGAATTGGTCGCGAAAGAAATGGTCTGCGCGGCCCTCGCCGACGTCGCGTTTGTGGATGTGCTGCAGAAACTGAAGCGAGATGAAATGGTGGCGAGCCTGCCACATCATGTTGGGGAGAAAAATCAGCAGCGAGAGCACGACGCCGGCCCAGAGCCACGGGCTGCGCAAGTAGCGGCGCGCTGGCGTGAGCAGCACGCTACCCACGATGCCGGCGACGAAGAAGCCCATCGTGTACTTGGTCATCATGCCGAATCCGATCATCGCGCCGATAGGGAGCCACCAGCGCGGATCGTCCGACTTCAGCAGGCGAATCAAAAAGTAGGCGATGCACACACTCCAGAGATAGTCGAAAGAAGAATACTGAAATTCGGTTCCCTCGAAGAGGGGCAGGAGCGAAATCGCGATTGCGAAACCTGAGACGATTTGCGCCAGGCGCTTGCCGCCGAGTTCGTAGGCCATCAAGCCAGTAACAATCAGCGCGATAGCCTGGCCAATGACCGAAAACATGCGGAGGCCGACCAGCGACGTGCCGAAGATGGCGAGGTCGATGCGTTGGATGAAAGCAGTCATCGGTGGATAGGCGACGAAGCCCCAGTCGAGGTGGCGGGCGTCGTCGAGCACTTGCAGCTCGTCGCGATGGAAGCCGTAGCGGCCGTTAGTGGCGATGTGGAGAATGGCGACGGCGAGCGCAATGATGCTGAGCGCCAGATACTCAGGACGGGAGGAATCCTCCGAGTTCCGCGGTTGCTCCAGATTCTCTACGGCTGTGGCGTTCATCGGCGAACCGCCTCGAGTGATCGACAGCTGAGCGAACTACACTAGCACACCATGTCTAACGTGATGCTCGAGGTTATGAACGCATGGGAGCCGCCGAAAGTTCGATCCGCACGGGCGTATGGTTGACGTTTCCCCGGCGTTTTGCGAATATCCGCCCGGTCAGTCCCCCCCATTTCGATGGAAAGGAGATTTTCATGCCTCTGTTTTTGACGCAGGTCGCTTACACGCCGGAAGCGTGGCAAGCGATGATGAATAATCCTCAGGACCGCATCGATGCAATCCGCCCAGTGCTCAAGAAGCTCGGCGGAAAAATTATCAGCGGCTATTTGAGTTTTGGCGACTATGACACCGTTGCGATCGTCGACCTGCCCGACAATGTCTCGGCGGCGGCGATGGCGATGGCTTTTGCGGCGGGCGGGGCCTGCAAAAACGTCAGGACGACTCCTCTGATGAGCACGGCTGAGGGAATCGACGCGCTGAAAAAGGCGGCCGGCTCCGGGTACCGTCCGGTGACGGCGGCTGCTGCGGCCGCCGGAGGGCGCTAGCTCTCAGAAGTAAGGACAGTTGAAAAACAAAACGCGCCGGAGAAAGGACCTCTCCGGCGCGTTTTCGTTTTGGTTTCGAGCTTACTGATCGGCTTGAACCTTCTTGAGCGGCGGTTTTGGTATCTGCCAGATCAAGCCGGAGTCGTCTGCGTTGTGTGGGAAGTACTGCGTTGACTTCTTGCCCGACGGCAGCAGGACGATATCCGCGCGGCGATTGTATGCGTACCAGTCGCCGGTCTTGTTGCGCAGGCGCGCCTTGGGGGGCGGCTGCGGGTTTGAGGTTTCGAGGTTCGAAACGTCTTCCTTCGGCATAGGACGATCCTTGCCGTAGGCCGCTGTCTGAACCTTGTCAGCTGAGATGCCCTGGTCGACGAGATACTGCTTGATGCGTTCGACGCGGCGCTCGCTGAGATCCTGATTAAATGGTTTTGACCCGCGAATGTCAGCGTAGGCTTCCACGGAAAGCTTGGCATCCGGATCGTATTCGAGATACTTCTTGAAACCGGATGCAAGGTCCGCGAGAGACATCTGCTGGCTCTTGACCAGGCCGACATCGGGATGCTTCTTGTCGGGATAGTCAGTGGGGAAGAAAACGCTTTGCAGCGTCACCGTTGGAATTGGCTCAACTGTACCGGTGATGTGGAGCGACGCGGACTGCGTAGCGCTGCCACCGCAAACGTTGGACGCGTTCAGGGTGTAGTTGTTGGTCTCGTCGATCCTGCGGGCCGGCTGGCCTTCTGGGACTTGTGAGCTGTCCTTGGGCTCAGCCTTGAGCGCCTGGCTGCCGCTGGGATCTACCTTGCCGATCGGATCTATGGAGACGTTATCGGCATTCGCAGTCTGCCAGCTCAAGGTCGACGAGTCCTGGGTGAGAACCTTGTCGCCGATCTTGCGGTAATGCACCTCGGCGGGGTTCACCGAAATGCTGGCGTCGACCTTCGTGTCGACATTTACGGTAGTCGCGCCCTTAACTGTGCCGCCCGGGCCCGTCGCTGTGAAATTGTAGGTAGTGGTCTGGTGGGGCGAGACGCTTTGGTTGCCGCTCGTTTGGACAGTACCAATGCCATTGTCGATGTTGGCGTCCACCGTTTCCGAGGATTGCCAAGTAATCGTGGAGGTCTGGCCGCACTTGATGTCAGCCGGCGCGGCGCTGAATCCTCCGTTTACAGGGGGTGCAACAACGATCTGAGCGCTGGCGATTCCCACTTTGAAACGCGGCAAGGACGTGCCCAGCTTTGAGCCGCGCTTCCAATCCACTGTTTTTTGCGTGTTGTTGGCCATCTCGACGATGACCTTCTTGTTTGGCTGAACGTTGACATCACCCGACCATACGGTCTTGCCTTTGTGAGTTACGCTGAGGTGGTGCGTACCGGGAGGCAAAATCAGGTTCTGATGCCAAATCCAATCAAAATTAAACTCATCCACATGGCCCACAAAATAACCAGGAGTCGTGCCATCGGACTCGACCGCAGCACGCGGATCTCCCTTTAGCTCCACATCGCCCCACGGGCCGCCACTCACATTGCCGCCGTATGCATCGAGCTTGACTTCCAGATTGGTCGTCTTGCCGGCGTCGATGTTCACATCCTGGGTCGACATCTTGTACCCGTAGTTCACAACTACAACGGTATGCTTACCCGCACTCAACGAGACGGGGTAGCTTCCTTCTCGAATGGCCTGTCCATCTACGAACACGTACGCCTGCTTTGGGGTCACTTTGATCTTCAGTTTTCCGTCCTGAGCGAATGCAGTCGTCGCGCCTAGCGCGAGAATGACCAGGAGGGTGAAGAGGTAACCGAGTCGTCGCATCTGCTATCTCCTGAGATTTTTACTGTAGGCAAGTTAGGGATTCGGTTCCTTCGCGCCCTGACGAAGGAACAGATGGCTAGGACGCTTCCAAAGTATCGTCCTAAACGCCTTTGTGTCAACAAGATTGAAAGAAAAGGCGAAGGGACACGCGCGCGCGGCAACCAAACTCGCGCGGCAGATTATACTAGAAACCGATGTATACCGACGCTGTTCTGCGACACTTTCGTAGCCCTCGCAACGCCGGCGAACTGTTGGATGCCACAGCATCTGTGGAAGTGGCAAATCCTGTTTGCGGGGACGTGCTCCGGTTGGCGGTGCGCGTGGTCGATAGCCGGATCGTGGAGGCGCGATTCAAGGCGCACGGGTGCGTCGCGGCGATCGCGTGTGGATCTGTGGTTACAGATATGCTTGTCGGTAAAACTACGGAGGAGGCCCGCGGCTTAAGGCCGCAACAAGTTTCGGAGGTGTTGGGCGGTTTGCCGCAGGCCACTTTCCACGCGGCGCAGCTTTGTTGCGATGCGGTAAAGATGCTGATCCGGAAAGTTGAGTCGATCAAAGCAGGCTAGGATGAACTGCTGCCCATCGCTTTCTTTAGAGCGTCTGGGTCATTCAGGTTGAGGATGATGCCTTCTTCTTCGGTGGGAACTTCGGCGATTTGCCGTTCGTGCGCCCAAACGACTTGGCGCGCGCCGACCTCGGTGGACGCATCCAGTAGTTCTTGATAGGTCGAGGCGCGAAAAATTACTGGATGTCCTCTGTGTCCGTGGAACGTCGGAAGAACAATCGGCGCGTCTGTGGAATCAAATTTCTTGATGAGCTGCGAAACAAGATTTCCAGACACGAGCGGATGATCCACCGGCGCCAAAATCATTCCTTCCGTTTGGGTGGGCAAGCTGCGAATCGCAGTTTGAATCGAGGAAAGCTGGCCCTGCTCCCAAGCCAAGTTGACGACGATCATCTCTGGATCTGCTCCCAGCTTCGGGCGAATCTCGTCGGCTCCCGCACCCAGCACAATTCGCACAACTCCAATACGGGGATGGCGCGTAGCGTTCAGGAGATGTTGCACGAAATTGACTCCGCGAAAGGGAACCAACGCTTTTGGTGCGCCCATTCTGCGGGATTCGCCTGCAGCGAGGATCGCGGCGGCGAGCACGAATCACTCAGCGAGCAGGTGCGCTGCTTCGGAAAGTTTGATGGACTTGTGCGGGAGGCCGGGCGCGTTGCGGCGAACCGCGATGAGTTCCGCGACGATACTCACCGCAATTTCCTCGGGAGTGAGTGCACCGATATCTAGACCCACCGGGGCGTGGACGCGCTCGAATTTTGCGCTGGCGAAACCTTCTTTCTCGAGCGCGCGATAGACGGAAATCACCTTACGCTTGCTGCCGATCATGCCGATGTAGCGCGCGTCGGTACCCACGGCCCAGGCGAGTACGCGCATATCGTCTTTGTGGCCGCGTGTGACAATCACGATGTAACTGGAAGAATTCGGCTGAATCTTGTCGCAGGCTGCGGCGAACGAGGTGTGTATCTCTGAAGCCATAGGGAATCGCTCGGCGTTGGCGAAGGATTCGCGGTCGTCGACGATGCCAATGGCAAAACCGGCCTGGTGCGCTACCCGGGCGACGGCCGACGAGACGTGCCCGGCGCCGAAAAGATAAAGCACAGGTTGCGGCAAGATCGGCTCGACGAAAATTTCCAGCGTTCCTCCGCAGATCAAGCCGGCGTCGTAGGTTGCTTCATGGTTGAGGTTGAACGTCATTTTCCGAGGCTGCTCGGTCTCGATCACCTCTTTCGCTGCGGCCCAAACTTCCGCTTCGACACAGCCGCCGCCGACGGTACCCACAATGGAGCCGTCGTCGCGGACGAGCATACGCGAACTTTCATAGCTTGGGATCGAGCCATTCGTGTGGACGATGGTGGCCAACGCCCCGCGCTGGCCCGCCCGCCGCATGCGTACGATTTCTTCGAAAATATCCATAGCTGGGGCCAAAAAAAGCGGCCAGAAAGATAGGTTACGGCGTGGCTGAGGTAGTGTCAACGACAGGGACTTGGAAGGAAGCCGTGATGGCATGAGTAGACACTTCTCATGTCGAGTGCTAGCGTGACCTGCGATTGCAGCATCCGGGAGTTCGAACATGAAGGCTGTAATTCTCTCCGAACACGGCGGGCCAGACGCGCTGCGGTACACGGACGTCCCCGAGCCGCGCGTCGGCGTGAACGATGTGCTGGTGCGCGTGCGAGCGTGCGCACTGAACCATCTCGATTTGTGGATTCGCGGCGGAATGCCCGGGGTCGCGATTCCGCTGCCGCGAATCTTGGGCAGCGACATCGCTGGTGAGGTCGCGCGCGTGGGTGAAAACGTAAAGCACGTTCGAGCTGGCGAGCGCGTGCTGCTGAATCCAGGCATTTCGTGCGGCCATTGCGAATACTGTCTGAGGGGCGACGACAACATGTGCCGCGAGTACACGTTGTTCGGATACATGGCGGACGGCGGCTATGCGGAATACGTGAAGTCGCCGATGCAGAACGTAATTCCGATTCCGTCGGCCCTTTCCTTCGAGGAGGCGGCGGCTACTCCGCTCGTTTTTCTAACGGCGTGGCATATGCTGATGACGCGCGCAAAACTCAGGCCCGCCGAACGGGTGCTCGTGCTTGCTGCTGGAAGCGGCGTCGGCAGCGCAGCCATTCAAGTTGCCAAGGTTGCGGGCGCTCGTGTCATCGCGACAGCAGGATCAGAAGCAAAGTTGGCCAAAGCTAAGGAGCTCGGTGCCGATGAAGCGATCGATCATTCGAAGCAAGACATCGCTGCCGAGGTACGGCGGTTGACAAATAAGCGCGGCGTCGACGTCGTTTTCGAGCATGTCGGCCAGGCCACGTGGGATCAAAGCGTTCGGAGCTTGGCCACCGGCGGGCGGCTGGTCACCTGCGGCGCGACGACGGGGTACGCAGCAAACATCGACATACGATTTTTATTCACGCGGCAATTTTCGATACTCGGCTCGTTTATGGGTAGCAAAGCGGAGTTGTATCCGGTGCTTGAGCTGGTTCGCCAGGGGAGAGTGAAACCTGTGATCGACACGATTCTGCCCCTCGAACGCGCCCGCGAAGCACACGAACGCCTCGAACGCCGCGAACAATTCGGGAAGATTGTGTTGCGAGTACCGCAGGCCTGATCAGCGTGTTGTGGCTGGGCGGAGAAGTTCCTGCATTTCGGGGGTGTCCATGTTCTCGGGTGTGGCCATCTTCGCGCCGGTGTCGATGCGCTTGGGTACGGCGCGTCCTTCGAGGTGATCCACGAGGGTCCGCAATCCAATTTCGCCCATGCGAAAGGGATCCTGGACCACGAGTCCGTGAATCTGCTTGTAGCGCATGGAGTCGAGGTACATATCGCTGGCGTCGAATCCGACGAACACGAGCTTTCCGGCGAGCTGCATGGTTTGCAGCGCCATCAACATCCCGGCCGTTGAGGATTCGTTCGGCGTAAAAATCCCTTGCAGATCTTTTGAGTAGCGGGCCAACACGACCTCCGACGCGCGCTTTGCCGTGTCACGTGTGGCTCCCGCATAGTCATCGGACAGTATCGCCGCGATCCCGGGAAAAGCGCGGCGAAGCCTTTCAACGAAACCTTCTTCTCGATCTTCAGTGCTGGCAGATCCTTGCTGATATCGAAGGACCAGCACTCTCCCTCTGCCGTTCAGCAGCTCTCCCATGCGGTCGGCGGCAAGAGCGCCGGCCTTCTTGTTATCGGTGGCGACGTAGCTGACTACCTGATTTGTGTCGAGAGCGGAATCGATCACCACCGTGGGTATTCCCGCGCGCGCGCCTTCTTCCACAGACGGGACCAGACTGTGACTGTCGAAGGGAGCGAGCATCATCCCATTCACTTGCTTTTTGATAAAACCTGCAACGATTTTCTTTTGATCTTCGCGGTCATCTTCGCGCAGGGGTGCGTTCCAGGAAAGATTTATGGAAACGCCTTGCGTACGCAGGTCGCGAACCGCCTTTTGCGCGCCAAGGTGAATGGTCTTCCAGTGCTTGTGCAAAGAGCCCTGGGGGACGCCAGCGATCGCAAACGCGTTGTTCATTGGTGCACGCCTCTGAAAGTTGCTTTATGCGAAAGTAAGGCGGCAGGCAAGCGCAGTCAATCGAAGATACAGACGCGGGTGTGCGACTAGGCACGGTGTACTGCGTGTTCAGCGGCGGTGAGAGAAGCAGCTAGTGCGGTTAGTGCGGAGCTGAATGAGGCGTTTGAACCGGCTTATCCGGGTAAAGGCGTTCGAATTCGGGGTCGCCGTGAAGAAGCGCGATGTCAGGATCGCGGCGAGCCCACACCGCGTCTTGAAAACCTGCTTCCCAGGCTTTGCGGAGCGCGTTTAAAGCCTCCGGCTTCTTTTTTAAACCGCAATAGACGCACGCCGCATTGTAAAGGATGGACGCTTCATTGGCGCGCAACGTAATCGCGAGATTCAGCTCGCGCATGGCGTCGTCGGTCCGCCCAAATTCGGCGTAATAGCAGGCGAGTAAAACACGCGCCCGCGCGTCCTCTGGCACGTGTTTCAAGTGATTTTCAAGCGCGGCCACAAACCTCTGGCTCATATTGCGCTTGTTCTCCTCTTTGCCCATCGATCCGAGAGAATTCAAAATCGGCACGTAGACATTGTAGTCTTCGCCGCTTGCTTCGATGGCCGATTCGGCCACATCCACAACTTCCTGGTAGCGCCCTGCGGCAAACAAAGCGCGGCAGAGCATGTAGTAAGCCCCCTCGCAATCGCGCTTGCGCTCGATGGCTTTCTTCACCATGCGCACTGCTTCGTTGTGCAGCTCCGCGGCATACAAAACCCATGCCTGGCTAACTTGCACTTCCGGCAGGTCCCAGCGCAGCGCGACGGCCTTTCCTGAGGCTTCGCGAGCGCGTTCCACCCAGAGCTGGTCGCGGCTGTAATTGCAATAGAACATGGCGCAGGCGTTGGCGCATGCGGCGTAAGCCAGCGCAAAACTCGGATCCATGGCCACTGCGTTCTCGAACATTTGAAGCGCAAACTCAAGGTCCTGGCGTGTCTGGCGGCGTGCATAGCGTTTGCCGCGCAGGAAAAGGTCGTACGCTTGAAGGTTTTCTGTCGGTTTAACCGCGAGAGCTTCGAGTTCCTGGGGTGAAAGCGTGACGCGCAGCGCCTCGGCAATCTTCCGCGCCATTTCGTCTTGTATCTCGAAAACGTCTTTCATCTCGCGGTCGAACCGTTCCGACCACAGCGGGAAGTCCGTATGCGTGTCGACAAGCTGTGCGGTGATGCGGAGCCGCGCGCCGGAGCGGCGCAAGGTGCCGGTGAGCGCGAAGGCCGCTCCAAGCTGCTGGCCGATCTGCGCCGGCGTCACCTGCCTGTCGCGGAACGCCAGAACCGTCGGGCGTGAGAAGACGTTCAGACCGCGGATTTTCGAAAGCTCCGTAATCACGTCCTCGGTGATGCCGTCGCGAAGATATTCGTCCTCTTTGGCGCCGCTCAAATTCTCAAAATAGAGAACGGCTACCGATTTTCCCGTTTGCTTTGGCACGGCGGGATCGGAATCGGATTTCTCTTTTGCCCGGCGCTTTCCGGATTCAAGGTCGCGCTTCAGGCGGGTGAGATCGGTCTTCAGCTCTGTGGCTGTTTGGCAGCGCAGGTTGCGGTCCTTCTCGAGCGTCTTGTCCAGGATGCGTGCGAAATCGTTGGGAAGGAGGGGATTCAGTTCGGCCGCCGGGCGCACATCGCGATTCAAAATCGCGTCGAAGATCACCGCAGACGTGTCCCCTTGAAACGGCAAATTTCCTGTCGCCATCTGGTATAAAACGGTGCCGGTGGAGAAGAGGTCGGTTCGCGCGTCCACCAGCTGGCCACGCGCCTGTTCGGGCGACATGTACGCTACCGTGCCCACCGCTGCTCCGGGCGAAGTCAAGTCGATCCCGTTCGGCAGAGTATCTGCTCCTGCGGACGCGGCATGTACGGCCATGACGCCTTGCGCCATCTCGCGCGGGCTGATCTTGGCGAGGCCGAAGTCGAGAATCTTTACCTGGCCGCGATCCGTGAGGAATAGGTTCGCTGGCTTAATATCGCGGTGCACGATGCCTTTGGCGTGGGCAGACTCCAGCGCGTCCGCAATTTGAACGGCCAGAGGCAGGAGCTTTTCGACATCGATGGGCTGGCCAGTCATGGTCTGCGCGAGCGTCCGGCCTTCCAGAAGCTCCATGACGATGAAGTGCCGGTTATCGTGTTGCTCGATGGAATGAATGGTGCAGATATTTGGGTGATTCAGAGCAGATGCGGCGCGAGCCTCGCGCTGGAATCGCTCGAGCAATTGGCTGTCCTGGGCCATCTCCGACGGCAGAAACTTCAAAGCCACGCGGCGGTCGAGGTGGAAGTCCTGAGCTTCATACACCACACCCATGCCACCCGCTCCGAGCTTGCGAATGATTTTGTAATGCAGCAGAGATTGGCCGATGAGCCGGTCTTCTGTTGTCATGTCAGCCGGGTGATGGTACGCGGCACCAAGCGTGCCGTCAAGAAAGGTTGGGGGGTGCGGTAAAGGCATTTTGCAAATGGCTGCGATTGCTGACAGAATAAGCATGGAAAGAAGGAGCGGCCGTGGCCGTCGAGATTTCCAAAGGCGTCACGCTGGAAAAACCGGGGGAGGACGAGAATTTCCTCAAGGATGAGGGGATACTGTTCGCTTCGCTGGACAAGGTGGTGAACTGGGCGCGGCGCAGCTCGATTTGGCCCATGTCATTCGGCTTGGCCTGCTGCGCCATTGAGATGATGTCGATGGCGGCTTCTCGGTACGACATTGCGCGGTTCGGCGCCGAAGTGTTTCGTGGCTCGCCGCGCCAATCCGATTTGATGATCATCGCCGGGCGCGTGTCCCAGAAAATGGCGCCGGTAATCAAACATCTCTACGAACAGATGCCGGAACCCAAGTGGGTGATTTCGATGGGCGCTTGCGCTACTTCGGGCGGCGTCTTCAATAATTACGCCGTGGTGCAAGGCGTAAATCAGGTGATTCCGGTGGACGTCTATGTCCCAGGCTGCCCGCCGCGTCCTGAAGCACTGCTGTACTCCATCCTGCAACTTCAGAAGAAAATCGACGCCGACCGCGGCAGTTTCCGCAAATCCCTCAACCTCTAAGTCTCGTTCGCGAGATTACGCGGCACGCCCTCCCGCCTGCCGCTCATTTCTTGGGTATGATCGCTCACATGACTACCGAGCCGAAAGCCCAGGATTTTGCCCACGAATGGATCGCGGCGTGGAACGCGCACGATCTGGACGGCATAATGTCTCACTATGACGTTCATGTTGTTCTGAACTCTCCCATTGCGGCCAAAGTCTTGAATGAGCCATCAGGAATGGTCAAAGGGAAGGCGGCATTGCGCGACTACTTCAAGCGCGGGCTCGAACTGTATCCGAACTTGCACTTTGAGCTCGTGGATGTCTTTTTCGGCATGGCCAGCATCGTCGTAGTCTATAAGAATCAGAAAGACACAAGGACGGCGGAGTTCATGGAGTTCGGTGACGACGGAAAAATCACCAGAGTGGTCGCCAATTACAGCGAGTAATCGCTGCGGATGCCCTACCTCACATCGACACCGGCCACGGCAGTTTCCGCAAACCCCTCGATCTGTAGCTGACTCAATATCCCTCAGCTAAGCGCGACGGCCGCTCCGGCTAGCACCGTGGGAAGCGCCCAAGCCCAATCGCCGAGAAACATCACAGTCGCTGCAGCCAGAACGCACCCCGCGAAGAAGCCGACCAGCAGATGCAGAGAGCCTCTGAGTCGCTTGATGTCGCTGTTCCCCATTAGGTGAGTTTGTGACCTCGAATCCACGAACGCCAAGACAGCATTCGTCAAATTCCCGGTCATCACAGCCGTGGAAGGAGCCACGGGAAGAACCAAGCGCAAGAGAGTGAACTGCGACGCCATCGCCGACACAGCGATCATCGCGGCGATCGTCGCCACTGCGCTGTGAGGATGTAAGGACGGTTTGGTGATGACGCTGAAAATCAAGAGGCCAGCGATCAGCAGGAACTGAACCAAGAGGAGTAATCGCCTCAGGCCCGGGCCGCGCTTGCCCGATATCTTCGCGGTCAGCCAGGTAGCCGCGACGGCCAGCATGAAAACGGGAATTGCCATGATCTGCGCGGGATTAACCCGATCGTGACGCGCTACCAGGGCGCCGATGACCACGATGTTGCCGGTTATGTGCGCGGTGAAGATATGCAGGCCCAAAAATCCGATGAGGTCAACCATTCCGGCAATTATGCTGAGCAGCGTGGCGAGCCACAGTTCCGATTGCGATGGCGTAAGTGTGTCATGCGGCGCGCCGATTCCCGCGTGTATGGATGATGCTTCTAGCGTAGACATGACGGATTCCTTCGTCGCTCAAGAGTTTGTCGTCGCCACCTTTTTTCCGAAGTAATCGCTGAAGTAATCGATGATCAATTTCGGGACGATAAGTCCGAAGCTCATAGCTAAGACGATCAGAATCGCGACGGAACCGTCATTGATCGTCGCGCCTATCAGCTCCCAGCTTCTCTGCGCGCTCTGAGTAAGCGCCAAAAGACCGCTGGCCATGCGGAACATGAAAACGCCCGGCATCATCGAGACCACCGAGGCAAAGCCGATGGCTGCGAACGGCATGTGCGTGTGCCGTGAGACTGGCGTCAGAACCAAGCCGACGACAAGACACGCGAGAAACGTGCCGGCAGGGGCACTGGCCCCAAGTTGCGTCAGCGCTACCCACCTGAGAGCGTGGGCGACCATGCCAACCGCAACAGGCCAAGGCAGCATCCGCAAAGGCGTCGAGAAGAAAATACTGTAACAAGCAACGGCGACACCTGCGGCTATAACGTCACGCCACAGCGGCAAAGCCCTGCCGCCCGGATCAATGGGCAACGAGACACCGAGAAGCATGAGACCAAGTAAGAGGCCAGTTGAGATGGCGACAACGACCAGCAGAGCATAGCTTAGACGAGAAGCTCCGAGATCGATGCGGCCCTTGATTAGGTCCAACATCCCATTGAGGAAATGCGGTCCAGGGACGAGGACCATGCATGGGCAGACTGCAACGAGACGCAGCGACGAACTCAAGTTGTAACGAACCGCCAGCGCCCCGACCACTCCGGCAACCAACGCCGCACCGAACGGTTGCAGAAAGATATTCGCACTGTATCGGGCAAGTATGCGGCGGAGAATGCCGCCGAACCCAGCACTGGCGAAAATGACGGCGGAGGCGGCCACATGCTGCACACCGAAGAGCACCGCCAAGGCAACAGCGCCCGTCGCAGCCGCCAAGGCGAACAGCCATGTGGGACAGGGCCCTGCCTTGGAAATGGCGGCGATTCGTTGTGAGGCGACCTTCGGAGCCAGCGTGCCACCGCGCAGGTCCTCTAATGTGTGCATCGCAGAGGACACGCGGTCCATATCCACGCCCGCGGGATTCGCTTCGACCACGTCCGTTCTTCTGGCGCCGGCGTCCTCGAACTGAAATTCCAGCTCTCCCCACCGCGGGAAGATGGCAGCGCGCACTCCGAAGAAGTCCGAGAACTGCTCAGTTGCCGAGACTGTTTGGTCGGTGGCCTGGCCGTCGACGTAAAGCACTCGAGCGAACGCAACGACAGCACTACAACGCTCTTCAAACGTCATCTCTGTCGCGACCACTGGATCCCTCAAGGCTGAAGAATGTATTTCCAATGAAGAGCACTCCACACCCACGAAGGTGGAGCCGGCCCGAAATCATTCAGGCCGGCCCAACCTTGGCTGCGCCGCTCGCGAACGCCGTGCGTGGTTATGCGGCGGCTGTCGCTACGTAGGGTCGAACCATTTTCTTCGGATCGACCACGCGGTCGAACTCGGCCTCCGTCACGAAGCCAAGCTTCAGCGCGGCGGCCTTCAGCGTGAGGTCATTGTCGTTCGCATAGTGCGCAATCTTCGAGGCCTTGTCATACCCGATCACCGGCGAGAGCGCCGTGACGAGCATGAGGGACTCCTCAACGTACTGGTTGATTTTCTTTGTGTTCGGCACGGTGCCTTCCACCAGGAATATGCGGAAGTTCGTGCACGAATCAGTCATTAGGGTGATTGAGTGCGTCACGTTATAAATGATCAGAGGCTTGTAAACGTTCATCTCGAGGTAGCCGCCCGCGCCACCGAAACTCACAGCCACATCGTTGGCCATCACCTGGGCGGCGACCATTGTCAGCGCCTCAGCCTGAGTGGGATTCACTTTGCCGGGCATGATTGAAGAGCCAGGCTCGTTCTCAGGAATCTTGAGTTCGGCGAAACCGGCGCGCGGTCCGCAGGACATCAGCCGAATGTCGTTGGCGATTTTGTAGAGCGAAACGGCAAGGGTTTTCAGTGTCCCATGGAGCTGCACCTGCGCGTCGTGAGCGCCCTGAACAGTGAACTTGTTAGGCGCGGTGACGAAGGGCAACCCTGTAAGCTTGGCGATCTCTGCTGCTGCGGCTTCGGCAAAGCCGGGCGCCGAATTGATGCCGGTGCCGACTGCCGTGCCACCGAGAGCGAGCTGATAAATGCCCTTGAGCGCGTCTTCGATCCGAGTGAGATCGTCAGCTAGCACGCCCTCATAACCTGACCACTCCTGCCCAAGCGTGAGTGGCGTGGCGTCCTGCATGTGCGTGCGGCCGATCTTCACGATGTCGTCCCACTCCTTGGCCTTTGCGTCGATTGCGTCGTGAAGCTGCTTCACTGCCGGAATCAACCGCTGCTTCACATTCGTCGCCGCGGCGATGTTCATAGCTGACGGAAACGAGTCGTTGGAAGATTGAGCCATATTCACATGGTCGTTGGGGTGCACCGGCGTTTTGCTCCCGAGAGGCGTACCGGCGATCTGGCAGCAACGGTTGGAGATCACTTCGTTGACGTTCATATTGAACTGCGTGCCGCTTCCCGTCATCCACACGTGCAGTGGGAACATGTCGTGATGCTGGCCGGCGAGGATTTCATCGCACACTTGAACGATCAAGTCGTGGCGCTTCTTGTCAAGACGCTTGCCCGCAAGGTTTGCATTCGCCGCAGCCTTCTTCAAGGTCGCGTAGGCCGTGATCATTTCCCGGGGCATCAAATCTGGACCAATGCTGAAGTGCTCGAGCGAGCGCTGGGTCTGCGCGCCCCAGAGCTTGTCGGCGGGAACATTCACTTGGCCTAAGCTGTCGCTTTCCACTCTTGTTTCTGCCACGTTATTTCTCCTTTCACTGTCTAATCAACCCGCAACTCAAATTTGACCCTCGCACTCTGCATCCACCTGCTCTATTGCTCTCGAAACAACTGCTCTCCATCGCCGCGGGCTTTCGACTGGACTTGAACTCCAGACTCAAACCTGTGGCCTTACACGAAAAAGTTTTGAAACTCCGATAAGACTTCATCCGGCTGCTCTTCCGGCAGCAGATGGCCACATGGAAGAGCGTGACCCGTCACCGATCCGGATGCTTTCGCCTTCCACGTTTCGATCACATTCCAGAGTTGACCCACAGTTCCTTTGGCGCCCCACAGCGCATGGACAGGGCACGCGATCTTGTGCCCGGCCGCGTTGTCCGCACGATCCATATCGAGATCGATGGACGCCCCTGCACGATAGTCCTCGCACACCGCATGGATGGACTTGAGGCTGCAATAGCATCGCGCATATTCAGCCATCGCCTCCGGAGTTACCGCACCAGGCGTCTTGCCTTGCACGAAGAGGTGGTCACGCAAGTAGTAGATGGGGTCAAGAGCAATGAAGTGCTCGGGCATAGGGTACGCCTGGATTTGAAAGAACCACCAGACATACCTAGTTGCGAATTCTTGGTTGGTATCCTGGTACATCGTCAGCGTCGGAGCAATATCGAGAAAAGCCACTTTTTCCACCACGTCGGGGTGATCGAGGCACAGCCGATGAGCGGTCCTGCCTCCTCGATCATGACCCGCCAAAAAGAATCGTTTGTGTCCCAGTTGATGCATGACTTCCACTTGATCCTGGGCCATGGCGCGAAACGAATAGTTGACGTGGTTATCGCCGCCGTCCGGCCTGCTCGAGTCTCCGTAGCCGCGCAAATCTGTGAGGACTACTTTGTAGCTCTCTGCCAGCGGCGAGGCAATTTTGTGCCAGGTCACCATAGTCTCTGGATGTCCATGCAGCAGCAGGAGAGGTTTGCCGCTTCCCTTGGTGAGGACGCGGATTTTAGCGCCGGTAGTCTCCAGCGTCTCGGCATGGAATCCCGGGAACAGTTTTTCCGTCATCTGTAGGGATGGCGGAGCCGGCAGCGGCGGAAGCTCAGAACAGGGCTTTACCGTGCTCTCCGCAGACGGCAATGCCTTTTCAAGTTCACTCGGAGTGGGCTCTTGAGCCGAACTCTTCTTCCATAGAGCTGCTGACGCAGCAGCAACTCCCATCAAAGCGAAGTCGCGTCGATTCACACCATTTTCTCCTTCCACATCCTCGTTCTCATCGGCGTGCGGTCAAAAATTGATCTTTGTGTGGAATCCACACACGAGGGCGTTATTCGAGCTCCCTCCGGTATTTATGTAGTACTGCACGACCGGTTGCAGAGTGACCGCATGCGGAAACTCCACGAGCACGTTCGCTTCGAAGCCGTGTTCGGCGTCGCGCACTGAAACCACCGGTGGTGCGACAGGAAATGAATCATTGATTCCATTCCGGACGTAAGCCACACCGATCAGGTTATGGAAACCAATGGGCAGCGGCTCATTAAAGCGGGCACCCGCGGTGAAGACCTGGTTGACTCTGCTTCGGTCCCGTGGCGACCAGTCAACGTTAAGAGTGCCGTCTATTCCCCGGCTTCCTTCACGCGACGTGCGGTAAATGGCTTGATTCGCCTCCCCATAGATCAGGTAATTGCCCGAAACAGGCGTGGCGCTTGCTGTGGAGGTGAATTTGCCAGGGTTATAAACAGCGCCGAATTGGTATAGACCGGAGTAACCTTTTCGGGCTTCGACGTTGTCTTGCGCACGAACGGCTGAGGCATCCTTCCCCGGGCTGAAACCAATCTCTGAAGCGGACGACGCATCGCCACGGAATTGCGGTACGAATCCTGTGGGATTGAGTGAATACGGGTTCCGTATGGACGCGAAGACCATCGATTTCACGTAGAAATGGGGCAGCGGAATCACCCGCAGCTCGGCGGCTGGCGTCGACGGCGGGTCGAAGCTTTCGTAAACAGTCGAGAACAGGTTGGGAAGGGCATACTGCAACGGTTCGAAGACAAAGGACGGGCCAAACAACTGAGTGCCGTAGAAATCCTGTGGAGCAAATTGCCCGATCCGCGCCACGAACCGGTCCTCGAACGATCTCTTCTCTACCCACCAAGAGTCCAGGCGGAATGTATTCGCACTCGCTAAACCGCTTGGCCCGGTAATCGTGCCCAGATACTGACCGAGGTTCCCCCCACCTTGATACACAGCCGTCATATGAAGGAACAGTCCATGAATTCCTGTAAGCCGGCCGAAGTCGAAATCCACCGTGCCGCGCACCCGTTCGAAGACCGCGAGGCGCTCTTTTTGAGCGCTCTGCGCGTTCCACAGCGAATCGCTCACATATTCGAGGTTAACGTTGACCCCTCTTTGCAACAGCCTTAGGCGTTTTCCGTTCCACTCACCGAATAAGTGTGGCTGGTCCTCAGGAGCGTGCTCGCCCTTGTCAGCGCCTGCCAGTGTGTCATTGATGCCCCCTGCCTGGGCCGCAGCGGGACCAGGCCAGAGAAGAACGAAGCAGACACACACGCTCCCCGCGAATTTGAAAGAATGGTAAATCACTTACATTTCCTGCTCGACGCGGTCTAGGCGCGCCCATTCGGTTCGCGGTTTCGATGACGAAGTGCCAATGAGGGGTGCAGCAAAGTTGATTTGTCCGTGCTGAATGCCCCGGGCGCATTGCGCCGAGGCACGTACTGCCCAGGCCGGCTTGCACCAGGCCCGCGCTCTCGTTGACGCGTAGGATGTGGCGACGGGAAAAATGGCTCCGCCCCTGTTTTTCGACGCAGAGGCGCTGGGACGACCGCTCGGGAAGACGCTCAGGGGCCGCTGGGTGCGCGTGGAGAGTCACGAAACATGCGGGAATTGCGACCGCGATCAACAAATTTGAAGTTTCTACGCGAAAATATTTGCGCGAGTTGAAGAATTTGCACGAAGATTCCAAGAATTCCGCGGGCAGATTTGAAAATTGTGCTTTCAGGCGAATCGCTTGCAAAAAAGCAATTGTCCGGTTAGCGCGTTACTCAGGCATCTGATACGGAATTCCGTGCTCCGCCTGTGCTAATCTCGGCCTACGGGGACCGCAATGAGTGTTGCATCAAACTTGGTCGAAGTGGCCTCTATGGCCGTCTCTTGGGGTGGTGGGATGTTAGCGTGGACAGCCCGAAAGAGAAGGGCCGCCGGTATCACTCCAATATCTTATCGGGATGTTTCGTTTTGGGGCTTTGCGGGATTGTGCTTCGGACTGCTTGTCACGTTTGACTGGCAGGCATTCCACACGCCCATCATCTACCTCATGCTTCTCGCGGTGACAGGCATGCTCCTGACCGTCACAAACGGCCCATCTGCCAAGGCTCCTTGAAGCATTGGTCGCGTGATCCTGTCCGTCATCTCTAAGGCGGCGCGCATTCATCGGCATCTCGGACGGTCGCCATACCAATTGTCCGGTTAGTGCGTTACTCAGGACCTCGTCATAATTCCCGTTTGCCGGCAATCCGCCCAAGAGTTCGTTTCTCACTTCGCAGGGAGGCCGTTCTTGGACCGTGACTTCACGTCAGAGCGAGTCAGATTCAACACCGAGGTACCGCAAGAACATTCGCAATAGTTCCAACTGTAGTTGATCGTCGTCAGCTGGCACCAACTCCGCGAAGATCTGCCCTTGATTGAACAGGATGAGTTCGCGTAATGCGACCGCCACCATCACCATCGCAAATCTCACAGCTTGCTCCGGGTCGGGATGGCAAATTTCGTGTCTCCAAATCAGGAATGTCTCCACCATTTTGTGGAAACCCAGGATCTCCAGCTCCTTCTGGCGCGAAACAAATGCTGCCTTCGGGTGCTGTTGGGAGTAGAGAACCGCTGCTCGAAGCAGTCCGGCCCGCGAGCGGAAGGCTCGAATCATGGCAGAGATCCAATTTCGAGCAAAGTTGCGAATACCAATCTTCCTAATCTGTTCGAGGTCCGTTTTCTTTGCAAGTTCTTCGGTTCTCATTTCGCTGCCGCGGGTGAAGACGGCGCGAATCAGGGCATCTTTGTCACGAAAGCGTCGGTATACGCTGGCCGCCGAGAGCCCGGCCCGGCGTGCAATCCGCGGTAACGTTGTACCTTCCAGGCCGTATTGGTCGAGTACAGCCTCCACTGCGTCCAGCATGCGCCGGAGAGTGTCGCGGCTACGGGCCTGGCGAGGCGGTTTGGGAGCTAAACGATTGGCCACGGTTTCATTTTAGGCTTGACAATTGCAGTATGCAAACGTAAATTCACATTCACATTACGGAGTAACAACCCACACAGAGAGCCCGGCTTGACCTGCGGCTGCGAGGAGGATGGCGATGAGATCCAGACCCTTGGGGGTCACTGTTCTTTCGATACTCATGCTCCTGAACGTGGCGACCTATTTGGCGCTCTTTGTCCTTTCGATTCTCAATCGGGAGACGCTGCGAGTTGTGCTCATGGCTCTCAGTCCGGGCGGTGCCGGTCCGGCAAACTTTCACTTACGAATGGGAGCGCTCTTGCCCTTGTATTACGCTGCGATGACGGTAGTTACAGCGGTTATAGCGCTCGGCTTTTGGAAGCTGTGGAATTGGACGCACATTGTAGTGTTGGCGCTCGTCGGGATAAGCCTGATCGCTGCCCTGCCCGAGGCAATCCACGTCATTTCTGGTGGTAGCGCGGGAGCGATAGCAACGCTTTTGGTGCGGGTTACGGTGAGTGTGTTGATCGGTTCGTATTTGATGACCGGTAAAGTGCGAAAGGCCTTTTGGCCGACGGCAACATCTCAAGTTTTGGAAAGCTCGTGACAACAGTTCCTCAGCCCCTGTCGGTCCCCACCCTGGCAGTTGCCCGGCTGGCGCTATGACCGCTATTTCTTCGCTGGCATGGTCGTTGCACTGCTCATTACGGCCTTCGCTGATTTCGCGCCGACCTATTACCTTGCGGGCCTGACCTCAGCCAAACTCCCAGCGCCGATAGTGCATGTCCACGCTGTTCTTCAATCGGCCTGGATGCTTCTCCTCCTGGCAGGGCCTGAGACGTTCTTCGTGAAGAGTGATCTAGGAAGCGTGACGTTTGTCCACGACGCTAAAGGCCAAGTCACGGGCTACACCTATCACCGCTGGGATGGACAGGAAATCCACGCCAAAAAGATCAAGTAATCGATCCGAAGCGGATACCGAACTCCTGATTAGTCAGCTAACCGGACAATTGGTCTGGGGAGGGAGGCAAGTTTTCCGTTTCTTGCACTCTCGTTGACTTGTCCTCGGCCCCAACCTAATATCTCGGGCCAATGCCACAAGCCCAGTCCTTGATTGGCCAAACCATTTCGCATTATCGAATCGTGGAAAAGCTCGGTGGCGGCGGGATGGGTGTGGTCTACAAAGCCGAGGACATTAAGCTCGGTCGCTTTGTGGCGCTCAAGTTCCTGCCGGACGATGTGGCCCAGGACCCGCAGGCTCTCAGTAGGTTTCAGCGGGAAGCGCGCGCTGCGTCCGCTCTGAATCATCCGAACATCTGCACCATCCACGAAATTGACGACCAGCACGGGCAGGCTTTCATCGCCATGGAGTACCTCGATGGCGTGACCTTGAAGCACAAAATTACAGGTCGCCCCATGGAGATGGAGGAGATTCTCGCGCTTGGCATTGAAATCGCAGACGCTCTCGATGCGGCCCATTCCGAAGGAATCATTCACCGCGATATCAAGCCCGCCAACATATTTGTCACCAAGCGCGGGCACGCCAAGATTTTGGATTTCGGGCTGGCGAAGGTCAGGCTGACCGGCAATCCTTCCAACACGGTAACCGCTGTGAACGCCGGCACCATCGACGAACATCTCACCAGCCCAGGTTCCACTCTCGGCACCGTTGCCTACATGTCGCCTGAACAAGCGCGGGCCAGGGAATTAGACCCGCGCACAGATCTCTTTTCGCTAGGCGCAGTGCTGTACGAAATGGCGACGGGAACGCTGCCTTTCAGCGGCGAAAGCACCGCAGTCATCTTCAAGGCCATCCTCGACGCGGTTCCGCCGCCGCCGATTCGCTTCAATCGCGAGGTGCCGCCAAGGCTGGAAGACATCATCTACAAAGCTCTCGAGAAAGATAGAAATCTGCGCTATCAGAGCGCCGCAGAACTGCGCACCGATTTGCAGCGCCTCAAACGCGATAGGGATACAGGGCGCGAAGTTCCGGCATCTTCTTCTCAGACTGTTGCCGCGCAGAGTTCCGATTCGCACCTCAGCGGGTCCCAATCCGTTTCTCTCGGCAAATCGGCGGCTGAATCAGGGGTCGCCGCGATGCCCGCCGGATCTGCTGCTTCCGGCACAGGTTTTCAAGGTGCAGGGTCGACACCGTCCACGGTCGTAGTCTCCCCCGCTTCGTCGTCAGGAATGGCACTGAGTGGTTCAGCGACGAAGAAGGCGCGCTGGCCGATCGCTACGGGCGCGGCGGTCGCGGGTGCTCTGGTAATCGTCGCAGTGCTTTATCTCCTTTACTTCCGCCCACGGACGGTCAGCGCCCTTACCGAAAAAGACACCGTCGTGCTCGCCGATTTCGCCAACACAACCGGCGATTCGGTATTTGACGGAACATTGAAGCAGGCGCTGGCAGTGGACCTGGAGCAATCACCCTTTCTGAGAGTTGTTTCGGCTTCGCAGGTGCAGCAGACGCTGGCCCTGATGGGACGCCAGCCCAACGAACGCTTGACCGCCGATTTAGCTCGCGATCTATGCCAGCGCGTCAGCAGCAAAGCGATGCTCTCGGGATCGATCGCCAACTTGGGCAGCCAATATGTTCTTACGTTGAACGCGGTCAACTGCCAGACCGGAGATTCTCTCGCGCAAGAGCAGGCTCAGGCGGGAAGCAAGGAGCAAGTTTTAGGAGCCCTCGGCGGAGCTGCCACGAATCTGCGCGGCAGACTGGGTGAGTCGCTGGCCTCAGTGCAGAAATTCGATGTCCCAATTCAAGACGTGACCACATCGTCGCTTGAGGCGCTCAAGGCGTTTTCGCTGGGCAACGCTGAATTCGAGAAGGAACGGGAGATCGAGTCACTGCCGTTCTATCGTCGCGCCGTTGAACTCGATCCGAACTTCGCCTGGGTGTATGCGCGTATGGGCGTCATCTATTCCAACTCCGGAGAAAACGAGAAAGCGATCGAGGCCACGCGCAAGGCCTATGAACTGAGAGACCGCGTCAGCGAACGGGAGAAACTGTACATCATGGAGCACTACTACCAAACGGTGACTGGCGAACACGAGAAGGAGATGGATGCTTTGGAGCTGTATCGCCGCACGTACCCGAACGACCTGACTCCTCCCAATAATCTCGCGGTGGGTCACGAGCAAGACGGGGAGTATGCGAATGCCATAGAGCCCGCTAGCGGAGCAGTCAGGGTCGACCCGAATTCGATAAGTGGCTACGCAAACCTCGCCTATGCCTACATGGGCGCGAATCGCCCGGATGAAGCGCAGCAGTCGTTGCAACAAGGGCTGGCGCACTCTCCAGACGCGGGCGTCCTGCATTGGGTGGCATTTGGAATGGCGCAGGCTTTGAACAAGGCTGCGGATGCAGAGAAAGAGGTAGCATGGTCAAAAGGCAAGCCGCTGGAATACAGGTTTCTCAATGGAGAAGCGCACGCCATGCAGGAGCAGGGAAAACTCCGCGCGTCCGAAGAGATCACGGCGCGCGCCCTGGATTTGGAAAGAAATCAGCAACTGGAGGAATCCGCAGAGTTAGACCTCGGTTGGCTTGCGATCGCGCAAGCGGATTTCGGAATGTGCGATCGGGCGCTGCACAACGCGGCTTCGATGGGAAAAAGTTCGAGTCGGCCAGCTACAACTTTCTCCGCTTACGTGTTCGCTACTTGCCGACAAGCCCAAAATGCCGAATTAGCGGCCGCAAAACTGAATAAGCAGTACCCTCTGGATAGCTTTGCCCAAAAATCCGAGATTCCTCAGATCCGCGCGCGTATCGAACTGCAGCGCAACAATGGCGCCAAGGCTGTCGAGGAGCTTCGTCCCGCAGAGGTGTACGAGGTGGGTTACATCGAGAACGGAGTTCCGGCGTACTTGCGCGGCGTGGCGTATCTCCACGAGAAGCAGGGAGTCGAGGCAGCCCCCGAGTTTCAGAAAATTCTCGACAATCGCGGCGGCCTCTGGGCCACACCTTACATGGCGCTTGCGAAACTTGGCTTGGCCCGAAGCTACGTGCTGACCGGCGATGAGGCCAAGGCGCGTACCGCGTATCAGGATTTCCTCAACCTCTGGAAAGACGCTGACCCCGACATCCCCATCCTCAAAGAAGCCAAAGCCGAATACGCGAAACTTCAGTAGGCCTTAGCCGTCACTCTTGGCACGCGAAGGCCATCTGGTTTGAGATCTTTCGTCGCTGCTGGCGTACTTTCGACCCACTAGAGTTGCACGACAACCTTCTGCGGTTAACAGTAGCGGCACACGACTTGTAACTTCGCTGGACGCCAGAGTTCCCGCTAGCGCAGCATGAACGAAAGACAACCTCCCCGGGCTGCAATCCAAGGAGCGCACGTGAGAATTCTACTGGTCGAAGACTCAGCGATCGAGCGAGAGCAGATCGGCCAATACCTGAAAGAATGGAATTTAGAGTTTGTAGCAGCGAAAGACGGCTCGGAAGCGTGGAGTGAACTCCAGGGCACGAATGCCCCGAACCTTGTGCTTCTTGATTGGATGCTGCCGGGAATTGACGGCATCGAGTTGTCGCGAAGAATCAGAACTCTGGGGGCCAACGGCGCCTATATCTACACGGTCATGCTCACCGCCAAGGATAGGAAGCAGGATCTGTTGACTGCGATGGCCGCTGGCGCCGACGACTACATCGCCAAGCCTGTAAATCCTTCGGAACTGAGGGCGCGAATTCTCGTCGCAAAGAGAATACTTGATCTCCATCAGTCGTTGCGATTCGCTGCCACTCATGATTTTCTGACCAAGCTGTTGAACCGTCCAGAGATTCTTGCGTCGCTGGGCCGGGAACTTTCTCGAAGCGCGCGCGAAGAGAAGCCAGTGTCGCTCATCATGGCTGATGTAGATCATTTCAAGGAAATCAACGATTCGCTGGGGCACACGGCCGGCGACATCGTGCTCAAAGAGATCGCGGAACGGCTGAAATCAGACTTGCGACCCTACGACTTGGTTGGGCGATATGGAGGTGAAGAATTCCTGATTGTGTTGCCCAACTGCCCTCTCGAGGTTGCCGCTCGCCGAGCCGAGGAAATTCGACAGTTGGTTTGCAAGAGCGAGATTGTGACGACCTTCGCAAAGGTGCCGGCCACGGTAAGCATGGGAGTCACGGCGACCGACAAGACGCAGAGCCTGACGGTTGAGGAACTGCTGCAGCAGGCCGACAGGGCCCTCTATTGCGCGAAGGAAAACGGCAGGAATTGCGTCCAGGCATTCTCTGCTGCAGACCTGGTTACGCGCAAATAGCGGCCAGCCGGAAGATCTGGGCAGCAGCCCCCGTCGAATTCAAAGAAGCTGCCGCCGGCGGCAGCTTCGCGGCACCTGGAGTAGGCAAATGGCCCCGCCTGTCACTTCACTTAATAAGCGCCACAGGCGGCTGGCACATGCACCAGGCGGTCGCGCCACGTAGGCCATGCCGCGTTTTACAATTTCGTCGTGGGGCCCTGTCAGATCGGCGACGCGTAGCAACTATGGTTTTGGGTGGGCGGCGCTCGGCTTCCTGGACAACTCGCAAACTACTCGTTGCTGCGCCGTGGTGCAAATGCGAGCCCCGCAGGAACGTAAGAGCTAAGTGATGACCGTGGCGGTGCCCCCGTCGAATTCAAGGGTACTGCCGCCGGTTGCATGTTCGCGTCGTACATAGCCCATGCCAACGGCGGTACCCGCTGCAGGAGAGAAAGCCGTGCTCGTCACGTAGCCCACTTCTGTGCCGCCAGCTCTCAGTTTCGTGCCGGGGATCGGCTCTCTCACCGTAGAAAAACTCAGGCGCGTGCGCAACCGATTGACGTGCCCGCGCGACCGCACGCGCTCGACGATTTCCTGGCCGGTATAACAGCCTTTCGAAAAACTGATGTGCGTGTTTTCGAGCCCCGCCTCGTGTGGAATCACGCTGTCGTTGAAATCCAGCGGAAACCACGGAATGCCCGCTTCCAGTCGCAAGGAATTGAGGGCCTGCATTCCGATGGCCGAGCCGCTGGCCGCGTAGACCGCACCGTGCAGGCTGCGCCAGAGGCTGCCGAGATGCTCGCGCTGGGCGATAATCTCCACCCCCGGTTCGCCAAAATGGCTGCGCCGGATTACGCGACACGCCACCCAATTGATTTTCACTTCGCACCACGCAAAATCCGGCAGGCTTTCGATTCCAATTCCCGCAGCTTGCGATATCACCGCCGGCGCGCGGGGCCCTTCAATTCCGATTGTCCCGAATCGCTCCGTCCCGTCCTCCATCTCAACGTCATCCATGATGATGTACTTGTCCAGCGTCGCGTTTGTGCGTTCGCGCACCGAAGCGTGGGAAAGCAGAGTTAGCTTGTCTTTCCCAGCGTAAATTTCGAGTTCCGCCAGGATGTGCCCTTGTGGATTGAGCAGCAACGCAACCGTGCCTTGGCCTTCGCCGAGCGCCTGAATATTGTTCGTCACGATGGCGTTGAGATAACGCACGCGGTCGGGCCCGGTGAGAACTGTAATGGCATGCCAGTTGGTATCGAATAGCGCGACGCTCTCCCGTGCCACGCGCCATTCGGATTCGAAATCAGAGAAGACTTCAGGTAGCAGGCAGGTGGAGTACTCCGTCAATTTCGCGTGGGCGGCGCGATGCTCGTCAATGAGAGGAGTGTTCATAAAAGTCCGCTATTTCCGGGGCGGCCAGCGAAATCCGCTCACCTCAAAATGTTCGGAGCATTCCGCATAGCGTGCCAGGAGCTTCTTGGCCTTTTCGGAGACGACCGGCGTTACATAATCCTCGCCAGCGAACGACTTCACCGAATCGATAGAATCGAACCATAACATGGTCACGAATTCCACCTCATCGCCGCGATCGTGCCGCAACACTTGAAAACCGAGGAATCCCTGGGAGGCGAGCTCGTCTCCCACGTGAGGCAACAACTCATCATTCAAATACGAATCATACCTGCTGGCATTCACCCGCGGGGTCCAGCCGTGCCAGACGCGGCAAATCATGGCTTCCTCCTGATGTTCACCGCCGCACTCACCGTGCTGCTATACTGACTTCGATGCCCGGCGAACTTGTCCACGAAATTATTCCGGTTGGCTTGCTTCAGTGCAACTGTTCGATTCTGGGCGATTCCGCGACGCGCGACGCAATCGTCATTGATCCCGGCGATGACGTCGAAGCGATACTGGCCGTTCTGCGCAAACACAAACTCAACGTCCGCGCCATTCTCAGCACTCACACCCATATCGATCATGTGGGTGGTCTCGCCGGTCTCCATCGTGCCACCGGCGCGCCGGTTCTAATTCACGAAAGTGATCTGGAACTGTACCGCCACCTTGACGTTCAGGCGGAATGGATCGGCATGCCCACGCCGGAGCGCACGCGTATTCAGGATTTCGTTAAGGAGGGGGACGCCGTGCGGTGGGGAAGTTTTGTGGCGCGAGTCCTGCATACCCCAGGCCATACGCCAGGAAGCATCAGTTTGGTTGTAAATTCGGAGGCGCTCTCGCCTGCTGCCGTGGTTAGCGACGCTCCGCAAGCAGCCGCGGCACCCACTACGGACTCCCGCCGCAGGTCGAATCAATCGAGCTCGAATGCCGCTCGGCTCATCGCTGGGGATACTTTGTTCAAAGGTAGCATCGGCCGCACCGACCTCTGGGGCGGCTCATATCCGCAAATCATCAGCTCGATTCGCGAAAAACTAATCGTATTGCCCGAAGAGATGGTCGTCTATCCCGGCCACGGAGAGAACACAACCATAGGAGAAGAGCGGGAATCGAATCCATTTCTTCGCTGAGTTCTCAGGCGACTAGCACCAGCTCTCGCACGGCTTCGCACTTGTAAGCTGATCGCACGCCCCGCGGAAATTCTCATACCAGGTTTCCGTGAACACCTGGACGAGTTCCTCAACTGATTTCCCACCTATCTTGGCCCCATGGGAGAAAATCTCGCCTTGTGTATGCACGCGAGTGCCGTCCATTTCCTCTTCAAAGCTCACCCATTGAGAGATTGTGATTCCTAGGGCCCGATCGATCCACCCAATCATATAGCCCGGATTGCAAAGGACAATCGTGTGGTCGACCGTCACTTCCACGGGCCGCAGTATCTCTATCTCCAGCTTGCTGCCGACCTGCCACGGATGGCCCTTCACCCATTTGATTTCGCCGTAAATATTGGCGAAGGACGGCCAATTTTGCGGGTTTGTATACGTCTCCCAAGCCTGCCGACGGTCGGCCTTGGTCTTGATCGAATACTTGAATGCATGCATTACTTCGCAGCTCTCCTCTAAGAAGGGGATTCCTTTTTTGAAGGGGCCCGACTATAATGGAACAGCGTTAGTTATACAGCGTTAGTTTAACGCTGTCGAGTATTTTATTAAAGCTGTTGGGATTCGAAGGAGCTGCTATGCCACGGCATCGTGACGCTCGATTGGAGAGCAGCATCATCAATGCTGCCTACGACTTACTGGAGAAGGGTGGGGAGCCGGCTCTTACCATGCGAGCCGTTGCCAAAAGGGCGGGAACCACAACTCCCACCGTGTATCACCGATTTAAGGATAAGCGAGACTTGGCCGAAATCGTTCGTGAGCGAGCCGTCCAGAAGCTTGTCAAGCAGGTTTCGATGGGGGACCGCCCGGAACAAATGTGCGAGTTCCTGCTGGATTTCGCGATTGCAAACCCGCATCTATATCGTCTCTTCACAGCGGATTGGGCTGTGCGGTTGGGCCAGAACGCTCCTAAGCCCACTTTTGAATTGATCAAAAAGAGCCTGGCTGAGCGGCTGGGAGGGACCGCCGAACACCACTGGGAACTCGCCATGGCACTTGGTGCTCTGGTCCACGGGACGGCAACTATGCTGCTTGCTGACGGTGTGGAGGAGTCCATCGCGCGGAACCTTCGGCGGATTTGTGTCCAGCATTGCGAAGCTCTAATTGAGCACGTTGAGCAAGCCGAGCACGCCGAACACGCAGAAGGTCGGACTCAGCGGCGGGTCTCAAACAAGGGCGAACGCAACTGAACCTTTGTTGGAATCGATTTGAAATCTTGCCCCCGTCGAATCTCTAGGTTTTGGAGTCTGAAATCGGTATCCTGAAAACAGGATTATCGAAATTGTGCGTCGGCGATGCCGAGGCACATGGGTTTAGTGATGACCGATAGCGTTCCCTCACCGACTAATCTACAAACTGACCCAACGCGCCAAGAGGTTTCGTCTTCCGAATCCGGTGCGCCTTTCTCACCAGTTCCAGCGCCCCCCAAACAGGCTCCCCTCGAAGAAAGCCTGACCAAGCTCTTCATTGGCCCGAACGGCATCCGTGCCGGGTGGCGTTTGCTGATCTTCGTTGTCATCTGGGGCGCGCTCGTGGCAGCGGCGGTGGCGTTGGCGACCCGTGGCCATCGCGCTAATCCTCAGTTAACGGCGCTCACCACTTTACGCGATGAAGGAGTCGCGGCCCTAGTTACGCTCCTGGCCATGTGGATCATGGCGAAAATCGAGGCGCGCTCTATCGCGGACTACGGCTTGCCTGCACGTGAAGCCTTTCGCGATAAATTCTGCATAGGACTCCTGATTGGTTTTGGCGCCATCACGATTTTGCTGGGCTCGCTTCGTGCCGCGCACGTCTTCTACTTCGGCAGCGTTGCGCTGCAGGGAACGCAGGTTCTGAAATACGCGGCGCTATGGGGACTTGCATTTCTGTGCGTTGGATTTTTTGAAGAGACCTTCTTTCGGGGATATGTTCTTTTCACTTTGACTACGGGAATGACGTTCTGGCCAGCGGCAGTCGTCCTCTCGGGCTTGTTTGGCTACATTCATCATTCAAATCCCGGGGAAAGTTGGATGGGCGCCTTCAATGCCGGGCTCTTTGGCGTCTTGATTTGCCTTCTTATACGCCGCACAGGCAATTTGTGGTTACCCATCGGCTTCCACGCCGCATGGGATTGGGGCGAAACCTATTTCTACGGTGTCGCCGATAGCGGCCTGGTGGCGCCTGGCCATCTGTTCAACTCGAAACTGCTTCTTCAGCCCGCGTGGCTTTCTGGCGGAACTGTGGGGCCGGAGGGAAGTTGGCTCTGCACCATTTTGCTTGCGCTGCTGTTCATTGTTTTTGCCGCGGCCCTGCGCCAAGTGAAGTACCCAAACGAAGCTGCCATCCTCGACCCGCGCAAGAAAAAAGCGCCACCGGCGCCGTCAATCCTGGGAATTCAGGAGAGCCCGACGGCTCAGGTTTGAGCAGCGCCAGGATCGCCTTGGGCGCGCTGCTCACGCTCGACGCGTAAACCTTCCATCACGCTTTGAATCAGCTCCTTGGCCTTTTTCAGTTCGCTGTTGATGATGCGAATGTCCATCACCGGAAGATCAGGATTCCAATTGCTGTGGCAATAGACGCCGTGCTGACCCACCAGCACGAGCGCGTTCGTCAGCAGGTCGAGCGTCACCGCCAGCTTGCCGCGATGAGGCCCCATCATCGTCTCGTAGTGTTCAAGCTCTTCTCGGTGATCGTCGAATGCCGTCATGCCACGTTCCTCAATATTTGAAGGGTGAACTTATTTCGTTGCGCCGTAAGATTTCAGGAGTTCCGTAATGTCCGTTAAGCCGAAGTCATCTTCGGCGTGCGACGGCGGTGAATCGGTCGGGTTGGGTCGTACGTTTGGGTCCGCTCCACTCTCCAATAGCAGCCGGACCGCATCAATATCACCCCGGAAAATCGCCCAAAGAAGTGGAGTCATGCCGTCCTCCATCTCATTTAGATTGTCCCCGGATGAATCGCTTCCTTCATTGCCTCGATATCGGAGCGAAGCGCCGCTTCCGGTAGTTTATTGGCCATACAAACATTGCCTTGTGGCCGGAGTCGAGGGTCACCCAGCGCTCACGCGACGAAGCGATATCCCACGCCGCGTACCGTTAGCAGATGCCGCGGCTTCGCGGGATTTTCCTCCAGGTAGCGCCGCAGGCGGACGATAAAGTTGTCGATCGCCCGCGTGTCCGTGTCTTCGCGCAGGTCCCAGACATCTTCGAGAATCGACTTGCGCGACACCGTGCGTCCCGCATTCTGAATCAGATGCCGCAGCAGCTTCGCCTCCATCAACGTAAGTTGAATTGTGTTTTTCTTGGTGCGCAGTTCGAGCGCGCCGAAATCGATGGTCTTGCCTTCGATTTTGAACACTTCGTCATCTTCGGTCGCGGCAGCGGTTGCCGCTTTTCTCTCGCGAAAATCGGCAGTCGGACGCCCGGTCCCCGCATCGCCACTGCGTAGCCATTCGCTTCGCCGCAGCAGTCCCTGCAGTCGCGCAAGAAAAATCGGCAACTGAAACGGTTTTGCCAGGTAATCGTCGGCGCCCGCCCCAAAACCCTCCAGCACATCTTCAGGACGCCCGCGCGCGGTCAGAATTAGCACCGGTATGTAGTTGCGCGCCTTGCGCAGCTCGGATACGACCTCGAAGCCGTTCATCCCCGGCAGCATCACGTCCAGCACGACAGCGTCAAACTTCTCGCCGTGCCCCGCAAGCCGCTCCATCGCCGATTCGCCCTCCGCGACGACGTCCACCGCATGGCCCTCGGCCTCCAGATTGAACCGCAGGCCGTCCGCGAGATGCGACTCGTCTTCCACCACCAGCACGCGGCTCACGTGGCGCTCCTCGGCAGCTCGATTGTGATCGTTGTGCCGTGCGAATGCCCGCTGCTTTCCGCGAACACGCGGCCGCCGTGTGCCTTCGTAATTGAGCGCACGATGAAAAGCCCCAGCCCTGTGCCTTTCACCTGCGACTGCGTCCGCCCCGGAACGCGATAAAACCTCTTGAACACTCGCTTCAGCTCGTCCGGCGGAATACCCACGCCGCGATCGCTCACGCGCAACCGCACCTGCTCCTCGTTCGGAATTGCCACATCCACGCTGACGTCCACTTCCTTTCCCGAATATTTGATGGCGTTTTCGAGGACGTTTGAGATGGCGGTACGCAGGCCGTCGGGATCACCATTCACGATCGGACGGCTTCCATTAACCTCCTCGCTATAGTGCAGCGCCGCGGGGAGCAGGTGGTGCCGCGTTCGCGCAATTTCGATGCACTCTTGTGCGAGATTCCCAAGGTCCACGTGGGCGCGAGCCGGCGCGTTCGCCTTGTGCGACACTTCACCGGCCTTCAGTACCTGTTCCACCGTCCCCAGCAAACGGTCCGTGTCGCTCAGCATCAACTTGTAGAAATTCTGCCGCTGCGTCTCGTCCATGTCTCGCCGCTGTAGGGTCTCGAGGTAAAGTCGAATCGAGGCGATCGGCGTCTTCAGCTCGTGCGTGACAGCGTTGATGAAACTGTCGTGCTGCTCATTGCGGCGCAGTTCGCGCACCAGGAAGCCCGTATTCAGAATCATCCCGAGAATAATTGCCGCGAAGAAAATCACCCCGAGGAATAGAAGTATTCCCTGACGCCAATTCAGGATGATCCAGCCGACGTTGAGGGCAATCGCCAGCGCCACCAGGCATATGCCCAGCACGATCGAAAACCACATCGCCTTGCGCCGGCTCGTTATCCGCATTTCGGCTCCGCCCGAATTGTAGCGCGATTTTTCGAGCCGCGGTGATTCGCGATGGGTAGCCCCAACTGGAGACCTCACCATCCTGTTGATTCCAGAGGCCCACCTTCCGCGGAATCTTCGTCCGGGCAACCGCAAATTGCTAGAATTGGCGGGATGTTTCGGCGTCCCTTTGTGCGTTGGCGCTTGGGTGTGAGGACGTATCCGCGATGATTGCTCTGCGCGTCTTTGGCGTTTTTATCATCATCGGACTCAATGGTTATTTCGCCGCCGTCGAGTTTTCCCTGGTCGCTGTTCGCTATTCCCGCGTTCGCCAGCTCGTCGAAAAAGGCGACCCGCGCGCTCGCATCGTGGAAACGCTGCTCGGCGACCTGGGTCGCGTTGTCTCCGGCGTACAAGTCGGTATCACCGTCACCAGCTTGCTCCTCGGCTACCTTGGCGAAACGGTTTTCGCAGGAATGCTCTCCCCGCTTGTCGACATGATCCCGAGTCCTTGGGCCAAGATCGTTGCGCACAGTGTCGCGGTCGTCCTGGCTTTTAGCCTCCTCACGGTTTTGGAGGTGATTTTCGGTGAACTTGTACCCAAGAGCCTTAGCCTCGCGCGCGCCGAACGAGTGGCGCTACTTACTGCCCGCCCCTTCTCTTGGTTTCTAAACACGTTCCGCTGGGCCATAGACCTGCTCGATGGTTTCGCCGACAGATTCGTGCGCGCTCTCGGTGTGGAATCCGTTCATAGCCACACGCTCGTTCGTTCCACTGAAGAGCTTCAGGTAATGGTCCAGCAGGCGCGCGACCGGAACCTGATCCCCGCGTCCGCGGCAAAATTCATGCAGTCCGCCATGGAACTGGGCCAGGTGCAGGTTCGCGAAGTGATGGTGCCGCGACCTGACGTTCATGCGCTTCCCGTTGACGCCACCCTCGAGGAGACCATGCGCGTCTTCGCCACCACGCAGCGCTCGCGCCTGCCTGTCTATGAGGGCACACTCGACCACATTCTTGGCTTCGTCCATATCAAAGACATGATATGGATTCTTCTGGATCGCACGCGTCGCGCAGAGGAGCGGCAACGCCCGGATGAATTTTCGTTGCACAGCCTGCTCCGCGAGGCCCTAATCACGCCGGAGACCAAGCCGGTGACCGAATTGCTCTTGGAATTTCGCGCCAAACGAACTGAGCTCGCCATGGTCGTCGACGAATTCGGCACCATTCTCGGTCTCATCACCCTAGAGGACATCGTCGAGCAAATGGTCGGCGAGATTCACGACGAATTCGATGTAGTAGAGCGCCCGTTGGTCCTGCCTGATGGAGGAATGATTTTCGACGGCGGCGTCAATGTGCGCGAACTTGAAGCGCAGCACAACATCTCGCTGCCGGAAGATCCGTCCTACGACACCATCGGGGGGTATGTTCTTAGCAAGCTCGGCTTCATCCCGCGCGGCGGCGAAAGCTTCGAATCCGATGGCTACCGGTTCACCGTGATGGATATGGATCGCCGGCGGATCTCGCGCGTGAAGATCAGTCCTCTGCGTAACGTTTCTCCCGCGCTGGCTGCTGCTGACACCAGCTCAGATTCCTCCGCATCACAGCCCGTGCAACCCACCCAGCACCGTGCCAAGGCCATGGCCAAGGTTCCCCGCGAGCAATGATTCGCTATCTTGCTAAGCGCTTCCTGCTGGCGTTGCCTGCGCTCTGGCTGATCGTCACCATGGTTTTTCTGCTCGCGCATATCATCCCGGGCGATCCCGTGCAGCAAATGCTCGGAGAGGGCGCGCGGGCACAGGACGTCCAGCAGCTTCGCCATGCCCTCGGCCTCGACCTTCCTGTATCAGTTCAGTATGGCCGATATCTCGGCGGCATACTCCGCGGCAACCTGGGCGAATCGTTCCGCTTTCAGCAGCCTGTGACGCACGTGGTGCTGTCGCACTATCCGGCGACGCTGGAACTCGCCGCGTTCGCTCTGTTCGTCTGCGCTGCTATCGGGATCCCCGCTGGGATTTTCGCCGCCGAATACCGTGGCACCGCTGCTGATCACGCGGTCGGCTTCTTTACGCTCTTTGGACTTTCTGTTCCAAATTTCGCGCTTGGCCCCGTTCTTATTCTTATTTTTTCCGTAATTCTCGGATGGCTTCCCGTCTCCGGACGGGGCGGCATTTCACACCTGATTCTCCCTTCGATCACTCTCGGCGCCGCACTCGCTGCAATCCTGACGCGCATGGTTCGCACGTCGGTGATCGAAGAGCTCTCCAGCGACTACGTCCGCACCGCGCGCGCCAAAGGGCTGGCGGAATCTTCCGTTCTCTTTCACCACGCCTTTCGCAACGCGTTGATTCCCATTCTCACCATACTCGGCCTCCAATTCGGCATCCTGCTTGCCGGAACCATCGTCACCGAGTCCATCTTCTCCTGGCCCGGCATCGGGCGCCTGGCCGTGCAAGCCATCGACGCACGCGACTATCCGCTGTTGCAAGGTTGCATCCTGCTCATTGCGGTTTCTTACGTCCTGGTCAATCTCCTCACCGACGTTGTCTACGCCCTCGTTGATCCGCGGGTGCGGTTACAGTGAAGGCCCTGGGTGATTTTCTTCGTCACAGCGGACCTGGCCGCTGGGCATTCGCTCTCACGTTGCTGCTTTTCCTCGTGGCCATCGCCGCTCCCTGGATTTCCCGCTACGACCCCACCGCGCAGAATCTGCCCGCTCGCCTCGCGAGTCCCAGCCTTTCTCACTGGATGGGTACTGACGAGCTCGGCCGTGACATCTACGCGCGCATCGTTTACGGTGCGCGCGTTTCGATGACGGTCAGCGTCGGTGTCGTGATCGGCGCGGGCCTTATTGGGCTGGCCCTTGGAGCTGTCGCCGGATACTTTGGCGGCTGGCTCGACATCTTCGTGAACATCATCCTGATCAACGCGTTCCTTTCGTTTCCAGGAATCTTGCTGGCTATCGCATTCGCGGCGTTTATGGGACCGGGAATCGGGAAAGTGGTTCTTGCATTGACCATCACAGGCTGGGCCGGCTATGCGCGCTTGGCCCGCGCGCAAATTCTCCAAGCCAAGGAAATGGAGTACATTCTCGCCGCGCGATCGTTAGGCGCTTCCGACGCGCGCATCCTGATCCGCCATTTGCTGCCGAATATTCTGCAGCCGGTGCTCGTCCAAGCGACGATTGCCATGGCGGGTGCGATTCTCGCAGAATCAACTCTAAGTTTTCTCGGCCTCGGTGTCCTTGCTCCCATGCCAAGCTGGGGCGCCATGCTCAACGATTCCCGCGGCCACATCTTTGACGCACCGCATCTCGTTATTTTCCCGGCACTCGCTGTCGCCGCTGCCGTGCTGGCCTTCAACCTTCTCGGCGACGCCCTTCGCGACTGGCTCGATCCCCGCATGCGCGCTTACCTCATCGTCACATCACTCGCGAGATAGGGAAGTGCACGAACCACAATGTGCGGATGCGGGTTTTCGTGTGTCTTCCCGGATGAGCGCTTGGCCTCTCTCCGGTGCCGGACGACCCGGCACATTTGGACAAACAAGCAGACGGCGCTAAAATTGTCCGCGTCTGGTTCGCCAGACGCTAAGACTCCGTCGCAAGCTCTATATTCAGGCGATTCGCTCCTGCCGAACGGAAAAACGCGTACCGCAAGCGGAGAAATTATGGACTCGAGAGAAATTATGGGCTCCAAAGCTGAAACGAAAGAAACCGGGAAATGCCCGGTTGTGCATGGCCATGCTGGCAGGACCAACCGTGACTGGTGGCCAAACCAGCTGAACCTTCAGGTGCTCAATCAACATGCACCGCAGTCGAACCCAATGGGGAAGGAATTCGACTATGCCCGGGAATTTAAGAGCCTCGACCTAAACGCCGTGATCAAGGATTTGCATGCCCTGATGAAAGAGTCGCAGGACTGGTGGCCGGCGGATTTCGGCCACTATGGCGGTCTTATCATCCGTATGGCCTGGCACAGCGCGGGTACTTACCGCGTTGCCGACGGTCGAGGCGGCGCTGGTGGCGGCCAACAGCGCTTCGCCCCTCTGAACAGCTGGCCAGACAACGCGAACCTCGACAAAGCACGCCGGTTGCTGTGGCCCATCAAGCAAAAGTACGGAAAGAAAATCTCGTGGGCCGACCTGTTCGTCCTTGCTGGCAACGTCGCCATGGAATCGATGGGGTTCAAGACGTTCGGTTTCGGCGGCGGCCGCGTGGATACGTGGGAACCCGAAGAGCTTTATTGGGGACCTGAAGGCACGTGGCTGGGCGACGAACGCTACAGCGGCGAACGTGAACTGCAGAACCCTCTTGGCGCAGTCCAAATGGGCTTGATTTATGTCAATCCGGAAGGGCCGAATGGGAAGCCCGATCCTGTGGCGGCTGCACGCGACATTCGCGAGACATTCGGCCGTATGGCCATGAACGATGAGGAAACGGTCGCGTTGATTGCGGGCGGCCACACCTTTGGCAAAACCCACGGCGCGGGCGATCCATCGCTTATCGGCCCGGAGCCCGAAGGCGCCAAGATCGAGGACCAAGGGCTTGGCTGGAAGAGCAAGCATGGCAAAGGCTTTGGCCCCGACGCCATCACCGGCGGCCCGGAAGTCACTTGGAGCCAGACTCCGACGCAATGGAGCAATCACTTCTTCGACAACCTGTTCAAGTATGAATGGGAACTGACAAAGAGTCCGGCTGGCGCTTATCAGTGGAGGGCGAAGAACGCGCCTGCCACGATTCCCGACGCTTTCGATCAATCGAGAAAGCATCAGCCGGCTATGCTGACCACTGACCTGTCGTTGCGCCTCGATCCGGCCTACGAAAAAATCTCGCGCCGCTTCTACGAAAATCCCGCTCAATTCGCGGACGCATTCGCGCGCGCGTGGTTCAAGCTCACGCATCGCGATATGGGTCCGATTACGCGCTATCTTGGGCCTCTGGTCCCGAAAGAGCACTTGATCTGGCAAGACCCCATTCCAGCCGTGAATCATGCGCTGATTGGCGAGCAGGAAATTGCAGCACTGAAGTCCAAAATCCTCGCCTCCGGGCTTTCCGTGTCGCAGCTCGTCTCCGTGGCCTGGGCGTCAGCATCCACGTTCCGTGGTTCTGACAAACGCGGCGGTGCCAATGGCGCGCGCATTCGCCTCGCTCCGCAGAAGGATTGGGAGGTGAACAACCCGCCCGAACTCGCAAAAGTTCTGCAGAAGCTGGAAGCCATCCAGAAGGAGTTCAACGCTTCGGCGTTCGGCGGCAAGAAAGTTTCCCTGGCCGATCTGATCGTCCTTGGCGGCTCTGCCGCTGTCGAGAAGGCAGCGAAGGACGCGGGCGTCAACGTCAACGCTCCCTTCACGCCGGGCCGCATGGATGCGTCGCAGGAGCAGACCGACGCTGCCTCTTTTGCTCCGCTTGAGCCGGTTACCGACGGTTTCCGCAACTATTATCGCGGCAAACAGCTCATGGCGCCGGAGGAAGCTCTGGTTGACCGCGCCCAATTGCTCAGGCTCACTGGACCGGAAATGACTGTGCTTCTCGGCGGTCTGCGTGTTCTCGGCGCCAATGCCAAAGGCTCCAAGCACGGCGTGTTCACCAGGCAGCCAGAGAAGCTGACGAACGACTTTTTCATCAATCTGCTCGACATGCGTACGGAGTGGCAGCCTGCAGGGTCGAATGGTGTGCCCGATGGTGTGTACGAGGGCCGCGACCGGAAGACGAAAGAACTCAGATGGACTGGCACGCGCGTCGATCTGATATTCGGCTCACATTCACAGTTGCGAGCGCTCGCCGAAGTCTACGCCTGTGGGGACTCGAAGGAGAAGTTCGTCACCGACTTTGTGGCAGCCTGGACTAAGGTGATGAACGCCGACCGTTTCGACCTGCCCGGAAAGCGCAGCGGGGAATAGGTTCGGGAGCGTTTCAAAAAAATCTAGCCGAGCTCGATGGTCACTTCGGCACCTCTCGAAGCGCTGAGAGTCTTCGCGGCGTTGCCCTTGTTCACCGAAATTTCCAGATAGCCGCTCGAGCCGATTATCCCAACGGGCTCGCCGGCAGCTCCCTGCGCGAACGTCGGAACAACTTTGGTAATCTGGCCGTTGCCGGTGCGAATCGTGAATTTGCCGTCTTGCGTGCTCAACGCGGGAACGTCCTGCACCGTAAAATTCGTCAGCAGATTCCCGAAGACATCGATCCGCAGGACAATGCCTTTGATCGTGTTTCCGGCGGCTTTCGGTTTCGGGATCGCAAATCGCACGAAATCCGTCACCGCATCGCCAAAGCTGGGCGTCTGCCACGATTTTGATAGCCACGCCGCCACTGGCGCGAAAATGTCGCGTCCGTGGAACGTGTTGCTCACCGGATTGCGGAAATAATGTTCCGAGGTGATGTGCCACGCGTACAGCGCTTCGGTCTGGTCGTAGACCGACGAAAGCACACCGTTGTCCGGCGCAACGAAGTAGTGCTGGTCGCTCGCCACCAGGATCGGCCGCCGCGTTGTGCCTACGCCCGGATCGACCACCACCACGTGAATCGTCTTCGGCGGAAAATATTTGTAGGCCTGGCCGATGGTCAGTGCGCCATCCAGCACGTCAAACGGCAGCACGCCGTGGCAAATGTCCACAATCTGCACTTCGGGATTGATGCTCAGGATCACGCCTTTCATGACGCCGACGAGGTGATCGCTCGTTCCGTAGTCCGTGGTAAGTGTGATGACCGGGCGCGGCGCTGGCAATGTGTTCTCCTAGGGTTTGCGTCGCCGCAGGGAATTGGCGGCGTTCTTCGACGCTAAAGTAGCCTCGCGCGAGTGTCAAGAAACTCAGCGCCCCATGGTTACTCGCAGTAACGCACGCCGGTGCGGGCCTGCACCGCTGATTTTCCGAATTGTGTCAGATAGCTCCAATCAGGATCGGCTTTGCACAAGAAGTCGCCTGGGGCCGCATATGCGCATATGAAGGGCAGCTTTTTGTGCAAGCCTTTGAGTGTTTGTGCATGTTTATTTTTAGCCTCCTCTTGGGTCTTTGTCTCCCAAAGCAAAGCTTCCTGTTTGGGGGTCAAGAACACCTCTGCAATTCAACACATATTTCTCCTCAAAGACATCCTCGTACGTGATGTCGCCCGAAAATCGAACTTTGATTTCTCCACGTTCAATTTGTTGGAAAATTTGCGGATTAACGATTTCCTTGAAAGTCAAAAACCTAATCAATTGCGAACCGCCGCGACCTACGGAAAAGGTTTCTTTGGACAACTCACCCTCAGGAACCCCGGGAATTATCAGCTTGATGAAACTCCGCACATTTTTGGCTCTGGATCCCCCAAAATTCTTGACTCTCAATGCTACATGGCTATTGGGCGTGACTGCACCAGCTGGGACCAATCCTGCGTTATCAAGGCAAAGGTCAGGAGCTTCTACGATTCTCATTGTCGTTTCGGCAAGGTCAGCACTTTTTTTAGCAGCTTCGGCACTAATTCTGGCGCTTTGAGTTTGAGTTCTAATATCCTCCAGCGTTTTAAGAGCTATCCAAGCAGCTACAGCTCCAATGAGCGCCAGAGCGACGGTAGCAACGGCAGTTATCCAATCCGCGATTCTGGCCCACCTGTCGGGTTCGGGACTGTTGCTCTGTATAGTTTCATTGCGTTCTTCGGTGGTTGGGGCTTGGAATGGTATGCCCTGTTCGGACTTAAGAGCAGGCGTTGGTTGCGGATTGCTCTTATGTGGTTGGCCCTTTTCATTATGACTAGCGGTTTGGGGAGTTTGCTCTGGTGGGGAACACTTTGCGACGCTTGCCACGGACAGAGCAAAAATTGCGCACAAAATCAGGTATCGCATTTCTCACGCTGCGCTGTTCCAAAACACTGGTTCGATTCCAAGTTCCTGCGTCTCGCGGATGAGCACTACAAGATTATGACCGAGAATTTTGCGCGAGTTTGGTTGACCATCGCAATGTCCGTCTTCCTCCGCAAACCGCCCGCTTCCGTTTCGCCCGCCCAGATCATTGCAGCTCCACAACGTCTACCCGTCTCGTCGCCAAAGGGGTCGCAGGGTCCAGCACGCGCAGCAGGAGCAGACTTTGGTCATCCCGCTGCACACCGTATTGTCGCACCTCGCGCATGATGAGATCCCAAATCTCCGGCAACGGTCTGGTAGCGTGTCGCGCCAGCATCTCTTCGAGACGCGTCAGGCCAAATTCTTCATCGCTGGCATTGGCTACTTCCGTTATGCCGTCGGTAACCATCAAGAAGAGATCGCGCGGCGAAAAGATGACGCGCTTACTAGCATAGGCACCGCCGGGAATCAGTCCAAGCGGGAGCTGCTCCATCGAGAGCCGGGCCGTGTCGCTACTGCCATGCCTGTAGTGGAGGATCGGAGGGTGGCCGGCCAACGCGTATTCGGCTTCAGTCGAGGCACCGAAGCGGAGCAGGGCCACTGTCGCAAACATTTGAGGTTCCTTGAGATCGGGCAGCACGCGGTCCACACTTTCGATCGCTGCTACCGGCATTTGGCGGAATTGCACGGCCAGTCGCATGGCAGTCTTCAACATCCCCATGAGCTGGCCGGCTGGTAGGCCGTGACCGGAAATATCGGCGACGTAGGCCACCAACCCGCCGTCACTCTCGATGACGTCGACCAGATCGCCGCCCATTTCTGTGCTAGGGATCGATTTGCCGTACAGCTCGAAACTCGCGTTCTGGAAGGAGATCGTCGGAACCAGGGTTGCCTGAATGCCGTGGGCCAAAGAAAGCTCGGTCTGCATCCGCACGCTGGCCAGGCCCTCGGTGCCAGCGAAGAACAGCAGAAATCGAGACCCGAAACCGATGCAAACCAAGATCCCCGTCGCGTCGAATAGCGCGCGCCGATGTACAACGGCGGGAATCGGGAGAGGCGGCGAAACGTGTGAGGCCCGGTAACCCACCCAGGCGGTCGCGGCAACCAGCAGAAAAAGGAAAGGGATAAGACGAGGTCTTTTGATTCCGGCGGCCCTAAGCGCCGTCGCTCCCGTGCCCACCAAGACGGGCCAAAAGAAGCCTCCGCCAATGCGGGAAGCATCGAGCTGCAATAGGTCGCACGCGAAACCCCCGGCGGCGCCGATGAAGAAGTACCCTGCCAGGAGCGTTTTCATTCGCCTCAATGGCAGCTCGTGCCAGTAGGAACTAAAGGCGAAGGGAAAGGCCGAGCCCACACCTGCTAACCACGTATGGAGCTTCTTTTTCATCGGTACCTCTCCTGGCATCCTGGATTGTAGGCAGACCGGCCGCTAAGCCAGGGCTTCGACCATTTGTCGGTGGAAGCTGCAGGGCGCCAGGAATCCGAGCAAGAGGACAGAGACGCCGGGTGCCCCACTTTTTTCATTCTCTCTTCGACGATAGCTTGAACCGCAAGCCTCGGCCAACCTCTGTGGGTAACCGACAACTCCACCCGCAGGGTGCCCCATCCTTGCGGGTCTTGCAAGGGTGGGTGAACTCACCTGTCTTGGTTCAGCCTGGAATGCAAAGAGGGCGTTCTCCGTTAGTGAGTATTCAGTTCGGGAGAGCGGCCAAAGGCAGCGTCGGCCAGCGCGCAGGAGGCGATCAGCATCAGGCGCCTATGGAACTCGGGCTTCTTGCGCCAGTAGATAGCGAGCGCAACGGGCACGGCGAAGCAGCCATAGAAGGTCGCGGGTAACTGGAGCTGCACACCTGTACTTCGAGACCGTAGGGCCGTGATTTTCCGGCGTGTAGTCTTGAGGAAAGCAGCTTCCTGAAACCCGGGGCCTCCGGAATCCACGCTAGGAGAACAACGTTATGGGTTTACTGGACTCGATCGTAGATAACGCTTTTCGAGATGAGAAGGCTGGGCGAGTAATCGTGTTTAGTGGGGATCGTCGGAATCGCGGTTACATCGTCAGGTCGGCCGCCGAAGAGCTGAAAATCAAGTCCTTCCTGAAGATGTTCTACTTTGCGCATTTCTATCTCCTTGTGCTCGGAGTGATGCTCGCGAATGCTTGGTCACTATTCTTCGTGCATCTGGAAGCAATGGGCCGCCCGATCGAGCATATGGCACGAAATTTTGCCATCTTCTTGGGGGTGTACGCTGTGGTCGTGGGAATGCCATCTTTCCTCTTGTGGAGGTCGTACAAGAAGGCGCTACCAAGCTTTGTCTCCTCGCAAGATGAGGTTGTGGTCTCGGGTCTAACTCGAAGGCAGCGACAGTGGAAACTGGTCTTCGCGATATCTGGGGTGGCTCTCCTGGTATTGGCGGTGGCCCTTTTCTTCCTGGTGCGCACGAAGTAGTTGGATATTCTCGGCGCAATCCACAGAAAAGAACGATTCCCAGTGCCCCAAGTCACCGGTAGGGGGACAAATCGTCCGGTTCCGCATCTGGCGATAAAGACTCGGCATGCAAGGGCGGGCGAACTCAAGGGGTAGAGACTTTTATCTCCGCCACTTTAGGAACATCTGTACCTACGTAGTTTTACGTCGTACTCCTCAGTACCAGCCGCAGGCCCGTATCACCGCCAGTTTAGTACTCGACAACTATATGCTCTTATGGTAAACTCCCACCGGGAATTGTAGCCATGAGCCAACGACACATGCACCGCACGCACCGCAACTCACGAATCACCGATTGTCCATTCGGGACAGTACGAGTAGAAACGCACCTAACTCCAATACCCTCAATAACGATTCCCGCTCTACTCGATACTCAAACCACACCCTGTTTTTCAGTTCTCCCTCTCGTCACTCGCCTATTGTCACTCGCCACTGCCTCTTTCTATTCGGTACACCTGAATAATAGAAATCGTCCTAAGCCATTGAAAACAAACATCGGGAGTGAAATCTAATCGGAACTATCTAGCACAATTCGGAAAATCGGCTCTGCCTCTCTGGATCACACATTTCGACCTCAGTGATTCCTTGTCATTTGGGAGATGGCGATCCTGGGGAGGGAAAAGCTCTCGCGCCCGCTTCGCGGGCTAAGACCCTCTTTCGTGAATCGCAGTCCCACGGCCGGCGCCGTGGGCTAGCTTCTTTCACGCGCTTCGCGCGTTTGGTAAACGTGATCCCACCCCTGCGTCCTGAGTCCCGGAGCCTCGGGATCGGGACGGCAAGGATGGGCGACGGCAGGGCGATCCCGAGTTGGGAAAAGGTCACCCGAACAGACCCAATGGCATGAGTTCCTTGACGATTGCGGTGATTTAAGATACATACTAGTTGGTATGTTGGGGAGAGAGAGGCGGATGAAGCGAAGAGCAGCGAGGTTACGCGATCCGCAGCGGACGCGGGAGCTGCTACTGCAGGCGGCTTACCGGGAGGTTTATAGATCCGGTTTTCAGAGCGCGGGCATCGATGCGATTCTGGCCGCGACGAATGTCACCAAGGGAGCGCTCTACTACCATTTTGAAAGCAAGGAAGCTCTGGGATATGCCATCGTCGAAGAGATCATCGCAAAATTGACGCGTGACCGGTGGTTGCTTCCTCTGGAACGGATCAAGGACAAGGACCCCGTAGATGCTTTGATCGCGATTGTGCAGGCAATACCAATTCGGCCAAGAGACGTAAAGGGCGGTTGTCCCCTGGTCAATTTGACGCAGGAGATGTCTCAGCTCGACGAGCAATTCCGCAAGCGATTGGAGAAGATCTTCCAAGCCTGGCGGGAAGGCATTGCCGTCGTTCTACGGCGGGGACAGTCGGAAGGGACGATTCGCCGGGATTTGGTTGCGGAAGAGACTGCGAGCTTTCTTATGGCGATGGTGGAAGGCTACGAAGTGCTGGCAAAGAATGCTCAAGATCCGAAGGTGTGGAATATAGGAATGAAAAATATCGCGGGATGGCTGAGGACCCTTCGCCAGCCGGGCCGACGGCGCGGAGTGAGGAGACGCTGAGGATTCGAGACGGAGGTTGCTAAAGATGAGTTACCAATCGATTCGTTTTGGTTCGTTGACTCGCAGCAGCCGACCAGTCATTGGCAGCAGTCATCCTTTTGCAGAAACCAAAGACGGTGATTCGACCGCACGAGGAACTACTGAACCCAATGGCGATTCTTCAAGGATACGTAATGCCAAGGCAGGGGATTACTCGAAGGAAACGACACCGGGCAGAATTGCAATCGCGTCGAGGAGAAAAATCGTCTTCGTTGACTTGGCAGACGTTGCCGCGGTGGAGGCGCGATGCAACTATGTCGTTTTGCGGACCCTTTCGGGAGCGCACACCCTGCGACAGCCGATATCGGCCATCGCCGAAAACTTCGAGCAGTATGGATTTATTCGAGTTCATCGTTCAACCATCGTGAATGGAGGCTTCGTAGAGGAAATCCGAACGTCAGACTCGGGGAAAATGTTTGTGCGCCTGAAGGGGCTGGGCAGCGGATACGACGTTTCGAGAAAGTACCGCAGTGCACTGAGGCTGTTCGCCGCCCGCTGGACTTATGACGTTTCCTGTTCCCGGGGAAATCCTGTCTGACGACGTCCTCACCTCGTGCTTTGGCGAGAAGTCGAAGCCCGCACTGATCCATCAGAATTTCTCCAGTTTTCGCTAATCCTTTTTTGCGACGAAGAAATGGCCATCCTGAACTGACCAGAACAATCTTCCAAATTCCGGAACTAAACGTAATCCCTCCTGATTGGTGGAAACCGGCGCCGAAGTGGGAGCAGGCGGCTCGACCCAGGTAGCAGCGGGGATTTTCGAGCGACGATCAAGCGGGCCATCGTCTCCGCAGAATCATATTCCTCCGAAAACCCGAATTTCTAAGTCACTGAAAATGCGCCTGAACGGGGAGCACCGAGGTTTGGTGTACTTCGTGCATTCGTGAACGCCAAACCCACGGTGCTTTGCGTAAACGAGCACCGGAGTACGCCTCACAAATCGGAGGGCATATGCGAAGGAGTGGTTCCCTGCAGGGAGAGTGTGCAAGCGCGGCGCGAAATGCCGCGCGAGAGCGTTTTTTGATCCGAAGAGCACGGGGACGAAGCTGCGACGTGAACGGCAATCCCTCGTTTACGCTAATGATCGCATCGATATTCTTGTTCGCGTTTGCCTTCTGCGCGCTGCCCTTATGGGGCCAGGCAGTGGCGACCGGCACGGTTGTGGGCACGGTGACAGACAACTCGGAGGCCGTGGTTGCCGGCGCGAGGGTAACTCTGATTGACAGGGCCACGGGTGACACGCGGACGACGACTACGAACGACGTCGGGCACTACATCTTCCCGGATGTGCCGCCGTCAACGTACAGCGTGAAATTCCAGAAATCCGGGTTCTCGGAGTTGGAAATCACGAATGTGACGGT